>Ga0256829_1000004_pt1 | contig 655480 bp, 639 predicted proteins | sample 131447metaG_FD_185979 | JGI IMG/M metagenome (GOLD analysis project Ga0256829, IMG submission 185979) | Hydrothermal vent microbial communities from Lau Basin, Pacific Ocean - 131-447 | ecosystem: Environmental > Aquatic > Marine > Hydrothermal vents | place: Pacific Ocean: Lau Basin... | reverse complement strand
GCCGGCGCCATCGTCGCGGGCGGCAAGGGCGACGCCGAGAGCAAGATCGAGGCCATGAAATCCGCCGGCATCACCGTGGCCGAAAGCCCCGCTGGCCTCGGCGAAGCCGTGCTCAAGGCGATTGGCTGAACCACACAAGCCGAGTAACAATGAGAGCGTCTGGATAACGTGAAGGGAATTCACCATGCCGCTGCCGCTCTCATTGTTGCCACTTGCCGTAACATTTCTCATCGGCATCGCCAGTATGGCGACAGGCCAATCCCCCGGCCCTTTGAACGGGCAGATGTACGGCGCGGGCAACCGCGCCCTCGTGGTCGTGGTCCACGGCGATGTCAGCAAGGGTGGGCCAGCCACTTACCATTATGACTTGGCGCGAGACATCGCCAAGCAAGGAAAGAATGTAAGCGTATTTGCACTCGTCCGGCCCGGATACACTGGCGAAAAAGGTCAGAAATCACCGGGCTCAAACAATGGGCGCAGCGATCATTACACCCGGCAGAACAATGCATTGGTTGCCCAGACGATTCAGAATCTCGCCAAGAGCGTCGGAACGTCAAAGGTGATCGGGATTGGCCATTCAGGCGGTGCCGCGCAACTTGGGGCGATCGCAGGGATGTATCCGGGCCTCCTGGACAGCGTGATCCTCGTATCCTGCCCCTGCAATATTCCCGCATGGCGGGCCAAGCGTGGCAAAAGCCCGTGGAACAACAGCATCTCGCCGCATGATCATGTGCAGTCCATCGCGCGCGGGACGCGCATTCTTGCAGTGGTGGGTGATAAGGACACGAACACTTTTCCCGAATTCTCAGAGGCATTCGTCGATGCGGCAAAGGCGCGGGGGTTGCCCGCCGCATATGTTCTGGTCAAAGGCGCAAGCCACGGCTTTGACAGTTTGCAAGGCACGGTCGGACAATTAGCCTTGCAGGAAATTGCGAAATGACCTTGTCTGGAACCTGACGCAAAGCGGTGACAAGATCCAGAGGCACGACCCCCTCGCCTGTCCCGAGGCAGGCATGGGTAGCGTTGACTTAATTTGGTATCTGGTATACCAAGAACCATAAGCACAGAGGAGGCGCACCCCATGTTTCTCGCCGAATACCAGTCCAAGGAATTGCTCGCGCAATATGGCGTGCTGGCACCTGATGGACGCCCCGCGCGCAGCCCGGACGAGGCGCAACGCCTCTGCAAGGAAATCGACGCGCGCAAATATGTGGTCAAGGCGCAGATCGGCGCGGGTGGGCGCGGCCTTGCGGGCGGTATCCGCTTTGCCGCAACCCCCTCGGCCGTGGCAGACGAAGCACGCCGCTTGCTTGGCTCGACGCTCGTGACCGAGCAAACCGGCCCGGCCGGTGAAACTGTGACCCTTGTGCAAGTTGAGGCGGCCATCGACATTGCCCAAAGCTGCTTTGTCGCCATCGCCCTCGATCCCGAGTCAGGGCAGCCGATGCTTCTGGCCTCGGGCGCAGGCGGGGTGGAATTCGAACAGCGGGCGCGTATGGACGAGACCACCGCCCAAAGCTGTCCCCTGCCCCCCGACAGCGCCGACGCGCGCGCGCAAATCGCGTCCTTTCTGACTGGCGTCGGCATCACCGAGGCACAGGGTGCGGCCATCGACGCAATCTTTGCCGCCCGCCACGCCTTTACCGAAAACGATATGACCCTGATCGAGATCAATCCGTTTGCTCGGACCGGCGATGGCCGCTGGATTGCGGTGGACGCCAAGGTGGCGATTGATCCCAACGCAAGCTTTCGTCGCCCGGAATTCGCGTCGATGGTGGCAGATCGCCCCGCCCCGGCCGATGAGCTGGCGGCACAGAAACACAATATCAATCTCGTGCGGCTCGACGGCAATATCGGTGTGATCGCGAATGGCGCGGGACTTGGTCTTGCGACCAATGACATGATCATGGACTCAGGCGGCAAGCCTGCCAATTTCATGGACATCCGCACCACCGCCAGCAGTATGGATGTGGCGCGCGGGGTCGAGATCCTCTTGGCCGATGACCGCGTGTCGGCAATCCTGCTCACGATCCACGGCGGCGGCATGACGTCTGCCGATACGGTGGCAGAGGGCGTCAACTTTGCCTATGCTAAGGCCACGCGCAAGCTGCCGGTGATTGCCTATATCTCTGGCAAGCATGCCGATTGGGGCCACCGCATCCTGCGCGAACGAAAGGTTCCGGTCGAGAGCTGCGACACGCTGTCGGCAGCCGTCGGGCGGGTGGTAGAGCTGGCAGGCCAGAGGAGGGCACGCTGATGGCGATCTTTGTCAATTCCGAAACACGGCTGATTGTGCAGGGCATGACCGGTCGCTCTGGCACCTTCTACACCGACGAGGCGATACGGTACGGAACCACTTGCGTCGGCGGCGTACGTCCCGGCAAGGGCGGTGCGCGGCATCTCGGCCTGCCGCTCTTCAACACCGTGCGCGAGGCGGCTGAGAGCACACAGGCGAATGCCAGCCTCGTAATCGTGCCCGCCCCGCAAGCCGGACCGGCGATGATCGAGGCGATCGAGGCTGGGATCGGTCTGGTCGTCTGCGTGACAGAGCGCGTCCCACAGCACGACATGAGCCGCGTCAAGCAGGCACTCGCGGGCACCGACACCGTGCTCATTGGCCCGAACTCCCAAGGGATCCTGACACCTGGTCAGTGCAAGATCGGGGTCATGCCAACAGTGAATGCCATGCCGGGTCATATCGGCATCGCTTCGCGGTCGGCCTCGCTCACCTCGGAAATCCTGGCGCAATGCAGCAAGGCGGGGCTCGGGCAATCGACCACCGTCGGCATTGGCGGTGACACGCTGCACGGCGTGGGGTTTGTCGACTGCCTCAAGGCGTTCCGCGACGATCCCGAGACCGAGGCGGTCGTTCTGATCGGTGAGATCGGCGGGCGCGGCGAGGAAGAAGCCGCCGCCTATCTCGACTCCGTCGATTACGGCAAGCCGGTCGTGGCCCTTGTGGTTGGTCGTCACGCGCCACGCGGGCGGCGTATGGGCCATGCAGGCACGCTTTCCGTGCTCGGCGGGGGCACGGCGGAGGACAAGATCGCCCGGCTGCGTGCGGCCGGGGTCGAAATTGCAGCCCATGCAGATGATGTCGTTGCTGCCGTAGCGCGCGCGACCGCCAAAGCCCCGCAAAAGGCGGCCGCACGATGACCGCCTTGCCCGACACCATGCGCGTCATCGAAATGAGCGCCCCCGGTGGCCCCGAAGTGCTCATCCCGGGCACCCGCCCCCTGCCCGAATGCGGCGCCGGCGAGGTGCTGATCCGCGTCACCGCCGCCGGTGTGAACGGCCCGGACCTTGTACAACGGCGCGGGCATTATCCTCCGCCCAAGGGCGCTTCGGACCTGCTCGGTCTTGAAGTGTCTGGCGAGGTGGTGGCCTGTGGCGCGGATGTCAGCCAATGGCACCCCGGCGACCGCATCTGTGCGCTCACCAACGGCGGCGGATATGCGGAATTCGTAGCGGTCGACGCCAGCCATTGCCTGCCAATTCCGCAAAGCGTGGACGAGGTCGAGGCGGCAGGCCTGCCCGAGACCTTCTTCACGGTGTGGAGCAATGTGTTCCTGGGACATAGCCTGCCCGAGGCCGGGGTTTTCCTTGTCCACGGTGGCGCGGGCGGCATCGGCTCGACGGCCATCCAACTGGGCAAGGCCATGGGCCTCACCGTCTTGACCACGGTGGGCGATGACGCGGCGGCAGAATTTGTGACGGCATTGGGCGCAGACCGCGCCATCAACTTTCGCTCCGAGGATTTTGTGGCCCTCACGCGCGAGGCAGGCGGAGCGGACATCATCCTCGACATCATCGGCGGTGATTACGTCGCGCGCAACATCAAGGCCGCGCGCCATGATGCGCGGATCATCCAGCTTGCCTTCAACATGGGGTCCAAGGTCGAGATTGATCTCATGCCGGTGATGCTCAAACGCCTGAGCTATACAGGCTCCACCCTGCGCTCGCGCCCCGAAGGCTTCAAGACGCAAGTGGCCGAAGCCCTGCGCGAGACTGTCTGGCCTCTCTTTGTCAGCGAAAAGCTGCGCCCCGTGACGCACCGCGTCCTGCCGATGTCAGAGGCGGCAGAGGCGCATCGGCTGATGGAGAAAGGCGAACACCACGGCAAGATCCTGTTGCGGATGTGAACACAGACGTCGCCGCGCAAGACAACAAAAAAGCCGCCTCAAGGGGCGGCTTTTTCTTTGGGTTCAAGATGGCCGTCAGTTGGCCTGACGCCGCAGGAATGCCGGGATCTCGATCTGCTCGTCCTCGTCATGGGCGCGCGCCGGTGCTTGCTGCGGCTGTGCGCTGCCCATCGTCGGCTGTTGCCGCGAGGGGCGGGCGGCGGGCTGCGCGCGCTCGGTCTCGGCGGAATGGCCGGTCATGCGGTTGATCAGCGAGTTGATGCCAAAGCGCGGGCGCTCTTCTGCGACGCGCGCCTCGGGTTCGGGCCGGCGTTGTTGCGGCTGCACCGGGGCGCGACCGACAGCAGCCTGCAACCGCTGGAGCGCCTCAGGCGACGGAGTGCCGGGGGCCGGGGCGCGCGGGGCGACATAGGCGTCCAGCTCCTCTTCGTCGTCATAGGTGTTGCGCGCGAACTCTTCGACGCGCGGCTGATAGGCAGGAGGGGGCAGATCGTCTTCGGCGACATCCTCTTCGAAGATGTCTTCCATCTGATCTTCGGCGGCGGCACGCTGTGTCTCCATCGCCGCAAAGAGCGAGGGCTCCGGCTCGGCCACACGGGCGGCGACCGGTGCGGGTTCCGGCTTGGCCACCGGGGCAGTTTCGGCGCTCACCTGCTGCTTGAGCGGCTGTGCCATCGACCGGCGCGGCACCGGCAGATCGGCGGCCACCTGGCTTACGTCGATGCCCGTGGCCACGACGCTGACGCGGATCGAGCCTTCCATTGACGGATCGAGGGTCGAGCCCACAATGATATTGGCATCCGGGTCCACTTCTTCGCGGATGCGGTTGGCGGCCTCGTCCAACTCAAAGAGCGTGAGGTCATGACCGCCGGTGATGTTGATGAGCACGCCTTTGGCACCCCGCAGGCTGATTTCATCGAGGAGCGGGTTGGCAATTGCCTTTTCTGCGGCCTGGATGGCGCGGTCTTCGCCGCTATCCTCGCCGGTGCCCATCATCGCTTTGCCCATCTCGTCCATCACGGCGCGCACATCGGCAAAGTCGAGGTTGATCAGGCCGGGACGCACCATCAGATCGGTCACACCCTTGACGCCTTGATAGAGCACGTCGTCGGCCATGCTGAACGCTTCGGTGAAGGTCGTCTTTTCATTCGCCAGACGGAACAGGTTCTGGTTGGGGATGATGATCAGCGTGTCGACCATCTTTTGCAGCGCCTCGACACCCTCTTCTGCCTGACGCATCCGCTTGGCGCCCTCGAACTGGAACGGCTTGGTGACAACACCAACCGTCAGCACGCCCAGTTCCCGCGCGGCCTGCGCGATGATCGGGGCTGCACCTGTTCCGGTGCCGCCCCCCATGCCCGCGGTGATAAAGCACATATGCGCACCCGCGAGGTGGTCAACGATCTGCTCGATGCTCTCTTCGGCGGCGGCGGCCCCGACAGACGCCCGCGCCCCGGCCCCCAGACCCTCGGTCACTTTGACACCCAGCTGGATACGGCTTTCCGCGTTGCTCTGGCTGAGGGCCTGCGCATCTGTGTTTGCCACCACGAAATCCACACCATCGAGACGCTTCTCGATCATGTTGTTCACGGCGTTGCCACCTGCCCCACCCACACCGAAAACGGTGATACGGGGCTTCAGCTCGTCATGTCCGGGCATAGTGAGGTTGAGTGTCATAGCTTGTCCGCCTGTCCTGATGCCCACATTCGCGGGCTGTTTTCCGCCTGATTGCACCCATTCTTACCGATGGTTAGCCCAATCGTCACCTAAAAAACACGTTTTGACCACTAAATATGGCCTTATTTCTGCTCTTTTTCGCGGGATTTCGCCGATGACGCCATATCTTGCGATCACCAGTTGTCCCGAAACCATTTCATCGCCCGCTTGAGCGACCGCGCCGGATAGCGATCAACGGGAATCTCGAAATCCCACCATTCGTCCTGCGGGTTGGCTGCAAAGAGGCACATGCCCACGGCACTGGCAAACCCGGCGCCGGTGGCCGCCTGCGGCAGGCCATGCACCCGCAGGGGCCGCCCAAGCCGCACCTGCTGTCCCAAAATCTTGCTCGCCAGCCCGTCAAGTCCGGGAATCTGGCTGCCGCCGCCGGTCAACACGATCTGTTGGCTGGGCAGATGATCGAACCCGGCAGCATCCAGCCGCGCGCGCACCTCTTCGAGAATTTCCTCGACCCTCGGCCGCATGATGCCGATCAACTCGGCACGGCTCACGCGGCGGCGGTCATGCTCAAAATCGCCGGTATCGCCGCCGATCTCGATCATTTCGCGGTCGTCCATGCCCGTCGCGACAACACCGCCGTAAAATGTCTTGATCCGTTCTGCGGTCGCCTGTGGCACCTGCAGCCCCATCGAGATGTCATTGGTCACGTGATCGCCGCCCATGCGCACAGAGTCGGCATAGATCATGTGCTTCTTGATGAAGATCGACACGCCCGAGGTGCCGCCGCCCAGATCAATACAGGCCGCGCCCAGCTCCTGTTCGTCCTCGACCAAGGCGGCAATGCCGGACACGTAGGCAGAACTGGCCACGCCCGCGAGTTCCAGATCACATCTCTTGACGCAATAGGCGAGATTCTGGATCGCCGCGCCATCGACCGTCAGCATGTGCATGTCGGTCGCCAGCACCTGCCCAATCTGGCCACGCGGATCGATCAAGCCGCTGCGGTGATCCAGCGCAAAATTTACCGGCTGTGCATGCAGCACCTCTCGACCCTCGCCGACATCGGGCACATCACAGGCACTCAGCACCCGGCTGATGTCCTGTTCGCTGACGGTATGCCCCTCAAGCTCGACCTGCCCTGCCAACCCATAGCTGCGTGGCCCCGCGCCCGAAAAACAGGCAATGACGTGATCGACCCGGATATTGGCCATCTTTTGCGCCGCTTGAACGGCGGTGCGGATAGCGCGCTCTGTTTCGGCCATGGCGTCGATCTCGCCAAAGCGCACCCCGCGCGAACGGGTCGTGGCCGCGCCAATCACCCGGAACCCGGCCTGCCCCGCCATCCGGCCAATGCCTTCGGCCTCATGCAGCCGCTCGGTGCCGTCAAAGCGCAAAACCAGGCAAGCGATCTTGGACGTGCCCACATCCAGCACGGCGACCACCCCGCGCTGCATCGCCGCCTTGCGCATATTGCGCATCGCCCGTTGGGATTCGTAGAGCTCGATCATGGTTCAGTTCATCCCCAAACTCATTTGTGTTATCGTCCACCAGTCTTCCATGGCATTTTCGTTCAGCCGGATTGTCGGGCGTGCCGCAATGCGCATGTCGACAGAGGCCAGATCACGGCCCAGCATATCCTGTGCCCCATGCAGCACGATCACCCGCTCAAGCGCGCGCACCGCGCCGTTTTCGGGCAAGAGGATGCGCTTGCCATCCGCAAGCACCAGATCCCATCGCCGCTCGCCCATCCGCACAAGACCGCGCAGGTCCATCCCCAAGGGTATCGCCGCCCGCAGGATCTCGATTGCCTCGGCCACCTGCTCCGGCGCGCCATCGCCCGCCACGACGGGCAGGTCGGCGCGGTCGGCGCGGGCCTTGACCACACCGATCACCTGCCCCTCGATGTCGATCACGTTGAGCGCATCGCGTGTTTTCCAGAGCGCGACCGGCACGCGTTCGGTGATTTCGGCCACCAGAACACCGCCCTGACGGATACGCACTTCGGCGCGGGCCACGGCAGGCAGTTCCTCGATCATCACGCGAATATCGTCGAGCACCAGATCAAAGGAGCTGGCTGGCAGGTCATAGGGGAAAATCTCGCGGATATCCTCTTGAACGCTGGTGCTGGCCCCTTCGACAGACAGAAGGTTGACCATGAATTCAGGGCGGGTTTCGATCTGGTGGCGGATTTCGGCAACCTGCTCAATGAGGGCCGTGCGGCGCGCATCACTGCTCAGATAGCCGCCAATCGCCGCCGTCACGACCAGCATCGGCAGGCCGAAACGGATCAGCCGCCGATAGAGCGGCGTCAACATCAGGCGCTGCAGGCGGTAGGACATGCGCGACGGCGCAGGGTCCGTGCGCGGGATCACCGGTTGCATGACGCATCCTCCACCATCCAGCGGCAAAGCTCCGGAAAAGAAATACCAAGCGCCTGCGCCTGTTCCGGAACCAGCGACGTGGGCGTCATCCCCGGCTGAGTGTTGGTTTCCAGAAGGATCAACCCGTCAAGGCCGCGCGCCGCATCCCATCGGAAATCGGTACGACTGACCCCGCGACACCCCAGAACCACATGCGCGCGCAGCGCATAGTCGAGGCAGGCATCGAATATCTCCTGGGGAATATCCGCGGGCACGACATGACGCGAGCCGCCGGGCTTGTATTTGGCATCGTAGTCATACCAGCCCTCGGTCACGATATCCGTCACCGTAAGCGCCCGGTCGCCGATCACCGTCGTCGTGAGCTCGCGCCCCGGGGCATAGGCTTCGACCATCACCACCTCGGGCATGTCCTCCGAGAGGGCCGGCGGCCTGTTCGCCCCGGCCTCTACCAGATAGACACCCACGGACGAACCTTCGTTGTATGGTTTGACCACATAGGGCGGCGGCATCACATGCCGCGTGCGCACCTCGTCGCGGGGCGCCAGAATGCTTTCGACCACCGGCAGGCCCGCCGCGCGATAGGCCGCCTTGGTACGTTCCTTGTCCATGGCAAGCGCCGAGGACAACACCCCCGAGTGGGTATAGGGCAGGTGCATCCACTCCAGCATCCCCTGCACGCACCCATCCTCGCCCCAACGCCCATGCAGGGCATTGAATACCACGTCCGGCTTTATCTCTTGTAAACGCGCGCAGAGGTCGACCGCGGCATCCACCTCGACCACCTCAAACCCTGCTTCCCGCAACGCGACGGCGCACTCACGCCCTGAAGAGAGCGACACGTCCCTCTCCGCCGAGGGGCCGCCCATGATCACCGCCACTTTCGGGGTTGTTCTGCTCGAACCAACCACCATGTGCCTCAATGTCTCGAGCCGGTTTTCCGACCCTGTTGTCGTATTATTTTCGCCAGTCTGCCTGTGGGCTTGTGCCCGGAGCCGGTTCGCCGACCCTCATGATTTCCCACTGTAACTCTATTCCACGCATTTGAAAAACCTTTTTTCGCACCTCTTCGCCCAGACCTTCGAGATCGGCGGCAGACGCCCCGCCCGTGTTGATCAGGAAATTGGGGTGCATCTCGCTCATCTGTGCGCCGCCGCGCCGCGCGCCGCGCAAACCCGCCTCGTCGATGACCTTCCACGCCTTGAGATCGTGCACATCATCTGCCTGCCCGGTCGAGGAAAACCCCGCCGGATTGCGAAATGTGCTGCCGGCGCTGCGCTCTTTGGTGGGCTGTGTCGCATCGCGCTTGGCAATCTGGTCGGCCATCTTGCGCTCCAACTCCGCCGGGTCCGCCAGAACCCCCTCGAAAGTCGCCTCGACAATCACCCAGCCCTCGGGCAGCATGCTGTGCCGATAGGCAAATTGCAGCGCATCGGGCGCGAGCGTCACCACCTCGCCGCCCCGTGTCACGGCCTTGGCCTCTACCAGATGATCCGCCACATAGGCGCCGTAGCAGCCCGCGTTCATCCGCACCGCGCCCCCGATGCTGCCCGGAATGGTGCGAAGGAACGTAAGATCCACCCCCGCCTCTGCCGCCCGTCGCGCCACATGGGCGTCAAGCGCGGCCGCACCGGCGATCACGCGCGGCCCGTCCACGCGAATGGTGTTGAACCCGCGCCCCAGCCGGATCACCACCGCATGGAGGCCACCGTCGCGCACGATCAGATTGCTGCCAACGCCCATGGGAAAGACGGGCACAGCGGGATCAAGCCCGGCCAGAAAGCCCGTGAGATCCTCGAGGTCCGCTGGCTGAAACAGCCAGTCCGCCGGGCCGCCCACGCGCAGCCAGGTCAGATCGGCCAAGGGTCGGTCAGGCGTCATCGCGCCTCTGGTCTGTGGCATGTTGTTCATGACGGCGCTTTTGCCTTCTGACGCGCGCAAGGTAAAGCCTTGCGCATCCCCTAGCCAACTTTCCGTCGCATCCACCGCCCGAGATAGATCACCGGCCACCGCAGCACACTCATCCCGGCGGCCATCACCATCAGACCGATCCAAGGCCCGTTCTGCCATGTGACAAAGCCGAGGATCGGCACACCGAGCGCCATGAGCAGATAGGCGCGCCGCCAGTGATGATTACGACTTGGCATCATGGCAAGCAGATTGGCGGCGAGCGCCCAAAGGCACGCCAGAACCAAGGACACCGTCATGCCGCCACACCAAGGCGCGCCGGCAGCCCGTTGGCCCAAGCGCTGATGGTGCCGGCCCCGAGGCAGACCACCATATCCCCCGGCCCGGCCTGTTCCCGCACCAGACGTTCCAGATCTTCTTCGTCGCGGATCGCACGGGCGTGGCGGTGACCGTGACGAATGAGCCCTGCCACAAGATCATCGCGGCTTGCCCCAGGAATAGGGGCTTCGCCTGCCGCGTAAACCTCTGCGATGGCCACCACGTCAGCCTCGTTGAAGCAGCCGCAAAAATCGTCAAAAAGGTTGGACAGACGGCTGTAACGATGCGGTTGATGCACCGCGATCACCCGCCCCGTCGTGGCCTGCCGCGCTGCGCGCAGCACGGCCGCAATCTCGACCGGGTGATGACCGTAATCGTCGATGATCGTGACGCCGTTCACCTCACCCACGCGGGTAAAGCGCCGGTTGACGCCACCGAAACTGGCCAGAGCCGCACGAATTTCATCAGCTTTCATGCCAAGATGGCGTGCCACTGCCACCGCGCTGAGCGCATTGCTGACATTGTGGTCGCCGGGCATCGGCAGAGTACAGCCTTCGATCACCCGCCCCTCGGCCTGAAGCGCCACATCGAAATGCGCGACACCCTTTTCGTAGTGCAGGTTGACCGCCCGCACATCGGCCTGCGCATTGAAACCGTAGGTCGTGACACGGCGGTCGGTGATGCGGCCCACAAGCGCCTGAACCTCGGGGTGGTCGGTGCAACAGACCGCCAGCCCGTAAAAGGGAATATTGCTTACGAAGTCGTAAAACCCCTGCCGCAGCCGCTCGATATTTCCCCAATGCTCCATATGCTCGGGGTCGATATTGGTGACGATGGCGATGGTCGCGGGCAGACGGTTGAAAGTGCCATCGCTCTCGTCGGCCTCGACCACCATCCACTCGCCTTGCCCCATCCGCGCATTGCTGCCATAGGCGTGAATGATGCCGCCGTTGACGACCGTGGGATCAATCCCCCCCTTGACCAAAAGCTCGGCCACAAGCGTCGTGGTCGTGGTCTTGCCATGGGTGCCCGCCACGGCGATGTTGGACTTGAGGCGCATCAACTCGGCCAGCATCTCGGCGCGGCGCACGACGGGCAGACCGCGCTTGCGCGCCTCGTCCAGTTCAGGATTGCCGGGCTTGATCGCAGACGAGATCACGATCACCTCCGCACCAGCGAGGTTCTCGGCGCGCTGCCCTTCGAACACCGTGGCGCCCATGCCCGCCAGACGCTCGGTGATCGGCGTGGATTTGAGGTCGGAGCCCTGCACCCGGTAGCCATGGTTGATCAACACCTCGGCGATCCCGGACATCCCGATACCCCCGATCCCGACAAAGTGGATGGGACCGATATCCGTCGGAAGCTTGGTCGCTGCGTTCATTGCTTTTGCCCTTTTTGCGCAAGGTCTTCGACCATATCGGCCAGATTTTGGGGGGCGTCGGGCATGCCGCAGCTCAGCGCGGCCTGCGCCATCATCGAAGCGCCGGTCGGATCGCTCAGCACCGCGCCGATCTGTTCGGTCAGAACGGCCTCGGTCAACCGGCTCTCGGGGATCACGATCGCCCCGCCCGCGGCGGCCAGCCCACGGGCATTGGCGGCCTGATGGTCGCCCGCGGCAGCAGCATACGGAATGAGGATCGCGGGCCGCCCGATGATCGAAACATCGGCGATGCTCGACGCGCCCGCCCGGCTGATGACAAGCTGCGCCTCGGTCATACGGCGCGGGACATCGCGAAAGAAGGGCTGCACTTCGGCGTCGATCCCCGCTTCGGCATAGAACCGCGCCACGCGGTTCATATCCTCCTCGCGCGCCTGATGGCTGACCCGGACATTGCGCAGGATTGCCGCGGGCAGCGCGGCAATGGCGGCAGGCACCACATCGCTGAGGATACGCGCCCCCTGAGAGCCGCCGATCACCAGCACCGACATCGGATAATCCCCCGGAGCGATATAGCCCGCACCTGCCCGCTCAAGCACCGCCGCACGCACCGGATTGCCCACGTGCTCGGCCTTTGTACCCTCGGGCAGGGTTGTCGGCCAGGTGCCGCAGGCAACCACATCGACCCGACGCGCAAAAACCTTGTTGACCCGCCCCAGCACGCCGTTTTGCTCATGCACCATACGCGGACGCCGCAGAAGCCAGGCCGCTGTCAGCGCAGGAATGCTCGGATAGCCGCCAAAGCCCACCACCACATCCGGCTTGTCCCGCATCATCCGCAGGCTTGCGCCCAGAACGCCGCCTGCAATGTGGAACGGGGCCAGCAGCTTGTTGAGCAATCCGCCGCGCGCGAAAGTGGCGCTTGCCACTTGTTCGATTTCAACCGAATGGGGAAAGCCCCCCACGTAACGCGCGCCACGCGCATCCGTGCTCAGCCGCACCCGCCAGCCACGCCGCAGCATCACCTCTGCGAGCGCCTGCGCGGGAAACATATGCCCGCCGGTTCCGCCCGCCGCGATGATCAACAAGGGCTGTCGAGCCGTCATGAACGCCCCCGCAGGATATCCCCGATCTGCCCTTGGGGCCGCGTTCGGGTAAAGGCCAGAAGCATGCCCAAGGCAATCCCCCCTGCCACCACCGACGAGCCGCCATAGCTGACAAAAGGCAGGGTCATTCCCTTTGCAGGCAAAAGGCGCACGGCAACGCCCATGTTGATCATTGCCTGCGCCCCGAACATGACCACAAGGCCCGTGCCCGCAAGGCGAATGAAAGGGTCCCGTTCACGCATCAAGCGCAGGAGGGACCGCACCACGACACTGCCGTAAAGAGCAATGATGCAAAGCACCAGCACCAGCCCGTATTCCTCGGCGGCGACTGCGATGATGAAATCCGTATGTGCGTCCGGCAGGCTCCATTTGACCTGACCTTCGCCCACGCCCACACCAAAGAAGCCTCCTTCCCGGATGGCATTGGTCGCAAAACCAAGCTGTGTTGTGGGGTCCACCTCGGGACTGAGGAAACCGTCGATCCGACGCGCGAAATGCTCGGAATTGGCATAGGCGAAGCTGCCCACCAGAACCACGCCCCCTGCCATACCCAGGAGAAGCGTCACCGGCGCGCCCGCGACAAAGTACATCACGCCCCAACCGAACAGCACGAGCGCCGCCTGTCCGAAATCGGGCTGCGTCGCCAGAAAGGCAAGGATCACGATGGTCAAAAGAAACGACCAGCTCAGCCCCGGCGGCCCGTTAACCTGCTGGCTCGCAGCCATCATCCAGGCGGCCACGACCACGAACACGGGCTTGAGAAACTCGGACGGCTGCACCGACGCAAAACCGAGGCTGTACCACCGCACCGCCCCCTTGCCAAAGTCTGTCCCCAGAAACGGCAGGGCAATCAGCGCGGCGAAAGCAGCGAGAAACCCCAGAACCGCCATGCGTCGCACCATTTCGGGACGCATCATCGACACAAGCACCATCACCGCCAGCGCCACACCACCGAACAATGCCTGCCGTTGCACGTAATGGAACGCACCCAGCCCGTTCTTTTCGGCAAGCGGCGGCGAGGCCGCAAGCCCAAGCAACATGCCGATGCTGAACAGGATCAGGACGCAGGTCAGCGTCCATTTGTCGATCGTGCGCCACCATTTGGGAAGGACGGGCTCTGCGTCCCGCAGGGGCATCGCCCCATAGACCATCTCTGTCATCTGCCTGCCGCCTCATGCATCTTGCGCCCCTTTGCGGGGTCTGACACACAGTTTAGCGTTATTTTCGCCTCAACACCAGAACTATCCCCTTGCCAATCGGCGGCTTTTCGCGGCAGAGCCAAGCCCATGCGCCATGACTGCAACACGCTCATTCTTGGGGCCGGGGCCGCCGGCATGATGTGTGCGGCCCATGCCGGGCCGGGCACGCTGGTGATTGACCATGCGCGCGCACCCGGCGAGAAAATCCGCATCTCAGGCGGTGGCCGGTGCAACTTTACCAACCTTGGCACGACACCGGCAAACTTCATTTCGGGCAACCCGCATTTCTGCAAATCGGCGCTCTCGCGCTATACCCAGTGGGATTTTCTCGACCTCATCGCACGTCACGGCGTGGCTTGGCATGAGAAAACCCTCGGCCAGCTCTTTTGTGACGACAAGGCCACCCAGATCGTGACCCTGCTGGTCAAGGAACTGCGCCAGGCGGGGGCGGACCTCTGGCTCTCGACGCAGATCACAGACATTTCCCATGATGGAAACCGTTTTTGCGCCGCACTCGACCGCGAGGGGCGCCGTGTGACCGTCACCGCCCGCAACCTCGTGCTCGCCACCGGCGGAAAATCCATCCCCAAGATGGGCGCCACCGGCATCGCCTACGACATCGCACGGCAATTCGGCCACCAGATAACCGAGACACGGCCCGCGCTTGTGCCGCTCACCTTTTCTGACACGCCCTTTGCATCCCTGTCCGGCACCGCCCTGCCGGTGCGGGCCAGTTGCGCAGGGGTCAGCTTTGACGAAGCGGCGCTTTTCACGCATCGCGGCCTGTCGGGCCCCGCGATCCTGCAAATCTCGTCCTATTGGCGCGAGGGTCAGTCGATCACTCTCGACCTCGACCCCTCCGCAACGCTGTTTGACGCGCTCCGCCAGCAGCGTCAGACTGCCGGCCGCCGCAATGTGACGACCGAGCTAGGGCACCACCTGCCCGCGAAACTCGTGGCGTATCTGGCCCCCGACTTGGGCCTTGCCGGCAATCTTGCCGATCATTCCGACGCGCGGTTGGCCGAGATCATCAGCACACTGCGGGGCTGGCGGATGAAACCAACCGGCACCGAAGGCTACCGCACCGCCGAAGTCACCTTGGGCGGGATCGACACCGGCGGGTTATCGTCCAAAACCATGCAATCAAACCACCTGACCGGCCTCTACGCGATCGGCGAGGCGGTGGATGTGACCGGGTGGCTTGGTGGCTACAACTTCCAATGGGCCTGGTCGTCGGGGTGGGCCGCAGGCACGGCGATCGCAGAAGCTGCGAAAGGCTGACCTGTCGTCACCGGGCAAGCGCCTGCCTTAGCCCTCTGGTGCCTGCATCATGCGCGCGCCACCTTCATCCAGTTCGCGCGCGGTCAGGACCATGCGCATGCCCAGTTCGAAATTGCGTTGCATCTGCATGGTGGACAGCAGTTCCTCGACCGGGTTGACGTTGCTGCTCTCCAATGTGCCCTGCAAGACCTCTGCGCGCTGATCGGGTGGCGGCAGAGGGCCCGCGACGGTCCTGATCTGGCCATCCTCGCCCTTGGTCAGCGCCATCTCTGCCGGCGGCACCACAGTGGCCAAAACCCCCGCCAGAACCGGCACTCCCTCGGGGTCATCCATCGGCTGAATGTAGATCTCACCGATGTCGGTAATCCGGATATTGCGATAGGCGGGTATCTGAATTGGGGCCATGCCTGGCCCCAGCATGGCATCCCCCGCGCCGTTGCGCAGCGTGCCATCAGTATCGCGCCGCAGATCGCCACGGCGACTGAGTGCCGGATCGCCGGAGTCAGGCTTTACATAGAAAAAGCCCTGATCGGCGATCGCAACATCCAGTTCCTCGTCCGTGCGTGTGAGCCTGCCTGTTTCCTGTGAAAACCCGGCGGGACCTGTCTCGACCTGAAAGGCACGCGTGGTCAGGCCCTCCATCATTTCCAGAAACCGTACCCCGCCTTCGTTGGGAAGGTCGCGGCGATAGCCCGGCACGGTCTGGTTGGCGAGGTTTTGCGCCTGCGCCACCTGGCTGTCGCGATTGACGCCCAAGGCATTGAGCGCGGTATAGATCATGCGGTCCATGGTGGCGCCCTGCCTTAGCTACGGATGTTCATGACCGTGTCGGCCAAGGTTCCGTTGGTCTCGAGCGCCTTGGCGGAGGCCTGATAGTTCCGCTGTGCCATGATCAGATTGACCAGTTGTTCCGTCAGATCGACATTCGAGCTCTCGACCGAACCGGATCGCACAGCCCCGAAACCGCTCGAGCCCGGCACACCCAAATGGGCCTCGCCAGATTCGCGCGAGGCGCGGTAGGTCGCGCTTCCGATACTGCCCAGGCCCTGGATGTCGGAGAAGTTTACAACCGCAACCTGCCCCACGGCAATCGAGGTTTCAGCCCCATAGTTCGCCCAGACGGTCCCGTCCTGACGCACATCGACAGACGACAGATCAAGCTGTCGGGTGCCATTCTGGGACACGGTAATCGCGCCAAAGGGACCGTCCGAGACACGCGACCCGGCAAGAGACAGCGAAAGAGACTGATCCCCGAGGGCAAAGCTCATGGCCTCAAGGCCTCCGGTCTGCGCCCCTCCCGCATCGAAAGACAAGGCGGCCAACGGATCGGCGGGCTCTGCCGTTACCCCGTCCACAACGAGTTGCACCGTATAGGCAATCCCGCCGTCGAGAGCGTCGGGCGCATCCGACATGACAAAGAACGCTTGTGCGGGCACTGCACGCCCGGCGCCGTCCAACACCGGAATTTGTGTGGTAGCTGCATAAGTCGTGGGATCGGCCGGATCAAAGGCGGCGGCGGGAATGGCCGCCTGCGTGCCCAACCCGCCGTTATCCGAAAGTGACAGGTTGAACGACAGATCAACCGCCGTCGTCGACTGCGGCGTTCCGAATAGTTGCGGGATTTGCAAACGTTGGGTCTGCGTCGTGGACAGCGTGTCGCCATTCTCAGAGGTTGGAAACACCGTCAGGAAATGCCCCGCGGCGTTGGTGACAAAGCCTTCGCGATTCATGCCAAAGGCGCCGGCGCGTGTATAGCCCGCATCAGCCCCCGCATCGGGGCCCGTGCGCACCTGAAAAAACCCCGGCCCCTGCAGGGACAGATCCAGAACTTTGCCGGTCGCGGTCAGAGATCCCTGTTTGAAATCCACGCCGATCCGGCTGACCTCGGTGCCGGACCCGATTTGCGATGCGGGGCGGCTGTAGGGGCTGGTGGTGAAAATGTCCGCGAACTCCGCGCGGCTGCCGTGAAACCCGAGGGTGCCGACGTTGGCTATGTTGTTCGAGGTTACGGAAATGTCGGTCTGCGCGGCATTCAGCCCGGAAAGTGCAGTGTAAAAGCTCATGGATCTGGTCCTATCTGATCGTTGAAGGGAGTATTGCGATGCTGGGTTCAGCGAATATCGGTGATCTCAAGACTGCTGCGCAGCCCGTAGTCTTCGACCCTGAGGGTCATGTCCTGCCCGCTCTCGGGCATCTGAACCCCCACCACTCGCGCATAGACAAAGGGTTCGGCAGGGGTATCGCCATCAACTTGGATCGCCACACGAACCGCGCCGCGTGACGTGACGATCTCAGCCGGCAGGCCGTCCCAGTCAAATCCCATCAGGCCGGCGGGCTGTGCCCCCATATCTTGCCGGTGGAGTTCTGCGCCCGTCTCTGCGTCGGAATAGATCACAGTGACGGCACTTGCCGCCTCTTGCAGGTCGGCGACGCCATGCACCTCGCCCGCGGCATCGGGCCGTGCAAGCGACCCTGGCACCAACACCTGCTGGCCCAGAAGCGAAGATGCGGTTGCGATCCGATTTCCGCCGATCTGACTACCGATTTCGCTCAAGGTGGTGTTGACCCGGTCCAGCCCCGCCACGGTCGAGAACTGCGCCATCTGTGCAAGGAATTCGCCGTTTTCCATCGGTGCAAAGGGGTCTTGGTTCTGCAATTGCGCGGTCATCAGGGTCAGAAAATCCTGTTGCCCCAAATCGCCATTCCCCGTCCGGTTAGGGCCCGCATTGGCCGCCGCGACGGCGGTGAAGGTGGCGCTTGCGCCGGTGGCTGCGTTGACTTCGGGCATGACGGCGCTCCTTAACCCTGACCCATCATGACCGTGCGCGCCATCAGCGTGCGCAGGGTCGAGACGGTTTCCAAAACATTCTGATACTGGCGGCTGGCCTCGACCATCTCGACCATTTCTTCATCCGGGTTGACCACGGATTCGTAGACAAAGCCCTCTTCATCCGCCATCGGGTGATCAGGCCGGTAGGCGCGCACGGGTTCCCTGTCGAGTTGCACAACATCCGTGACATGCGAGGTCGACAGGCCGGACTGGCCCGTTTGATCGGCGTAAATCGTCTCGAAAACCGGGCGCAGCGGACGGTAGGCCCCTTCCTTGGTCGTGCTCACCGCCTGCGCGTTGGCCATGTTGGAAGAGATCGTGTTCAAACGCACCATCTGCGCCGACATGGCAGAACTGGCGACGTCAAATATGTTCTTGATCATCATGGTTTATTCTCCCTTGATCGCGGTGCTCAATCCGGAAATCCGCCGGTTGAGCAACGTAAGGCTGGTCTGGTAGCGCAGGCTGTTTTCCGCGAATTCCATCTGCTCCACGGCCAGTTCGACCGTATTGCCATCGAGCGAGGGGTTGACCGGCACGCGGTATCCCGCGTGCCCGCCATTTGGACCACTGGTTGCGAAATGTCTCCCGTTACTGGTGGCGAGGGCACCACCACCGGTCTGGGCGTTGAGCACCGTTTCGAAATCCATGTCGCGAGCCTTGAAGCCCGGCGTCGCCGCGTTCGCGATGTTCGACGCCAGCATCTCGCCACGTTGCTCGCGCAAGGTAAGCGCCGAAGCAAAGAGGCTCAGGTGATCGCGAAATGCATCTGTCATGGCGCAGGTTCCTTTCGGGGGTATTCAGCGCAGTTGGTCCGGTCCTTGCAGAGCCGATGACATCGTGGATGCACCAACCCTGCCCGCATCCCTGCAATTCCGGTGCCAACCAGCCCAAGACCAAGGAAAGCCGATGTCAGAGACTGCCCCCCGCCCTGCCCTGCGCAAGCCGCTCACCCTGCCCCGCAGCTTTAGCCGCGTGCTCGGGCGCCTGCTGACGCTACCGGCCTCCGAGAGCCTGCCGCTGGCCAACAGCGTTTATGCCCAGACCGAGGATCCGGTGCAGCGCGCGCTTGCCTTGCGACTGCGACTGCGCCTCTTGCAAGAGGCGCTCGACGCCCCGCGCAAACCCGCCCCACCCGTCAAAGCCGAACCCGACCCTCTGCCCCCTCCTGTCCCGGAACCGGAGCCAATCCCAGAACCGGAACCCGCGCCGCCCCCCAAACCGGCCAAGACCCCCAAGCTCGTCAGTCTCGATCTGGCTGGCGGCGCGCTTTCGATGATGATGAACGAGTTGGGCAGCGGCGAGGACGCAGAGGATGACTTCTTTGGCGATGACTGAATGCCACGAGCGCCTTTATCTTTGGATAGCGAACCTCTCTTTCGCCCGGTCACAGATACCTTCGCGCGCTTTCTATTACAGCCCGATCATGGGAATGTGATTGTACTTCCAAGGCTGCCCGGAGATACGGAAATGAAACAGTTGGCACCGCATATGACCGTGAACCATACGCATCAGTTTGGGCAAGACACCAGTACCCCCCTCCATCTCCCCAGTGGATGGTGGCTTGCGCCTATGATTGGTCTCGGTGTCGCGATGTGGTACTGGATCATTTCCGCACTTCTCTCGGTCTTGGGCTAAGCGCCCCTCCAGAGCTTGCAAAGTGTTGTCGCCCGGTCGCACTCGCGTCCGGGCGAAACTTTTTCCTCGGGTCTCTTTCAAAGATTGACCCCGCGCATCTCTGCACGGGGCCATCGATCCTAAAACTGTCTGGCGCAGCGCCGGGCAGTTATCCGCGCGCCTCGCGGATCAGCCGCAGAATATCCTTGGCTGCTTCGGGAATGTTGGTGCCCGGGCCAAAAATCGCCTTCACCCCCGCCTTCTTGAGGAAATCGTAATCCTGTTGCGGGATGACCCCGCCGCAGATCACGATGATATCGCCCGCATCCCGCGCCCTGAGTGCCGCGATCAGTTTCGGGGCCAGTGTCTTGTGCCCCGCCGCCTGAGAGCTGATGCCCACCACATGCACATCATTGTCGATTGCGTCCTGTGCCGCCTCTTCCGGCGTTTGAAAGAGTGGACCCACATCCACATCGAACCCGATGTCGGCAAAGGCGGTGGCGATCACCTTCGCCCCACGATCATGGCCGTCCTGCCCCATCTTGACGACGAGCATGCGCGGCCGCCGACCCTCGGCCTCGGCGAACTCCTCGACCGATTTCTGGATGGCGGCAAAACCGGCATCCCCCTCATAGGCGGCCCCATAGACCCCGGCCAAAGTCTTGACCTCGGCGCGGTGGCGCCCGAACTCTTTTTCCAGTGCCATGCTGATTTCTCCCACCGTGGCGCGCGCACGCGCGGCCTCGACCGCCGCGTCGAGCAGATTGCCCCCCTCGCGCGCGCGGCGCGTCATCTCGTTCAGTGCGGCCTGGCAGGCCGCCTCGTCGCGCTGCGCGCGGATGCGCTCCAGACGTGCGATCTGCGCCTCGCGCACCTTGTCATTGTCGATATCGAGAATGTCGATCGGGTCTTCCTTGTCCTTGCGATACTTGTTGACCCCGACGATCACCTCGTCCCCCCGGTCGATCATCGCCTGTCGGGTCGCTGCCGTCTCTTCGATCCGCAGCTTGGGCATGCCCGATTCAACCGCCTTGGTCATGCCGCCCATGGCCTCGACCTCTTCGATCAGCGCCCAGGCTTTCTCGGCCAGCTCATGTGTCAGGCTCTCGACGTAGTATGATCCCGCCAGCGGATCGACCACCTTGGTCACGCCGGTTTCCTCTTGCAGGATCAACTGCGTGTTCCGCGCGATGCGGGCGCTGAAATCGGTGGGCAGAGCAATCGCTTCGTCCAGCGCATTGGTGTGCAGCGACTGTGTGCCACCCAGAACCGCGCTCATCGCCTCATAGGCGGTGCGCACCACGTTGTTGTAGGGATCCTGTTCCTGGAGGCTCACACCGGATGTCTGGCAATGGGTGCGCAGCATTTTGGATTTCTCGTCCTTCGCACCGAATTCCGTCATGATCCGATGCCAGAGCAGGCGGGCGGCGCGCAGCTTGGCGGCCTCCATGAAGAAGTTCATGCCGATGGCGAAGAAGAACGAGACGCGCGGCGCGAAACTGTCCACATCCATTCCCGCAGCAATCGCCGCGCGCACATACTCGCGCCCGTCGGCCAGCGTATAGGCCAACTCCTGCACAAGGTTCGCGCCCGCCTCCTGCATGTGATAGCCAGAAATCGAGATCGAGTTGAACTTCGGCATATGCTGGGCGGTATAGCCGATGATGTCCGACACGATCCGCATCGAGGGCGCGGGCGGATAGATATAGGTGTTGCGGACCATGAACTCCTTGAGGATGTCGTTCTGGATGGTGCCGGACAGCAACGCCTTGTCGTGGCCCTGCTCCTCGCCCGCGACGATGAAGGAGGCCAGCACAGGAATGACCGCGCCGTTCATCGTCATGCTGACCGAAACCTTGTCGAGCGGGATACCATCGAAGAGGATTTTCATATCCTCGACGCTGTCGATGGCCACCCCCGCCTTGCCCACATCGCCCTCGACGCGCGGGTGATCGCTGTCATAGCCGCGGTGCGTGGCCAGATCGAAGGCCACCGAGACCCCCTGCTGTCCGGCCGCGAGATTGCGACGGTAAAAGGCGTTCGATTCCTCCGCCGTGGAAAAACCGGCATATTGCCGGATGGTCCAGGGGCGGCCCGCATACATCGTGGCCTTGACGCCACGAGTAAAGGGCGCCTGTCCAGGGATGCTCTCCAGATGCGGAAGATCGGCCACATCCTCTTGGGTATAGAGCGGTTGCACCGCGATCCCCTCGAGCGTGTTCCACGTCAGATCCTCGGGGGCACGCCCCCGCAATTCCTTGGCCGCGAGCTTACGCCAATCGTCTTTCTTGGTCGCCATTCCGATGTCCTCTTTCAGTCTGACCAGCGGGCAGATGTCTCCCTGCCTCATCCGGTCCGGTTTCCTCTGATAGTCTCGCCAACCCATCTGCCCCGGCAGAGAGCCAGAACAGATCGTCGGCATAGGCCTCTTGCAGGGCCAATCGCTGCGCCCAGTCAAAGGGTTGCCACCGCCCTTCGCCTTCGGGCAATTCCGTCGTGTCGCCCCCGCGCGCCGTCACGGCACGGCGCAAGGTCGCCAGATCGGGGCATCGGTTCAGCCAGAGGCGCGCAGCCTTACGCGGCACCTCGGTCAGCCCCGTCATCGCGCGCAGCCGCGCCTCGGGACGTCCGGCATGCACCTCATGCGGCAGGACCACAAGATCGACACCGGGCAGCGCACAGGCCAGATCACCGATCACCTCGCGCCAATGCCGGTTGACCGTCACCAGCCGATCGAGCTCATCCCCGCCCGGAACGCCATGCCCCCGCGCCACGCCATAGGCCAGCGACGACGCCCACCAGCTATCCTGCCCCCGGATCGACAGGACCACGCGGCTGATGCGCCCGTCGAAGGCATGCGCAAACCGAGACATCCGCGCGCCGACGCCGGGATAGAGCCGCGCGCGCCGCAGATTGCGCCGGGTCGCCCCGATCATGTTCTCATCGCTGACAAGAACCCGCGTCATCCCCTGTTTCCGCGCCTCCTCAAGCCGGAGCGCGATACGACGACGCGCGCGATCCAGCTGTTGCGCGGGGGATGCGAGGCCCGATGCCGGGATGACCCCGCTCAGCACCCCGTCGCGTGTCACCTCGGGGCCCCAGTATCCCAGCCCCTGCGCCGCCAGATCGCCCGCATTTGCGCGCATGTAGTGCTGAAACGATGTCGAGGCGGTGCGATGCGCGCCAAGATGCAGGATGATGTCCATGACGGGTCTGACCTTTCGATGGGCCGCACCCTGCGACCACACACGCTTGGCCCCGATCCTGCCTGTCATTCCTGACCATGCGCTTAACTCAGGAAAATTTCCGTGCGCTTGCCATTCACCCTTCGCAATCGCCCCCAACAGGCCTATATCTGGACCAGCAGGAGACCCTATGAAAACACTCTTATCCCTTGTTTTGGCTGTATTTATCGCCTCATCCGCAACCGCACAGGACAGCGATACAGGCCCCGCATCTACCGCGATCCTCTCGGCCGATACGGTCAATTTGAATGATTTTCTCTGGCTCAAACGCCCGCTGGTGATCTTTGCCGATACCCCCGCCGATCCGCGATACATCGAACAGATGGGGTATATCACCGAGCGCCTCGATGTGTTGACGGCGCTCGATGTGGTGGTGATCACCGACACCGATCCCGACGCCCGCTCCGAGCTGCGCAAAACGCTGCGGCCGCGCGGGTTTGGCCTCGTGCTGATTGGCAAGGACGGGGTGATATACCTGCGCAAACCCGCGCCCTGGCATGTGCGCGAAATCATCCGCACCATCGACAAGCTGCCGATGCGCCAGCAGGAACTGCGCGAGCGCCCCCGCGGTAGCTGATCCCGGCGCGCCATCACCTGTCCCCCATCGCCACGATCAAGAGACCGGCTTGAGGGTCCATCAGCATGAGCGCGCCTGTCTCCGCCTCCCAGGCCAGAACCGCGCCAGATTGCCCCAACAGATGATGAAACGCGCTCTCGCTTGTGGCCTCCATGCAGGCGCGCGCCTCGAGCCCCGCGCGGCGCATGGCCATGCCGGTGGGACGGTCGAGATTGGCCATCGCCATCATGGCCGTATCGGGTGTCAGCCCCGCAGCGATCCAAGCCGCCCGACCGCGCGCCGCCACGATCCGCGCCATTTCGGGCGCGGACCCTGCCACCGGCATCGCCGCCCTGATCCGCCCGTCAGCCACCCGATAGAGACCCACGGCACAGTGCATCGTCGCCGCAAATTCCACCGTTTCGCCGAGTGCGAACCACGCCCCTAGCCGCGCCCGCTGTGCCGCCTCCGCATCGCGCGCGCAGGCGGACACAAGAGCGATCACCGCGAGGAACGGAACCAACATAGGCATATGGCGCGGGGCGCAGGTCATCCGGTCACTCGAACTCCATGATCACATCGTCCACGGCAAGGCTGTCGCCCGGCCCGGCATTGACCTTGGCCACCACGCCCTTGCGCTCGGCACGCAGGATGTTCTCCATCTTCATTGCCTCCACCGTGCAGAGCGCCTGCCCCTCCTGTACTTCGTCGCCCGGCGCGACATTGACCTTCACGATCAAGCCCGGCATCGGGCAGAGCAGCAGCTTCGATGTATCAGGCGGCAGTTTCTCAGGCATTAACGCCGCCAATTCAGCCTGACGGGGCGTGCGCACATGCACCTTGAGATCGGCCCCGCGCGTGCGAATACGGAACCCACCGCTGATCTTGCCCACCTTGAGGACCAGCGGTTCACCATTCACGTCAAGACGCGCCAGCTGATCGCCCGGTGTCCAGTCGCTGGCAACACGCAGCGTGTCGCCATCCTCGAAGCGCACCGTCGCTCCCTCGCGGTCAGCGGCCACCACAACGGCAAACCGCTTGCCTTGCAGGCTCACCACCCAATCCTCGCCGACGTGGCGCTCGTGATTGTCCATCCGGCCAGATACCCGTGTGCGCCGAATTTCGGCCACCCGGTGCATCGCCGCCGTGCTTGCCGCAATCGCGCGAAGCGCCTCTTCGGGCAAGGTGACGCCCGTGAACCCCTCGGGATACTCCTCGGCGATGAAGGCGGTGGTGATATTGCCGCTGACGAAGCGGGGATGGTCCATCACAGCACTCAGGAACGGCAGATTGTGCCCGATGCCCTCAACCTCGAAACTGTCGAGCGCCACGCGCATACCTTCGATCGCCTCGGCGCGGGTATGACCCCAGGTGCAGAGCTTGGCGATCATCGGGTCATAATACATGCTGATCTCGCCACCCTCGTAGACGCCGGTGTCATTGCGCACAACAGCCCCTTCGATGGCCAATTCCTCTGGCGGGCGATAACGGGTCAGACGGCCAATCGACGGCAGGAAGCCGCGATAGGGATCCTCGGCATAAAGACGGCTCTCGATAGCCCAGCCCTTGAGCTTGACATCGGCCTGCGTGAGGTTCAGCGCCTCGCCATTGGCGACGCGGATCATCTGCTCCACAAGGTCCACGCCGGTGATCAGCTCGGTCACCGGATGCTCGACCTGAAGGCGCGTGTTCATTTCGAGGAAATAGAAATTCTTGTCGCCGTCGACGATGAACTCCACGGTGCCCGCGCTCGTGTACCCCACCGCCTGCGCCAGCGCGACGGCCTGCTCGCCCATCGCGCGGCGCGTCGCCTCGTCCAGAAACGGGCTCGGGGCCTCCTCGATCACCTTTTGATTGCGGCGCTGGATGCTGCATTCCCGCTCACCCAGATAGATGCCGTTGCCGTGGCTGTCGCAAAGCACCTGAATCTCGATATGGCGGGGTTGCGTGACGAATTTCTCGATGAAGATCCGATCATCGCCGAAACTCGACGCAGCCTCGTTCTTGGAAGACTGAAAGCCCTCGCGCGTCTCCTCGTCATTCCACGCGATCCGCATCCCCTTGCCACCGCCACCTGCCGAGGCCTTGATCATCACCGGATAACCGATCTGGTTCGAAATCGTCACCGCCTCTTCGGCGTCGGCGATCAGGCCCATATAGCCGGGAACGGTGCTGACCCCGGCCTCTTGCGCGATCTTCTTGGAGGTGATCTTGTCACCCATCGCCTCGATGGCACCTACCGGCGGGCCAACAAAGGCCACGCCTGCGGCCTCAAGTGCCTGGGCGAACTTGGGGTTCTCGCTCAGGAACCCATAGCCCGGATGCACCGCCTCGGCCCCGGTGGCCTTGATCGCGGCCATCACCTTGTCGATGACGATATAGCTTTCGGACGCGGCGGCCGGTCCGATATGCACCGCCTCGTCCGCCATCTGCACATGCAGCGCGTTGCGATCCGCATCCGAATAGACCGCCACCGTTGCAATCCCCATCTTGCGCGCAGTCTTGATCACGCGACAGGCAATCTCACCGCGATTGGCAATCAATATCTTCTTGAACATATTCCGTCCCTTCCTCTCTTGTCGGCGCGGCCCTCAGGCGGCGCGCCGGTTTTCTTCTGGCACAACAAGAAAGCCACCGGCGCGACGTGCACCGGTGGCTTGAATGATCGAATCCTGACCGACAGGCAGAGGGCCGCGTGAACGACCTTGGCTCAGGTTGTCAGCAGCGGTTCGGATAGGCTTGGCAATAGACCACGTTTCCCGCAGCCCCGACCGCAGCGCCGGTGACGACGCTACCGCCGACCACTGCTGTCGTAAGCGCACCGGCACCGCCGCCAATGAGCGCCTGCTCTGGAACGGTGTCACCGCAGGCGACCAGAGCGCCAAGCGCCAAGACACCAAGCGCCGGAGCAAGGCCACGCTGGAGCGGAAGTGTTCGAAGTCTTTGCATGTGGAACGTCCTCTTGTCAGATCGCATGAAAAATCCAAGCCATAGAACGTCACTTGGACGCCCGCGTCAAAGCGATTGCATTGCTGCGCCACACCATCGGCGACCCCCCGCGCATTCCTGCATCGAGGCGCAAATATCGAATTCTCAACGGAAAAAGAGGGCGATCCATGCACGCCCGCACAGGATCGCCCCCAAGGGGAAGGGCGGCGGGACCGACGCAATGTCAAAGCCTCTGGGGAAAGGACTCCCGCCACTTGCCCCACTGTGCCTGCAACCGCGCGGCGAACCAAGCGCAGTTTCGGCCAAATACCCGCATGAGCAGAGCCTTGCCTATTTTCGTTTCCCATAGGCAGAACGCCGCGCATCTTGCGGTGAGGCAAGCGAAATCCGAGATGATGCGGACGCGCAGGGCTCACGAAAATACCTCGGGAAATGACTCGCGCGCGACCTCAAGGTCCAGCACCAAAAGCGCCTCGTAACTTGTGGCATCAAAAGGCGTGTCGACAGCCTTGACTTCGCGTCCCAATAGCCAGCTGAGACGACCGGCATCGAGATTGCCGCGCTCGAACGGCTCTTCGCCGAAACACTCCCAGATCGCGCGCACAAAGGCGGCGTCGGCCCGCTTGTCGGCGGGCTTACGATCTCGGTAGCGTTCGCGCGCAATCAAGGGGGTGGCCCCCTTCGGATTCGCGCGTCTGATTGTGAATTGGAAATCCGTACCCGGTAAACGCCCGGGAAAACCGCGATGTTTCAACATGTTGCACCCCCCAGGATACAGGGGCGCTGCGCGGTGATCGATTTTGTGGACGGGACGGCCCCGAGGGTCCGTCCCGCGCCTAGCCCAATGGGCTTACTTGTACTTGCCGGTCTGAACGGGCTCGGTCGTGATCGGCTCGACCACAACGAACTCTTCTTCTGCAGGCTGTGCGCATGCTGCGACGACGGCGATGAAACCGATTGCGAGAATGCTCTTGACGCTTTTCGACATGTATATCTCCTGTCTCTCGTAACTTCATGAAGAGACGCGCAAGGACACCATGTCCCTGCCCGTCTCAAGGGCGAGGTAAAGGTCGCTTGGGTGCAACCTTGACGCAGCTTATCGGAATTTTCGGGGTTTGAACATCGGTCATCACCAATCCCGTGCGCCTGTGTCCCCAAAGCCTCAGTGCCTCCAAGGCGTTGATTTCGTGGCGCAAGATTTTGTGTTCTCATTAAAACATCTCCCAGATGCAGGCGCCTTCCTGCGGCCTGTAGGCCTCAAAGACCTGAATGACATCGGGGTCGAAAACCCCGAATTCTGACGGCCGATCCGCCAGCGAAATAACAACCTGAGCGGGTATCGGACCAGTGTTCGCCAATCGTGGCAGGGCGTAGCTCTCGCATAGCCAGACCAGATCGGCCAGCACCGTCTCGAGTTGCGCATCCGTATCACCGACACCCGCGAATCCCTCGGCCACGAACCGAAAGCGATAGGTAAGCCCCAGACCCGGCCGGTCTGTCAGCACCTCTTGCACCCGCGCGGTCAGGCCCGAGGGCAGCGGCAGCGCCTCCTCCTGCGCTGCCGCCCCTTGGGCGAAAGCCAGCGCGACGCTCAGCGCCACAGCCCGCCCCACCCGTCTCATCGCACGCCGCCCATCCAGCGCGCGCGATTCGTCTCGTCCTCGAGCACCTGAGCAATGAGCGCCTCATACCCGCTTCGATCGAACCGGCCCAGCACCGCCCCCCCGGCCCGAACATGCATCGACCGCGCATCTCGACGCACGCGCACCGCCGGGGCAAAACCGCGAAGCGATTGCAGCGCGCGCCACATGTCTTGGCGCACCAGATGCGCCAATCGCCGCCGCCCCGTGACACCCGACAGAATCGTTTCCACCGCCAGATCGAAACGCACAGGCATGTTGCGCGTCATCGTGAGCGCACCATCCTCTTCTTCGATCACATGCCAGTGGCGGCGACCCATGTTGCTCCTCCGTGCTTCATCTGGCCACAAATACCTCGGGGGTCTGGGGGCAGAGCCCCCGGTCCGTCGCCCTCAGAGCGGAATGTTATCGTGCTTTTTCCATGGGTTGCTGAGCTTCTTGTTGCGCAAAGACGCAAACGCCCGGCTGACGCGCATCCGCGTGCTGCGCGGCTGAATCACCTCGTCGATAAAACCACGCTCGGCGGCCACGAAAGGATTGGCAAAGCGGCCCTCGTAATCCTTGGTATGCGCCGCGATCTTTTCGGGTGATCCCAAGTCGGCGCGGTGGATAATTTCGGTGGCACCCTTTGCCCCCATCACCGCAATTTCTGCCGTTGGCCAGGCATAGTTGAAATCGCCCCGCAGATGTTTGGAGGCCATCACATCATAGGCCCCACCATAGGCTTTGCGGGTGATGACCGTCACCTTCGGCACCGTGGCTTCGCCATAGGCAAAGAGAAGTTTCGCGCCATGCTTGATCACGCCGCCATATTCCTGACCCGTGCCCGGAAGGAAGCCCGGCACATCGACAAAGGTCAGGATCGGAATCTCGAAGGCATCGCAGAACCGCACGAACCGCGCCGCCTTGCGGCTGCTGTCGATGTCGAGACACCCCGCCAGCACCATCGGCTGATTGGCCACGACCCCCACGGTCTGCCCTTCAAGACGAATGAAGCCGGTGATGATGTTCTTGGCGAATTCTGCCTGAATCTCGTAGAAATCCGCCTCGTCCGCGACCTTGAGGATCAGTTCCTTCATGTCATAGGGGGTGTTGGCATTGTCGGGGATCAGCGTATCGAGGCTCTGCTCCACACGTCCCGGCTCGTCGAAGAAGGGACGCACGGGAGGCTTCTCGCGGTTGTTGAGCGGCAGGAAATCCACCAGACGCCGCACTTCGGCCAGGGCCTCGACATCATTTTCGAACGCCCCGTCAGCCACGCTCGACTTGCGGGTATGCGTCGATGCGCCACCCAGTTCCTCGGCGGTGACCACCTCGTTGGTCACGGTCTTGACCACATCGGGCCCCGTCACGAACATGTAGGAACTGTCACGCACCATGAAAATGAAATCGGTCATGGCCGGGCTATACACAGCGCCACCCGCGCAGGGGCCCATGATCAGGCTGATCTGCGGAACGACGCCGCTGGCCATGATATTGCGCTGAAACACCTCGGCATAGCCTGCAAGGCTGGCGACACCCTCCTGAATCCGCGCGCCACCCGAATCGTTGATGCCGATGACTGGCGCGCCGTTCTGCATCGCCATATCCATGATCTTGCAGATTTTCTCGGCATGGGTTTCCGACAGGGAGCCGCCAAAAACGGTAAAATCCTGCGAAAAGACATAGACCATGCGACCGTTGATCGTGCCCCAGCCGGTGATCACGCCATCGCCATAGGGCCGCTCTTTCTCCATCCCGAAGTCGGTGCACCGATGCGCCTTGAACATGTCGAACTCTTCAAAGCTGCCCTCATCGAGCAGCAATTCGACCCGCTCGCGAGCCGTCAGTTTGCCCTTGGCATGCTGCGCTTCGATACGGCGCTCACCCCCTCCCAAGCGGGCTTCGGCGCGGCGGTTCTCCAATTCCTGAAGGATGTCTTTCATGGCACTCCCCTTGCGATGTTGCGCGCAGCATAGAGTTTGTGAGCATTGGCTCAAAGCAGAATTGGGCAAATTTGCAAATCATCGCAAATAATATTCTGAATATCTGTAAAATTGCGAATTCACGAGTTGCCTGGTGGACTTCCCCGCGGGCCGCTCCTAGCCATGCGCCATGACCCGCGCTCAGACACCCAAGTATCTCGACCGCACCACCCCGCCGCATCTTTCGACGCTGATCCTTCTGGCGGGACTGTCGGCCCTTGCCATGAACATCTTTCTCCCCAGCCTGCCGGGGATGACCGCGCATTTCAACACCGAATACCGGCTGATCCAATTGTCGGTTGCCCTCTATCTTGGGGTCAATGCCGCGCTGCAACTGCTGATGGGACCAATCTCGGATCGGTGGGGGCGCCGGCCGGTCATCCTCTGGGGGCTCGGCCTCTTTCTTGTGGCGACCTTGGGCTGCATCTTTGCCCCCAATGTTACGGTTTTTCTGACCTTTCGCATGGTTCAGGCAAGCGTGGTGGTCGCCATGGTCCTGTCACGCGCCATCGTGCGGGATATGGTGCCCCAAGACCGCGCGGCCTCGATGATCGGCTATGTAACCATGGGTATGGCCGTTGTGCCAATGATCGGCCCGGCCTTTGGCGGGCAGTTGGATGAGGCCTTTGGCTGGCAGGCAAATTTCTGGGCGCTCTTCGTGCTTGGGGCCGCGCTGTTTGTGGTCTGCTGGCGAGACCTGGGCGAGACCGCGCCGCTCTCGGGGCGAACCCTGATGCAACAGTTCCGGGATTATCCTGCCCTTCTGACGTCGCGCCGTTTCTGGGGCTATGCACTGGCGGCGGGGCTGAGCTCGGGGGCGTTCTTTGCCTATCTGGGCGGCGCGCCCTTTGTCGGAGATCGCGTGTTCGGCCTGCCTCCGTCCACTCTGGGGCTGTTGTTCGGTGCACCTGCGATCGGGTATTTTCTGGGCAATTTTGCCTCGGGGCGGTTTTCCATGAGGATTGGCGTCAACCGCATGGTGCTGTGGGGCACGCTGTTCAACGCAGGCGGTATCGCGCTCAATCTCATGCTGTTTCTTGTGGGCTTGGGTACGCCGTTGACGTTCTTTGGGCTGATGACATTCATGGGCCTGGGCAACGGCATGGTGATCCCCAACGCCACTGCCGGGGCCCTCTCGATCCGCCCAGACCTCGCAGGCACGGCAAGCGGGCTGTCGGGGGCGCTGATGATCGGCATCGGCGCGGCTCTCTCGGCGCTCGCAGGCACACTGCTGACCCCCGGCAGTGGGACCTATGCCCTGCTTGGGCTGATGCTCTCGACGGCACTTGCCGCGATCGCGACGATCCTCGCGGTAATCCGCCGGGAACGCAGACTGGGGCTGTCGACATAGCCGGTCACTGCAGATCACGAGTTCTTTATCCCCTCTGGCCTGATCCCGACCCTGCCCCCAAGTCTATGGGACCGACATGAGAGGAGACCAAGATGACTCGCCGCAAATCCCTCTATCGCCCCGCGCCTGCACGCAGAAATCGCGAATTCATGCCCTACCGGTTCAACGATTGGGCGGCGATTTGACAGGCGCACGCGACCCGAGCGCAACAGTTCGGCCATAATGCGGGGAACAAGCGCGTTTTGATTTTTCACCCCACCAAGACCCCTCCTATAACTGGAGTGGTATTCTCAGGAGGTTCCCAATGATCCATCGCCGCACTTTCATGGCCACTGGTCTCGCTGCCTTGGGCACTGCATCCGTTGCCAATGCCTTTGAGGTTGATCCGCGCTTCATGCCGCAGGAGGTCTCTTTCGATCCCGTTTATCAACCCGGCCAGCTGATCGTGCTGCCGCGCGCGCATTTTCTCTACTTCGTAACAGAACCCGGTCGCGCACGCCGTTACGGCGTAGGCGTGGGCAAGGCCGGGCTGGAGTTCACCGGCACCGCCACAATCGACGTCAAGAAGAAATGGCCGACATGGCGCCCGACGAACGAAATGATCGAACGCGATCCCGCCGCCTACGGGCGGTTCAAGGGCAATGACTATGTGCAGCCCGGCGGAACGGACAATCCGCTTGGGTCGCGCGCGCTTTACCTTTTCCAGAACGGGCGCGACACCTACTACCGGATTCACGGCACGACACAGCCTTCGTCCATCGGGCGATCTGTCTCGAACGGCTGTATCCGGATGATCAACGAGCATGTGCAGGATCTCTACGACCGCGTGCCCATCGGAACGGTTGTCACGGTTCTGTAATCTTGATTTTCGCACGGTGAATTGGCATATTTTGTCGTGCGACGTTACCACTATCGACCATCTGTCCTTCTCGGCTCAGTCACTCGATCTTGTATGACTTTGCCGGGTTGCCGCACTTCCGCGGGCAACAAATACAGAAGGATTGAGTAAGATGGCGACTGGCACCGTGAAATGGTTCAATGCCACCAAAGGCTACGGCTTCATCGCGCCCGATGGCGGCGGCAAGGATGTATTCGTGCACATCAGCGCGGTTGAGCGCGCAGGCCTGACCGGCCTTGCCGACAATCAGAAGGTCAAGTTCGACGTCGAAGCAGGCCGCGACGGGCGCGAGTCCGCTTCCAACATCGTTCTCGCCTGAGCATCGACCGAGACCGGTCGGGAGTTGAGAAAACTCCCCTTCCGCATCCTCATCGCGCCCGCACAGGGCGCGATACTATTTTCGGTTTCGCGCCTCCCTCGCGTTTCCCCTTGAAACCAAATGCTCAAACCATGACATAGGGCGTGCATCAGGAGGCGAACCATGGCGCTCCCCGTCCGGGAACAGATCAAATATTGGGGCGCGGCCACGGCCGTGTTTTTTGTGCTATTATGGTTCCTCGGGGACGTGATCCTGCCGTTTGTTCTGGGCGGAGCCATTGCCTATTTCCTTGATCCGGTGGCAGACCGTTTGGAGAGGCTGGGCCTAAGTCGCGCCGCCTCTGTCGTGGTCATCACGCTGATCGCCATTCTGGCCTTTGTCGTGATCGCCCTGCTGATCGTGCCAACGCTCGTCAATCAAACTGTGGCCCTCTTCAACGTGGTGCCTGAGCTGGCGCGCGATCTACATGGCTTTCTCAGCACCCATTTCCCGACGCTATTCGATCCTGACTCGGCGCTGAACAAGACACTTCTGTCCGTGGGTGAAACCATTCGTGAACGTGGTGGCCAGTTGCTCGAGACGATCCTCAGCTCTGCCGCTTCCATGGTCAACATACTGGTATTGATTGTGATTGTCCCCGTTGTGGCAGTTTATCTGCTGTATGACTGGGATCACATGGTTGCCGAGATCGACAATCTTTTGCCGCGCGACCATGCCCCTGTGATCCGCAGACTGGCAGGCCAGATCGACAATACGCTGGCCAGTTTCATCCGCGGCATGGGCACCGTCTGTCTGATCTTGGGCACCTATTACGCGGTCGCGCTCATGCTCGTGGGGTTGCAATTCGGCCTCGTGGTGGGCGCGATTGCGGGCCTGATCACGTTCATCCCCTATGTCGGGTCCATCGTCGGCGGCGTGTTGGCGGTGGGGCTCGCGCTGTTCCAGTTCTGGGGGGATTGGGTCAGCGTCGGGTTGGTGGCCGCCGTCTTTATCTCCGGGCAGGTGATCGAAGGCAATTTTCTGACACCCAAGCTGGTGGGCTCGTCGGTGGGACTGCACCCGGTCTGGCTGATCTTCGCGCTCTCGGCCTTTGGTGCCCTCTTTGGCTTTGTCGGGATGCTTGTAGCGGTACCGGTGGCCGCATCGCTCGGTGTGATCGCCCGCTTTGCATTGGAGCAGTATCGCGACAGCCGCCTCTATCGCGGCCTGGAAAGTATCGACCGCGAATGACTCCGCGCCAACTCAGCTTTGACCTGCCGGTGCGTACGGCACTGGGGCGCGAGGATTTCTTTGTCTCGCCCGCAAATGCCGAAGCGGTGGCCATGATCGAGGGCTGGCAGGGCTGGCCCGGACGCAAGCTGATACTTGCGGGTCCTCCCGGCGCGGGCAAGACCCATCTGGCGCATGTCTGGGCCGCCCTCTCAGGCGCACGGATCGTCGCAGCCAAGGACCTGTCGCAGGTCGATATTCCCACGCTCGCGACCGGCGCGATCGCCGTTGAGGATGCCGATCAGTTAGCAGGTGATCGCCAGGCCGAAGAAGCGCTCTTTCACCTGCACAATCTCGTATTGGCCGAAGGGCACGCCCTCTTGCTGACGGCCGAGCGCCCGCCGAACCTCTGGTCACTCGGCCTGCCCGATCTGCAAAGCCGCATGCAGGGCACGATGCTGACCCAACTGCGCGCGCCCGATGATGCCCTCTTGGCTGCCGTACTGACCAAGCTCTTCGCCGACCGCCAGATTGCCCCCAGCCCAGACACGATTCCCTATCTCGCGCGGCGCATGGATCGATCCTTTGATATGGCACGAGAGGTGGTCGCGACGCTCGATTCCACGGCTCTTGCGGAAGGCCGCGCAGTCACCCGAGTGCTCGCCGCGCAAGTGCTGGACAAATTAGCGCGTTAGCGCCACGCTGCGTTACCGTTCCGTTACATCTCAACGCCATAAGCGCCCCATGACCCAAGCAGATTTCCTCAAGCACCCCGCCCCCGAAGCCGTCGAAATGCCCGATCTGGATCCGACCGGCCCGGGGCGTTTCTTTAATCGTGAGCTCAGTTGGCTGGGGTTCAACTGGCGAGTGCTGGAAGAAGCCCAGAACAGCCGCGTTCCACTGTTGGAGCGGCTGAGGTTCTTGTCGATTTCAGCGACCAATCTTGATGAATTTTATAACGTGCGCGTGGCAGGTCTCCGGGAATTGGCGCAGGCGGGCAATACGACCCCGGCGGCGGACGGCCTGTCCCCGGCAGAGCAGCTTGTGCTGATCAACGAGAATGCTCGCAAGCTGCTGGCATCTCAGCAAGAGACCTACAATACCCTGCGCGGCGAGCTGGAGGCCGAGAGGATTTCGATCCTCGATCACGCCTCTATCGAGGAAGGAGACCGGGATTATCTGGCGGATGTCTTTCTCAACAAGACCTTTCCCGTGCTCTCGCCTTTGGCGATTGACCCTGCGCATCCGTTCCCGTTCATCCCCAACCTCGGCTACAGCCTTGCTCTGCAACTTGAGCGAAAGGCCGACAAGCGACCGCTTCAGGCCCTATTGCCGATCCCGCAGCAAATCGCGCGCTTCATCCCCCTGCCCGCGCCCGAGGGCAACTATCGGTTTCTGCCGCTCGAAGAACTGCTCTTGCTGCATCTGCACAGCCTCTTTCCCGGCTATCGCTACAAGAGCCATTGCGCCTTTCGCGTGCTGCGCGACAGTGATCTCGAGGTCGAGGAAGAGGCCGAAGACCTCGTGCGCGAATTCGAGGTGGCACTGAAACGTCGCCGCCGTGGCGAAGTGGTGCGGATGAAGATTTCTGCCAATGCGCCCGAGGATCTGCGCCGCGTCATCATGCAGGAATTGCACGTCATTCCCGAAGAGGTGGTCGAGGTCGAGGGCATGATCGGTCTGGCCGATCTCAAGGAACTGGTGCTCGATGCGCGCCCCGATCTTCTGTGGCCGCCCTTTACCCCGCGCGTGCCCGAGCGGGTGCAGGACCATGGCGGCGACATGTTCGCCGCGATCCGGCAAAAGGACATGCTGCTGCATCACCCCTACGAGACCTTCGACATGGTGGTGCGGTTTCTGGCGCAGGCGGCGCGTGACCCCGATGTGGTGGCGATCAAGCAAACGCTCTATCGCACCTCGCGCAACTCTCCTATCGTCGAGGCGCTCTGCGAAGCGGCGGAAGACGGCAAATCCGTCACGGCACTTGTGGAGCTCAAGGCGCGATTCGACGAGGCGGCGAACATCAGGCAATCGCGGCGACTGGAACGGGCCGGGGCTCATGTGGTCTATGGTTTCATTGACCTCAAGACCCATGCCAAGATTTCCACCGTGGTGCGCCGTGAAGGTGATAACCTGGTGACTTATACCCATTATGGCACCGGCAATTATCACCCGATCACTGCGCGTATCTACACGGACCTCAGCTTTTTCACCTGCGATACCAAGCTCGGACGAGACGCGACCAAGGTGTTCAATTACCTGTCGGGCTATGCCGAACCCGAGGGGCTTGAAAACCTTGCCATTTCGCCCAAGTCGCTCAAGCCCCGCCTGCTGGAGCTGATCGAGCGTGAGGCAGAGCATGCGCGCGCCGGCAAACCGGCGGCAATCTGGGCCAAGATGAACTCGCTGATCGAGCCCAACATCATCGACGCGCTCTATGCCGCGTCAGAAGCAGGGGTCAAGATCGACCTCGTTGTGCGCGGGATTTGCGGATTGCGGCCCGGCATCAAGGGATTGTCGAGCAACATCCGCGTGAAATCCATCATTGGTCGTTTTCTGGAACACTCTCGCATCGTGTGTTTCGGCAATGGCGCAGGGTTACCCTCGAAAAAGGCGCGCGTCTTCATCTCTTCGGCCGACTGGATGGGCCGCAACCTCAACCGCCGGGTTGAAACGCTTGTCGAAATCGAAAATCCCACCGTCAAGGCGCAGATCGTCAGCCAGGTCATGGCCGCCAACATGGCAGACGTTGCCCAAAGCTGGGTGATGGCCCCCGATGGCAGCTTTAGCCGCCCGCCCGCGATCGAGGGCATGTTCGCGTTTAACTGTCACCGCTTTTTCATGGAAAACCCATCGCTCTCGGGGCGGGGCTCAGCCGGGGCTTCGGATGTGCCCAAACTGACCCATACCGAGGATTGACCCACGCGCGCCCGTGCCGCATAGAGAGTATGCGAAAGACTGGGACGGACATGGACGGCACCAACGATCCAAGAGAACCCGACGGCGGCCCCTTTGGCCGTCCCCTGTTCGATAGCCCCACCGCCCGCGCGCTCAGCCGTGTGGGCGTGGTTGATGTCGGTTCCAATTCGGTGCGCCTTGTGGTCTTTGACGGAGCGGCGCGCAGCCCTGCCTATTTCTACAACGAAAAGATCATGTGCGGCCTCGGGGCTGGCATGTCCGAGAGCGGCCGCCTGAACCCGACCGGGCGCAAGCGCGCGCTCGAAGCGCTCAAGCGGTTCAAGATGCTGGCCGAGGGTATGGATACCGGCCCGCTGGTCCTCGTCGCCACCGCCGCCGTGCGAGAGGCCAGCGATGGCGCGGAGTTCTGTGCCGATATCGAACGCGAAACCGGGCTCAAACTCTGGGTGATCGACGGGCGCGAAGAGGCGCGGCTGTCAGCGCAAGGGGTGCTGTTGGGATGGCCCGGCTCTTATGGCCTTGTCTGCGACATCGGCGGTTCGTCCATGGAACTGGCCGAAATCAACGGCGGCACGGTGGGTGCGCGGGTTTCATCCCAGCTTGGCCCGCTCAAGCTGCGCGACATGACCGGCAGCAAGAAGGAACGCCGCGCCTATATCCGCCAGGTCCTGAACGACATGCGCGCCGAACTGGGCGAGCAGAACAACCGCCTCTTTTTGGTCGGGGGATCGTGGCGGGCGATCGCCCGGATCGACATGGTGCGGCGCAAATACCCGCTGCATGTGCTGCACGAATACCGCATGACCCCGGCTGACGTGCGCGCCACCATCAAGTATATCGAGAAACTCGACGCCGAAACGCTGCGCGCGCAATCTGGCGTGTCCATGGCGCGGATCGAGCTTGTGCCGCAGGCGGCCGAGGTTTTGGGCGAGCTGATCAAGACCTTCAAACCACATGACATCGCGGTATCGAGCTATGGCATCCGCGAGGGTCTGCTTTACGAGCAGATGCCGCAGATGCTGCGCGACCGCGACCCGCTGATCGAAGCCTGCCGTTTTGCCGAGCAAAAGGACGCGCGCCTGCCCGGATTTGGCAAGGTAATCTATCATTTCATCCTGCCACTCTTCAAATCCGCCAAACCCGAACGCCGCCGCCTGATCCGTGCCGCCTGCCTCTTGCATGATGTCAGCTGGCGCGCCCATCCCGATTACCGGGCTGAGGTCTGTTTTGATAACGCCACCCGCGCCAATCTGGGCGGACTCAAACATTCAGAGCGGGTGTATTTGGGTCTCGCGCTGCTGCACCGCTATTCGAACAAGCGAGAAGGCAGCCGTTTTGCCGATCTGGACGGGTTGCTGAGCGAAAAGGACCGTCACGAGGCCGAGGTTCTGGGCAAGGCCATGCGCTTTGCCGCAATGCTCTGGCTCAAGCGCAATGCGCATCTTGGGGAATTGCGATGGTTCCCGCAAAAGAAGGTGCTGGAATTGCGGCTGTCAGAAGAGGCGGCCCCCCTCTTTGGCGAGGTTGCGCAGGCGCGTTTTGCCTCACTCGCCACAACCCTCTCGGCACGGATCGTGATCAAGACGCCAAATTAACGGCGCGGTGACGCTCAAAGCTCGATTTCACCATCTGGCAAAGGGTTTTCCTGCATCTCTTGCGGTGTCTTGCGTCGTAACAGGATATCGCCGTTCGGCAGAACTTCGGGCGCGTGATAGGCGCTGAGATCACCAATCTCACTCATCAGGTCGCGCAGCGCCGGACCCATTTCCTCGACAAACTGGCGCAGCGCGGGCTCCATTTCCTGGGCGCGGTCGCGAAGCCCCTCAAGCGCCGGCCCCATCTCGCGCTGTATCCCTTCAAAAAAGAGGCGCGCGCCCTCTTCCATGAGGGATCGGCCCTGCTCCTCTTCCGTCACGTCCTGCGCGGCAAGGGGGGACGCGACAAGCGCGGACAACAAACAGACGGTTCGGATCAGGTGCATCGGTGTCATGGGGTATATATAATCGCTCCGAGTGACGATTTTAAGATCACAGTTCGACATCGAGACTGACCGGGAAATGGTCTGAAGCGACGAGCAGCGCCTCACGCAACTCTTTGTTGTCCCAGCAGACCGGATCGTCAAACGGATGCCAGATGCGCCAGGCTGGGCGACGCGCCATGAGGTCCGGCGAGATCAGGATATAATCCAGCAGCGCCTGCATATACCGCCGCTGGTCACGCAGATAGAACCGCGCCGAAGTATGGACCACCCCAAAGCGCCGCAGCAGCGCCCCGCGTGCATGCGGATCATAGAGCGCAGAGGCGGTGTCCTGCCCTTCTCCCATGATGATCTCGACCGATGAGCGACCGAAGAGATGCTCGTATTCATCCAGCCCCGGACCGTCGTTCAGGTCCCCCAGCACGACCAGAGGGTCCGATGCCGCCAGATGAGTCTCGATCCGTTGCCGGAGCCAGACGGCTTGTGCCAATTGTTTGCGGCGATTGGTGATGCCAATGCGGATGGCTTCGTCGCGGCCCATGGCCCCATGCGGGGCCTTGGATTTGAGATGCGCCCCGATCAGCCGCAACATCTGGCCTGATCGGGTGGTCAGCTCCAACTCAAGCGGGGGTTTGGAAAAAGTCACACGGTCCGCACGGTCATCAATGTCAAGGTCGATGCGGAACACCCCATCAAAACGCGGGGGCCCGTCCCCGCCCCCCGCGACCGCCCCCTGCGGATCATGCCGCGCGCTCAGAACATCCGGATCATAGAGCAGCGCCAGTTCCTGTTGCGTTTCATTGGCAAAGCCGATCAGGGCCCGTCGCGCCCGAATCTGCATGAGTTTTGCGAAATTTTCCAACGCCTTGACCGTACTGCGGCGGCCATTGTCGTCGGGGGCCTCGACCACCAGCACCGCATCGGCATTCAGTGCGGTGAATACGATCCCGAGTGCTGCAAGCTGGTCCGAGCGTGTCACATTGTAGCGCGCGGACCATGCGCCGTCGTCATGGGGTTGCCCCTGATCGTCAAACAGCGCGTTGAACCATTCGACGTTATAGGTGGCGATCCGCATGGGCGCGCGCCTCGCTGATCTCCTCCCAGGCGCGGTTGATGTCCACCAGCCGCCGCTCTGCCAAACGGATCGCCTCTGGCGGCACCCCGCGGGCCTGCATGCGGTCCGGGTGGCTCTCGCGCACGAGGTCACGCCAGGCCTTGCGCACCTCTTCCATCGGCATCTCCGGGGTCACGCCCAGCACGGACCAGGGATCGGGCGTGGCATCCGGCACGAACCGCGTCCGCAGCGCACGAAAGGACGCACTTGTCAGACCGAAGATATCGGCGACACGCGCAAGGAATTCATCCTCCTTGGCGTGATAAACCCCATCGGCCATGGCAATGTGAAACAGCCCTTCCATCAGATCGCAGAGCGTGCCCGGCTGGCCCTCGAACATCCGCGCAATGCGCCGTGCGTACTCTTCGAACCCCGCCACATCCTGCCGTGCAAGGTTGAACACGCGGGCGGCATCGCTCTCATCCGCCTCGGCGATCTGGAACACCTCGCGAAAGGCCGTGACCTCATCGCGCGTGACCTTGCCATCCGCCTTGGCCATCTTGGCCGAGAGCGCGATTACTGCGATCGTAAAGGCCACGCTACGTTCGGGAGGCGTGCGCAGGCGGTCGAAAACAGCACTCAGCCCTTCGCCATTGGCAAGGGCTGACAAGGCTTCGGAGATCCGGACCCAAATCGACATGGGCGTTACCCTAGACCCATTCCCGGCCCCTGTCAGTGCAAACCGTCACAGGATTTTCTGCAAAAGCACCAAATCCATCCAGCGCCCGAATTTTCGCCCTACCTCGGGCATGCGTGCCACTTCGGCAAATCCTATGGCACGGTGAAAGGCGATAGCGCCCAGGTTTTCGCCGCTGACGCCCGCGACCAGCACATGCATATCCGCCGCGCGCGCCACCTCCTCCAGTCGCGTCATCAACGCCCGCCCAATGCCTTGACCGTGCGCCTCGGGGGTCAGAATGACCGTGTGCTCAGCGGTGTGTGCATAGCCCGGCCCCGACCGGAACGCGCCGTAGCTGGCAAATCCCAGCACCTTGCCCGCCTTCTCTGCCACCTGAAACGCCGCACCACGCGCGGCCATGTCCGCCGCCAGGGCCTCGGGCGTCTTTTCCACCGTGGTAAAGGTGACGGAAGTGTCGCGAATGAGCGGGTTCCAGAAGGCAAGGATCTGGGGAATATCGCGCGGCTCTGCTTGTCTAAGGATCATTCGATCACCCTGAGCCCATGAGGCGTTTCAAATTCGGCACGCAGACCCGTTTGACCGGTCTCGAAAGCTACGCGCGCATCCTGCAACTCCGGCCCGACCATGGCCTTCAGGGCGGCGGCCTCTGGATGCGAGACCACCAGCCGCGACAACCGCGCGCCGGAGGGCGCAAGTCGCGCCGCGGGATGCGCCGCACCCTGCCACTCGATCAATGCCGGAAAGAGATTGTCCATCGGGAGCACGCCGGACCCCGGAACCGCCATCCGCCACCGCAGATCGCCTCGTGCCAAGTCCACCGCCTGCCCCGCACCCGGATGCCGCAAGAGGGCCGCATCCAGATCATCGACCGCGCAAATCCAGGTACGCAGGCGAGGTTCACCAGAGAACCGATCCAAATCGAACCAGCGCGGATACGCGGGGGCCGGAGCGCCCGGGTCAACCGCGATCACCTCGAGATAGAGGCCATCTTCCAGTCCGAGGAGGAGGTTATGCGTGCCGAAATGCGGATGTTGGCCACCGGGCTGCAAGTGCAGTCCAAGCGCCGCCTCGACATGCGCCTGCCCTGCCTCGAGGCTCTCTGCCGCGACCGCCAGATGGTCGAGCCGCATCATGCCCCCACACCAAGCTGCGCCCGCACCTGCGCCATGAAATCCTCGCCGCGCTTTTCAAAGTTGTCGTATTGGTCGAAACTTGCCGCCGCCGGGGCCAACAACACCACATCCCCCGGCTCTGCGTCGCGCATCGCACGGGCCACCGCCTCTGACATCGTGGTGCACACCTCCGTATCCACATCCCCCAACCCGATGGCAAACTGCGCCGCTTCGCGTCCGATCACATAGGCCCGGCGCACATGCCCAAGGCCGGGGGCTAGCCCGGCCAATCCACCGTCCTTTTCCAGCCCGCCGCAGATCCAGCGGATTTTGTCGAAAGCCAACAGCGCCTTGAGCGCGCTGTCGACATTCGTGGCCTTGCTGTCATTCACAAAGATGACGCCATCCTTTTCCGCCACGCGCTGACTGCGGTGCGGCAGACCGGCATAGCTGTGAAATCCCGCCTCGATGACGCGCGGGGCCAAACCCAGAGTGCGGCAAGCGGCATAGGCGGCGCAGGCATTCTGATGATTGTGCGATCCCGGAAGCCCCTTGACCCCGCGCAGGTCGATGGACCCCACCTGACGTCCATGACGATATTCGCTGAGGAACCCCTTGCGCGCAAAGACCGACCAGCCAAAGCCGGTCAGCTTGCGATCCACCGAAATGCGGATCACCCTGTCATCATTGGGCCCCTCGGCCATCTGCCCCGCCAGATAGAGCCCCTCGGCCTCGTCCACGCCGATCACGGCCCGGTCTGGCCCGCCTTCTGCGAACAGCCTGCGCTTGGCGGCAAAATACCCCCCCAGGCCAGCGTGACGATCAAGATGGTCGGGCGAAAGGTTGGTAAAGACCGCCACATCGGGAGTCAGCGCTCGGGCCAGATCGGTCTGATAGCTGCTCAGTTCCAGAACGACGACGCCGCCATCCTCGGGCGGGTCGATGTCGAGCACGCCACGACCGATATTGCCCGCAAGCTGCGCCGCGCGCCCCGCCTCGCGCAAGACATGGTGAATAAGGGCGGAGGTGGTCGATTTGCCGTTGCTGCCGGTGACGGCAATCACCTTGGGGGTCACGTCGAACTCATCCCAATCGTCTGTGGCGAGTGAGCGAAAAAAGAGGCCGATGTCATTATCCACCGGAACGCCCGCGTCCAGAGCTGCGGCGATCACGCGGTTGGGAACGGGATAAAGATGCGGGATGCCAGGGCTGACAATGAGAGTGGCGACCCCGTCAAAGGCCCCTGCGCGCGCCAGATCAACGGTCGCAAATCCCTCGGTTTCGGCCGCAGCGCGCGCCGTTTCGCTATCGTCCCAGGCCAATACCTCGGCCCCGCCCGCGCGCAGGGCCCGCGCCGCCGAAAGGCCCGAGCGGCCCAGCCCCAACACAGCGACCTTGGCGCCCGCATATCCTCTGACCGGAATCATTCTTCTCCCCCCGGGGCTGTTGCGCCCCTTCTCGCCCATGTCCGCGTATTTGCGCCGGGACCGGGGCAAGATGCAAGCGTCGGCCCGCAGGCAAGGAAGCCCGCTCAAGCTTCGAGTTCGGCATCCCAATAGAGATAATCGAGCCAGCTGTCGTGCAGATGGTTCGGGGGAAATTTGCGCCCTTGATTGCGCAATTGCTCTGCGCCCGGCATACGTGGCGGTTTGCGCAGGCTCAGGCCCGATTGGCGCAGGCTTTTGGAACCTTTACGCAGGTTGCACGGACTACAGGCCGCCACGACATTTTCCCAGCTCGTGACCCCGCCCGACGCGCGCGGCACCACATGGTCAAAGGTCAAATCGCCCTTGGAGCCGCAATATTGACACATGAATTCGTCGCGCAGAAATAAATTAAAGCGCGTGAAGGCCACGCGCTTTTGAGGTTTTACGTAATCTTTCAACACGATGACCGAAGGTATGCGGATCACCGTACTCGGGCTTCGGACCCAGTGATCGTATTCGGCGACGATATCCACCCGATCAGACCAGGCCGCCTTGACCGCCTCTTGCCACGTCCAAAGCGACAGCGGGTAATAGGAGAGCGGGCGATAATCCGCGTTCAGCACAAGTGCTGGAAAATGCCTCAAAGAGGCAGGCTCTCTTACGAATTCGGTCCTGAAATCGCCGTCCATCTGACTGACTGTCCTTTCACCCCGGTCGTCAGGGGCGCAGGTGCCAGAGCGGGCACCTGACCCCGTCCTGAGTCCACTATATATCGTCATTGCCCTCTGACAAGTGCGATATGTAGCGCTCGATGACGGGATGTCTAATGGGCCAAAGTAACTGTCCCATGACAGATCACTCAGGCAGCTTCGTCTTCCGCCTCGCTGGCCTGCCGCTGCCAGAGCGCCGCATAGCGCCCCTGTCGCGCCAAAAGGTCGGAATGGGTGCCCTCCTCCACCACAACCCCTTGATCCAAAACCACAATTCTATCGGCATTGGCGACGGTGGACAGACGATGCGCGATCATGATCACGGTGCGCCCTTCGGCCGCACGCGCCAGCGCTCCTTGAATTTCTCTTTCGGTCTGGGTGTCGAGCGCGCTTGTCGCCTCGTCCAGCAGCAGGATTGGCGGATTTTTAAGCAGTGTTCGGGCGATTCCCACGCGCTGTTTTTCGCCCCCCGAGAGTTTTAGCCCCCGTTCCCCCACTTGCGTCGCGTAACCCTCTGGCAAACTCGCGATGAAGTCGTGAATTTGGGCCGCGCGCGCAGCCTCTTCGATCTCGGATTGTGTGGCGCCGGCGCGCCCATAGCCGATGTTGTAGCCGATAGTGTCGTTGAAGAGGACGGTATCCTGCGGCACCACACCGATTGCGGCGTGCAGGCTCTCTTGGGTGACATCGCGCACGTCTTGACCGTCGATCAGCACCCGCCCCGCCTGCACGTCGTAAAAGCGGAACAGCAGACGCCCGATAGTGGATTTCCCCGAACCGGAAGGACCGACCACCGCCACCGTCTGCCCGGCTGGAACATCGAGCGTAACCCCGTTGAGGATGGGGCGATTGGCGTCATAGCCGAAATCCACGGCCTCCAACCGAATTGCAGCACCTGTTACTTTCAGAACATTAGCGCCAGATTTGTCCTCCACATCACCCTTCTGCTCTAACAAATCGAACATTTCCGACATATCCACCAAAGCCTGGCGGATCTCACGGTAAACGGTGCCCAGAAAGTTGAGCGGCATGGTGATCTGGATCATATAGGCGTTGACCATGACGAAATCGCCCACGGTCATGCTGCCCGATTGCACCCCCATTGCCGCCATCACCATCACGATCACCAAGCCGCCGGTGATGATCAAGGACTGACCGAAATTCAGAAAGGCCAGCGAATAGGAGGTCTGAAGCGCGGCCTTTTCATAACCCGCCATGGCCGCGTCATAGCGACTGGCCTCACGCCGTTCCGCACCGAAGTATTTGACGGTTTCAAAGTTCAGCAGGCTGTCGATCGCCTTTTGGTTGGCGTCGGTATCCTGATCGTTCATTTCCTTGCGCAAGCGCACACGCCATTCCGTGACCCTGAAGGTAAAGGCCACATAGGTCCCGATCACGGCAACGACCACCACCAGATACCAGATGTCGAAGATCACGGCGAGCACGATGCCGATCAACGTCAGTTCCAACACCAAAGGGCCGATGGAAAAGAGCAGGAATCGCAGGAGAAACTCGACCCCTTTTACCCCTCGTTCAATGATCCGGCTAAGGCCGCCGGTCTTGCGCGTTATATGGTAACGCATTGACATTGAATGAATATGTTGAAACGTCTTGAGCGCCAAAGCCCGCAGGGCGCGCTGCGCCACGCGGGCAAAGATAACGTCGCGCAACTGCTGAAACCCCACGGTCATCAGCCGTGCCATACCATAGACGACGGTCAGCCCGACCGCACCGGCCCCCAGCATCCAGGCGGCGGACTGTCCCTCTCCAGCCAGCGTGTCGACGGCGGCCTTGTAGAAGAAAGGCGTGCCAACACCGATAAGCTTGGCCACGACCAGAGACATCAGTGCAAACACCACACGGCGTTTGACCCAAGGTTGATCGGCAGGCCAGAGATAGGGGGCCACGCGGCGAACGGTGCGCCAGCCCTTGGTGGGGGCATCGGATGTGGTAATTCTGGCGTGGCGCATGAGCTGGCCTTTTCATTCCCTTGTCTCAGAGATAGCCCTGAGCCAAGGGGATTGCCAGAAAGGATTATTGTGGCAAGGCAAAGACTTGACCGGGATAGATCAAGTCGGGATCGCGGATCCGGTCACGATTGGCCTCGAACACGCGAACGTATAGGAGACCCTCGCCATAGGCCTCGCGGGAGATGGCCCAGAGGGTCGAACCGGGCTGCACGGTGATCGCGCGAATTGGGGCGCTCTCGTCGGTTTGCGCGGCGGTCAGGACCGCCTGATCCTCACGTTTGAAGGGGGTTTCCACCCGAGAGGTGACGGTACCCGCCGTGTCCACCTCGTCGACGCGCAAGGTGTAGACGCCGGTATCCACCTCGGGCAAAGCGGTGGTCCAATCTCCGGAAGGGGAAACGCGGGAGGTTACGATCGGATCATTGTCGAGATAAATGCGAACGAATCCAGTCCCTTGTGCTCGACCAGAGAGTTCGACATCCCCCTCGGGGGAATAGGTGATCGCATCAAGCGCGACATTCGACATGACCTCGGGAGCACTCTCTGCAGAGGGGGTTTGCAGCACGCGCACGCCGGTTTCATCGGTCAGCAGAACGGTTTGACTGGGCTGCGTTGCATCTTGCGCCACGGTCGATTGTTCGGAAGGTTTTTCTTCCGTCGCAACAGGTTGCGCCTCGGAGTTCACGAGCGGCGCATCGGTGGGCGCCGCTACCTCAGCGAGATCAACGGGAGTGGGGGCGATGATGATTTCGTCTTTGGACGCAAGTTCCGCCCCTGACAGTTCCGAGCGCATCCTGAGCGAGAGGACGCGCGGCGCGGTGCTGGCGGGAAGATCAAGAAACTGCACGAATTTCCCAGCATAATCAGAGAGAACCGAGCCGACATTGACGTTATCCAACAGGATTTCCACCTGGGATCCCGGCTCTGCCTGACCGGCGATGACCATCTGGCCACCGGGCTCCAGCCGGAACGTGTCGATCGTCGGGGCCTCGGGCATTGGCGGGGTCGGAGCAGGTTCAGGTATCGAAGGGGCCGGAGCCTCGGCAGTTTCGACCGCGAGCGGTGTTTCCGGGGTTGGCGCAGGTTGGGCGCGGAACCAGAACGCCGCCAAAACTGCGCCGATCACCGCCAGTCCGCCCAGACCTATGACCGATCCAGTGCCTAAGCCACCGAACTTGCTCATCTTTTCAAAAATCCCCCTGTCGCGGCGCTTTGGCCGGTTGTCCGAGAATAGCAACAAGGCTATCACGGGTCAAAGCAACCCTGCATGTGCCCGGAGTGATTTCATGGCCGCGCGTTCTGTCTGTGTCTTTTGCGGCGCACGTCCCGGCAACGACCCCACATATATGCAAGAAGCAACCGCCATCGGCCAGATGTTGGTGACGGAGGGCTGGCGGCTGGTCTATGGCGCAGGGGATGTCGGGCTGATGGGGGCCACGGCACGCGCGGTGCAGGAGGCGGGCGGCGAGACCTTTGGCGTCATCCCGGCGCATCTTGTGGCTTGGGAAGTTGGCAAGCGGGACCTCACCCAATATATCGTGGTTGAGACCATGCATGAGCGCAAGAAAGTGATGTTCATGAATTCGGATGCCATCGTGGTTCTACCGGGTGGCGCAGGGTCGCTGGATGAGTTTTTCGAGGTGCTGACATGGCGGCAGCTTGGGTTGCATCAGAAGCCAATTTTCTTATTGAATACAGAAGGTTACTGGACGCCTCTGATGCAATTGCTGGATCATGTGGTGACGCAAGGCTTTGCCGGAGAAAACGTGAAGTCTTTTGTCCAGAGCTTTGATACTGTTCAAGATTTGAGGATCGCCCTGCGCGCTGCCCTGTCCTGACGCAGGCTGGCGGTGGTGTAGATCGCCAAAGCGGACCAGATCATGCCAAAGGCAATGGCGTGCCAGAGGCTGAACATTTCACGAAATAACAGTGTTGCAACAAGGAATTGCAGGCTGGGGTTCAAGTATTGAACAAGGCCGACCGTGGCCAGTGTGATGCGTTTGGTGGCATAGCTGAACATGATGAGGGGGGACGCGGTGAGGATGCCGGAAAAGGCCAGAAGCAGGCTGTCGTGCCAGTTGCTGCCAAAGGCGCCGTGGCCGTCGGAGTGGAACCACCACAAGACCCCCAAGGCAATGGGCGACAAAAGCAGCACCTCGGCCGTGACGGAAACCACTGGACCGACGGAAAGCCCTTTTTTAACAAGACCATAAAAGCCAAAGCTGGTGGCCAGCACGAGCGCGATCCAAGGCGGGACGCCAAGGCCGATGGTCAGGGTAATGACCGCCGTCGCGGCCAGCGCCACGGCAAAAAGCTGTGCCTTTCCAAGACGTTCGCGAAAGGCAATGGCCCCCAGAAGCACGGCGACCAGCGGGAAGATATAATAGCCCAAAGAGGCCTCGACCGCCTTGCCGATCTGAATCGAGGTGATGAAAACGAACCAATTGGTCGAGATCATCAGCGCCGCGAAACCGATCAAAAGGACTGAGCGTCGCGCGCCAAGAGTTTGGCGCAAAACGGAAATTCTTCCCTGAACAAGGAGAACGAGCGCAAAGAAGATGAACGACCAGAGGGTGCGGTGGGCCAGGATTTCGATGGGCGGAATATGATCGAGCAGCTTGTAATAGATGCCTGAAAGCCCCCAAACCGAGCAGGTGGCGACCATCGCCAGAATACCTTTGGTCGCTTCGCGCATGTGATTTGCCCCTCAGTTCCGGTGTCCTGAGTGCTGCCGCATGTGGCCGGTGGGGGCAAGGGCAAACCTCAAGGTCTGTAAGGTTTGCAAGGTGATTTTGTAAGGTCTGGAGGCAGATTTCGGTTGGTGTGGCGAGGGTCTAGGGCACGATGCGTCGGATCAGCTTCACATCCCCTCCGGCCCCCGAGCCGGGGCCTCGGCGCGACCAAGGCGAGGTGCCGGATCAAGCGCGGGACGGGTGTGTGCCCGATGGCGCGCAACGCGCCCCAAATTCAGCGGGATGTTGAGAAACGGTTAATGCCACGGGCGCGATCCGCGCGGCACCTTCGGTGCGCTTCCCGAGAGGCGGGATACGAAAAAGCCCCCCACGACGGAGGTGGGGGGCTTTGACGGAAATCGGAAGGTCGATCACATCCGCGAAGCGACGTTTTCCCAGTTGACCAGGTTGTCGAGGAAGTTGGTCAGATAGGCCGGACGCTTGTTGCGGAAGTCGATGTAGTAGGAATGTTCCCACACGTCGCAGCCGAGCAGAGCGGTCTGGCCAAAGCAGAGCGGGTTCACGCCATTCTCGGTCTTGGTCACCTTGAGGCTGCCGTCGGCATCCTTGACGAGCCAGCACCAGCCCGAGCCGAACTGACCGGCACCGGCGGCGGAGAACGCCTCTTTGAATTTGTCGACCGAACCGAAGCTCTCGGTCAGCGCCTTTTCCAGCTCGCCGGGCATTCCGGTCTTGGTCGGGCTCATCATTTCCCAGAACTGGTTGTGGTTCCAGAGCTGGCTGATGTTGTTGAAGATGCCCGATTGCGCCACGGCGGATTTGTCATAGGTGCCGGTGATGATCTCTTCCAGCGACTTGCCGTCCCATTCGGTGCCGGCAATCAGCTTGTTGCCGTTGTCGACATAGGCCTTGTGGTGGAGGTCGTGGTGATATTCGAGCGTCTCGGCGGACATGCCATGGGCGGCAAGCGCGTCATGCGCATAAGGAAGATCTGGAAGTTCAAAAGCCATTTGGGCCCCCTGTTTGTTGAGGTTCTGGTTCCGATGCCTCTACATGGTGGGGCGACCCGGCAAAGGTCAACCCCGAATGTCGGAGTTTTTCAGTCAGGAAGCGGAGGTCAGGCGTAAAGCCCGACCTCGCCGCCCGGCTGGGCAGAGACCTTGAGAAGCTCAAACGCGTAATCCGCAACCGAGCGGAAGCAGATGAGGTGGAAGGTGCCAGCCTCGTCGAGCCAGAAGGCGGCAGGCACCTGCGCCATGCGGGTGCGGCGGAACATGCCGGGGGTAAAGCCCTCGGGCGAGAGATCGACCGGGCAGACCTTGGCCAGAACCTCGCGCGCGCCGGACCCGAAAATGCGCAGGAAGGTGCGCGCGTCCGAGACATTGACCGCGAGGAAATGCTGGCCCTTGAGCGCCGCCTCGATCCCGGCAAGCCGCTCGGCCACCTCGGCGTAGGGGCACAGAAGCAGGAGTTCGTCGGGCGACATCCAGAGCGCGGCGGTGCCCTGCCCCATCAGCGCCTGACGCTGGGCGGGCACATCGAGGCCGGTGGCGGATTTGACCGCCGCCTTGATCCCGGCGCTGGCCAGATCGCCGCGCAGGGTGATCATGCCCGTGAGGCCCTGATCCGCGATGGTGGCAAGGCCCTGATAATTGGCCCCGTTGAGGGCGGTCACGGCGTTAGACATTCTGTTTCTCCCCGTCCTTGTCGAAGAAAACCGGATCGACGATCTTGGCCTTGATGATGCCGCCGTCGACCTTTGGGAAATCGAGCACATCGCCCATGCGGTCGGGGCCGTTATGGACCAGCCCCATGGCAATACCGCGCCCAAGCGTGGGCGAGTAATAGGTCGAGGTCACGCGGCCTTGGGTCATGCGTTGGCCGTTGGCGTTGTGCCCCGGGGCCGTGGCATAGGCGCCATCGGGCAGGACCGAGCCGTCGAGCGTTTCCAGACCCACCAGTTTCCAGCGGTTGGGATCGGCCATATGCTCACGTTCCTGCGCGCGTTTGCCAAGGTAGTCGTCTTTCTTCTTGGAAATCGCCCAGCTCATGCCGAGATCCTGCGGGATCACCGTGCCGTCGGTTTCATCGCCGATCATGATGAAGCCCTTTTCAGCGCGCATGACGTGCAGGCCTTCGGTGCCATAGGGGGTGACGCCATGCTCTGCGCCCGCCTCCAAGAGCGCATCCCAGAGGGCGCGGCCAAGGCTGGCGGGAACCGCCAATTCATAGCTCAACTCGCCCGAGAAGGAGATGCGATAGGCGCGCACCGGCATCCCTGAGAGCGTGAGGTCGGCCCAACCCATGAAGGGAAGTGCCTCGTTGCTAAGATCATCGGTGGTCAGTTTCGCCAGTGTCTCGCGGGCCTTGGGGCCGACAACGGCGATTTGCGCATATTGCTCGGTGACGTTGGCGGTATAGACCTTCCAGTCCCACCATTCGCATTGCAGCCAGTCTTCCATGTGGCCATGGATCGAATCAGCGCCGCCGGTGGTGGTGTGGCAGAGGAAGGTATCCTCGTCGATGCGGGCAACGACGCCGTCATCCATGAGGAAGCCGTTTTCGTTGCACATGAGGCCATAGCGGCATTTGCCGGGTTTCAGATTGCTCATCACGTTGGTGTAGAGCATGTCGAGGAATTTTCCGGCGTCAGGCCCTTTGACGATGATCTTGCCCAGGGTGGAAGCGTCGAGCATACCAAGGCGCTGCCGCGTCTGGTTGATCTCGCGGTTCACGGCGTCGCGATGGGTTTCCTCGCCCTTGGGGAAGCAATAGGGGCGCCGCCACTGGCCCACGGGTTCGAAATGGGCGTTGTTGGCCTCGTGCCAGCCGTGGATCGGGGTCTTGCGGATGGGCTGGAACACCGGGCCGCGCGCAGCCCCCGCGATGGCCGAGAGGGAAATCGGCGTATAGGGCGGGCGGAAGGTGGTGGTGCCGGTCTGCGGGATGGGCTGACCGAGGGCGTCCGAGAGGATGGCCAAGCCGTTGATATTGCTGAGTTTACCCTGATCGGTGGCCATGCCGAGCGTGGTGTAACGCTTGGCGTGTTCGACCGATTCATAGCCTTCGCGGGCCGCCAATTGAACGTCGGAAACCTTCACATCGTTCTGGTAATCGAGCCAGGATTTCATCCGCAGCTTGATATTGGCACCTTGGGGCATGAGCCAGACCGCTTCGAGCGCCGCCTCGTCGGTGGCACTGGCTGAGGGGGCCTTGGTGGATTTGGGGTCATGGCCCATGGCCTTGGCCGCGGTTTTACCGGCGCTGTCGGCGTCGGCAAGCGTGCCGGCCAGATCGAGATAGCCGTTGGCCGATCCCGCGGGGACCACGAACGCCTCGCCTTTCGCACCGCGCGGGGGATTGGCGGGGTCGGGGCGGAAATGCGCTTGTGCGCTATCCCAGAGGAGTTTGCCGCCGCAATGGGACCAGAGATGGACCACGGGCGACCAGCCGCCGGACATGGCAACGGCGTCGCATTTGATCTCTTCCAGCACCGCGCCTTCGCCCGCCTGGGCGCAGATGGCGACGCCTGTCACTCGCTTGCCGCCTTTGACCTTGGCGATGCCCTTGCCGTTTTCGATCCGGATGCCCAGGCTGCGGGCCTCTACCGCCAGCGCGCCGCCGCCCGATTGGCGGGCGTCGAGGATGGCGGGGATTTCCAGACCCAGTTTCTTGAGCGTGATGGCGGTGCGATAGGCGTCATCGTTATTGGTGACAACCACGGTGCGGTCGCCGATGGAAACGCCGTAATTGACCGCATAGTCGCGGATGGCCGAGGCCAGCATGACGCCGGGGATGTCATTGCCTGCAAAGCTGAGCGGACGCTCGATCGCACCGGTGGCGGTGATGATCTGGCCTGCGCGGATGCGCCAGAGGCGGTGACGGGGCGCGTCGGTGCCGGGCGCGTGGTCATTCACGCGCTCGTAGCCCAGGAGATAGCCGTGGTCATAGACCCCTGCCCCCATGCAGCGCAGGCGCAAGGTGACATTGGGCATGTCGCGCAGTTTGGCGATGGTGGCGGTGATCCAGTCTTCGGCCGATTGGCCGTCAATCTCGCCGCCATCGACCGGCGCACGGCCGCCCCAATGTGCGGTTTGTTCCATCACGAGCACCTTGGCGCCCGCCTCTGCCGCCGCGAGGGCAGATTGCAGACCCGCCACGCCGCCGCCGATCACGGCCACGTCGCAGAAGAAATAGAAATGCTCGTAGCGATCGGGATCGCCGGGGTTGGTCGCCTTGCCCAAGCCCGCCGACTGGCGGATGAAGGGTTCGTAGACATGCTTCCAGAACGGGCGCGGGTGGATGAACATCTTGTAGTAGAAACCCGCAGGCAGGAAGCGCGCGAGATGGGTGTTGATCGCGCCGATGTCATAATCAAGGCTGGGCCAGTGGTTCTGGCTGGTGCAGCTCAGACCGTCGAAGAGCTCGGTCGTGGTCACGCGCTGGTTGGGTTCCATGCGCGCGCCCTCGCCCAGATGGACGAGCGCGTTGGGCTCTTCGGCCCCGCTTGCCACGATACCGCGCGGGCGGTGGTATTTGAACGACCGCCCGACCAGCATCTGGTCATTGGCCAGAAGAGCCGAGGCAAGCGTATCGCCGGCATGGCCCTTGAAGCGTTTGCCGTTGAAGGTGAAGTGAAGGGCGCGGCCCTTGTCGAGGAGGCGGCCACCCTTGGCCAGACGCGTGCTCATGTCTTAAACCCTCGTGCCCGGTGCGGGCGTCGTGATGTGAGTATTTTCGGAACGGTGACGGCTCATGCGAAGTCTCTCCACCGCCAGCCGGGGCGCTTGGCCGTGATCGCATCGCGGATATGCTGGGGCGGCTCATGGGTCTGGGCGGGATAGCTGCCATAGACTTCGAGCGTGACGGTATCGCGGGCCATGATGAACCACTTGCCGCAGCCGTTGTTATGCCGCCAGCGTTCGAAATGCGCGCCCTTGGGGTTTTCCTTGGCGAACATATAGGTGTGGAAGTCATCATCCGTCGAGCCGGGGCCGAAGCGCTTGAGATGCGCCTCGCCGCCCTGATGGAATTCGGTCTCTTCGCCCGTAACGCCGCAGCAGGGGCAGGTGAGGATCAGCATGGGTCAAGTCCTCCTTAGTGGGCGACGCCGGCAGCGACGGATTCGTCGATGAACCGGCCCTGATAGAAGCGGTCGAGGCCGAATTCGTCGCAGAGCGGCGAGTGGCCCTTGGCCATGAGTTCGGCAAAGCCCCAGCCCGAGCCGGGAATGGCCTTGAACCCGCCGGTGCCCCAGCCGCAGTTGATGAAGATGCCATCGACGGGCGTTTTCGACAGGATCGGCGAGCGGTCGCCGGTCACGTCCACGATGCCGCCCCATTGCCGCAGCATCTTGAGCCGGGCGACCATCGGGAAGGTCTCGATCAGCGCCCTGACCGTTTCCTCGATATGGTGGAACGAGCCGCGCTGCGTGTAGTTGTTATAGCCGTCGGTGCCGCCGCCGATGACCATCTCGCCCTTGTCGGATTGCGACATGTAGCCGTGCACGGTGTTGGCCATGACGACGCAATCCATGCAGGGTTTGATCGGTTCCGACACCAGCGCCTGAAGTGCCACGGATTCGATTGGCAGGCGGAAGCCCGCCATGTCGGCGAGGTGGCCGGAGTGACCGGCAACGACGATGCCGAGCTTGTCGCAGCCGATGTCGCCGCGATTGGTGGTGACACCCGTCACGCGGCCATTCTCGCGGGAAATCCCCGTGACTTCGCATTTCTGGATGATGTGCATCCCCATGGCGGAACAGGCGCGGGCATAGCCCCATGCCACCGCATCGTGGCGCGCGGTGCCGCCGCGCGCCTGATAGAGACCGCCCAGGACAGGGTAGCGCGGGCCGTCGAGATTGATGATCGGCACGATTTCCTTGACCCGCTGGGGCGAGATGAATTCGGTCGCCACCCCTTGCAGCGCATTGGCATGGGCCGTGCGCTGATAGCCGCGCACTTCGTGTTCGGTCTGGGCCAGCATGATCAGGCCACGGGGGCTGAACATGATGTTGTAGTTGAAATCCTGGCTCAACGTCTCGTAGAGCGCACGCGACTTCTCGTAGATCGCGGCAGACGGGTCCTGGAGGTAGTTGGAGCGGATGATGGTGGTGTTGCGGCCCGTATTGCCGCCGCCCAGCCAGCCCTTTTCCAGCACGGCAACATTGGTGATGCCGAAATTCTTGCCCAAGTAATAGGCGGTGGCAAGGCCATGACCACCCGCGCCCACGATGATGACATCGTATTTCTTCTTCGGCTCGGGCGAGGCCCATGCGCGCTCCCATCCCATGTGGTAGCGGAGCGCCTCTCGGGCGACGGCAAAGGCGGAATAGTGTTTCATGCGCGCTCTCTGGAGTTGGCTGGATTCGCGGTGGTCTGCGACTGTGACCGTAATGCGTCAGGCGCGCGGGGGAAAGGATACTCCGGGCGGCGAAAACGGTATCAATAGCGACATTGCGACATCGGGGCGCGGGGGGGACGCGGGGATGTGACCGCTTGGCCCTTTTTTCCCGGCGCGCGGCCCGTTACATGGGGGCAACACAGAAGGAAAAGACATGGGTTTCTGGATCATCGTTGCGGGCCTGGCGATTGGCGTGGGGGCTGTTCTGGCGCTGGCGCTGATACGCGGGCGGGTGGGCGACGCGCCGCCTGCCGCCTATGACTTGCAGGTCTACAGCGACCAGTTGAAGGAAATCGAACGCGACACCGCGCGGGGCGTGATCGCAGCCGAGGATGCCGAGCGGCTGCGCGCCGAGATTTCGCGCAAGGTGCTGGCGGCGGATGCGCAATTGCGTCAGGGCGGCGAGAGTGGCGGGCAGCCGCGCGGCGCGGGCCTGGTGATGGCCGTGGTCATCGTGGCGGTGATCGCGGGCGGCGGTGTGGTGATCTATGACCGCGTCGGCGCGCCGGGCTATCAGGATCTGCCGATGGCGGCGCGGATAGCGGCGTCAGAGGCGGCGCGGGCGGCGCGGCTGGATCAGGCGGCAGCGGAAGAGCGGTTTGGCCCCGGAGAGACCGGCGTGCCCGAGGGCACGAGCGAGGAGTATCTCAAGCTGATCGACCAATTGCGCAAGACGGTGGCCGAGCGGCCCGAGGATCAGCAAGGGTTGCGGTTTTTGGTGCGCAGCGAGGCAGCGCTTGGCAATCTGGTGGCTGCGCGCAAGGCGCAACAGCAGTTGATCGCGGTCAAGGGTGCGGAGACCACGGCGGCGGATCATGCCCTGTTGGCGGATCTGATGATCAACGCGAGCGGCGGTTACGTATCGTCCGAGGCAGAGGCGGCGTTGCGCGCAGCGCTGGAGCGCGATGCGCGCGAGCCGTCGTCACGGTTCTACCTCGGGCTTTACATGATGCAGGTGGACCGGCCCGATGCGGCATTTCGGCTATGGGAGGCGCTGCTTGAGGAGAGCACGCCGGAGGCGCCCTGGGTGCCCACCATCCGGGCGCAGATCGAGGAGTTGGCGGCGCGCGCCGGGGTGCGCTATAGCCTGCCGCCCGAAGCGGGCACGCGCGGGCCGTCGGCGGCGGATATAGCGGCGGCAGAGGATATGGACCCGGAAGCGCAGCAAGAGATGATCCGGGGCATGGTGGCGGGGCTGGCCGAGCGGCTGGCCACGCAAGGCGGCACCGAGCAGGATTGGGCGCGGCTGATCAATGCCTATGGCGTACTGGGCGAGCGGGACAAGGCGCAAGAGATCTGGGTCGAAGCGCAGGCGCTCTTTGCCGCAGAGCCAGAGCGTTTGGCTGTTGTGCGCGCTGCTGCGGCAAGCGCGGGCGTCGCGGAATGATCTTTGAGGACATCGCAGCGTTTGCCGGTGCCCTGCCCCGTGGCCGGGCAGTGATGGGTCTTGATCTGGGCACCAAGACGATTGGTGTGGCGCTCTCGGACCGGCTCTGGTCGGTGGCAAGCCCGCATGAGACCGTGAAGCGGGTGAAATTCACCGAGGATGCCGCGCGTCTGATGGCAATTGCAGCGGGGCGCGAGGTGGGCGGGATCATCCTTGGCCTGCCGCGCAACATGGATGGGAGCGAGGGGCCGCGCGCACAATCCACCCGCGCCTTTGCCCGCAATCTGGCGCGGCTGACGGAGTTGCCGATTGGCTATTGGGACGAGCGGCTGTCGACTGTGGCCGCAGAAAGGGCGCTGCTCGAGGCGGATGCGACACGAAAGCGTCGCATGCAGGTGATCGACAACATCGCCGCGGCCTATATCCTGCAAGGGGTGCTGGACCGGATGGGACATATGAGGGCAGAGCATGACAGATGAAAGCCCATGGGCGCGCGACGAGGTCGAGAGCCCTTGTGTGAAAATCTGTGTGGTGCATCCGCAGGCGCGGATATGTACCGGCTGTTTACGCTCGATTGACGAGATCACCCGCTGGACCAAGATGGCCCCCGACGAGCGGCGGACGATCATGGAGGCGCTGCCCGACCGCGCATCCCTGCTGCGCAAGCGCCGGGGCGGACGGGCGGCACGCGTGGGGCAGAGCTAAGCCGCGCCAGCCATGTCACCCGCGCAGAGCGGGTTTGCATACTGTGGTATGGAAAAATGCTGCATCGCAACATACTTATGTTGCAGATGCGGCATTCTCAGGAGAGCACAGTCATGGCCTATTCGTCCCACAGCAATGTTCCGGCACCGGGGTTCGGGACTCTCGGTCGGTTTTTGCTGGCGCCGCTGCGCCTGATCGACGGTTTTTTCCAGTCGGTCGTTGCGGCCAACCGTTTTGCCCATGAGGTCGAAACGCTGTCAATGGCGAGCGATGAGCGGCTGGCGGCGAAGGGCCTGAAGCGCGACACGCTGGTCGCTGACCTGGCCGCGCGTTCGGACCTGTTCCGCGCCGCCTGAGATCAGGATCACTGCATGAAACGAAAACGCCCCGGAGGATCTCCGGGGCGTTTCGCGTTCTGGCCGAGGCTGGTTGCTTAAAGCACGTTACACCCTATCGAAACCACACCCGTCCCAGACTTGATCCGGGACCTCGCCGGGTCAGCGTAACGGCCCCGGCTCTGGGGCCGGGGCGGTGTGAACCTGATCAGACGAAACGTGTTTAGTGCGTCCAGACCTGGCGACGATTGGTGGCGAAGTTGTCGCCATAGCCGCCGGGGCGAATGTTGGGCTTGCGAGAGTGCGCTTCCTGCACGACGGCGTCGATGCCGTTGTCCTTGGCATATTGCAGCGCGGCTTCCTTGGTCTCGAACCGCAGGCGCACTTGTGCCTGGGTGTCGGCGTTGGAGGTCCAGCCCATCAGCGGATCAACTTCGCGCGCGGTTTCGGACACGAATTCCAGAACCCAATGCCGGGTCTTGGCGGTGCCGGATTGCATGGCGTTGCGGGCCGGTTTGTAGATGCGCGCGGGCATAAGGCTCTCCGTGATGTCTTGGTCGTCTGCTTATCCCAAATCGGGCGCAGCGCGGCAAGAGGCGAATGGGCGCATGTGACCCGGTCAGAGCGGAGCACGGAAGATGACGAAGGCGCCCGCCGCGATCAGGGAAAAGCCGAGCGCGTGGTTCCAGGTGAGAGGTTCCTTGAGGTAGACCACCGAAAATCCGGCAAAGACCACCAGCGTGATCACCTCTTGCATGGTCTTGAGTTCGGCGGCCGAGTAGACGCGGTGCCCCAGCCGGTTGGCGGGCACCGCGAGCATGTATTCAATAAGCGCGATGCCCCAACTGACCAGAATCACCAACCAGAGCGCGGCATGGGGAAACCTGAGGTGCCCATACCACGCAAAGGTCATGAAGATATTGGACAGGCTCAGAAGCACGACCGGAGCGAGCCACAGCCAGAGGCCGTGCATGATGGTCAGTCGTCCAAGCTGTCGTCGTCAGTGCCGCGCACGCCCAGGAGCTGATCCATCTTGACCGAAGGTTGATCGCAACCTGCCTCGCCCACGATTCTCGCGGGCACGCCAGCCACGGTCTTGCACGGGGGCACCTCTTGCAAAACGACAGAGCCTGCGGCGATGCGCGAGCAATTGCCGACACGGATATTGCCCAGCACCTTGGCCCCGGCCCCGATCAGCACGCCATTGCCGATCTTGGGGTGGCGGTCCTCTTCTTCCTTGCCGGTGCCACCCAAAGTGACGGAATGGAGCATCGACACATTGTCGCCGACCACCGCCGTCTCGCCGATCACTATGGAATGGGCGTGGTCGATCATGATGCCCTTGCCGATGCGGGCGGCGGGGTGGATATCAACGCCGAACACTTCGGAGGCGCGCATCTGGAAAAAGCGCGCGAGATCACGGCGGCCCGTGGTCCAGAGCCAATGGGCGATGCGATAGGCCTGAATCGCCTGAAACCCCTTGAAGAAGAGGAGCGGCAGCAGAAACCGGTCGCAGGCCGGGTCACGGTCGTTGACGGCAACGATATCGGCGCGGGCGGCCAGACCGATTTCGGGATCTGAGGCGAGCGCCTTGTCGCAGATCTCGCGCAGGATCTGTTCGGGCATCTCGTTCGAGGTGAGCTTGAGCGAGATGCGATAGGCGAGCGCCGATTCGAAGGTCTCGTGGTGCAAAACGCTGGAATGGACGAGGCCGCCCAACAGCGGCTCGTCGGCGATGGCGGCCTTGGCCTCTTGGGCGATCTGCGCCCAGACCGGATCGAGTTCGGCCAGCTTTCGTCTTGTATGTGCCATGGGCTATGCTCCTCAGGGTCTTGGGAAGTATAGCAGATAGGCAGTGCGGGTAAAATGCAAAGGGGTGAGGGGAGATATCACCAAAATGAATGAGACGCAGCCTTTGGCCGGAGGTGTCCGGGTTCTGGTCTTGGGGGCCACGGGAACGATCGGCCGGGCGACGGTGGCCGCCCTCTGCGCGCGGGGGCATGAGGTGGTGTGTTACCTGCGACCGGAGGCGGAGGCGGCGGGATTGCCCGAGGGCGTCACGCTGCGGCGGGGAGAGATTGGCGATCTCGCCCGCGCGGGATTTCGCGGCGAGCGGTTCGCGGCGCTGGTGTCGTGCATGGCGTCGCGCAGCGGCTTGCCCGCCGATGCCTGGGCGGTGGATCACGACGCGCATGTGGTGGCACTGGAGGCGGCGCAGGCGGCAGGGGTGGGGCATATGGTGCTTTTGTCCGCGATCTGCGTGCAGAAACCGTTGCTGGCGTTTCAGGCGGCCAAGCTGGCCTTTGAGGCGCGATTGATCGCCTCTGGCCTGCGCTATTCGATCGTGCGGCCCACGGCCTATTTCAAATCCCTGTCAGGGCAGATTGCACGGGTACAGGCAGGCAAGCCCTTTCTGGTGTTCGGGGATGGGCGGCTCACGGCATGCAAGCCGATCAGCGACCGGGATCTGGGGGCCTATCTGGCGGGGTGTCTGGAGGCGCCGGACCGCTGGAACCGGGTCTTGCCGATTGGCGGCCCTGGCCCTGCGATCACCCCGCGAGACCAGGCGGAGTGGCTGTTCCAGCGGTTGGGCCGTCCGCTCAAGCTGCGGCAGGTGCCGGTGGGCATGATGGATGCGATCATCGGCGGGCTGTCATTGGGTGCGCGTGTCCTGCCGGGATGGCGGGCCAAGGCGGAACTGGCGCGGATCGGGCGCTATTACGCGACCGAGTCGATGCTGGTCTGGGATGCGGCGGCGGGGGCCTATGATGCCCATGCCACGCCCGAGACCGGGCAGGACCGACTGTTTGATTTCTATGAGGCGGTAATCACGGGGCAAGCGCGGGTGGACCTAGGGGCGCATGCGGTGTTCTAGGGGGGACGATTGGTGAAAGAAGATTGCGAGCCAAGCGAGTAGCCGCGCGGTCGCTGGGCCGGGGACTAGCGAAGCAACAGTCGTGGCTGCCCCTTCATGCCAGCAAAATCCGTATGACCCATCAGCGATGCGCGCCCTCTCAGAATCGCTAGGCCGCCAGACGGCCCAGCGATCCGCGCGGCACCTTCGGTGCTATTCGCGCGGGGGATTTGGGCCAATGTTGGCGAAACCTAATCCCCCGCATACCGCAGAGCATCCTGTCTCTACGCACCCTCATCCGCAGGGCTCGCGTTGAGCAGGCCGTAACGCTCGGCACCGAGTTGATCGTAGAGGTCGATCTGGGTTTCGAGATAGTCGATATGCCCCTCTTCATCGGCGATCAGCTCTTCAAAGAGGTTCTTGCTGACGTAATCCGCCACGCTCTCGCAATGGGCGCGTGCCTCGATATAGAGCGTGCGGGCGTCGTGTTCGGCGGCGAGGTCGGACTCGAGTGTTTCGCGCAGGTTTTGCCCGATGCGCAACGAGTCGAGTTTTTGCAGGTTGGGATGCCCGCCCAGAAAGATGATCCGCTCGATCAGGCGATCGGCGTGGTGCATTTCCTCGATGCTTTCGGCACGGGATTTTGCGGCGATGCGGCCATAGCCCCAATCCTCTTGCAGCCGGTAGTGAAGCCAATACTGGCTGACCGCCGTCAGTTCACTCCGCAGAGCCTGATTGAGATAGTCGATGACCTTGGTGTCGCCCTTCATGTGGTTCTCCCTGTGTGGATGCGCGACTAGGTGCGCGCAGGTGCATGGGTATGCTATAGCTATGCGCCTGACGCATAGTTTCAATGAACAGCGGCAAACATCCGCCGCAATCGGCGCGCTTGCCCAGCGCGCGATAGACCTTGCCGGGGGTGATCAATGTCTCGGGATCGGCCGCGCGCATCCAGTCCATCGCGCGGCGGATGTCGGCATCGGAAATGGCCATGCAGTGACAGATCATCATCGGGGAGGTCCCTTTTGCGGCTAGTGCCGGGTTGCGCTGGCGGGGTCGGGGATGCGTGACGCGGCGCGCGCGGCGCGGTGCAGGCAGAGGCCAAGGCGCGCCGCCGCATCGGTCAGCGGCAGGATGGCGCGGGCCTGCACCAGAATGCTGGCCAGAAGGAGCGCATCCTCGCGCTCGCCCAGCGCCGCCTCTTCGACGAAGCGGGCAAAGGCGGCCTCGTCGAGCCCGACGCAAGCGCACTGCGGCGCGTGGCAGCGCAGGGGGCGGCGGATATGCGGGCCCAGCACCTCGGTCAGGTCCTGCAAAGCCTCGAAGGCGGCAAGCGCCATCGGTTCGGCCAAGCGCTCGCACAGGAGCGCATGGGCGCGCAGCGCGCCGTCCGCGTTCCACGCGCGCAGAGCCGCCACGGTCAGGCGGTTCAGCCCGTCCATCTGCGTCATTTGATCCACCGGCATCTGTCCGGTCCAGTCGCGCGCGTGTTTCATTTGGTCAGGATCAGCTTGCCCGCGCGCGTGATGCGCAGCGTGTAGATTTGCCCATCCAGAACGATGAGCGCGGTATTGGCCCCGTTGGTCAGGGCGCGGGCGTCGTGGCAGGCGGCCTCGGCCACCAGAGTGGGGTCGGATTTGGTCTGGGCGCGGATCATGCGGATACCCCGGCGGGTGTGGAAAGACGGTGTGACATGGCGGTTCGGTCCTCTGTTACAGGTTGGGCCGGGCTGACCGCAGGACCGGGCTGGCTTGGCCCCCTTTTTCTGACTCAAACAATCAGGAATGTCAATTCTGATTTTTTTAGTTGGGTATTAATCTCGGTCACGCGAAGCCCCGGGCGCAGGCGCTCAGGCTGAAAGATCAAAAGCATAGCTTGAAATTCCCGCCGGTCGGCGTAACTATCGGCGGCGATGTGATGGACCCGGAAATGATCAAGTTCACTCTCAAATGCGCCGACGATCATGCGTTCGACAGTTGGTTCCAATCCTCTGCCGCCTTTGACAAGTTGCACGCTGCGGGCATGGTGACCTGCGCCGTGTGCGGGAGTTCGGACGTGGACAAGGCGCTGATGGCCCCCAGCCTGCGCAGCGCCTCCGATGAGATGCCGGCCCCCGCCCCCACCCCCGCCGAACAGGCGCTGGCGCTGCTCAAGCGGCAGATCGAGGAAAACTCGGAATATGTCGGCCTCAACTTCGCCCGCGAAGCGCGCGAGATGCATGATGGCCTGGCCCCCGAGCGCGCCATTTATGGCGAGGCGAGACCCGAAGAGGCGCGCAAGCTGATCGAGGATGGCGTGCCGGTGGCCCCCCTGCCCTTTGTCCCGCGCCGCAAATCCAACTGACCGAAAGGTATTCCCATGCATATCCTGATCACCGGTGCCAATCGTGGCATCGGCCGCGCTCTGGCCGATCACTACCGCAACGCGGGCCATGACGTGACCGCCACGGCGCGCACACCGTCCGGGGACGAGGTGGCGCTGGATGTGACCGATCCCGCGTCTTGTGCGGCGCTGGCCGCAGGGCTGGGCGAGCGGGCGGTGGACCTCTTGATCTGCAACGCCGGTGTGTATCTCGACAAGGGGCAGTCGCTGGACGGGGGCTATCCGGCGCAGATGTGGGCCGAGACCTTTGCCACCAACGTGACGGGGGTATTCCTGACCGTGCAGGCGCTTCTGCCGCATCTGCGGGCGGGCACAAGCGCGAAAATCGCGATCATTTCCAGCCAGATGGCCAGCCACACCCGCGCGCCGGGCGGCAGCTATATCTATCGCGCCTCGAAAGCCGCGGCGCTCAACCTCGGGCGCAATCTGGCCAGTGATCTCGCGGGCGACGGCATCGCCGTGGGCATCTATCACCCCGGCTGGGTGCGCACCGAAATGGGCGGCAACAGCGCCGAGATCTCGGTTGAGGAGGCCGCCACCGGCCTTGTGGCGCGGTTCGCGGCGCTGGATTCGGCGTCAACGGGATGCTTTCAGACCTGGGATGGGCGCGACCACCCCTATTGAGCCTCAGGCGGCAAAGACCGCATTCATATCGGCAAAGCCCTTGACCTCGACGGGGTTGCCCGAGGGGTCGCGAAAGAACATGGTCCATTGTTCGCCCGGCTGCCCCTCGAAGCGCACGGAGGGGGGGATGACGAAATCGACCCCCGCCGCCGTCAGCCGGTCAGCCACGCCGCGCCAGATGTCGAGCGGCAGCACCACGCCGAAATGCGGCATCGGCACCATGTGATCGCCGACCTTGCCGGTAGCATGCGTCGCGAAAGGTGCGCCCAAATGCAGGCTGAGCTGATGGCCGAAGAAGTCGAAATCGACCCAGGTCTCGGTCGAGCGCCCTTCGATCCCGCCCAAAAGCGCGCCATAAAACGCCCGCGCCTCATCCAGATCGGTCACATTGATTGCAAGATGAAAGGGATGTGCCATAGTCTGTCTCCTCATGCCCGTTGCATGGCACCTAGCGATGCCGTAACCGGGTTTGCAAGGCTTTTGATATGGGAGGATTGGCCATGGACTATGGGTTTGACACGTTGCAGGTTCACGCGGGCGCGCGGCCTGATCCGGCCACTGGTGCGCGGCAGGTGCCGATTTACCAGACCACGGCGTATGTGTTTCGCGATGCCGATCACGCCGCCGCGCTCTTCAACCTGCAAGAGGTGGGGTATATCTATTCGCGCCTGACCAATCCGACCGTTGCCGCGCTGCAAGAGCGGGTGGCGACGTTGGAGGGGGGCGCGGGCGCGGTGTGCTGTTCCTCGGGCCATGCGGCGCAGATCATGGCGCTCTTTCCGCTGATGGGTCCGGGGCTGAATGTGGTGGTCTCGACGCGGCTCTATGGCGGGTCGATCACGCAATTCAGCCAGACGATCAAGCGCTTTGGGTGGTCGGCCAAATTCGTCGATTTCGACGATCTGGACGCCATTGCCGCCGCCATTGACGACAACACCCGCGCGGTATTCTGCGAATCCATCGCCAATCCGGGCGGCTATATCACCGATCTGGATGCGGTGGCGGCGGTGGCCGACAAGGCGGGACTGCCGCTCATTGTCGATAACACCTCGGCCACGCCCTATCTGTGCCGCCCGATCGAACATGGCGCGACCTTGGTGGTGCATTCGATGACCAAGTTCCTGACCGGCAATGGCACGGTAACGGGCGGTGTGGTGGTCGATTCGGGGCGCTTCGACTGGTCGGCCTCCGACAAGTTCCCCTCGCTCTCGGCCCCCGAGCCTGCCTATCACGGGCTGAAGTTCCACGAGACCTTTGGCCCCTTGGCCTTCACCTTTCACGGCATTGCCATCGGGCTGCGCGATCTGGGCATGACGCTCAATCCGCAGGCGGCGCATTACACGCTGATGGGGATCGAGACGCTGTCGCTGCGCATGGCGCGGCATGTCGAGAACGCGGAAAAGGTGGCGGCCTGGCTGGAGGCGCATCCGGCGGTCGAGGGCGTGACCTATGCGGGGCTCGAATCCTCGCCCTGGCATGACCGGGTGGCGCGGATTTGCCCCAAGGGCGCGGGCGGGCTTTTTACCGTCGCGCTCAAGGGGGGCTATGACGCCTGCATGAAGCTGGTGGATAACCTCAACCTCTTCAGCCATGTGGCCAATCTGGGCGATACAAGGTCGCTCATCATTCACTCGGCCTCGACCACCCACCGGCAGCTGACGCCCGAGCAACAGACCGCCGCCGGGGCCGCGCCCAATGTGGTGCGGATTTCCATCGGGATCGAGGATGCCAAGGACCTCATCGCAGACCTCGAGCAGGCGCTGGCCAAGGCGAGCGCCTGACCGGCAGGGCGCCGGGGCGCGACCGGATGGTTGGCCTCGGCGCGAAGCTGCTGTAGGATGGCGGGACCACGAACAAGGACTCCCGTCGAAGCCGGACGAGTGTTAAAGCGTTCCCCATGAAACCGAATTTCGCCCTGTCCCTTTCTTTCGAAGGCATCGCCCTTTTGCACCGCACGGGCAGCGCGGGCTGGCATCTCGTGGGCGATGTGGAGCTGGATGCGGCGGATCTGGCGGGCGAACTGGCGGCGCTCCGGGCCAAGGCGGCGCGGCTTGATCCCTCGGGATTGACGACCAAGCTGATCATCCCCGACGCGCAGATCAAATACATGGACCTGCCCGCGTCGAGTGCGCCGGACAGGGATTATGACAGGGCTGCCGCCGAGGCGCTGGAAGGGGCCACGCCCTATCACATCGACGATCTGGTCTATGACTGGAGCGTGGACGGGGGCCGTCTCTATATCGCCGCCGTGGCAAGCGAGACCCTGGACGAGGCCGAGGCCTTTGCGGCGGAACACAAGTTCAACCCGGTCAGTTTCGTGGCGCGGCCCCAATCGGATCGTTTCGCAGGCGAGCCGTTCTTTGGTGCGGCGGCGCAGGCGCAGGGCGTGGACCGCGACACGGAGCCGGTGCGCATTCTGGGCAGCGCGCGCCTGCCCGATGTTGCGCCCCCGGTCGAGAGCGCGGTGCCCGCGACGCCGGATGCAGAGCCTGCGGTGGTACAGCCAAAGGCGTCAGAGCCGGCCCCGGCGCCGGATGTGCCGACCGCGCCAGCGGTGAAGGCAGAGCCGGACCTGCCCGCGCTGTCGTTTTCCAGCGTCCGGGCCGAACGGGACGCGCCGGTTGCGGGGGCACCCAAACTGGAGGGGGCCGCGCGGATCACGCCGCTGCCGGGTAGCGCCACAGCCCCCACGTTGCCGCGACCGGGGTCGGCCACGCTCTTGACCGGGGGGGCCGATCCGGCGCTGACCGATCTGGCCGCAGCCAGCCTTGCCCCCGAACCGGCGCAGGGGTCTGGTCTGGCCGGGCTGATTGCGCGCCGGGACAAGGCCGCACCGCCTGAACGGGGGGCGGCCAAGCCTGCCGATGAGGCCACCCGTATGACGGTGTTTGGCGCGCGCGGCCAGCCGACGACCCGGGGCAAGCCCCGGTTTCTCGGGTTGATCATGACGGCGCTTTTGCTGCTCTTTCTGGTGGGGGTGGCGGCGTGGTCCACGTTCTTTGGCGGCGGCGATCAATCGGCCGGTTCGGGCGAGGATGCGCCCGCGATTGCGTTGACACCCCCGATCGAACCGGAGCCGGAGCCGGAGATCGCGGCTGAGGTTGCGCCGGAGCTTGCGCCATCCGGGGCCGAGCCTGTCGCGCCCGCGCCGGAAGCTGTGGCCGAAACGCCGCCGCAACCTGAAGAGTTGACACCGGATCAATTGAACGCGCGCTATGCGGCCACCGGCATCTGGCCCTTTGCGCCGGACCCGCCAGCGCAGACCGACACCATTGATCTTGATGAGTTTTATCAAACCTCGCTTGACGAAGCGTTGAATTTCCAGGATGCCGTGGCCCTGCCCCCCGAGCCTGACAGAGCCCTCGACCGTCGCCCCGAGACCCCCGCGCCCCCCGCACCACCGGGAACGCAGTTCACCCGTGATGCGCGCGGCCTGGTGCAGGCCACGCCCGAGGGCGCGTTGACGCCTGACGGGGTGTTGGTGCGCTCTGGTCCGCCGCCGGTGCGCCCGCCGGAGAGCAGGTTTGCGGCCCCGGCCGCCCCGGAACCGGCCGCAAACGCCGAACCCGATGCCGCGGATGCGCGGTTGCGCGGGATCCGGCCCCGCACGCGGCCCGAAAACCTGATCGAGCAGCAAGAGCGCGGCGCGCTATCGGGGCTTACACGCTCTGAGCTTGCGGCGCTGCGCCCGCGTCTGCGCCCGCAAGCGGTGATCGAGGCGGCAGCCGCCGCTGCCGCACCACCGCCCGCCCCCGAGGTCCAGCCTGCCGAGGTCAGTTCTGCCTCGTTGGCGGCGGCATTGATCGAGGCCAATCGCGGGTCCGTCGCCGCAGGCCTGCCCCAGGCGGTGGGCACCTCGATCAAGCCCAAGCTGCGGCCGCAGGATATGGAGCAGGCCGCACGCGCACCGCAAACGGATCGGGCGACGCCGGGCGACGATGAAGAGCCTGAAATACAGACCGCTGCCGCAGCACGCACGGCGCCCAATATTCCCACCACCGCCTCGGTCGCGCGGTCGGCGACCGAGACCAACGCCATCAATCTGCGCAACGTCAACCTGATCGGCGTCTATGGCAGCCCGCAGAGCCGCCGCGCGTTGGTGCGCCTGTCGAATGGCCGCTATCACAAGGTGCAGGTGGGCGACCGGCTGGATGGCGGGCAGGTGTCGGCGATCGGCGACGCAGAGTTGCGCTATATCAAACGCGGGCGCGATGTTGTGCTGCGCATGCCCAAAGGGTAACGCCATGCCCCTGCACCATCCCATGCCCCGCTGATGGACGGGTTCCTGTTTCAGGCCACGGTTTACCTTGCCGCCACCGTGATCGCCGTGCCGATTGCGGCGCGGCTGGGGTTTGGCTCGGTGCTCGGCTATCTGGCGGCGGGTATTTTGATCGGGCCGGTCCTGGGCCTTGTGGGCGGGCACGAGACCGCCGAATTGCAGCATGTCGCCGAATTCGGCGTGGTGATGATGCTGTTTCTCATCGGGCTGGAGCTGGAGCCGCGCGCGCTCTGGGATATGCGGCACCGGCTGTTGGGCTTGGGTGGGTTGCAGATCACCGCCACGACGCTGGCGGTGATGGTGGCGGGGATTTACGTTCTGGGGCTGGGGTGGAGCATCGCCTTGGCCATGGGGCTGATCTTTGCGCTCTCGTCCACGGCTATCGTGCTGCAGACCCTGTCGGAAAAGGGGCTGATGCAGACGGGCGGCGGGCGGTCGGCCTTTTCGGTGCTGCTGACGCAGGATATTGCCGTGATCCCGATGCTGGCGTTTCTGCCGCTCCTGGCGATGCCCAAGACGCCCGAGATGATCCTGGGCGAGCTGTTGTCGCGCGACACGCCCGACGCGGGGCATGGGGCCAGCGGGCCGCATGAGGCGGCACAGAGTTTCATCGCCTCTTTGCCCGGCTGGGGGGCGACGCTGGTCACGATCGCGGCGGTGGCCGCGATCATTCTGACGGGGGTTTACCTGACCCGGCCGATGTTCCGGTTCATCCACGCCGCGCGTCTGCGCGAGATGTACACGGCGATTGCCCTGCTGATCGTGGTCGGGATTTCGTTCCTGATGACGCTGGTGGGGCTCTCGCCCGCCCTGGGCGCGTTTCTGGCCGGGGTGGTTCTGGCCAACAGCGAATTCCGGCACGAGTTGGAAAGCGATCTTGCCCCTTTCAAGGGGCTGCTTCTGGGGCTTTTCTTCATCACCGTGGGGGCGGGGATCAATTTCACCGTGCTGTTTGGTGCGCCGGTGCTGATCGTGGGATTGGCGCTGGCGGTGATCGTGACCAAGGGCACCGTGCTTTATGTGCTGGGGCGGGTGTTTGCGCTGCGCGGGCGCGATCTGTGGCTCTTTACCCTGTCGCTGGCGCAGGCGGGGGAATTCGGCTTTGTGCTGGTGGCGTTTTCGGTGCAGCAGCATGTTCTGCCGGCCGGTCTGAGCGAGGTGATCCTGCTGGTGATCGCGCTGACGATGCTGATCACGCCGCTTCTGTTCATTCTCTACGACGTGCTGTCGCGCAACCTGCGCGACGGGGGCGAGACCCCAGAAGCCGATACGATAGATCAGACCGGACCGGTGATCATCGCGGGTATCGGGCGGTTTGGGCAGGTGGTCAACCGCCTGGTCCGTTCGAGCGGGTTCGAGACCGTGGTGCTGGATCACGACCTCATGGCCATCGAGCGGATGCGGCGGTTTGGCGTGCGGGGCTTCTTTGGCGATCCGACGCGTCCTGACCTCTTGCATGCGGCGGGGCTGGCACGGGCGCGGGTGCTGGTGGCCGCCCTCGATGATCCCGAGGCGACGGTGCGGCTGGTCAGCTTTGCCCGGCGTGAATGCCCGGACCTGCACATCATCGCGCGCGCCTATGACCGCACGCATGTGTTCCGGCTGTATCAGGCGGGGGCCAATGACATCGTGCGCGAGATGTTCGACAGCTCATTGCGCGCGGGGCGCTATGTGCTGGAAAACATGGGGCTGAGCGAGTTCGAGGCGGCAGAGCTGGAAAAGACCTTTTACCACCATGACCGGCAATCGGTGCGGGAACTGGCAGCGCTCTGGGATCCGGCGCGCCCGACGTTGGATAACGAGGCCTATATCACCCGCGCGCGGGAACTGGAGGCGGAATTGCAGACCATGCTTTTGTCGCAGTTGGAAGAGACCGGCACGCCCAGGGACTGAGCGGCGCGGGCGTCAGGTGCCCCCCTGTTCCTTGACCATGCCGGTGAGGCGCGGGCCACTCCAGCGCCGCGGGGCCAATCCCCCCACACTCTCATGCAGGCGTTCGGAGCGGTCGCGCCCGACCACGCGGCGGCTGCGCAGCAACAGTATCTTGCCCCAACCGGCCCATGTGCCCACCGAGGGCGCGTTGACATCCTGTGGAAAGCGCACGCGCCAGCCTGCGGGCAAGGGCAGCGCGCAGCCTTCCATCCGTTCGAGCATCCAGACCAGCGGGATATTGGCGAGCGGGCGCGCGGCGTGGATGCCGCAAAGCTGCCCGCCCACATCCGAGTGACAGCCCCGGAACCAGACCTGTTCGACATGACCGTCGAAGTCGGGCGGGCATTCCCAGAGGACAGGCGTGTAGGCATTGCGCGTCTCATCGAGGGCCAGCGCGTGATAGCCGTGCCGCGTGGTGCGCCCGAGGTGGTGATTGTGAAAGCCATGGGCATCCGCGCGAAAGCGCCAGAGGACGGGGATGCGCAGGCCCAGCGCCTTGACCGTATCCCAGACGCCGATCATCTCGACATGCGTATTCTCATGGCAATTGGCGCGGGCAAAGGCCTGTGCGGCGCGACCAGAGGGCGTGCAGCGATAATGACGAAAGGCCTGATGCACGTTGCGTTCGGTCGCAGACTCGGCGCGCAAGAGACCGATGCGGTCGATCACCCCGGCCAAGGAGCGCACCGCATAGGCGCCGCGCGAATAGCCCAGGAGGAAAATCCGGTCGCCGGGGCGGTAGCGATTGGCGAGATAACCATAGGCGCGGCGGATTTGCCGGTTGATGCCGCGCCCCAGGATGATATCGCCGGTCGCGCGCCAGTCGCGCCATTGAATCCCCGCCTCGTAATAGAGCGAGAGATTGGCCCCCGACACCTCGCGCAGCAATTTGTAGGTTAGGCCCGCGTTTGTCTCGTACCCCGGTGTGAGGCTCGACATCGTGCCATCAAGGATCAGAACGTGGTTGACCGGGCCGCGCCGGTGACCAAAGGCTGGATGCGCCTCATTCTGGCCCGGTCTAAGCCAGTCGAATACGCTCTTGGTCCAACTCCGCCACGACATGACGCACCTGCCTTTGCCCTTCGGCGGCGCGCCTGACCTGTTCCGCGCGCCGACGGATCATGGCCCCAGCTTGCGCAGAAATCCGTTGCGATTCCATGAAATTCGCCGTGAGCGCGGTGTTACAGTTGCGCCACGGTCACAACCTCGCGCAGGCCATAGCCGTTGAAATCGGTGCTGAGGCAGCGGGTATAGGCACCCATGCCGGAAATCAGCAGGTAATCGCCCTCGGCCAGATCCTCGGGCAAGGGCAAGGGATCGGGCAGCCGGTCGATGCTGTCGCAGGTGGGGCCAAAGACCACGCGCGGGCATGGCGCGCCGTGGCGCGGCGTGCCATCGGGGGCCAGAACGGTGATGCGGTCCGGCGCGCCGATGTCGCGAATTTCGGTGAGGCCGCCGTAAACCCCGTCATTGAGGAAAATCGCGCCGCTGTCGCGCAGCGCCTTGACCCGCACCGCAAGGCTGAACGCCTCGGCCACCATGGCGCGGCCCGGTTCGCAGACAAGCGCCGGGGCATCCGCGCCAAAGACGCGGGCGACCTCGGCCCCGATATGGCTGAAGATCGCGCTCAGGTCCGGGGCATTGCCCGTGCGATGCGCGGCAAAACCACCCCCCACGTTGATCCGCGCCAGACGCACGCCCGCCCTGCGCGCCACATCCGCCACGACGCCGATATAGGCCCCCCACGCGGCGGGGTCGGCGCATTGGGTGCCGGGATGAAAGGTCATCGAAGGGGTAAAGCCCCGTTCTGCCACGGCGCGCAGCAGTTCCTCGGCCCGGTCCGCACCGACCCCGAACTTGGCCCCGAAATCATAGGCCGCCCCCCGCACCGGCAGGGCCAGACGCACGGTGATTTCGGCATCGGGGGCAATGCGCCCCGTCAGTTTGTCCAACTCGCGCAGGCAGTCGATGGAATAGGAGGCCACGCCCATCTGCGCCGCGACCTCGATCTCAGGCAGGGAGCGCACGGGGTTGTTGTAATGCAGCACGGCGCGTGGGCAGACGGCGCGCACGGCGCGCATTTCCTCGGGGCTGGCCACGTCAAAGGCGGTGATGCCTGCCGTCACCAGATTGGCCAGCACCTCGGCCCCGGGATTGGCCTTGACCGCATAGGTCACAAGGCCGGGAAACCCGGCCTGAAAGGCGCGCGCCGTGGCCTGAAGCCGGTCTGGCGAGAAATAGAGCAGCGCCGCATCGGGGGTCTGGCGCGTCAGATGCGCGCGCGGATCGGACCAGGGGGCGGCGTTTTTCATCGGGCATACCTCAATCTGCGGCGTGTTTTCTTTGAGTGTGCCGCGAATTCTCGTCGATTCAGGGTGGCGTTTCGTATAGATTGTAGGAAACTTTCGTCATAATGCCGGAGTCGTGATGCAAACCGACGAAACAGATCGCGCGCTGATCGCGCTCTTGCAGGAAAACGCCCGCCTGCCGGTGGCCACATTGGCGCGCCGGTTGGGTCTGGCGCGAACCACGGTGCAAGCGCGGCTTGAGCGGCTGGAAAACACAGGTGTCATCGCAGGTTACAGCGTGCGCTTGAGCCAGAGCGCCCGCCCTGCCCTGCGCGCCACCGCCCTTGTCAGCATAGAGCCGCGGTCGGGCCCGGCGGTGCTGGCGCGGCTGAAATCGCTGCCACAGGTGCGGCGGGTGCATACCACCTCGGGGCGGTTCGATCTGATCGTGACGATCGAGGCCAACACCACCGAGGCGCTGGATGAGACGCTGGACCGGATCGGCGAGGCAAAAGGGGTCAAAGGTTCGGAAAGCCTCATACACCTTTCGACCAAACTTGACCGGGGGGACTAACTACAGCAGGCTGACCGCAATCACACCGGCGGAGTCGCGGACATGGACACGGTCAGTTTCAGGCAGATGAAGGATGGCACCAAGGAGGAATACGAATTCCTCACCGCGCATGAGATTGACCATACCCGACACACCGCCAAACGGCTGCTGAAAGCGCTGGTCGAGCTGGATCAGAGCCTGTCCGGCTATCAGATCACCCGGCTGGGGCACTCTCTTCAGTCGGCCACGCGGGCCTGGCGCGACGGCGCGGATGTCGATTGGGTGGTTGCGGCGCTCTTGCACGACATCGGCGACATCTATGCGCCCTACAATCACGACGAATACGCGGCGACGATCCTCAAGCCCTTCTTGCGCGAACAATGCACCTGGTGTGTGTCCACGCATGGCGATTTCCAGATGCTCTATTACGGCCACCACCTTGAGGGGTTTGACCAGCACAAGCGCGAGCGTCACCGGGGCCACGCCTATTTCGACGATTGCGCCGAGTTCTGCGAACGCTGGGATCAGGCCAGCTTTGATCCCGATCATGATGACCTGCCGCTGGAATTCTTTGCCCCGATGGTCGAAGAGGTGTTTGCACGCAAGCCCTATGATCCGGCGGTGATCCGGGCGGGCGCGCGCGCGCCGCTCACCGATGCCGCCGTGGCAGAGGCACGACAGAACCGGGGCTAACGCCGCCCCAAGAGCCCGATGCGCCAGAACAGTGCCATCAAGCCCAGCCCCAACACCACCAGCCCGACGCAGACCGCCCAGAACGCGCGCGCGTCATCCGCGCCGGGAATGCCGCCCACGTTGATCCCCAAAAGCCCGGTGATCAGCCCCAGCGGCAGGAAAATTGCCGCCACCACGGACAAGAGCAGCATCTGACGGTTCATCGTTTCGGCGCGGGCGTCCATGATCTGATCATGCACCACCTGCGCGCGGTCGCGGAGTGCGTCGAGTTCCTCGGCCAGCCGCGTCACCCGTTCTGTGGCCTCGCGCAAGCGGCTGCGATCATGGCTGCGGATCCACGGCATGTCCTCGATCTCGAAGGTGCTGAGCGCATCGCGTTGCGGTGCCATGTGCCGGCGCAACATGATGGCAATGCGCCGCACGTCGGCCAGTTCGCGCCGGTCCAGCACGCTCAGATTGTCGATCACCTGATCCTCGAGCACATCCAGTCTTTCGTTCAACCCGGCGACCACAGGCTCTGCGCGGTCCGCAAGCCGCAGCGCCAGACGCGCCACCAGTTCCGCCGCCCCGTCCGGTGCCTGATTGTTCGCGATCCCCTCCATGACATCGCTCACCGCCATCAGACGGCGCAGTTGCACGCTGACCACCACCCCTTCGGTCACCCACATGCGCAGGGACACCATATCTTCGACCTCGTCCCCGGGGTTGAGATTGACACCGCGCAGATTGATCAGCACGCCGGACCCATGCACGGTCGCGCGTGGCCGGGTTTCAGGGGCCAGCAGGGCACGCAGCACCAATGGCTCCAGCGTCGTTGCCTCGAGCCAGTCACGCGCGCCGGGTTGGGCGCAATTGACATGCACCCAGGTCAGCGTCTCAGGCGCAGACCAGTCCGCAGGGGCCGTGCCGCTGAGATCAATCTTGCTGGCGTTGCCATCCCGGCGCATCCGCCATTGCCGGACCCCCTCCATCTGCCTATTCTCCCTGCCAATCTGCTGGGAGCAGTCTGCGTCACTTCGCCCCCTGTTGTCACGCAGATGGGCCAAGAAAATCCGTGCTTTGGCTTTTCCTCTGATCCCACATTAGGTAGAGCAGGTGAAAACCCGGTTTTGCAGGATCACGACGTCATGGCGATGGAAAAGACATTCAACGCGGCAGAGGCCGAGACACGGCTCTATCAGGCGTGGGAGGAGGCGGGCGCGTTCCGGGCCGGGGCCAATGCGGCACCGGGTGCCGAGACCTTCAGCATCATGATTCCGCCGCCCAATGTGACCGGCAGCCTGCACATGGGCCATGCGTTCAACAACACGCTTCAGGATATTCTCATTCGCTGGCACCGGATGCGCGGGCATGACACGCTCTGGCAGCCGGGGCAGGATCACGCCGGCATCGCCACGCAGATGGTGGTCGAGCGCAAGCTGGCCGCCGAGGGTGCGCCCTCGCGGCGCGAAATGGGGCGCGAGGATTTTCTCAAGAAGGTCTGGGAGTGGAAAACCCAGTCGGGCGGCACGATCATCAACCAGTTGAAGCGGCTGGGGGCCTCCTGTGACTGGTCGCGCAATGCCTTTACCATGTCGGGCGCGCCGGGGGCGCCTGCGGGGGAAGAGGGCAATTTCCATGACGCGGTGATCAAGGTCTTTGTCGATATGTATCACAAGGGCCTGATCTATCGCGGCAAGCGGCTGGTGAATTGGGACCCGCATTTCGAGACGGCGATTTCAGATCTCGAGGTCGAGAATATCGAGGTCGCGGGCCATATGTGGCATTTCAAATATCCGCTCGCGGGGGGGCAGACCTATGAATATGTCGAGAAGGACGCCGACGGCAACGTGACCCTGCGCGAGACGCGCGATTACATTTCCATCGCCACCACGCGCCCCGAAACCATGCTGGGCGATGGCGCGGTTGCGGTGCATCCGTCGGATGCGCGCTATGCGCCCATCGTGGGGATGCTCTGCGAAATTCCCGTGGGACCCAAGGAACATCGCCGCCTCATTCCGATCATCACCGATGACTATCCCGATCCGAATTTCGGCTCGGGCGCGGTCAAGATCACCGGGGCGCATGATTTCAACGACTATGGCGTGGCCAGCCGCAATGGCATCCCGATGTATCGCCTGATGGACACGCGCGCGCAGATGCGGGCCGATGGTGCGCCCTATGCGGACTGTGCCGCGCGGGCGCAAGAGATTGCGGAAGGGGCGGCATTCACGCCCGAGGAGATTGATACGCTCAACCTCATCCCCGACCACCTGCGCGGGCTGGACCGGTTCGAGGCGCGCAAGCGGGTCGTCGAGGAGATCACGGCCGAAGGGCTGGCGGTGATGGTGGAGGTCCCGGCACAAGCCCGGGACGCCGAGGACAGCGCCGAACCGGCGCCCGAGATGGTCCCCTTTGTCGAGGCGAAGCCGATCATGCAGCCCTTTGGCGACCGCTCGAAGGTGGTGATCGAGCCAATGCTGACCGATCAATGGTTCGTCGATACCGCCAAGATCGTTGGTCCGGCACTCGATGCCGTACGCTCGGGCGAAGTGACGATCCTGCCCGAGAGTGATCGCAAGGTCTATTTCCACTGGCTGGAGAATATCGAGCCCTGGTGCATCTCACGGCAACTGTGGTGGGGGCATCAGATTCCGGTGTGGTATGGGTTCGACCTCAGCGCGCCGGATTTCCACGATGACGAGGGCGATGGCACGCTCGATCTGGTGGAGATGCTGCGCCTCTTGAACGAGGGGCATCTGGGGCCGCTGATGGAATGCGGCGCGGATTTCGCGGGGGTCACGGACGCCTTTCACGAACGTCTGGCCAGTCTGCCGGTGCCGCTCGCCTCGATGCAGGTGGTCGAGGTCGAGAGCCGCGAAGCGGCGCTGCACCGTCTGGCCAGTGCCTTGGCCGATTATACCGCCACGCAGGACCCGACCCATCTGGTCTATCCGGTCTGGCGTGATCCCGACGTGCTCGACACCTGGTTCTCGTCGGGCCTCTGGCCCATCGGCACGCTGGGCTGGCCCGAGACCACGGACGAACTCAAGCGATATTTCCCCACCTCCGTCCTGATCACCGGCTTCGACATCATCTTTTTCTGGGTCGCCCGGATGATGATGATGCAATATGCCGTGGTCGGGCAAAAACCCTTCTCTCATGTCTATGTCCACGCCCTCGTGCGCGACGAGAAGGGCAAGAAGATGTCCAAGTCGCTTGGCAATGTGCTCGATCCGCTTGATTTGATCGACGAGTATGGCACCGATGCCGTGCGCTTCACCCTGACCTCGATGGCGGCCATGGGGCGCGATCTGAAGCTGTCGAAAGAACGCATCGCGGGCTATCGCAACTTCACCACCAAGCTGTGGAATGCCGCGCGCTTTGCCGAGATGAACGGCGCCGTGGGCAGCGCGGGCGCGGTGCCCAGCCCCGCCGCCACGGTCAACAAATGGATCATCGGCGAGACCGCCAAGACGCGGGCCGCTGTCGATGAGGCGCTGGAAAACTTCCGCTTCAACGACGCCGCCAACACGCTCTATGCCTTTGTCTGGGGCACGGTCTGTGACTGGTATGTCGAGTTTTCAAAGCCTCTCTTGCTGGATGGGGATGCCGCGACCAAGGCCGAGACACAGGCGGTGATGGCCTGGGTCATCGACCAATGTCTGATCCTTCTACATCCGATCATGCCCTTCGTCACCGAAGAACTCTGGGGCACCTTGGGCACACGCGCGAAGATGCTGGTGCATGGCGATTGGCCGACCTACGGGGTCGAGTTGATCGACGCCGAGGCCGACCGCGAGATGAACTGGGTCATTGGTCTGATCGAGCAAATCCGCTCGGCGCGGGCGCAGATGCATGTGCCTGCGGGGCTCTATGTGCCGCTCTTGGTGACGGAGTTGAACGAGGCCGGGCGCGGAGCCTGGGCGCGCAACGAGGTGATGATCAAGCGCCTCGCACGGGTCGAGAGCCTGAGCGATGCGGAGAGCTTCCCCAAGGGGTGCGTCACCGTGGCGGTGGAGGGCGGCAGCTTTGGCCTGCCTCTGGCCGATATCATCGACGTGGCCGAGGAAAAGGCCCGGCTGGAAAAGACGCTGGCCAAGCTGGAAAAGGAACTGGGCGGCCTGCGCGGGCGGCTGAAGAATCCCAATTTCGTGGCTTCTGCCCCCGAAGAGGTGGTGGAAGAAGCGCGCGAGAACCTTGCCCTGCGCGAGGAAGAAGAGGGCAAGTTGCGCGCGGCGCTGGCGCGATTGGCGGAACTGGGCTGAGCCCTCCTTGGGCGGACGCGACACGGGACCGCAGCCTCAAGGCGGCGGTCCTGTCACGGCGCGGCGCCTGTTGCGCGCGAAGGAGCGCGCTGCTGTCGAGAGATCCCGCGAACTATCTTTGGATGCCATGCAAAGCCCGCAGGTCAGGTGCATACTGAAGTTGTGCAACCCCCTGTCCCACATGCGGGAGACCAGATCCAGATGCGTAAATCGCGTGAAATCGTCTACGAGTACAACGGCAGCCGTGCCAGTCTGACAGACGGCTGTGTGGTGAACTCCGGCCTCATCGACGCGCGGTCCGGGGGGCTGCTGGCCTTGATCGAAACCCCCGACAAGACCCTGTCACAGGCCACGAACGGGCTATGCCGGTTCAGCCTGCGGAATGGGCCGGTCCGGCATCAACCCCTCGACTATATCGGATCGGGCCATGTCTCGACGGTCAGTCGGCGCGGCCGTCGGCTCTGCACCCGTGCGGTGACGGCCTTTGCCGTGAATGGGCAAATCTACCTGATCGCGGCGCGCGGGCTGCCGCCTCTGTCGGGTATGTCGATCACCTTCGATGTTGCTGCGACGGTGTCTCACCGCCTCACTTCAATTCCACCTCTTTTGGTAAAGGGCACTCCCATGGAAACACAGTCTGGACCTACGCCGATCAAGGACCCTGCCGTCGGACCTATGCTTCTCGCGCTGGCGCGGACGCGCCGCGTCGCGGCCGTCAATGCCCACCCCCGGCTGGCCTATGTCGCGCGGTTGCGCGACCACATGGGGCTTCAGCACGAGATTGCCTTTGCGACCTCTACCGAGTTCGAAAACATCGAGCAGAGCACGCATGAGAACGGAGTTTGCAGCAAGATCGAAGTGCTGGACATGAATGTGCGCGCGATCAAGCCGCGCCCTCTGGTTTTGTCGCCCTGCCAGCGCATCAAGGCGTATCACGCGATGGCGATCGCGGCGGAATAAAAGGCAGAAGGGGGCGCGGCGGCGCGCCCTTGAGAATCGCCCGTTTTCATAGCCTCGGAGAGCGTCAGGCGCGCGTCCAGCGGTGCATCACGTCCCCACCCAGGACACGCGTCTCGACCAGCCGGTAGCGCACAGCCTCATCGAGGCGGGCAAGGCCCAGCGCGCCCACGCCCGGCAACCCTTCGGCGCCGATGGCCAGACCGGCGGTAAAGCCGATCAGCTCATCCACCAACCCCGCCGACAGGAGCGACGCCGCGAGCGCGCCGCCACCTTCGCAAAAAACCCGTGTCAGCCCTTCGGCCCCCAGCGCATTGAGCACCGAGACCGGGTCAACCTGGCCTTGCGTCACCTCGCAGGACAAGAGCCGCGCGCCAATGCCCTGCCAGGCCGTGACCAGCGCCGGATCGACATGCGGCCCGTGACAGAGCCAGAGCGGCACCTCGCGCGCCGTGCGGGCAAGATTCGACAAGAGCGGCAGATCGAGGCGGCGCGAGACCACGACGCGCACCGGCTGGCGCCGCGCGCCCATGTCGCGCACGGTCAGTTGGGGATCGTCGGCCCGCGCCGTGCCCGCCCCCACCATCACCGCATCGTGGCGCGCGCGCAGGCCGTGAACCACGCGCCGCGCCTCTGGCCCGGTGATCCATTGGCTGTGGCCGGTGGCCGTGGCGATGCGGCCATCGAAACTGGAGGCGAGTTTCAGCGTCACCAAAGGCCGCCCGATTTCATTGCGCATGAGGAACCCGGCCAGATCGCGCCCGGCCTCATTGGCCAGAACCCCGGTGCGCACCTCGATACCTGCCGCGCGCAGCATGGCAAAGCCCCGGCCCGCCACGCGCGGGTCATTGTCGTCAAAGGGGGCCACCACCCGCGCGATGCCCGCCGCAATCAGCGCCTCGGCGCAGGGCGGGGTCTGGCCGTGATGCGCGCAAGGCTCGAGCGAGACATAGGCCGTGGCCCCGCGCGCCAAGGCCCCGGCCTGTGCCAGCGCCTGAGGTTCGGCATGGGGCCGCCCGCCCGGCGCGGTCGATCCGCGCCCGACGATGCGGCCATCCTTGACGATGACGCAGCCCACCGCGGGGTTGGGCGCGCACTGTCCCATCCCCCGCCGCCCCAGCGACAGGGCCAGCGCCATGAAGCGGGCGTCGGCGGCGCTCACGCGTCCGGTTTGGGATTGAGGGCCGCGTCCTCGGGCCGCAATTCGCTGACAAAGCGGTCGAAATCATCCGCTTCCTGAAAATTCTTGTAGACGCTGGCAAAGCGGACATAGGCCACGGTGTCGATCCGCGCGAGGCTTTCCATCACGATCTCACCCACGGTTTTCGAAGGAATGTCCGTCTCGCCCATGCTTTCCAGCCGCCGCACGATGCCGGAAATCATCTGCTCGATGCGCTCGGGCTCGATGGGTCGTTTCTGGAGCGCGATCCGGATCGAACGTTCCAGCTTGTCGCGGTCGAAATCCTCGCGGCGGCCATTGGACTTGACGACGACCAGATCGCGCAGTTGCACGCGCTCATAGGTGGTGAAACGCCCGCCGCAACCGGGGCAGAACCTGCGCCTGCGGATCGAGACATGCTCTTCTGCGGGGCGCGAGTCCTTGACCTGTGTATCTATATTTCCGCAAAACGGGCAGCGCATCGGCCGTCCCCCTTTTCTGTCCTTGCCTCTTGGGTCATGGGTCTGATGCCCAGTTATCCACAGCCACTATAGGACAGCCGCAAGGTTTTGGGTAGGGGGGATTTTAGCGCCCTAGATCATGGGGCGCGGCCATTGGCAAAAAGGACTCAATAGGTGTAATCCACCGTTCCGGCGCGGCATTTGAGGTGGGCAACCTCGCCTTTGCCGTCCTGCAACACCACCACGCCGCCAAAGCGGCTATCGGGTTTGCCGGCGTCGACCGCGTCGAATTTATCAAAGCCCGCGTAGACCTCGTAGATCACGTCCTTGTTGCGCAGGCGCACCGCCTCCCAGATGGTGCGGCCGATGCCGGGCCAGGGCACGATGTCGGCCCCTGCGCCAATCGGGCGCGTGAGGGCGAGGTCCGGCACGCCCATCCTGGTACCAAATCTGTAGCTCACATGGGTCTCGCTCCGGCAGACACGCAGCGCCTTGTCGCCCCGCTCCATGTCGCAACCAAGAAAGAGCGTCTGGCCCTCGGGACAGGCGGCAGCGGGCAAGGCGATGATGCTCAGGAGTGCTGCAAGCCATCCGCGCATCTGCCCCCCCCTGCCCTTGCGCCTGCTCAGTTCTCCGACAGGGCCACCTTCATATCCGTGACCTGATAGATCACCTCGCCATCGGCCTCGACCCAGCCATTGGCAACCCCCATGGTCAGGCGCCGGGTCTGCACCGCCTTGGTGAAATCGACGTAATAGGTCAGCATCTTGCGGTCGGGCCGCACCATGCCGGTGAGTTTCACCTCGCCCACGCCCAAGGCATAGCCGCGCCCCTGCCAGCCGCGCCAGCCAAGGTTGAAGCCGGTCAATTGCCAGAGCCCATCGAGACCCAGACAGCCGGGCATGATCGGGTTGCCGGGGAAATGGCATTTGAAGAACCACAGGTCCGGGGTGATGTCGAATTCCGCCACCACATGCCCTTTGCCATGCGCGCCGCCGTCACCGGAAATCTCGGTGATCCGGTCCATCATCAGCATGGGCGGTTCGGGCAATTGCGCGTTGCCCGGTCCGAACAACTCGCCTCGGGCGCATTTAAGCAGGTCATCACGGTCGAAGCTGCTTGGATAATCGGCCATGCAGGCGGCCCCCTTCATTGCAAATACCGGTCTGTGCCCCCTCTATCATCCCGCAAAAGGCGCATGCAAGCCTGCGACATCACCGCGCCCCGATTTGCCCGGCGCAGGAAATTCATTGAAACCGTCCCCATGCAGGCCCTATATTGGTCGAAACACGGGATGAATGAGACGATGAAAGCCTTTGCCACGATGACCGATGAGGTAGGTTCGACTGCCGCGAAATGGCTCTCTGATGCAGGATTGCGACCCACGCGCCAGCGCCTGACACTGGCAAACCTGCTGATCGGGGACGGGCAGCATCGTCACGTCACCGCCGAAAGCCTCTATGCCGATGCGCAGAACAGCGACGAGGCGGTGTCTCTGGCCACGGTCTACAACACCTTGCGCGCCTTTTGCGACGCCGGTCTGTTGCAAGAAGTGACGGTGGATGGCTCGAAGAGCTATTTTGACACCAACACGGTGGATCATCCGCATTTCTACTGGGAAGACGAGAACCGGCTGAGCGACGCCCCGGCAGCCGAGTTGGAAATCGCGCGTCTGCCCAAGGCTCCGGACGGGGCCGAGATCACCTCGGTGGATGTGGTGATCCGCCTGCGCCGCACAAAGTGATCCCGCGCAGCATGCGCGCTGTCAGCTACACGCGCTTTGGCGCGCCGGGCGATGTTCTGGACCTGAGCGATGTTGACATCCCTGCCCCATCGGCGGGCGAGGTTCTGGTGCGACTGCATGTCTCGGGGGTGAACCCGTCGGATGCCAAGGCGCGGGCGGGCAACCGGCCCGGCGTCACGAAACCCGCCTATCCGCGAATCATCCCACATTCGGACGGGGCCGGGGTGATCGCGGCGGTGGGCGCAGGCGTCAATCCGGGGCGCATCGGTCAGCGCGTCTGGGTCTGGAATGGCCAGTGGCAGCGCAGCCAAGGCACCGCCGCCGAATTCATCGCCCTGCCCGCAGAGCAAGCCGTGCCCTTGCCCGAGGGCGTGTCGTTCGACGTGGGCGCCACGCTCGGGATTCCGGGGCTGACGGCGGCGCAGACGGTGTTTGGCGGCGGCGAGGTGGCGGGACAGACGCTCTTGATCTCGGGCGGGGCCGGGGCCGTGGGGCATAATGCCGTGCAACTGGCCCATGCCGCCGGGGCAGAGGTGATCGCAACCTGCTCGTCTTCGGCGGCAGAGCGGGTGCGCGCGGCGGGCGCGCGCCACGTGTTCGACTACGCCGATCCCGATCTTGCGGCGCAGATCATGGCGGCGACGGGCGGGCGCGGGGTTGCCCGTGCCATCGAGGTGGAATTCGGCCAGAACGCGGGGCTGCTGGCCGAGGTCATGGCCCCCAACGGCACCATCGCCGCCTATGGCTCGGGCAAGGACATGGCCCCGACGCTGCCTTTTGGCCCCTATCTCTTCAAGGCGCTCAAGATCGACATCACGCTGATCTATATTCTGCCGTGGCCCGCGCGGGAGGCGGCGATTGCCCGGCTGCATGCCGCCCTTGAGGCGGGCACGTTGCGGCCGGAGATTGCCATGCGCCTGCCGCTGGCGGACTGTGCCAGCGCCCATGAGGCGGTGATGACACCGGGACGCGCGGGCGCGGTGCTGCTCGAGATCGGCTGAGCGCTCCGGATCGACGAGCACCACGGGGTGCTCTGATATTTACAATTTATATTAGATAGTTGACCGAAATTTTTTCGGCGCCTCGGAATATTCTCCGGGGTGCTGCGTTTTCTGATCACGAGATCATCAACACGCTCATTGAATGACGAAAAGGAACGGGTCATGACGACACCAGCACTCAACAGGCGCCTCTTTGTTGCGTCCCTCGCCGGAGGCGCGCTGACGGCGGCGACCGGATGCGTCCCGGATATACCGGTGATCCAGACGCCGGGGGCGGTGGCACAGCTTGGGTTCGGGCTCTGGGCGGGGGTGCCCGGCGCAAAATTCGGGGATCGGGTAGACCGGACCGTCGATGTCCGCCGGATCGCGGGGCCGCTCACCTGGACCCATCCGGTGACAGGCCAGAGCATGACGGTCTATGTGCGCACGAAATGGGAGCAATCCGGCACCAAGACCAGCTATTACACGCTGCGCCGGGACGGCACGGCGCTGGCGCGGGTTCTCGACAGGCGGCCCGGTGCGGCTGACAGGTATTTTACCGACGACGCCTTTTTCCCGGTCGGCCCATGGCGGAGCGGGATATCCCGCAGCTACACCATGTCGGAACATTCGGGCGGCAAGACGACGCGCTATCAGGTGACACTCACGGTGACGAAAGCGGCCTTTACCCACAAGGGGCATTCCGGTTCGATGGAATATATCTGGACCGAGCGGAACCAGTCGGGGCGCAAGACCAAGGAATTGCGATATGTCTACAGCCCCGGCATCGGCATGGCGGATGTCAAGAACCTGATGAAATAACCGCAGGGGCACCCGGGATCAGAGGTGCGTCGGGGCGGGTTCACATCGCCCCGGCCTTCGAGCCGGGGCCTCCACGCTGTTGCGGCGCGGTCCCGGGTCAGGCCCGGGACGGGTGTATTTCCCATTGATCGTGACGCACCCGAGAAAACGCCGGTCGCGCCGCTTGGGACGTCGCCGATCAGGCGATGGCCACCAGTTCGATGGCAAAGGTCAGGTCCTTGCCCGCGAGCGGGTGGTTGGCGTCGAGCACGACCTCGGTCTCCGTCACCTCGGCCACCGTCACCGGCAGCACCTGACCCTGCGGGGTCTGCATCTGCAGCTGCGTGCCCGGATCAAGCGGAATTTCCGCCGGAATCTCGGCACGCGGCACGGCCTGACGGGCGTTGGGATCAGGCTGGCCATAGGCCATGTCTGCGGGCACCTGCACCGTTTTCTTGTCCCCCACGGCCATGCCGGGGATCGCGGCGTCAAGGCCGGGGATGATCTGGCCGGAGCCTACGGTGAATTCGAGCGGGTCGCGGCCTGCGCTCGAATCAAAGGTGGCACCATCGGCCAGCGTGCCGGTGTAGTGAATGCGGACGGTATCGCCCGGTTTGACCTGCGTCATGGGATTTCCAATCTTCTTTGGGGGGATGGGTTTGCAAGGCCACGCAAAATCGCGCGGGTGCTTGATGCGACTGAGAGGCAACTTAGGCATCCCGATCCGGATTTGCAAACCAAAGCCTGCCGCTCACGCGCCCGTGTGCACCCAGCCCTTCCCTTTCCCTGTCAATCCGTGACAGTCTGCGCGCAACGAGAGAGGGGGACACCATGCCGATCACAACCTGCATTTTCGATGCCTATGGCACGCTCTTTGACGTGGCCGCCGCCGCGCGCAATGCCGCGACGGAACCGGGCCGTGAGGTCTTTGCCCGGCATTGGCCCGCGATTGCGGAAAAATGGCGGCTGAAACAGTTGCAATACACCTGGCTGCGCGCGGTGATGGGCCAGCATACCGGGTTCTGGCAGGTGACACAGGACGGGCTGGATTGGGCGCTGGAATCGGAGGGGTTGCAAGACGATACCGACCTGCGCGACCGCCTCCTGCAGCTCTATTGGGAGCTGGAGGCCTACGCGGAGGTGCCCGCCATGCTGCGCGCCCTGAAAGCGGCGGGGATGAATACCGCGATCCTGTCGAATGGATCACCGGATATGTTGCAGGGGGCGGTGAAATCGGCCGGAATTGGCGATCTGCTCGACGATGTGCTGTCGGTCGAAAGCGTGGGCATCTTCAAGCCTGCGCGCGTGGTCTACGATCTGGTGGGGCAGCGGTTTGGCTGTGCGCCGGACGAGGTGCTCTTTGTCTCGTCGAATGGCTGGGATGCCTCTGCCGCGTCGGGCTATGGGTTCACGACCGCATGGGTCAACCGCGCGGGCGATCCGGTGGACCGCCTGCCCGCCACACCGCACCGGCAGTTGCGCGACCTGACCGGCATTCCCGATCTGGTGCGCGGCTGATGGGGCGGTTTACCACGTCCGATGGTCTGTCGCTGTATTTCACCGATGAGGGCGCCGGCGCGCCGATCCTCTGCCTAGCCGGGCTGACACGCAACAGCGCCGATTTCAGCTTTGTCTTGCCCCATCTGGCGGGCTATCGCGTGATCTGCCTGGATTATCGCGGGCGCGGGCAATCGGATCATGCGCCCGACTTCATGTCCTATAACATCCTGCGCGAGGGGCAGGATGCGATAGAACTGATGGATCACCTGGGCCTGGATCGCGTCACGCTGATCGGCACCTCGCGCGGCGGGCTGATCGGCATGGCGCTGGCCTATGGGCACCCCGCGCGCCTGAGCGGTGTCGTGCTCAATGACATCGGGCCAGAGGTGGCTCCGATCGGGATCGAACGGATCATGGATTACGTGGGCAATGAGCCGGCGCAGCCCGATCTGGACAGTTGCGCCGCCGCGCTTGCCCATGTCCATGCCGCAGGATTTCCCGGTGTGCCGCTGGATCGCTGGCGGCAACAGGCAGAATTCATGTTCCACGAGAAACCGGGCGGAGGCCTTGGCCTGCGCTATGATGCGCGGCTCCGCGATGCGCTGGTGGGCCAAGCGGGCGCGGGCGAGGCGGTGGACCTCTGGCCGCTTTACGACGCGTTGCGCGATATTCCCACCGCGGCGATCCGGGGGGCGAATTCCGACCTCCTGAGCCTTGAAACCTTCGCCAAGATGCAAGAGCGTCACGCGAGCCTGATCACCGCCACCGTGCCCGACCGGGGCCATGTGCCTTTTCTCGATGAACCGCACGCGCTTGCCGCAATTCACGCCCTTCTGGACCAGATAAAATGACCGACATCACAATGATCCGCGCCGCCGCCGCCCGTCTGGCGGGCCATGCAAGGCGCACGCCGCTCTTGTCCTCGCCCTTTCTCGACGAGATCGCCGGACGGCGTGTGTTCGTCAAACCGGAGTGCCTGCAACACACAGGCAGCTTCAAGTATCGCGGCGCGCGCGCGGCCGTTTCGGCACTCGATGAGGGCACCCGCGCGCGGGGCGTGATCGCCTTTTCCTCGGGCAACCACGCGCAGGGCGTGGCTCTGGCGGCGCGGCAATTCGGGGTGCCCAGCGTGATCATCATGCCGGCAGACGCGCCAAGCATGAAGATCGACAACACCCGCGCCCTGGGGGCAGAGGTGGTGCTCTATGACCGCGCCACCGAGGATCGCGACGCCATCGGCGCAGGCCTGAGCGCCGAGCGCGGTCTGACGCTGATCAAACCCTATGACGAGCCGGAGGTGATCGCAGGCCAAGGCTCTGTCGGTCTTGAGATTGCCGAGGATGCGGCGGCCATGGGCATCACCCGCGCCGATGTGCTGGTCTGTTGCGGCGGCGGCGGGCTGACCTCGGGCATCGCCCTTGCGCTGGAGGCGGAGGGCCCGGGGCTTCGCGCGCGCCCCTGCGAGCCGGAAGAGTTCGACGATGTGACCCGCTCGCTGGCATCGGGGCAGGTGATGCGCAACGCGCGCACCTCGGGCAGTCTCTGCGATGCCATCGTGACACCGCAACCGGGGGCGATCACCTTTCCGATCCTGCGGCGGCTCTGCGGCCCGGGGCTGGTCGTGAGCGAAGACGAGGCGCTGCACGCCGTGGCTCTGGCCTTTACCCGCCTCAAGCTGGTGGCGGAACCGGGCGGTGCCGTGGCGCTGGCGGCGGCGCTCTTTCGCCGTGACGAGATCGAGGGCGACGCGGTGTTAGTCACCATTTCGGGCGGCAATGTGGATGCCGATGTGTTCCAGTCGGCGCTCACCCGATTTGCCTGAGGGGGGACAATGGCATTTCTCGAACTGGACGATGTGACCCTGCATTACCTCGACGAGGGCGACCCCGAGGGCGCGCCCCTTGTCTTTGCGCATGCGCTGGGCACCGGCACGTTTCTATGGGATGCCGTGGTGCCGCTCTTGCCCGCCGGCCTGCGGATCATCCGCTATGACGCGCGCGGGCATGGGCAATCCTCGACCCCGCCCGCGCCCTATGCCATGGGCGCGCTTGTCCGCGATGCCGAGCGGCTGATGGATCATTTGCAGGTCAAGGAGGCGATGTTCGTCGGCCTCTCGATTGGCGGCATGGTGGCGCAGGGCCTGGCGGTTAAACGCCCGGACCTTATTCGCGCGCTGGTGCTGTCCAACACCGGGGCCAAGATCGGCACGCCCAAGCTCTGGGCCGAACGGATCGCCACGGCGCGCCGTGCGGGCGGCATGGAAGACCTGGCGCGCGGATCGTGCGAGCGCTGGTTCACGCGCAGCTATCTCAAGGAAAACAAGCACCTGCCGTGGTTCGAGCGGCTCTGCCAGCACGATCCGGAGGGCTATGCCGGATGCGCCGCCGCGATTTCAGGCACGGATTTCTATACGCCCACGTCGGGCTTGCGTATTCCAACGCTGGGCATTGCCGGGGCCGAGGATGGCTCGACCCCGCCGGACCTTGTGCGCGAGACGGTGGACCTGATCCCCGGCTCGCAATTCGCGCTGATGCGCCGGACAGGGCATGTGCCCCCCGTGGATCAGCCTGCGGACTATGCGCGGCTGCTGTCGGACTTCCTGCACGCCACCGGGCATATCGGCCAAGCCTGACAGAAACCCGCTTGCGGTGGCGCGCGAATTCGGATCACCTGCGCACAGCATCGGAAGGGAGGCCCCATGCAGACCATAAAAGCCGCCGTTTGCCATGAATTTGGCGCGCCCCTCGTGATCGAAGAGGTGCATCTGCGCACGCCCGAGGCGGGTGAGGTGCAGGTCGAGATCAAGGCCGTGGCGATCTGTCATTCGGATATTTCCTATGCGATGGGCGGCTGGGGCGGTGCGCTGCCCGCGGTCTATGGCCACGAGGCCGCAGGCCGGGTCAGCGCCGTGGGCGCGGGCGTCAGCGGTTTTGCGCCGGGCGATCCGGTGGTGGTCACGCTCATTCGCGCCTGCGGGCAGTGCGCGCCCTGTGCGACAGGCCGACCTACGGGCTGCGAGACTCCGCAGGACGATGCGCGCGGCCCGCTTTCGACCCTGTCGGGCGGCGCGCTGCATCAGGCCATGGCCTGCGGGGCCTTTGCCACATCCGTGGTGGTGCATCACAGCCAGATCGTGAAAATTCCGCAAGGGATCGACATGGCGGCGGCCAGCCTTCTGGCCTGCGGCGTGATCACCGGCGTGGGGGCCGTGATCAATGCAGCGCAGTTGCGCGCAGGGCAGGACGTGGTTGTGATCGGCGCGGGCGGAGTCGGGCTCAACGCCATTCAGGGCGCGCGCATCGCAGGCGCACGGCGCATCGTGGCGGTGGACATGACCGAGGACAAACTGGCCGCCGCCCGTGAATTCGGCGCAACCGATGGCGTTTTGGCAAGTGAAGAAAAGCCGTGGCGCAGCGCCAAAGCGGCGATGGGACGCGGGGCCGATGTGGTGCTTGTGACCGTGGGCGCGGCCAAGGCCTATGATCTGGCGCCGCGCTATCTGGCAAACGGGGGCCGGGTGATCATGGTCGGCATGCCCCACAGCGGCCACGCCTCGAGCTATGAGGCCGCGAGTTTTGCCGCCATGGGGCAATCCATGATCGGCTCCAAGATGGGCGAGGCGGTGATCCGTCGTGACATCCCGTGGATGGTCGATCTTTATGCTCAGGGGCGGCTCAAGCTCGACGAGTTGATTTCGCGACGGTGGCGGTTCGACCAGATCAACGCCGCCATCGAAGACACCAAATCCGGTCACGCCCGGCGCAATGTGATCGTATTCGAATGACCGGCCTTCATCTGGCCTGAAATACCTCGGGGGTCGGGGGGCAGCGCCCCCCGCGCTCTCCACCTCGACCACCGTCTACGGAGTCTGACAAGACATGAAGCTTAAAGACCTCGATATCATCGTGACCGCGCCCCCCGCCCCCGGCTGGGGCGGTCGCTATTGGATCCTCGTCAAACTGACCACCGATGACGGGATCACCGGCTGGGGGGAATGTTATGCCGCGAGCGTCGGCCCAGAGGCCATGCGCGCGGTGATCGAGGATGTGTTCGCCCGCCATATGGAGGGCGAGAACCCCGAGAATATCGAACTGATGTTCCGCCGCGCCTATTCGTCCGGCTTCACGCAGCGCCCGGACCTGACGGTCATCGGGGCATTCTCCGGGCTGGAAATCGCGTGCTGGGACATCTTAGGCAAGGCGCGGGGGCGGCCTGTCTGGGCGCTCTTGGGCGGCAAGATGAACCCGCGCATCCGCGCCTATACCTATCTCTATCCCCTGCCCCATCATCCGATCACGCCGTTCTGGACCTCGGCCGATATGGCGGCCGAGAGCGCGGCGGACTGCGTGGCGCGCGGCTATACGGCGGTCAAGTTCGACCCCGCAGGCCCCTACACCCTGCGCGGCGGCCATATGCCCGCGATGACGGACATATCGCTCTCGGTCGAGTTCTGCCGCAAGATCCGCGCGGCGGTGGGCGACAAGGCCGATCTGCTTTTTGGCACCCATGGGCAGTTCACCACGGCGGGCGCGATCCGTCTGGGTCAGGCGCTAGAGCCCTATTCGCCGCTCTGGTACGAAGAGCCGGTGCCGCCCGACAATGTGGGTGCAATGGCACAGGTCGCACGCGCGGTGCGTATCCCCGTGGCCACCGGCGAGCGGCTGACCACCAAGGCCGAATTTGCCCCTGTGCTGCGCGAAGGCGCGGCGGCGATTCTGCAACCGGCACTGGGCCGCGCGGGCGGCATCTGGGAGATGAAGAAGGTCGCCGCCATGGCCGAGGTCTATAATGCGCAGATGGCCCCGCATCTCTATGCCGGGCCGGTGGAATGGGCGGCAAACGTGCATTTTGCCGCCTCCATCCCCAATATCCTGATGTGCGAGAGCATCGAGACCCCGTTCCACGACGCGCTGATCAAGGGCAGCATCCGGGTTGAGGACGGCTATATCACCCCGCCCGAGACCCCCGGTCTGGGGATCGAAGTGGACGAGGATCTTGCGCGCGCCAACCCCTATCGCGGCACCGGCCTGCATCTGGAAATGCAGGAGGCGCCTTGCGATTATACCAATGGCAACGCCTTTGCCGGAGGGGCGCCACACGAAGAGGGCTGACGCTCAGCCCCCGACCTTGTCGCCACGTTGCAGCCGCACCGGGATTTCACGGGCGAGTTTCAGCAGATGGGCCATATAGGGTTTGTCTGCGTCCTCGTCGCGAATCGCGGCATAGAGGCGTTTGGTCTTGCCTGTCGCGGTGAGCGGGCGGGTAACATAATCCGTGCTGGTCTTGACCTCGCGCACCACCCAATCGGGCAGCACGGCGACACCGCGGTTGGAGGCGACCAAAAGCAGGATCACCGCCGTCAGTTCGACCTGTCGGATGCTTTTGGGTTCCACCTTGGCGGGGGTCAGCAATTCGGTAAAGACATCCAGCCGCGAGCGGTCCACCGGATAGGTGATCAGCACCTCGTCGCGGAAATCCGCCGCCTCGACATAGGGTTTCTGCGCCAGAGGATGCTGGCTCGAGGCGACAAAGACCGGCTCGTAATCAAAGAGCGGCTTGAAGCTGATTCCCGGCAGATCCTCGGGGTCGGACGAGACCACAAGATCCACCTCTTCCTTTTGCAGCGCGGGCAGCGCGTCAAAGGCCAGACCGGGGCGAATATCGACATCGACCTCGCCCCAGGTCTTGCGAAAGCGTTCCAGCACGGGAAAGAGCCATTCGAAACAGGCATGACATTCAATGGCAATATGCAACCGTCCGGCGCTGCCTTCGCGTAGCCCGTCGAATTCCTGCTCCAGCGCCTCGATCTCGGGCAGGATTTTTTCCGCCAGCCGCAACAGGCGCTGACCGGCAGCCGAAAGGCGCAAGGGCTTGGAACGCCTCACAAAAAGCTCGACACCGGTCTGATCCTCGAGCCCCTTGATCTGGTGGCTGAGGGCCGATTGGGTGATATGCAGCATGTCCGCCGCCCGTGCCAGCCCTCCTGCCTGATGGATGGCCCGGATGGTTTTCAGGTGCCGGAACTCGATGTGCATTATTAGCGAACCTCATTCAAACCATGAATTTAATGAAGTTGTCTCACATTGCTGCGCCTGCAACAAGGGGACAACAGATAGCACGCCTGCACAGGATGACCCCAGATGAAAACGCCGCGTATCTCTTTTGAATTCTTCCCGCCCAAGACCCTGGAGGCCTCGTTCCGCCTTTGGGAGACGATCCACACGCTTGCCCCGCTCGATCCGCGCTTTGTCTCCGTGACCTATGGCGCGGGCGGCACGACGCGCGAATTGACACGCGAGGCGGTGGGCACGCTGCACAAGGCGACGGGCCTCAATGTGGCGGCACATCTGACCTGCGTCGATGCCAGCCGCGCCGAAACGCTAGAGATTGCCGAGCAGTTCGCGGCGGCAGGCGTGTCCGAGATCGTCGCCCTGCGCGGCGACCCGCCCAAGGGCGCGAACGGGTTTGTGCCCCACCCCGAAGGTTTCGCCAACAGCTGCGAGCTGATTTCGGCCTTGGCCGACACCGGCAAGTTCACCATCCGCGTCGGCGCCTACCCTGAAAAGCACCCCGAGGCAGCCGATCAACGCGCCGACATCGACTGGCTCAAGCGCAAGATCGACGCAGGCGCCTCCGAGGCGATCACGCAGTTCTTCTTTGAAGCCGAAACCTTCTTTCGCTTCCGCGATGCCTGCGCGGCGGCAGGGATCAATGCGCCGATCATTCCGGGTATCCTGCCGATTGAAAACTGGGTCGGGGCGCGCAAATTCGCGGCCTCTTGCGGCACGCAGGTGCCGGCATGGCTGGACGAGGCGTTCGACAAGGCCATCCGCGACGACCGGCATGACCTCTTGGCCACGGCACTCTGCACCGAACTCTGCGGTGAGCTGATCGAAGGCGGCATCGAAGACCTGCATTTCTACACGCTCAATCGCCCCGAACTGACCCGCGATGTCTGTCACGCCCTCGGCGTGACCCCCAAGGTGACGCTGCGCGACGTCGCCTGAGCGCTTGCCGCCCGTGTCGGCCCCGCCTACCCTGAGAGGAGCAGGGACAGGAGGGGCCGACATGCCGTCACATCACGCCACATCGCTGGAAGACTTGCCAGACCGCGCGGCAGTGCTGGTGCGGTCCGGCCTGGAGTTCATTCAGGACATGATCGCGGGCCGCCTGCCCGGCCCCCCGATCGGGGCCACGCTGGGATTTTCGGCCATCGAGGCCGCGCAGGGGCATGTGGTGTTCGAAGGGGCCGCGCGGTTTGACGTGACCAACCCGATGCGCGGCGTGCATGGCGGCTGGTATGGGGCGATCCTCGACAGTTGCATGGGCTGCGCGGTGATGACGGCCCTCGCACGCGGCGAGACTTACACGACCCTCGAATACAAGGTGAACATCATTCGCGCCCTGCCTCTTGACGTGCCGGTGCGGGCCATTGGCACGCTCGAGCACAAGGGCCGCTCGACCGCCGTGGCGCGAGGGGAATTGCGCGGCAGCACCGATGGGCGGCTCTATGCCACGGGCACGACGACCTGCCTGGTGATGCGCCCGGACAGCGCATAGATGCCCGCCCGCACAGCACCCCCTTGCACAGCGCCTTGCCCGCGCGTAAACCGCGCCCGATACTTCGGCTCAGGACTGCACCCATGCCCGTTCTCGTGATGAAATTCGGCGGCACTTCGGTCGCCAATATCGACCGCATCCGTCGCGCCGCCAAGCGCGTGGGATTGGAAGTGGCCAAGGGCTATGACGTCATCGTCATCGTCTCGGCCATGTCGGGCAAGACCAACGAGCTGGTGGGTTGGGTCAATGAAATCTCGCCGCTCCATGACGCGCGCGAATACGACGCCGTGGTCAGCTCGGGCGAGAATGTGACTGCGGGCCTGATGGCGCTCACCTTGCAGGAGATGGATATCCCGGCGCGCAGCTGGCAGGGGTGGCAGGTGCCGCTCAAGACCAATTCCGCGCATTCCGCCGCCCGGATCGAGGAGATTCCGACAGACAACATCAATGGACGCTTTGCCCAGGGCATGCGCGTGGCCGTGGTGGCAGGGTTTCAGGGCGTCAGCCCCGAGGGCCGCATCACCACGCTGGGGCGCGGCGGATCGGACACCACCGCCGTGGCCTTTGCCGCCGCCTTTGACGCGGAGCGCTGCGATATCTACACCGATGTGGACGGGGTCTATACCACCGACCCGCGCATCACCTCCAAGGCGCGCAAGCTCGAAAAGATCGCGTTCGAGGAAATGCTGGAACTGGCCTCGCTCGGGGCCAAGGTGCTACAGACCCGTTCCGTGGAACTGGCGATGCGCTATAATGTGAAACTGCGCGTGCTCAGCAGTTTCGAGGAACCATCTGATGAAGCCGGCACACTGGTCTGCGCCGAGGAGGAAATCATGGAATCACAGGTTGTCAGCGGCATCGCCTATTCCCGAGACGAGGCGAAAATGACGCTTATCTCGGTGGCGGACCGCCCCGGCATCGCCGCCGCCATCTTTGGCCCCCTGTCCGAGGCCGGGGTCAATGTCGATATGATCATCCAGAATATCGCCGAAGAGGGGCGCACCGACATGACCTTTTCCTGTCCCACGGATCAGGTCATCCGCGCCGAAAAGGCGCTGCGCGAGGCCAAGGAACGCGGCGACATCAACTATCACGACCTTGTGGCCGATACCAATGTGGCCAAGGTGTCTGCGGTGGGCATCGGGATGCGCAGCCAATCGGGTGTCGCGGCCAAGATGTTCAAGACGCTCAGCGATGAAGGAATCAACATCAAGGTGATTGCGACCTCCGAGATCAAGATTTCCGTGCTGATCGACCGGAAATACATGGAACTCGCGGTGCAGGCGCTGCATGATGCCTTCGAATTGGACAAAGCGGCCTGACCCGGCCAAGGAATCCCTGCTGCCGGGTCTGGCCAATCCCTGACTCCACCCCGGGGGACCGCCGTCGATGACCGAGCATTTCAAGACCGACAGCCGCCAGATGCTGGGCCGCCTGCGCGCCATCATGGCCGAGGACGCGGGCGGGCAGACGCGGCTTGACCAGATCACGCGCCTCATTGCCGAGGAAATGCGGATCGAGGTCTGCTCTATCTATCTCTTCCGCGATGAGGATACGCTGGAACTCTGCGCGACCGAGGGTCTGAAGGCCGAGGCCGTGCACCAGACCCGGATGCGCATGGGCGAGGGTCTGGTGGGCCGTGTGGCACGCACCGGCGAGGTGATCAACACCGACAACGCCCCGTCCGAACCCGGGTTTCGCTACATGCCGGAAACCGGGGAAGAGGCCTATTCGTCGTTTCTGGGTGTGCCGATCCAGCGACTAGGCGAAAAACTGGGCGTTCTGGTCGTGCAATCGAAACAGGCGCGGCTCTTTTCGGACGAGGAAATCTACGCGGTCGAGGTTGTCGCCATGGTTCTGGCCGAGATGGCGGAACTGGGCGCCTTCGTGGGTGAAGGCGCGGCCATGTCGGCGCGCCACAGCCAGGCGGTGCTGTTTCGCGGCACGAGCGCGCAGGAGGGCACGGCGCAGGGCCGCGTCTGGCTGCACGAGCCGCGCGTGGTCGTGACCAACCCCATCGCCGACGATCCGGCACGCGAGTTGGCGCGGCTGAACGAGGCGGTCGATACCCTGCGCGTGGGCGTGGACCGCATGCTGAGTTCCGCCAAAGGCGGCGACAAGGATCAGATGGAGATCCTCGAAGCCTATCGCATGTTTGCCAATTCCAAAGGCTGGATGCGCCGGATGGAGGCCAATATCGACAGTGGTCTCTCGGCAGAGGCCGCCGTGGAAAAGGAACAATCCGCCGCCCGCGCCCGCATGACCCAGGTGACCGACGCCTACCTGCGCGAGCGTCTGCACGATCTCGACGACCTCTCCAACCGGCTGTTGCGCATCCTGACCGGACAGGGCAACGAGACCGGCGCCGATATGCCCCCCGATCCGATCCTCGTCGCGCGCAACATCGGCCCGGCGGAGTTGCTCGATTACGGCCGCAGCCTCAAGGGGATCGTGCTGGAAGAAGGTTCGGTCGGCTCTCATGCCGCGATCGTGGCGCGTGCGCTGGCGATTCCGCTGGTGATCCATGCCAATCGCATCAGCACCGAGGCGCTCAATGGTGACCTCGTGCTTGTCGATGGCGATCAGGGCATCGTGCACCTGCGCCCCGATGATACGGTCGTTTCGGCCTTTCGCGACAAGATGGCGATGCAGGCTGAGGCGCAGCAGCGCTATGCCTCGATCCGTGACAAGCCCGCCGAAACGCTCTGCGGCCAGCGCATCAAGCTCAAGATGAATGCGGGCCTCATGGCGGACCTGCCCAGCCTTGTCGGATCAGGGGCCGAGGGCGTCGGGCTTTTCCGCACCGAATTGCAGTTTCTGATCCGCAACCACATGCCCAAGCGGGCCGAGCTGTCAGAGCTGTATGCGCGGGTGATGGATGCCGCAGGGCAACAGCGGGTGGTGTTTCGCACGCTCGACATCGGCTCGGACAAGGTGCTGCCCTATATGAAGCCGAATGACGAGCCGAACCCGGCGATGGGCTGGCGCGCGATCCGGGTGGGGCTCGACAAGCCGGGCGTCATGCGGATGCAGCTTCAGGCGCTCATTCGCGCGGCCAAAGGCCGGCCCCTGACGATCATGTTCCCGTTTGTCACGCAGCACGACGAATTCACCGCCGCCCGTGCCGAAATGGACAAGGCGCTGGAGCGCGAGCGTATTCTGGGCCATCCGATCCCCGAACAGATCGAAGTGGGCGCGATGCTGGAAACCCCGTCGCTGGCCTTTGCGCCGGATGCGTTTTATTCCGAGGTGGATTTCATCTCGGTGGGGGGCAATGACCTCAAGCAGTTCTTCTTTGCCGCCGACCGCGAGAACGAGCGCGTCCGCCGCCGCTATGACACGCTCAACCTCAGTTTTCTCAATTTCCTCGAAGGCATCGTCTATCGCTGCGCCACGCTGGGCACGCCGCTGAGCTTTTGTGGCGAGGATGCGGGACGCCCGATCGAGGCCGCCTGTCTGGCCGCCATCGGATTTCGCACGCTCTCGATGCGTCCCGCCTCGATCGGTCCGGTCAAGAGCCTGTTGCGGCGCATTGATCTGGGGGAATTGCGCGAGATCATCCATGCCGAGCGCGCGCGGGGCGCGCAAAGCGTGCGCCCGGCGGCGGTGGACTATCTGCGCGAACAGATGTGAGGGGCTGAGGCCTGGACAGGCCTCAGTGCCCGCCGCCCCCGGCAAGACCCACGCCCGACACCAGCGAACCCCAGACCTTGATGCGCAGGCCGACCGCCTTGACCACACCAGTGGCCGCGATGACATGGCCGAAGAACCCGTGCAGATTGTTGGTATAGGTCTGCACCATGCAGCCGCTGCCATCGAGCATGATCTTTTCATGTTCGGGATGGACCAGTTCCAGATAGACGAGGATCGAACCGCGCCGCAGCATTTCCGCCGGGTCCATGAGGCGGCCACCGGGCACGATCTGCCCCGTGGAAATCGCGGGCTGGACCGAGACCACCCGCGCGGGCAGGACCGCATTGTGAAAGGACAGGCTGAGGTTGCTGTCGCAGGCAATCTCGGCGGGCATGCCGGGATAGATCGTGTTGTTCGCCGCCTGCGCGAAACCCGCCACCGTCCGCACCGGCCATCCCTCGGGGCGATCCGGAATGATCACCATCGCGGGGCTGAGGATCAGGGTCGAGGCAGGGCTGCCCACGCTCAGCGCAAGCTGCGTGACGATGCCGCCCGAATAGCTATGCACCGAGGTTTGCTCCAGCGACACCTCGGCGCTGTGCAACGCGGCCTCGGCGGCGCGCCGCTGCGCCGGGAGGGTTTCGGAAATATCGGTTTCGGCCAAGGCAACCTGTGCCTCTGCCGCCGCCAATCCGGCCTCGGCAATGGCCACCGAGGATTCCAGTTGGCGCACCGCATCGCGCGTGCCCACATTGCGCGTGACCAGCGTCAGCGCATTGTCCAGATCGACCTTGAGCTTTTCGAGCGAGGACCGCGCCTCGACCACCGAGGCCTGGGCGACCTTGAGCGTCTCTGCGGCCTTGCTCTCGGCGGCTTCGATCTTGCCGAATTCCGCCTTTGCTTGTTCCAGCGCAGCGCGCTGGCTGCGGTCATCGACCCGGAACAGCAGATCGCCCGCTTCGACCCTCTGACCATTCTGCACGTTCAGCTCTGTCACCGGCCCGCTGGACTGCGCCACCACGGAAATGGTGCGAAAGGGAACGATGCCCGAATAGGACTTGGGGTGGAAATAGAAGATGACGAGGAACAGCAGAAAGGCCAGCACCGCCCAGATCAACACTGCCGTGCGCATGTTCCAGACGGTCATCGCCTCGCCCCGGCGCTTGAGCTGGAAATAGCGGATGATGACCGGGAAAGACGTCAGGAGAAGTTCAAGCATGGTCTCCCCCGTCTGTTTTGGTGTTGCCTTCAGGGGCGCTGTCGGGGTTCGCGCCGCGCAGGTTGAACCGCGACCAATCCGCCATGAGCGCAATCAGGATGGCGCTGATCGGCAAGAGAATGTTGAAATGCCCAAGCGGAAAGATCTCGTAGAGCAGGGCGATTGTCAGCATGGTGGGGATCGTCTTGGCCAGTGGCGTGCCATGCGATTGTTGCTCTGCCCAGCGATCGAAAGCCGCGTAGAGCGTAACCAGCCCGTAAACAACGCAAATCATCAGCGCGAGCGAGACCCAAGCCAGCGTGTCACCCTCGCCCGGTGACGCGAACCATCCGGGCAGCGCGGCACCATGTTCCCCTGTCGTTGCCATACCTGAAATCCATATTTACCAATGGACGTCAGCGTATGAGTTGCGCCCGTAATATCAAGAAAATAATTTGGGCGACCCTGCCTCTTTGCGTCGGCGCGGCGGGGTCTGGGTCAGGTGACGCGCCCCTGCGCCTCTTCGGCCCAGGCGCGAAACTCGGCAATCAGCGCCGCATGATCGCGACCCGAGTCGATGGCCAGCCGCCGCAGCCCGAAATGCACCTGCGCCATGTCCTGATAATAGCGGGTATAGGCATAGTTGGTCGCGGCCCCCGCCGCAGCCCCCAGAATGGGCACCGTCTGCGCTGCAAGCTTTTGGCCCAGAACCGCCGCAAGCCGCGGAGCCACACGTGCAATCAGCGCATTGAGCGCGGGGCCCGTGACCGTCATCCGGCTGCCCAGAAAGCCCAGATTGGCCCCATCGTCGCGTTCAAGCGGCCCTGCCGCCCCAAAGACCTGCACCGAGTCGAATCGCACGCCCGGCTCGGATGGGTCGAACCCATGTTCCACCGCCACATCCTGAATCGCGCGCAAGAGCACCGTCACCGTGACCGGCAACTCGGCCAGCGCCGTAGGCAGGCCGCCCATGCCGCCCACCGCCCCCATCGAGGTGGTCAGCGCCCGGGCCATCCAGCCGGGCTGATCGCCCACCACCCCGCGCGAGCGATGCGCCATTTCGGCGGCACGGCGCAGCGCCTCTTCGGTGGTCTCGTTGAGCCGCGCGCGCAAGGCAGGCGGCAGACGGTCAAGCAGCCCCTCGGCCCGGCCGCCCACGAGGTTGAGCAGGTCGATCACGCCATTGCCCGCCTGCGCGTTGCGCGCCACCAGCGCGCGCAAGCGCCGCTCGGTCTCGGCCTCGTCAATCGGTCGGCCCAATAGCTCCATGCGCGTGCCTCATCCTCGTTGCCCAGGTTGAACTGGCCACGGCAGGGCCTGAATTCAAGCGTCGCGGCCCACTTTCCCGGCCACATCCTTCCATGCGCCGGGGCGCAATTCCAGCCCCAGAACGCGCTCGGGGTTGGTGGGGGGCGGCATTTCCACCGCTTCCAGCTTGGCAAAGCCAAAGCGGCTGTAATAGGGCGCATCGCCCACGAGGATCACCCGCTCCCAGCCCAGCGCTGCCGCGCGCTCCAGACTGTCGCGCATCAGCAGCGCGCCCAGTCCCTCGCCTTGATGGGTGGGATGCACCGCCACCGGCCCCAGCAAGAGCGCCCGCGCCGGGCCGATCCGAACGGGCCAATAGCGGATCGCCCCCGCCAGAATGCCCGCACCATCACGCACGACGCGGCACAGATCGCGCACGGGCGGCACATCATCGCGCAGCCGGTAAGACGACAGCGCCTCGCGCCCCGGTGCGAAACACAGGTCATAGAGGGCCTCAACCTCCCAGTAATCAACGGGTTGCTCCGTCTCGAGGGTGAACATGCCGCGCGTTGCCCTTGCCAAAAATCGACTGGCCATGCGCGTAGCACGACGTTACGACAGGCACAAACCCGATGACCAAGGAGAAGCGGATGTTTTACCGACCCGAAGAGGGCCATGGCCTGCCGCATAACCCGTTCAATGCCATCGTGACACCGCGCCCGATCGGCTGGATTTCGACCCGTGGGGCCGACGGGCAGGACAATCTGGCGCCTTATTCGTTCTTCAACGCGGTGGCCTATGTGCCGCCGCAGGTGATGTTTGCCTCGACCAGCGCCAAGCCGGATCGCGGCGACACCAAGGACAGCGTCGCCAATATCCGCGAAACAGGTGTCTTTTGCGTCAATATCGTGAGCGAGGCGCTGCGCGACGCGATGAACAGGACCTCGGGCGCATGGGGGCGTGAGGTGGATGAATTCACCGATGCAGGTTTGGAAAAGGCGGATTGCGAAACCATCGCCTGCGCCCGTGTCGCGGCCAGCCCGGCCAGTCTGGAATGCAAGCTGACCCAGATCGTGCAATTGCCCGGCGAGGCGAATTTCGTGGTCTTCGGCGAGGTCACGGGCGTGCACATGCGCGATGACTGCATGGTCGAGGGCCGGTTCGACGTGACGCGCTTCAATCCGCTGACGCGGCTCGGGTATCAGGATTATTCCGTGATCCGCGAGACCTTCAGCCTGAAGCGACCGGGGGAGTAAGGCCGCACACCATTGGTTTCAGGAAAGTTTAAAACTTTCCTGACCGGAATTTTTTAAAAATTCCGTCACCCTGCCGAAATCGCCGTGCCAATCTTGGCTGCACGCCGCCCCATGCTCTCGCGGCCCAGCGTGCGGCAAAGAATGAGCACCGGAATGAGGCCAAAGCCCACCAGCACCAGCGAGGGCACTGCCGCCTCGGACAGACGTTCATCGGCGGCAAGGCGATGGGCCTGCACTGCCAGCGTCTGAAAGTCGAAGGGATGCAGGATCAGCGTGGCAGGCAATTCCTTCATCACATCGACAAAGACGATCAACAGCGCCGTCAGAACCGAAGTGCGCGCCACCGGCAGATGCACCCGTGTCAACAGCTTGGGTCCCGGCTGACCCAGGGAACGGCCAATCGCATCCAGATGCCCCGGCACCGTCGCCATGCCACTGTCATAGGCGTTGAGCGCCGCCGCCATGAACCGCACCACATAGGCCATGATCATGAGCCAGATTGATCCGGTGATCAAAAGCCCGGTGCGGATGCCGAATGTCTCGTCCATGAAGGCGTCAATGGCGTTGTCCAGCCCCGCCATCGGCACCATGAGGCCCACCGCAATCACGCCGCCCGGCACCGCATAGCCCAGACCCGCCCCCATCACCAACCAGCGGGCGCTGCGCCCTGGCCGGGTGCGGGCGCGAAACCCCACGAGGATCGCCCCCGCCACCGTCAGCACCGCCGCCACACTGGCCAGGAGCACGGAATTGGACATGAACCCCAGGTAGCGCGCCGAGAGGATATTCTGGCCCGAGCCGATGGCCATTTCCCCCAGCATGATCACCGGGATGATGAACCCCAGCAGCACCGGCAGAAAACAGAGCACAAAGGCCCCCCAGCCCGCAGGCCCGCGCAATTCGGGGCGCTCCATCGTCTCGAACCGCGCGCCGCGTCCGGCGGTGCGCGACCGCCCCCGGCTTGCCCGCTCCAACCCCGCCAGAAGCAGCGCAAAACTGAGCAGGCAGAGCGCCAGTTGCGCCGCCGCTGCCCGGTCGCCCAGGCTGAACCACGCCTGATAGATGCCGGTGGCAAAGGTCTGGACATTGAAAAACGCCACCGTGCCGAAATCGGCGATGGTCTCCATGATCGCCAAGAGCGCGCCGCCCGCAATCGCCGGGCGCGCCATCGGCAGGGCCACGCGCCAGAAGGCCTGCATCGGCGAGCGCCCGAGCGTGCGCGCCACAAGGAACGCATTGCCGGATTGCTGCCGGAACGAGGCGCGCGCCAGCAAGTAGACATATGGATAAAGCACGATGGTCAGCATCAGGGCCGCCCCGCCCAGGCTGCGCACCTCCGGAAACCAGTAATCGCGCGGCCCCCAGCCAGTGAGCGCGCGCAGGGCGGTCTGCACCGGGCCGGGATGATCCAGGAAGTGCGTATAGGCATAGGCCATGACATAGGCCGGAAAGGCCAGCGGCAGCGCCAGCGCCACCTCCAGCACTCGCACACCGGGAAAACGGTAGACCGTCACCAGCCAGGCCGTGACCGATCCGATCACCGCCGTGCTGACACCAACGATCGCCACCAAGGTCAGCGTCGTTGCGGTATAGCGCGGCAGGACCGAGGACAGCACCTCGCGCCATGTCTGCAAATCCCCCGCAAAGGCCGCAAGCGCCGCCGCGAGGATGGGCGCGAGACAGAGCGCGACCACGACCCAGGCGAGGCGGTGCAATAGGGTTTCACTCATGGGCTTGATGCTCCGGCATAATCCGACGGTTTTTATCAGTATTCCGGGGCGGCAGGCGGGTCAAGCCGATGCGGCCCTCACGCCCCGGACACGCCCGCCTCGGCAAAGGTGGCCATGCCGGAATGGCAGGCCAGCGCCGCCTGCACCACGCCGATGGCCAGCGCCCCGCCCGACCCTTCGCCCAGACGCAGGCCCAGCGACAAGAGCGGCACCCTGCCCAGTTCCTGAAGCAGGCGCGCATGTCCCGGCTCGGCGCTGACATGGCCCGCCACCACATGATCCAGCGCCCCGGGGCAGTGCACCTCCAGACAGGCAGCGGCGGCAGTGCAGATAAAGCCGTCGAGAACCACCGGAATGCGCAACTGTCGCGCCCGTGCCATGGCCCCCGCCATCGCCGCCAATTCGCGCCCGCCCAAGCGGCGCAAGATCTCCAGCCCGCCCGCGCCGCGGGCGTCATTGACCGCCACCGCGCGCGCCACGATCTGCGCCTTGTGCGCCAGCGCCCCGTCGGCAAGCCCGGTGCCGCGCCCGGTCCAATCCACGGCGTCGCCGCCATAGAGCGCCAGCGCAATCGCCGCCGCAGAGGTGGTGTTGCCAATGCCCATTTCACCCACGACCAAAAGGTCAGAGGCTGGATCGACCGCCGCCCAACCGCTGTCGAGCGCGGCGACGACCTCTGCCTCGGACATGGCCGCACAGAGGCTGATGTCGCCCGTGGGCCGATCAAGATCGAGCGCCACCACATCCATCCGCGCGCCGACCTGCGCCGCCAATTGATTGACCGCAGCCCCCCCGGCGCGGAAATTGGCCACCATCTGCGCCGTGACTTCGGCGGGAAAGGCAGAGATACCCTGCGCAACCACCCCGTGATTGCCCGCGAAAACAATCACTTGTGGCGCCCTTACCCGCGCCCGCGCATCGCCGCGCCAGCCACAATACCAGAGCGCCAGCTCCTCGAGCCGCCCCAAGGCACCGGGGGGTTTGGTGAGCTGCGCATCGCGGGCTTGCGCGGCGCCCGTGGCCGCCGCATCGGGGCCGGGTGCCTCTCGCAAGAGTGCGCCGAAATCCGAGAGCGAAGAGAAGGCGGGCACCATGCAAAGCCTCATTGATTGTGATCCGCCCTTTCTGTATCGCAGGCAGAGCCCCCGCCCCAGATGAAAAAGGGCACGCCCATGGCAGAAAACGACAAGGCCTTGATCCGCCTGAGGGATATGCCCCTTGCACTGAGCCTGCTCAGCCGTTTGCCGGTGCCGCTGCGGCGGTTTGATCGGGGCGCGCGCGCGGCCTGGGCCTATCCGCTGGCAGGGCTGGTGTTGGGCGGGATTGCGGGCCTGGGCGGTTTGATGGCCCTGGCGCTGGGGCTGCCCACACCGCTTGTGGCGCTGATCGCGCTGGCCCTGCCCATCATTCTGAGCGGCGCGATGCACGAGGATGGCCTGGCCGATACCTCCGATGGCCTCTGGGGCGGCTGGACGCCCGAACGACGGCTCGAGATCATGAAGGACAGCCATATCGGCAGCTATGGCGTGATCGCGCTCGTCCTGTCGCTGGGCGCGCGCGGCGTGGCGCTCTGGCTGCTCTTTGAGGCCAGCCCGGCCACGGCGACAACCGCCCTTCTGGCGGCCGCCCTCTTGTCGCGCGCGATGATGACGGGGGTCATGTGCGCCCTGCCCCATGCCCGCGCCAATGGGCTGTCGCAGGCGCAGGGCCGTCCGCCGCGGACCACGGCCCTCTTGGGGCTGGCGATAGCGGTGGCGCTGACCTTTGGCCTTGTCGGGGCGGCGGGGCTGGGCGCCCTTGTTGCCGCCGGGATCGTCACCTGTGCAATCGCCCTCATTGCCCGCGCCAAGATCGGCGGGCAGACGGGTGACATCCTCGGGGCCACGCAGCAACTGGCGGAAATCGCGGTGCTGATCAGCCTCTTGCCCTGACTGACGAAAAAAGCCGCGTCCGAGAACGCGGCCCTTTCCAAATCTTTGTGGCGTGGTTCACGCGGCGCGCGACACCAGCACCTCATCCACCTTGCGCGCGGCCAGAACCTCGTCACCGCCCGAAACGGCAGCGACTTCGCGCGTCAGACGCTCGAGTGCGGCCTCGTAGAGCTGACGCTCGGAATAGCTCTGCTCGCGCTGATCGTCCGAGCGGTGCAGGTCGCGCACCACCTCGGCAATGGCGATCAGATCGCCAGAGTTGATCTTTTGCTCGTATTCCTGCGCCCGACGCGACCACATGGCGCGCTTGACCTTGGCCTTGCCCTTGAGCGTGCTCATGGCCTTGGACACGACATCGGGGCTGGACAGCCCACGCATACCGATTTCCGTGGCCTTGTTGGTGGGCACCCGCAGGGTCATCTTGTCCTTTTCAAAGGAGATCACGAACAGTTCCAGCTTGATGCCGGCGATTTCCTGCTCTTCGATCGAAACGATCTGGCCCACGCCATGGGCGGGGTATACAACGTAATCATCGGGGCGAAATTCGGACTTCTTGGTCTTCGACATTCAGGTCTTCCTCGCAGGGCTGCCAGCTCGGACGCACAAAAACACATGCCAAGGGCCAATGCGGTCCACGGTATATGTGTATCTGTCGCAGAGAAATCCACCCCCGGGCAGCAACGCGGGTGAATGGATATCAGGCACATTTGATCTTGTCATGAAACTGTATCACAAAAAACCGCCCAATGAAAGGGCGGTGTTTTGGTGCGTGTCATTCACCCCCGCAAATCAAGGGTTTATCCGCTTCACGTTTTCGCGCGCGGCCCGCTTTGACGGCTGAGCGCCGCGAATCAGGTTTCAGCCGCCCTGACCGGGAGCCTCGGAGAAGTATTTCTCGAGCTTGCCAGCCTCGCCGTCGCGCTCTTCCGCCTCGGGCAGCGGGTCTTTCTTGGTGATGATCACCGGCCACATTTCCGCATATTTGCGGTTGAACTCGACCCATTTTTCCATGTCCGGCTCTGTGTCCGGGCGGATCGCATCGGCGGGGCATTCCGGTTCGCACACACCACAGTCGATGCATTCATCAGGATGAATGACCAGCATGTTCTCGCCCTCATAGAAACAGTCGACCGGGCAGACCTCGACACAGTCGGTGTATTTGCAGGCGATACAGGCGTCGTTCACGATATAGGTCATTGCCGTCTCTCATTCTTGCCGAATTGCGCCTCACCTAATCCAGTGGGGCGGATCAATCAAGCGGTCCCGATTCATTGAGGTCGAGTTTGCGACGGTCGCGCTTGGTCGGGCGCCCTTTTCCCTCAAATTTGGGCGCGGGCGGAACACTGTCCTGCGTCACCGGGTCGCTCAGATCGTCATAGAGCGTCTGCGCCTCGGGCGCGGGGCCGCGCCGGGTGCCCAGCTCCAGAATCCGCACCACGCGCACCCGCTCTGCCTGCGCAAAGGTCAGAACATCGCCCGGCCCCACCGCCTGCGCGGGCTTGGTCGCACGCACACCGTTGACGCGCACATGCCCGGCAGAGATTTCCTTGGCCGAGAGCGTGCGCGTCTTGAAGAACCGCGCCTGCCAGAGCCATTTGTCGAGGCGGATCTTGGGTGCAGGTCCGTCCAAGACCTCAGCCCTTGGTCCTCAGCCCCATCAGTGCTGCGGCGAAGGGATTGTCCGGGTCGATCCGGTCATTGCGTTTCTCGGGCTTGGCGGCATAGGTCTTGGGCTGCTCATCGCGGGCGTCGCGCGGTTTGCCCTTGCCGGGCTTGCCGCGCGGCTTGCCTCCCTGGCGGTGCGGACGGTCCCGCTTTTGCCCGCCGGCACCCTCGCTTGCTGCTCCGTCACCGGACTGAGCGCCGCGCGGGCCGCGCCCGCCCTGCCCTCTGCCTTGCGCCGGGCGCTCGCCACGGGGGCGATTTGCGCGCGGGGCCCAAGTGAAGGTGTAATAGACCTCGATCTCAGCGGCCGCGACCTCTGGTGTCTCACCGGGAGCCAGCTCTTCGGCAGGGGTCTCGTCGAGCGCGGCAGGCACCTCGACCTCGCCGACAGGCTCTGCCGCGACGGGGGCAACCCCCTCATCGGGAATATCCGCAACCACATCGCCCGCCGTTTCGGCCTCTACGGCCTGTGCGGCATCGGCGGGGGCATCCACGATGGCCTGATCCACCGGCTTGACCTTTTCACGCTCCCCGCGCTCGGCCTTGTAGCCCAGCCCCTGCATGAGCAACGCGAATTGCTCGAGCGTCATGCCGGTGATCGAGAGCATGTCGGGCTTGGCCTCGAACCCGGCGCGGGTATCCTCGCTGCGCAGCATGTCGGCCAGACGTTCGAGCATGTCGATCCGGATCGCGCGCTCGCCCGCGGCGCGATAGCCCGCCATGGTAAAATATCCCTTGGGCGCGTCGCTGCGCGCCGGCACCGTCACCAGACCGGGCGGCGGCGCCTCGGGGAACTCGTCCATCCCCTGCGCCAGCGACCACAGCACCAGACGCAGGCGCGTCGGCGCAGGCTTGAGCAGGAGCGGCAGAAACACCGTGAACTGGCCAAAGCGGATGCCATGCTTGCGCAGCGCACCGCGCGCCTCTTGATCCAGCGCCTTGACCTCGTCGGCCACCTCGCCGCGCGGGATCAGGCCCATCGCCTCGACCATGCGAAAGCCAAAGCCCCGCGCCAGACCGTTCAGCGTCTCGTCGCGCTGAATGTTCAGGAGCGGCTCGAACAGCGTGGCAATCCGGCGGTCGATGTAATGCTGCAAGCGGCGCTGCACCTTGGCCGCCACATCGGCGCCCGCCTCGTCATCGACAAAGGCCACGACCTGCGGCTTCAACGGATCGGCACCGGGCGTGAGCTTGCCCACCGCCTCCTTGCCCCACAAGAGGCCGCCTTGCTCGGTAAAGTCGATCTCGGTGTCGGGGGCGTTGTAGAAACGATCCGCCTTGAGATGGAAGTGCGGGGCCAGGGCCGCAACGCTCGCCTGTTGCAGCGTTCGGGCCTCTTTGCCCGCCGCCGCGCGGTCCTGCATGAAGCGGAACCCTTCGAGCCGTCCGACGAATTCGCCCTCGACGGTCACATCACCTTGATCGTTTACTTCGGCCACCATGGCTTCCTTCTGCTTGAGCCGGCGCAACAGAACCGAGGTGCGCCGATCCACAAATCTCTGGGTCAGCGCGCCATGAAGCGCATCCGACAGGCGGTCTTCTACAGCGCGTGTCGCGCCGCGCCAATGGTTTTCGTCATCGAGCCAGCCTTTTCGCTGCGCGACATAGGTCCATGTGCGGATATATGCCAAGCGTTTGGACAGCGTGTCGATATCGCCATCGGTGCGGTCGATGCGCGCCACCTGCTGTGCCAGCCAGTCATCGGGCACGCGGCCATAGTCGGTGAGATCGCAATAAATCCGCTCGAGCAGGCTGGCATGTTCGGCGGCGCTGATGCCGCGAAAGTCGGGAATGCGGCACACATCCCACAAGAGTTTCACCGCAGTGCCGCCAATCGCGCGCTGTGCCACGTCAGGCTGTTCCGCCAGCGTCTTGAGCGCGCCCAGATCGTCCGCTTCGCGGGCGCGAACCAGCAAGTCGTGATCCGGTCGCGCCTCGAGGCTGGCGATGAGTGCGGCCGTGGTGCCGAATTGTAGCCGCGCATTGCGCCATTCCAGCTTGCGGATGGGGGCAAAGCGATGCTCCATGATCGCCTCGGCCAACTCGGGATCGAGGTCCGGCGCCTCGCCGGTCACGCCAAAGGTGCCGTTGTTCATCCCCCGCCCCGCGCGCCCGGCGATCTGCCCCAACTCATTGGGCTGCAAATAGCGCATCCGACGCCCGTCGAATTTGCTGAGCGAGGAAAAGGCCACGTGGCTGATATCGAGATTGAGCCCCATGCCGATGGCGTCGGTCGCCACGAGATAATCGACATCGCCATTCTGATAGAGCTCGACCTGCGCATTCCGGGTGCGCGGGCTGAGTGCCCCCATGACCACCGCAGCGCCGCCCTTCTGCCTGCGCAAAAGCTCGGCCATGGCATAGACGTTTTCCACGGAAAAACCCACGATGGCGCTGCGGGCGGGCATCTTGGCGATCTTGCGCGGGCCGGTATAGGTCAGTTGCGACATGCGTTCGCGGCTCAGGAACTCCACCCCCGGCACCAGCGCGGCAATGGTTTGGCGCATGGTGTGGCTGCCCAGAAACTGCGTCTCGCGCAGCCCGCGCATCCGCAAGAGGCGGTCGGTAAAGACATGGCCACGCTCGGGATCGGCACAAAGCTGAATTTCATCCACCGCCACGAAATCCGCACCCATCCCCTCGGGCATCGCCTCGACGGTGCAGACCCAGTATTGCGCGCGCTCGGGCACGATCCGCTCTTCGCCTGTGACGAGCGCCACGACAGAGGGTCCGCGCACCGCGACGATCTTGTCATAGACCTCGCGCGCCAACAGGCGCAGCGGCAGGCCGATGATGCCCGTGCGATAGCCCAGCATGCGCTCGATGGCATAATGCGTCTTGCCGGTATTGGTCGGGCCCAGAACCGCGAAGGTTCTTGACTGCTCGGACATCCGCCCTGCTCCTTGATCCTGTCAGAGATCCGCGCCGCCCAAATCCCGGGCAACGCTCTCCCGGGCCTTGGTTACGTCCTCGTGATGGGGATGTATAGCCAGAGCGCGCGAAAACGCCCCTTCTGCCAGATCGGGCTGGCCCAGTTCCTTGAACAGAACACCCAAACCGTAGATCGCGTTGAAATGTCGTGGCTCGATCGCCAGCGCCTGCTCTATGTCATGCAGGGCAAGACCATAGCGCTCTTGCCGGAAAAACGCGACCGACCGCAAATGCCAAGCCTCGGCAAAGTCCGGCGCATGATCGATCGCGGCGCTCAGATGCGCGATGGCTGCCGTCATGTCCCCCGCCTCGATCGCGTCCTGCCCGCGCCGCAACAAGAGATCCATCGCAGGCGACCCGGACCGCGACAGTTCGAGTTCGATCTCTGCGGCAATTTTGCGCGCCTCGGGCGCTTCGGCCCCGGAAAGCTGGGCAAACAGCCCATCCAGCCGCGTCTGCTCTGCCAGCGCAGGTAGGGAAAACGTGACTATCGCGAAAAATGCCGCGACGATACGGTTGAGATTGCGAATTGCTGCGCCCATAACAAGGCAGAGTTTAGCGCAGATTGTCCGGTTGCACAGCCCCGGCATCGCAAATGTGAAAGGAAGCGCAGATGAGCGACGTGATCACCGCGGCCGTAACCGCCCTGAATGAGAAACTGGGTGGCGAGGGCCTGGAGGGAAGCGCGAAATTCGTGATCGAGGACGAAGGCTCCATCGTGATCGACGCAGGGGGCGCGCGCGCAGGCGATGACGATACCGATGTGACCCTGAGCGCCAGCCGCGACACGTTCGAAGCGATTCTCGCGGGCGATCTTGATCCCGCCGCCGCCTTCATGTCGGGCCGCCTCAGCGTGGATGGCGATATGGGCATGGCGATGAAACTGGGCAGCGTGCTCGCCTGATGCACGCGGCGCCGCTCTTTGACGATGTGGCCCAAGGGCCGGAGGGCGGCAGCGCATGGTGGATTTTGGCCTCGGACGGGGTGCGCCTGCGGGCAGGCCTCTGGAACCGGGATGCAAAGGGGGGCACGGTGCTCCTCTTTCCCGGTCGCACCGAATATATCGAGAAATATGGCCGTGCCGCCGCACATTTCGCGGGCTGCGGTTTGGCCACGATGGTCATTGACTGGCGCGGTCAGGGGCTATCGGACCGCCTGACCACCGATGCCATGACAGGCCATGTGCATGAATTCGCGGATTATCAGCGCGACGTGGCCGCGATGGTCGAGGCGGCGGCGCGCCTTGACCTGCCGCGCCCCTGGCACCTTCTGGCCCATTCGATGGGCGGCTGCATCGGCCTGCGCGCGGTGATGCAGGGGCTCGACGTGCAAACCTGCGCCTTTTCCAGCCCGATGTGGGGCATCCAGATGGCGCAGGCCCTGCGCCCGGTGGCGTGGTCGCTGTCCTGGGGCAGTCGGCGGCTGGGGATGAGCCATCATTACGCCCCCGGCACCGCAGGCGCGCATTACGTGCTCGAAGAACCGTTCGAGACCAACAAGCTGACCAATGACCGCGAGATGTATGAGTACATGGCGCAGCAATTGAAGGCCCATCCCGAACTCGGGCTGGGCGGGCCCAGCCTGCGCTGGCTGCACGAGGCGCTGCGCGAGACCCGCATTCTGGCGCGGCAGCCCTCGCCATCCCTGCCCTGCCTCACCATTCTGGGCAGCGACGAGCAGATCGTGGATGTGCCGCGCGTGATCGACCGCATGGCGCATTGGCCCGGCGGGCATCTCGAAACGGTCCCCGGCGGACGGCACGAAACGCTGATGGATACGCCCGACATGCGCGGGCGGCTGATGCGCCAGCTCTGCGATTTCTATGGCGGCGCGCGGCGCCCCTCGGCTAGTGATCGCGCATTACGGGCGAGCGCTGTTCCCCAAGCCCGCTGATCCGCACCCGCATTTCATCGCCCTCGGTCAGATAGCGCGGCGGCTTGCGCCCCATGCCCACACCCGGCGGCGTGCCGGTCGCGATCACATCACCCGGCTCGAGCGTCATCAGCGCGCTCAGATAGGCCACGATATGCGCCACCGAAAAGATCATGCGCGCCGTCGTGCCGGTCTGCATCCGCGCGCCACTGAGGTCGAGCGACAGATCGAGCGCCTGCACATCGCCCACCGCATCGGGCGTCACCAGCCACGGCCCCATCGGTGCAAAGGTGTCACAGCTTTTACCCTTGGTCCATTGCCCCGCCCGCTCCATCTGAAAGGCGCGCTCGGACACGTCGTTGACGATTGTGTAGCCTGCGACATGATCCAGCGCCTCGGCCTCGGTGACATATTTGGCGCGTCGGCCGATCACCACGCCCAATTCCACCTCCCAATCGCCCTTCTGTGCACCGCGCGGCAGGCGGACGGTATCGTTGGGCCCGCAAATGGCCGAGGTCGCCTTGAGAAACACCACCGGCTCGGGCGGGGCGTCCACGCCCAGCTCTTCGGCATGGTCGGTGTAGTTGAGACCAATGCAGATCAGCTTGCCCACCTGCCCCACCGGTGCCCCGATCCGGGGATTGCCCGCCACGAGCGGCAGGCTCTCGGGGTCGATCCGGGGCAGATCGGCAAGCACCGCCCCTGCCAGATCGGGCACCACACCCGATAGATCCCGCAAACGCCCCTGATCGTCCAGAACCGCCGGGCGTTCCTGACCCACATCTCCATATCGTGCAAACTTCATGTGCGCGTCCCCTCTCGTAGTGCGCTTCACCCTAGCCAGCCGCACACGAAGTGCAAGCACCGCGCCCCTTGTGGCCCCCGCCCCCCCGGCCTATGTCTGGGCCATGTCAACACGAGGTGCCCCATGCTCAACCTGCCGTTTCCCGTCCGCGATGCCAATGCCAGCTCTGGCAACAAGAACCTGGGACAGCTGCCGGAATGGGACCTGAGCGATCTCTACACCTCCGAGACCGCGCCCGAACTCAAGCGCGACCTCGACTGGCTGCACAAGGCCTGCGCCGATTTCGCCGCCGATTACGAAGGCAAGCTGGCCACGCTCGACGCGGCAGGTCTCTTGGAGTGTATTCGCCGCGACGAGGCGATCAGCACCACGGCGGGGCGGATCATGTCCTACGCGGGCCTGCGCTATTACCAGCAGACCACCGATGGCGGGCGGGCGAAATTCATGTCCGATTGTCAGGAGAAGGTGACGAATTCGACCACGCCGCTGGTCTTTTTCTCGCTCGAACTCAACCGGCTCGACGAGGGCGCGCTGACGGCGATGTATGCCGAGAATGCCGATCTTGCCCGCTACAAGCCGGTGCTCGACCGCATCCGCGCGATGAAGCCCTATCAGCTTTCGGATGAGCTGGAAAAATTCCTGCATGATCTGGGCGTTGTCGGCGACGCCTGGGAGCGGCTCTTTGACGAGACCATCGCGGGGCTGACCTTTACCGTGGATGGCGATGACCTGAACATCGAGGGCACACTCAACCTTCTGACCGAACAGGACCGCTCCAAGCGCGAATCCGCCGCGCGCGAACTGGCGCGGGTCTTTGGCGAGAACATCCGCACCTTTGCCCGCGTCCACAACACGCAGGCCAAGGAAAAAGAGGTGATCGACCGCTGGCGCAAGATGCCCACGGCCCAGACCGCACGCCACCTCTCGAACGATGTCGAGCCCGAGGTCGTCGAGGCGCTGCGCAATGCGGTGGTCGCGGCCTATCCGAAACTGTCGCATCGCTATTACGAGCTCAAGCGCAAATGGCTGGGGCTGGAGCGGATGCAGGTCTGGGACCGCAACGCGCCCCTCCCGATGGAGACCACACGCCTTGTCGATTGGGACGAGGCGCGCGACACGGTGATGGGTGCCTACGCCGCCTTTGATCCACGCATGGCCGATCTGGCGCAGCCGTTTTTCGAACGGGGCTGGATTGACGCCGGTGTGAAACCGGGCAAGGCGCCGGGGGCCTTTGCCCATCCGACCGTGACGACCGTGCATCCCTATGTGATGCTCAACTACCTTGGCAAACCGCGCGACGTGATGACCCTGGCGCATGAGCTGGGGCATGGCGTGCATCAGCGTCTGGCGGCGGATCAGGGCGAATTGCTGTCCTCGACACCGCTCACGCTGGCCGAGACCGCCAGTGTTTTCGGCGAAATGCTGACCTTCCGCCGCATGCTCGACGGGGCCAAGACCCAGGCCGAACGCAAGGTGCTGTTGGCTGGCAAGGTCGAGGACATGATCAACACGGTCGTGCGCCAGATCGCGTTCTACGATTTCGAATGCAAACTCCACGCCGCGCGCCGCGAGGGCGAACTGACCCCCGAGGACATCAACGCCCTCTGGATGAGCGTGCAGGCCCAGAGCCTGGGCGACGCCTTTGATTTCATGGAGGGCTACGAGACCTTCTGGGCCTATATCCCGCATTTCATCCACTCGCCCTTCTATGTCTATGCCTATGCCTTTGGCGATGGCCTCGTGAATGCGCTCTACGCGGTCTACGAGGAAAACCCCGACGGCTTCCAGGACAAGTATTTCGACCTGCTCAAGGCGGGCGGCTCCAAACACCACAAGGAGCTTTTGGCGCCCTTCGGCCTCGATGCCAGCGACCCCGCCTTCTGGGACAAGGGCCTCAGCATGATCTCGGGCATGATCGACGAGCTGGAGGCGATGGAGGGCTGAGCCTCAGCCCCGGCAAGAATGAGTATTTGAGCCATAAAGAAGCGCCAGCGCCTTCATCTGGCTGAAAATACCTCGGGGGGCACGGGGGGCAGCGCCCCCCGCCGATGCCTCATTTCAACTGGCTGTCCTTTGATCCGCGCCGGTTGATGCCGCCGCGCGGGGCTTGGGCCGAGTCGCGTTCCTGCTGACAGTCGATGCAGAGCTTGACACCCGGAATGGCCACGCGCCGCGCCTCGGGAATGGGTTCCTCGCATTCCGCGCAATGGGTCAGGCTCTCGCCCTGCGGTCCGCGCCGCGCCTTGAGCCGCGCCAATTCATCCGAAATCGACGCCTCGATCTGTTCGCTCACCGCGCCGTCGCGCGCCCATCCACCGGCCATCTCGCCTTGCTCCTCTGACACGGCTCAGTTTACGCCTTGTGCGCGGTCCGTCAATTCCGCGCCGCTCAGGGCAGCAGCACACGGGGCTTGGGCAAGCTCAGCGTCATGTCCCGCACGAAATCCCCGCTGACACCGTTGGTGCCTGCCATGATGTCCCGCAGAAAGTCGATCGCGGCGGGCGAGGTCACCGGCACAAAATGATTGAGACCTGACCCATCCGAGAGCGCCGTAAAGTCGATCACCATCACATCGGGGCGCTGCACCTTGTCGGCGCGGTCGATCATGCCAAGGCGCGGCTTGCGCCCGGTGATGAAGCCCGAGAGCGACAGGGCACGATCCGCCTTGGTGATGAAAATGAGAAAGGGTTGCGGCAGACGGCCAATCGCTTCGGCCTGCCGGTCGAAGACATCGGGATCAATGTCGGGCGACATCAGCACCACACCGCTGATCCGGTTGAGCAGAGCGCGATCCTCGCTCAGGGCAATGCTGCGCAGCGCCTCCATCACGAGGCTCGATCCCATCGAATGGGCCAGCAGAAACACCTTGTCGCCCGGCCTGCCGGTCAACTGGCGCAGCACCGCCGTCAGGTCGTCGCGCGCATAGAGCACCGAATCGCGGTCGTAGATATAGCCGCGCGGATCCCCCGCCGAGGGCCAGGAAAACAGAACCCCCGGCATCGCCGTGTCAAAATCGGTCTGGATCTGCGCCAGCCGATACATCGCCTCGGAGAGGGTGTTGTTATAGCCATGCACGAAGAGCAATGTCTCGCGCGTTTGGGGATGGTCGCGCCGCATGGCGCGGTGCAGGGCAGCCGCCCCGTCAAAGATCTCGGTGCCGGTTACCACAAAATCGGTGGCGGCATCGGCCGGACCTTCGGGCCATTCGATCTGTCCCGGCGCATGGGTTGGCGGCACCGACACATCCGCACGGAAAAACCGCATCCCCTCGGGCCGCTCCAGCCCAAAGATGGGCCCGGTCTGATCCAGTTTGCGCCCCGTGGCCACATAGACCGGCTGGATCGTGGCGCTGGGATCCGGGGCCGCGCGCTCGGCGGTCACGCGCGGCGCACAGGCCGCAAGGAGCAGAATCATCGCGCCGCCCAGAGCGGCGCGCCTGACGCCGCTTGCCCAGTTTTCACCCGGTCCCATCCGCCACCTCACCCGCACGCATTGCCAAGTGAGAGATACGCGCAAAGACCGCCCGCGCCAAGGGATCTCAGGCCGAGGGCAGCATGCCTTTTTCCTGCGCCAGCGCACGCATGCGCTTTTGCAGTTTTTCAAAGGCGCGCACTTCGATCTGGCGAATGCGCTCGCGGCTCACGTCATACTCGGCGCTCAGATCCTCGAGCGTCACAGTCTCGTCGCTCAGCCGCCGCTGGGTGAGAATGTCGCGCTCGCGCTCGTTCAGCACATCCATCGCCTGCACCAGCAACTCGCGCCGCGCGTCAAGCTCGTCGCGCCGTTCGAAATCGCCAGCCTGGTCGGCATCCTCATCCTCGAGCCAGTCCTGCCATTGCATCGAACCTTCGCCCTCGGAGCCGACCGTCGCATTGAGCGAGGCATCGGCCCCCGCCATGCGCTGATTCATGCTGATGACTTCGGCCTCGGTCACGCCCAGATCGGTCGCGATCTTCTTGACCACCTCGGGGCGCAAATCGCCCTCTTCCAGCGCGCCGATCTTGGCCTTGGCCTTGCGCAGGTTGAAGAACAGCTTTTTCTGGGCCGAGGTGGTGCCCAGCTTCACAAGGCTCCAGGACCGCAGGATGTATTCCTGAATCGAGGCGCGAATCCACCACATCGCATAGGTCGCCAGGCGAAAGCCGCGCTCGGGGTCAAAGCGTTTGACCGCCTGCATCAGGCCCACATTGGCCTCTGAAATCACCTCGGCCTGCGGCAGCCCATAGCCGCGATAGCCCATGGCGATCTTGGCCGCGAGACGCAGGTGGCTCGTGACCATCTTGTGGGCGGCTTCGGTATCCTGCTCTTCGGCCCAGCGCTTGGCCAGCATATATTCCTCTTCCGGCTCCAGGAGCGGGAATTTGCGGATCTCCTGCATATAGCGGTTGAGACCGCCTTCCGGCGTCGGGGCTGGCAGATTGTTATAATTTCCCACGCTGTCGTCCCTCCAGATGTTTGCATCGTTAACATTCAACTAGGTAGATGCGGGCACCCTTTCAAGGTGCTTACACTGATGTAACTAACGCAGAGTTAGGATGGTTCCGTCGCGGCGCTCGTTTTATGACAGAAAGTCACGCGATCTTGCGCCGCTGTCACGCAGCGCGCAAGGCACAGAGCAGCGCTTGCATGTCCTCGGGCAGCTCCGCCTCGAACCTGAGCGCGGCCCCGCTGACCGGATGCGTAAACCCCAGCACAGCCGCATGCAGGGCCTGACGGGGAAAGTCCTGCGCCGCTGCCACGCCCGCAGGCGACAACGCCTTTTCCTTGAGCTTGCGGCGCCCGCCATAGACCGGATCCCCGATCAGCCCATGGCCCGCATGGGCCATATGCACCCGGATCTGATGGGTGCGCCCGGTCTCCAGCCAGCACTCCATCAGCGAGGCAACGGCGGGCGTGCCGAAACTCTCGATCACGCGCGCCCGCGTCACCGCATGTCGCCCGCCCTCGAACAGGACCGCCTGCCGCTGCCGGTCGGTCTTGTGCCGCGCGAGGCGGGTGGCGATGCGCAGGACATTGCCAGCCTCGAAACTGATCCCCGGCAGCCCGCGCAGCCGTGGATCGCCCGCATCCGGCACGCCGTGAACAACGGCGCGATACTGACGCTCGACGCTATGCGCCTCGAATTGCGCGGCCAGCCCCTGATGCGCGGCATCCGACTTGGCCACCACCAAGAGGCCACTGGTATCCTTGTCGATGCGGTGGACAATCCCCGGCCGCCTGGCCCCGCCAACCCCCGAGAGGCTGTCACCGCAATGATGCAACAGGGCATTGACCAGCGTGCCCTCGGGGCTGCCCGGCGCGGGATGCACCACCATGCCTGCCGGCTTGTTGATGACGATGAGATCGTCATCCTCATGGACCACCTCGAGCGCGATGGCTTCTGGCATCATGTGGCTCTCGCGCGCCTCCGGCATGGCAATCTCGATCAGGTCGCCCGCCTGCACCCGCGCCTTGGCCTCGGTCACGACCGCGCCGTTGACCCGCACCGCCCCCTCTTCCAAGAGCCGCGCCAGCCGCGTGCGCGACAGGACCGCCGCCTCTGGCACATCCCGGACAAGCGCCTTATCAAGGCGCTGAGGCGGATCATCCCCGATCCGGAAAACAAGCGGGTCCAATCCCATGGATGACAACTCTCCGCCGGTCGCCCCGGCCACACTGAAGTTTCTGGCGCGGCTGGTCACGCTGTTGACCGCCACGATGGTTGTCGGCCTCATAGTGATGATCGGCCTCTTTGTCACCCGCTTCTGGGGCGACGAGGCGGGTACGCTGGCCCTGCCCGACAGCGTCACGATGCCTGCGGGCACGCGCGCCACCGCCGTGACCCAAGGGGCGGACTGGTTTGCCATCGTGACCGAGGACAACCGCATCCTCATCTACGACCGCCAGAATGGCACGCTGCGGCAAACAGTGACGATCGAGACGCAGGACTGATTGGGGGATGGTACCGCCTCCCTGGCTTGAACAGGGGACCTCTGGATCCACAATCCAGCGCTCTAACCAACTGAGCTAAGGCGGCACTGGGGGGCGATTTAGCTTTACCGTGTTGGGATTGCAAGTCTAATGCAACGCGATTTCCCAGGTTTGTTCCACCAGATCACAGCCATAGGCATGCACCGGACGCGCCTCTGCGATCTGCCAGCCGTTGCGCGCATAGAGCGCGCAGGCGGCGCGATGACTCTCATGGGTGGCCAGCGTCATGCGCGCATAGCCTTTGGCGCGTGCGAAATCCATGCAACGCGCCAGCATCCGCTGGCCAAGCCCCCGCCCCCGCGCCTCTGGCTCCAGGAGAAAGAGCCGCAGCTTGGCCACCTCCGCGCCCTGCGCCACGCAGAAAATCGAGCCAAGCGGCCGCCCATCCGCCTCGGCGATCCACCCCGCCTCGCGCGCAGGATCATGGCGCGCCAGATAATCCGCGATGATCTCGGCCACCAGCGGCGCGAATGTGGCGTCAAACCCCGCCTCACGCGCGTAGAGTGTCCCGTGGCGCTCTGTCAGCCAGGGGGCGTCTTCCGCTCGAAACAGGCGCAACGCGATCTCATCCATAGCGCCCAGCAAAGCGCCAAGGCGCTTGTCAATCAAGGGGGAAACGGATAGCACGCCCCCTGTTGCAAGGAGAGCGCCATGGGGATCAATTCAGAGAGCGACATCGAGGCCAACCTCCAGATCGGGCCGACCGATCAAGGCATGGTTCGTCTCTACATCGAGGCGCAAGGCATTGACCTGCCGATGGATTTCACCCCCGAAGAGGCCGAGGAAATCGCGCAGGAAATCATTGCCTCCGCCCAGGCGGCACGGGCCAAGGGCTCATAACCGCGGATCGAGCACCGATTGCAGCCGCCGCGCCGCATGGCGGGCAAACTTGCGCGTGAGCGCCGCACGCCGCGCTCCGGCCAACCGGGTCTCCGGCCCCATGCGAATGATTTCCGCGCCATACCCATCCGCAAGAATCAGCCCGGTGCCCTCAGGCAGCAGATCCACCGGAAATTCGGCATCCACCGCCCAGAAATAGCGATCGCACCATTGCAGATAGCCTTGCCACTTGGCGTCGCCCATGAAATCGGCCCGGCTCGACTTGCACTCGATCACCCAGATTTCACCCTTGGGGCCAAGCGCCATCACATCGACGCGCCGCCCCCGTTCAGGCACGAATTCAACAATCGAATCAAAATCATGGCTGCGCAGATGGCGGCACACCCCCCGCGCCAGCACCTGCCCCGGCTGCAGCATCTGATCGGTTCCGAATTCCATGGCCGGAATTATGAACAAACCACGAACGTGCGCAACCCCTTGTCGACGGCGTGGGAAAGACTTACCTGAGGGCTGTGACGGGTGCTGTTCTTCTCGATACCGGTTGTATTCCAGTGGCCTTAAGCAATTCCGAGGGAATTGGCTCTGTCTGGACCCTGGTCCAGTTACCCGATGCCCACCTGTACAAACAGGTCCTCGGGAATCATAACGCCGAACGGTTGCTACGGGCCCGTCACACCCATTGTCCCGCGTGGCCGCGCGCCGCGCTCAGCGCCGCCGAATCGGGTGCCGCCTGTCATCGACCCGCACCGGAATCGCCACATAATCCCGCACCATCATCCGCTGGCGATGCCCGCCGCGCGGTTCGTCGTCATCGTCATCCTTCATCCGCATCACGGCGATGGCAAATTGCACCCCGGCAAAGATGATGCCATTGGCGAACCACAGCACGACCACCGCCAACAGCCCCTTGTCGGAATGCGTCACCAGATGCCACAGGTTCGCGACATTGAACCACAAAAGCATGGCCACAAAGGCCGCGGCAATGCCGAATCCGATGGCGACCTGCGTGATATAGAGGCGGACAAGCTTGGGCATTTGACGACTCCTTTGCTTATGTCCCGATTCTACGCCTTTGCCAGAGGAATACAAGTGAACGGCCCGCGACCCTTTCGCGCCGCGGCCTCATCTGGCCAAAAATACCTCGGGGGTTTGGGGGCTGGCCCCCAATTTGTGCTGCCCGCGGATCAAAACGCCTCGGGCCGCGCCTCGCGCGCCATGTGATCCAGCACGGCGTTGACGAATTTGGACTCGCGTCCTTCGGGATAGAAGGCCTTGGCGACATCGACATATTCCATGATCACCACCTTGGGCGGCGTGTCGGATTGCACCAGTTCCGCCCCTGCCGCGCGAAAGAGCGCGCGCAGCGTGGGATCGATCCGCCCGATCGGCCATTTCGCCACCAGGGCCCGGTCCGTCATCTGGTCGATCTTGGCCTGCCAGCTGACCGCATCGTCAAGCAGCTTGCGAAAGAGATCGACATCGCCCTCGGCCATGTCGACGCCCTCGTCCACCTGGGCCCCGAACCGGAAGTCGAGAAACTCCTCGCGTACCGTGTCCACACTCTGGCCGGAATGTTCCATCTGAAACAGCGCCTGCACCGCGTAGAGGCGGGCGGCGGATTTCATCTGGCGCTTGCGATTGCCAGAGAGGGCGGGATCGGTGGTCATGCGACGGGTTTGCCTTTTGCTGCACCCGCGATCTGGATTTCCTCGGCCGCGGGCTTGAATCCCACGCCCTTGCGCGGGCCGCCCCATTTACGGGCGAGCGCCACCAGATGCAAGGCCGCCGCCGCCGCACCCGCACCCTTGTTCATGCGCGCGGGATCGGCGCGCACCTCGGCCTGGGCGCGGTTTTCCACCGTCAGGATCCCATTGCCGATGCACAGGCCCTGCAGGCCCAACAGCGTGATACCGCGCGAGCTGTCATTGCAGACGGTGTCGTAATGCGTGGTCTCGCCCCGGATCACACAGCCCAGCGCCACATAGGCGTCGAAATTGGCCATGCGTTCCGCGATACCGATGGCGGTCGGGATTTCCAGCGCGCCGGGCACTTCGGCAATCTCATAGGTCCCGCCCGTGGCCTCGATTTCCGCGGTGGCCCCGGCAATCAGGTTGTCGGCGATGTCGCGATAGAACGGCGCCACCACGATCAAGACCTTGACGGGCTTGTCAAACTCGGCGCGCGGCAGGGAATATTCGTGCTCGGCCATGCTCTTACTCCTCGGTCAGGGGGCGGGTGCCGGTGATCGAAATCCCGTAGGCATCAAGGCCCAGATAACGGGTTTTCGGGCTATCCGTCAGCAGGATCAACTCGCGAATGCCCATGGTCGCCATGATCTGCGCGCCAAGGCCGGTGTGCTTGATGGTGCGCGGCGCATCCTCGTCCTCCATCTCCCCCGCCAGCTTGGGCCGGGGTTGACGAAACAGGAACACCGCGCCACGCCCCTCGCGGGCGATGATCTCCATCGCGCGCGGCAGCTTGCCCGTGGGACCCTGGGCGCGCTTGCTCAGGCCGATGCCCAGCACATCCTCCAGCGCGTTGAGCGCGTGGGTGCGCGCCAGCACGGGGCGGCCATCGGTCACATCGCCCTTGGTCAGCACGACATGCTCGGTCTGGGTGATCTGATCGGCGAAAATGCGCATCTCCCAATCGCCCCCATGGCTTGAAGAGACAGAGTCCCGCCCCACCTCGGTGATCAGGTTGTCATGCTTGTGGCGATAGGCAATGAGATCGGAAATCGTGCCGATCTTGAGGTCATGCTTGGCGGCAAATTCGATCAGATCTGGCAGCCGCGCCATGCTGCCATCCTCTTTCATGATCTCGCAGATCACCCCCGAGGGGTTCAGCCCCGCCAGCCGCGCAATATCCACCGCCGCCTCGGTATGGCCTGCCCGCACCAGCACGCCCCCGCGCCGCGCCCGCAGGGGAAAGATGTGCCCCGGCGTCGCAATCGCCGCCATGGTGTTCTGCTCATTGATCGCGGTGGCAATGGTCAGCGCCCGGTCATGGGCGGAAATGCCTGTGCTCACGCCCTCACGCGCCTCGATGGACACGGTAAAGGCGGTCTCATGCCGCGAGGAATTGTTGACCGCCATCATCGGCAGGCCCAGCCGGTCGATCCGCTCGGCGGTCATCGGCAGGCAGATAAGGCCGCGCCCATGCGTAGCCATGAAATTCACCGCCTCGGGCGTGGCGAACTCGGCGGCGATCACCAGATCGCCCTCGTTCTCGCGATCCTCGTGATCCACGAGGATGAACATGCGGCCCGCGCGCGCCTCTTTGATGATTTCTTCGGTGGGCGCGATGGCATGGCGCAGATCGGCCTCGACGGGGCCGGGTTTCTCGAACGGAACGGTGTCGGACATGGGCGCGCCCTCCGGGGTGTTGCAAGCCCCGCCCGGATACCGCAGCCGCGCGGCAATGGCCAGAGGGGATCAGCTCGTCACCTGTCCGGCAAGCAGCGTCAACACCTGCGCCAGATCGGCACGGGGCGGAGCAAAGGCGGGATGTTCCAGCACCAGCGCCTTGCCCGTGGGCACAGGCGCGGCGAACGGCGCAACGAGACTGCCATCCTCCAGCGCGCTGTTCACAAGGCTGAGATGCCCCATAAGCACCCCGGCCCCGTGCCGCGCCTCTTCCAGCGCAATGGCATAGAGCGAATAGCGCGGCCCGTCGGTGGGCAGGCGGAGATCCGACATCATCACCCGCGCCCAGAGCGCCCAGTCCTCGGGCCAGAGTGCATCGTGCAACAGGGTCTCTCCTGCCAGATCGGCAGGGTTGCGCAGCCGCGCGGCGATCTCGGGGGCACAAACCGGCAGGATCATATCCTGCGCCAATACCTGCTCTCCCCGTGCCCCGGTCGGAGACCGGATAAAGAGACTGAGATCAAAGAGATCCCGCGCGAGGTTGGGCGGCGTCTCGATGGCCGAAACGGAAACCCGCAGATCGGGCAACGCCGCGCGCACCGCCGGCAATCGCGGCGAGAGCCAGAGTTGCGCCACGCTGGGCAGCGCCGCAATGTGCAGGGTTTCATGGCGCGCGGCGGAGCGCATGCCATGCACCGCCGCCCCCATCGCATCGAAGGCCCGCGCAAAGCCCGGCAGCGCCTCGGCCCCCAGCGCGGTCAACCGCACCCCCTGCGACCGGCGCTCGAACAGAGCGGCGCCAAGCCAGTCCTCAAGCGTCCGGATGTGCTGCGAAATTGCGCCGGGGGTCACGCACAGCTCTTCGGCGGCATTGGCAAAACCACCCAGACGCGCCGCCGCCTCGAACGCGCGGAGTGCATTGAGCGGTGGGCCCTTGGGGCGGGGTGGAGATACAGACATTTTCTAGCCTTAGTTTTTCTATGCTCATTTTTACATATTCTCGTTTGCGCCGTCCACCGTGCCGCCGCATCCTGCCGCAAAGCCTGTCGAGGAGACCGCCATGACACTTGCCCGCCGCACCTGGGTGCCCAGCCTTTGCGAAGACCTGATCCAGACCCTTGCCACCCGTACCGCGCACGAGGACGCGGGCACCATCGCCGCGCGCATCGAGGCGCTGGCAAGTGACAACCGCCGCATCCACGAGGCCCAGTGTTTCAACCTCAACCCCGCCACAAATGTGATGAACCCACGCGCCGAGGCGCTTCTGGCCTCGGGGATAGGCTCGCGCCCGTCGCTGGGCTATCCGGGCGACAAATACGAAATGGGGCTCGAAGCGATCGAGGAAATCGAGGTCATCGCGGCGGAACTCGCCGCCGAGGTGTTCGGTGCGAAATACGCTGAAATCCGCGTGCCCTCTGGCGCGATTGCCAATCTCTACGCCTTCATGGCCACCTGCCGCCCCGGCGACACGATCATCGCGCCGCCCGCCTCGGTCGGCGGCCACGTCACCCATCATGCGCCGGGCTGCGCCGGGCTTTATGGCCTGCGTATCCTTGAGGCCCCGGTGAATGCCGATGGCTACACGGTCGATGTCGCGGGTCTGCGCGCGCTGGCCCTGGCCGAACGCCCCCGGCTGATCACACTGGGCGCAAGCCTCAACCTGCAGGAACACCCCGTGCGCGAGGTGCGCGCGATTGCCGATGCGGTGGGCGCCAAGCTGCTCTTTGACGCGGCGCATCAATGCGGGATCATCGCGGGCGGGGCATGGAAGAACCCGCTCGATGAGGGCGCGCATCTGATGACGATGAGCACCTACAAAAGCCTTGGGGGACCTGCCGGGGGGCTCATCGTCACCAACGAGGCTGATCTCGCGGAACGTCTGGATGCCATCGCCTTTCCCGGCATGACGGCCAATTTCGATGCGGCGAAATCCGCAGCACTTGCCATCACGCTCTGCGACTGGCGCACCCATGGCCGCAGCTATGCCGCGCAGATGGTGTCCACGGCACAGGCGCTGGCAACGGCACTTGAGGCCGAAGGCCTGCCCGTCTTCAAGGCCGGGGGAATCGCCACCGCCTCGCACCAATTCGCCATCGCGGCGGCGGGGTTCGGCGGCGGTCAGGCGGCGTCGAAAACGCTGCGCCGCGCGGGCTTTCTCGCCTGTGGTATAGGCCTGCCGATTGCGCCCGTGGCGGGCGATATGAACGGGCTCAGGATCGGCACGCCCGAGCTTGTCCGCTGGGGTGTCACAACAGAGCATGCCCCGCGCATGGCGGCGCTCATCGCGCGGGCGCTGCGCGGCAATGACCCCGATGCGCTCTTGCCCGAGGTCTCAGGCTGGCGTCAGAGCTTCGACCGGCTGCATTACATCACCTGAACCGCATTAGAGCGGGTTCACATCGCCCCGGCCCCCGATCCGGGGCCTCTACCCTGCCTCGGCGAGGTCCCGGATCAGGTCCGGGACGGGTATGGTTTGATGGGGCGCAACGCTAATGCAGCTTCTTGCGAATACGCTGCACCATCCACCACACGAGGGCAATAACCGGCAGGGTGACGGCAGCGGTGACGCTGCCCTTGCTCATGCCCAGCACCTCGGCCAGCGGATAAAGCAGATAAGAGGCCAGCGACACCGCGTAATAGCTGATCGCAACGACCGAAAGGCCCTCGACCGTCTTTTGCAACCGGAGTTGCAGATCGGCGCGCTTGTCCATGCTCTCCAACAGCGCCTGATTCTGCGCGCTGCGCTCCACATCCACCCGTGTGCGCAGCAATTCGCCCGCCCGCATCGCCCGGTCGGCCATGGCGGCCAGCCGGTCCTTGGTGGCGCGCACCGTGCGCATCGCCGGATCATACCGGCGCATCATGAATTCCGCGAAGGTCTGCCGCCCCTCAAAGCGTTCCTCGCGCAAGACCGCGATCCGCTGGTTGACGATCTGCTCATAGGCGGCCGTCGCCCCAAACCGAAAGGACGAGCGCGCCACCAATGCCTCCAGTTCCGCCGAGACCCGCAAGAGGCTTTGCAATGTTTCCTCCGCCGGTTGGCTACCCGCCGTCATGTCGTTGATCAGGCGGCTCAACTGGCTGTCGGTCTCGCCCATCTGGCGGCCCATTTCGCGCACGCGGGCAAAGCCCAGCATCGACATCGCCTTGTAGGTCTCGATCTCGCAGAGGCGCTGCACCACGCGGCCAATCCGGCGCGCGCCGGTGCTGGGGGCCACGTGCAGCGAAAACCGCAAATGCCCCGCCGGATCAATCCGGAAATCCCCGGCCATGACCGCCGCATCATCCAGCACGCGCGCCACTGCCACGCTTTCGGACACGAACCACTGATCAATCTCGTCACGCGTTGCCTCGCGGCTCTTCCACGGGATCACCCGGATCATCGCCGAGGTGACGCGCAGCCCTGGCGCGTCCGCCAGCCAATCGGCCGGAAACACCTCGAAATCCGCCGGATCAAAGGGCCGTGCGCTGACCCCGTCGGTAAACACGGTATAGGTCACCATCTCGGTATGGCTTTCCCATTTCAGACTGTGCCGTCCGATCTGACCGGAATAATGCGTGGCCCCCGGCTGCGGATGCTTGGCCCCGTAGCGATCGAGAAGCGCGATCAGATGCGCGAGATCCGCCGCCCGGTCCCGCTTGGCCGCGTCATGCGGCTGCTTGACCGCCAGATAAACGGCGGTGCAGGGCGCACTGAGCGAGGGAAAGGGGCGCGCATGCAGCTCATTGGCCAACTCATAGCGCAGCGGGTGGTCCTGAATGGGGGGCATGCGCCGTTCTCCTGTTCCTCCGCGCTCCATACCGCGTGCCGCGCCCGCGAAAAAGAGGTTTTTCGTTCAAACCCAATGATTTAGCGGAACACAAGTGTATACCGCGCAAGGTTTGGGCTTCACCGGTCCCAAGATACTCAAATTCCAACCTTTGCCAAAGGGAAAGCAGAACGCGAAAGGGCGCAGCCTCTCGGCCGCGCCCTCTGCATCTTCACATCCCGAAACGATCAGTCGATCTTGGGCAAGAGGCTCGACAGGCTCGCCTTGGCGTCGCCATAGAACATCCGCGTGTTGTCCTTGTAAAAGAGCGGGTTTTCGATCCCCGAATAGCCGGTGCCCTGCCCGCGCTTCGAGACAAACACCTGCTTGGCCTTCCAGCATTCCAAGACCGGCATCCCGGCGATGGGGCTGTTGGGATCGTCCTGCGCCGCCGGGTTCACGATGTCGTTCGAACCGATGACGATGGCCACATCCGTGTCGGGGAAATCCTCGTTGATCTCGTCCATTTCCAGCACGATGTCATAGGGCACCTTGGCCTCGGCCAAGAGCACGTTCATATGCCCCGGCAGACGCCCCGCAACCGGATGGATGGCGAAACGCACGTTCTTGCCCTTGGCCCGCAGTTTCGCGGTCAGTTCGGAAACCGCCCCCTGCGCCTGCGCCACCGCCATGCCGTAGCCCGGAATGATGATGATGCTGTCGGCCTCGTTCAGCGCCGTGGCGACACCATCGACGTCAATCGCCACCTGCTCGCCCTCGACCGCCATCTGCTCGCCCGCCGGGCCGCCAAAGCCGCCCAGAATGACCGAGATGAACGAACGGTTCATCGCCTTGCACATGATGTAGCTCAGGATCGCACCAGAGGAACCGACCAGCGCCCCCACCACGATCAAGAGGTCATTGCCAAGGCTGAACCCGATCGCCGCCGCGGCCCAGCCCGAGTAGCTGTTGAGCATCGACACGACCACGGGCATGTCCGCGCCGCCGATCCCCATGATCAGGTGATAGCCGATGAAGAACGCCAGAAGCGTCATCACCACCAGCGTCCAGATGCCCGCGTCATTGAAATACATGATCCCCAGCACGGTCGACAGGATGGCCGCCCCGGCATTGAGCATGTGCCCGCCCGGCAGCTTCTTGGCGGCCGTATCGACCTTGCCCGCCAGCTTGCCAAAGGCGATGATCGAGCCGGTAAAGGTCACCGCGCCGATAAAGACGCCCAGGAACACCTCGACCCGCAGGATCGCCACCTCGACGCTGGTTTTCTTGGCCAGCACGGCGGCAAAGCCCTCAAGCCCCTTGCGCGCGGTGTCGTCCATCGCCAGCACGCGGCCCAGTTCGATATCGGCGTTAAAGCCGACAAAGACCGCGGCAAGGCCCACAAGGCTGTGCATCGCCGCCACAAGCTGCGGCATCTCGGTCATCTGCACCCGCGTGGCCACCACATAGCCAATCGCGCCACCGGCCGCGATCAGCACCAGCGACAAGAGCCAGAGCCCGGCACCCGGGCCGATCAGCGTGGCAACCACCGCCAGCGCCATGCCGGCCATGCCATACCACACCGCGCGCTTGGCGCTTTCCTGCCCCGAGAGCCCGCCCAGAGAGAGAATGAACAGGATGGCCGCCACCACATAGGCAGCCGTCGTGAAACCGTAATCCATGATCCTCTACTCCTTATGACTTCTGGAACATGGCGAGCATGCGCCGGGTGACGAGGAAGCCACCGAAAATATTGATCCCGGCCATGAAGACCGACAGCGCCGCCAGCAGGATGACCAGGAAAGACCCCGATCCGATCTGCATGAGCGCGCCCAGAATGATGATCGACGAGATCGCGTTGGTCACGGCCATCAGCGGCGTGTGCAGGCTGTGCGACACATTCCAGATCACCTGGAAGCCCACGAAAACGGCCAGCACGAAGACGATGAAATGCTGCATGAAGCTGGCCGGGGCCACCAGACCCACCCCCAGGAGCAACGCAGCACCGACCACCAGGAGCGTGACCTGTTGCTTGGTCTGCGCCTTGAACGCCGCCATTTCCGCCGCGCGCTTTTCCTCGGCCGTCAGTTCCTTGGCCTTTTCCTTGGGCTTGGCCGCGGCAATCGCCGCAACCTTGGGCGGCGGCGGCGGGAAGGTAACGGCACCCGCATGGGCCACTGTGGCCCCCCGGATCACGTCATCCTCCATGTTGTGATTGACCTTGCCATCCTTCTCGGGCGTGAGGTCCGACATCATGTGGCGGATATTGGTGGCATAGAGCGTCGAGGATTGCGCCGCCATCCGGCTCGGGAAATCGGTATAGCCGATGATGGTGACGCCGTTTTCGGTGACGATCTTTTCGTCCATCACCGTCAGCTTGCAGTTGCCACCTTTTTCGGCGGCCAGATCGACGATGACCGATCCCCGCTTCATCGCCTTGACCATGTCCTCGGTCCAAAGCTCGGGCGCTTCGCGGTTGGGGATGAGGGCGGTGGTGATGACGATATCCATCTCCGGGGCCAGCTCGCGGAACTTGGCCAGTTGCGCCTCGCGGAACTCCGGGCTCGAGACAGAGGCATAACCGCCGGTGGCGGCCCCGTCCTGCTGCTCTTCCTTGAAATCGAGATAGACGAATTGCGCGCCCATGGATTCGACCTGCTCGGCCACTTCGGGCCGCACGTCAAAGGCATAGGTGATCGCGCCCAGCGAGGTCGATGTGCCGATGGCGGCCAGACCCGCCACGCCCGCGCCGACGATCAGAACCTTGGCCGGGGGCACCTTGCCCGCCGCGGTGATCTGCCCGGTAAAGAAGCGGCCAAAGTTGTTGCCGGCCTCGATCACCGCGCGATAGCCCGCGATATTGGCCATGGAAGAGAGCGCGTCCATCTTCTGCGCGCGGCTGATGCGCGGCACCATGTCCATGGCGATGACCGATGTGCCCTTCTCGGCCAGCAGCTTCATCTGCGCCTCGTTCTGCGCAGGCCAGAAGAAGGAGATCAGAAGCTGGCCCTCGGTCAGGCGCTTGGCCTCCGTCTCGCTGGGCGGGCGCACCTTGGCCACGATATCCACGGCCTTGTAGAGTGCTGCGGCGGTCTTGATCACCTCGACGCCAGCGGCCTCATAGGCCGCGTCCGAGAACCCCGCAGCGGCCCCCGCGCCGCTTTCGATGGCACAGTCATAGCCCAGCTTTTGCAATTGCAGGGCCGAATCGGGTGTCATGGCGACCCGATTCTCACCCTCATGCACTTCCTTTGGCGTTCCGATCTTCAATGCTGTCTCCCCCTTTGGCAGATGACGTGTTCTGATGGCCCCGCAGCGCGGCATGCCGGTTTCCTTGTCCCGAACGTCGTTATTTCACACTATTTCGTGAGTGACGAGATCAAGATTGTCGCGGTTTCTACAACCAACGTCGTGTTTTTTCGCAATATCGGGCAAAATCCATGCGGAACTTGCGCCGCATCCTGTCCTCTTCCGGTATAACGAAGCGTTTTTCAATCACCCAGACGAAAATGGGAATCAGGGGCAACGCCAGAACCGCGTCCCAACGCAGAATCAGCCCCGCGAGAATCAGCGTATCCCCCAGATAGATGGGATTGCGCGACCGCCGGAAAATCCCCGACTGGATCAGGCGCTCTGGCGTTTCATGCGGCACGATGCTGGTCTTGTGGCGGCGAAATTCCAGGGCCGCCATCACCACCAGCAAGATCCCCCCACCCACGAGCAGCCCGCCCAAGAGATCGGCCCACCCCTCTCCAAAGCCGAGGCCCAGCGCAAAATGACCGGATTGCAGCCAGGCAATCGCCAGAAAGCCCGCCAGCCAGACCGGCGGCATGTCAATCCATTTCACCATGCGCCTCCCCTCTGACGGTTGTCTCTGACACAAGAGCGCGTAGAGTAGCGCGTGACAGGGCGGAGGCAAGATGACAATCGCGGGCAAACACGCATTGGTGACAGGCGGCGGCAGCGGCATTGGCCTTGCCATTGCCCGCGCGCTGGCCGGGGCGGGCGCAGAGGTGACAATCACCGGACGCCGCGCCGCAACGCTTGAGGCCGCGGCAGGGGCCGGTCTGCATCCCCTCGTGATGGACGTGAGCCAGGAGGCGCAGGTGGTCTCAGGCGTGGCCGAGGCCGTCGCCGCGCGCGGCCCGGTGCAGATCTGCATCGCCAATGCCGGCATCGCCGAAGGGCGCGCCCTGCACAAGACCGACGCCGCCTTCTGGCGTCAGATCATGGCCACCAATCTTGATGGCGCGTTTTATACCTTGCGCGAATGTCTGGGCGGCATGCGCCAGACCGACTGGGGCCGGGTGATCGCCATTTCATCGATTGCCGGGATCAAGGGGCTCAAGGGCGCGGCCGCCTATACGGCCTCTAAACACGGGATGATCGGCCTCATCCGCGCGCTGAGCGAGGATTATCTTGGCACCGGCCTGACCTTCAACGCGATTTGTCCCGGATATGTGGACACTGACATCGTCAGCCGCAATGCCACCGCCATTTCGCAGCGCGCGGGCGTCTCGGAAGAGGCCGCGCGCGCCATGATGATCGAGGCCAACCGCCACAAACGCCTGATCGCCCCCGAGGAAGTGGCCCAAGCCGTACTCTGGCTCTGCGGTCCGGGATCGAACAGCATCAACGGCCAGACCATCGAGATCGCAGGCGGTCAGGTCTGATCCGTCGCCGCCCGGCTTGCCCGCTTTCTTCATGGCGAAAATACTCCGGGGGTCCGGGGGCAGCGCCCCCGCCTTACGCCGGACATGATTGATCCGGTTTTAGACACAATCGTCTAAAATTCTCCCGAATGCGCGCCCATTGCCGCCGCACACGCTGTGTATCCAGTTTGGAAACAACAGGGTGCTGTAACGATGCCAACGACCTTCAACTGGATCTTTTTAGGGACCGAGACGGATTTTCTTGATCCGACCGAAGGCAACAGCAATGCCGAAAACGCCAGCCTGTTCGTAAACCGCACCTACGGCAGCGCCCTCGACCCGCTCTATCAGCACATCACCAGCGCAACCACCATCAACAACGGTGGCGCGGCCGGTGCGCTCGACATGAACAACACCGCGGCCAATGACGCCTTTACCACCGACATAGGCGCGGGCACGCAGACCTTCATCTTTGACGGGCTCAGCGTTTTCAACGCCACCATCACCTATGCCAATGGCACCACCGCCGTGGTCACGGCGGTTCTGGCGCAATCCACCACCGGCGAATTGTTTCTGGCGCCCGAAATCGGCTTCAACGCCGATGTCACCGCCTTCGAGGCCGGGCCGATTGTCTCCATCACCCTCGACAGCGTGAATGCCAGCACCAATACCAACCTCGGCGCGGACCGCGTGGCGCAGGCCTGGGATAACGGGATCGTGGAGGGCACCGCCGGTGCCGACCTCATCAACGGCAGCTATATCGAACCTGTCGCCAATGGCTCTGACCGGGTGGACAATGGCGACGGGCTGAGCGGTCCGGGCTTCAACGACGATGTCATCAACGCGGGCGCAGGCAATGACACCGTGCTCGCGGGTCTGGGCAACGATTCCGTGTTGGGCGGCACCGGCGCCGACAGCCTGAGCGGTGAGAGCGGCAATGACACGCTCCTGGGTCAGGGCGGCGCGGATACGCTGATCGGCGGCACGGGCGACGACAGCCTCGAAGGGGGCGCCGGCAACGATGTGCTCTATGGCGATGGCGGCACCGCCGCACGCTGGAGCTATGAGGTCTATACCCGCGATTTCACCTCAGCCAACGGTCAGGCGTTCACCATCGAGAGCGGCACCTTGGCGGGGTCCGGCACCTCTGCGGGCTTTGACGTCACGGGACATGGCCAGCAGGCCACGGGCCAGAACGATCCCAACGATTACGGCATCATCTATACCTCCAATCTCATCGCCTCCGCGGATGGGGTCTACCGCTTTGCCACCACTTCGGACGATGGCTCGACCCTTCGTATCCTGGACAGCAACGGCAACCCGCTGACCTTTACCAACCAGAACGGCACGACCGGCTCGTTCCTCGACAACGATTTTCATCAGGCCGCGACGACCCGCTGGGGCGAGGTCACGCTCGAGGCGGGGCAAAGCTACACCATCGAGGTGCGCTATTGGGAAAACCTTGGCGGCAACGTGCTCTCGGGCACCGTCACCCTGCCCGGCGGCACGGTGCAGGATCTGGCCAGCAGCCCGCTCATCGTGGGCAGCGATGCGATTGCGGGCAACGATTTTCTTGACGGCGGCGCAGGGGCCGACCTGCTCTTTGGCGAGGGCGGCAATGACACGCTGATCGTGGGCGAAAATGACACGCTCTTTGGCGGCGATGGCGACGATCTCTTCGTCATCGAACCGCCCGCCGAGACCGGCACCGGCACGATCACCATCGTCGGCGGCGAAGGGGGCGAAACCAATGGCGATACGCTCTTTCTCTCGCCCGAGGCGCGCAAGGCCGACATCACCTTCACCAATACAGACGATGCGGCGGGCGGCCTCTCGGGCAGCTTCACGCTCAGCGACGGCACCCTCGTCAACTTCTCGGAAATCGAGAACATCATCTGTTTCACGCCTGGCATCGGCATCCTGACCCCGCGCGGCGAGCGCCCGGTTGAATCCCTGCGCACGGGCGATCTGGTGATCACCCGCGATCATGGCCCGCAACCGATCCGCTGGATCGGGCGGCGCACCGTGCCGGGCATTGACCGGTTTGCCCCGGTGCGCGTGGCCGCCCATGTGCTCGACGGGGCGCGCGCGCCGCTTCTGGTCTCGCCACAGCACCGCTTTCTCTTCACCGGCTACAAGGCCGAGCTGCTCTTTGGCTGCGACGAGGTTCTGGTCGCGGCGCGCCATCTGGTCGATGGCCGCGCCGTCACCCAAGAGGAACAGGCCGCCGTCACCTATATCCATGTCATGTTCGACCGGCACGAGGTGATCTATGCCGAAGGGGCTGCCACCGAGAGCTTTCACGCAGGCGACATCGGCATATCGGCCATTTCCGATCAGTCACGGGAAGAAATGTTCAGCGTCTTTCCGGAACTGCGCAGCAATCCCAACGCCTATGGCGGCACCGCGCGCCCCTGCCTCAAGCGGCACGAGGCACGGCTTTTGCAACCCTGCGGATAAGCCCCCTAAATTCCGCCGCGCACGAGCCGTTAAAATGCCTGAATCCAGTCCAAGTACGAGCACGCTGCGGCTTTAAGTCTATCTCAAAGGGTAAGTCGTATGATTGAAAACCACGTCCTGCCCGGGTGTTCCGTTACGCAGAAGGCATTTTTTATGTTTAAAATCAGATTGATAAAGAAAAGCATTTCTTCACCGCGCTCGCGCACACGACGGGGGCGACACGGGCTATAGCCCCCCTTTGACTGCCCACCGGCCTGATCGGCCTGCACTGCCGCCGCGGCCCCCGCAAGGGCCAGACTAGACCCGAACGATAAAAGTAGACCGAGCATGGCCACGACATTTGATCTCTTCCTCCTCGGGACCGCCCCGCAAATCGACACGGTCGAGGGCAATCTCACCTCCGAGAATCATCAGGCCCTTGAGGGGCTCGTTTTCGGCAGCACCACCGATCCGCTTGCGGGGAATGTTGCGACGCTCTCCCCCGATGTCGATCTGCTGCTGTTTCCCGACTACATCGGCGGGGCCACGTCCAACGCCTACGATTCCAACAACTTCCTGAGCAACGAAGAATTCGTCATCGGCGGCGTGCGTTACACGCATGACGCCACGATGATCTACAACAACACGATCATCACCTATACCGATGGCACGACCGCGACCGTCAACGCGATCGTCATGCAGGACACCGCCGGCAACCTCTACCTGCTGCCGCCGCCCACTGGCCCCAACGCCTATTCAGACGCGCTCGAGGCCAAGCCGATTCTCTCGGTCACCCTGGGCACTGCCGCGCCATCCAACGGCACCGATGTCTATGCCATGACGGCAGACCGCTACGACCTCACGCTCTCGGATTACGTGGTCGAGGGAACGACAGGCAGCGACCTGATCGACACCAATTACACCGGCGACCCCGAGGGCGACCGGATCGACGACACGGACAATCTCGCCGGGACCAACGATGATCTGGTCACGGCCGGTCTTGGCAACGACACCGTGCGCGCGGGCGCCGGCAACGATACCGTCTATGGTGAAGGCGGCAACGATCTTCTCGATGGCGGCGCCGGCAATGACTCGCTTCTGGGCGGAGACGGCAACGATACGCTGATCGGCGGTGCCGGGGCCGATACGATGATCGGTGGAACGGGACTCGACATCGTCGACTACTCGGGCTCTTCCGAGGCGGTAAATGTCAATCTCTCGACCGGGGCCACCTCTGGGGGCGATGCCACCGGGGATGTGATCAACGATGGCATCGACGGCTTTATCGGGACAGCTTTCAACGACACGCTGGTCGGCTACGACGGCATCTTCGACGGCGGCACCACCACCAACTATATCGACGGCGGCGCGGGCAACGACTCCATCGACGGGCGCGACGGGGCCGACACGCTGATCGGCGGCAGCGGCAATGACACGATCCTTGGCGGCGGCGGCGACGACACGATCTACTACGGCACCGGCAACGACTCGGTCGAAGGGGGCGCGGGCAACGATTACATCGACGATGCCGGCGGCTTTGACTCGACCGCCGATGCCAGCACCGTTTCGGGCGGTGACGGCAACGACACGATCTTCGGCTCCTCCGCGGGCGACGTCTTGCGCGGCGATGCGGGCAACGACTCCATCGGCGGCGAGAGCGGCAATGACTTCATCGACGGGGGTGCGGGCGCTGATACCATTCTGGGCGGCGCAGGCAATGACACGATCCTCACCTCGGGCGGCAACGACAGCATTCAAGGCGGCGACGGGGCGGATGTAATCGTCGCCACGGCCACCGATCCCAGCGGCGTCTACAATTTCAACGTGGATGGCGGCTCTGGCGGCGTGGACAACGACACGCTCGACCTCTCGACGCTGATCGCGGATGGCTGGACCGTCTCCAACATGACCCAGAACCCCGAGACCAACGGGAATCCGGGGTTCAGCGGCCAGATCACCCTCATTCGCGGGGTTGAGTCAGTCAATATCAACTACACCGATATCGAGAATATCATCCTGCGCGACTACCTCGTCGAAGGCACCGCCGGAAACGATCTGATCGACACCAATTACACCGGCGACCCGGATGGCGACCGGATCGACGCGCTCGACAATGCCACCGGCACCAATGCCGACTCGGTGCTTGCCGGGGCAGGCAACGACACGATCAACGCCGGCGCGGGTGACGATACCGTGCTGGGTGAAGACGGGGCCGATGTGATCATCGGCGGCGCGGGCAATGACTCGCTGCTCGGGGGCGCGGGCGACGACACCATCGCAGGCGGCACAGGGGCCGATACGCTGGATGGCGGCACCGGCAACAACACGCTCGATTACTCGGGCTCGACAGGCTCTTTCACCGTCAACCTGGAAACCAACACCGCCTTCGGATCGGATGCCGATGGCGATGTCATCAGCAATTTCCAGAATGTCATCGGCTCGAATTTCGGCGACACGATCACCCTGTCGAACACCTCCGGCACGATCCTCGCGGGCTCCGGCAGTGACGGGCTGCAAGGCGGCTCAGGCGACGATACGATCCTCGGCGGAGGCGGGAATGACACCATCCTCGGCGGCGCCGGCAACGACTCGCTGGTCGGCGGGACGGGCAATGACCTGATCGCGGGCGGCACCGGCGCCGACCAGATGTTCGGCGATGACGGCGACGATACCTTTGTCCTCCAGGATGGCTTTGGCGCGGACACGATCACCGGCGGCGAAACCGGCGAAACCCTGGGCGACACGCTCGATCTGTCCGCGACAACCGGCCCGATCACCCTCGACCTGACCGCCGCCGATGCCGAAACCGGCACCGTCAGCGATGGCACATCCACCGCCACCTTCTCCGAGATCGAGAATATCATCCTCGGCGCGGGCACCGACACGCTGGTCCTTGCCGATGGCTCCGGCCGCGATACGGTCAGCGGCTTTGCCGCCCCCACCGACAATGGCGATGGCACCTATGCCAGCGGCGATCTGCTGGATGTGACCGGCCTCACCTCGGATGGCACGACCCCTGTCACCACCGCCGATGTCACCGTCACCGACACCAATGGCGACGGCACGGGCGATGCGATCCTCACCTTCCCCGGCGGCGAGAGCCTGACGCTCGTCGGCGTGCCGATGAGCGATGTCAACAGCGTCCCCGCCCTCGTGGCAATGGGCATCCCCGACGGGCGCGACTTCGTGGTCGAGGGCACGGCAGGGGCCGATCTCATCAACGTCGATTACACCGGCGACCCCGACGGCGACCTGGTAGACGCGAACGATGCCGCCAACGGCTCGAATGACGATGTAATCGACGCGGGCGCGGGCAATGACAGCATCGACTCGGGTCTCGGCAATGACCTCATCCTCGCAGGCGCGGGCGATGACGAGATTTTCCTCGACGGCAGCCTGCAAAACGACACGATCATCGGCGGCGAGACCGAAGAGACAGCCGGAGAAGGCGACCGGATCAACTTTTCCGCCATTTCCGACGGCCTGCTGATCAATTTCACCGCCGAGGGCACCGGCACGATCACCGATGGCACCGCCATCACCGAATTCTCGGAAATCGAGCGTTTCCAGATGGGCACCGGGGCGGATACCGTCATCGGCTCGGACGGCGTCGAGGAGATCATCGGCAACTACGGCAATGACGTCATCTTTGCGGGCGGCGGTGACGATACGATCTTTTCCGGCTTCGACAGCGACTATGTCGATGGCGGCGCGGGCAACGACTCGATCCTGTCCTCCTCGGGCGCGGATACGGTCGTGGGCGGCGCGGGCGACGACCAGATCGACCTTGGACCGGCGGACGGAGAACGCGACGTTCTGGTGCTGGCCGATGGCTCGGGCAATGACGTGGTCTCGGCCTTCGAGACCCCCATCGACAATGGCGATGGCACCTTCACCGGGCGCGATCAGTTCGATGTGACCGGCCTCACCGACGCCAGCGGCAACCCGGTCACGACCGAGGATGTCACCGTGTCGGTGGACGGGGTCGGCAACGCCGTCCTCACCTTCCCCGGCGGCGAGAGCGTGACACTCGTCGGCGTGCCGATCACGGCGGTCCAGAGCGTGGATCAGCTGGTCGCCATGGGAATCCCCGGCTTCAAGGGCGATTTCATCGTTGAAGGCACCAGCAGCGCAGACCTCATCGACGCCAGCTATACCGGCGACCCGGAGGGCGACCGCATCGACAACAACGATGCCGCAGATGGTGGCAACGATGACCTCGTCTTTGCCGGGCTGGGCGACGATACCGTGTTGGGCGGCGCCGGAAATGACGAAATTCACGGCGAGGCTGGTAATGACAGTCTCGACGGCGGCGCGGGCGATGACACGCTTTTTGGTGCCGACGGCAACGACACGCTCGCGGGCGGTGACGGCAATGACAGCATGGAGGGGTCCACCGGCTCCGACAGCCTGTCGGGCGGCGCGGGTGACGACTATCTCGACGGCGGAACCGAGGCCGACACGCTGATCGGCGGCGATGGCAATGACACGCTGCTTGCGGGCAGCGACCTGGCCGACGACTATCTCGACGGCGGCGCAGGCAATGACAGCCTCAGCGCGGGCGACGGGAATGACACGCTCCTGGGCGGCACCGGCGACGATGTGATCTTCGCCGCCGAAGGTGATGACCTCATCGTCATGGCCGACGATTTCGGCAATGACACGATCGACGGCTGGTCGAATGGCGCAGGCGGCGACACGCTGGATGCCAGCGCGGTTACACAGAACACCGTGCTTGACCTGACAGCGGGCGATCCGGGCAAGCCCGAACAGGGCACGCTCTCGAACGGCACCCAGACGGCACAGTTCGTCGAGATCGAGAATATCATCCTCGGCTCTGGCGACGACCTTGTGCTCGGCTCCAGCGGCAACGACTCTGTCAGCACCGGCGCGGGCGCCGATACCGTCGATGGCGGCGCGGGCGATGACAGCTTCGACATTGGCGCAGGCGATGGCGCGGTCGATACCGTCGTCTTTGCCGATGGCGACGGGGCCGATACCATCACCGGATTTGCCGGTCCCATCGACAATGGCGACGGCACCTTTACCGGGCAGGATCAGCTTGACCTCTCGGGCCTGACCGACGCCAATGGCGATCCGGTCAACGTGGCCGATGTCACGGTCAGCGACGATGGCAGCGGCAACGCCGTTCTCAGCTTTCCGAACGGCGAGAGCCTCACGCTCATCGGGGTCGCTCCGGCCTCGATTTCCTCTCACGACGCGCTCGCGGCCATGGGCATCTTCCAGCCCGATTACGTGGTCGAGGGCACGGCGGGCGACGACACCATCGACAGCGCCTATACCGGCGACCCCGACGGCGACCGGGTGGACAATGCCGACAGCCGCACCAACAGCAATGACGATGTCATCGACGCCGGTGCAGGCAATGACCTTGTGTCCGCAGGGCTTGGCGCTGATACGGTCATGGGCGGCGACGGCAATGACACGATCCTTGGCCTCGACGGCACCGATGTTCTCTATGGCGATGCGGGCAATGACAGCCTCGATGGCGGCATCGACGCCGACACGCTCTTTGGCGGCACCGGCGACGACACGATCAATGTCAGCCAGGGCGACAGCGCCGAGGGTGGCGATGGCGACGATTTCTTCCGCCTGACCACACTGGGCGAGGCCGCAACCGATACCATCACCATCCTCGGTGGTGAGGGCGCGGAAACCGCCGGTGACACCCTCTGGCTGGGCGAGTTCGCCAAGAAGGCCGACATCAACTTTACCAATACCGACGATGCGGCGGGCGGGCTTGCGGGCACGTTCACCATGACCGACGGCACCATCGTCACCTTCTCGGAAATCGAGAACATCATCTGTTTCACCCCCGGTGCGCGCATTCTCACCCAATGGGGCGAACGCCCGGTCGAGAGCCTGCGCTTGGGCGACATGGTGGTGACGCGCGATCACGGGTTGCAGCCGATCCGCTGGATCGGCAAACGCAGCGTGCCGGGTCTGGGCGATTTCGCCCCCGTTTCCATCGCCTCAAGCGTGATGGGCGGACAAGCGCCGCTTCTCGTGTCGCCGCAACACCGTCTGCTCTTTACCGGCTATCAGGCCGAGTTGCTCTTTGGCGAAAGCGAGGTGCTGATTGCCGCCAAGCATATGGTCAATGGCCGCGACGTGACCATCAGCCCGCGCGACGAGGTGACCTATATCCACATCATGTTCGACCGGCACGAGATCATCTATGCCGACGGGATCGGCACCGAGAGCTTCTATGCCGGCGACATGGCGCTTGGGGCGATCGACGCGGCAGCGCGCGAGGAACTCTTTGCGATCTTCCCGGAACTGCGCACCGCTCCCGGCCACCATCGCGACACCGTGCGCAGTTGCCTGCGCCGCCACGAGGCGCAACTCCTGACTGCTCTGGGAGAGAAAGACGCGGCCTGACCGCGCTCAGGCCGAGCGAAGCAGCGGGGCCGTGCGCCCCGCGGCCCAGGCCCGCACCGCATCGCCAAAGGCGGCAAAGAGCGGGCGACTGACCGGATCATGCGCGGCATTGTATTCCGGGTGCCACTGCACCGACAGCGTGAACCCCGGCGCGCCGTCGATATAGAGCGCCTCGGGCGTGCCATCCGTGGCCCATCCGTCGATCACCACACTGCGCCCCGCACGCAGAATCCCCTGCCCGTGCAGCGTGTTGGTCATCACCTCTTCCGCCCCCATCAGCCGGTGAAACACGCCACCCGCTGTAAAGCGCACCTTGTGGCGCAGGGCGAATTGTTCTTCCATCGTGCCCTCGGGCGGCATGCGATGATTGTCTCGCCCCGGCAGATCGCGGATCTCGGGGTGCAGCGTGCCGCCCATGGCGACATTCATCTCCTGAAAGCCCCGGCAAATGCCCAGGATCGGCTGCCCGCGCTCGACACAGGCCCGGGCCAGCGGCAGGGTGATCGCATCGCGCGCGCGGTCGAACGCGCCATGCGCCTCGGTTGCGGCCTCGCCATATTCCTCGGGGTGCACATTGGGCCGCCCGCCGGTCAGCAGAAACCCGTCGCAGGTGTCCAGCAATTCCGCCACCGAGACATAGCGCGGATCGGCGGGAATGATCAGCGGCATACACCCCGCCACATCGGCCACCGCCGAAGAATTGATGGTGCCCCCCGCGTGGGTCGGATAGCGGTTTTCGATCTGGTATTGGTTGGCAATCACGCCAACAACCGGACGTTTCATTTCTGTCTTTCCGGACTGCGCCTGACGTTCACACATTTGTCTTAGATATAGCGCAGAATGGAATAACAAAACATCAAATCGCGCACATCTTTTCGTGCGATGATGCGAAATTGCCCGAATTTCTTGCAAGCTTCTTCACTTTTCGGCGGCATCCTGACGCCGTGGGCGAGGCTGCTCCGTCACCGGTCAAACGCATCCCGACCAGCCGGGCCGTTCTCGTCCACACCAGCGGTCTTGCGACTGCGCCGGCACCGCTCGCTGCAATGGCGCACCTCGTCCCAGACGCGCGCCCATTTGCGCCGCCATACCATCGGCCGCCCACAGGTGGCGCAGGTCTTGACCGGCAGATCGGATTTGCGGGGCGCGCGCGGCATATCAGAGGTCCAGACTCAATTGCGCCGAGGTCGCCTTGGGACGGGCCCGCCCGGGGCGTTTGCGGCTGGCATGGCGGCGCACGATCTGCGCCGTCATTTCATCCCCGCGATGCGCGCGCCGACAGGCCCAGACCGCCTCGCGCGCGGCCCGCGCCGCCGCGACCGGATCGACAATCGGCACCGGATAGGCGCGCCCCAAGAGCGCCGCCGCCTCCGGCCACTCCCAAGGACGTTGCAAATAGGCATCCGGCACCCCGTCCAGTTCCGGCAGCCAACGGCGGGTAAATGCCCCCGTCGGGTCCTGATCCAGCCCCTGTTTCACCGGGTTATAGATCCGGATGGTGTTCATCCCCGTGGTGCCCGATTGCATCTGCACCTGCGGCCAGTGAATCCCCGGCTCGTAATCGGTAAAGGCCCGCGCCAGCACCGGCCCGGTGCTGCGCCAATCAAGCCAGACGTGATAGGACGCCACCGCCATCAGCATCGAGCGCATGCGGAAATTGAGCCATCCCGTCGCCAAGAGCGACCGCATGCAGGCATCGACAAAAGGCAGCCCCGTTTCGCCCCGCGACCACGCCGCCAGCCGTGCCTGATCTGGCGCGCGCGGGCGCAGCCCCTCATAGGCCGGATGCAAACACCGCCGCTCGATCTCCGGCTCATCCTCCAGCTTCTGCATGAAATGATCGCGCCAGGCCAAACGCGCCTGAAACGACCGCATGGCGCGCGCCCAATCCGGCCCGCGCCCGCCCGGCGCCGCTACCCCCGCCTGCACCGCCTCGCGCAGCGACAGCGTGCCAAAGGCCAGATGCGGGCTGATCCGCGAACAGGCCCGCGCGCCGTCGAGGGGCGAAGACATGGCGCGCTGATAGTGCTCGCCGCGTGTCGTCAGGAACGACTCGAGCGCGCGCCGCGCCGCGCCACGCCCGCCCTTTTGCCGCAACGGGCAAAAATCGCTCAGCCCCAAACTCTCGGCGCTTGGCAGATCATCACTCGCCAGCACCAGCCCCCGCGCGCCCTCGGGCGGCCCCGGAACCGGCGTGCGCATGAACCCGTCGCGCGCAACTTGCCAGACGTCGCGATTGCCCAGCCGCCGCACCACGCCCGATTGCGGCCTCTCGTGCCACCGCACCCCCTGCCCGCGCGCCCACGCGGCAACCCGCCGGTCGCGCGCATAACTCCAGAGATTGCCGGTTTCCTCATGGCTCACCAGATGCGCCACCTTGTAACGGGCGCGCAGCGCCTCCAGAACCGCCACCGCATCCCCGACGCGCAGCACAAGTCCCAGACCCAGCCCCGCCAGGTCCTCCCGCAGGCTCTCCAGACAGTCGCGGACGAACGCATACTGCCGCCCCGAGGCATCCGGCTCGGCCCATAGATCCGGCTCCACGATATAGAGCGGGATGATCGGCCCCAACCGCGCGGCATGGTGCAGCGCCGGGTGATCCTGCACCCGCAAATCGCGCTTGAACCAGAGAATGACCGGGCGTTCCATAACCCCGGAAATAGAGGCGCACGCCCCAAAGGAAAGCCCATTGCAGCCCCCTTCCCCAACGCCTACCTTCCCGCCAAAGTCAAAGGAGAGCGCCATGAAAGATGCAGCCCCGCAGCCCGTTTATCTCGCAGATTACACGCCCCCCGCCTATCTCGTGGACGCGGTGCATCTGACCTTTCGGCTTGCGCCCAAATCCACGCGCGTTCTCAGCCGCATCGAATTCCGCCCCAACCCCGAGGCCGCATCGCGCGATTTTTTCCTGCATGGCGAGGCGCTTACGCTCGTCTCGGCCCGTATCGACGGGGCCGACATCACAGCCGAGGTGACGCCGCAGGGCCTCCGGGCCGAGGTCCCCGACGCGCCCTTCACTTTCGAGGCCGAGGTCGAGATTGATCCCGAAGGCAACACCGCCCTCGAAGGGCTCTATATGTCGAACGGCATGTATTGCACCCAATGCGAGGCCGAAGGCTTTCGCAAGATCACCTATTACCCCGACCGCCCCGATGTGATGGCCACCTTCACCGTGCGCATCGAAGGCGACATGCCGGTCCTGCTCTCCAACGGCAACCCGACCGGCTCTGGCGCGGGCTGGGCCGAATGGCACGATCCCTGGCCGAAACCCGCCTATCTCTTTGCCCTCGTCGCGGGTGATCTGGTGGCGCATCCCGACACGTTCACCACCCGCTCGGGCCGTGAGGTCGCGCTCAACATCTGGGTGCGACCGGGGGATGAGGACAAATGCGCCTTTGGCATGGAGGCGCTCAAGAAATCCATGGCCTGGGACGAAGCGGTCTACGGGCGCGAATATGATCTCGATCTCTTCAATATCGTCGCCGTGGACGATTTCAACATGGGCGCGATGGAGAACAAGGGCTTGAACATTTTCAACTCTTCTTGCGTCTTATCCACAGCAGAGACCGCCACAGATGCCAATTTCGAACGTATCGAGGCGATTGTCGCGCATGAGTATTTCCACAACTGGACCGGCAATCGCATCACCTGCCGCGACTGGTTCCAGCTCTGCCTCAAGGAGGGGCTGACCGTCTATCGCGACAGCCAGTTCACCTCCGATCTGCGCTCCGCCCCGGTCAAGCGCATCTCGGATGTGATCGCGCTGCGCGCCCGCCAGTTCCGCGAGGATAACGGCCCGCTGGCGCATCCCGTCCGCCCCGAGAGCTTCATTGAAATCAACAACTTCTACACCGCGACGGTCTATGAAAAAGGGGCCGAGCTGATCGGCATGCTCAAGCGTCTGGTGGGCGATGCCGCCTATAAAGAGGCGCTCGATCTCTACTTCACCCGCCACGATGGGCAGGCCTGCACCATCGAGGATTGGCTCAAGGTGTTCGAAGATGTCACTGGCCGCGACCTCAGCCAGTTCAAACGCTGGTATTCCGACGCCGGAACCCCCAGGCTCCGCGTCACCGAAGCGTTCAACAATGGCCGCTATACGCTTCATTTCGAACAGAAAACTCCGCCCACACCCGGGCAGGAGAACAAACCGCCACGCGTCATCCCGATCGCCGTGGGCCTGCTCGGCCCCAATGGCGACGAAGTGCTGCCAACCCGCGTGCTGGAAATGACCCAAGCGCAGCAGAGCTTCAGCTTCGACGGATTAGCATCGCGGCCTATCCCGTCGATCCTGCGCGATTTTTCCGCCCCCGTGATCCTCGAACGCGAGACCACCAATGCCGAGCGCGCATTCCTGCTGGCGCATGACACCGACCCGTTCAACAAATGGGAGGCGGGGCGCGCACTGGCCCGTGCCGGCCTCATCGCCATGATCACCGAGGGCGCGGCCCCCGATGCCGCCTATCTCGATGCCATCGCCCGCGTGGCGCGCGATGAAACGCTCGACCCCGCCTTTCGCGCGCTGGCGCTTGGCCTGCCCAGCGAGGATGATCTGGCGCAGGCGCTCTTTGACGCGGGCCATACCCCCGACCCGCAAGCAATATGGGAGGCGCTCGAAACCCTCCGCGACACCCGCGCAGAGGCGCTCGATAGCATCGCCCAGGATCTCTACACCCGCCATCAGGTCACGGCCCCCTACCGCCCCGACCCCGATCAGACGGGCGCGCGGGCGCTGGCCAATGCCGCACTGGCGATGCTCAGCCGCCGCGATGGCGGCACGCGCGCGCAGGCCCAATATGATTCTGCCGATAACATGACGCAGCAATTGACGGCCTGGTCCTGCCTCTTGCAGGCGGGAACGGGCGACCGCGTGACCGAGGCCTTCTATACCCAATGGCAACACGACCGGCTGGTCATCGACAAATGGTTCAGCCTGCAGATCATGCACGCCGCGCCCGAACGGGCGGCTGAGGTGGCCGAGACATTGACACACCACCCCGATTTCACCCTGCGCAATCCCAACCGCTTTCGCGCCACGCTGGGCGCGCTCACCATGTCGCCCGCGGGCTTTCACCACGCGTCGGGGCGCGGCTATCGGCTGCTTGCGGATATGCTCATCCGGCTCGATCCGCTCAACCCGCAGACCACGGCGCGGATGTGCTCGGCCTTCGAGACATGGCGGCGTTACGATCCGGTGCGCCAGGGCATGATCGCGGCAGAACTGGACCGGATCCTTGCCACCCCGAACCTCAGCCGCGACACGACGGAAATGGTGGGCCGCATACGCGGGGCCTGAACGTGGTGCGCCCCATCAAAACCACGCCCATCCCGGGCTTGCCCCGGGACATCGCCGAGGTCGCGCGGCCCTACTCCGCCGCCCGCGCGACCTGCACAGGTCGCGCCCTTGGCCGCACCGAGGATAGCGGCTTGCAATAGCTCTGCGCCCGCGTCCAGCGCTGCATGTCTTCCAGCTTGGCGGCGCTCGACAAAGGCCCCCAATCGGCCGCCACCCCGCGCCGCCCCTCCGACACCACGCCGTCGCGCGGCACGGTATGGGCCATGATCCGGATCGCACAGGACAGATTGTCAGGCCCGTGGCGCAAGGCCTCGCCGCTGCCCGCCCGGCATTTGTAGCCGCGCGCGGTGGCAGGTAGGATCTGCAATAGCCCGTGCCACTGCCCGCCGCCGCCGATGGCCCTCGGATTATAGGTGCTTTCATGCTTGGCCAGCGCCGACAGGAACCCAACCCAGAACGCGCGCCGTCGCGCCTCTCCTCCCGTGGCATAAGAGGGGCACCAGCGCGCAATATCGCGCGGAACGCTCTGCACAAGCGGCGCGCCATGCGCCTTGAGCGCCGAGAGCGCGGCGCGCGTCCAGAGTGCAGACTCCGTGCGATGTTCCCACCGCGTGCGCGGAATATTGCCGTCTCTGGAAGGCGGGCTAAGGGTCAAATCCCCGCTCTCCCCGTCCTGCGCTGCCGCCGGAAGAGAAAAAAACAAAATAAAAACAATGCACAATAATCCCTTCATCCGGCAATTCTGACGCAAGGCCCGGGGTATGGCAACGCCCCAGATGGTGCCGAGCATATTCCCTGCCTTCACCCAAGCATCGCCCTCTTTTGGTCGAAATCCGGCGGCACCCTTGGATGCACCAGCACTGCCGGAGCCACCATGCCGTTTGAACCGCTCGCCACACCTGAACCCACCGACCCGGCCCCGCGCAAGCGTCGGGCGCAGGCGACACGCCTCTGGCCCGATCTGCTCGGCCTCCTGCGGCGCAAGCCCGAAACGGATATCGACAGCCTCTCCAAACGTATCCTGCTCCCGTCTCTGCCGGTGACGGACGAGGAAATGGCCCGGGCCATGCATCAGGACCGGGGTCAGAAACTTGCCCGCCAGGAAATGTGGGCCGAACTGGCGCAGGTGATCGAATACACCGATGCCGCGCGGCTGCGCACACCGGGGGGCGAGACTGCGACCACCCTGCTGGCTGTCGGCGCACGCGCCGATGTCGTGGCCGCCGCCGAAGACGCGCTCCATGACGGCGCAGAACCGGACCCCTTCGGCATCGACGCGCTGGAAGAGATGCGGGCGGAATACCCCGACAGCTACCCCTGCGCGCTGATCGCCGCGCTCGCGCATATCGACATCGGCTGGGCGTGGCGTGCCACCGCCACCGACCGCACCCGCGCGGCGCATGAACTACGCTTTCTCGAACATTTCAAACGCGCCGACGATATTCTTGCCCCCTTCGATGGCGTCGATCTCGATGCGCCCTCGCTGGCGGCGGCGCAATGCGCCCTTCTGGCGGCGCGGCAACAGCCCCGGATGCGGGTTGCCGATGATTACGAACGGCTGATCGACCTTGATCCCGACAGCCCCCGCCACATGCGCGCGCTTGGCGAGGCGCTCTTGCCCGCGCGCTATGGCAGCTACGAGATGCTCGATCTCGAAGCGCGCCGCACCGCTGCGCGCACCGGCGAAATCTGGGGCGCAGGGGCCTATGCTTGGGTCTATTTCGACGCCCTCGCGCTCGACCCCGGCGCGATGACGCGGCTTGACGCCGAATTCTTCGTGGACGGGTTGCGCGACATCGTGACCCGCCGCCGTGACCAGCATGTGATCAACCAGCTTTCGGCCTTTTGCGGCATCGTCATGGCACCCAAGACCGGCAAGGACCGGCTTTCGCCGTCCCTGGACGCTGCCCGCCGCCGCATCCACGACTGTCTGGATTGGCTCTTGGAAAACCATCTGCAGGAACTGCACCCGCTGATCTGGTCGCAAACCCTGCTCAGCCCCGGTCTGACGCCCGCGCTGCCCTCGCGCCGTGCGTTGGTGGTCAAGGGCCGTCAAACCGCCCTGCGCGTCATCGCCCAACGCTTTGCCGAAGACATATCAGACGGCAGTTCCATCGCCTTTTCCAGCTCCGGCATGTATCGCCTGCCCGCGCTGTGACCGCCCTCAGAAATGCGCCTTTGGCTCATCCGGCTTGCCCGCCGCGATGGCCAACACCCCGGCCAGCCCGGTAAAGCCCAACGGGAACATGGTAAAGACGTTGAAGCCGAAGGCGTAATACATCAGCCCCGCGGAAACGAGCAACAACACCCCTCCCCACAACGCGCGCATCTTGGCCATCGCCCCCCCGGCAATCGCCAGAAGCGGGGCCAGAAAGCTCGCGCTGCGGATCAGCGCGGGGTCACTCACCTGCGTCAGCAGGCCATCCACCTCGCCAACCCGGTTGACCACCTCGGTATAGCCATAGCTGAAAAACCCGACCAGCACCGCCAGGCAGCCGCCGATCACACCCAATACCATTGCCGCGCTGCGCATATGCCCGCCTCCTGAACTTCTGCCCGATATGGGGCCTCTTGCCTGCTTATCCAAGCAGCGCGTCTTGCGTATCCTTGCCCCATCCCAGATAGAGCGTGCCGCCCGCGTCAATCAGCGGCCGTTTCATCAGCGTCGGATGCGCGGCCAAGAGCGTCAGAGGATCCTGCGCACGCTCTTCCTCGCTCAGCCCGCGCCAGGTGGTAGACTGCCGATTCACCAGCGCCTCGCCAAACTGCACCCATGCCGCCTGTGCCAAATCCTTGGGCAGCCCCTCGGCCCGAACATCGTGAAACGTCACATTACCCAATGCTTTCAACGCCTTGCGGCAGGTGTCACAGGTCTTGATACCGTAAAGGATCATCGCATACTCCGTCATTTCTGCGCTTTTATCGGGCAAAATCCCGCGCGTCACGGAGTTTCGCTTGATTTTTACAATGGCAATGCAATCATGACGCCCGTCACGATGGGCATTCAGAAGCCGCCTTTGCAACGCTTGGCCGGTCCCTGAGGGCTCGGCATGACATGGCCCGGCATATTCCCGGGGAAGCGACGCAAAAGGAGAAGCGGCATGCCGACCGGCACCGTGAAATGGTTTAATACCACCAAAGGTTATGGATTTATCGCCCCTGATGGCGGCGGCAAGGATGTGTTCGTTCACATCTCTGCGGTCGAACGCTCAGGGCTCACAGGGCTCGCCGACAATCAAAAGGTCGGGTTCGAGCTTCAGGAAGGGCGCGACGGCCGACAAATGGCCTCGGATCTGCGTTTGCTCTGACGCGTCAGCTTCGGCGTTAGCCCCGTGGCGCGACTGCGCCGCAGGTTGAACCAAGATCACAGTCAACACAAAACAGGGCGCCACGCCGCGCCCTGTTTCAGAGGCTTTCGCCTCAGTAACAGCCCTTCGCACCCTCAGGGCAGTTGAGATGCGACGTGGCCGTATAGGACCGGTGCCGCACCTTGGCGACCGGATGGCGCATCACCTGCTGATAGGTCTGCGTCTGGTTGGGCTGGCCACAGCAAATCACCCCGTTCAGCGTCACCGGCTGCAATCCGGCTGGGCAGTAATTGGCTTTGCTCTCATAGGCATAGACCTTGGCGCTTTGGGCCATGGCCGGGGCTGCAAGGGCTGCAAGGGCCAGGGCGGAAATCAGGGTCGATATGCGCAGGGACATGGGAAACCTCTCGAAAAAACAAGGACATTATTGGCGCGATGGTATGACATAACCGCACCCTGTCAATTTCTTTCCCGACGAAACTCTCTGTTTCCCGTCTACTTCGCGGTTTTGGGTGCCCCGGCGCCGGGGCCAGTCTGACGGAAAGTCACGACAAAATGCCCCAGATCCCCCTCGACATGCACCACCTGACGCGGCAGGCGGATCACCGGCCTGGCCTCGGCATAGCTTGCCTGCCAGGCCCGGTCGGTCAGCACACAGCCCGCTTCCTGGCCCGCATAGTCATGCGCGGGCGGCACCTCGCGCATGAACACCAGCCCACGCACCAGCGCCCGATCCCCCAGATACACCGCGCCCGTGCCCATCACATCGACGGCCTTGCCCTTGGTCAGCACCGATTGCTGATGGCTCTGCGCCCAGACCCCGCAGAGCAGAACCCGGCCCTGCGCCTCGCGAATGTCCACCGCCACGCTCAGCCCACCGCCGGAATCATAGCTTCCGCCCGAAACCACCGGTTCCGCGCCCAACCGCGCCACCGTCTGCGGCCCCGTCGCCGTGCAGCCTGCCACGACCAGCGCGGCCAGCATCATTCCCTTGCGTGTCATCTCCGGCCCTCCGATTGCGCCTTCATAACGCTCAGCATAGCCCTCCGGCCCGCGATTGCCAGCATGGCCTCAGACCTGTGCGGCCACGGCCCCCGTATCCTTGAGCATCTCGGGATACCACCGCTCCAGCGTCGGCAGGAACGCCGTGCGCAGCTTGGCCACCTGCGCCGGTGTCAGATCCTCGCGCCAGACCCCCGCCTGCCCCTTGGCAAAGAACGCGGTCATGCCCTTGGGCCTTTCCGCAAAGCCTAGCGTCTCTTCCTGCCGCTTCATCGCCTCGAAACTCGTGGCCTTGATCGCCCGCGCCAGCTTGGGCCCGTCCACCTTGACCTTGAGGAATTTCTCCAGCAGCCCGCGCATGGTGCGGCCGGGATTGTGCAACAGATCCTCGTAACGCACCACATGAATGGGCAGGCCCGGCGCGTTGGTCCAGACCCGGATATGATCATCCCACCGCCCCAACAGGTCGATGATGCCGCTCGGCGTGCCGGTGATCGTATCGGGGTTGCACATCCGCTCGATCGCCAGATCCAGATCGCAATTCTGGTGCCGGGCAAAGGACGGGGCCAGGTCGAACGGATTGCGAATGATATAGATCGCCGCGGCGGTCAGTTCGGGCGGGATCACATCCTGATCGAAAATCCGCACCGTCTGGCAATGAGTCTTGACGAAATGATGGTCGGGTTTCGAGGCCGCAATCAGCCGTAGCGCGCGGCCACGCACCCGCATCCAATCCTCCAACCCCTGCCCGCGAAACGGCGCGCCATTGGCCGCATCAAAGAAATCCTGCCGCGTGTCACCTGTGGTGAACTGCCGCAAATTGTTGATATCCGGGGCTTTTCCCAGCGGCATGAAGTAATGCGCCAAGAGGCTGCGCATCCATGTATTGCCCGATTTGGGATAGCTCGCCAGCCAGATAATCCGCCGCAGATCGCTCATTCCAGATACCCGTATCGCTTCATCGTCTCGCCCATCTTGGATCGGATCATCTCCGCCAGCGCCGGGTCGAGATCGGTTTTCCACTGATCCTTCTGGCCCTTGCCAAAGAATTTCTCGCTTTGCTCTGGCCGCTCGATGAACCCCTGTTCCTCTTCCTGACGCGACAATTCGTCAAAGCTGGAAAAGCGGATGGCCCTCTGCAAACGCGTCTTGTCCACCGGCACGCCAACCAAATCCAGCACCTTGGCGAAATGCGTTTCGGGATCGTCGAGCAAATCCTCATAGCGCACGATCAGCCGCTTCCACGGCGCATAGGCCATCCAACTCTTGACGTGCAAGTCCCAGGTGCTGAGGTATTGGGCGACCGATGTCTCGGTCGGCAGATTGCCATTGTCAGGATGACAAATCTTCTGCGCCGCGTCCTCTTGCGTGATGCCGTAATGGCGCGCGTAGGACAGCACCATATCAAGCGGGTTACGGATGATATAAATGGCCGAGCGCGTATAGCGATCGGGGATCAGATCGATCCGCTCCGGGGCCACGCGCGCGTTATGGGTTTTGACGAAATTCACATCGGCATTGTTGGCGACGATCCCGCGCAGCACACCCTCACGCAGCCGCAGGCACAGCGAAAGGTCCGTGGGGTCAATCTCGCGCCCTGCAACGCGGTTGTACATCTTGACCACGGCATCGCCCACGGCGAACCGATGCGCCTGATTGATCGGCACCGGCTCTTGGGCATTCATCAGGTAATTGGCAAGGAAAAGCCGCGTCCACGTATTGCCAGACTTCGGATAAGAGGCCAGCCAGATGATACTTCGCTTCATGCCCTGTCAGCCTCCACAACGTTGTTACTTGGACGCAAGACATAAAAAAGGCGGGGGGAAATGTCACCCCCCGCCCCTTGTCTTTTAACCGGTCGATTAGAACGACAGGTTCACCGAGGTGCCGATGACAGTGCCTTCGACAGTGGTGTTTGCGTTGCCGAAGGTCGCGCCAACGTCTGCGTTCACAGAACCTTCAACATAGGCTGCGTACACGGCCCAGGTCACGCCAGCGCCGAGCGAACGGCTGCCGACCAGCTGGTAGGCTTCGTATTCGGCTTTGTCGCCGGATGCGGCGCCAATACCGCTGTACTCACCCTGGTAGGTGTCGAAACCAACCGACCACGGACCAGCGATGTCATAGGTCACGCCGAGGCTCCAGCCTTCGGAGTCCCATGCACGCAGACCGCCGTTGTCGTTCTCGCCGTAGCCACCGCCGATGACGAAGCCGTTGAAGCCGACGTTCAGGCCGATGTTCCACACTTCGGGATCGCTGGTGCCAACAACGTTGGACTCTGCAGTGCCCCAACGAGCAGCGAAGTCAACGTCAACACCGTTGAACGACTGGCTGTAGGCCAGACCGATGTCGAACACGTCGGTGACGCCCGCATTGCGGTTCACACCGAAGTTGTTCACGGCATTACCAGCAGCGTTAGCTGCATAGGACACGCCGAGTGTCAGGCCGTTGAACGACGGGGTGTAGTACGTGATGCGCTGCACGTCGTTGTTGCCGAGAACTTCAGCATAGGACGAAATGCCGGAGTCACGGAATGCGAAGGGCAGGTTGCCGCCAGCAGCGATCGAAATCGGAACGAAGCCCGAAACCCACGGAGAGTTGATGTCGATACCGCCAGAAACTTGCGGTGCGCCAATGCTCATTTTGTAACCAGCCGAGTTTTCGGCGCCGAGGTCGATACGGCCCAGCGTGTCGCCGGAGATCGAGAGGTACGATTCGTCGATACCGTCTGCACCACCGCCAGCGTTCAGTGCTTCATACTGAACGTTGATACCGAAGGTCAGGCCGTTGTCCAGCGTCACCGACGGGGTGAAGTGGATTTCAGCGTCCGTGAATACGTCAACGCCGTCGAAATCTGCGCCGGCTTGGGCAGCAGTGTTCGAGTCGACAGTCACATAGCCAACGTGCGAGTCGTAGAACCCGCCCCAATCCATGTTCCATTCTTGTGCCGATGCGGGAGCGGCAAATGCCACGCCGAGAGCAATCGCGCTGGTGCTCAGAAGTTGCTTTTTCAAGGGTGTCCCTCCTCAGAAGCAGGTTAATCAGATCCGCCGCACCAGTCATTGGAAACGGCTTGCGCTATGAAATGCGCCATTACCCCCCAAACTGTCAACGCGACCTCCCCGCTCCGACCGCATCGCGCCCGGAATGTGACGCAGAAACCACACCCCTTTCCCAGAGCCCTTTTAAACAAGGCGCATCGATCAACCTTGTTGCGCGTCCAGCACTTTTTTTGCCGCCCGGAAACATTCAAGAGCCTGCGGCACGCCACAATAAATTCCAACAACATGGATAATCGCGCGAATTTCCTCGGGCGTGACCCCGTTGTTGATGGCACCGCGGCAATGCAATTCCCATTCATGCATCTTGCCCAGCGCCCCCAGCATGGCCAGATTCATCATGCTGCGCGTCTTGGGGGGAATCACCTCATCGCCCCAGCCAAACCCCCAGCACCAGGCCGTCATCGCCTCTTGAAACGGGCGGGTAAACTCATCCGCTGCTTCCAGACTGCGCTCGACATACTCCGCCCCCAGCGTCGCCTTGCGCTGCTCCAACCCCTTGAGAAAGAGATCCTCGTCGAATGTGCTCATGTCATGCTCCTTTGCCCGCCTGCCAATCTTCCACCCGGTCCACGACCTGCCGATACCACAGATTCGCAGCCCGCAAAAAATGCGGCCGCTCGCCCGGATGCAGCCAGCTTCGACTGAGCGGCGTGGCACTATAGGCCGTCGCCCCCCGCGCATCGCCAATCGCCTGATAACCCGCCTTCGATCCCAGCCAAGGGGCCATCACCGTGCCCGAGCCAGAGAATCCCATCGCGTAATGCACCCCCTCGTCATGCCCCACATGCGGCATATGCGAGAAACTGTAGCCGGTGAATCCTCGCCACGAATGGCTGAGCTTGACGCCGGCCAGATCGGGCCAAATCCCCACCATGACCTTGTAAAGCTGCGCCGCCGCCGCCTCTGGCCCCATCTCCGCCATCGACGCCCGCCCACCAAAGAGCACCCGGCGGCCATCCGGCGAAATGCGGAAATAACTGTGCCGCGCCCGAGTCTCGACCATCATTCGCCGCCCCGGCGCGATATGGCCGATCAGGTTCGACGGCAATTCCTCGGTGGCGATGATATATGAGGGCAACGGAAAGACGCGCGCCATATGCCAGCGAAACGGGCGGCTGGTATAGCCGTTCGTTGTCAGCACCAGCTTGGCCGCGCGGATCACCCCCTTGGCGGTCTGCACCCGGTATCCCGCACCTTCGGCCTCGCGCGCTGTCACCGCCGCATGGGTCACCACCGGCACGCCCCGCCGCCGCACCGCGCGCAAGAGGCCCTGATGAAATTTGGCCGGATGAATCGCGCCATGCTCGGGGAACAGCAGCCCGCCATGATATTTCTCGGTCGTGATTTCCTGCCCCAGATCGGCACGCTCGATCAGGCGCACCTTGACTTCCGATTTCGCGCTCACGACCTCGGCCATCCGCCGCTGATTGGCGAAATGCTTGGGCGTATAGGCCAGTTGCACCCGCCCCGTGTTCTGGAAATCGCACTCGATGCCCTCACGCGCGATCAGATCCCTGGCCCAGTCGAGCGCGGGCTTCGCCTCGGCGAAAAGCGCATCCGCCGCCTTGGCCCCGAATTTCGCCTCCAACTCGGCCCAGCCCAGACGCGGATGCGCCCCGAACATGCCGCCATTCCGGGTCGAGGCCCCATGCCCGGGCTCTGCCGCATCGACGACGACCACCCGCGCGCCGCCCTCATGCGCCGCAAGCGCCGCAGACAACCCCGCATAGCCCGCCCCGATCACCAGCACATCACAGGTGTCGGGCAGGTCCTCGCCCGCCTCGGGCGCGCTCAGTGCCGACCACCAGTAAGGGGTGCCAAGATCGGCCTCCCGTGCCCATTCGATCCGCATGACACTCTCCCGATCTCGCACCGTCATGGCGCGGCTGTGGACCTTACAAAATCCGCTTCATTTCGTAAGAAGTGTAAGATCAGAATCGCAGCGAAAGACAAGACATCCCGCCATCAAGCTTGGCACATTCGATGTTGTCGATCTGGACAACCTCATACCCATGCGCCGACAGCATCTCGGCCGTGCGCGGGAACCCGGCCGCCATGATCACCAGATTATTGAAGCGAATACAATTACTTGCGGCTTCCTCGCCGTCGGGCACCAACAGCACCTCATAGCCTTCGAAACAGCCCGACACCGCCAGCCTACGTGTGCTCAGGATGGTTTCAGGGGCCAGCAGACCGCAATCGGTCTTGAAGTGCAAAACCCCCTCCGGGGTCTCGACCAGCCTCAAAGTGTAGCCATATTCATTAACAATATCAGTTAGTTGCGCCACGCCTTCGCGATTGGTCCGGGCCGACAACCCCACCAGAATCTCGCGCCCCGTCACCAGAATATCGCCCCCCTCGATGGTCCCCGGCGCGGTGATTTCTGCGATCCTGTCGCCATAAAACCCCGCAATTGCCGGGCGCATTTCGGCCACTTCACCCATCCGGGTCGGCGCACCGGGACGCATGGCGATGGCCAGCTCCGGCAGGCAAAGCATTGTATCTTCTACGAAAACCGCGTCAGGATAGGCTTCAAGCGCGGGCAATTCCACCACCTCGGCCCCGGTGCTGCGCAGGGTCGCCACATAGGCGGCATGCGCCTCCAGCATCCGCGCCAGATCCGGCGTGCCGATATCCTCGGCCCTCAAGCCATCCACAATGCTCCGACCCGGCTTTCGGGTGATCGCCCGGCGGAATTCATAGCTGGAATTCATCACATAACCCTCTGATTATATTATATTTCAGGCGATCTTGGCGCGCCGCGCATTGGCATGGGCCACGATCCGGTCAATCGCTTGGGCAAAGGGTGCATCCTCGACCGTCAGCGCCAACCGCACCCATGTGTCGAGCGTCTTGCCAAAGGACGCCCCCGGCATCACCGCCACACCGGTTTTTTCCAAGAGATCAAAGGCATAGCTTTCCCCGTCCAGTCCTGTCGCGGCAATATCCACCATCGCGAACATCCCCGCCTCGGGGCGATGCACCCTCAATGCCGTTTCCCGCTCCAACCGCGCCGCCAAGAGGTCTGCACGCGCCGCAAACCTCTGCCGCATGCCCCCTGCAACATCCGATCCCTCACGCACCGCCTGCTCCGTCATATCCGCGATAAACGGTTGATTTCCAAAGAGCATTGTCTCGGACAGCGCCAACAGATTGGCGGTAAACTCCAGGGATCCGACACACCAGCCGCTGCGGAAACCGGGCGCCGCGTGGCTCTTGGAGATCGACGACACCGCGACAACGCGCTCCGCCAGATCCGGATCGGACAGGGGCGAGACAAACTCGGACCCCTCAAACACCAGATCCTCATAAACCTCGTCTGAAATGATCCACAGATCATGCTCAACCGCCAGCCGCCCAAGTGCCGCAATATCGGCACGGGTCAGAATCGCCCCCGTGGGATTGTGCGGTGTGGTCAATAAAATCGCGCGTGTTCTAGGGGTTATCAGGGGGGCCACATCCACCGCCGCCATGCGAAATCCGTTCTCGGGCCTCAGCGGCACCGGCACCATCGCAGCCCCTGTGGCCCGGATCACCCCTTCGTAGGTGGCATACATCGGATCCCCCACCAGCACTTCGGCACCCGCTTCCGCCACCGCCATCATCACCGCATAGAGCGCGGTTTGCGTCCCCGGAAAGCACATCACCTGATCGGGATGAAACACGCGGCCCCTGTTCTTGCTGTATTTTTCCGCAAGTGCCGCGCGCAATCCCGGCTCGCCCCGCCCGTCCGAATAGCCCGTGCGCCCCGCCTTCATCGCGGCATAGGCGGCGTCCTTGAGGCGCTCGGGCGTGGGCACATCCGGCTCGCCAATCGTAAGGCGGATCACCTCGCGACCCGCGCGCGCCATCTCCTTGGCCCGCGCATGCACTTCCCACTTGGCCCCGCCAAGCCCGGCAAGCCTTTCATTTATCGAGGAAAATCTCATGTTTTCGCCGCCTCTTCCAAATCCAGTTGCAGAATCGCCCCCACCGCCGCAAGGGCAATTCCCGTCAGTTCATCCGGCCCGAACGCCTCGGGCAGCGCGCCACCTTCCAGCCAGAGCCCGTCAATCACCCCGTTGCAGGCAATCGCCAACCGCCGCGCCTGCCCCGCATCCGGGCCGCGCCCCGCTTCTTCCAGCGCTCCCACGATCAACCGCTCGAGGCGGTCGCGAAAATCGTGATAGGTCTGCGCATGCACCGCGCGCATCCGCGCATCCTGCCGCACATGATTGAGAAACCCGGCCCATAGCCCGACCGAGGCCGAATCCACCACCGGCGGCGTGACCGAGGCCACCACCAGCGCCGCCAGCCGTTCGCGCGCCGTCTCCCGCTCTGCAACCCCGGCAAAGGTCTGTTCTGTCAGCCCCGCCATATGCGCGAGATACGCCTCCTGAACCAGCTCATCCTTGGTGGAAAAGTAATGCCGGATAAGGCCTTGGGTCACATCCGCCCGCTCTGCGATGGCGCGCACCGTGGCCCCGCGCACGCCTTGTTCCACGATCAGATCAAGTGTCGCCATCACCAGCGCCTGACGGCGGGTGTCGGCCCCTTCGCGCCTGAATTTGCGGCGTTCTCCGGTCATGGTCGCCTGCATCCTCCGGCGCGAACAATTATACGCTTGCATAATTACGACTCTTCCGCCTTACTACAAGCCGAAAGTGCCCACGCCGGAGACATGCCCTTGACCGCAGCGCCCCGACCGCCCGACGCACCCGCCCCGGTGCCTCCCGCGATCCTTGTCGAAGACCTGCACAAGTCATTCGGGCCGCTCGAAGTGCTCAAGGGCGTGTCGCTCACCGCACAAAAGGGCGATGTGGTGGCGATCATCGGCGGGTCAGGCTCGGGCAAGTCGACGATGCTGCGCTGTATCAATTTCCTTGAGACGCCGACATCGGGCCGGATCGTGGTCAATGGTGAGGAAATCGCCATGCGCCCCGACGGAAGCCCCGCCGACCGCCGCCAGATCGAACGTATCCGCACGAGGCTTGGCATGGTGTTTCAGGCCTTCAACCTCTGGACCCATCGCACCCTCCTTGAGAACGTGATCGAGGTGCCGGTGCATGTTCTGAAAACCCCGAAAAATCAGGCGATTGAGAGGGCGCGCGCGCTGCTTGATCGCGTTGGCCTTGGCGACAAGGCCGATACCTTTCCCGCCTTTCTGTCCGGTGGCCAACAACAGCGCGCCGCCATTGCACGGGCGCTCGCGGTCGATCCTTCCGTGATGCTATTCGACGAACCCACCAGCGCGCTTGACCCCGAGCTTGTCGGCGAGGTGCTCAGCGTGATCCGCGATCTTGCCGCCGAAGGGCGCACCATGCTGATCGTCACCCATGAGATGAAATTCGCCCGCGAGGTGGCCAGCCATGTGGTCTATCTCTACCAGGGCCGGATCGAGGAAGAAGGCCCCCCCGAGCGCGTCTTTGGCGCGCCGCAATCGGCCCGCCTCAAGCAATTCCTGCAAACCGTCGGATAAGGCGGGGCAGATCAAACCAACCAACAAGGGAGACTGACATGACACTGAAAACCATCCTCGCCGCCGCCACTTTGGCGGCCCTCGGCACCGGGCTTGCCGCGCAAGAGGTCAAGATCGGCATCGCCGCCGAACCCTATCCGCCCTTTGCCTCGCTCGACAGCTCGGGCACCTGGGTCGGCTGGGAGGTCGATGTGATCGACGCGGTGTGCAAGGCCGCAGAACTCAACTGCGTGATCACCCCGGTGGCATGGGACGGGATCATCCCCTCGCTCACCGGCGGCCAGATCGACGCCATCATGGCCTCCATGTCGATCACCGAAGAGCGGATGAAAACCATCGACTTTTCCGACCCTTACTACAACACGCCAACCTTGGTCGTGGCTGACAAGGCAGCCAACATCGACGCCACCCCCGAGGGCCTGAAAGGCAAGATCATCGGCGTTCAGGCCTCGACCATCCATCAGGCCTATGCGCAGGAATACTTCAAGGACGCCGCCGAGATCCGGATCTATCAAACGCAGGACGAGGCCAATCAGGATCTGGTCGCAGGCCGGATCGACGCCACGCAGGCCGACAGCATCGCCATGGCGGATTTCGTATCCACCGACGCGGGCGCCTGCTGCGAGATCAAGGGCAATGTCGCGGATGACCCGGCCATTCTCGGGCTTGGCGTGGGGGCCGGCGTGCGCAAGGATGACGACGCCCTGCGCGAGGCGCTCAACAAGGGCATCGCGGCCATTCTGGCCGACGGCACCCATGCGGAGATCACCTCGCACTACTTCAAAGCCAGCATCTACTAAACCCGTTGGAGGGGCTGCTGGACACATTGGGGCTGGCGGAAGCCGCCAGCCTCTTGTCGCTAGAGCCTCCGGGCTGGGGCGGCAACCTCTTGCGCGGACTGGTGAATTCGCTCCAGATCGCGCTCGGGGCCTTTGGCTTTGGCCTCCTGATCGGATTGGGCGGAGCTTATGGCAAGCTTTATGGCGGGCCGCTCCTGCGCGATCTTCTGGCAATCTACACCACCGTCATCCGCGCCGTGCCGGAACTGGTGCTGATCCTGATCCTCTATTACGTCGGCTCTGACCTGATCAATCAGGCCGCAACCGCCATGGGCTATGACCGGGTCGAGATCAGCGGCGTCGTTGCGGGCATCTGGGTCTTGGGCGTGGTGCAAGGGGCCTATGCAACCGAGGTCTTGCGCGGGGCGATTCAGGCAATCCCGCCGGGGCAACTAGAGGCCGCGCGCGCCTTTGGCATGCCACCGCTGATGACGCTGCGCCGCGTGACGATCCCTGCAATGATGGGCTTTGCCACGCCGGGACTGGCAAACCTCTGGCTGATTGCCACCAAGGACACAGCCCTCCTGGCTATCGTGGGGTTCAGCGAATTGACGCTGGAAACACGACAGGCGGCAGGCAGCACGCGGGCCTATTTCACCTTTTTCCTCGCCGCGGGCGCGCTCTACCTCCTCGTCACGCTGTTCTCCGGCACGATCTTCGCGCGGATCGAGAAATGGGCGCGGCGCGGTCAACCCTCGTTGCGCGAGGGTGGGCGATGAGCGATCTGCGCGCCCTCCTGATCCCGCGCCGCCTGTTCCTGATGGCGCTTTTTGCCGGTTTCGTGATCTGGTGCGCCCTCTCGCTGCGATGGGACTGGTTGCCGCAATACCTGCCTCTGGCGATTGAGGGGCTGTGGCGCACAATCTGGATTCTGGTGGTGACGGTGGTGCTTGGGTTCATGCTCGCCGTGCCGCTTGGACTGGCACAGGCGGCAGGGCCCTGGTATCTGGCCACCCCCGCGCGCATCTTCTGCACCATCATTCGCGGCACGCCGCTCCTGCTGCAAATCTGGCTGCTCTATTACGGGCTTGGTTCTCTTTTTCCGCAATACCCGTGGATACGCGGGTCCGATCTGTGGCCCTATCTGCGTCAGGCCTGGCCCTATGCCGTTCTGGCACTTACCCTGTCCTATGCGGGCTACGAGGGCGAGGTGATGCGCGGCGGCTTTGCCAGCGTGCAAAAAGGCCAGCTAGAGGCCGCGCGCGCCTTTGGCATGCCGCGTTTCACGATCTTTCGCCGGATATGGCTACCGCAGGCCATTCGCAATGTCCTGCCCACCCTCGGGGGCGAAACCATCCTGCAACTCAAGGCAACGCCGCTGGTCGCAACCATCACCGTGATCGAGATTTACGCGGTCTCGAGCCGCGTGCGCGCCGACACCTTCATCGTCTATGAACCGCTGTTGCTGCTGGCACTGGTCTACATGATCATCGCGGGCCTTATCGCGCTGATGTTCCGCTGGGTCGAAAACCGCGTCCCCTCGCGCAGACGAGAGGGCTGAATCCCCGTCGCTCCATCGTGATGTGACGGCAGGGGCAATCCGTGGTATCCTGTTCCCACCACAACGTGACGGCGCAATGCCGGACCTTCGGCTTCCGCGCCCCGAAAAGGGAGGCCAGAATGACCAAGACCATCGGCAATCCATTGACATGGCTGGCGGGCACCACCGCAAGCGCGGGGCGCAGCGCGTCCGACGCCGCCGAGGCGCTCGGCAGCGAAATCACCACCCCACCCGAGGTGCGCACCCTCAGCCATGACGACCTGCGCGCCGCCCTGCACAAGGGGCTGGCGGATTTCGTGGCCCTGCGCAGCGACGTGTTCTTTCTCATCGCCATCTATCCGCTGATCGGCATCACGCTGGCCCTCACGGCGTTTCACTCCGCCAATCTCCACCTGCTCTTTCCGCTGGCGGCGGGCTTCACCCTGCTGGGTCCGGTGATCGGAACCGGGCTCTATGAAATGAGCCGTCAGCGCGAAACCGGGCAGGCAACGGGCTGGGGCACTGCCCTGCACGCCCTGCGCGCGCATGTTCTGGGGCCGGTGCTGGTACTGGGGGTCTATCTCATGGGGCTTTTCGTGGTCTGGATGTTCGCCGCAAAGTATATCTACGACCTCACGCTTGGGCCGCTTCCGCCCACCAGCCTGATGGGGTTTGCGCAGGATGTGCTGACCACCGGGGCGGGCTGGCAGATGATCATCTTGGGCATGGCCACGGGCTTTGTCTTTGCCGCCGCCGTTCTCGTGCTCAGCCTGATCTCGTTCCCGATGCTGATCGACCGGCGCGTGGGCCTGCCTGTGGCGGTGATGACCTCGGTTGCCGTGGCGCGGCGCAATCCGCGCATTGTCGCCACCTGGGGCCTGATCGTGGCGCTTGGCATGACCCTCGGGATGCTGCCCGCGTTCCTCGGATTGGTGATCGTGCTGCCGGTGCTTGGGCACGCGACATGGCATCTCTACCGCGCCGCCGTGCCGGCTGAGGGCTAATCCGCCTCGGCCAGCCGCGCCACATAGCGCGCGAGCGTGTCGATCTCGAGATTGACCATATCACCGAGGGCCACATCGCCCCAAGTGGTCACCGATTTGGTATGCGGGATGAAGTTGATCCCGAAATCGCAGCCCTCGACCTCGTTGACGGTAAGCGAGGTGCCGTTGAGCGCCACCGATCCCTTGGGGGCGATGAACCGTGCGAGGGACGCGGGCGCGCGCAGCGTGACGCGGGTGCTGTCGCCCTCGTCGCGCAACCCCACGACCTCGGCCAGCCCGTCGACATGGCCCGACACGATATGCCCGCCCAATTCGTCGCCCACCCGAAGCGCACGTTCCAGATTGACGCGCCGCCCCTCGGCCCATCCCGACAGATTGGTCTTGGACAGGGTTTCGGCCGAAATATCCACGTCGAACCAGCCGGACCCGAGCGCCACAACCGTCAGGCACACGCCATCACAGGCGATAGAGGCACCAATCTCGATCCGGGCGGTATCATAGCCGGTTCCGATCCGCGCGCGCAGATCGCCACGATGCTCGACCGCCTGAATGCGCCCCACATCGGTGATGATGCCCGTGAACATGTATCGCTCTCCTCTTGGTGTCCTGCGACCCCTACCGCCCCCACCGCCGCCAGACAAGAGACCGCAGCCGACAGGGCTTATTTTCGCCCGATTATTGCAGTAGAAAGCGTTATCAAGCGCAAAGGCAAGAGACTCTGCCATGACTGGTCTGACCGGCAAGAACCGTGCGTTCCTGTTTCTTCAGGGGCCGCATGGGCCGTTCTTCTATCAACTCGGGCAGATGCTGCGCCGGGCGGGGGCGGATGTCTGGCGCGTGGGATTCAATGCCGGGGATCAGGCCTTCTGGCGCGAGCGGAGCAGCTATCTGCCCTTCCTCGGTCAGGCCGAGGATTGGCCGGCAACTCTCACCCAGGTCCTCGATGACAAGCGCATCACCGATCTGGTGCTCTATGGCGATACCCGGCCCATCCATGCGCAAGCGGTTGAACTGGCGCGGGCGCGCGGCCTCACGATCCATGTGTTCGAGGAAGGCTACATGCGCCCCTATTGGGTGACGTATGAGCGCGGCGGCACCAACGGCAACTCCCGCCTGATGGAGATGAGCGTACCCGAGATGCGGCAGGCGCTGGAAAACTCGGACATGGACACCGCCCTGCCCCCGGCCAGTTGGGGTGACATGCGCCAGCATGTGTTTTACGGCGCGCTCTATCATGGCTTTGTCCTCTTCCTGAACCGCCGCTACCGCCATTTCCGCCCCCATCGCGCGCTGACCGTCGGGCAGGAATTCACGCTTTACCTCAAACGCCTCGTGCTGATGCCGGTCCAAGCCATCGAGCGGCGTCTGACCACATGGCGGGTGCGCACCGGCGGCTTCCCCTATCACATTGCGCTCTTGCAATTGGAACACGACGCCTCGTTCCAGGCCCATTCGCCCTTTTCCACGATGACCGAGTTTCTGGAAACCGTGATCGACGGCTTTGCACGCGGTGCGCCACCCCATCATCATCTGGTGATCAAGGCGCATCCGCTGGAGGATGGCCGCGCCCCGATCCGCAGCGAATTGCGCCGCCTTGTGCGCGCCCATGGCCTGCGCGGGCGGGTGCATTACCTGCGCGGCGGCAAGCTTGCAAAATTGCTGGACGAGGCGCGTTCTGCCGTCACGGTCAATTCCACGGCGGCACAGCAGGTGCTCTGGCGTGGCATTCCGCTGCGCACCTTCGGTCAGGCGGTCTATGCCAAACCGCAATTCGTCTCGACCAAACCCTTGCCCGATTTCTTTGCCGGGGCAGAGCGCCCCGACCGCCGCGCCTACACCGATTATCGGCGATTTCTGCTGGAAACCAGCCAGATCGCGGGCGGCTTTTATTCCTCGTCCGGGCGGCGTCAATTGCTGCGACAAGCGGTCGATATGATGCTCGCCCCCGAAGACCCCTATGACGCGCTGCGCTCCGGCAGCGCGGCCCCTCGGCAACAGTTGCGCCTCATCACATAGGCTCAGGCGATGGAAATGCTGGATTTTATCAATTTTGTCCGGTAGCCTTGCGAAAAAAGACCCGAGGCAGAACAAGAACAGGTCGAGGAGACCGAGCAGTGACATCCCGACACACCCGATGGGCGCGCCCTGTCGCGCTATTGCTTATCGCGTCCCTCGTGGCCGGATGCGGCCTGCCGCGCGTGGGCCCCAACAAACGTCAACTCTACGCCGGATCGGTCCAACGTCAGGGCGATGCCTTTGTCGTGACGGTGAATGATCGCGTGACCCGCGCGACCGCCGTGCAACCGGCGCTTGGCTTTACCGACCAGTTTCAGAACGCAGGCCTGCTTGGCTCTGACCTTATCAGCCCCGGCGATACCTTGGGCCTGACCATCTGGGAAAACGTCGATGACGGGCTCTTGGCCGGCGAGGCGACCAACCAGACCACCCTGGGCGAGGTGCAGGTGGACGGCTCCGGCTTCATCTTCGTGCCCTATGCAGGCCGGATCAAGGCCGCGGGCAACACCCCCGAGGGCGTCCGCCGCATCATCACCGAAAAACTCGAACAGCAGACCCCCGATCCCCAGGTCGAAGTGCGCCGCCTTGCGGGCAACGGCTCGACCGTGTCGATCAGCGGCGCGGTCAGCGGTCAGGGCGTCTATCCGATCGAGGCCCCCACCCGCACCCTCTCGGCGATGATTGCCTCTGCCGGTGGCATCGCGATCCCGCCAGAAGTGGCACAGATCACCGTCCTGCGCGGCGACCAGCGCTCCAAGGTCTGGTTTCAGGACCTGTTCAAATATCCGCAGTTCGACATCGCCCTGCGCGGTGGCGACCGCATTCTGGTCGAGGCCGATACCCGCGCCTACACCGCCCTCGGGGCCACCGGTGCCCAGTCGCGCGTGACCTTCGAAACGCAGACCCTCAGCGCGCTCGAGGCCATCGCACAGGTGGGCGGTCTCTCGACCGCTGCCGCCGATCCGACCGGCGTCTTCGTGCTGCGCAACGAACCGGCGGAAATCGCCAATCAGGTGCTGGGCCGCAACGATCTTCAGGGCGCGCAACGTCTGGTCTATGTGCTCGACCTGACGAAACCCAACGGCATGTTCATGGCGCGGGATTTCTCGATCCGCGACGACGACACGATCTATGTGACCGAAGCACCGTTCACGCAATGGTCCAAGGTCATCAGCGCCTTTACAGGCACGCTCGGCGCGGTCGGGTCGGTCTCGACGGCCTCCTCCACGCTCTCGGGCGACTTTTGAGCCAGCCCTCTGACGGGCAACCCGCTGGCGAGGCCGAGGCCTCCCGGCGGGTTTTCTATTTCAACGGCGGGTTTCTCTGGCAAACCCGCGTGCGCCGTATCCTGAAACTGGCGGGCCATGACCTGACCCTCGGGCGCCCCGGCACGCGCGACCGGATCGCCGTCTGGGGCCACAGCCCCTATGCCGCGCGCGGCGAGGCCGTGGCAGCCCGCATCGGGGCCGGGCTCTTGCGCGTCGAGGATGCGTTTCTGCGCTCGCTCCATCCGGGGCGCAGCGGCGAGCCGCCTCTTGGCCTCGTGATCGACCGGCGCGGCATCTATTTCGATAGCCGCCACGCCTCCGATCTCGAATATCTGCTGGCCACGCATCCGCTCGACGATACCGCCCTTCTGGACCGGGCGCGCAGCGGCATCGCACGGTTGCAAGAGGCGCATCTGAGCAAATACAGCGCCTTTGATCCCGCCACCCCCTGCCCTGATCCGGGCTATGTTCTGGTGATCGACCAGACGCGCGGCGATGCCTCGGTCACGCATGGCGGGGCAGATGCCAACACCTTCCGCGAGATGCTCTATTGGGCGCAAGAGGATCACCCCGGCGCGCCCATCGTGATCAAGACCCACCCCGAAACCACATCGGGCCACCGCCCCGGCTATTTCAGCCCCAGGGACGAAAGCGCGCGCATCCGCCTCCTCTCCGATCCGGTCAGCCCTTGGGCGCTGCTGGAAGGGGCCATCGCGGTCTATTGCGTGACCTCGCAGATGGGGTTCGAGGCCATTCTGGCCGGACACCGTCCGCAGGTCTTTGGCCAGCCCTTCTATGCGGGCTGGGGCCTGAGCGACGACCGCCACCCGCTGCCCCTCAGCCGCCGAGGCCGCAAGCTGACGCGCGCACAGCTCTTTGCCGGGGCCATGCTGCTTTATCCGACATGGTATGACCCCTGCCGCGACCGGCTCTGCGACCTGGATCAGGCGATTTCGACGCTGGAGGCCGAAACGCGGGCCTGGCGCGAGGATCACATCGGCTGGCAGGCCCATGGCATGCGCCTGTGGAAACGCGCCCCGCTGCAACGCTTCTTCGGCCAGCATCGGCGCATGGTCTTTGGGGGCGCGCCCCGGACAGACCGGCGCGTGATGGTCTGGGCCTCGCAGGCCGACACAGCGCCGGTTGGGGCAGTGCGTGTCGAGGACGGCTTCTTGCGCTCGCGCGGCCTGGGGGCCGATCTCATCCCGCCCCTGTCGCTGGTCTGTGACGATCTCGGCATCTATTATGACCCCACGCATGACAGCGGGCTAGAGCGCCTGATCGCCGCCCGCGCCCGCCTGCGCCCCGATCAGGACCAGCGTGCCGAGGCGCTGATCGCATCGCTGATCCGGCATGGCCTCAGCAAGTATAACCTCGGTCAGCCGGTGCCCGACCTGCCCGAAGGACGGCGAATCCTCGTACCCGGTCAGGTCGAGGATGACGCCTCAATTCGCCTGGGGGCCGGAACCATCTGCACCAATCTCGCACTCCTGCAAGCGGCCCGCACGGCCAACCCGGATGCCGTGATCCTTTACAAACCACATCCCGATGTCGAGGCCGGTCTGCGCCCCGGCGCCGTGCCTCCCGCGGCCGCCCGCGACCTCGCAGATGTGATCCTTGACCGCACCGATCCGGCCCGGCTCCTGGGCATGGTCGACGAGGTCTGGACCATGACCTCGCTTCTGGGGTTCGAGGCGCTATTACGCGGGGTGCGTGTCACCACGACCGGCACGCCGTTCTACGCCGGTTGGGGCCTTACCCGTGATCTGGGCGACATCCCGGCGCGGCGCAATGCGCGACCCACGCTGCGCGGTCTCGTCCATGCCACGCTGATTGATTATCCGCGCTACCGCGATCCCGTGACCGGGCGGCCCTGCCCGGTCGAGCTGGTGGTCGAGCGGCTGGCGCATGGTCCCCTGCCCCGGCCTGGCCCCGCCAACCGCTTCTTGGCCAAGCTGCAAGGCGCGCTGGCCTCGCACGCCGCATGGTGGCGCTGAGGCGGGTCAAGCAACCGCTATTGCGGGCCGGCATCCAATAGGACAACCTCGACCCGGCGATTGCGCTCGCGCCCCTCTGGGCTGGAATTGGGGGCAATCGGGGCCAGATAGCCGATGCCATGCGCCTCGATCTGCGCCGGGTCTACGCCATGCGTCTCGACCAGACGCGCCATCACCGCTTCGGCGCGGGCGCGCGACAGGGGCGTATTCGCCTCCAGACCCCCCGTGCTGTCCGTATGTCCGACCAGCGCCACGCGCGTCTGTGGCGATGCCGCCAGAAACGCCGCCAGTTCCACAAGACTGGCATAGGGACCCGGCCCAAGCGCGTTGTCTCCCGAGCCGAAGTCGAGCCCCTCAAGCACCACATGCCCTGCTTCCAGCAACTGGTCCGCAAGGTCAAACTGCGGCGCGGCAGCATCGGGCGCGGGCGCCACGCTCTGCCCCTCGGGCAGAGGCGTCACATGCAAAACCTGGACATAGCCGGTCTGCCCGCTCTGGCTCACGATCACGGCGGCATGTTCCCGCGCGGCCCCCACCCCCCGCCGCACCAGCAGGTAGCGATAGTCGAAGATGTCCAGAAACATATCCGGCGCAGGCAGTGTCGGCAGGCCAAAGCGGAAATCGAACCCGCCACAGGCGGCCGCCTCGCACTCGAACACCACATCCCAACCCGATTTCTCAAGTTGATCCGCCAGCGGGGCCAGCATTTGCAGCGTGGTGATCCGCTGCACCGGCATCCGCCAGGCGCGGATCTCGATCCGCCCTTCAAGGCGCAGGCTGGGCAGCGTCTGGCCGGTATGTGGCCCCGTCGGCAGGCTCACCGTGTCCGCCGCACGGATCTTCTCGCGCGTCTGGACGGCCGTTGCGGGCAGGTTAAGATCGACCGCAGAGGCCGGGCCGCCCGCCAGCAGCATCCAGAGCAAAAATGTCAGAGCGCGCCGCATTCTGCCTTATCGCGCCTGCGCGTGATACTCGGGGTTGGGCTGCATGCCCGTGGCCGAGGCCACGCGATTGCTCATGTTGAAAAAGCCCGCAACATTGGCAATGTCCCAAATGTCGCGCTCGGTGAACCCCACGTCGCGCAGTCCGGCACGATCCGTTTCGGTGATCTCGGACGAGGCGCGCGTGACCTTTTCCGCAAAGCCCAGCATCGCGCTCTGCCGTGCATCCAGCCGCGCCACCCGCCAGTTCATCACCATGGCCTCGCCAAGCGCCGGATCACCCGAGAGTTGCCGCACCGCCGCACCATGCGCCACCTGGCAATACCAGCAGCGATTGATCGCACTGACCACCACCGCGATCATCTCGCGCTCCAGCTTGCTCAGGCCACTCTCGGCCAGCATCAGGTTGTTGTAGAGCGTGGTAAAGGCGTTGAGCTTGTCGATATCGAACGCATAGGCCCGGAGAACATTGGGGATCATGCCCAGTTTCTCGGCGCAGATGTCGAAATACCTCTGCGTGGCCTCGGGCAGCGGGTCGAGCATCGGCAGATCAAGCGCTGTGGGCTGGTCCGAATTGGTCATGTCTCACTCCTTTTGCCGGTAATGGTAGTCGCCCACATGCGAAAATCCCATCGCGGAATAGAGCCCGTTGGCCCCCTGATTGCTCTTGGTGCAAATCACCGCCAGAAATTCCGCGCCTTCGGATTGCGCCCAAAGAGCGGCCTGAAGCATCATCAGGCGCCCCATGCCTGCGCGGCGATGGCGGGCCTGCACCTCCAGCGCATGCACCATGGCAACTCCATCGTGAATGGCGGCAAAGCCGGTGGCGGCGGGCTGGTCCTTGTGCCTGCCGAACAGCCCGGTCTTGGGGCCGGTCACACGCTCCATCACCGCGATGCGCGCCGGGCCGATCCCGCCCTCGGCCCAGATTTCGCACATGATTTCCAAGGGTTCCCAAACCGCAAAGGTGCTGACACGCGGCGGCCTGTCCACCGTCAGGGCCGCAACGGGCACCACATAGAGATTGACGGGATCGACCACGTCATACCCCTCTGCGGCCAAGAGCGCATCCAGCGCGCCATCCCCCTCCCGCAATTGAAACAGCGGGGTTTGATCCAGCGCGCGCATCGCGGCCTCGGCACTGGCGAGTTCCTCGGGCGTGATCGGCCGCGCCGCCGTGGCCGCCGACACGCGCTTGCCGCCGCCCCGCCCCTCACGGATCGTCACCGGGCCAAGCACCTCTGTCCGCGCGGGCGGCCATGTCGCCTCTGTCACCGCATAAAGGGTCTGTACATCGGGCATCATGCTGGAAACATCCCCGCCAATTCGGACATTGCCGCATCAAGCCGCGCGCCATCCTGCCCGCGCATCACGATCTGCGCGCCATAACACCCGTCGCGGATGAACGGATAGGATCCGATGCTCAAATCCGGGTACCGTCCCGCCAGATCCGACAAGGGTCCGGCAATGTCGCCCTCGCCGCGCCGGATTTCCAGCGTCTGTGACAGGATCGGCGCGCCCCCCGTGAGCTTGGGCAGCACAGAGGCCAGCATCGCCTGAAAGATCGACGGCACCCCGGCCATGACATGCACATTCTCGATGGTAAAGCCCGGCGCGGCACTGATCGGATTGTCAATCAGCGTGGCCCCGTCGGGAATACGCGCCATGCGCAAGCGCGCATCGTTCAACTCCTGCCCACGCGCGTCGTAATGCGCGGCCAGAATGGCGCGGGCATCCTCGCGCACCGAAATGGGCCGATCAAAGGCCGCCGCCACATTCTCGGCGGTGATGTCATCATGGGTCGGGCCAATGCCCCCCGAGGTGAACACATGGTCATAGGCCGCACTCAGCGCGCGCACGGCGGCCACGATGGCGGCGGGATCGTCGCTGACCACGCGCACCTCCCTCAGGTCGATGCCCACCTTCGTCACCTCGCCCGCCAGATAATGCATGTTGGCATCGCGCGTGCGCCCCGAGAGGATCTCATCTCCGATGACAAGCATGGCGGCGGTCGGGTTGGGCATGGCAGACTCCTTGATCCGGGGACAAACCCGGTATAGGCGCAGGCCATGCGCTTTCAAACCCCTCTTGTGCAGGCTGTGCTGCTGCGCCGCTACAAACGCTTTCTCGCCGATATCCGCCTTATGGACGGGCGCGAGGTGACGGCGCATTGCGCCAATCCCGGCAGCATGATGGGCCTGGCAGAGCCGGGCGCGTCCATCTGGGTCGAACCCAATGACGATCCGCGCAAGAAACTCAAATTTGGCTGGCGGCTGGTCGAGGGTGCGGCTGGCGATTTCACCTGTGTGGATACCGCCATTGCCAATCGCGTGATCAAAGAGGCGCTCGAGGCGGGGCAGATCTCGGAACTGGCGGCCTATGATGTGGTGCGCCCCGAGCAATCCTACGGCGCGGGCAGCCGGGTGGATTTCCTGCTCTCGGGCGCGGGCCTGCCCGATGCCTATGTCGAGGTGAAATCCGTGACGCTCTCGCGCAGCCCCGGTCTCGCGGAATTTCCCGACAGCGTCACGGCGCGCGGGGCGCGCCACCTGGGGGAATTGTCCGAAATGGCGCGCGCCGGGCACCGCGCCGTGCTTCTCTATCTGGTGCAACGCACCGATGCGCAGGCCGTGACCGTGGCAGAGGACATAGACCCCACCTATGCGTCGGCATTGCACCGGGCGCACGCCGCAGGGGTCACGGTGCTGTCATATCGGGCCAATATCACGCCGCAAGAGGTCACAATCGGACACAGTCTGCCCCTCGCGGGTCAGCGCCCTCTGGTCCTTTCGCGCAAATAGCCCTAGATAAACGGAAAATGTACACCATACGAGGCCGGACGTGAACGAGACACACCGAGGACGATTGACGCGCGAAGGTATCCGCATCCATGAGACTGCGGATTTTGCCGGCATGCACCGGGCCGGGGCGCTCGCCGCACAGATCCTTGACGAGATCGCAGAGCATGTTTTTGTCGGCCAGACCACCGCCGCCATCGACAAGGTGATCGAGGACAGGGTCAACGCCTCTGGCGCGAAATCCGCCACCATCGGTTACAAGGGCTATCAGCACGCAAGCTGTATCAGCGTCAATCACGTGGTCTGCCACGGCATTCCCGGCGACAAGGTTCTGAAAGACGGTGACATTCTGAACGTCGATGTGACGGTGATCGTGGATGGCTGGTTCGGCGATACCAGCCGCATGTATGTGGCAGGCAAACTCAGCCGCAAGGCCGAGCGCCTCGTTCAGGTCACCCATGATGCGCTGATGAAAGGAATCGAGGCCGTGCGCCCCGGTGCCACCTTTGGCGACATCGGCCACGCGATCCAATCCTATGTCGAGGCGCATCGCATGTCGGTGGTGCGCGATTTCTGCGGTCACGGGCTGGGCCGCGTGTTCCACGCCCCGCCCAATGTGCTCCATTACGGGCGGGCGGGCAGCGGGCCGCGACTGGAGGAAGGTATGTTCTTCACCATCGAACCGATGGTCAATCTGGGCCGTCCCGAAACCAAGGTCCTCGCCGATGACTGGACCGCCGTCACCCGTGACAAATCCCTGTCGGCACAGTTCGAACATTCCATCGGCGTCACTGACACGGGCGCAGAGATTTTCACCCTGTCGCCCGCGGGCAAATTTCATCCCACCTGGGCGTGATCGGAAAATCGCCCTACCCCTGATCTGCCGCCTTGGGCGGGGCCTTTGGCGTAAACTCGCAACGGTCCGGCTTGATGTCCACCAAAGGCGTGCCATCGAGACAATCCAGCCCCCGCACGACCAAGGCCGCCCCGTCCACCCCGATCAGCCGCACCTGCGAGGTTCCGATGGGATTGGGCCGCTGCGGGGAGCGCAGGGCAAAGGTGCCGAAATACCGCCCCCCATCGCCCTTGGGGTTCTGCCGCACCAGGTCACGCCGCGACCGATCCAGCCAATAGAGGATTTCGAGATGCTGATAGGCTTCGATCCCCTCCAGCGCCGCGACCCAAGGCGCGAAAACCTCTATCCGGCACTCCGGCCCATCGAGCCGCCCCTGACGCGGGCAATCTTCCCGCCGGGTCCATGGCGTATGTAACCGGCCGATGAACTGTAGCGCGGCGTCCTGCCTTTCGGGCTGCTCGGTCACCACCTCACCAGCGCGCAATCGCGTGTCCATCCCGGCCCCCCTTCCGTCAGTAGACGTCTTGCCAGTCATCCTCGTGGAACACCTCGCCAAGCGCCATCCAGCGCACCCGCACCCGGGCAACCCGCGTATCCGCCCAGGTGCGAAACACGATGTCGAACCCCTTTGTCGTGATGTTCTCTGCCGTGACATCGGCGCGGGCATTGGTGGCACTGTCCATATCCCAGAGCGACAGCGCCACATGCACCGCGGGCTCGGATTTGAACGGCGTGCCAAAGGTGATCTTCTTGCGTCGCTGACGCGCGCCCGAGCCGGTCCACATCTCTCCCCCATCGGCAAAATCCGAAAAGAGGACATCATCCCCCTGTTCGATCCCGATGGCCTGATTGATCAAGAATTTCATACGACGCCTTCCGACACGCGGACGAGACTACACCGCTTTTCTGGCAAAATTTAGAGCGAAAAATGAAAAAGGGCCGCGGAACGGCCCCTTTGATCATCGAATCCGGCGCGGCCTCAGTTGGCCGACAAACCGATATGATCGCCAACAGCCACCATATCCGCCAAGAGCTTGGCCAATTCGTCGACCGGGCCGGGCTCATTGACGAATTTCTCCTGCGCATGCGCCAGTTTGTCGGTCGCGGCGTCCACCATCGCCTTGTAGGTCTCGCGCGTCATGTCCTCGCGCGCAACGGCCTGCTCGGCCAGCACCGACACGCTCTTGCCGCTGATCTCGGCAAATCCACCGGTCACGACATATTCCTTCTCGCCCGACGGCCCCGAAACCCGCAGGATACCGGGACGCAGGGTGGTGATGAGCGGGGCGTGATCGGCCATGGCGGTCAGATCGCCCTCGGCTCCCGGAATGCTCACCTCATGGGCAGCAACCGAGGCCAAGAGCCGCTCAGGGCTCACCAGATCGAATTGCACTGTTTCAGCCATCTCGGCCTCCCTCATTCTGTCCGGCTTGCGCGGGGCTTACCCGCGCAAAACCGGGACAGGCGTTGATCAAGCCGCGTCGGCAGCCATACGTTCGGCTTTGGCGATCACCTCGTCGATGCCGCCCACCATGTAGAAGGCCGCTTCGGGCAGGTGGTCGTACTCGCCCGCAACCACGGCCTTGAACGATTTGATGGTCTCTTCCAGCGGCACCTGCACCCCGTCCGAGCCGGTGAACACCTTGGCCACGTCGAAGGGCTGGCTGAGGAAACGCTGGATCTTCCGGGCGCGGGCCACGGTCAGCTTGTCCTCTTCGCTCAGTTCGTCCATGCCGAGAATGGCGATGATGTCCTGAAGCGACTTGTAGCGCTGCAGGATACCCTGAACGTCACGCGCCACGGCGTAATGCTCTTCGCCCACGATGGACGGGTCCATCAGACGCGAGGTCGAGTCGAGCGGGTCCACAGCCGGATAGATGCCAAGCTCGGAAATCGCACGGCTGAGAACGGTCGTGGCGTCGAGGTGGGCAAAGGTCGTGGCCGGTGCCGGGTCGGTCAAGTCGTCCGCAGGCACGTAAACAGCCTGAATGGACGTGATCGAACCCGCCTTGGTCGAGGTGATGCGCTCCTGCATGGCACCCATGTCGGTGGCCAGCGTCGGCTGATAACCCACGGCCGAAGGAATACGACCCAGAAGCGCCGACACCTCGGACCCTGCCTGCGTGAAGCGGAAGATGTTGTCCACGAAGAACAGAACGTCGGTCCCCGACTGGTCGCGGAACTGCTCGGCCAGCGTCAGGCCGGTCAGCGCCACACGGGCACGCGCCCCCGGAGGCTCGTTCATCTGACCGTAAACAAGGGCCACCTGGCTTTCTTCCAGATTGTCGGGCTTGATCACGTTCGATTCAATCATCTCGTGATAGAGGTCGTTGCCCTCACGGGTCCGCTCGCCCACACCGGCGAACACCGAATAGCCCGAGTGCACCTTGGCGATGTTGTTGATCAGTTCCATGATGAGAACCGTCTTGCCCACACCGGCACCACCGAACAGGCCGATCTTGCCGCCCTTGGCATAGGGGGCCAGAAGGTCCACCACCTTGATCCCCGTCACGAGGATTTCCGACGCGGTCGACTGTTCCGCGAACTCGGGCGCGGGCTGGTGGATGGCGCGGTATTCGGTCGCCTTGATCGGCGCGCCTTCGTCCACGGGCTCACCCACCACGTTCAGAATACGGCCCAGCGTCGCATTGCCCACCGGCACCGAAATCGGCGCGCCGGTATCGGTCACGGCCTGACCGCGCACGAGACCTTCGGTGGCGTCCATCGCGATGGTGCGCACGGTGTTCTCACCCAGATGCTGCGCCACTTCGAGGATCAGCTTCTTGCCGTTGTTGTCGGTTTCCAGCGCGTTCAGAATGGCTGGCAGATCGCCGTCAAATTGAACGTCCACAACGGCGCCAATGACCTGCGTCACCTTGCCTTTTGCATTTGCCATGTTTCGTCTCCGGTTCTCTTACAGCGCTTCCGCGCCGGAAATGATTTCAATTAGCTCGTTGGTGATCACGGCCTGACGCGAGCGGTTGTATTCGATCGTCAGCTTGTCGATCATCTCGCCTGCGTTGCGCGTCGCGTTGTCCATTGCGGACATGCGCGCCCCCTGCTCGGACGCACCGTTTTCCAACAGCGCGGCAAAGATCGCGGTCGCCACCCCACGCGGCAAGAGATCGGCCAGGATCGCCTGCTCGTCGGGCTCGTAATCATAGAAGCTGTCGGTATCGACCTCTCCCGCTTCGCTCACGTCAAAGGGGATCACCTGCTGGATGGTCGGCACCTGGCTGACCACGTTCTCGAAGCGCGAGAAAAAGATCTTCGCGACGTCGAACTCACCCCCGTCGAACCGCTTCAGCACTTCGGTGGCGATCCCCTGCGCATCGGCATAGCCCAGACGCTTGACTTCGCTCAGATCGACGTGACCCACGAAATACTGACCCAGGTCGCGCTTGATCGCGTCGCGGCCCTTCTTGCCGACGGTCAGGATCTTGACCGTCTTGCCCTTGGCCAACAACTCGGCGGCATGGGTCTTGGCCAACTTGGCGATATTGGCGTTGAAGCCACCGCAGAGGCCCCGCTCGGCGGTCATCACCACCAAGAGATGCACCTTGTCCTCACCCGTGCCCGCCAGCAGACGCGGCGCATTGGCCGCATCCCCGACAGAGGCCGCAAGCTTGCTCATCACCGCGTTGAACCGCTCGGTGTAGGGGCGGGCCTGCTCGGCAGCATCCTGCGCGCGGCGAAGTTTCGCCGCAGCAACCATCTGCATGGCCTTGGTGATCTTGCGGGTCGATTTGACCGACCCGATCCTGTTCTTCAGGTCCTTGAGACTCGGCATTGCCTTATCTCCCCCTTATGCGAAGTCAGCGGCGAATTCGTCCAACGCAGCCTTGATACGGTCCTCGGCCTCACCCTTGATTTTGGGGTCTTCCTTGGTGATGTAGGCCAACAGATCAGCGTGCTTGCCGCGCAGGTGCTTGAGCAGACCCTGCTCGTAACCACCCACCTGGTTCACCGGGATCTTGTCCAGATAGCCCTTGGTGCCCGCATAGATCACGCAGACGATTTCCGCATTGGTCAGCGGCGAGTACTGCGGCTGCTTCATCAACTCGGTCAGACGCGCACCGCGGTTCAGCAACTGCTGGGTTGCCGCGTCAAGGTCAGAACCGAACTGGGCAAAGGCCGCCATCTCGCGATACTGCGCCAGTTCCAGCTTGACCGGACCCGCGACCGACTTCATCGCATTGGTCTGCGCCGACGACCCCACACGAGACACCGACAGACCGGTGTTCACGGCGGGACGGATGCCCTGATAGAACAGTTCCGTCTCAAGGAAGATCTGGCCGTCGGTGATCGAGATCACGTTGGTCGGAATAAAGGCCGACACGTCGCCGCCCTGCGTTTCGATGATCGGCAGCGCGGTCAGCGAACCTGCGCCGTTATCAGCGTTGAGCTTGGCCGAACGCTCCAGCAGACGGGAGTGGAGGTAGAAAACGTCACCAGGATAGGCTTCACGGCCGGGCGGACGGCGCAGCAGCAGCGACATCTGACGATAGGCCACGGCCTGCTTGGAAAGGTCATCGTAAACGATCAGCGCGTGCCGGCCATTGTCGCGGAAATGCTCGGCCATCGCGGTCGCGGAATAGGGGGCCAGGAACTGCATCGGCGCGGGATCCGACGCGGTGGCGGCCACAACGATCGAATACTTGATCGCGCCGCTTTCTTCCAGCTTCTTCACCAGCTGCGCCACGGTCGAGCGCTTCTGACCCACAGCGACGTAAACGCAATAGAGCTTCTTGCTCTCGTCGTCGCCAGCGGCTTCGTTATAGATCTTCTGGTTCAGGATCGCGTCCAGCGCCACGGCGGTCTTGCCGGTCTGACGGTCGCCAATGATCAGCTCCCGCTGGCCACGGCCGATCGGGATCATGGCGTCCACCGACTTGAGGCCGGTCGCCATCGGCTCGTGCACCGATTTACGCGGGATGATGCCGGGGGCCTTCACGTCGGCCAGACCGCGGGTCTTGGTCTTGATCGGACCCTTGCCATCCAGCGGGTTGCCCAGACCGTCCACAACGCGGCCAAGCAGCTCGTCGCCGATCGGCACGTCCACGATGGACTTGGTGCGCTTGACGGTGTCGCCTTCCTTGATGTCACGGTCCGACCCGAAGATCACGACACCGACGTTGTCGCTCTCAAGGTTCAGCGCCATGCCCATGATCGAGCCCGGAAACTCGACAAGCTCGCCAGCCTGAACATTGTCCAGCCCGTGAACCCGTGCGATCCCGTCACCCACCGAGAGAACCCGGCCGATCTCGGCAACTTCGGCGTCCTTGCCAAAGTTCTTGATCTGGTCCTTCAGGATCGCAGAAATCTCTGCTGCTTGGATACCCATTTATCCGACCTCTTTCATTGAATTCTGCAGGGAATCGAGCTTGGAGCGGATCGACGTGTCGATCATCTTCGAGCCCATCTTGACGACTAGACCGCCGATGAGGCTTTCATCAACGGTCGCATTGATCTTGACGTCCTTGCCGACGCGCGCCTTGAGCGCCTTGGCCAGCTTGTCGGATTGTGCCTTGGTCAGCGCCTTGGCGCTGGTCACATCGGCACTCACTTCGCCCTTGTCTTCGGCGATCATGGCATTGAGCTGTGCAATCAACTGCGGCAGCACAAACAGACGCCGCTTCTGGCCCATCAGCGCGAGACCGTTCTGCAACTCCGGCATCAGGTTCATCTTGGCCGCAACCGCAGACATGGCCGCCCCCTGCGCATCGCGGCTCAGAACCGGAGAGGCGATCATCGCGCGCAGGTCTTCGCTGTCGCTCAGCGCCTGTGCCAGATCAGTGAGATTGCTTTCGAGTTTGGCCAATCCTTTGGCCTCGCGCGCAAGCTCGAATATCGCAGTGGCATAGCGCGCGGCAATGCCAGTAGAGATCGAAGCTGGTTCGGACACGTCCACCCTTCCGATAATCTGGCCCCGGTTGGTCAGTCGTGACGCGGGGTCACATCCGGGGGCGTTGGCATAGGGTGAGACTTGCGAACCACCCAAATTCGGCTGCGGTGTAGCAGAGCCTTCCCAAGCGGGCAAGCCGCTTGAAAACTATTGTATACTATTGAATACAGTTATATTTCAGTTACTTAACGCAGGTGCGACCTAATGCGCGCTTTTTAATCTTCAAAAAGTTTCACTTTTTACTACGAATTGGCGATTCCCCTCACGACATCCCTGCCCAAAGCCTCGGCGCACGTTAACGCTATCAGCGTTTTACAGGCACGTCGCGCGGATTTTGCGGCATCGGCCAAAGACTGCCAGGTCCCGAAACCGCCCTAGCCCAGCGGCGAGACGCCAAACAGAACGGGATGCGCCGCAACCAACCCCACATAGAGCAAACCGCCAAGCAGCCCCCGCACGCATGCCATACCCCAACTGCGCGGCCTCATCCCCGCCTGCCGCCGCGCCTGGTCCAGCCGCAGCCACTCTGCCCCCATGCCTCGCCGCTTGCGCCTGTCGACGATCCACATCCCCCCGATGGCAAAGCCCGCGAAGCTGCCAAACAGGATCACATGCGCCAGATCGCCATTGGGCAGCACATGCGCCAAGGCCCAGAGCGCCAGCGCCAGCAACAAAGGATGCCGCGTCAGCCGCACGATCCCCGGACGCTCCGGAGCGAACCGTTCATTCCGCGCGCCACCAAAGGAAAACGGATTGGGCCGCCCGACGCTCACGCCCAGGATCACGCAGACCCCCAGCATCACGGCCAGCGTGACATGCCCCTGCCACGCCGCCCAGCCCCAGAGCGGCACAAAGGGCGCCCGCCCCGCCGCGCCGATCACCCATGCCAGAACCGCCAGCGACAGGATCGAATAGCCAAGGGTGAATCCTCCCGCCCCCGCCCGCGCCACCAGCCAGGCCTTGACCTTGGGGCGCACCGGCACCGTATGGCTCAGAAAGAACGCGGCAAAGGCCGCGATGAACTCGGCCCAGCCCATCAGGCCCCCGGTATCGTCTTCGCCGGTTTCCGCCGCAGCATCAGCGGCCCGTATAAAACCGCGAACCCCCCAAACGCCGCGATCCATGCAGTCCCCGCCAACGCGTGCAACAGGACCGCCTCCGCAGGCCACAGACCAGCCGCCAACCGCGCCAGCACAGAGACCACCAGCGCAAGGTAAATCAGCACCGTGGCCCGGCCTGCGGTCAACCTGCGGCCCGTATGACCCAGCGTTGCCCGCGTCATCACGGCCAGCGTCATCAGCCCCGCCGCGCCCGCCATCCACAAATGCTGCGCCGCCGCCGCGCCAAGGATACCCGAACCCAGCGCCTCCAGCCCGACGGCCAACGCTCCAACCGGCACGAACGCATAGCCCAGGTGCAACACCCAGACGAGCGGCTCCGCCCCGGTGCGCTCGCCCGCCCAGCGCGCCAGACGCGCGGCATGACAGACACCCGCCATCACAAGAGCCCCACCCGTGGCCGCGGCCTCAGGCCAGATGACCCACGCCGCCAAGGCCCCGAGCAGGAGTACAAGCGCCCCCTTGTCGAACCGCTGCATCGGCGGCACCGGCAACCGCCCCGCCCCCCGCCGCGCCAACCAGTTGCGCGTGAACGACGGCACGATCCGCCCGCCGATGACCGCGATCATCATCACCACCGCCGCCAACCCCAGCCGCAGGCCATGCCCCTGCGCCGCATAATCCCCCCGCGCTGCCTCCCAATGAAACAGCGCATTGCCCAGCGCAAAGACCGCCAGCATCGCCAACACGATCAGATTGCGCCAGTTTCTGCCCGCCACGATCTCGCGCAGGATCACCGCGCCCAGACCCACCGGCATCGCCAGATCCATCAGCGCCACCGCCAGGGGCGGCATCCCGGCCGAGAGCATGACCGCCCCCCGCCCGATCAGCCACAACGCCGCCAGTCCCGCCAGCGGCCAGCCCACGATGGGCAGACGCCCGGTCCAGTTCGGCACCGCCGTCAGCAGAAAGCCGGCGATCACCGCGCCAAGATAACCAAAGAGAAACTCATGCGCGTGCCATGTGACCGGATCGAATGCCGTTGGCAGGTGCAGCACCCCCGCCAGCATCGGCACCCAGAGCGCCATGATCCCCGCTGCCCAGAGACCAGCCCCAAGAAAGAAAGGCCGAAAGCCGAAACTCAGGATCGCGGGCCCGCGCCAAACCCGCATCTGCTCTGCCGTGCTCGTCATCTGCCCGTCCTTTCGGCCCTCAGGCCCGCGTCCGTCACGACCATGTCGAGCGGAATGTCATGCGGCTGCGGATAGATCGTCTCGATCCGCGCATCGCTCAGCGCGATACCGATACTCACCGGGCGCGGATCAAGCACCGCCAAGGTCCGGTCGAAATACCCACCGCCATAGCCCAGCCTGTAACACTCGGTCGTCCAACCGATCATCGGTGCAAGCGTGATGTCGGGCGTCACCTGCTCCGCCTCGGGCGGCGGCACCGGGATATTCCAATCGCCCCGAACCATCTGCGTCTCGGGCGTCCATCGACGAAACACCAGCGGCGCGGCCTTGACCTCGACAATCGGCAACGCGATCAGCACCCCATCTGCATGCCACTCTGCCATCAGCCCGCGCAAATCCGGCTCGCCCTTGATCGGCCAGTAGCAGGACAGCACCTTGCCCCGCGCCCCGTTGAATTTCTCTTTCACCACCGCGCGCAGGTGATCCGAGATGGCTCGCCCAACCTCCTGCCGCGCCGCCACGCTCAACGCATCGCGCAAGCCGCGCAAGCGCGCGCGCTCGGATTTACGCCACCGCGCGACATCGCGCGCCTGCTCCGGATCGGTTGCGTCAGGATCGAAATAGGTCGGGTCCACCTCTGCCGCCATGCAGGGCGAAGAGGCATATCTGCCCGGCTTCGGGGTATCGGACATGCGGCCGTCCTTTCCGTGGTCCGGGACGGGCACGCGGCGCCGATCCCGCTTTCCATCCCGGTCTAATCCCGCTAATAGGTATTGTAAATACCGATTTAGCAGAGAGCCTAGCGACCATGCGCCTCACCTCCTTTACCGATTTCGGGCTGCGGATGCTCATGCGCATGGCCAGCGCCCCCGACCGCGCCTTTTCCACCGCCGAGTTGGCAGCCGAATTTGACCTCTCGCGCCACCATCTCGCCAAGATCATGCAGCGCCTGTCCCAAGCCGGTCTGATCGAAACTCGGCGCGGCGGCGGCGGCGGTGCGATCCTCGCGCGCTCTCCTACCGAAATCCGTCTTGGCGACATCGTGCGTCACCTCGAATCCGGTCAGGCGCTCGTCGCCTGTTTCGGGTCAGAGGCGGGAGAGTGCTCCCTCGACGGGCGATGCCGACTCAAGGCGCGGCTGAGGGCCGCAGAGCGCGCTTTTCTCGACGACCTAGATCGAAGCACCCTGGCCGACATCGCGCTCGACCGATTGCCTTTGGCTGCAGGGTAAGGGACCTTACAAAATCGACCCCCGGTTTGTAAGCTTTGTAAGGTTTCAGACCGGCTTGGCCTCTGGCTGCGGACGCAGCACCGACAGCGGTTTGCGCACCTTGTCCCGCAGTCCCGGCCCGCTCGGGGCTTGCACCCGTTTGGTGGCCTCGACCATGAGAACCCCGCCCGAGACCACGACCGACAGCTTGGCCCCCATCCGCTCCCACATACCCGCCGTCTTGCGCCAAAAGGGCCGCTCCGAAGGCGGCTGATAGAGAGTCGTGGCGTGGCGCTCCGGCAAAAAGTTGTTTGATTTCAATTGGTTTTCCAATTGAGTTTGACTGTAGGGCCGCCCAAATCCAAACGGCGTGCGATCCGACCGCGACCACAGGCCAGCCCGGTTCGGCACGATGAACAGCACCGATCCTCCCGGCCCCAACACCCGCCAGCACTCCTCCAGCACCGCGCCGGGTTGTTCCGAGGTCTCCAGCCCGTGCACCACCAAGAGCTTGTCGACATGGCCGGTTTCCAGCGGCCAGAACGTCTCTTCACAGAGCACAGAGATGTTCGGCATCCCCTGCGGCCACCCAATAACCCCTTGAGGTGCCGGCATTAATCCGATCACCCGGCGCGCATCGGCCAGATAGGGCCGCAGAAACGGCACCGCGAATCCATAGCCCACCACGGTCTGTCCCTGCGCCTCCGGCCAGAACTCCGCCACCTGCGCGCGCAAGGTTTTCTGCACCGCGCGCCCCAATGTGCTGCGGTAGTAAAAATTTCGCAGGTCTTGAACGTCCAGATGCATTGCAGCCCGGTCAAAGATCAGTCACTCTTGACCGTAACACTAACCGGCAATCGGGAAAATACCATGGTTTTGCAAATCCTTACTGTCCCCTGCCTGGCTGACAACTATGCCTACATCGCGCATGATCCGGCCACGGGGGTGACTGCGGTGATCGACGTGCCAGAGGCCGAGCCGATCCTGCAAGCCCTTGATAATCAAGGATGGGCCGCCTCCTTGGTGCTGCTCACCCACCACCACGCCGACCATGTTCAGGGCCTCGGCGCGCTGCTGGCGCGGCACCCTGCATCGGTGATCGGCGCTGCGGCCGACGCCCACCGCCTGCCCCCGCTCGACCAGTCGGTGACCGAAGGCGACCGGATCGCGATCGGGTCGGAAGAGGGGCACGTCCTCGATGTGTCGGGCCATACGCTCGGCCATATCGCCTTTCATTTCCCCAAGAGCGCCGTGGTCTTTACCGCAGACAGCCTGATGGCCATGGGCTGCGGCCGGGTTTTCGAAGGCACCATGCCACAAATGTTTGAAAGCCTTGCAAAACTTGCCGCGCTCCCACCCGAGACACTGGTTTGTTCCGGCCACGAATATACGCAAAGTAACGCGAATTTCGCACTGACCGTTGACCCCGACAACCCGGCCCTTATATCAAGGATGAAAGAGATCAGCGCCGCCCGCGCCGCAGGTCGGCCCACTGTCCCCTCAACTCTGGCCGAGGAATTGGCCACCAACCCGTTCCTGCGCGCCAGTGACGAAGGTGTGCAGGCGCATTTGGGCATGTCCGGTCGCGCTCCGGTTGATGTCTTCGCTGAAATCCGCACCCGCAAGGACCGTTTCTGAGCAGGGCGTGATGAAAACAACGCTGGTTACACGAAATGTGACCCAGTTTGATGAAATAATCCTTGAAGACTGGCCGCTATCGACCAAACTTTAAGGTTATGAGGCCAAGGTTAGTGGGCAGCCCGCCCCGGCCAAGATCAGAAGGAGCACAACCGTGCCTTCATTCTCGAACACGCTCGAACAGGCAATCCATGCGGCATTGGCGCTCGCCAATGCACGCCAGCACGAATTCGCGACCCTTGAACATCTTCTGCTCGCGCTCGTCGACGAACCCGACGCAGCGCGCGTGATGAAGGCATGTAGCGTAAACACCGAAGAATTGCGCACCACACTGGTCGAATTCATCGACGATGATCTCGCCAATCTGGTGACGGACATCGAAGGATCAGAGGCGGTGCCAACCGCCGCCTTCCAGCGCGTGATCCAGCGCGCGGCGATCCATGTTCAATCGTCGGGACGGACAGAGGTGACGGGTGCCAATGTGCTCGTTGCGATCTTTGCCGAACGCGAGTCGAACGCCGCCTATTTCCTGCAAGAGCAGGATATGACCCGGTATGATGCGGTGAACTTCATCGCTCATGGCGTGGCCAAGGACCCTGCCTATGGCGAATCCCGTCCCATCACGGGTGCCTCCAGCGAGGAAGGCGAAAACGCATCCAAATCCACGGAGAGCGATGCCGTAGAAGCCGGAGATTCCGCACTTGCCAAATACTGCGTCGATCTGAACGAAAAGGCGCGCAAGGGTGATATCGACCCGCTGATCGGTCGCGATGCCGAGGTCGAGCGCTGCATTCAGGTGCTCTGCCGCCGCCGCAAGAACAATCCGCTGCTGGTGGGCGACCCCGGCGTCGGCAAGACGGCCATTGCCGAAGGTCTGGCGCACAAGATCGTGCAGGGGGAAACCCCGCGCGTTCTGTCGCGCACAACGATCTACTCGCTCGACATGGGCGCGCTGCTTGCAGGCACCCGCTATCGCGGCGATTTCGAGGAGCGTCTCAAGGCGGTCGTGACCGAGCTGGAGAAACATCCGGACGCGGTGCTTTTCATCGACGAAATCCATACCGTGATCGGGGCCGGTGCCACCTCTGGGGGGGCAATGGATGCCTCCAACTTGCTCAAGCCCGCGTTGCAGGGCGGCAAGCTGCGCTGCATGGGCTCGACCACCTACAAGGAATTCCGCCAGCATTTCGAGAAGGATCGCGCCCTTGCCCGCCGGTTCCAGAAAATCGACGTGGCTGAGCCGACGGTCGAAGATGCGGTCAAGATCCTCAAGGGGCTCAAACCCTATTTCGAGGATCACCACAGCGTCAAATACACCAACGAGGCGATCCGCTCTGCCGTGGATCTCTCGGCGCGCTACATCAATGATCGCAAGCTCCCGGACAAGGCCATCGACGTGATCGACGAAGCAGGGGCCGCACAGCATCTCTTGGCGGCCTCCAAGCGGCGCAAGAGCATCGGCGTCAAGGAGATCGAAGAGGTCGTGGCGAAAATCGCCCGCATTCCGCCAAAGAACGTGTCCAAGAACGACGCCGAGGTGCTCAAGGATCTCGAGGGCACGCTCAAGCGCGTGGTCTTTGGTCAGGATGCCGCGATCGAGGCACTGAGCTCTGCCATCAAACTGGCCCGCGCGGGCCTGCGGGAACCGGAGAAGCCCATCGGCAACTACCTCTTTGCCGGTCCCACCGGCGTGGGCAAGACCGAGGTGGCCAAACAGTTGGCCGATACCCTTGGCGTGGAACTCCTGCGGTTCGATATGTCCGAATACATGGAGAAACACGCGGTGTCGCGCCTTATCGGGGCACCTCCGGGCTATGTCGGCTTCGATCAGGGCGGTCTGTTGACCGACGGGGTGGATCAGCATCCGCATTGCGTGCTCTTGCTTGACGAGATCGAAAAGGCACATCCCGACGTGTTCAATATCCTCTTGCAGGTGATGGACCACGGCACGCTGACCGATCACAATGGCCGCAGGGTGGATTTCCGCAATGTCGTGCTGATCATGACCTCCAACGCAGGGGCGGCGGAGCAGGCCAAGTCGGCCATCGGCTTTGGCCGCGACCGGCGCGAGGGCGAGGATACAGCCGCCATCGAGCGGACCTTCACGCCCGAGTTCCGTAACCGTCTGGATGCCGTGATCTCGTTCGGCGCGCTTCCGAAATCGGTCATTCTCAAGGTCGTCGAGAAGTTTGTTTTGCAACTCGAGGCGCAGTTGATGGATCGCGATGTGACCATCGAACTGACCCAAGCGGCGGCGGAGTGGCTGGCTGACAAGGGCTATGACGACAAGATGGGCGCGCGCCCGCTGGCCCGTGTCATCCAGGAAAACATCAAGAAGCCGCTGGCCGAAGAATTGCTCTTTGGCAAGCTGCTGAAGGGTGGTGTTGTTACGGTGGGGGTCAAGGACAACAAGATCGACCTTGTCGTCGAGGGCCCCGTCACACGCCGCCTGACCGGCAAGAAAAAGCCGCCCCTGCTCACTGCCGAATGACGGCACGGCTTGGGACGGCACTTGGAATAGTGACTCTGGCGGTGGCAACGCATGCCGCCGCCGATCCCCCCAAGCTGAGCCTCCCGTTGGACTGTGAACTCGGGCGGACCTGCTATATCGAGGATTACGTCGATACCGATCCCGGCCCCGGCCAACGCGACTATACCTGCGGCATCAAGAGCCGGGACGACCATCGCGGCATAGACTTCATGCTTCTGTCCTTCGAAGATATGGAGGCGGGCGTGAATGTGCTGGCTGCCGCACCCGGCATTGTCGCCGCCACGCGGGATGGCATGACCGATACCCCCGTCACCGCTGAAACCCGCGATGACATCCGAGGGCAGGAATGCGGCAACGCGGTCCGCGTCGATCACGGCGATGGCTGGCAAACGCTTTATTGCCACATGAGGCGCGGGTCCATCAGCGTAGGCCAAGGCGATAGCGTCGAGGCGGGCGATGTTCTGGGTCAGGTGGGTCTGAGCGGTCTCACCAATGCTCCGCACGTCCACCTGGGTGTTTTGCGGGATGGCAAGATCGTCGATCCCTTCACACCTGACGCGGGCGACACATGTGGCAGCCCCCTCGATCAGAGCATGTGGCAAACCGCCCTGCCCTATGATCCCGCCGGGCTCTTTACCGCCGGGTTTTCTACTTCCGTGCCCGAGTTTGACGCAGTCCGGTCCGGTGCGGCCCGTGCCAGCGACGCGCGGCCAGATCAGCCGCTCGTCCTCTATGGGCATGTCTTTTACGCTCAGCCGGGCGATCGCCTGACCCTGGCCGCCCAAGGGCCTGAGGGCGAGATTTTTGTCCACGAAATCACGCTCGACGCTCCGCAAGCGCAGCTTTTCCGCGCCTTTGGCCGCAAGGCACCAGAGGGAGGGTGGCCATCGGGCGATTATCGCGGTTATGTGCGCCTCATGCGCGGCGAGACCGTTCTTGCGGTGCGGCACGCCGATATAATTGTCACGCCCTGAGCGGTATTACCGCGTTGTCAGTTTCAACTCGATCCGCCGGTTCTGTGCCCGCGCTTCGGGCGTATCCGCCGGGTTGACCGGCTGAAACTCGCCATAGCCATTGGCCGAAAGCCGGTCCGCCGGAAAGCCAAGAAACTCGGTGAGATACCGCACAACCGACAGCGCGCGCGCCTGGCTGAGCGCCCAGTTGTCGGCAAAGCGAGCGCCCTCGATAACCGGCACGTTATCGGTATGCCCATCGACTTGAAGCACCCAGTTGATACCTTCGGGGATGTCCCCGATCACATTGCGCAGGATGCCCGCCACCTTGGCAATCTCTCCCCGCCCCGCAGGTGACAGTTCCGCCTCGCCGGGAGCAAAGAGCACCTCGGACGAGAATACGAAACGATCCCCCACGATCTGCACCCCCTGTTGCTGACCCAAGACATCGCGCAAGCGGCCAAAGAACTCCGAGCGGTATTTCTCCAGGTTCTCTTTTTCCGCTTCAAGCAGACGCGCGCGCTCTTCCTCTGCGATGCGACGCCGCCGTTCTTCGGCAGCGACACGCGCAAGGGCCGTATTCAACTCATTGCCAAGCGATTGCATCTGCACCTGTGCCTCTGCCTCGCGCGCCTTGGCGTCGTCCAACAACGCCTGAAGCCCGGAAAGTTGCTGCCGGAGCGCCGCAACCTGTTGATTGAGGAGTGCCTGCTGCTTTTGTGCCTCCGTCGCCTGCGCCGCCTCTGCCGCGAGGCGCGATCGCGCCTCTGCCAACAACGCCGCGCGCTGTTCCGCCTCCGTCATCTGTGTCTCGGCCGCCGCTTCGGCCGCACGTTGCGCAGCAAGCGCAGCCACCAGTTGATCCCGCACCGCTTGTGCCTCTTGCGCAGTTTGCGCCGCGGTATCGCGCATCTCGGCCAACTCGCCCTGCAGTCGCGCGATATCGGCCTCTTGCGCTGTGGCATCCTGTTCGGCGTCCAAAAGCGCCTGCGCCAACTGGTTGTTCAGGTCCGAACGCGCCGTTTCCGCCGCCGCGAGAAGCGTCAGCGTTTCTTCGGCGCGCTTGCGTTGCTCTTCCAGAGCCAATGTCATGGCGGTCAGTTCGGCATCCGCCTTTGCCAAACGCGCGCGCAACGCTTCGGCTGCGGCGGCCTCGGCCAGTCGCGCCTGTTCCTCGGCGCTAAGCTGCTGTTCAAGGGCCGCCTGTGCCTCAGCCGCGTCCGCGTTGCGCTGCCGCAGGTCCGCCGCAAGCGCCTCAAGAGCCTCGCGCCGTGCAGCAGCAAGACGCGCGGCCTCGGCCTGTGCGTCGACCTCATCCCGCAGCCCTGCAAGCGCGAGTTGCAACTGCTCTTGCTCGCTTAGCAATTCGGCGCGCGCTGTTTCAAGATCGGCGATGCGTCCCTGCGCACTCTCGCGCTCTGCCAAGAGGCCCGCGACCTGTTCTTCGAAACTGGCAATGCGCCCCTGCGCGATGCGTAGCTCTTCTGCCTGCGCGGCCTCACGGGTTCGGGCGTCGTCCAGCGTCGCAGTCAAGGTGCCGACCCGATCCTCGAGCCCCGCGCTGCGATCCTGTTCGAGTCCGAGTGCCAGCGACAACGCCGCCACTTCGGCCGAGAGAGCGTCAAGTTTGGTGGCCTGCCCGCTGATTTCCTCGCGCAGCACGAACTGCACCATCATGAAGATCGTGAGAACGAACATCAGCACCAGCAGAAGGCCGGTCATCGCATCGACAAAGCCCGGCCAGATCGAGGCCTGAAACCGCGCGCCGTTGCGCCGCGAGAGGGCCATGTTCAGCCCTCCTCAGCCTGATCCGAATCTGGGCGCGGCACGATCGGGCGCACGGGGCGCGGCGTTGGCGAAGGGCGCGCCTGCCCCAGAACCCGGGTCAGGGCCGCCAGATCGGTGCGCAATTCGGTCATGGTTTCTTGCCGACCTGCACTGATTTCCTCGAGAATCCGCAGCATCTGCACGTCGATCGAGCGCAGGCGCATCCGGCTTTCGGCATCAATCCCCTCGTGGGGCGTGGCGTCGCGCGCCTCCAGCGAGGCGATCAACCGCTCTTGTCCTTCCGCCAAGCGCAAGAGCGCAAGTTGCACGGGGTTCTGATCGCTCATCCTATGTGTCAGCCGCTCGATGGAATCCGCCAGAACCCCAAGTTTCTGGTCGACCATCGCGCGGCTCATGTCCGACTGGCTGAGCATGGATTGGAGCGCGTCCATCTGTTCGGCCATGTGATCGAGCAGATGCGTTACCGCGCCCCCTTCGCCACCATCCGCGTCACCGCTTGCAAATCCGACCCGCGTGATCGTGGACATCCATTCCTCTAGCTCGCGATAGAAACGATTTTGCCCATGCCCCGCAAAAAGCTCGAGCAGCCCCACCACCAACGATCCGGCCAGCCCCAGAAGCGACGAGGAAAAGGCCACACCCATGCCACCCAATTGCGCTTCAAGCCCGCTCATCAGACGATTGAAAACGGCAATGCCCTCTTCGCCCTCTTGCGGCGCAAGGCTGCGGATCGTGTCCACGACCGCGGGCACCGTCGTGGCAAGGCCGTAAAACGTACCCAACAGCCCGAGAAAGATCAAAAGGCTCACGATGTAGCGGGTTATCTCACGCGCCTCGTCGATCCGCTGCGCAACCGAGTCGAGGATCGAGCGCGCCGAGGTTGACGCAATCTGCATCCGCTTGCCACGCGAGCGCAGCAATGTGGCCAGAGGCGCCAGCATCGAGGGCGGTTGCGTCATCTCGTGGCCGGGCAGTTGTGCAGCAAACCCGTCGATCCAGCGGGCCGATCCGATCAGTTGCAGCACCTGCCAGAATGTCGCAATCACCCCGAGGACGAAAACAAAGAAAATGAACCCGTTGAGCCAGAGATTGGCCTCGAACACAGGCAGCACGCGAGGGAGCGCCACAAAGGCACCGAGCGCGGTTAGCCCGATGACCACCAGCATCAAAAAGATCTGGCGGTAGGGATATGAAAACTGCGGCTCGACCTCACGGTCCGGCTGGTCCATCTGGACGCTCCCGACACTTGGATTTCTTGCGCCAACCCTACGCGGCTTGGACGCCCAAGCCAAGGATTTATCCACAGATATGGCGCACCCGCCGCACCAGCCAATCCAGCTCCTTGTCGTGGATGCCCAACTGTCGCAGGTGGTCGGCCGTGTTGTAGAGATATTCAGTGTTTGGCCCACGCCCGCCCACGGCACGGGCAATGATGACCGCCTGTTCCTCCAGATCCAGACCACCGCAATATTGCACGTGATCGGGGTCAATCACATAGGTCACGGCCTCGACACGGCGCCCGTCAGCCAGATCAATCTCCAGCATCCGCTCCAGATAGGCCGAGGAAATAAGCTCGCGTTCGCGCAGATAGGCCAGCACGTCTTCGGCCTGTGCGGGGTCGGCCCGTAGCGCCACCCCCTGGCAGAGCGCACCGGGACTGGCATCCAGCGCCAGGACCAGACCGGGAACCTCATCCGTCCCGCGATGGTGGATACTGCGCATGCAAAAGCTGCGGTGATAGTCGGGTAGTCGGGCAATCACCCGTTCGACCGCGTCAAAGCCCGGATTCCAAACCAGCGACCCGTAGCCGAATACCCACATTGCCTTTGCCCCTGTTCCTCGCGCACCGCCCCCTATAAACAGCTCTCAAGAGGCATGAAAGGGGCGCGCACCATGAGATTTCTGCTTGTCGCAATCTTGATCGCCGCATCAGGCTGGTCTGGCTACTGGTTCGTCGGGCAAAACGGGTTGAGCCGCGCGTTTGAGACTTGGTTCGAGGCGCGGCGCGCCGAAGGCTGGGTGGCCGAGACTTCTGATATCACGGTGCAGGGCTTTCCCAACCGCTTTGACACCGGATTTTCCGACATCGCGTTGGCCGATCCTGCGACAGGTCTTGCTTGGGAGGCAGAGTTTTTTCAGATCCTCGCCCTCAGCTATCAGCCGAACCACGTCATCGCCGTCTGGCCGGATCAGCAGTTGATTGCCACGCCACAAGAGAAATTCCGCATCGAGAGCCGCGACATGCGTGCCAGCCTGCGCATCGCCCCCGATACGCGGCTGGCCCCGGAACGCGCCACTCTGACCGCGGAATTCCTGCAAGTCACGCCCGAGGCCCGACCGGACGAGCCAACTGCCCTGACCAGCCTGACGCTGGCCGCTGAGAGGCAGGTCGAAGCCGAGTATCGTCTGGGCCTCTCCGCCGAAGGGCTGACACTTGCCGCACCCTGGCAGGCGCGGCTCGATCCGCAAGGTCGCCTGCCCCGGCAGATTTCCGGGCTGCACGCCGATTTGACCGTGCGTTTCGACCGCATCTGGGACCGCAGCGCCGTCGAAGACGCCCGGCCACAACCGACCGAGATCAAGGTAAAGCTTGCCGATGCGAAATGGGGGCAACTGCATCTTCAGGCTGCGGGCGCGGTCAAGGTCACGCCCGAAGGCTGGCCCGAGGGCGACATCACGCTCAAAGCGCGCAACTGGCGCGACATCCTGCAAATCGCAGCTCAGACCGGGGCGGTGCCTGAGAGCATGCTGGGAACGCTGGAGAACGGTCTCTCCCTCATGGCGCAGATGTCAGGCAATCCCGAAACGCTGGATGTGCCGCTGACATTTCGCAACGGGCGTATCCTGCTGGGGCTAATCCCGATCGGCCCGGCACCGATACTGCGGCTGAGATAGGTTCAGGCCCCGTCGCGCAGGGCAACAAAGGCCGGCCATGCATCGGGATCGGCCACTGTCTTGTCGCGGCAGAACGGGTTGCAAAAGCCAAAAATCCGCCCCTCGCTCTCCATCAGGTCGGTCACGGGATCGTCGGAATAGGGACAGGCCGCGTTCTCCGGCGTGCCCGCACTCACCGCGCGTGCGGGGCGCGGCACCGGGCCGGGCCAAGGTGCGGTGGCGTAGGGCTTGGCATAGCGGGCAAGCGTCGCCCCACGCACCAGCCCCATGGCGCGCCAACGACGGAACGCAGAATCGTTCAGATGGGCCGCGACATAGGCACGTGCGGCCTCGGACACCGGCAGGCCATACCCCGCAATCCGTGCAGCCACCGGAGCAAAGAACGCATCCGCAGCACTGTAATCCCCGCAGAGCCATGGGCCATTCGGCGTGCAGGTGGCGCGGGCGTGCTGCCACAGGGTCTCGATCCGGGCGAGATCATTCAGCACCGCCTGCGCAGGCGTAACACCGGCATAGGCCGTGCGCAGGTTCATCGGACAATCGCCGCGCAGAGCCCCAAAGCCCGAATGCATTTCCGCTGCAAGTGTGCGCGCCGTTGCGCGGGCTCGTGGATCGGTGGGCCATATCCCCGCCTCGGGATGCCGGCTGGCCAATTCCTCGGCCATGGCAAGGCTGTCTGACACCGCAACCCCTTCGGGCGTAACCAGCACCGGCACGGTGCGCGCCGGAGCCAAATCTGCCAATTGCTGCGCCACGCTCGCCTCGGCGTCGAAATCGAGCAGGCGCACGCGATAAGGAAGTCCAAATCGCGCGAGCAAGAGCCATCCGCGCAGGGACCAGGAGGAATAGGCGTAATCGCCAAGGATGAGATCATAGGTCATGGGACGATGCTATCGCTGGCTCAGCCGCGCGGCTAGCGCGTTTTTGTGCACCCCTGCATCACGGATGGTGATTTATCGCACGTGCCTGCCAACCCGCCCCGACCCAATGCAACTCGGTCACCGAGAGATTGTCGATCCGATGCGCGAACGCCTCATAGGCCGTGACCCCGAGCGCCGCCTGCACCTGTGTCAGGATCGCACCCATATGCGCCACCGCGACAATATCGCGCCCGGGATGAGCGGCGCGCAGTCGCTCTGCCGCGCGCGAGACGCGGGCGGACACCTCATGCCAGCTTTCACCGCCGGGTGCGCAGATATCGCCCGGCTGCTCCCAAAAGGCGCGCAGCAGGGGCTGATCGGGTACGCTGTCAAAGGCCTGCAATTCCCATGCGCCGAAATGGATTTCGCGCAGGTCTGGATCATCGGCGAGACGGTCCCGCCCCCCCGCAATGGCATCAGCCGTGGCACGCGCGCGGCTGAGGTCGGAGGAAATCACCAAGGCATCCGCGGGCAGATACGATGCCACCCGCGCCAACCGTGCCACATCGCTCAGGTCCGCCGGAATATCCGACCAGCCCACCATGGATTTGGCATGCGTCGGCCCGTGGCGAACCCAGAAAAATCGGCTCACGGCAGCGTGCCCTTCAGAACTTGGGGTAACCCTGCGATGACATTCACCACCAGATCCGCGCGGGCCGCCAACGCCTGATTGATCCGGCCCTGCGCGTCCCGAAACCGGCGGGCGAGCGCGTTGTCGGGCACCACCGAAAGCCCCACCTCGTTCGAGACCATCACCACGGGTGCAGCGCATTCATCAAGCGCGGCGATCAGCGCCGCTTGCGCCCGGTCGAGGTCATTCTCGGCCAACAGGTGATTGCTGAGCCACATCGTGATACAATCGAGCAACACGACTTCATCCGCCCCCGCCTGTTCCAACGCCGGGGCCAGATCGAGTGGTGCCTCAATAGTGCGCCAGTCTGGTCCGCGCATGACGCGATGGCGCTCCAGCTTGGCGCGCATCTCGTCGTCAAAGGCCTGCGCCGTCGCCAGATAGACCCGCGTGCGTTCGGTGCCGGTAACAAGCGCCTCGGCAAACCCTGATTTGCCCGAAGCAGCGCCCCCCAGAACAAGGCTCAGTCGTGGAAGATTGGACACGCGCCCTCCTTTTTTGATCCGGTCACGCCCGCGCTGCGTAGCACTTTGCGACAAGAGGAAAAAGGGCGCAACGAAGTCACGCCGCCGATAGGGGGAAATGAGATGCCACTCGACGCACCGCAGCAAAGGTCCATGTCCCGCACCGCCATGAAGGCCGAGATGCTGGATGCCGAAACCGAACTCGCGCTTGCCTACGCCTGGCGAGATCAACGCGATGAAGAGGCGCTGCATCGCTTGATCAACGCATATATGCGGCTTGCGATCTCGATGGCATCAAAATTCCGCCGCTATGGCGCGCCGATGAACGACCTCATTCAAGAGGCCGGGCTTGGCTTGATGAAAGCAGCGGACAAGTTCGACCCCGACCGTGGCGTGCGCTTTTCGACCTATGCCGTGTGGTGGATCAAGGCCAGCATTCAGGACTATGTGATGCGCAATTGGTCGATGGTGCGCACAGGGTCTACCTCCTCGCAAAAGTCCTTGTTTTTCAACATGCGCCGCGTGCAGGCCCGGCTGGAGCGCGAGGCGCTTGCGAATGGCGAGCAGCTAGACGGCTATCAGCTGCGTGAGATGATCGCGCATGAGGTGGGGGTGCCCCTGCGCGACGTCGAGATGATGGAGGGGCGTCTGTCGGGCTCTGATTTCTCGCTCAATGCGACGCAATCCTCCGAGGATGAGGGACGCCAGTGGATCGATACGCTCGAGGACGATGGCGCGCGCGGTGACGAGATCGTGGAACGCGATCATGATATGCACGCGCTGCGCACATGGCTGGCAGATGCCTTGTTGCGCCTCAATGATCGCGAGCGGTTCATCGTGCGCGAACGCAAGCTGCGGGATGATCCGCGCACGCTGGAGAGCCTTGGCGAGGAGCTGAACCTCAGCAAGGAACGCGTTCGCCAGCTTGAGGCGGCGGCCTTCCAGAAAATGCGCAAGCATCTTGAAAAGCACGGTGGCGAGGTGCAAAACCTGCTCGCATGACGCTGCGCGCCCTTGCCCTTTCGATCAGCTCTGTCTTGGCCGCGCCTGCATACGCGCAGGACGTGGTGATACTGGGCGAGGTGCATGACAATCCCGTGCATCATGCCGAACAGGCGGCGCGCGTCGCTCAAACAAGGCCAAAGGCAATCGTATTCGAAATGCTGACCGCTGAGCAGGCCGCGCGCGTCACCCCGCAGGTGCGGGGGGATGAAGCCGAACTTGAGGCAGCGTTAGGGTGGGCCGAGAGTGGCTGGCCAGATTTTTCAATGTATTATCCGATCTTCGCCGCAGCCCCTGAGGCCGAAATCTATGGCGCGCAGGTGCCTCGTGACACAGCGCGCGCGGTGATTGCCGACGGGCCAGCCGCCTCGTTCGGGGAAGAGGCTGTGCGCTACGGGCTCGACCGCGATCTTCCGCCGCATGAGCAGACAGCCCGTGAAACGCTCCAGAAAGAAGCGCATTGCAACGCCCTGCCCGCCGAGATGCTGCCCGGCATGGTCGCCATCCAGCGTCTGCGCGACGCCGTATTGGCCCGTGCGACCATAGAGGCGCTCGAGGCAACCGGCGGGCCAGTGGCGGTGATCACCGGCAACGGCCACGCCCGCCGCGACTGGGGCGTGCCCGCCTACCTGACTATGGTCGCGCCGGATCTCGACATCTGGGTTCTGGGCCAGACCGAGGACGGCCGCCCGCTCGACGGCGGGTTTGACTTGGTCACAAGCGCCCCTGCGGTCGAGCGCCCCGATCCCTGCGCGGCGTTCAAGTGATCCGTCGCACCCTTGCGCGGCCCCGGCCCCGGCCCTAGTGTCAGGGCGCAAGTCACAAGGAGCGGCCATGCTCAGCGCGAAACGCATTCTTCTGATCATCGGCGGCGGCATCGCGGCCTACAAGACGCTCGATCTCATCCGGCGTTTGCGCGAACGCGGCGCGTCGGTAACGCCGGTGCTGACCCGCGCCGGGGCGGAATTCGTGACCCCGCTCGCGGTCTCGGCCCTGGCAGGGCACAGGGTGTTCTCGGACCTCTTCGACCTCACCGACGAGGCAGAGATGGGCCATATCCAACTCAGCCGCTCTGCCGATCTGATCGTGGTGGCCCCGGCCACCGCCGACCTCATGGCCAAGATGGCGACGGGCCGGGCAGACGATCTTGCATCAACGGTTCTCTTGGCCACGGACACACCCGTGCTGATCGCGCCTGCGATGAATGTGCGGATGTGGCAGCACGCCGCCACGCAGCGCAATATCGCCACGCTCAAGGGGGATGGCATCACCTTTGCCGGCCCGAATGCCGGCGACATGGCCTGTGGTGAGCATGGTCCCGGGCGCATGGCCGAGGTGCCGGAGATTCTGGACGCAATTGAACATGCGCTTGGCGATGGCCCGCTGAAGGGGCAGCGCGTGCTCGTAACCTCTGGCCCCACGCATGAACCCATTGACCCGGTGCGCTATATCGCCAACCGGTCGTCTGGGGCGCAGGGCACGGAGATTGCCCGTGCGCTTGCTGCCCTCGGGGCGCATGTGGTCTTTGTCACCGGCCCCGCCACCGTGCCGCCACCCGATGGGGTGACAGTGATCCGTGTCGAGACCGCCCGAGAAATGCTGGACGCCGTCGAAGCCACCCTGCCGGTGGATGCAGCAATCTGCGCTGCCGCTGTCGCGGATTGGCGCGTTTCCAGTGCGAGTGACCACAAGATCAAGAAGACCAAGGGTGGCCTCCCGGTGCTGGCGTTCGCCGAGAACCCCGACATACTTGCAACGCTCAGCCAGAAAACCACGGGCAGGCCAAGGCTGGTCGTGGGCTTTGCTGCAGAAACCGATGACGTGATTACGAATGCCACCGCCAAGCGCGCGCGGAAAGGCTGTGACTGGATTGTCGCCAATGATGTAAGCCCAGCCACCGGCATCATGGGCGGGACGGAGAATGCTGTCACGCTGATCACCGCAGATGGGGCAGAAGCCTGGCCGCGTATGGGCAAGGATCAGGTAGCCGTGCAACTGGCGGCCAGGATCGCGACGGCTCTGAGCTGAAATTATGCTTGCTTTCAACAGGATGGAGAGGGGCGTATGCTGACCGTCGCATTTCAATGGGAGGACGGGGCAGACCGCGACCTCGGCCTGCCCGCCTATGAAACCACCGGCGCGGCCGGGGCAGACCTGCGCGCGAATTTCCCGGATCGCGCTTCGGTCATGCTGGCACCAGGGGCACGGGCGCTGGTACCCACAGGGCTGCGGTTGGCGGTGCCGGCGGGATACGAGGTGCAGGTGCGCCCGCGCTCTGGCCTTGCGCTCAAGCATGGGATCACACTTCTCAATAGCCCCGGCACCATCGACAGCGATTATCGCGGACCCGTGGGCGTAATCGTGATGAACGCCGGGACGGAAACCTTTGAAATCACGCATGGAATGCGGATTGCGCAGATGGTGGTGGCCCCTGTGGCGCAGGCGCGGTTCACACTGGCCGAAACGCTGGACGAGACCGCACGCGGTGCGGGTGGGTTCGGCTCGACGGGGATCGGCTGATGTTGCTGGTGGGGGTCATGGCGGCAGTGCTCTGGGGCATTGGCGCGGCATTGGGCACGCCCCGGCGACTGCGGTGGGGAATGATCGTCGGGCTATGGGCTGCGGTGGTGCTGACGCATCTGGTGCTTCCGGAGGGCCATCCGCTCCGCATGGCAACGGGCGAGAGCCCCGCGCTCTGGCTGATGATCGGCGGCGCGGCGGTGATCGTGCTGATCTACCGCGCCGGATTGCGCCACCTGCGGGCGCGCTCCGTTCGGGCAGAACCGGCGATTGATACGCACAAACCCTTGTTTTCAGAGACAGAACTCGGGCGGTACGCGCGTCATATCGTGCTCCGGGAAATTGGCGGGCCGGGGCAAAAGGCGCTCAAGCAGGCCCGCGTTCTGGTTATCGGCGCGGGTGGTCTTGGCTCGCCAGCGTTGCTCTATCTGGCGGCGGCGGGTGTGGGCACCATAGGGATCATCGACGATGACATGGTGGATAACTCCAACCTGCAGCGGCAGGTGATCCACCGCGATGCGGATATCGGCCTGCCCAAGGTGCAATCGGCGATGGCAGCGATGCAGGCGCAGAATCCGCATGTCGTGGTGCGCCCCTATCAACGCCGCCTGACGCCCGAAATCGCGAGTGACCTCTTTGCCGATTATGATCTGATCCTTGACGGCACCGACAATTTCGAGACGCGCTATCTGGCCAATGCGACCGCAGCAGCACAGGGCAAGCCGCTGATTTCAGGAGCTTTATCGCAATGGGAAGGACAATTGAGCGTGTTCGACCCGGCCCGTGGCACCCCCTGCTATCAATGCATCTTTCCAGAGGCACCCGCCCCCGGTCTGGCGCCATCCTGCTCCGAAGCGGGGGTCTTGGGGCCCTTGCCCGGCGTGGTCGGTGCCATGATGGCCGCCGAGGCGGTGAAACTGATTACGGGAGCGGGGCAGCCCCTGCGCGGAGAGATGTTGATCTATGACGCGCTCTATGGCGAAAGCCGCAAGATAGGGCTAAGCCGCCGCGCAGATTGCCCCATATGTGGGGGAAAAGGAGAGAGTGATGACCAACATGTTGCTGGCTGAGTGGACAACGCCATTCGCCCTTGCCCCCTTTGACGCCATTTCGGACGCGGATTTCACACCTGCGTTCGAGGCAGCCCTTGCCCAAGCGCGCGCCGAAGTGGCGGCAATTGCGGATAATTCGGAGCCGCCCAGCTTTGCCAACACGATCGAGGCCCTGGAGGCCTCGGGCAAAGGGTTGGATCAGGTGCTGTCGGTTTTCTACACGCTTGCGGGTGCGGACAGCAATCCAAAGCGGCAGGAACTGCAGCGCGACTTCGCGCCTAAACTCGCGGCTTATTCTTCGGAACTCTATGGAAACAAAGCGCTTTTTTCGAGGATCGAAGCCCTGTGGGCAGCGCGCGACACGCTTGGCCTGACGCCGGAAGAGGCGCGGCTCCTGATGCTGACGCATCGAGGATTCCGCCGCTCTGGCGCGGCCCTGACAGGCGCAGAAGAGGCGCGGATGCGCGCAATCATGGCACGCCTGGCGGAATTGGGGACGGCATTCACCCAGAACCTGCTGGCGGATGAGGCCGGGTGGCATATGGAATTGGCCGAGGCTGATTTGGCGGGATTGCCTGATTTTCTGGTCGATGCCGCCCGCGCGGCGGGGCGCGAGAAAGGATTGGAGCGGCCGGTTATCACGCTGTCACGGTCGTTGATCGTGCCGTTCCTGCAATTTTCACCCCGTCGTGATCTGAGAAAAAAGGCATATGAATCATGGGTTTCGCGTGGGGCCATGGGGGGTGAGACCGACAATCGCGAGGTGGCCGCCGAAATATTGCGCCTGCGGGCAGAGCGAGCGGCGTTGCTCGGATACGAGAGCTTTGCGGCTTACAAGCTGGAAACCGAGATGGCCAAGACACCCGAAGCGGTGCGCGACCTGTTGATGGCAGTATGGGAACCGGCCAAGGCGCAGGCGGAGCGGGATGCCGCACGCCTGACAGAAATGATGCAAGCCGATGGAATCAATGGAGAATTGGAACCATGGGACTGGCGCTACTATGCCGAGAAACGGCGGCAGGCAGAGCATGATCTGGATGAGACCGCCCTCAAGCCTTACCTGTCGCTCGAGAGCATGATCGCGGCGGCGTTTGGCTGTGCCAATCGGCTGTTCGGGTTGGAGTTTCACCCGCTTGATCTGCCCCTCTACCACCCCGATTGCCGGGCCTGGGAAGTGACGCGGAACGGTGAGCATGTCGCTGTTTTCATTGGGGATTATTTTGCGCGCGGGTCCAAGCGGTCGGGTGCCTGGTGCTCGGCGATGCGCGGTCAGGCCAAGCGGCCAAAGCTGCAGGGGCCGGTGGTGATCAACGTCTGCAACTTTGCCAAGGGCGATCCGGCGCTGCTGAGTTATGACGATGCGCGCACGCTCTTCCACGAGTTCGGCCATGCCCTGCACCAGATGCTGTCAGACGTGAATTATGAAAGTATTTCAGGGACTTCCGTGGCGCGTGACTTTGTCGAGCTGCCCTCACAGCTCTATGAACACTGGCTGGAAGTGCCCGAAGTGCTGGAACGCTATGCGACCCATGTCGAGACGGGCGAAGCCATGCCACGGGAATTGCTGGATAAATTGCTAAGAGCCGCGAATTTCGATCAGGGATTTCAGACGGTCGAATATGTCGCCTCTGCCCTTGTAGATCTGGCGTTCCACGAGGGTGAAGCCCCTCGCGACATCATGGCCAAGCAGTTGGAAATATTGGATAATCTTGGCATGTCGAAGGCCATTACCATGCGTCATGCGAGCCCGCATTTCGCGCATGTCTTTTCCGGGGATGGGTATTCCAGCGGGTATTACAGCTATATGTGGTCCGAGGTGATGGATGCCGATGCCTTTGCCAGTTTCGAGGAGGCTGGCGGGGCATTTGACGTGGAGCGGGCCAAGGCCCTGGAAACGCACATTCTTTCGCGCGGAGGATCAGAGGATGCGGAGACGCTCTATCTGAAGTTCCGGGGGCAGATGCCGGGGGTTGCGGCGTTGCTCAAGGGGCGCGGATTGGCCGCGTGACGGGACAAAGTGGACCTCGCGTCCACGCATTGCGTACACGACAGGGGTGGTAGGGGGCACTGCCCCCGTCCCGGATTTCATCCGGGCCTCCCCCGAGGTATTTTCAGGCCAGATGAAGCCCGGTGTCAGATCGTCTGATCGTAGTCGCCAACGCTTGGTTCGGTGCGGATGACGGCATCGAGATCCGCGAAGATGGCGCGCATTTCCGCGTCGCTGTCGCTGCTCTCGCAGACCACCACGAGGTTCGGGGTGTTGGAGGAGGCGCGCACGAGGCCCCAAGACCCGTTGTCGAGAATGACGCGCGCCCCATTGACGGTCACGACCTCTTTGATCGCGCGCCCGGCGAGGGGTTCGCCTGCGGCATGACGCGCGACAAGGCGCGCAACGATGCGATCCAGCACGGCGTATTTCTCGGTATCGGCGCAATAGGGCGACATGGTGGGGGTCGAATAGGTCACGGGCAGCGCGCGGCGCAGGTCGGACATCGACATATCGGGGTTGCGGTCCATCAGTTTGCAGATCTCGACCGCGACGCGCATGCCGCAGTCGTAGCCGCGCCCGATGGGTTCGGCGAGGAAGTAATGCCCCGATTTCTCGAAGCCCGCGAGCGCGCCCAGTTCCTTGACCCGGCGCTTCATGTGGCTATGGCCGGTTTTCCAGTAATCGGCGGTCACACCGTTCTTGATCAGGTCGGGGTCCGAGGCGAAGAGGCCGGTGGATTTCACATCCGCAACGAAGGTGGCGTTGGGATAGATCTTGGACAGGTCGCGCGCCATGATGACACCGACCTTGTCGGCAAAGATTTCCTCGCCCTCGTCATCCACGACGCCGCAGCGGTCGCCGTCGCCGTCAAAGCCGAGCGCGAAATCGGCCCCCGTCGCGCGCACGGTTTCGGCCATGTCATGCAGCATTTCCATGGCTTCGGGATTGGGATTGTAATGCGGAAAGGTGTAGTCGAGCGTGTTATGCGAGGGGATCACCTCGACACCCAAGCGTTCGAAAAGCTCGGGCGCAAAGGCCGAGGCGGTGCCGTTGCCGGTGGCGCAGACGACGCGGAGTTTGCGGGTCATGCGGAAATCGCCGACGAGATCGTCGAGATAGGCCTCGCGCACGCCGGGGACGAATTCATAGGCACCGCCGGGGCGGGGCAGACCGCGCCCCTCGAGCACGATGTCGCGGAGTTCGGCCATCTCGTCGGGGCCGTGGGTGAGCGGGCGATCAAAGCCCATCTTGACCCCGGTCCAGCCATTCGGGTTGTGCGAGGCCGTGACCATGGCGACGGCGGGCACATCGAGATGGAATTGCGCGAAATAGGCCATCGGGCTGAGGGCGGGGCCAATATCCTTGACCGTGATCCCCGCCTGCATGAGACCGAGGATCAGGGCGTTCTTGATCGAGAGCGAATAGTCGCGATAGTCATTCCCGACCGCAATCACAGGTGCGATGCCGCGCGCGTGCATCTGGGTGCCGAGACCGAGACCGAGAGCGGTGATGCCGGGCAGGTTGATCTGATCGGGGTATTTCCAGCGGGCGTCATATTCACGAAAGCCGGTGGGGGCGATCATGGCATCGCGCAGGAATTCCCAGGTGTTGGGAGTGACGGTCGGCAAGGGTTTGGTCATGAAACTCTTTCTTCGGTCAAATGGACAGAGGATGCGCCTTGGCCAGACGGTCGAATTGCATCAGCGTGTCGATGAGCGCCGACATCTGCGCGAGCGGGATCATGTTGGGCCCGTCGGAGGGGGCGTTGTCAGGGTCTTCATGGGTTTCGATGAAGACGGAGGCGACGCCCAAGGCAACCGCCGCGCGGGCCATCACAGGGGCGAATTCGCGCTGTCCACCGCTGCTGCCACCACGCCCGCCGGGTTGTTGCACCGAATGGGTGGCGTCCATCACCACCGGATAGCCGGTCGCAGCCATCTGCGGCAGGCTGCGCATATCGGCGACGAGGGTGTTGTAGCCAAAGGAGGTGCCGCGTTCGGTCAGCAGGATGCGGGTGTTGCCGGTGCTTTCGATCTTGGAGATGACATTGGGCATGTCCCACGGGGCAAGAAACTGACCCTTTTTCACATTGATCACCGCACCGGTTTCACCGGCCGCGATCAGCAGATCGGTCTGGCGGCAGAGAAAGGCGGGGATTTGCAGCACATCGACCACCTCGGCCACGGGCGCACATTGCTCGGCGGTGTGGATGTCGGTGAGCACGGGCAAGCCAAGGGTATCCTTGACCGATTGCAGCACCTTGAGCCCCTCGTCGATGCCCAGACCGCGCTTGCCCGAGAGCGAGGTGCGGTTGGCCTTGTCAAAGCTGCCCTTGAAGATCAGCCCCGCGCCATGGGCGGCGCAGGCCTCTTGCAGCGTGCCCGCGATCATCTGGGCGTGGTCGGCGGATTCGAGCTGGCAAGGGCCGGCGATGAGGGTCAGAGGGCGATCATTGCCGATCTCCCGCCCGTTGAGGTCGATATGTTTCATATCAGGAAGACACCTGTTCACGCAGAATGGACGCTGTAAGCGATATGAGCAGGTAGATACCAGAAAAGATCAGGAAGGCCAGTATCGTATTCTCGAAGGCCCGCGGATAGGAGGAATCCTGCGAGGCAAGGGGGCGCACGCTGACCGTGAGATAGCGGACCTGCTTGTTGGCCTCGATCTCGGACTGGCGTTTCGCCTCGAGTGCGGATTGCAGCACCAGATCGGCGGTGGCAAGATCGGCCTGCGCCATCTGGATCGCGGCGGTCTTGGAGGCGAGCGAGCTTTCGCCGGCGGTGGCCTCGGTCAGCCGTCTTTTCTGACGGTCGAGTTCGGCACCCAAGATCTCGATCTCGCTCTGGAGCGCCTCGACGCGGGCGGCGTTGGGGCGGGCGTTGTTGAGCTGGATATTGAGCGCCAGTTCCTTTTCCTGAAGCTGCAATTCGACGGTGTTCACGAGGGCGCGGATGCTGGCAATCTCGCCTTCGGGATCAAGGATGCTGCCTTCCTGGAGCGAGACCAGTGTCTGCTGGGCGGCGCGGCGGTCGGCCTTGGCCTGTTCCAGGCTTTCGGCGGCGGTGCTGACCGCGTCCTGACGTTTCTGGCGGCTGAGTTCGTCCACCCGCTCTTCGGCATATTTGATCAGGCGTTCGGAAAACGTGGCGCTGAGGGCGGGATCGGCGGTCGACACCTCCATGCGGATGACGCCCTCGGTCGGATCGTAGCCGAGTTTCACGTATTTGCGGTAAAGCTTGTAGGCGGTTTCGTGGCTGGCGTCGGGATCGAGCCGTTGCAGCGCGTCGATCGAGGGGTCGCTGAAATGCGCGCGAAAGCCGAGTTCCTCGTCAAGGCGCAGCATCGCATCCTTGGATTCGAGGTATTCCTGGGTGGCGATGGCATCCTGACCGGTGGCGAACTGTGTGGGCAGAAGGCCGCCCAATCCGCCGCCGGGACCGCCGCCACCATCCGCCGAGAGGATCAGAAAGGCGGATTTGGTCGCATACATCGGCGTGGCGATGGCGTAGAAATAATAGCTGACCACGATGGTCGGCAGCAGCACGAAGGCGGCAAGGCGCGACAAGAGCAACAGCAAGCGGCGGCGGCGGCGGCGGCCGATGTCGCGCTGAATTTCGTGGATTTCCTTGGCGCGGCGGTCGGCCGGGCTGATGTCCGTGGAGGGCAGCGTCTGGCGCGCGACGGGCACGGTTTGCGGCAATTGCACGCGGCCCTGCGGCGCGCCGGCGGCCGCGGCGGGCGTGGCCCCATTGGGCGGCGGCGGGGTGTTGCCACCGTCACTGGCCACAAGTTCGAGAATATTGGCCCGCTGGAACGGGTCGATGCCGCGCGCGCGCAAAAGGCGCACGGCGTCGAAATCCGACGTGGGCGCGAGCCCGTGCTTTTGCGCCATGCGCCGGGCCATGCGCAGTTCGCGCCCCGTGAGCCCCTCGCGGCGGATGTCGTCGATACTCTGGCTGGCCGCGGTTTCGCGTGCCGAGGCGACCTGTCCCTCTTGTGTGGGAGGTGACGTGTCCTCGACAGGCGGGGCGGCACCTGCATCCGCCGAGGTGGCGACACGCGGGGCAAGGGAATCGGCGCTCCGGCGGATGCGGAACTTTCTAGCCTTGGGTTTCGTAGTCATAGAGCTCTTTTGCCTCTTCCAAGGTGTCGAACATGTAAAGTTTGCCGCCCATCAGCACAGCGGCCGAGCGGGCGAATTTCTCAAGCACCTTGGGATCATGCGAGACGATGATCACGGTGGTGCTGCGCAGACGTTCCTGAAGGATATCGCCTGCCTTGCGGTTGAACTCGACATCGGTCGAGCCGGGCATGCCCTCGTCGATCAGATACATGTCGAAATCGAGGGCCAGCATGAGTGCAAAGCTGAAGCGTGCGCGCATGCCCGAGGAATAGGTGCCGAGGGGTTGCTCGAAATATTCGCCCAAGCCACAGAGCCAACGGCAATAGGCCTCGATATAATCGGGATCAAGGCCATAGAGGCGCGCGATATAGCGCGAGTTGTCCAGCGCCGAGAGCCGGTTGACGACCCCGCCCATGAAGCCCAGAGGAAAGGAGATGCGACAGCCGCGCCGGATCACGCCTTCGTCCGGCTTTTCGAGTCCGGCCATCATGTTGATCAGAGTCGTCTTGCCGGTGCCGTTGGGCGCAAGGATGCCAAGGCTATGGCCAAGCTCCACACGGAACGACACCCGGTCAAGGATGACTTTGCGCTGTGTGCCTGTCCAAAAGGACTTGCTGACGTTCTCAAACTCGAGCATTCAATCGCCCCGGTAAACCTGCTCTCCCCGACTATAACGGGTCACTCTTAAGGTCGGCTTAGCCTGTTTTTCAGCATTATTGCCGATCTGAGAACAATTTGTCACGGCAACAAGGCAAGATTGTGATCAATCGTCAGGATTTCGCGGCAATTTCCTGACAGGCGTGGCGGGTGGGTGACGCCGCGCGCCCCAAGCGACAGCCAAGAGGTCACGGCGATTGCCCAAGCCGCCGCGCTGCGTTAGGGACGAGAACAGGACGCAGCACGAGTAAGACCCATGAGCCGGATTTGCCATATCGAGTTGGACGATGCCAACCTTCCGCCCCCCACGCCCGAGATCGAGCAGGAGCGCAAGGTGGCCATGTATGATCTCATCGAGGAAAACAGTTTCGCGCTGCCCGCGCGCGATGACCGTCCGGTGCCGGAGGGACCGTATCGTCTGGGGCTGGCGATCCGCGAAAAACGGTTGGTGTTCGACATCCGCACCGACGCGGACGAACCGGCAGCCGAATTTCATCTGTCGCTTAGTCCGTTCCGGCAGGTGGTCAAGGATTACTGGGCCATCTGCGAGAGCTATTTCGACGCGGTGAAGAACATGCCGCCCAGCCAGATCGAAACGATCGACATGGCCCGGCGCGGGATTCACAACGAGGGTGCGCGCGTGCTGGCCGAGCGGCTGGAGGGCAAGGCCGAGATCGACAATGACACCGCGCGGCGCCTGTTCACGCTGATCTGCGTGTTGCATTTCGGGGGCTGAGGCATGCCCGAACCGCTGCCGCAATCGGTGCTGTTCTGTTGCGATCACAACGCGGTCCGCTCGCCCATGGCCGAGGGGATCATGAAGAAATTCTATGGCACCGACACCTATGTGCAATCGGCGGGCGTCAAGAACGATATGGAGATCGACGGATTCAGCATCGCCGTGTGCCGCGAGATCGGCGTGGAACTGGAGCGGCACCGCTCGCGCAGTTTTGACCAGATGGAGCAATGGGGCGACGATCTGTCCTCGTTTGACATCGTTGTCGCGCTCAGCCCGGCAAGCCAGCGGCGGGCGTTGGAATTGACGCGGTTTTTTCATCTGGACGTGGTCTATTGGCCAATCATGGACCCGACCGGCCTTGCGCAGACGCGCGAGGCGCGGTTGGATAGCTATCGTCAGACCCGAGACCAGATCATCGGGCATTTGCAGGACCGTTGGGGACCACCCCGGGAGGATTTATGAACGAGACCGTCAAAGCCTATTTCGATGCCTTCAACCGGGGCGATGTGCCCGGCATGTTGGCGTGCCTCAGCGAGGATGTGCGCCACCATGTGAACGAAGGGCAAGTGCGGGAGGGAAAGGACCTCTTTCGTGCGTTTTGCGATCACATGAGCCGGTGCTACCGCGAGGAACTGACCGATATGGTGATCTTTGACGCCGAGGGCGGCACGCGGGCGGCGGCGGAATTCGTCGTGAACGGCACCTATCTGGAGACCGACGAGGGCCTGCCTGAGGCGAAGGGGCAGACCTATGTTCTGCCTGCCGGATCGTTCTTTACCCTCAAGGATGGGCTGATCACCCGCGTCGTGACCTATTACAACCTTGCGGATTGGGTGAAACAGGTTTCGGCATGATCCGGGTCGAGCGGCTGACGGGGGCGGCTCTGGCGGCGGCGCTGCCGGATGTGGCGCGGCTGCGCATCGCGGTGTTTCGGGCCTATCCCTATCTCTACGACGGCGATGTCGCCTATGAAGAGCGGTATTTGCAGGTCTACCGCGACAGTGCGGATGCCATTCTGGTGGGGGCCTATGACGGCGCGCGCCTGATCGGCGCGGCCACGGGCGCCCCGATGGAGGATCACGCCGACGATTTCGGCGCGGCATTCGCCGAGAGCGGCCTTGCGCTCGACCGGATATTCTATTGCGCCGAAAGCGTGCTTTTGCCGGAGTATCGCGGTCAGGGGATCGGTCATCGGTTCTTTGATCTGCGCGAGGCGCAGGCGCGGGAGCTGGGGCGCGACTATGCCGCGTTCTGCTCGGTGATACGGCCCAAGGATCACCCGGCGCGGCCCGAAGGCTATCAGCCGCTGGATGCCTTCTGGCGCAAGCGGGGCTATGCGCCATTGCCGGGTGCGGTGGCGCAATTCAACTGGCGGGAGATCGGAGCGGCGCAGGAAAGCGCCCATGATCTGCAAGTCTGGATGCGCGCGCTCTGACGATGGCGCCCCTGCCCACCATGGGATTTGCGCCACGGTTTCACGGAATGGTAAAGTTTAGCTGGTCAATTCGCCCGAGGGTTTGCTAATCAGACCCCGCCGGGGGGCAAAATATGGGGACGTGACGCATGACACGTGGTTTCGCCATTGCCCTCGGGGCGTTTCTGGCATTGACACTGGGCCTGAGCACGGTCGCCTCGGCACAATCCGAAGGGCGGCAAAAGCTGGGCTATGGCCTGTTGTTTACCAATGACGTTCTGGGTGACACGGACGATCGGTGGCGCACCGGGTCGATCACGTCGAGCCGGGTTTGGGGACCCGCATGGCAGGGTCACGCGCCAGAGCGCATCGGGCAGATTCTGGAATTCCGGTTTCACGGCGAGGTGATTGCGCCCGAGAACCTGAGCCGCCCTGCCGCGCTGGACCGGCCCTATGTTGGCGCGCTCGGCTTTGGGCTGCATACGCATTTCCAGAAGGCTCAGGTGGATTACGCCTTGGGCGCGGACCTGATCGTGACCGGGCCGCAGACGCAGCTTGATGATTTTCAAGATTTTTTGCACGGCTTTCTAGGCGGGCGCGACGTGGGTCGGCGGGTCCGGCGCAACCAGATCGACGATGGTATCCGCCCCTCGGGCGTGTTCGAAGCGAGCCGCGAGTTCGAGCTGGGCTTTGCGCGGTTGCGCCCCTTTGCCGAGGCGCGGCTGGGGGTCGAGGACCTGATCCGGGCGGGCGCGGACATCACCTTTGGGGACATCGGGCGCGGCGAGTTGCAGGTGCGCGATGCGGTCACGGGCCATCGCTACCGCGTGGTGCGCGCCGAGCAGGCGGGCACGGCATTTCTCCTGGGGGCCGACATTGCCTATGTCGATGACAGCGATTACCTGCCCGCGCGCAGCGGTGTCACCCTGACCGAGGACCGCACACGGGTGCGCGCCGGTCTGCATTGGGAGAACCGCAACGGGGCCGCGCTCTTTTACGGGCTGACCTGGCTGAGCGAGGAATTCGACGAGCAGCGCGAGGGGCAGTTTCTGGGCGCTGTGCAGTTCAGGCTGCGGTTCTGACAAAAATGCAATCAAGGGCTTTTCAGACTGATTCGCCTTTGCTACTTTGACGATAATAAAAAAAATAACGCGATAATAAAAACGAAGAGGCAGGCAGTCAGGGTTATGGGGACGGGCTTTCGAGGCACGTTCGTCATTTCCTGGTCGCAAACTGAACTGGACGGGATCACGACTGCGCCGGTGCAGTCGCTTTCGGTGGGGCAAACATGGTCCTGGCGGGGCGATGCGGTGCGCGTCGACGGACCGAACCAACTGTTGCGTCTGGAAGGGGCGAATGGGGAAACCGTAAACCGCAAACGTGCGGCACGGATGGTGCGGCGCCTGGTGGGCGCGGCGATGAACAACACGCGCGATCTGGGTCCGGTGGAGGTGGAAGAGCCGCTGATGGATCTGGGTTTCGTCGTCACGGACGGCACGCGCAGCTATACGGTCACGATCATAGAGGTGGGCAACGAGGGCACCCCGCTCTTGATGTTTCACGATGAAATTCCGCCGCGCGGTCGGGACATGTGGATCGTGCATCACTCGCTGGAGGGAATGCGCGGGGCGTCGACCGGACCGGCGAGCGGGGGTGTCATCTGTTTCACCCCAGGCACGCGGATCGAGACACCCGAAGGCCCGCGTCTGGTTGAGGAGCTGCGCGAAGGCGACCATGTGCAGACCCGCGACAACGGCGCCGAGGAAATCCAGTGGATCGGCAGTCGCAGGATGACCGGCGCACGGCTCTTTGCCATGCCCAAGCTGCGGCCGATCCGGTTGCGGGCCGGGGCGCTTGGCATCGGGCGGCCGGATGCGGAATTGCTGGTCAGCCCGGAACACCGGATGCTGGTGCGGGGCGATGTGGCGCGCGCGCTCTTCAACACGCCCGAGGTGCTGGTGATGGCGCGCGACCTGATCAACAATGACACGGTGGCGGTGGATCTGGCCTCTCGCGAGGTGACGTATATTCACCTGCTGTTGCCGCGCCATCAGATCATCTGGGCCAATGGCCTCGAAACCGAGAGCTTTCACCCCGCGAGCACGGCGCTGTCGACGCTGGACGACGACGACCGCGCGCGGCTCTTGGCGATCAATCCCAATCTGGAATACGAGCCCAATCTCTATGGTGGCTATGCCCGGCGCTGTCTGAACGCGTCAGAGGCGGCAATCCTCGCGCATGAGGCGGCATAAGGTGCGGGGGCGCTGCCCCCGGACCCCCGAGGTATTTCGGGCCAGATGAAGGGCGGATTTCAGTGGGTTTAGCCCTTTACCGCGCGCGCGGGTGGGTTATGTCGGGGGAACAGTCCCAGCCTCAACCGGAGATCCCGACGTGACCGCCAAAACCGTCCCTGATGTCATCTTTCATACCCGCGTGCGCAATCCTGCCCTTGAGGGCGACAATCCCTTTGAATGGAAGGATCTGAGCACCGCCGATATTTTCGCCGGCAAGCGCGTGGTGGTTTTTGGCCTGCCGGGCGCGTTCACGCCTGCCTGTTCCGAGAGCCACCTGCCGGGGTATGAGCGGCTCTACGACGCATTCATCGCTGCCGGGATCGACCGGGTGATCTGCACCGCCGTGAACGACGCCTTCGTGATGTTTCAATGGGGCAAGGCGCAGGGGATCGAAAAGACCATGATGCTGCCCGATGGCAATGGCGATTTTGCTGCGGGTCTGGGCATGCTGGTGGACCGCTCGCGTCAGGGCATGGGCAAGCGCAGCTGGCGCTATTCCATGCTCGTCGAGGATGGGGTGATCACGGCGATGTTCGCGGAGCCGGGGCTACAGGACAACCCGGCGGGCGTGCCGGTCAAGGTGTCGGATGCCGAGACGCTGCTGGCGCATATCCGGCAGGCGGGGTAAGCGGGCGTTGAACCCGCAACACCCCTGTTGACACCCGCTGGCGCGCCTGTATAAGCGCGGCTTCATTGGTGTTGGTGGGCCCCGCAAGGGGATTCCTGTCGGCCGACCGGAACGTGCCGGGACGCAGAGGACAACGCCCTTCGATTCAAGTGAAGGAGATCAGCCGTGACCAAACGCACGTCTGCCAAGTACAAAATTGACCGCCGGATGGGTGAAAACATCTGGGGCCGTCCGAAATCCCCCGTCAACAAGCGTGAATATGGCCCCGGCCAGCACGGTCAGCGCCGCAAGGCCAAGATCTCTGACTTCGGCTTGCAGCTGCGCGCCAAGCAGAAGCTGAAGGGCTATTACGGCGACCTGACCGAAAAGCAGTTCCGCCGCATCTATGCCGAGGCCGAGCGTCTGAAGGGCGACACCGGCGAGAACCTGATCGGCCTCTTGGAGCGTCGTCTGGATGCCGTGGTTTACCGCGCCAAATTCGTGCCGACCATGTTCGCCGCACGCCAGTTCGTGAACCATGGCCATGTCACCGTGAATGGTCAGCGGGTCAACATCCCCTCCTACCGTGTGAAAGAGGGCGATGTGATCGAGGTCCGCGACCGCTCCAAGCAGATGACCGTTCTGCTCGAGGCCGTGCAACTGGCCGAGCGTGACGTGCCCGATTACATCGAGGCGGATCATTCCAAGATGAAGGCAACCTTTGTCCGTCAGCCCGGCCTGTCGGATGTGCCCTATCCGGTGATGATGGAACCGAACCTCGTGATCGAATTCTACGCGCAGAACTAAGCGTTCTGAACTGCACGAAAGAGGCCGCGACGGGAAACCGCCGCGGCCTTTTCCTTTTGGTGCTGGTCAAGCCGGGACACCAAAGCTAGAACCTCCTGCGACAGACGGGGAATGACATGACCAAGATCACGCCGCAGCCGGGCATCATGGATATCGCGCTCTACAAGAGTGGCGAGGCCGTGATTGCAGGCAAAGCCGAGCCGCTGAAACTCTCGGCCAATGAGAGCCCTTATGGCCCGTCGGACAAGGCCAAGACGGCCTTTGCCCGCTCTGCCGCGACGCTGCATCGCTATCCCGGCACCGACCATGCCGAGTTGCGCGGCGCGATTGCCGAAGCGCATGGGCTGGACCCGGAGCGGGTGATCTGTGGCGTGGGGTCGGACGAGGTGTTGCAATTCGTGGCACAAGCCTATGCCGGAGCGGGTGACGAGGTGATCCACACCGAGCACGGCTTTGCCATGTATCCCATCCTCGCGCATGCGGTGGGCGCGACGCCGGTCTGTGTGGCCGAGCGGGAGCGCGTGGTGGATGTGGACGCCATTCTGGCGGCCTGCACGGCGCGGACGCGGATCGTCTTTATCGCCAATCCCGGCAATCCCACCGGCACCATCCTGCCCGAGGCGGAATTGGCGCGGCTGGCCGATGGCCTGCCCGAGCGGGCCATTCTGGTGCTGGATGGGGCCTATACGGAATTCGCCGAAGGTTATGACGGGGGTGTGGCGCTGGTCGAGGCGCGCGACAATGTCATCATGACGCGCACCTTTTCCAAGGCTTACGGACTTGGCGGGTTGCGGATCGGCTGGGGCTATGCGCAGCGCGCCATGATCGACGTGCTCAACCGGATTCGCCAGCCTTTCAACCTGTCGCCCACGCAGCTTGTCACTGCCGAGGCGGCGGTGCGGGATCAGGAATGGCTGGGCAAGGTGGTGAGCGACACGCTGCGCAACCGGGCCTGGCTGACCGAGGCGCTGCGCGAGAGCGGTGTTGCGGTGGACGAGAGCCACGCCAATTTCGTGCTGGCGCGGTTTGAGTCGGAGGACGAGGCGGCGGCCTGCGATGCGGCGCTGCGCGCCGATGGGATCATCGTGCGCCGGGTGGGCGGCTATGGCTTTCCCAATGGGTTGCGGATCACGGTGGGCGAGGAATACGCCTGTCGCCGGGTGGCGCATGTGATCGGTCAGTTCAAGGGGGTTCGGTGATGGCGCAGATCTATGACCGGGTGGCGCTGATCGGGCTGGGGCTGATCGCGTCGTCGATGTCGCATGCGATGAAGCGCGCGGGCGTGGCCGGAGAGATCACGGGCTATGCGCGCTCGCCCCAGACACGGGATGTGGCGCGCGAGATCGGTCTCTGTGATCGGGTTTGCGACAGCGCGGCAGAGGCGGCGGCGGGCGCGGATCTGGTGGTGCTCTGCGTGCCGGTGGGCGCGATGGGGGCGGTTGCCGCCGAGATCGCGGGCGTGCTCAAGCCCGGTGCCACGGTCAGCGACGTGGGATCGGTCAAGAAGGCGGTGATCGAGGCGGTCGCCCCCCATATCCCGGCGGGCGTGCATTTCGTGCCGGCGCATCCGCTGGCGGGGACCGAGCATTCGGGGCCGCGGTCGGGCTTTGCCGAGCTTTTTGACAACCGCTGGTGCCTGATCGTGCCGCAGGCGGGCAGCGACCGGGCGGCGGTGGAGCGGCTGGAGGCGTTCTGGCAGGCGCTTGGGTCGAACACCGATGAGATGGACGCCGAGCATCACGATCTGGTGCTGGCGGTGACAAGCCATGCGCCGCATCTGATCGCCTACACGATGGTCGGCGTGGCCGACGATCTGCGCCGCGTGACCGATAGCGAGGTGATCAAGTATTCCGCCGCCGGGTTCCGGGATTTCACCCGGATTGCCGCGTCCGACCCGACCATGTGGCGCGATGTGTTTCTCAACAACAAGGAGGCGACATTGGAAATTCTGGGCCGCTTTACCGAGGAGTTGTTTGCGCTGCAACGCGCCATTCGCATTGGGGACGGCGACCATCTGCACGCTTATTTCACCCGCACCCGCGCCATTCGACGGGGCATCATAGAAGCTGGGCAGGACACCGCCGCGCCGGATTTCGGCCGGGTCAAGAAGGCATGAGACGCGCGGTTCTGGGAATCGCCGCGGGGCTGAGCCTGATCGCGTCAGGCTGTGGGCGCAGCGACAATGACGAGGTGAGCCGGGGCGGTGGCCTCTGTGGTGATCCGGGCCTGTCGGGGTCGATTTCGGGCTTTCAGCATCATGAGGTGAATGGCTGCGGGATCGAGCGTGCCGTGCGGCTAGAAACGGTGCATGGCGTGCGGCTGAGCCAGGCGGCGACGCTCGATTGCCCCACCGCGCGGGCGCTTGGGAGTTGGGTCAAGCGCAGCGCCAAACCTGCCGTTGGGCGTATGGGCGGCGGTCTGACGGGGTTGCAGGTGCCGGCGCATTACGTCTGCCGCACGCGCAACAGCCAGCCGGGCGCGCGGATTTCCGAACATGGGCGCGGCAAGGCGATCGACATATCGGCCCTGCTGCTCAAGGATGGCTCGGAAATCTCGGTGCTGCGGGATTGGGGCCGGGGCCATGAGGGGCGCATCCTCAAGCGGGTGCATGGCGAGGCCTGCGGGACATTCGGCACGGTTCTGGGGCCGAATTCAGACCGGCATCATCAGGACCATCTGCATTTCGACACCGCCAAGCACGGCAACGGGCCCTATTGCCGCTAAGGCTCAGGTCTGGATCACGCGCGGGCGGCGGCGCCGCAGGAGAAGCGTATCCTTGATCCGGCCCTTGAGGCCGCGCACGGGCAGGATTTCGCGATCCTGCTCGAACACCGCGCCATTGAGCGAGGGATCGTGCCAGAGCGCAAGCGCGGCACCCCAGCGTGCAGCCTGCGCCGGATCAAGCCCATGGGACACACCCATGCGGGTGGCCAGCATTCCGGGCATCCAGTCGGTCAGGACGATCCCCGGAAAGCGATCGGCAAGGTCGGCCAGAAGCGCGCGCGTCAGGATGCGCCCTGCCCCCTTGGACACCGCATAGGCCGAGGAGGCGGGCAAGGGGGCCAGATCGGCAAAGGTCGAGACATTGAGGATGCGGCCAAAGCCGGTCTCGACCATGCTGTCGAGGGCCAGCCGGGTGCAGGCCACGGTGCCACCGAGATTGATCGCCACGGTTTCGGCAAAGCTTTCGGGGGTTTCATCCAGAAAATCGCGGCGCGGGTAGATGGCGGCGTTGTTGACGAGCAGCGTCACCGGCGCGTTTCGGGTGATCTGGGCAAAGGCCGCGCGCAGCGCCTGGGGGTCCGCAACATCGGCGGTGACGGGCGTGATCCGGCCGCTTGGGTCCATGGCGGCGGTCTCGGCAATCCCCTCGGGCGCGCGCCCCATGGCCACGACGCGCTGACCGCGCGCCGCAAGGTCCAGAGCGAGCGCGCGCCCCAAACCGCCGCCTGCGCCGGTGACGACCGCCAATCCGTCCGAGAGCCTCATGTCATGGCCTTTCTGCGGCGGGCGATGGCCTCGGCCACGCGCAGCGCGTTGGCCGCGATGGTGAGGCTTGGGTTGACCCCCATGGACGAGGGCATGAAAGAGGCATCCGCCACATGGAGATTATCAAGCCCATGCGCCCGGCAGTCGGGGTCAAGCACGCTGGAGCCGGGATCGGTGCCGAACCGCAGCGTGCCGCAGGGATGGCCAAAGTTCAACTCTGGCGTATGGGTGAGAAAGAGCCGCCGGTGCCCGCGCAGCCCCGCCCGGATAGCCTGGCGAAAGGCGCGGCGGCGCGCGAGCAATTCGGGGTGCAGCGTGTAGCTGATGTCGATGGCATCGGGCGCGGTGCGATCATAGGTGACGCGGTTTTCGGGGTATCCCAGATCCTCCATCAGCCCGACAAAGACCTGCGCCCGCCCCAATATCCGCGCCGCAAGGGCCGCAGGCAGCCGGGTGAAATGGCGCAAGGGGCGGATATGGCGCAGGGCGGAACGGTCGAACATGCCGTTCAAGGTATGCACGATTTCGCCATAGCCCGCCGCGATGCCCATCGACTGCACCGTGCCAAAGCGTTGGCCATCGCTGTGGTAGAAATCGCGGAGCGAGATCGCCTTGCTCGGGCCGCTGTCGGGCGTGCCGCGCGGCGGCCAGAGGGCGAAAATCTCGTTGAGGTGAAACATGAGGTTGCGCCCCACAAGGCCGGAGCCATTGGCGCAGCCCTCGGGCCAGTGCTCGGATGCGGAGGCCAAAAGCAGGCGGGGCGAGCCAAGCGCGCCTGCGGCGAGCACGATCTGGGGGGCTGTGAGCGTGAAGCTCTCGCCATCGCGTGTGACCTCGATATGGGTGATGGTCTGGGCCGTGCCGCAGAGGCGGCGCACCTCGGCACGATCCAGAAGGGCCGCATTGCCGGTGGCAAGGGCCGGTTCCACGCCCGCAGAGCGGCCATCCATCTTGCAGGGTTTGGGGCATTTGACGCCCAGGCAATCATGGCACCCCGGCACATGGCGGATCGCGGCATGGAGGCGATAGGGATGCAGCCCCACCGCGCGCAGGCTCTGCATGAGGGCGGCATCGGGAGCCGAGAGCGGCGGTGCCGGGCGCAGCGGCGTGACCGCCTCGGGCGAGAGCGGATCGGGATCGCCACAGATGTGCAGCAGGTCCTCGGCCTCTGCATACCAGTCGCGCATCGCGTCAAAGCCCACGGGCCAGCCGCCGGTCGGGTGCGGGCGGGTCTCTGTCGCCTCGAGATCGTGGCGTTCGGGGCGTTCCAGCGTGGCGGCGTAGAATACGGACGAGCCGCCCACCCCGGCCCCGATGGGACCAAGGAATTCCGAGGCACGCCCATTGATCTGCGCCCGGATCGGCCCCGGCCAATAGCCGCGCAGCAAGCGGGCGGTGGGATCGAAGATTTCGGGGTTGAGGCCCTGACGCTCGGAGCGGTGGCCTTGGGGGCCTTTCTCGACGAAAAGCACCTTGAGCCCGCGCTCGGCCAGCCTGCGCCCGATGAGGCCACCGCCCATGCCGGTGCCGATGACGATCACGTCCCATTGGGCATTCCGTATCGCGGCGGTCATTGCGGGGCCTCGAACACGGGGGCGAACAGATCGCTGAGGGCGATGGCGGCGCGATTGGTGAGGTGGTTGTTGTCGAAATAGAACGCTTGTCCATCCTGCATCACATGGCATGTGCTGGCATCGCAGAGCCGTGGCCACGGGTCGATGAGGGTGATCGCCCCGGAGCGGTCCAAGGCCATCAGCGGTGCCTCGGCATGGGCGGCGCGGGCAAGGGCCATGCTGCGGGGCACGGTGAGGCGGGTCGTGTCGTCCACCTCCATGCGGCCATGCACCAGCGCGCGGGCCACGGCGCGGGAATCGTACTCCGGCACCTCGGGTGGTTGGCGCAGGACATGGATGCGCGGGACGTGCGGGGAGAGTTCGGCAATGGTGCGGGTCAAGCCTGCGTTGAAGAGCGTATGTTGCGGCCCCTTGGGCAAGAGGCTGTCGGGCAGCGGCGCAAGGGTAATGCGGTTATGCGCGTCGAGCCCTACCCCCTGCCCTTCGGCGTAATAGGACCAGCGACCAACGAGGAGCAGGGTGTGCAGGCTGTCCATTTGGGCGATGCCGGACCGGATCGTCTGATTGGCACGGGTGCAGGCGGCGTCCTGTGCCGGGGTGGCGGCGGTTTCGGCCTTGGCCACGCCAAAGAGCGGCGGACAGCCTGCGTGCCAGAGGATGAGCGCGGGGCGGTTGGCGGCAAAGGCGGCGACCTCCAGCCCCTCTTTCATGGCGCGCAGGTGGCTGTCGCCCCAGATCAGCACCTCAGGCGGGCCATCCGGGCCGATGGGGCAGGTCTCGACCCCCGCCAGTGGGCCGGTGGTGGGAGTGGAGCAGCGCGACCAGTCCTGATTGAAATCACCGGAGGCGGCGATATGCGTGCGCAACTCTGGCGCAAAGCGGGTGGGCAGGCCATCGCCGCGCCAGAGGAGCAGACCCACGGCCAGCAGCGCCAGCGAGGCCAGCGCCGTGCCTGAGACGAGTGTGCGCGTGCCGCCCTGCATCCGGCGCACGGGGCGTTCGATAGTGCGCCACGAGAGGACGGAAAGGGCAACGGCAAGGGCAAGCCAGGCGGTCGCCTCGATTGGGCCGGAGTAGCCATCGCGCCAATAGGAGGAGAGGACGAACACCGGCCAGTGCCAGAGGTAGAGCGAATAGGAGATGAGGCCGATGAATACCGGGGCCGGGTGCATCAGGGCGCGGTTGACCGGGTTGGCATCGCGGCCATTCATCAGGATGAGCAGCGTGCCCGCCACGGGCAGGATCGCCTGCCAGCCGGGAAAGCCCTCGGCCCGGATCAGGGTGATGGAGGCGAGCAGGAGCGCCAGACCGGCCCAGGAAAGCGCGGGGTGAAGGGCGTAGCGCGCCTTGTTCTCCTGCCCCGCGATGGCCAGCAGGACGCCCGCCAAAAGCTCCCACGCGCGGAAGGGGAAAAGGTAGAAGGCCGCCGTGGGCGAGCGGGGCGTGAGCCAGAGACAGGCGGCAAGCGAGAGTGCTGCGAGGGCCGCGAGGATCATGGGCAGCCTGGGCCGCCAGCGGACCAGAGCCAAGAGGAGGAAAGGCAGGACGATGTAGAATTGTTCCTCGACCGCCAGCGACCATGTGTGCAAGAGCGGCTTTTCCTCGGACACGCCGTCGAAATAGCCCGCTTCACGGTAGAAATGGATGTTGGAGAGATAGACCGTGGCGGCAATGAGGGATTTGCCGAATTCGCGAAACTCGAATGGCAAGAGGATGAGCCAGCCCATCAGCAGCGTCGCCGCTGCCATGGCGAAATAGGCAGGGGCCAGACGGCGCAGGCGGCGCAGGTAGAAGCGGGCAAGGCGAATGCGGCCCGTTTCGCGCAGGTCCGCCCAGAGGATGCCGCCGATCAGAAAGCCGGAGATGACAAAGAAGATGTCCACGCCGACAAAGCCGCCGGGAATGCCCGGCATCCCGAAGTGATAGAGAACCACGGACAGCACCGCGATGGCGCGCAACCCGTCGATTTCAGGGCGATAGGCGGCGCTCATGCGGCAAAGACCTCTGGCAGCGGGGCCTTGGCCAGCAGGGCGTCGTAGACGGCGCGCACCTGGCCTGCCTTGGCGGCCCATGTGGCCTGGTCCAGCACCCATGCGCGGCCCGCCTGCCCCATGGCGGCAAGGGCACTGCGGTCGTGGCTGAGCGCCTCAAGCGCCGTGGCAAAGCCGACGATGATTTCAGACCGCGTGCCCAAGGGCACCTTGAGCCCGCGCGCGGCTGTGACCAGCTCGCCGGGGCCAGCGTAATCGACGATGAGCGGCGGCACGGCGAGGGCCATCGCCTCGAGCACCACACCGCCGCCGAATTCACGGATCGAGGGGAAGGCGAAGAGATGGCAGGTGGCGAGCACATCCTGCACGGCGCGATGTTCCAGCCAGCCGTGAAAGGTGATCTGAGCGGTCACGCCCAGGGTATCGGCCTGCGCGCGCAAGGCGGGCATCATCGGCCCGTCGCCCACCAGATCAAGATGGAGGTGCCCCGCGCGCAGCATCGGCGCTGCCGCCTCGATCAGCATGTCGGGGCCTTTGTAGGGCACAAGCCGCCCGACGAAGGCCGCGCGCAGGGGGCCATTTGGCGCGGGCGTGGCGATGCGGGAAAAGCGGGCGGGGTCGATGGCGTTTTCGGGCAGATAGACGGTCTTGGCGCGGGCAAAGCCGGGCAATTCGCCCATCGTATGCCGAGAGCCCGCAAAGACGGCTGCGGCATGGCGCAGGGTTGCGGTACGGCCCGGCAGCGCCTTGTAGGCGCTGCGCAGGTAGCTCAGATACTCGCGCTCGCGCCGCCGCTCGGCATCAAAGCCAGCGGGCCATGGCACGCCGCCGTTGAGCGGCCCGAGGACAAAGGGCACGCCCGCACGGGCGCATTTGCCCGCAAGGGACGAGGAAATCGTCGGGCTGAGCGGGGTGATGCGATGCACGATGTCGTAGCGTCCGGCGCGGATGGCCGCGCCGAACTGTTGCCACACCAGATGCTCGAACCACGGATAGCTGAGCGCGTTGATCACTTGCAGCGTGGTCCAGCCCCTGCCCTGCCCCATGCGCAGCCGCTCGCCCAGGGCCCAGAGGGGGCGGGCCAGCGCCTCGGAATCGATCGCGGTGAAATCGACGCCCTCGACCAGCCCTGCGCGCAGAAACGCCTCGCGGTTGCGGATCTGGGTGACGATATGCACCTCGGCCACCTCGCGCAGGGCGGTGGCCAGCGACCATCCGACCAGCGGCACGCTGACCCATTCGGGATTGGCGGCCTCGGCAATGACAAGCACGCGGGGGCGGGTCATGGCGCGCGCCTCACATGATCGGCCGCCAGCCCGGGGAGCGGCGGGGCGTTGTGGCAGGGCGCTGAATATGCGTCACCTCGGTCAGGCCCAGCACCGCGCCGGCAAAAAGCCATGTGAGCGGCGTGAGCGTGGCATTGGGCAGCATGTCGATCAGGTTGATGGCGAGCAAGAGCGCCACCGGGCCGATCAGGCGCACATGGGCGGCATCACCCAGGCGGCGCCCGTGGACCCAGAGCATCAGGATCGGCAGCGCGACAAGGCCGAATTCCGCCAGATACCCGACCCAGCCGAAGATGCCGATCAGGATGATCCAGCGGCCGTCGGTCACGGTCTCGATCACGCCGGTTACGGGATTGAGGATATGGTTGCGCCCCCAGCTGCCCCAGCCAAACAGCGGCTTTTCGAGGGCGCGCTCCATCAGGATATCCTCGTTATCGAGGCGGAAGCGCAGGGAATAGGCGCGCTCGGGGTCCACCTTGGCGGCCTGTTCGAGAATCCAGTCGACCGGGATCAGGCCTGCGCCCTTGAGCACCGGATAGGCAACAGCCACCACCGCCATCAGCCCCGCGATGCGGATTTGCATTCGCGTGGGCAGGAAGAGGGCCAGCGGGGCCAGATAGACGCCATAGATCAGCGAGCCCAGCGATTTGCAGAGCACCAGAACACCGCCAAGATAAAGCGCCGCCAAGAGGTAAAGAATGCGGCGTCGCACATCCGCCTCGCGCGCCAGTGCGATGGCGCAGGTCATGGCCATGACGGTGAAAAAGGCCACCCAGAGGCCGTGATACATGAAGACGATGGGGCGGAAGCCGCCCGCGCGCATCGTCTGCTCGAAACTGTGCTGGTAATAGCCGTAAATCCAGAAGTTGAGCTGGGGAGAAAGCCGCACCTCGAGGAGCATCGGCAGGGAATAGATCAGCCCGCCCAGCATCAGCGCCATCACCAGTTCGCGCAGCCCCTCAGGCGTGGCCAGATGTTGCCGCGCCAGAAGGAAGGGCAAGAGCAGGATGGCTTGCAGGAGGCAGAGCGCCACCATGTCCTTGAGCCCGAGCCCAGGCAGGCCGATGCGGCCATAGAAGACCGGCTCGCCATTGGTGAGGACCGTGGCAATGGGGCTCAGGATGAAGAGGGCGACAAGGACGCGGGCCGGCAGGCTCTTGGGCAAGAGCGGCGCGCGGGCCTTGGCATGAATGAGGCAGATGGCAAAGGTGGCAAGGCTGGGCAGCGATTCCTTGGTCAGGGGCGGCACCAGCGGGAAATCGAAGGCGGCGGGCGGCGGCGGCAGGAACATATAGGCGCCCAAGAGCGACCAGATCAGCGCACGCTCGATGGGCCAACGCCGGAACATCACCAGCGTGATCAGCGGCCAGGCGGCCAGCATCAGGTAGGCCAAAGCATTGGGCATGACGCGCCGGGCACCTCTTTGACTGTTTCGCCGGTCTGGCAGCGGGCCGCAGCGCGCCCCGCCGCGCCAGACGGCACGGACAGCCTAGGTGCCAGAACCGATGAATTTCAATAGATTCAGACCGATGCGCCGCGATTTTGGCGGCAAGGTGCATCAATGCGCCAGTGCCGGCCAGATTGTCCCGCGCAGGCAGGGGCGGCGGGGCCGCCTAGCAGCCGGTCCCGCAGAAGACCACGCGGAAGGTGCAGAGCATCACGCGCAGGTCGGTCCAGAGGGACAGCTCACGCAGATACTTGGTATCGAAGTTGGCGCGTTCGGCAAAGCTGCTCTCGTTGCGCACGGAAATCTGCCAATAGCCGGTGATGCCGGGGCGCAGCGCGTAATAGCCACGACCGGGATAGAGCGCCTTTTGGTTGGGCATCATCGGGCGCGGGCCGACGATCGACATGTCACCGATCAGCACGTTCCAGAGCTGCGGCAATTCGTCGAGCGAGGTCTTGCGGATCAGGCGACCGATGCGGGTGATACGCGGATCATGGCGCAGTTTCTGATGCTCGTCCCATTCCAGACGACGGGCGGGATTGGCCGCAAGATAGCTCTCGAGTTGGGCATCGGCGTTCAGCACCATGCTGCGCAGTTTCCACATCCGGAAGATGCGTCCATTCTTGCCAACACGATCCTGCGCGTAAAAGGGCGACGCGCCATCCCGTGAAATCAACACGCAGAGTACAGCCACGACCAAGAGCACGGCAGGTGCCGAAAGCAGGACAACGAGGATGTCCAGTACCCGCTTGAAGAAATGTCCGTAGACTTGAAAGGTTTTCAATCCGGCCGTCGGATTGTGAATCAATTTCGCGTCTACCTGGCGCAACGGCACCGGAACGGATCGCAATGGCATGGCAGCACTCCCCAGAATCTCGAAACCCCAAAACCGTTTACACATACTCTGGCCAGCCTGTTGCCACGTGCCGCGCCTGTCGTCCGGCACAGCGTTGCAATTATGTCCGAAACTTGGCGAAACTGTCGCCAGAGATCGGCAGGCTTTGACCTAGTAATCTATCACTTTTCGCATATGACTTCGGCAATGTAATTTACCCCGAGGATACGACCGGCCAATGCCCCCACTGCCTGTCATTTCCAGATTTACTAATTATTAACGTAACTTACATGTTGATGCACTTTGCCCCTGATCAAGTCAAGGACCTCGAAAAAATACAACTCAGGGATGTTTTCACCTTCCGCCACCTCTCGTCTGGTTATGACACCACCCCCTGTGGACGCCCATGTTTCGCCACAATGCGCCATGCCCATTTTGGCTGGATGCGGCCAGATCACGCCACATTTTAACCACAAACTGTCCCTCGAACTGTTGACGGCATCGCGGATCGCATAGGGGGTTGCGCGCCGGATTGTCCCACCTCTCGAAACAACCAATGGATACGTCGCGCATTACCGCTGCGATAGGGGGAAAAATACCGCTTTGGTTGCCAGAAACGGGTTGCGACGTAGCGTAATGTTGCAGTCCTGGAAACGTGGGGCGATCTGGGCCGCGCGCCAGAACCCTTGCGGCTTTAGACGGGGCGCGGGACGCGGACGCGCCACATTCCTGACACGTTTAAGGAGAGTTGCGAAACGGCCTTTTTCGGGATCGAATGGCGGCGCGGCGTGAAATTGCGGCGAATCAACCGGTCAAAACGGCAAAAAAACGCCGCCCGGCAGGGCCGGGCGGCGATTGCGGCGAAATTAGGGCCGGGGTTCGGCCAAGGCCTTGTACGGATCAGGCGCGCACGAGAGCCTCATAGGCCTGCGAGACCTCGCGCGTCATCGCGCCCACCTCGAAGGTGTAATCGCCGATCTGGCCGACCGGTGTCACCTCGGCGGCAGAGCCGGTTAGCCAGCACTGCTCGAACCCTTCCAACTCTTCGGGCATGATATGACGCTCGTGCACCTTGATCTGGCGATCCTTGAGCATGCCGATCACGGTCTGGCGCGTGAGGCCGTTGAGGATCGCATCGGCCAGCGGCGTGTGCACCTCGCCATCCTTGACGAAAAAGATATTGGCCCCGGTCGCCTCGGCCACATAGCCGCGATAATCGAGGAACATCGCATCCGAGCAGCCCTTGGCCTCGGCGGCATGTTTGGACATGGTGCAGATCATGTAGAGACCGGCGGCCTTGGCGGCGACGGGGATCGTCTCGGGGCTGGGGCGTTTCCATTTGGCGATGTCGAGCTTGGCGCCCTTCATCTTGGCGTCGCCATAGTAGTTGCCCCATTCCCAGGCGGTGACGGCCATGCGGATCGGGTTGCGCGCAGCGGCAACACCCATGTCGAGGCCAGCCCCCCGGAAGGCGACGACGCGGACATAGGCATCGGTGAGGTTGTTGGCCTCGAGCACGGCGCGCTTGGCCGCCTCGATTTCGTCCACGGTGTAGGGGATCTTCATATCCATCAGCTCGCCCGATTTCAGCAGGCGTTCGGAATGGGCGCGGCTCTTGAAGACCTTGCCGCCATAGCAGCGCTCGCCCTCGAAGACCGAGCTGGCATAATGCAGCGCATGGGTCAGGATATGCACATTGGCATCCCGCCAGTCCACCATTTTGCCATCCATCCAGATTTTGCCGTCCCGATCGTCATAGCCAGACATTTCCGCTTTCCCTTTGCGATGTTTGCATTTATTGCGCTAGTTATGTCCACCTCGGACATATTATTGCGCAAAAACTGAGATTCGGTAGCAGTTTGATCTTGGAATGTCAACAAAGCTGACTTAATATGAAATATGTGACGTGATGATTGTGAACGGAGCCTGGGCATGGCCGAACTGCATAGCGGCGAAAACCTGTTGTTTCTCACCGACGAGCAGTTGCGTCAGGGCATAGAAGCGATGTTTTTTGCCTATCGCGGTTTCACCGCCGATCCCGACCGTATCCTTGCAACCCTGGCCTATGGGCGCGCGCATCACCGGGCGATCCATTTCATTGCGCGCAGCCCCGGCACCACGGTCAACAACCTCCTGGCGATCCTTGGTGTGACCAAGCAATCCCTGAACCGCGTGCTGCGCACCCTGATCGAGGACGGGCTGGTCGAGAGCCGGGTCGGCACCACGGACAAGCGCGAGCGGCACCTGACCTTGACCGAAGCGGGGGCGGCGCTTGAGCGCAAGCTGTCGGACGCACAGCGCGCGCGGATGCGCGCCGCCTATCGGGCGGCGGGGCCGCAGGCTGTCGCCGGGTTCCGTCAGGTGCTTGAGGCGATGATGGAACCAGACTTGCGCCGCCGTTATCACGCCATCCGGGAGAGTGACACATGACCGAGCCCGCCCCCCATCTGCTTATTGTGGATGACGACGAGCGTATTCGCGGCCTTTTGCGCAAGTTCCTGATACGGCATGGATTCCTGGTGTCCGTGGCGCGCGACGCAGGCCATGCGCGCCGCGTGCTGGCGGGGCTGGATTTCGACCTGATCGTGATGGATGTGATGATGCCCGGCGAGAGCGGGGTGGAACTGACCCGCGCGCTGCGCGCGACCCACAAGACGCCGATCCTGCTCTTGACTGCCAAGGGAGAAACCCCCGACCGGATCGAGGGGCTGGAGGCGGGCGCGGACGACTATCTGCCCAAGCCGTTCGAGCCCAAGGAACTGTTGCTGCGGATCAACGCGATCCTGCGCCGGATGCCCGAGCCCGAGCAGGAGCCGGTGCAACCCAAGATCGTGCATCTGGGGCCGGTGCGCTATGACATCGAGCGCGCGGAACTCAGCCGCGCGGGCAAGCCCGTGCGCCTGACCGCGACCGAGGTGCAGCTGATGCGGATCTTTGCCGAGAACCTGCGCAAGCCGGTGAGTCGCGCCAAGCTGGTCGAGGACCTGGGCCGCGATGGCGGGCAGGCGCAGGAACGCGCCGTGGATGTGCAGATCACCCGTCTGCGCCGCAAGATCGAGAGCGATCCCAAGCAGCCGCGCTACCTGCAGACCGTGCGCGGCGAGGGCTATATGCTGTCGTCGGACTGAGCGTGGCCCCTATACATTCCGAAATCACGATGTTTGCACGCATAAGTGACTGACTGAAATCAAACAACCGTTGAGCGCGTGGTGCCTGCGTGAAAAGCTTTGCCTGTCGGCCGATCAGGCTTGGACAGATCGTTTCTTAGGAGAACCACAAATGCATTTTAGATTTGGGACAGCGCGCCTTGCGGCGCTTTGCGCAATTACCTTGCTGCTGGAGGGCGGGGCGATGGCCGCGCCCGTATCCGTCAGCGCGGTCATGGACCCGCAAGAGCAGATGCGCTTTGAGATGGGCGACGGCACCCCGCATTTCGTGCTGGCGGTGCGCCGCGAAGGCGTATCCGAGGGAGAGGGCGTGCTGGCCGGGGCAAAGGTCACGGAATTCGGCTGGCATGACATTCAGCCGCCTCTGGGGGGCGATCCGCGCGGCTATCTGCGGTTCGAGGCGGAAAACGGCGATGTGGCGGTCATCAAGTTCACCGTGCGCGCCGTGTTCATGAAAGGGGCCGACAAGCCTGCCCTGCATGATGACGGGTTTTGGGAACTGGTCAGCGGCACCGGGCAATTCGCGGACAAGCGCGGGGTTGGCGCGCTCAGGATCGAACCGGCGGGCGATCCCAAGCGGCTCTTTACCCTGACAGGCGAGATTGGGGACAAGCCTTGATCTGAAAAGCGGGATGGGGGCGCTGCCCCCGTCCCGGATTTCATCCGGGACTCCCCCGAGGTATTTCGGGCCAGATGAAGCGCGGGCGGCTCGGCATTGACCGCATCGCGGCACGCGACCCTCTTGATAGAGGGGCGGCGGCACTGTATCTGCGGTGCATGACACGGGTTTTCGACATGGATGATCGCGCGCGCCTGCCCTGGAGGTTCTTTGGGGCGATGCGCAGCATTACTGCGCGCCTATGAGGCGCGCCGCCTTTTCGTGACGTCTCTTAGCCAATCCAACCAGCAAAACGGGAGAGGACGCATGTCCCCCAAGACACTCTATGACAAGATATGGGATGCCCATGTGGCCCATGAGGCCGAAGATGGCACCTGCCTTCTTTATATCGACCGCCACCTCGTGCATGAGGTGACGAGCCCGCAAGCCTTTGAAGGGCTGCGGATGGCCGGGCGCAAGGTGCACGCCCCCGACAAGACCATCGCCGTGCCCGATCACAACGTGCCGACCACGCTCGACCGCGCCAATGCCGCCACCATGACCGAGGACAGCCGTATTCAGGTCGAAGCGCTGGACAAGAACGCGCGCGATTTCGGCATTCATTATTATCCGGTGTCGGATGTGCGCCAGGGGATCGTGCATATTGTCGGCCCCGAGCAGGGCTGGACCCTGCCCGGCATGACCGTGGTGTGCGGTGACAGCCACACCGCGACGCATGGTGCCTTTGGCGCGCTCGCGCATGGCATCGGCACATCCGAGGTCGAGCATGTGCTGGCAACGCAGACGCTGATTCAGCGGCGGGCCAAGAACATGAAGGTCGAGATCACCGGCAAGCTGCGCCCTGGCGTGACCGCCAAGGACATCACGCTCTCGGTGATCGGCGCCACCGGCACGGCGGGCGGCACCGGCTATGTGATCGAATATTGCGGCGAGGCCATTCGCGATCTGAGCATGGAAGGCCGCATGACGGTCTGCAACATGGCGATCGAGGGCGGCGCGCGCGCAGGCTTGATCGCGCCGGATGAAAAGACATTCGAATATGTGAAAGGCCGGCCGCACGCGCCCAAGGGCGCGCAATGGGAAGCCGCGCTCAACTGGTGGAAAACGCTCTATTCCGATGACGACGCGCATTGGGACAAGGTGGTGACACTCAAGGGCGAGGATATTGCCCCCGTCGTCACATGGGGCACGAGCCCCGAGGACGTGCTGCCGATTACCGCCACCGTGCCCGCGCCCGAGGATTTCACCGGCGGTAAGGTCGACGCGGCCCGCCGGTCGCTGGAGTACATGGGCCTCAAGCCCGGACAGAAGCTGAGCGAAGTCGAGATCGACACCGTCTTTATCGGCTCTTGCACCAATGGCCGGATCGAGGATCTGCGGGCCGCTGCCGAAATCCTGAAGGGCAAGAAGATCAAGGTGAAACGCGCCATGATCGTGCCGGGTTCGGGTCTCGTGCGGGCGCAGGCCGAGGAAGAGGGGCTGGCGGATATTTTCATCGAGGCCGGTTTTGAGTGGCGGCTTGCGGGCTGTTCGATGTGCCTTGCGATGAACCCCGACCAGTTGTCGCCGGGCGAGCGCTGTGCGGCCACCTCGAACCGCAACTTCGAAGGGCGTCAGGGCCGGGGCGGACGCACCCACCTGATGAGCCCCGCCATGGCGGCGGCGGCAGCGGTAACGGGGCATCTGACGGATGTAAGGGAGATGATGTGATGGAAAAGTTCGAGAAACTCAGCGGCATTGCCGCCCCCCTGCCCCTGATCAATATCGACACCGATATGATCATCCCCAAGCAGTTCCTGAAAACGATCAAGCGGTCGGGGTTGGGGGTGAATCTCTTTGACGAGATGCGCTATGACAGCGAGGGCAAGGAAATCCCCGAGTTCGTGCTGAACAAGCCGCAGTATCGCGAAGCGCAGATACTGGTTGCGGGCGACAATTTCGGCTGCGGGTCGAGCCGCGAGCACGCGCCCTGGGCGATCAAGGATTTCGGCATTCGCTGCATCATCGCGCCGAGCTTTGCCGATATCTTTTACAACAACTGCTTCAAGAACGGCATCCTTCCGATTGCCCTGCCGCAAGAGCAGGTCGATGTGCTGATGAAAGAGGCCGAGAAGGGCGCCAATGCGCGTATCGAGATTGACCTTGAGGCGCAGACCGTGTCGACCTCGGAAGGTCAGGTTTTCAGCTTCGAGGTCGATGCCTTCAAGAAGCACTGCCTGCTTGAGGGGCTGGACGACATTGGCTTGACGCTGGAAAAGGCCGCGGCCATCCAAAGCTTTGAGGCGCAGGCGGCGCAGGCGCGCCCCTGGGTCTGAACCGGGCCGCAACGCAGGAAAGGACGCCGCGGAGAAATTCGCGGCGTTTTCTTTTGCCCAAGCGCCTTGTGCCCACCCTAGCAGGCGCCACAAGATACAGTGTTTACAGCCCCTTACGCCACAAAGTTGAACCAAGTTTGATGCATTCCTGCACCACTTGGACCCTCAATAGGCCCTAAATCTTTTGTCTCATTCACCAAGAGCTTGTGGTGATTGGTAAAAGTAGGCAAAAATTGGGCGAGATTGAGGCAGTCCGCCATAAAGTGTGGGATCAAGTTGGAACAAGGGCGCGGCAGAGTATCGCGACCGACCAAGTTGAAGGGGAAAGGGCAGTGTTTTCACTGATTCCAGGGGCGCTAGCGCGCGCCATTATGATTGCGATCCTGGTCGCCACGCCCTCTTTGGTCGTGCCCTCCACAGGTGCGGATACTGCTCAGATCGTGATCGTGCTCTCGATCCTCGCGGGTTTCATGACCTTTATCGAGTATTACGGCAAATATCCCAGCATCATCGAATTCCGCTTTGCCCCGCCGTTCAACCGATCCAAGTTCTTTGCATTGGCCGCCATCCTCGTGTCATTGTCGTTGATCGTGCGCGGCACGACCAACCCGACCGGAGCGACCGAGTGGGTGACGCAATTCGGCCGGGGTTTGGGCAACGCCATCGATTTCCCCTATTCCCCCGTGCGTCTGGTGGTGCTGATGATGCCTGCGGATGCCGATGCCGCGCTGATCGACATGGTGCGGATCGCCTCGGGGATTTCCTATACCTTGTCGCTGGTCATGATCCTCTATTTCGTGACGCTGGTGCGGTTTCTGGGCTGGCCTGTGCGGTCGGGGGCGTTCAACGTCTGGATCAACCTTCCGCTCTTTGATCCCACGGGCGGCGGCGACGTGCTGCACCGGTTGCGGCGGGATGCCGGTCTTAACGTTGTATTAGGATCTTTGCTGCCATTCTTGATTCCAGCCGCGGTGCGCGCGGCCTCGGACATGGTTGACCCGATTTCGATCTCGCAACCGCAAACCTTGATCTGGACGATGACCGCATGGGCGTTTCTTCCTGCCAGCATGTTGATGCGCGGTATCGCGATGAGCCGGATCGCCGACATGATCGAGGACAAGCGCCGCCGTGCCTATGCCGAAGGCGACGCGCTGATCGCAAAGAGGCTGCAACGCACCTGATCGCGGGGCTTCTGGCGCTGCTTTTTTGCGCGCTGCCCGCCCATGCCGACAAACTGCGTCTGGCGAGTTGGAATGTGGAATTGGCACGCGCGGGGCCGGGCCTGCTGTTGCGGGATTTGCGGCGGGGCGACGATGCGCAGATTGCGGCAATCCTGCATGTGCTGGCGCAAACCCAGCCGGATATTCTGGTGTTGCAGGGGGTGGATTACGACCTTGACCTGCTTGCACTGAGCGCGCTGCGCGACCGTATTTCCGACGGGGGTGGGCCACGCTACGATCACCTCTTTGCCCGCGCCCCGAATGCAGGTCTTGCCACCGGGCTCGACATGGACGGCGACGGGCGGCGCGGCGGGCCGCGGGATGCGCAGGGATATGGCGCCTTTGCCGGTCAGGGTGGCATGGCGCTCTTGTCACGCTATCCCGTGGAGGCTGCGGACGCGCGGGACTTCACCGCGTTTCTGTGGCGGGACCTGCCCGGCGCGCTCTTGCCCCGGCGGGACGGCGCCCCTTTTCCCTCGGAGGCCGCACAAGCGGCGCAACGCCTGTCGTCACGCGCGCATTGGGTGGTGCCGGTGCAGCTGCCTTCGGGGCCGTTGCAGGTGATGATCTTTCATGCCACACCGCCGGTCTTTGACGGCCCGGAGGATCTGAACGGGCGGCGCAACCATGATGAGCTCCGGTTCTGGCAACTCTACCTTGATGGCGCGTTTGGGCCGCCGCCAAGGGGACGGTTCGTGCTGATGGGCGTTGCCAATCTGGACCCCGAGATCGGCGAGGGGCGGCCTGAAGCACTGCGCGCCCTCTTGGCCGATCCGCGCCTGCAAGACCCGCGCCCGACAGGCCTCGGCGACAAGGCGGCAAGGCTGGAAACCGTCGATTGGCCCCCGCCCGGCCCCGGCGCGCGGCGGGTGTCCTATATCCTGCCCGCTGCCGACCTGAGGGTCGCGGATGCAGGCGTGCATTGGCCGCCCGACGGCACACCAGAGGAGGATATGGCCGCCACGGCCAGCCGTCATCGGCTGGTCTGGGTCGATCTGAGCCTGCCGTAACATCGGGGTTTCTTGACCATTCCGGGGCTTGCGTATAGGCCAACGGGCAACATCCAACGCAAGCCAAGGAAACGCCCCATGAGCAACCCATCGCTTCTTATTCTGCCCGGTGACGGTATCGGCCCCGAGGTCATGACCGAGGTGGTCAAGATCATCGACTGGTACGGGGCCAAGCGCGGGCTGGTGTTCGACGTCTCCGAGGATCTGGTGGGCGGGGCCGCCTATGACAAGCACGGCACGCCGCTGCATGACGACACGATGGCAAAGGCGCAAGAGGTCGATGCCGTGCTCTTGGGGGCCGTGGGTGGCCCGAAATACGACGCTCTCGATTTCAGCGTGAAACCCGAGCGCGGCCTCTTGCGGCTGCGCAAGGAAATGGACCTGTTCGCCAACCTGCGCCCGGCGCAATGCTTTGACGCGCTGGCGGATTTCTCAAGCCTCAAGCGGGATGTGGTGGCCGGTCTCGACATCATGATCGTGCGGGAATTGACCAGCGGCATCTATTTCGGCGAGCCGCGCGGCATTTTCACCGAAGGCAACGAGCGCGTCGGCATCAACACGCAGCGCTACACCGAGAGCGAGATCGACCGCGTGGCACGTGCCGCGTTCGAGCTGGCGCGCAAGCGGGGCAACAAGGTCTGTTCCATGGAAAAGGCCAATGTCATGGAGTCGGGCATTCTCTGGCGCGAGGTCGTTCAGAAGGTGCATGACGCGGATTACCCCGATGTCGAGCTGAGCCATATGTATGCGGACGCAGGCGCGATGCAGCTTTGCCGCTGGCCCAAACAGTTCGACGTGATCGTCACCGACAACCTCTTTGGCGATTTGCTGTCGGATGCGGCGGCGATGCTCACGGGCTCTCTGGGTATGCTGCCGTCCGCCTCTCTCGGCCTGCCGATGGCCAATGGCCGGCCCAAGGCGCTCTATGAGCCGGTGCATGGCTCTGCCCCCGACATTGCCGGTCAGGGCAAGGCCAACCCGATCGCCTGTATCCTCAGCTTTGCCATGGCGCTGCGCTATTCGTTCGACCAAGGGGCAGAGGCCACGCGCCTTGAGAAGGCCGTGGAAAAGGTGCTGGCGGACGGGCTGCGCACTGCCGATCTCTTGGGCGAAGAGGGTGTAACGCCGGTCTCGACCTCGGAAATGGGGGATGCCATCGTGGCGGCGCTCGACGCAAGCCTCTGATCCAGGCAAGATTTCAGGCAAAGGCCCGTGCGCAAGCGCGGGCCTTTGTCATGGAATGACCTTGGCCTCTTCGGCATGCAGGGTCAGACGTTCGGCATGTTCCGCCACGCGCCCCAGCCAGCGCAGGGCATCGGTGCGGCCAAAGACCTCGGGCACCGAAATCAGCCCCACGTGTTCACGCAAGAGCGTGCCACGGCGAAAGCGGGCCGCGCGGGTCTTGATCAGCGCCCGCAAACGCGAGAAGCGACGCGCCTCGACCCCGCGGGCAAGCGCCGTGGCCAGCGCCGCCACATCGCGGCGCAAGAGCGGCTCACCGCGCAGGATGTCGATACGGTCGCGTTGGCCGCAGCGTTCCAGCAGGCGCTGGAAATGGTCGATCTGATGCAGCAGCAGCACATAGCGCGCCTGCTCGGCCCGCCGGTCGGGGGCCATGCGCAAGCGGGAAAGATAGGCCTCGAGCGCCTTCACCGCTTCGACCCCCTGCACCGAGACAGAGGCCAGCGCGCGCAGATCGCCCTCGGGCCCAAGCGCCTTGGCCAGCGCGGCAAAGAGCGCGCCGCGCAGACCATCCGCGACGCCCTGCGCGGCATCGAGCGCCGCGCCTTCATCCGCCAGCAGGCGTGGATCAAGCCCTTGGGCCAGTGGCACAGGGCGTTCGGGCACCAGCCGTTCCACCAGCACGGCAAAGCGGGCGGTAAAGGGCAGGAACAGCACCGTGCCCAAAAGGTTGAAGCCGGTGTGAAACAGCACGAGGGCGGTCTGATCATCCGTGCCCAGCCCCGTGCCATGCAGAACCGGCACCATCAGATCAAGAAGGGGAAAGGCCATCCCCGCCGTGCCGATATTGAAGAGAAGGTTCGCCAGCGCCGTCAACCGCATCGGCCGCGCCCCGCCCAGGCTCGCAAGAAGGCCGGTCACGGTCGTGCCCATGTTGAAGCCAATGACCAGCGCCGCCGCTTGGGTGAAACTGACCGAACCGGTCCCCAAAAGCACCAGCACCAGCGCCATGCCTGCCGAGGACGACTGAATGAGCGCCACAAGCCCCATGCCAAGCGCCACGAGCACGAGCCGCCCGCCCCACCCGTCCCCGGGCAAAAAACCGGGGTGCAAAAGGGTCTCTGCCCCGGTCATGGCGGATTGCATCATGTCGAGGCCGATGAACAAAAGCGCGAACCCGGAGAGCGCCCGCCCCGCCCGAGCGGCACGCCCCTGCCCAAGGAGCGAGAGCAAGGCCGCCGCAAACAGGAGCGGCAGCGCGATCACCCCGAGTTTGAGCTTGAGCCCCAGCACCATCACCAGCCAGCCGGTTATGGTCGTGCCGATATTGGCCCCGTAGAGCACCCCGATGGCCTGCGCAAAGCTGAGCAGGCCGGCACCCACCGTGCCGATGGTGATCAGGGTCACGGCGGTCGAGGACTGGATCAGCGCCGTCGCCAGGGCCCCGGTCAGCACCCCGCGCAGGGGAGAGGCGGTGACGCGCGCCAGGCGACGACGCAGGTCGGCCCCGGCCAATTCGCGCAGCGCCGCCGTCATAAGCTCCATCCCCAGAAGGAAGAGCCCCACGCCACCCAATGCGTTCAGGATTTGCACGATCATGCCCGGCCCCTTTTGTGCCAGATTGCACGTCGCACGGGCCATAGCCAAGAGCCCTGCCCGCCCGGCATGAAAAAGGCCGCCGGGGATCCCCCGACGGCCCATGTCCGCACCGATGGACGATTCAGAAAAACCCGAGCTTGTTGGGATTGTAGCTGACCAGCATGTTCTTGGTCTGCTGGTAGTGATCCAGCATCATCTTGTGGGTTTCGCGCCCGATGCCCGATTGCTTGTAGCCGCCAAAGGCCGCGTGCGCGGGGTAGGCGTGATAGTTGTTGACCCAGACGCGGCCCGCCTCGATGGCGCGGCCAAAACGATAGGCGCGCGTGCCATCGCGGGTCCAGACCCCGGCCCCAAGCCCGTACATCGTGTCATTGGCGATGGCGAGCGCCTCGGCCTCGTCCTTGAAGGTGGTCACGGACACGACCGGGCCAAAGATTTCCTCCTGGAACACGCGCATCTTGTTGTGGCCCTTGAGGATGGTGGGCTGGATGTAATAGCCGCCCGCGATCTCGCCGTTGAAGCGGGCAGCGTCGCCACCGACCAGCACCTCGGCCCCCTCTTCCACACCGATGGTGAAATAGGACATGATCTTTTCGAACTGCTGCAGGCTGGCCTGTGCGCCGACCATTGTGGTCATCTCGCGCGGGTCGCCCTGCTGAATGGCCTTCACGCGGGCGATGCAGCGCGCGATGAACTCTTCATAGATGTCTTCCTGGATCAGCGCGCGGCTGGGGCAGGTGCAAACCTCGCCTTGATTGAAGGCAAAGAGAACAAAGCCCTCGACCGCCTTGTCGAGAAAGGCGTCATCGGCGGCCATCACATCCGAGAAGAAGATGTTGGGGGATTTGCCGCCCAGTTCCAGCGTCACGGGAATGAGGTTCTCGGTCGCGGCCTCCATGATCTTGCGCCCTGTCGCGGTCGAGCCGGTAAAGGCAATCTTGGCGATGCGGGTGGATTTGGCGAGCGGCGCGCCAACCTCGGCCCCCATGCCGTTGACGATGTTGAGCACACCGGCGGGCAAAAGAGGGGCGACGAGTTCGGCCAGAACCATGATCGCGGCAGGGGTCTGTTCGGCCGGTTTCAGCACGATGCAATTGCCAGCGGCCAAGGCCGGGGCGAGTTTCCACGCCGCCATCAGGATCGAGAAATTCCACGGGATGATCTGACCCACGACGCCCAGGGGTTCGTGGAAATGATAGGCGACCGTGTCATGGTCGATCTCGGACATGGTGCCTTCCTGGCTGCGCAGGACGCCTGCGAAATAGCGGAAATGATCGACGGCCAGCGGGATGTCGGCATTGGTCGTCTCGCGAATGGGCTTGCCGTTGTCCCATGTCTCGGCCTGCGCCAAAAGGTCGAGATTGGCCTCGAGCACATCGGCGATCTTGAGCAGGGTGTTCGAGCGCTCGGCGGCAGAGGTACGCCCCCAGGCCTCGCGGGCGGCATGGGCGGCATCAAGAGCGAGTTCCACATCCATCGCGTCGGAGCGGGCGACCTCGCAGATCACCTCGCCGGTGATCGGCGTGATATTGTTGAAATAGCGGCCATTGACGGGGGGCACGAATGTGCCGCCGATGAAATTGTCATAGCGTGTCTTGAAGGGCGAGGCATAGCTGCCCGCGACTTGGGTCATCTCGTTCATTGGGGTTCCTCCGGTTGCGCCCGGTCCTCCGCCGGGAATGACCAGAGAATGCGACCTGCCCAGGCTTGCGTCACCGGGGGGGCGGGGCACCGGGCGGCCCACCTGTCTCAGGAGTGAGACACATCAATGCAGGTTTTCACCGATCCCCAGCCGTTTCATCCGGCGATAGAGCGTGGCGCGGCCGATACCCAGGGCGCGCGCCGCCTCGGACACATTGCCCGACGCGCGGGCAAGGGCGCGAATCACCGCCGCCCGCTCGGCCCGCTCAAAGCCGCTGGGGCCATCCTCGCGACCAAAGATGTCAGAGGCGGGAACGGGGCGGATCGGCCCGATGGCCCCCAGATTGAACGCCTTGCGCGCGGCGCGGGTGGCGCCGACGACGATGTCATCGGCATCGACCGCGAGCAGCATCGCCGCCTCGGTTTCGTCGTGGTCGGCATAGAGAATGCGCGCGCGCGGATGGGCGGCGCGGAAATTGTCGGCCTCGATCTGGCGGGCGGTCTGGGCCACCATCGCGGCGATCAGGCGGTTGAATGCCTCGGTCTGGTCGGAACGGGCCGAGGACACATCGAGCGCGCCGATGATGCGCCCATCCGCGCCATAGATCGGCGCGTCCATACAGCTCATGGCGGTGTTGCGCGCCAGAAAATGCTCATCCCGGTGGATGATGACACGGCGATCCTCGGCAAGACAGGTGCCAATCCCGTTGGTGCCCTCGGACGCCTCGGACCAATCGGCCCCCTGCCAGAGCCCCCAATCCTGAAAGATCGCGGCATCGCCCTGCGCGCAGCGCTGATCGAGCACGACCCCCTCGGCATCGGTCAGGAGCACGGCACAGCCGGAATGGCCGACAAGGCCGAAGAGCTGATCGAGTTTGGGCGCGGCCACTTGCAGGAATTGCGCCTGCGCGCCCTGGCGGGCAACAAGATCGCTGGCCTCTACCCGCCCCGGCGCGCGACGTTCGGCGGGGTCTAGCCCATGCTTGAGCATCGAGCGCCGCCAAGAGGCGACAATCCGCGAGCGCGCGGGCGCGGAGGCAGAGTGCGATTCCTCGAGAACCTTGTCGATATGGGTGCGGCGTTGCGTAATCTGCGGTTCTCCGATGGGCATGGGCATGCGTGACCCGCCCTTTAGACGCCTGTGGCCCCTGCCCTGTCAATCCGACCTTCGGACCGGTTGCGCAGCGCGGGCAAAACACCGCGAAACCCCTTGCAATGCCCCGCCACGCGGTATAATCGCCTGTCTCACGGTCGGGCTGTAGCGCAGCCTGGTAGCGCACCTGCTTCGGGAGCAGGGGGTCGGAGGTTCGAATCCTCTCAGCCCGACCAGTGACAGCCTTCAGACGAATGCCGCATGAAAAAGGCCCCTCTCGGGGCCTTTGTTTTTTGTGGCCTGCGCCTGTCAGGCGGTGACAGGGGGCGGCATCCGCCCCCCGCCCGCGATCACAGGAAGGTAAAGCTGTCGAGCGTCAGATCTGCGGCCAGCACGGCCTCGACCAGCACATCGTTGCCGTTCACGTTGAACTGGGCACCGGCCACGGTATCGACGATGCCAAGCGCGTCAACAAAGCCCTGAAGCCCGTTTCCGCCGTTGTCGAGGTCATCGACACGGATGAAGAAGCTGTCGACGCCCACCTCGAAATCGGTGATGATGTCGAAATCGCCCGCGACGAATTCGTTGAACACGAAGAGGTCCGCGCCTTCGCCGCCCGACATAATGTCATTGCCAGCGCCGCCATTGATCGTGTCATTGCCTGCGCCACCGTCGATGATGTCGTCACGCCCGCCACCGGCGAGGAAATCGTCGCCGTCGCCGCCGAAGATATCGTCATCGCCTTCGCCGCCGCCGATCTGGTCATTGCCCGCGCCACCCAGGATCGTGTCCTGCCCGGTGCCGCCACCGACGATGTCATCGCCGTCGCCTGCATCGATGCTGTCGTTGCCAAAGCTGCCCGACATCGAATCGTTGCCTGCGCCACCGCCCAGCGTGTCATTGCCGGCACCGCCGCTGACCACGTCATTGCCGTCACCGCCTGCGGCGATGTCATCGCCTCGGCCCGCGCCGATCACGTCATCGCCGGCGCCGCCGTCAATCGTGTCATTGCCCAGGCCGCCGCCGATACGGTCAGCGCCATCGTCACCGAGAACGAAATCGTTGCCATCCCCGGCCGCCAGCACGTCATCGCCTGCGCCGCCCTCGATCGTGTCGTCCCCGGCCCCGCCGACGACGCTGTCATTGCCGGCCCCCGCAAGGGCAACATCACCGGCATCGGAGAGGGTGGTGAAATCCGACCCGCCGTTGGTGAAGAGCGCACTCCACCGTGCTTGGGCATTGGCCGCAACCTGCTCGCCCACTTGCAGACCGAACAAGTTGCCGTCCTGAATGTGGATGCCGCCGAAGATGCGGGATTGTCCCGCTTCCTGCGCCGCCTCGGTCAGGGTTTCCCACCGCAGCACGATCGGATCACCGCCATCGGCGCGGTTCTCGAAGGTCAGGTCAGAGGTGACGAATTCGCCAAGCAGGTCGAGACCCTCGACACCGTCGAGGTCATAGTTGCTGAGGCTGGTGCCATCATAATAGGCATCGCTGCCCAGATAGGCGGCCAGGGTCCGCGCGGCGGCTGCCGAAAAGGTCGAGTGACCCGAAACGAATTCGGGGAAGGGCGGCGTGGGGGCCGTCACATCCTGATACGGCAGCCAGTTCTGGCCAAGGATTGTCTGGGTGCCCTGGTTCGGACCGCCCCATGCCTGAATTTCCTGATCGAAGAAGAGGTCACGAATGGCCGAGTAGGGGCGAATGTAGGTATAGGTGTATTTCGCCTCCCAGGTCGCGATACCGGCGTCGAAAATGGCGGTGCTGAGCGCAAAGAACATCTCGGCGTCCTGCGCATTGCCATGACCGTCGCGCAGCGCCAGATCCTGAGCGATCTGGAACCAGTGCCCCGGAGGTGTCTCGCCGCGCGGGCCGTTGGCCCAGTATTCGGCAATCAGCTTTTGTTCATCGGTCAGGTTGGCCGAGATTTCGAGCACTTCGCCGATCTGTGCGCGATAGGCGGCATCGCCCGTGGTTACGTTGCCAAGCCCATCGACATACTCGGAAAAGTCGCCCAGTTGCGGCGGTGCGGGCGGGCGGAACTGATCGCCCGACGTCAGGGCAAAGCCATCCACACCGCCCCAATGCGGGGTCAACGCCTGCTGGTCGTTGAAGGTGCTCGGATCGTCATTGTCAAAGATCGGAATACCGTTCTCATCGGTCAGCGTGCCGTTCGGCTCGCGCAGCGGCTGCCACTGGTTGGGATCGAAATTCTCGCCACCCGGCGCGCGATCCGAGGTCGGATCGGCCTCGTTCACGGGCACGAAACCGGTGGTATCAGCAAAATCATTCTCGAAGTTCGAGCCATCATCGGCACGGGCGGCAAAGACATTCTGTGCCGCCAGATTGCCCAGACCCGCCGCCGTGTCGGGATCGGTCGAGACATTGGCCGGGTCGTATCCGAGGTCGATCAGAAAGGCTTCGAAATCAGCGGCGCGTTCAGGATGAAGCTGGCTCATGGCCGTGAAGGCCGCATAGCTGATCGCCTCGGCCAAGTTTGCATCGTTGTTTTCGAGCGACGTCTCGATCTCGGAATAGTGGCCCGAGGCGGTCGGGGACAATGCGGCATAGGCATCGTAGATCGCCGAGTTTGCAAGGTGCAGTTGATAGGTTGTGGGTGTGGGAGCAGGCCCGCCCTCGCGGATCACTTGAAGCTGCAGTTCATTCCACTGGGCGACGACAGATTGCTGAATAGGTTCCATTAATTCATCCTGTTGATTATATAAGTTCCGCCAGCTTTCACGCCGAATAACGGTGGGTAACGTTTGCGTGTAACCTTGATTCAGATCAAGGAATTTCTGAGAAATACCCTGCACTATTTCGGGCTTTCCTGAATTTTTGCGCAGACTCCGGGCGCATGCGCACCTACGAGGGCAGGCGTTCCGCCCTCCCACGACGCAGGGTTGTGACGTCACCCGCCGCGATCAGGACGCGCGCAGACCCCTCACGCCGAAGCGCGTTCGACACCTTCGGCGATGGCCGCGCGAAGTTTGCGTTCGAGGGCGGCGCGCTTGCTCTCGGAGTGGAATTTCAGCCCGAACATATCCTTGACATAGAACGTATCGACCACCTGTTCGCCAAAGGTCGCGATCACGGCAGAGGCGATATAGACGTTATTGGCCGCCAGGGTCCGGGTGAGATCATAGAGCAGACCGGGGCGGTCGCGGGTATCCACCTCGATGATCGTGTAGATTTCCGAGCCGTCATTATCAAAGGTGATATGCGTGGGCACACGGAAGGCGCGTTCGCGCTTCTTGAGCTTGTCGCGGGATTTGATCGCCTCGCGCGGGACCACCTCGCCCTTGAGCGTCTTTTGGATCATGCTGCGCAGACGCGGCAGGCGGTCGGCCTCGAACGGGTGCCCATCGGCGTCCTGTATCCAGAAAACGGCGGTGGCAAATCCATCCTTGGAGGTATAGGTGCGCGCGTCCACCACATTGGCCCCCACCAGCGCCAGGGCCCCCGCCAGACGCGAGAAAATGCCCGGATGGTCGGCCAGAGCAAAGCAGGCGCGGGTTGCGTCGCGATCCTCGTCAATTGCCAGATCAATGGCAATCTCGTTCTCGTCCAGATCGCGCAGCAGTCGGGCAAAGACCACATGCGCGGTGACATGCAGCCCCTGCCAATAGGGCGGGTAATGGCGCGAGGTCTCGTGCTTGAGATCCTTGGCATCCCAATCCGGCAGCGCCTCGCGCAGGTTGCGCTTGGCATCCGAGCCGCGCTGTTCGCGGTTGAGATCCTCAAGCCCGCCTTCCATGGCGCGGCGGGTCTGGCGGTAGAGCGCGCGCAAAAGCGAGGCCTTCCAGTTGTTCCATGTGCCGGGACCGACACCGCGAATATCGCAGACGGTGAGCAGCAGCAGCAGATCGAGCCGCTCGCGCGTTTGCACCGCCTTGGCGAAATCACGCACGGTGCGAGGATCGGCAATGTCGCGTTTCTGCGCCATGTCGGACATGAGAAGGTGATAGCGCACCAGCCATTCCACGGTATCCACCTCGCGCGGCTTCAGCCCCAGACGCGGGCCGACACGGCGGGCGATGCGCGCGCCCAGGATGGAGTGATCCTCTTCGCGCCCCTTGCCGATGTCATGCAAGAGCAGCGCGACATAGAGCACCCGGCGGTTGATCCCCTCCTTGAGAATGGAGGAGGAGACCGGCAGTTCCTCGATCAGTTCGCGCCGCTCGATCTGGGCCAGATGGCTGATGCATTGGATGATATGCTCGTCCACCGTGTAGTGGTGATACATGTTGAACTGCATCATCGCCACGATGGGTTCGAATTCGGGCAGAAAGGCCGACAGCACGCCCAGTTCGTTCATCCGCCGCAGGGCGCGTTCGGGATTGCCGTGTTTCAGCAGGAGGTCGAGAAAGAGCTTTTGCGCCGCCGGGTCATTGCGCATGCGCTCGTCGATCAGCCGGATATTGGCGGACACGAGCAGCATCGCATCGGGATGGATCAAGAGGCCCGTGCGCAGCGCCTCTTCAAACAGTCGCAAGAGATTGAGCGGATCGTCGAGAAACCCCTTGGGGTCGACGATGCCCAGGCGGCCATGCACCTCGACATAGCCCTCTTTCAGCGTCTTGCGGCGGCGCAGGAGGCGTTGCAACAGCGGCTCGGACTTGATCTGCGTCGCTTCGAGCTTGGTCAGGAAGATCCGCGTGAGATCGCCCACCGATGTGGCATGGCGAAAATAGTCCTGCATGAAGATTTCGACCCCGCGCCGGGCGGCGGTGTCCTTGTAGCCCATGCGCTGCGCCACCTCGACCTGCAGGTCAAAGGTCAACTGGTCATTGGGCCGCCCGATGATCAGGTGCAGATGACAGCGCACCGCCCAGAGAAAATTCTCGGCCTTGGCGAAGGTGGCGAATTCCTCGGGGGTGAACATGCCCAAGGCGACGAGTTCGCTCACATCCCGCACGCGGTGCAGGTATTTGGCGATCCAGAACAGGGATTGCAGATCGCGCAGCCCGCCCTTGCCCTCTTTGACATTGGGCTCGACCATGTAGCGCTCGCCCTGCTTTTCGTGCCGCGCGTCGCGTTCCGCAAGCTTGGCCTCGGCAAAGTCGCGCTCGGTGCCCTTGAAGAGGTCATTCCAGAGGCGGTGATTGAGTTTCTCGGCCAGTTCCTCTTCGCCCGCGAGAAAGCGGTTTTCCAAAAGCGCGGTGCGGATGGTGTAATCGTCTGAGCCCAAACGCAGGCAGTCGCGGATGGTGCGGCTGGCATGGCCAACCTTGAGCCGCAGATCCCACAGCATGTAGAGCATCGACTCAATCACGCTCTCGGCCCAGGGGGTGATCTTGTAGGGCGTGAGAAACAGCAGGTCGACATCGGAATGCGGGGCCATTTCGCCACGGCCATAGCCACCCACGGCAAAGACCGCGATGCGCTCGGCCTCGGTCGGGTTGGGCAACGGGTGCATGACGCGGGTGGCCACGTCGAGCGTGGTCAGGATCACGCAATCGGTCAGCCAGCAATAGGCGCGGGTGGTGGCGCGCGCGGCAAAGGGCTGGGCCGCCAGCCCCTCGGCAATCGCGGCGCGGCCTTGGGCAATGCGGGCGCTCAGGCAGGAGACGACCGCCCGGCGCAGCGCGCCCATGTCCGGCCCGGCCTCGGCCACGGCCTGCGCGACCTCTGCCGCGACGGCGGGAACGTCGAAAATCGTCTCGGCGGGACAGATCAGATCGTCCCGCACCGTGATGGGCTGGATCATGTCAGGCGTTTCACACCCGTGTCAGAGCACGTTTGGCCGGCGCGGCTCAAAATCCGGCCCCGCCAAAGCTCTGGGGCGCCGGCGACAGGATCGTCACGCGCTTGTCGCGGATCGTGGCCACGGCCAGACCGCGCTCGTTGCTGCCATCGGGGCGAAAGCGAAACACGCCGCTCACGCCCTGGAACCCGGCGGATTGGGTGAGCGCATTGCGCCCCAGCGCCTCGCGGTTGCCGGATTTCACCAGCGCGCCCACGGCGGCGATGCCGTCATAGGACAGGCTCGCGATCGGATGCGGCGCATTGCCATAGGCGGCGCTGAAACGCTGCGTGAACTGGCTGGCGCGCGCCGGGTCCGGCAGGGCGAACCAGCCCCCCTGAACCCCCGGCAGATCAAGCGTCTGCGGCGGGGTATCCCAGCGCGAGAGGCCGATATATTGCACCCGGTCGGGCCCAAGCCCGTTCTCCGGCAGCATCTGGGAAAAGAGCGGCAGGGCACCGGCGGAATTGGCGGTCAGGAAAATCGCATCGGCGGAATTGGTCTCGGCGGCACTCTTGATCTTGGGAATGGCGTCGATCACGCCCTCTTGCGAGAAGTCATAGCCCACGCTGCCCGCCAGGGTCGCGCCATTGTCGCGCACCGCCTGCTCGATGGCCGCACGCCCCAATTGTCCCGCGAGATTGTCGGAATAGACCGCCATGATCCGGGATTTGCCCTGCCGGGTGGCAAAATCCGCAAGCCGGTTGGCCGTGGTCTGGAAGGTCTGTCCGAGAATGAAGAGATTGCCGCCCGCGATGGTCGGATTGTTGGAAAAGGCCAGCACGTTGATGTTGCGCGGAGCCATGGCGACCGCCACGGCATTGGCCGATTCGGCATGGAGCGGCCCGATGATGATACGCGCGCCATCCGCGGCCGCGTTGAGGGCCGCCTGCTGCGCCTGCTGCGCTTGGCCTGCGGTGCCATAGACGCGCAGGTCGATCTGCACACCCGCAAGGTCCGACACGGCAAGCCGCGCCGCGTTTTCAAGGTCACGCGCCAACTGCGCCTCTTGCGCATCCGCGCTGCCATGCGGCACCAGAAGCGCCACCGGCACCGGCCCGGACGGCGCCGTGCCGCCCCCGCCCGGGGTGGCCACCGACACCGGCTGACAGGCGGCGAGAAAGAGCGCGGCAAGCACAAGGAAAGACCCGGCGAACGACTTGCGGATGATGTGTAAAACGGCGAACATGCGTATCTCTCACTCCCTTGTTGCGCTTTGCCCTTGGCCAGACGCGATTGCGGACAATCATAACGGTCATACGGAGCGGGTCCAGTGGTGAATCCCAAACAGCAGAAACTGGCCGGTGGTCTCTATCTGATTGCCACCCCCATCGGCACCGCACGCGACATCACGCTGCGCGCGCTCGACATTCTGGCCTCGGCGGATGTGCTGGCGGCCGAGGATACCCGCAGCCTGCGGCGGCTGATGGAAATTCACGGCGTGTCCTTGGGCGAGCGCCCGCTCTGGCCCTATCACGATCACAATGGCGCACAGATGCGGCCCCGGATTCTGGCGGCGCTCGAGGCCGGGCAATCGGTGGTCTATGCCTCGGAGGCGGGCACGCCGATGGTGGCGGATCCCGGGTTCGATCTGGGCCGCGCGGCGGTGGCGGCGGGGTATGACCTAGTCTCTGCCCCCGGCCCCTCGGCGGTGATCACGGCGCTGACGCTGGCGGGGCTGCCCACGGACCGGTTTCTCTTTGCCGGATTCCTGCCCAACACCGCCTCCAAGCGCAAGACGGTGCTCAAGGAGCTGTCGGGCGTGCCCGCAACGCTGGTGTTTTACGAATCGCCCAAGCGGGTGGCGGCGATGCTGCGCGATGCGGCCGAAGTGCTGGGAGGCACACGTGCGGCGGCGGTCTGCCGCGAATTGACCAAGAAATTCGAAGAAATCCGGCGCGGCACGCTCGCGGAACTGGCCCTGTCCTTGGCCGATGCGACACCAAAAGGCGAAATTGTCGTGGTCATTGATCGCGGCGGTTCAGAGAAAATTAAGGAAGTTGATCTAGACCGGATGGTGCTTGACGCGCTCAAGGCGCATTCTGTGCGTGATGCGGCGGATCTGGTGGCGGCGGACACCGGCACGCCGCGGCGCGAGGTCTATCAAAGGGCGCTCTTTCTGGCGAAGGGTGACCAAACGGAATCGGAGTAAGGAATGCGGCAACTGGCGTTTGATTTCGAGGCGGGTGGCGTGGCGGCAGCGGTGCCGCCCGGGCTTTTGCTGCGTCAGGAGCGGGGGCGGCGGGCCTATCTCTCGGGTCAGGCGGCGGAGGCGGCCGTGTTGCGCGCCTATGAACGGCGCGCGGTGGCGCTCTTGCATCAGCGCTGGCGCGGGCAAAGCGGTGAGATCGACATGATCCTGCGCGCGCCCGACACCTATATCTTTTGCGAGGTCAAGCAGGCCGCCAGTTTCGACCTGGCCATCGAACGGCTGCATCAGGGCCAGATGCGGCGTATCCATGCGGCAGCCTCGGAATATCTGGGCCTCTTGCCCGAGGGGCAGCTGGCCCCGGTCCGGTTCGACCTGGGGATTGTGGATGGCCGGGGGGATGTGCGCATCCTCGAGAATGCCTTTGGTCATTTCTGAATTGCGCCCCCCGCGCTCTTGCCGCATGTAGGCAGGAGACCGTGAAAAGGGGCAGGATATGAAAATCGCTTTTCAGATGGACCCGATCGGGCCGATCAATATCAACGGGGACAGCACCTTTCGCATCGCGGAAGAGGCGCAGGCGCGGGGGTATGAGCTGTTTTACTACACGCCCGACCGGCTGGCCTATGACGAGGGGCGGGTGACGGCGCGGGGCTGGCCGCTGACGGTGCAGCGGGTGCAGGGCGACCATTTTCGGCTGGGCGCGGAGCAGACGGTCGATCTGAGCACCTTCGATGTCGTCTGGCTGCGGCAGGACCCGCCGTTTGACATGTTCTACATCACCACGACCCATATCCTGCAGCGGCTGAGCCCTGGCACGCTCGTGGCGAACGATCCTTTCTGGGTGCGCAATTATCCCGAAAAGCTGCTCATCCTCGATTTTCCCCAACTCATGCCGCCCACCGCGATTGCCCGCGACCTGGACACGATCCGGGCCTTTCGCGCACGGCACGGCGATGTGATCCTCAAGCCACTCTATGGCAATGGTGGCGCGGGCGTGTTCCACCTGCCCGAGAGCGACCGCAATCTTGCCAGCCTGCACGAGATGTTCACCGGGTTCAGCCGCGAGCCGCTGATTGTCCAGAAATACCTGCCCGCCGTGAGCAAGGGCGACAAGCGGGTCATTCTGGTCGATGGCGAACCGATCGGGGCCATCAACCGCGTGCCCGCCCAAGGCGAGACGCGCTCGAACATGCATGTGGGCGGGCGCGCCGAAAAGGTGGAGCTGACCGCCCGCGACCGCGAGATTTGCGCCACCATCGGGCCACTGCTGCGCGAGAAGGGACAGATCTTCGTGGGGATCGACGTGATCGGCGAATACCTCACGGAGATCAACGTGACCTCGCCCACCGGCCTGCAAGAGCTGGAACGGTTTGACGGCACCAATGGCGCGGGTCTCATATGGGATGCCATCGCGGCGCGGCGGGGATGAGCTGGCAGCTGCGCCTCTTGAACCGCCACCTGCGCTGGTTCGAAAAGCCGGCGCTGGCGCGCCATGACAAGGACCGCCTCAGGCGGTCCTTTGCGTTGAAATCCCGGCTCTATTTCCATGCCCCTCTTGGCACGTCGTTTGAACGCGCCAGCCTCGGCGGGGTACCAGTGCAATGGGCGCGGGCCCGTGGTGTGCGGCCTGCACCGGTGATCCTCTATTTCCATGGCGGGGCCTATGTCTTTGGCACCTCGACCACGCATCGCGCGATGCTGGCCAAGCTGTCGGCGCTGACCGGCCTGCCCGCCTGTCTGCCCGATTACCGGCTCGCGCCCGAGCACCCCTTTCCGGCGCAGATCGACGATGCGCTGGCGTGTTACCGCGCGCTCCGGTCGACGCATGAGGTGATCATTGGCGGGGATAGTGCGGGCGGCGGGCTGGCGCTGGCGCTCTTGCACGAGATTTTGGCGCGGGGCCTCGTCCCGCCCATGGGCGTCTTTGCCTTTTCGCCGCTCACCGATGTGACCTATTCCGGCGCGTCCGTCACCGAGAATGCCGCGCGCGATTGCGTCCTGTCGGCCACCCGGATTGGCGAGATGCTGGAGATGTTCTTGCGCGGCCAGGACCCGCGCGATCCGCGCGCTTCGCCACTCTTTGGCCGGTTCACCGGCGCGCCGCCCGTGTGGATGACCGTGGGCGATACCGAAATCCTGCGCGACGACACGCTGCGGATGCAGGCCGCGCTGGTGGCGCAGGGGGTGCAGAGCGTGGCGACCGTCAAGCCCGACCATCCGCATGTCTGGCCCATTTTCCATAATGTCCTGCCCGAAGCGGGCGAAACCCTGCGCGATCTGGCGGGGTGGATCAGGTCTCTTTGACCCCGGCGATGCGAAAGCTGACCGCCTCGGCCACATGCGGCAGGCGAACATGGTCCGAGCCGTCGAGATCGGCGATGGTGCGCGCCACGCGCAACACCCGGTGATAGCCCCGCGCCGTCAGCCCAAAGCGGCTGGCGACGCGCGTCACGAGCGCGCGGCCCTCGGCATCGGGGGTGGCGATCTCGTCGAGCACCGCCCCTTCGGCGTCAGCGTTGAGGCGCATATGGGCGTGGTCCGTAAAGCGCGCCGCCTGCACCGCCCGCGCCCCCGCCACGCGCTCCGCGACCGTGGCCGAGGCATCGCCAGAGGCGGGCAGATCGAGATCGGCAAAGGCCACGGGCGGCACCTCGATCCGCAGATCGAAGCGGTCCATCAGCGGGCCCGAAATGCGCCCGATGTAATCCTCGCCACAGTTGGGCGCACGCGAACAGGCGCGGTTGGGGTCGCTCAGATAGCCGCATTTGCAAGGGTTGGCGGCAGCGATCAGCATGAATCGGCAGGGGTATTTCACATGGGCATTGGCGCGGGCGACCATCACCTCGCCGGTCTCGATGGGTTGGCGCAGGGTTTCCAGCACGGTGCGGGGAAATTCGGGAAACTCATCCATGAAGAGCACGCCATTATGCGCAAGGCTGATTTCCCCCGGCTTGGCGCTGCGCCCGCCGCCGACGATCGCGGCCATCGAGGCGGTGTGATGCGGCTCGCGAAAGGGGCGGGCGCGGTTGATGCCCCCCTCGGACAAGAGCCCCGCAAGCGAATGGATCATCGAGGTTTCCAGCGCCTCGAGGGCCGAGAGCGGTGGCAGGATACCCGGCATACGCGCGGCCAGCATGGATTTGCCGGATCCCGGCGTGCCGATCATGATCAGGTGGTGACGGCCTGCGGCGGCGATTTCCAGCGCGCGCTTGGCGCGTTCCTGTCCCTTGACGTCGCGCAGGTCGCGGCCCTGCGGTGGCGCGATCACCTCGCCGGGGTCCGAGGCGGGGATGGGCGCCTGCCCGGTGTAGTGGCGCACCACATCCGCCAGCGACGCAGCGGCGATCACCTGCACCGCCCCCACCCAGGCCGCCTCGGGGCCGCAGGCCTTGGGGCAGAGCAGGATGCGATGTTCCTCGGCCGCAGCCATGGCGGCGGGGAGCGCACCGATCACCGGCACCAGCGTGCCGTCGAGCGACAACTCCCCCAATGCCGTTGTGCCCTCGGCGGCGTCATGCGGGATGATTTCGAGCGCCGCCAGAAGGGCCAACGCGATGGGGAGGTCAAAATGGCTGCCCTCTTTCGGCATGTCGGCAGGCGAGAGGTTGATGGTGATGCGCCGCGACGGCAGGGCGATGGCCATGGCCGAGAGCGCCGCGCGCACCCGGTCGCGCGCCTCGGACACCGCCTTGTCGGGCAGGCCCACGAGGGAAAAGGCAGGCACGCCGGGTGTTACGGCGCATTGCACTTCGACGGGCTTGGCCTCGACCCCTTCAAAGGCCACGGTATAGGCGCGCGCGACCATGCAGTCCCCTGTTGTTGGAACAAGGTTAATGCGTAGCGCGGCAGGGGTTTAGGAATGGTTAACGCTTGCCCCCCGGTCGCTCGGGCGAATTCGGTCTCGCACCTGCGCGGCAAGTCTCTTATAACCCCTGCGAAACAGTCGGGGAGTCGCTGCCATGACCGGAGAATTGTCACCGATCGACAAGGCCAAGTTCGTTGCCGCCAAGCGGTCGGTGGATTTTGTCGAGGACGGGATGCGCGTGGGCCTTGGCACCGGATCGACGGCCGCCTGGATGGTGCGCTGTCTGGGCGAGATGGTGCGCGACGGCGGCCTGCGCATTCGCGGCGTGCCGACATCCACGCGCACGGCGGAGCTGGCGCGAGAGGTGGGCATCGAGGTCATCAGCCTGGACGAGGCGAAATGGCTCGACCTCACCATCGACGGGGCGGATGAATTCGACAGCAATCTCAACCTGATCAAGGGCGGCGGCGGCGCGCTCTTGCAGGAAAAGATCGTGGCGACGGCCTCTGACCAGATGATCGTGATCGCCGATGTCGGCAAGGAGGTCGAGACGCTGGGCGCCTTCCCCCTTCCGGTCGAGGTGATCCCCTTTGGCTGGCAGACCACGAAATCGCTGGTCGAGGAACTCTTGATCAACATGGATGTGCTGGGCCGCGATGCCACGCTGCGGATGAACGGCGCGCGGCCCTTCATCACCGATGAGGGCAATTACATTCTCGATCTGCATCTCGGGCGCATCGGGGCCGCGCATCAACTCTCGATCGCGCTCAATCAGATGCCGGGGGTGGTTGAAAACGGGCTTTTCCTTGATATCTGCGATGTGGTCATTCTGGGCTATGGCGACGGGCGGGTGGAAACCCGCGACATCAACGAAGGCACGGTCGAAGAGGACCGGCTCGACTTTGTCGAGACCGACAATCTCTTTCGCGACCTGACGGATTGAGGGGATACTGATGGCATTCGACTACGATCTTTTCGTGATCGGCGGCGGCTCTGGCGGGGTGCGCGCGGCGCGGGTCGCGGCACAGGGTGGCGCGCGCGTGGCCTTGGCAGAAGAGGACCGCTACGGCGGCACCTGCGTCATTCGCGGCTGTGTGCCCAAGAAACTGATGGTCTTTGCCTCGGAATATCGCGGGGCGATGGCCGATGCGCAGGCCTATGGCTGGACGGTCCATGCCGGTGGCTTCGACTGGGCCACCTTTCGGGAAAAGCTGCATGCGGAACTGGACCGGCTCGAAGGGGTCTATCGCGGCATCCTCAAGAATAACGGGGTCAAGACCTATGACAGCCGGGCGCGGCTGGTTGATCCGCATACTGTCGAGCTGGCCGATGGCACCCGTCTGAGCGCCAAACATATTCTCATCGCCACCGGCGGACGGCCTGTGAAACCCGATCTGCCCGGCGCGGAACACGCGATCACCAGCAATGACATCTTTCATCTTGAGCGCCTGCCCAAGTCGATCCTGATTGTCGGCGGCGGCTATATCGCCTGCGAATTCGCCTGTATCCTCAACGGTCTGGGGGTCAAGGTCACGCAGTTCTATCGGGGCGCGCAGATCCTGCGCGGCTTTGATGAAGAGGCGCGCGGGCTGGTCTCGGACGAGATGATCGCCTCTGGGATCTCCCTGCATCTGGGCACCAATATCGAGACGATGGAAAAGGTCGAGGGCGGCTATCGCGTGACCGGCACCAACGGCAGCGAAGCGGTGTTCGAAGAGGTGATGTTCGCCACCGGGCGCGCCCCCAATACGGAGAATCTGGGGCTGGAGGCCGCAGGCGTTGCCGTGGGCCGCAAGGGCGAGATTGTCGTTGACCGCTATAGCCAGACCGGCGTGCCGTCGGTCTATGCGATTGGCGATGTGACCGACCGCGTCAACCTCACGCCCGTGGCCATCCGCGAAGGCATGGCCTTTGTCGAGACGGTGTTCAACGGCAACCCGACGCCCGTCGATCACGATCTCATCCCCACCGCGATTTTCACCCAACCGGAAATGGGCACCGTGGGGCTGAGCGAAGAGGCCGCGCGCGATCAAGAGGCGATCGAGGTCTATGCAACCTCGTTCCGGCCGATGCACTCGGCCTTTGCCGGGCGTCCCGACCGGGTGCTGATGAAGCTGATCGTCAGTCAGGCCACCCGCAAGGTTCTGGGGTGTCATATCGTCGCCCCCGGCGCGGGCGAAATGATCCAGTTGGCGGGCATCGCCGTCAAGATGGGGGCCACGAAAGAGGATTTCGACCGCACCGTAGCGGTGCATCCGACCATGTCGGAAGAGCTGGTAACGATGAAAACGCCTGTGCGCACCGCTTGATTTTTCGCCTGTGCTGCACAGGTTGTGAATCGGGCCGGCAACGGCAGGACAACAAGGGAAGACAAACGTATGGCTGGAAACTCTGGCGGCCCATGGGGCGGCGGCGGAAATTCGGGCGGCGGCGGCGATGACCGCGGCCGCAACAACGGGGGCGGTCGGCGCCCTCCCGAAGGAGGACCGCAACTGCCCGAAATCGACGAATTGGTGCGCAAGGGTCAGGATCAGCTTCGCGTTCTCATGGGCGGGCGTGGCGGCGGCAACCGGGGCGGCGGCACCGGCGGCGAAGGCGGGCCGAGCTTTGGCAAGGGCACCATCGGCCTTGCGGCCCTGGGTGCCGTGGCGCTCTGGGTTTTCGCCAGCCTCTATACGGTCAAGCCCGAAGAGCAATCGGTCGAGTTGTTTCTGGGTGAATATTACAAGACCGGCAATCCCGGTCTGAACTTTGCCCCCTGGCCCATCGTCAGTGCGGAAATCGTCAATGTGACCTCGGAGCGGACCGAAGACATCGGCCGCAACACCGGGGGGCGCGAAGAGGGGCTGATGCTGACCACCGATGCCAATATCGTCGATATCGGTTTCCAGGTGGTGTGGAACATCTCGGACCCGGCAAAACTGCTCTTCAACATCCGCGATCCGCAACTGACGGTGCAGGCGGTATCGGAATCGGTGATGCGCGAGATCATCGCCGCCTCCAATCTGGCCCCCATTCTCAACCGGGATCGCGGCATCATCGCCGATACGGCGATGCGCAACATCCAGGAAGCGCTCGACGAATATGACAGCGGGATTCAGGTCGTGCGGGTCAACCTCGACAAGGCCGATCCGCCGCGTGAGGTGATCGACAGCTTCCGCGAAGTGCAGGCCGCCGAACAGGAACGCGACCGTCTGCAACGACAGGCCGATGCCTATGCCAACCGGGTGCTGGCCGAAGCGCGCGGTGAGGCGGCGCAGATCCTCGAACAGTCAGAGGGCTATCGCGCCCGCGTGGTCAACGAGGCACAGGGTGACGCCAGCCGCTTCACCTCGGTTCTCGAAGAATACGCCAAGGCCCCCGATGTGACGCGCAAACGTCTTTATATCGAGACGATGGAGCGGGTTCTGGGCGGAATCGACAAGACCATTCTCGACAGTGCCATCGTCGGCAGCGAAGGCGGCAACGGGGTTGTGCCCTACCTGCCGCTGAACGAACTGCGCCGCAATTCGACAGAACAGGGGAACTGAGAGCATGACGAAATTTCTAATCCCTCTTGTGGTCGTGCTGGGCTTTTTGGGCCTGTCGTCGATCTTTGTAGTCGATGAGCGTGAAAAGGCATTGGTGCTGCAATTCGGCCAGATCAAGGCCGTCAAGGATGAGCCGGGCCTCTCGTTCAAGATCCCCTTCATTCAGGAGGTGGTGCGCTATGACGACCGCATCCTGTCGCTCGATACCGACACCATCGAGGTAACGCCGTCGGATGACCGCCGCCTCGTGGTCGACGCCTTTGCCCGCTACCGCATCCGCGACGCGGTGCAGTTCCGCCAGGCCGTGGGCGTGGGCGGCGTGCGTCTGGCCGAGGACCGCCTGTCGTCGATCCTGAATGCGCAGATCCGCGAAGTTCTGGGTGCCGATCAGGTCACGTCCGACACGATCCTGTCCGAGGACCGTCGCGAGCTGATGCGCCGTATCCAGCGGCAGGCCCAAAGCAGCGCCGCCGGCCTCGGCCTTGACGTGGTGGATGTGCGGCTCAAGCAGACCAACCTGCCCGAGCAGAACCTCGAAGCCACGTTTGCCCGGATGCGCGCCGAGCGCGAGCGGGAAGCCGCCGACGAGATCGCCCGTGGTAACGAGGCCGCGCAGCGCGTGCGCGCCCTTGCCGACCGGACCGTGACCGAGACCCTCTCGGATGCCGAGCGCGAAGCGCAGGTGATCCGAGGCGAGGCTGACGCCGAACGCAACGCGATCTTTGCGCAGGCCTTTGGTGCGGACCCCGAGTTCTTTGCCTTCTACCGCTCGCTCGAAGCCTATGAAAAGGCGCTGCAAGGCGGCAATTCCTCGATGGTGATGACGCCGGATAGCGAGTTCTTCGACTATCTCAAGTCCGGAACATCATCGGAATGATCGAAACCGCGCTTCTTGCGCTGGGGCTGGTGCTGATCGTGGAGGGGCTGGTCTATGCGCTGGCCCCTTCGCTCATAGAGCAGATGCTGGTGGCCCTCTCGGCGATGCCCCCCGAGGCGCGGCGGCTGGTGGGGGCGCTGGCACTGGTGCTCGGGCTGATCCTTGTCTGGGCGGCCAAGACGCTTGGCGCTTGATCTTGCCGAACCAAAGAGGTCACATGGGTGTGATTTGACCCTGCGACCTTTGCGATCCGGCAAAGACCGCCTACATTCCGGTGCAAGAGGGGCGCGCGCAGGCCGCCCAATGCACGAACCAAAGGAGACATTGGTGTGAAGACCCAAACGATTTCCGAAACACGTTCCCTGTCCACCAGCCTGCGGGCGCTCTGGGTCATGGCCCTGATGGTCGGGTTCCTGATCGCGCAGGCCTTGGCCGCAGCGGCGCGCCCCGACAGCTTTGCCGATCTGGCCGACAAGATCAGCCCGGCGGTCGTGAACATCACCACCTCGACCGTGGTGGAACGCGGCACCGGCCCCGCCCCCATCGTGCCCGAGGGCTCGCCCTTCGAGGATTTCTTCGAGCAGTTCCGCGACCGTCTGGGCGAAGGCGACCGGCCACAGCGCTCGTCGGCCCTTGGCTCGGGCTTTGTGATTTCCGAGGATGGGTTCGTGGTGACGAACAACCACGTGATCGAAAGCGCGGATGAAATCCTGATCGAATTCTTTTCCGGCGAAACCCTGCCCGCCGAGGTGATCGGCACCGACCCCAAGACCGACATCGCCCTGCTGAAGGTCACGGCGGACAAGCCGCTGCCCTTCGTCAGCTTTGGCGACAGCGACACCGCGCGCGTGGGCGATTGGGTGCTGGCCATGGGCAACCCGCTGGGTCAGGGGTTCTCGCTCTCTGCCGGGATCGTCTCGGCACGCAACCGCGCGCTCAGCGGCACCTATGACGACTACATCCAGACCGACGCCGCCATCAACCGGGGCAACTCGGGCGGTCCGCTCTTCAATCTGGACGGTCAGGTCGTGGGCGTGAACACCGCCATCCTCAGCCCCACCGGCGGCTCGATCGGCATCGGCTTTTCCATGGCCTCGAACGTGGTCAAGCGCGTGGTCGATCAGTTGCAGCAATATGGCGAAACGCGCCGTGGCTGGCTGGGCGTGCGGATTCAGGACGTGACCGCCGATGTGGCCGAAGCGATGGGGCTCGAGAAAGCCGCAGGCGCTCTCGTCACGGACGTGCCCGAAGGTCCTGCCGCCGAGGCGGGCATGCTGGCCGGCGACGTGATCCTGTCCTTTGACGGGCAGGATGTGTCGGACACGCGCGGCCTCGTGCGCACCGTGGGCAATACCGAAGTGGGCAAGACCGTGCGCGTGGTCGTGTACCGCGAGGGCAAGACCACCACGCTCAAGATCACGCTGGGCCGCCGCGAAGAGGCCGAAGGCGCCATTCCCGTGGCCCAACCCGGCGAGGATGCCACCCCCGGGGCACCGGTGGAAAAGACCCTGCTGGGCCTGACCTTGACCCCGCTCAGCGACGAGCTGCGCGCGCAGCTTGAGCTGGACAATTCCGCCACGGGCCTTGTCGTCGTGAACATCGACGAATTGTCCGAGGCCTATGAAAAGGGCCTGCGCGCGGGCGACGTGATCACCGAGGCCGGACAGCAGAAGGTAAGCTCGATTGCCGATCTCGAAGACCGTATCGCCGAGGCCAAGGAGGCGGGGCGCAAATCCCTGCTGATGCTGGTGCGCAGCGGTGGCGATCCGCGTTTCGTGGCGCTCTCGCTCGAAGACAACAAGTAAACGCCCGCGCATCTGGGCGACCAAGGCACCCCGCTCCGGGGTGCCTTTTTCGTTGTGCCGGGCCTGTTCGGCGGGCCGCCTGCCCGCCGCCCGCTTGGCATGATGCTTGCACCCTCTGGACTGACCCCCAGACGGAGCCAAGTATGACCGCCCAGGTATTGACCAGCCTTCCCACCCCCGCTGCCATGGCCCCTGCCCGTGGTGCGACGACGCTTGGCCAGGGTTCTGGCGTGCCGATCCAGGGCTTTTCCGCCCTGTTGAATGCGGCGCAGACCCCGGTCCAGATACCCGCTCAAACACTTGCTCAAACGCCCGTCGAGACCCCTGCCCCTGTCTCTGTCTCCCTTCCTGCCTCTGTTGACCTTCTCTCCACCACGGCCGCAGTCCCCGCAGCACCGGCAACACCGGCCCCCACACCGCCTGCCGTTGCGGTGCAACCTTCTGCCGCGCCTGTCTCCCCATCCGGTTTGGATACCCTCACCGAGGCCCAGAGCCTGCCCGAAATCACCGGGACCGAGGCCACCGAAGCCGCAGAAACCGGCACGGCGCCCACCCACACCGCAGAGGCTGGCACCAAGTCGCCCAACGTCGCCGATGCGGGCACCGAGGCCGCCGAGGCCACGGATCCGGGCGCCGAGACCACAGCCATGCCCGACCCGACCACGCCACAGATCCAGCCCGCCATCGCATCCGTTGCGGCACCCGTTGCCGCGCAGGTGGCACAGCCGATGGCCGAGCCGGAGACCGCCGACAAACCGGACCTTACCGAAGCCCCGGAGGCATCCGAGGCACAGGGGCTCGCCGCTCCGGCCCTGCCCATCACCGCCCCTCTCGTGCCAACACAGCCGACCGCCCTCGCGCCCACAGCCGAAAGCGCCTCCGCCCTCCCTGCACTCGGCACTGGCTCCGCGGCGCTTGCTCCTGCCGAAACCGCCGCGCCTGCCCCTGCCGAAACCGCCGTGGCCCCGACCCAAACCACAGCCGAGGGCAATGCCCTTGCCGCGCCGCAGCCCGCCCTTCCCAGCAGCGCCTCCGCACCGCTGGCAACAGCGCCCCTGCCCCAGACCCTCGATCTCGCGGCCCCTCAATGGCCCGAACAGATGGTGCAGGACATCCGGCACGGGGCCAGCGCCAATCTCGACACGCTGACCATCACGCTCACGCCCGAGCGTCTTGGGCCGCTGAACATCCGGCTCGAAACGCAGGACGGTGTGACCCATGTGCATATCGTGACCGAAACCCCCGAGGCCGCCCGTGCCATAGCCGAGGCGCAGCCGCGTCTGGCCGAGGCCATGGCCCGCGCCGGACTTGAGATGGGCAACCAGTCCACCACCACGGCCGGTGGCTCGGGCACCGCATCTGGCTTTGGCCCGACGGGCGGCGATGCCAACCCGCGCGGCAATGGCCATCCCGGCACCGAACCGGGTGCGCAGGGCGATGCGACCGCCTTTGACGACATGCCTGCACAACCACTGCCCCCGCGCGCATCCGCGCGCTCTTCCATTGACCTGATCGCCTGAGGTTTCCCATGGCCGATGCCGCACTCCCCAATCTCGATGCCCGCCCCAAGGGGGGCTTTCTCAAGAAGATGCTCGTCTGGCTCTTGATGGCGCTCATCCTTGGCGGCGGCGGCTTCGGCGCGGGATTCTACCTCTCCGGCGGGGCGCTGTCGCCGTCGCAAGAGGTGCTGCGCCTCATCGAACTGGAAACCGCCGCCTCCGAGGCTGCGGGCGACGGCGAGGGCGGCCCCAAGCGTATCCCCAAGGAAATGCCCGAGGCGCCCGTGTTCGAAACCCGCTACCACGAGTTTCCCGACCCGCTGACCACCAACCTCAAAGGTTCGCGCCGGTTTCTTCAGATCGGCGTCGGTGTCTCGACCCAATATGACGAGAGCGTCATCGCCAATGTCGAAACCCACGCCATGGCGCTGCGCTCGGATATGCTGGCCGTGATCTCGGGCTTTGCCGAAGAGGATGTCGAAGGCACCGCCGGGCGCGAGGCCCTGGCCGAGGCGCTCAAGTCCGCGATCAACGCCCGGCTCGAAGCGCTCGAAGGTTTCGGCGGCATCGAGGGCGTGTTCTTTCCCTCCTTTGTTCTGCAATAGGTCCCGCCATGGCCCGCCCCCCCGCCAGCGCCACCCACAAACTCAGCTCGAACGAGGTCGCAGCCCTTGTCGACGGCCTGCTCGACATGGAGAAAGAGCAGAGCCACGGCACCGAGAACGTCAAGCGCTACAGATTTGGCTCTGACAACCTGTCGATCATGGGCGACTATCACGGGTTGCGCATGGTCAACGAACGCTTTTGCCGTCTGGCGCGCCCCGTGTTTCTGCCGTTCCTGCGGATGCACCCACGCATCTCCGCCTTTCCGCCCGAGGTCAAAAGCTTCTCGCATTATTGCGACGAGTTGGAGAACTTTGTCAGCCTCACCACCGCCCGCGTCGATGCGCTGCGCAGCAATCAGCTCATCATGCTGCCCCCCAGTTTCGTTTCCCTGCTGACCAATGCCTATTACGGCGGCAATATCGCCTATCTGCCAGGGGGCCGCGCCGAATTCACCGCCAGCGAAACCCGCGTGATCGAGATCGTGACCACCGGGATCTATCGCGCCCTGGAAGCGGCATGGCGGGATCTCATCCCGCTCAGCTTTGACAGCCCCGTGCACGAGGACAACCTGCAATTCGCCACCTTCGTCGAAAGCGAGGAAAAGGTCGTCTGCTGCTCCTTCATCATTCAACTGCCCGAGGCGGACCCGGCCACGCTGGACCTCATCTATCCGCTTCAGGCGCTCAAACCCATTGCGGCGCGCCTGCGCTCGCGGATGCAGTCCGATCAGGTGGCCGACGACCTGCGCTGGCGCAACCGCCTGCGCGAGGCGGTGATGGCGGTGCCGCTGAATGTCACGGCGCGTCTGGCCGAACCCAATGTGGCGATCAGCGCCCTCACGGGCCTGCGCCCCGGCCGCGTGGTGCCGGTCGATCTGACCCTGCGCCCGCAATTGCTGGTCGAGGGCACGCCGCTCTTTGACGCCGAGCCGGGCGCGCAGAACGGCCGCGCCGCGCTCTCGCTCACCCGCCGTATCGAACCCTGATCCAGAGGACCCCGCCATGACCACTGACACCACAGCACTGAACGACCAGCCCGACACCAGCAACGTGGACCTGGGCCTTCTGGCCAATGTCCGCGTCAACATGACCGTCGAGGTGGGCAATACCCAGATCACCCTGCAAGACCTCTTGCGCCTCAACGAAGGCTCGGTCGTGGAACTGGACCGCATGGCGGGCGACCCGCTCGACATTCTGGTGAACGGCACCCCCATCGCCAAGGGCGAGGTGGTCGTCGTGGGCGAGAAATTCGGCATCCGCTTTGGCGACATCGTCGATCCCCGGCAACGGATCGAAACCGTCTGACACCCTACCCCTTCGCGTGGCACGAAACCTGCAACGGTTGATCAACTGAACCTTGATCAACCGTCGCAGGAGATTGCCCCGTGGACGTTCTAACCCCCGACCGCATCCTGACCATTGCGGGCTTTCTCGGCGTGCTCGTGCTGGCATGGGCCGTGATCCGCCACAAGCGCGCGCCGCTCAGTGCCCGTCTGGCCGCAGGGCGCAGCCTTGAGTTGACCGAGACCCTCAATCTGGGCGGCGACAGCCGCGCGCTCTTGCTCAAGGCCGAAGGCCAAACCGTGCTCGTGGTGACGGGGCGCCGGTCCGGCACAGCCCTCACCCTGTTGCCCCGGGCCGAGGGGACCACAGCATGAACCGCCTTCTTCCGCTCCTGATCCTCGCCCTCGTCCTGCCCGCGCCGGTTCTGGCGCAACAGGGGCTGCCCGCGATCACCCTCTCGGATGAGAACGGCACCACCTATTCGCTCTCGCTGCAAATTCTGGCGCTGATGACGGCGCTCACGGTGCTGCCCTCACTGGTGCTGGGCATGACCGCCTTTACCCGCATCATCATCGTGCTCTCAATTCTGAGGCAAGCCATGGGCACGATGCAGACACCGCCCAATCAGGTGCTCATCGCAATCGCACTCTTCCTGTCCTTCTTCGTCATGCAGCCGGTGCTGACCGAGATCTACGACACCGCGCTCAGCCCCTATCTCGACGGGCAGATGGCCCCGGATGTGGCCATCCGGCTGGCCTGGGATCACCTCTCGGGCTTCATGCTGGCCAATACCCGGCAGAACGACCTCCTGATGTTCGCCGAACTGGCGGGCGATGCCCCCTATGCCAGCGATGCCGATGTGCCGGTGGGGGTGCTCTTGCCCGCCTATATCACCTCGGAACTGAAAACCGCGTTCCAGATCGGCTTTCTGCTCTTTCTGCCCTTTCTGGTGATTGACATGGTGATCGCCTCGATCCTGATGGCTCTGGGGATGATGATGCTCTCACCGATGATCGTGTCTCTGCCCTTCAAGCTGCTTTTGTTCGTGCTGGTGGATGGCTGGGCGCTGACCATGGGCTCGCTCGCCTCCAGCTTTCAGGGGGCGCTCTGACCATGGATTTCGACGCCAATATCGAACATCTGCGCATGGCCTATTGGAACATCCTGCTGACGGCGGGGCCGGTTCTCTTGGTGGCGCTCGCCGTGGGTCTGGTGATCGGCATCCTTCAGGCCGCCACCTCGATCAACGAACAGACCCTCAGCTTCGTGCCGAAAATGGCCATCGTGATCGTGACCATGGCGCTGATGTCGGGCTTCATGCTCAGCACGATGACCGACTATTTCACCCATGTGTTCGACACGATTGCGACGATGCACTAGGATGCTGCCCGATCTGGCCCCCTCCGCGACCGGCCTGCCCGGTGTTGAGCTCACGCAGCTGACGGGGCTGGCGCTGCAATTTCTTTTTGCGATGCTGCGGATCGGGGCGTTTGTCCTGTCGGCACCGCTCTTTGCGGCGCGCTTCATCTCCCTGCCGGTGCGGATCATCATTTCGGTGTGTCTCACGGTCCCGCTGATGGGACAGGTGCCGATCCCCGAGCCCGACGCGCTCTCCAGCCTCTCCAGCGTGGTCATCGCCTTTCGCGAGATGGCGATCGGCCTCTCGGCGGGCATGGTGCTGCAAATCCTCTTTGCCGCCGCCGTCATGGCGGGCGACCGTATCGCCAATACCGCCGGTCTCGGCCTTGCGGCGCAGGTCGATCCCACCAGCGGGTCGCAATCGCCGGTGATCGGCCAGTTCTTCATGCTCTTCCTCTTGGCCATTTTCGTGACCGAAGACGGGCATCTGGCCGCCATCCGCCTGATCCTCGACAGTTACCGCCTCATTCCCATCGGCACGCCCATCGCGAGCGCGGTGCTGCTCGACGCGGGCCTCAGCGCCGCCCCCATGATGTTCGCCAACGCGGCGCAATTGATGATGCCGGTGGTGTCGGTGCTCTTGCTTCTGAACCTTGTGATCGGCGTCATCACCCGCTCTGCCCCCTCGCTCAATCTCTTTGCCTTCGGCTTTCCGCTGACGATGACCGCGACGCTGCTCTTGCTTTTTCTCACCGTCACCAGCCTTGGGCCCGCCCTGTCGGAACGGGTGGCACAGGCCTTGCAGCATCTGATGCAGATGTTGAACGGATTACCCAATGGCTGACGCAGACGACGGACAGGAAAAGACCGAAGAGCCAACCCAGAAACGCCGCCAGGAGGCGCGCGAAGAGGGTCGGATCACCACTTCGACCGAGGTTTTCGTGCTGGTCACGCTGGGCATGGGCGCGCTCATCCTCAGCGCCGGGCAATGGGCCTTGCCGGGCCTCGCGGGGCTCTGGGCGACGGGGCTGGTCATCGACGGCGTGCAATCGCTCGACGCGATGATGATCGAGCGGACGCATACCATGATGATGTGGATGCTCGCCGCCGGTCCAGGGCTTGGCCTGCCACTGCTGGCCGCAGTGCTGATGGCGCAATCGGCGATGGGCGGCCTCAATTTCGCGCCCAAGGCACTGGGCTTCAAACCCGAGAAATTGAACCCGCTCACCGGGCTGGGGCGGATGGTGTCGATGAAGGCGCTGGTCGATCTGGGCAAGGCCATCCTCAAGGTGACCCTGCTCCTGGCCGCCGGGGTGCTGATGCTCGCCCCGCTGCTGCCGGCACTCGCAAGCTCGTCCGCGCTGGCCTCCGGCGATGCGATGGTGCTCTTTGGCACTGCCATGTTGCGGGTCATGGGCGGGCTGCTCATCGGCCTTGTGGTGATCGCAGCCCTCGATCTTGCCTGGCAGATTCATTCCAACACCAAGTCCATGCGCATGTCGCGGCAGGACATCAAGGACGAATCCAAGGAATCCGAAGGCTCGCCCGAACAGAAAGGTGCCATGCGCCGCCGCCAGATGCAGGCCTCGCGCCGCGCCTCGGAACGCAAGGCGCTGGCCGACGTGCCAATGGCCACCGCCATCATCACAAACCCCACGCATTTCGCCGTGGCCCTGCGCTATGAACCGGGCAGCGATAGCGCCCCGCGCATCCTTGCGATGGGCAAGGGACCGATGGCCCATGCCGTGATCCGCCGGGGCCGTCGCGCCGGTGTGACCACGCTGCAAGTGCCGCCCTTGGCCCGCGCGCTCTATTTTACCGGCGCGATTGGCCGGGAAATTCCCGATGTGCTCTTTGCCGCCGTGGCGGTGATCCTCGCGCATGTCTGGCGTCTGGAACAGGGGCAACCCGCCCCCATGCCCGATGTGGACCTGCCGCCCGATCTCACCCTTGACGAATTTGGCCGCCCCCTCAGATGGAGACAACAATGACCGAGCGCCCCCGCTCCACCGGAGAAATGATCTCGACCCTCTGTTTTATCGGCGTCGGCCTGTGGTCGCTCGGCACCGCGCTCGAGGCTCCGCAACCCAAGGCTGCGCTGCTGATGGTCTGCGCCGTCGCCTGTTTCCTCGGGGCGGCGCGGCACCCCATCGCCCGAAGACTTGAACGCTGGTAGAGCGACTCCACCCCGCTCTCTTGCAAAAAACGCAACACTTGACGACGGATCACTGCCAAATCGCACCGAAACTATTGAACTTTTCCCCGGAATGGCTATCAACTGGGGTTGGTTTACGATGCGCAGGGCTGGGGCCGCGTCGCCACGCCGCGAACGAATTACAGCGCAGGACAACCCAGGCAATGTCTATGAAAATTCTTCTTGCAGACGACCACAACCTTCTGGCCGAAGCGGTGGGCAACATGCTCAACGCACAACCCGGAAACGTGGCGATCACCACCGATTCCTACGAAGGCATCCTCAGCCTGCTGACCGAGCATAGCGATGTCGACATTGTCCTTCTCGACCTCAAGATGCCCGGCATGGTGGGCCTTGCCAGCGTCAAGAGCGTGATCGAGAAAGCCTCGCCTGCCAAGGTCGTGCTCTTTACCGGTATGGTGGACCGGCACTTCCTGCACAGCGCGCTGGAACTGGGCTGCAAGGGGCTGATCCCCAAGACGATGCCGCTGCAATCGCTCAACAGCGTGCTGCAACTGATCAACTCGGGTCAGGTCTTTGTGCCGATGGATGCGGGCACCCCCGGCCTCGACAAGGCTGGGCCGGACCATGATCTGACGGAAAAGGAACTCTTCGTTCTGCGCCTTGCCGCCGATGGCCTGACCAACAAGGAAATCGCGCGCGACATGGGCACCAACGAGGTGACGATCAAGATGCACATGCGCTCGATCTGCAAAAAGCTGAACGCCCGCAACCGCGCCCATGCCGCGATGATCAGCCGCGAACGCGCGTTGATCTGAGAGGGCGGCAAGGCTGGTCTCCCGAGACCGGCCTCACGGCGCCCCGGGCACGGCCCCCTACTTCGCCCGAAACACCATCTCGCGGCCCGCGTCATTGGACAGGATCATGACGTCCCCCAGCACCTCGACGAGTGTCATCTCGCCCAGCGCCGCGAGATAGGCCGCCTCCTGCGCCAACTCCGGACAGGCCCGCTCGGTTGCAGCCACGCCTTCGGCGGAGAACCACGGATAGGGCACGGTCTGCTCGCCCGAATAGCTGTTGCACGGCCCCTCGCCGCGCAATTCCCCCTCTGCCGGAAACTCCAGCGTGGCGCGCGCTGCAAAGCCTACGCCATCCAAACTCTCCAGATGCCAGACCTTTTCGGCCCCGCCATGGCCCGTCACGGTCTCGTCCTTGCAGTATCCCAGCACCGACAGCGCCACGACCGCCAGAACCAGCCGCATCGGCCTTACCTCAGCGCCAGAATGAGATCGACCAGCGACCCTATGGCAGGCGCAGCCTGATCCTGCGCGGGGTCGCGCATCGCCTGCATGCCAATCGCGGCCCCATAGAGAATCCGGGCCATTTCCAGATTGCCGATGTCGCAGGCAGAAAGCAGCCGATGCAGATGCGCCAATCGCATCTCATCCACGCGCGCCACCGCCTCTGCGGCCATGGTATCGGTCCCGGCCCAGGCCCGGATCGCTGATTCGGCGCGAAGGATCATGCTCTCGGCCTCAGCGGTGCCGGCCATCGCCTGCGCGCATCCCCGCAGCCGCGCCACATCGGTTGCCGCCTCTGATGCCACCTCCAGACCGCGCGCGGCGTCTTCCTCCCACAGCGTCAAAAGCGCTTGGGAATAGGCCGGAACATCCGCAAAATGCCAGTAGAAAGAGCCTTTCGTCGCCCCCAGCCGCCGCGCCAAGGGCTCTGCCCCCAGCGCCGCCGGGCCTGTTTCGCATAGCGCCTCGAACCCGGCCAATAGCCAGTCATCTTGGGTCAAACGGGGGCGGCGCAACGCGGTCATGCCTCAGCCATACGCAGCCCGACCCGGGGCCGCAAGAGGTGCTGCTGTCGCGGGGCGCGGCATTGGCCCTTTCAGACCCCTGTCGCAAAAGTTTTACGCGGTTGTCGCAAACTCTTTGAGAACCGGCGTTATGCGGTGGCCCGACCCAAGGAGGCATCCGACGTGCTCAGCATCGAAAAACTGACCAGAACCTTCGGCCAGAACACCGCCGTCGACAAAGTGTCCTTTACCGTCGAGAAACCGGCGATGATCGGTATCATCGGCCGCTCGGGGGCTGGCAAATCCACCCTGCTGCGCATGATCAACCGCCTGACCGATGCCACCTCCGGCCGCATCCTCTTTGAAGGGCGCGACGTGACCGCGCTCAAGGGCGGCGACAAGCGCGCCTGGCAATCCGACTGCGCGATGATCTTTCAACAGTTCAACCTCGTGCCGCGCATGGATGTGGTCTCGAACGTGCTGCACGGCACGCTCAATCGCCGCTCGACGCTGGCCACCATGTTCAATCTCTATCCCGACGCCGACATTCACCGCGCCATCGAAATCCTCGACCGGCTGGGCATTGCCGACCATGCCCCCAAACGGGCCGAGGCGCTCTCGGGCGGGCAGCAACAGCGCGTGGCCATCGCCCGCGCCCTGATGCAGGACCCCAGGATCGTGCTCGCGGATGAACCCATCGCCAGCCTCGATCCGATGAATGCGCAACTCGTGATGGACGACCTGCGCCGCATCCATGAAGAGGACGGGCGCACGGTCATTGCCAACCTGCACACGCTCGACACCGCGCGGCGCTATTGCGACCGGGTGATCGGCATGCTGCATGGCCGCGTCGTGTTCGACGGCACCCCGGCCCAACTGACCACCGGCGTCGCCCGCGACATCTACGGCGCCGATGCCTCGTTCTCCGAAGACAGCACCTCGACCTCGATCGAAACGCTCGACCGCAACACCGCCCGCGCCCTGCGCGAGGCCGAGGCCGCGATCTGACGACCCCAACCACCCATGGGCCGCCGGGGGTGGCGGTCCATCAACCCAACTGGAGAGACATCCATGAAGAAACTCGTTGCTGCCATCCTCGCGACCACCGCGCTCACCGGCGCGGCCTTCGCCGATACCCATGGCGAAGCCAAGATCACGGAATTCCGCATTGGCGTGCTGGGCGGCGAGAACGCCCAGGACCGCATGACCTCGAACGAATGCCTGCGCGCCAAGACCGAGGAATTGCTGGGCGTGCCCACCAAGGTCTTTACCCCCGCCGATTACGACGGCGTGATCCAGGGTCTCTTGGGCGGCACCATCGACGTGGCTTGGCTCGGCGCTTCGTCCTATGCCAAGACCTACCTGACCGATCCGAGCGCGGTCGAGCCGGTTCTGGTCAAGGTCAACATGGACGGCTCCTACGGCTATCACTCCATCGGCTTTACCCGCAAGGACACCGGCATCACCTCGCTCGCGGACATGAAGGGCAAGACCTTCGGCTTCGGCGATCCGAACTCGACCTCGGGCTACCTGATCCCCTCCATTGAAATCCCGGTCGAGACCGGCGCCAGCATGGAATCGGGCGACTATTTCGGCGAAGTGAAATTCACCGGCGGCCACGAGCAGACCATCGTCGCCGTCGCCAATGGCGATATCGACGCGGGCGTGACCTGGGCCGATGGTCAGGGCGCGTGGGAAGACGGCTACAACTCGGGCGCGCTGCGCAAGGCCGTGGATGCAGGCCTTGTCGATATGAACCAGATCGTCGAGATCTGGAAATCCAAGCCCATCCCCGAGGGCCCCGTCGTGCTGCGTCAGGCGCTGCCCGAAGACGTGAAGCTCAAGGTCACGGGCCTCTGGGCCTCGCTGAAATCCATCGACCCCGATTGCGCCTACGGCGTGCTTCAGGGTGAGGCGCTCGGCTTCATGCCGATCACCCACGACGCCTATCTCTCGATCATCGAGGCACGCAAGGCCTCGAACTAAGGCCGTAACACGACCATTGAACCGGGCCTGCATCGACGCGGGCCCGGTCTCTTTTGACGGAGGACCGGAATGACCGACATGACCGCGGGACAGGCCGCCGCGCGGGTGAAATCCGTGCAGGACGCCTATTTGGAGATGACCCGGCGCAAACGCGCCTATGGCGCGGTGATGCTGATCGTCTTCGTGGCGCTGATGGTCTCGGGCTTTCGCGTGGCGGACGGGCGCAACGCGGGCGGCTTCTGGGACGGGATCGGCAACATCTTTCAGTTCCCCGGCGAGGTGCTGTCCGAGGCTGGTCAGAAAATCGCCAACCTGCCGGGGCTGATGTGGAAATTCCTGCCCTCCCTGATCGAGACCGTCAACATCGCCGCTGCCTCTACCCTGCTGGGCGCGCTCGGCGCAGGCATGATCTCGCTTCTGGCGACGCGCGGCCTTGCCAAATGGCCCGGGCTCATCGGCCTCTTTCGCCGGATCATGGACATCCTGCGCGCGGTGCCGGAGATCGTGATTGCCCTCGTGCTGATCTTCATCCTCGGCGGCGGCCCGGTGCCCGCAATGATCGCCATCGCCATTCACACCATGGGCGCACTGGGCAAACTCTTTTCCGAAGTGAATGAAAACGCCAGCCTCAAACCCGTCGAGGGGCTGCAATCGGTGGGGGCGACATGGGGCCAGCGCATGTGGCTGGGTGTCATCCCGCAGGTGGCGCCCAACTATCTCAGCTATGCGCTCCTGCGCTTCGAGATCAACATCCGCGCCTCCGCCATCCTCGGCTTTGTCGGCTCTGGCGGCATCGGCTATGACCTGAAAAACGCCTTCAGCTGGGGACAAGGGCGCTATGACGAGGTTGCGGCGATCTTTCTGCTGCTCTTTGGCACGATCGTGCTGTTTGACCAGATGTCCAGCCATTTTCGCAACACGCTGATCGGCGAGGACTGAAGCCATGAGCATGATGACCGACATCACCCCTCCTCATTTCGACGCCACGGCGTTCTTTCGCCGCAAACGGCGGCTCGCCTTTGCCGCCCCGGCGGTGATCCTCGCCTATTTCGCCTATATCTTCTTTGCCTTCGACATCATGGGGCTGGCCGAGCGCGCCCGGCTCGACAATGCCCGCATCCTTGTCGCCGACAGCTACAGCTACAAGACGCATGTCACCCGCGACAACCGCAGCGGCGCGCTCAGCATCGCGGTCGAGGGCGAGAACAAGGGCACATGGCCCGACGGCACCCACCCCGATTGGGTCGAGATCCAGAGCCCGGACCGCACGCTGGTCTCCCTGAAACATGGGCAGGACGTGCTGATCGACGGCAACAGGCTTCTCTACGACGTGCCGGACTATGGGCTGATCGAGGCCGAGGTCTCGCGCAGCGGGGGGATCGCACTCTCGCTCCCCACCGACACCATCCCCGACTGGATCAGCGCCAGCAACGCCCGCGTCGACATCACCACCGACGCCGGCCGCGTGACGCTGACACGGGCCCGCACCGAGGTCATGCGCTATCACTTCGGCTGGGAACTCTTCTGGTTCACCCTCGACAGCCCGTTCTATGGCAAGAGCCTCGGGGAACTGGCAACGCTTGCCCTGTCCTCCGAGCACGTCGTCGAGGGCAAGAGCAACCTCGCGGCCATGGCACATGACGTCTGGAACAACCGCATGTGGCAGCACAAGGATGTGATCTGGGCCATTTTTGAGACCATCCTCATGGCCTTTCTCGGCACCATGGGGGCGGGGATCGCGGCGCTGCCGCTGGCCTTTGCGGCGGCGCGCAATTTCTCGCCCATCATGGCGGTGCGCGCGGCCATGCGGCGGGTCTTTGACCTCTTGCGCGGGGTCGACGCGCTGATCTGGACGCTGGTGCTGGCCCGCGCCTTTGGCCCCGGCCCGATGACCGGCGCGCTGGCCATCCTGCTGACCGATACCGGCACATTCGGCAAACTCTTCTCCGAGGCGCTGGAAAACGTCGACAAGAAACAGATCGAAGGCGTGCAGTCGACGGGGGCCTCGCCGCTGCAACGCTATCGCTTCGGCGTGATTCCCCAGATCACCCCCGTCCTGCTCAGCCAGTTGCTCTATTACCTCGAATCCAACACCCGCAGCGCCACCATCATCGGCGCCATCACCGGCGGCGGCATCGGCCTCTTGCTCACCCAAGCCATGATCACGCAAAAGGACTGGGAAGAGGTCAGCTATTACATCATCCTCATTCTGATCATGGTGATGCTGATGGACACGCTGTCCGGCTGGCTGCGCCGCAAGCTCATAACCTCGGACGACAGTGGGCACTGAACGGGCGGAATTGAGTATTTGGTCCATAAAGAAGCAATGATCCGCGTTTCTTCATGGGCCAAATACTCCCGCCGCAAGGACTTTCTCACGAGACTTTGTCCACGGTCCTTTCGCCTGCGATGTGCTTTGCAAACGCTCTAATGTCGCGCGTCGACATCGCTCTGACACGCAAGAGATGCTCCGCCAATTCGACGAGTTGCACTTTATTCTCTGTCACGAGCGCAAGAGCCCTGCCGAACGAGTTGGACCTTTCTCGCCCTAAAGGCTCTCGCTTTCCAAGCACGTTAGTTGACCGGATTCACCCAGCCCGAAAGACCGGTTCGAAAAAAGATCATTTTATTTGATCTTAATCAAGGCGCCGACTCGCGCTGGCTGCGACAAGCCTCTCATAAAAGGGCGATCTGTAATAACCCAAATATCTCGGTATTGGAATGTCTAGGGCTGAACCACATACAATCCCGGTACGCGTTCGAAACCTCTGCAAGGTCTTCTGCCGCGTTCTTGTGATCCTCGGGGTCATTGGATTGGTCACGGATGTTGCCCGAGCAGGTCGCGCCCATGCAAGTGAGAGCGTTGATGGGTTCGAGATCGTCATTTGCTCTGGCGACGGTGCAAAAACGATAACGGTCGATCGAGAGGGCAATCCAATCGAGGCACCGGACGAGGCCATTTGCGATTGCGGCTGTGCCGCCTGTCCATCGTCCGGTGGCGTTTGCCTGATCCTCGAAGCTTCTGCCCAGGACCGGCCGATGTTCTTTGCGACCGCCGTTCCATGCATCTTGAAATCGGCAATCCGCCCCCGTGAACGCGGCCGGTTGCCGGTCCCGCGCGCTCCCCCGACCGAGAAAGAAGCCTGATGTTCCTGTTCCAACGCCTCTTTTGCATGCTGTTCCTGCTTGCCGCAGTCGCCGCGCCCGCATCCGCGCAGAGCCCGGTGCTCGAACAGTTCCTCGCTGAAGTTTCCCCTTCCGAGCTTATCGAAGGCGCAGACGCCTTCGGATCGATCCGTGACGACCTTCCAGTTGTCGCCGTCCAGAGCGAAGGCGAAACCGTAGGTTGGGCTTTCGTCACGTCGGATTTTGTCGGCACGACCGGTTATTCCGGCAAACCCATCCACGTGATGGTCGCCATCGGACAGGATGCCGTGCTACGCGCGGTCCGTCTGGTCAAGCATTCCGAACCCATCGTCCTGATCGGCATTCCCGAGGCCAAGGTGCAGGCGCTGACCAGCTCTTACGCCGGTCTCGACATCGCGGCCGAAGCGGCGGCTGGCGGTGTCGCGCATGATCTCAACATCATCTCCGGCGCGACGGTCACGATCATGGTTATCGACGATTCGGTCGTCCGGTCCTCGATACGGGTGGCGCGCACCCTGGGTCTGGGTGGGCTCGCCCCCGAAACCGCGCCCGAAGGGCCGAAATACGCAATCGACGCCGAGGCGACTGCGGCTGGCGACTGGCAGACGCTGGTCGGGGACGGCACGATCCGGCGTCTGTCGCTGGATGTCGGACAGGTGAACCGCGCCTTTGAGCAGGTTGAAGACCCGCGCGCGGCGGCGCGTCCCATTGCCGGTGCAGAAGACGGCACGTTCATCGATCTCTATGCCACGCTTGTCTCGATCCCCGGGATCGCCGGCGCGCTTCTCGAACCGGCCGAGGTCCAGAACCTGCGCGACTGGCTGACCGGGGGCGAGCACGCTCTGCTGGTCGCTGGCCGCGGGCAGTATTCCTTCAAGGGCTCAGGCTATGTCCGTGGCGGGATCTTCGACCGCATCCAGCTGATCCAGGGCGATATCTCGGTGCGCTTCCGGGACCGCGACCACCGCCGGGTGGGCACCATCGCCACGGACGGGGCACCCACCCTGTCCGAGATGGACCTGTTCCGAATTCCGGCTGACATCGGCTTCGATCCGACCGAACCGTTCCGCCTGCAACTTCTGGTTCAGCGCGATGTGGGTGCCATCGAGCGTGTCTATACGACCTTCGAAATGGGTTGGCAGCCACCCGCCACCTTCCTGGAACCGATCACGCCCGACCCCGCGCCCGCCGCAGCGACCGCGACCCGGATCGACGAGGCCACCGCAAAGACGGCGCTCTGGCAGCGCATCTGGCGCGACAAGACGGTGGAGATCGCCGGTCTGACGGTGATGCTCGCGGTTCTGACAATCGTGTTCTTCTTTCAGGACCTCGTCACGCGCTCTGCCCGCGCAACGCTCTGGTTCCGCATGGGCTTTCTGACGGTCACGCTGGTTTTTCTCGGCTGGTATGCCAACGCGCAGCTGTCGGTCGTGAACCTGATGGCGCTGGCCAATTCGCTTGCCAACGACTTCACATGGGAAGCGTTCCTGCTGGATCCACTGACCTTCATCCTGTGGTTCTCGGTCGCTGCTGCGCTGATCTTCTGGGGGCGCGGTGCCTATTGTGGCTGGCTCTGCCCGTTCGGCGCGCTTCAGGAGCTCTCGAACCGCATCGCGAAAGTGTTCAAGGTGCCGCAATGGGAGCTGCCCTGGGGGCTGCATGAACGCCTTTGGGCAGTGAAGTACATGCTCTTTCTGGGGCTGTTCGGTGTCTCCCTCGCCTCCATCGGACAGGCCGAGCATCTGGCCGAGGTCGAGCCGTTCAAGACCGCGATCGTGCTGAAGTTCGACCGCGCCTGGCCCTTCGTGCTCTATGCCGGTGTCCTGCTGTTCATCGGGCTCTTCGTCGAGCGGTTCTACTGCCGCTACCTCTGCCCGCTGGGCGCAGCCCTCGCAATTCCGGCCCGAATCCGGATGTTCGACTGGCTCAAGCGCTACCGCGAATGCGGCAATCCCTGCCAGACCTGTGCAAACGACTGCATGGTGCAGGCGATCCACCCGACCGGAGAGATCAATCCGAACGAGTGCCTGAACTGTCTGAACTGCCAGGTCCTCTACAGGTCGAAAACGAAATGCCCTGTCGTCCAGCGCCGCGAGAAACGCCGCGCGAACGCTTCGGCGAGCTCCGAGGCGCTCGACAGGGTTCTGACCAATCACCCCAACAGAAAGGAGACTCGAAATGTCTGAAAAAATGGGGAAAAGCGGCATCAGCCGGCGTGGCCTTCTGGGCGCGACGGCCGGAGGGGCCGCGCTCGGCACGCTGGGCATATCCGGCGGGGCCATGCTGGGCGGCGCAACGGGCGCGGCCTTCCTGGGATCGGCAACCCCGGCCCGGGCCGCAAGCGAAGTCGGCCATGTCGCGCCTGGCGAACTGGACGAGTATTATGGCTTCTGGTCCTCGGGCCAGACCGGCGAGATGCGCATACTCGGCATCCCCTCGATGCGCGAGCTGATGCGCGTGCCGGTGTTCAACATCTGCTCGGCCACCGGCTGGGGCATCACCAATGAATCGAAGAAGATCCTGACCGAGGGTCTGACCCAGAAGACCAAGGATTATCTCGCGGCAAACGGGCTTGAGTTCCCCCGCAATGGCGACCTGCACCACGTCCACATGTCCTTCACCGAGGGCAAATATGACGGCCGCTTCCTGTTCATGAACGACAAGGCCAACACGCGCGTGGCGCGGGTGCGCTGCGACGTGATGAAACCTGACAAGATCATCGAGATCCCGAACGCCAAGGGCATCCATGGCCTGCGCCCGCAGAAATGGCCGCGCACCAACTACGTGTTCGCCAATGGCGAGGACGAGGTGCCAATGGTCAACGACGGCATGATCCTCGACGATCCGTCGAAATACGTGAACTTCTACACCGCGATCAATGCCGATGACATGAGCATTGCGTGGCAGGTGATGGTCACCGGCAACCTCGACAACACCGACGCGGATTACGACGGCAAATACGCGTTCTCGACCTCGTACAACTCGGAAATGGGGATGGACCTCGCCGACATGACGGCGGCGGACAAGGACCATGTGGTGGTCTACAACATCGCCGAGATCGAAAAGGGTATCGCTGCCGGGGACTTTACCGAACTCAACGGCGTCAAGGTGATCGACGGGCGCAAGGGATCGGAAAAGAACTACGTTCGCTACATCCCGATCCCGAACAACCCCCACGGCTGCAACATGGCGCCCGACAAGGTGCACCTGTGCATCGCTGGCAAGCTGTCGCCGACGGTCAGCGTGATCGACGTGCGCAAGCTCGACGCGGTGTTCTACGAGGGGGCGGATCCCCGTTCGGCCGTGGTCGCGGAGCCCGAACTTGGCCTTGGGCCGCTTCACACCGCCTTCGATGGCAAGGGCAACGCCTATACCACGCTCTTCCTCGACAGCCAGGTGGTGAAGTGGAACATCGCCAAGGCCGTGGCCGGCGAGGATCCGATCCTGTCCAAGACCGACGTGCATTATCAGCCCGGCCACAACTCGACCACCATGGGCGAGACGCTGGATGCTGATGGCAAATACTTCATCTCGATGAACAAGTTCTCCAAGGACCGGTTCATCAACGTCGGCCCCCTCAAGCCCGAGAACGAACAGCTTTTCGTCATCGACGGCGACAAGCTCAACCTCGTCCATGATGGCCCGACCTTCGCAGAGCCCCATGACTCGATCCTGGTTCATCGCTCGGTCGTGACTCCGCTCCATGTCTGGAAACGCGACGATCCGATGTGGGAAGACGCGCGCCGTCAGGCCGAGGCGGACGGCGTGGACCTTGACTGGGGCCATGACGAGCCGATCCGCGACGGCAACAAGGTGCGGGTCTACATGTCGTCCCAGGCGCCGATGTTCTCGCTGCCATCCTTCACGGTGAAGCAGGGCGATGAGGTCACGGTCTACGTCACCAACCTTGACGACATCGATGACCTGACCCACGGTTTCACAATGGGCAACCATGGCGTCGCGATGGAGGTCGGGCCGCAGGCCACCGCATCGGTGACCTTCACGGCGGCGCAACCGGGCGTCTACTGGTATTATTGCCAGTGGTTCTGCCACGCGCTCCACATGGAGATGCGCGGCCGGATGTTCGTCGAACCGCGGGGCGCCTGAGAATGGCGCGCATCCGGCTCCTCCTTGTCGCTATCCTGGCCGCTCTCGCGGTCCCTGCAGCGGCAGAAACGCGGACGGTAGCGCCCGCGCCGGGTGCGCTTGCCGCCGCCGTCGCCGGGGCCAACCCCGGCGACGTGCTGATCCTGATGCCGGGCCTGCATGAAGGCCCGGTGTCCATCGACCTTCCGCTGACCCTTGAAGGCCAGGACGGCACCATCCTCGAAGGCAACGGAACGGGCAGCGTCGTTTCCGTGAGCAGCAACGGCGCGGTGATCCGCAACCTGACGATCCGCGGCTCGGGCAATGACGGCGCAGAAATCGATTCAGGAGTAAAGCTCGAACGGACGGCCACGAACGCGATTGTCGAAAACAACCACCTGACTGGCAACCTGCACGGCATCACCGTGCACGGCGCGCGCGACAGTATCGTGCGTGGAAACCGGATCGAAGGCCGCCGTGATCGGCGGGTGAACGACCGGGGCAACGGGATCTACGTCTGGAATGCGCCTGGAACGATTGTCGAGGCCAATGACGTGATCTGGGGACGGGACGGAATCTTCGCCAATGCCTCGAAGAACAACGTCTTTCGCAACAACACCTTCCGCGACCTGCGCTTTGCCGTGCACTACATGTACACGAACAATTCCCGGATCATCGGCAACATCTCGGTGGGCAACACCCTGGGGTTTGCCTTGATGTTCTCGAACCGAATCGAGGTGCGGGACAACCTGTCGCTGGGTGATCGCACGCATGGCATCATGCTGAACTACGCCAACAACGCGCAGGTCACCGGCAACCTGGTGCGCGGCGGCACGCATGAAAAATGCACCTTCATCTACAATGCCCACAAGAACCGGATCGAGGGCAACCGTTTCGAGGGATGCGAGATCGGCATTCACTTCACCGCCGGCTCCGAACGCAACCAGATCACCGGCAATGCCTTTGTCGGCAATCGAACCCAGGTGAAATACGTCGGAACCCGACAAATGGAATGGAGCGCGGAAGGCCGCGGCAATTTCTGGTCGGACCACCCGGCCTTCGACCTAGACGGCGACGGGATCGCAGACGGGGCCTTCCGGCCGAACGACCTGATGGATCACATCCTTTGGTCGCAGCCTTCGGCCAAGCTGTTGCTTGGCTCGCCCGCGGTGCAATTGGTGCGCTGGAGCCAGACAGCCTTTCCGGCAACCCTGCCGGGCGGCGTTCTGGACAGCGCGCCGCTGATGACGGCGCCCGAGATCGCGGTGCCGGGCAACATCGCGGCGCTGGAGGCCGATGCACTGGCCCGCGCCGGAGAGATTGAGGAGATGAGCGATGCTGACCTGCTCTCGGGTCACTAAGACCTTTGGCACCGTCGAGGCGCTACAGGATGTCAGCCTTGCGGTGGCCGAAGGCGAGCGCGTGGCGCTGCTGGGTCACAACGGGGCGGGCAAGTCGACCCTGATGAAGACCGTTCTGGGGCTGATCCCGGCGACCTTGGGCGAGATCCGCGTGGCGGGCGCTGCGCCCGGCGAACGCGCCGCGCGCGAGGCCACGGCCTATCTACCGGAAAATGCGGCCTTTCACCCGGCCCTGACCGGGCGTGAACAGCTCGCGGTATACCTGCGGTTGCGTGGTGAACCGGCCTCGAAAGCTGGCGCCCTGCTGGAAAGGGTCGGGCTGGAGCAGGCCGCAGACCGCCGGATCGGCACCTACTCCAAGGGGATGCGGCAGCGCGTCGGGCTGGCGCAGGCGCTGATCGGACGGCCGCGCCTGATGGTCCTTGACGAGCCGACAAGCGGGCTTGACCCCGTTTCGCGGCGCGAGTTCTACGACATCCTCGACGACCTTGCCCGCGAGGGTGCGGCCATCCTGTTGTCCTCCCACGCGCTGACCGAGGTCGAGGCGCGGACCGACCGCATCGCGATCCTGTCGAGGGGGCGGCTCGTCGCGAACGACACGCTTGCGGCGCTTCGGCGCGCGGCGGGGCTGCCGATCCACATCCAGGTCGCGGCCCGGCCCGACACGGTGGGCGACGTGGCACGGCGGTTGGATGGCACCCGCGTCAACGGCGTGCGGGTCGATCTAACATGCACGCATGACGACAAGCTGTCCCGCCTCGGCCAGATCGCCGGTCTCGGCGGCATGATCGAGGACGTCGAGGTGATCCCGCCGAGCCTCGAAGACCTGTACACCCATTTCAGCCGGAGGACAGATCAATGACCCGTATAATGGCCGGGGCCGGATCCGAGGTCCGCATCGCGATGCGCAACCGCTGGGTCGCGATCGCGGTCGCAATGATGGCGCTCTTTGCGCTTGTCCTGTCGGCGGCAGGCAGCGCGCCAACCGGTGAAATCGGCGCCGACAAACTCTCGGTCACGGTCGCAAGCCTCACCTCTCTCGCCGTGTACCTCGTTCCGCTTCTCGCGTTGCTGATGTCCTTCGACGCCGTGGCGGGCGAGGTCGAGCGAGGTACGCTGCCGCTGATCCTGACCTATCCCGTCAGCCGTGGCGAGATACTGGCGGGGAAATTTCTCGCGCATCTGGCTGTTCTTGGCATCGCCCTTGTGGCCGGCTACGGCGTCGCCGCCTTGGCGGCTTTCGCTTTCGATCCGGGGGCGGCGGCAGGCCTGCCTGCGCTCGTGCGGCTGCTGCTGTCCTCCCTGGTGCTGGGCGCGGCTTTCCTCGGAGTGGGATATGCTGTCTCGGCGGTATCGCGCCGCCCGGGCGCGGCCGCCGGCGCGGCCATCGGGTTGTGGCTGGTCTTCGTGGTGCTTTACGATCTGGGTCTGCTGGCTGCGGTGGTCGCCGATGGCGGCGGAGACTTCACCACGCATGTTTTTCCCTGGCTTCTGCTTGCGAACCCGGCCGACGCCTTTCGGCTTTACAACCTCGCCGCCTCCGAGGCGGCGGGTGTGGCGGCGGGCGTCGCAGGGGCGGCGCAGACCATTCCTCCGGCCTTGGCTCTTTCCTCGTTGCTGGTCTGGTCGACGGGCGGTTTTGCCTTGGCCCTGGTCGCATTCCGGAGGGTACGACCATGACCCGCCTTATAGCGCTCACGCTTGTTGCTCTCGCTCTGTCGGGCTGCAAGGAAGATTCGGCTGAAAGGCCGTTGCCTGTCACCATGACTGCCGAAGCCGTGGGCCATTACTGCCAGATGGATCTGCTGGAACATCCCGGCCCCAAGGCGCAGGTCCACCTGGCGGGTCCGCCCGATCCGCTGTTCTTCAGCCAAGTGCGTGATGCTATCGCCTACCAACGGATGCCCGAGCAAAACTACGCCATCACCGCGATCTATGTCAGCGACATGGGGGCCGCCCCCAGTTGGCATGCCCCCGGAGCCGACAACTGGATCGCCGCCGACACAGCCGTCTACGTGGTTGGCGCCACCGTTGCCGGCGGCATGGGGGCACCCGAGCTGGTCCCCTTTGCCGACCGCGCCGCTGCCGAGGATTTTGCCACCAGAAACGGTGGCGAGGTCCTGTCACTGCTCTCGGTGCCGGACGAGATGGTGCTGGCCCCGGTTGAGTTCCGGCTCGACGACGAGGGCAATTTCATTCCGCCCGAGGGGGCGGCCATCGACTAGGAGACCACCATGCCGCGCCTTTCCCGCCGTCGCTTCATCGCGATTTCCGCCGCCACCGCTCTGGCGGGCCCTGCTTCGGCCGCGCCGAAGCGTTACTGGACCGGCACTGCGCTTGGAGCGCGGGCGTCGATCACGTTAGACCACCCGGATGCCGCCGAGATCGTGATGGCCGTGCTGCGCGAAATCGACCGCCTCGAGGATGTCTTCAGCCTCTATCGGCCGGACTCTGCCCTGTCACGACTGAACCGCGACGGGTCACTGGATGCGCCGCCGTTCGAGCTTGTCGAATGCCTTGGCATCGCCGGTGCCGTGCATGACGCGACCGGCGGCGCCTTCGACCCGACGATTCAGCCACTCTGGACGACCTATGCCGAGGCATATGCCGCAGGCGGCACCGTGACGGGCCCGATGCTGGAAAAGACCCGATCTCGCATCGGCTGGTCGTCCGTGTCAATCGCGCCGTCGCAGATCGCCTTCGCACGATCCGGCATGGCCCTCACCCTGAACGGCATCGCCCAAGGCTATGTCGCCGATCGCGTGGCGAGGATGCTGGAGGCGCAAGGTCTTGATCGGATCCTCATCGACACAGGAGAGGTTCGCGCCTTGGGGGGCATGCCGTCTGGCGCACCCTGGTCGGTGTCGCTGCCCGATGGCAGGGCGTTCAGGTTCCGTGACCGCGCGCTGGCGACATCAGCGCCACTTGGCACGTCCTTCGACGCGGCTGAAACCATCGGCCATATCCTCGACCCCCGGACCGGACTGCCCGCCCCGGCAACAGCACGCACCGTATCGGTCACCGCACCCACGGCAGCCTTGGCCGACGCCCTTTCGACCGGATTTTGCCTGCTCGCCGACGCAGAGGCGAAAGAGGCCATTGGGCGGCTGCGGGATTGCCGCCTCGTCTGACGCAGCGCCCGGGACCGCGCCGCAAAGCGGCAAGCCGCTCGCGAACGTCGATCCCGGGTCCGGGGCGCTCCCATCCGGGACCTGACCACGGGATCGCTCGGTTTCCAGGATCGCATGTCCTCGGGCATAGCCGGGAGTGCGGACAGAAGCATCTGCCGATCCTCGGCAGCATCCTGGATCAGGGTCGGTCCGATGGGGATGGATTTCAAACTGAACCACGACCCGCCTGCGGCCCCCCTTGCGCGCCGCACGACACAAGACGAGTTGAGGGCTCCGAGCTCTTAATGTTGCAGGATCTTTGACAGGAAATCCTTGGCGCGCTCACTTTCGGGCGCGTCGAAGAACTCTTGCGTCGGGCGGTCCTCTACGATGGCACCGGCATCCATGAACACGACGCGATCCGCAACCTTGCGCGCAAATCCCATCTCATGTGTCACCACCATCATGGTCATGCCATCGTCACGGGCCAGCCCCACCATGACGTCGAGCACCTCCTTGATCATCTCGGGATCAAGCGCCGAAGTCGGCTCGTCGAACAACATGGCGATCGGGTCCATCGCAAGGGCGCGGGCAATGGCCACGCGCTGCTGCTGACCGCCGGACAATTGCCCCGGATATTTGGCGATGTGGTCGATCATGCCCACGCGCGTCAGCAAGGTCTCGGCTCTGGCCTCGGCTTCCTTGCGGCTCCGGCCCAGCACCTTTTCCTGAGCCAGACACAAGTTGTCGCGCACGCTCATGTGGGGATAAAGTTCGAAATGCTGAAAGACCATTCCGATCTTGGCGCGCAGCTTGGTCAGCTTTGCGCCGCTGCCTGTCACCTCGGCGCCGTCGACGGTGATGCGCCCCTGCTGCACCGGCTCCAGCCCGTTCACACATTTGATGAGCGTGGACTTGCCCGATCCCGAGGGGCCGCAAACCACCACAACCTCGCCCGTCGCCACCTTGGTCGTGCAATCGGTAAGAACCTTGAAGTCCCCATACCATTTGCTCACGTTTTGCATTTCGATCATGTCGCCATCCGCGTTTGAAGCCGACGCACGAACAGCGAACCCGCAAAGCAGATCACGAAGTAGACGAGCGCGGCAAAGAGATACATTTCGACGAGGCGGCCCTCGGTCCGGGCCACGATGGAAGAGGCGGTCATCAGGTCGCGCAGCGACACGACAAAGACCAGAGAGGTATCCTGAAACAGGATGATGCCCTGCGTGACCAGAATAGGGATCATGTTGCGAAAGGCCTGCGGCAGGACGATGTACCGCTGGATTTGCCAGTAGCTGAGCCCCGTCGCCTGACCTGCGTGAACCTGGCCTGTTCTGACGCTCTGGATACCGGCGCGCATGATCTCGGAATAATAGGCGGCCTCGAACATCACAAAGGCGATGAGCGCCGAATAGAAACCGCCGATAGGCCGCCCGAGCGCCAGAGGCACAAGGAAGTAGAACCAGAAAATCACGAGGATCAGGGGCACCGAGCGGATCAGGTTGACATAGGCCGCAGCGAGAAACGCCAGCGGCTTGATCCCCGAGAGCCGCGCCAGCGCCAGCAACGTGCCCAGAGCAATGCCCCCGAGCACCGCGAGAAACGTGAGCCACAGACTGAGCTGCAACCCCTGCCAGAGGAACGGCAGGTTGTTCAGGATGACGCCAAAATCGAAATCGCCCATCTCAGTTCCCCTTGCCGACGTAGCCCGGAATACGCGTGTAGCGTTCCACGAGCGTCATCACGATCGTGGCGCAGAGGGCGATCAGAACATAGATGACGGTGGCGGCAGTATAGGCCTCGAAACTCTGAAAGGTGTATTCTGCGATCTGCTGGCTTTGCGCCGTCAGCTCCAGAAGGCCGATGGTGAGGGCAAGCGACGAATTCTTGAAGACGGTCAGGAATTCCGATGTCATCGGCGGCACGATCAGCCGAAAGGAAATCGGCAGGAGAACGTAGCGATAAACCTGCGCCACGCCCATGCCCTGTGCGGTCGCCGCCGACTTGAGCCCGGTCGGCACCGCCTCGATCCCGGCGCGCACCTGCTCAGCCACGCGGCTGGCGGTATAGAGACCGAGGGCCACCACCGCCGTGACGAATTCCGGCTGCGGCATCTCGCGCTTCATCCAGCGCCCGGCCTCTTCGGGCAGCATTTCAGGGACGGCGAAATACCAGATGAACATCTGCACCAAAAGCGGCACGTTCCGAAAGAGCTCGACATAGGCGGTGCAGAGCGTGCTCACCAGTCTGCTGGGCAGCGTCCGGCCCACACCCACCAGCGCCCCCACGACCATGGCGATCCCCCAGGCGCAGAGGGCAACGGACACGGTCCAGCCAAGACCACTCAGCAGCCAGCCAAGGTATTCCGGCTCCCACAGAACACTCCAGTTCCAATTGTAGTTCATCGCGTCCGGTCCCCCGATCTTGCGCGGCCCGCCCTGTCACGCGCGGGCCGCGAGCCTGTCATTCCGGCAGGGCACCAAGCTGGAATGCAGCCTTCAGGAGCGGGTCGGCCGGCACGCCAAGCGGATCGAACCACTTTGCATAGATCTGGTCAATTTCGCCGGAGCGGAACACGTTGGCCAGGGCGGTCTTGCCCACAAGCTCAAAGGCGCTGTCATCCCGACGGACCATCAGGGCATAGGGATCGAAGGACAGGAAATCCCCGACAACGGCAAATTCATCCGGTGTCTTCGACTTGGCAATCAGGCCGTGCAGCAGGATGTGGTCCGTGGAATAGGCGTCAACCCGGTCGGTCTCGAGCGAGAGCATGCCTTCGGCGTGATCGCGCACCGGCAGGATCTTTACATCAAGCCCCAGAGCGTCGACCGCCGCCATGACGGCGCGTTCGTTGGTTGTGCCTTGGGCCAATGCAATGGCCTTGCCATCAAGGTCGGCAACCGAGGTGATGCCTGAATCCTTGCGGGTCAGGATTTTGGTCCCGGTCACGAAGGTTACGGGCAGATATTCCACCTGCTGCTGGCGCGTCAGGTTGTTGGTGGTGGAACCACATTCCAGATCAATCGTGCCATTCGCCATGAGGGCGATGCGCGTCTTGGGATTGACGGGCACATAGCGGACCTCGATCTCCTTGCCGAGCGTTTTCTCGACCTCTTCGACCACCTTCATGCAGAGGTCGATGGAATAGCCCTCGGGCTGCTGTTGATCATTCAGATAGGAAAATGGCACCGAGCTTTCGCGGTGGCCGATCACGATTTCTCCGCTGTCATTGATCTTGGCGAGCGTTCCCGTCAGGTCCTGCGCCCAGAGCGCGGCCGGGCCGAGCCCCGTCGTTATAGCCGCAATGGCAAGCATGCGGCGCGCAAATTTGAAGTCCATGGTCATGTTCTCCCTCTTTTCGTTGGTGGTTGATTTATCTGGTGGCCCGGTGGATCAGTCGCGTCGGGGTATCCCAGTTGCGCGGCACATCCGCCCGTCAAGCGCCTTGCCGGAATAGACCGGATCGAACAGCAGCCCCACGATCTGTGCCAAATGCCGGACGATCTGGTTCATGCCTTGGGTGGGACTGTCATCGCCCGCCCCCGGGTCATCGCGATTGGCCCGGACACCGTCCCGCCGCACAACCGCTTCAGTTGCGATGCACGCGCCCGCGCGGTGTGCGTGGCCCCTTGGGTGATGATCGTATCCGCGCCCTGTCCCAACGCATCGGCCATCAGGATTTCGGGCGTGCGCGTCTTGTCTCCGCCTGACGACAGGCCGGTGCACACGTCGCTCTTTACCCGGATGCGGAGACCGCCCAAATGCTCGGTCAGCCGGTTAATGGGTTTGAACGATGTCGGGAAATGCCCAAAACGCGCCCTCGGAAAAGCGGCAAGCGCCCGCGCCACGCTTTGTCCGCGCGCAGCAGACGGCCAAGCGCGCAACTGGCTTTGCTGAACCGTCGCGGAAATACCTGCTTCGTCCATCAATCCCTCACCCAATATCAAACCAAGGCTAAACGCCCTTTCATCCAATTGGAAAATGCTATTTTCTTAGGCTGCTCATACTAAAAGTATGAGTAAAGGAGGCTTAATGGACCTGAGTATCTTCGACGACGTTCTCGTGCTTTTGGAAGAGGGCAACATGAGCCGTGCCGCGCAGCGCCGGAACATCACGCAACCGGCCTTTTCACGGCGGATTCAGAGCTTCGAGCACTGGCTGGGGCGTCCGATCGTCAAACGTGCGGCCAATCGCGTGGACATCGAACCGGCACTGTCCGAAAACACAACCGAGCTTCAGGCCCTGGCCGGTCATTTTCGGGCATTTCGCCAGCGGATCGCCGGATATGACCCCGGCAGATCGACCGTGACCGTCGCGGCACAGCATTCCCTGATCGTTTCGATCTTTCCTGATTTCGCAGCCGGTGCGTGCGCAGAGCACCAAGGTGTCGAATTTCGCCTCAGGGCCGCGAACCACAATGACTGCATCTCGCTTTTCCTGAGCGGCGAGGCCTCTCTCTTGATGTGCTACGAGCGTGATGGCGGTGCCCCGATGCCCTTTGACGACAGTATTGTCCGTGCGACTTGGGGGCGGGACCGGCTCGTCCCTGTGGTTGGCGGCCCGCTGCGCTATGCCTTGGGTCCCACGGGGATCACTCCGCCGGATACGCCGATGATCCGCTACCCCCCCGGCAGCTTCTTCGCCGAAATGCTTGCGGGGGCGAGCACCTCTTATTCCCGCCATACAGGGACAATCTTTGCCGAGAGCGCGTTCACCGTCGGGATCAAGGAAATGGTCCTGATGGGATTCGCGCAAGCATGGCTTCCCATGAGCCTCGTTTATCGCGAAGTTCAGAGCGGGGCGCTGATCGTGTGCAACGAAGATACCGAAACATTGCCGCTCAGAATATCGCTCTTTGCCCGACCAACCGATCCAGTCTCCATGCAACTGTGTGACCTGCGAGAGTAATGCCGCGGACCCGCTCCAACACCCTGACAAAACCGGCGCGTGCCAGCGCGAGCGCAAAGTTCACCGCAAGGACAAGAGTTGGCAGGCGATGGCGCTACCTGTGGAAAGCGGTGGATCCGTTTGGGCAGTTGATTGATTTTCGCCTGACCGCGAAGCGAAATGCCCATGCGATACAGGCTTTCTGCGACAAACCCAGGAAACCTGACACCCATGCCATCCACTGACGGTCGTGACCGACAGCCATGTTTCCAGGACCACCAGAAAGCATGGGGGGAAAGTGGATTTCTGTATCGAGACCACCGCAGCACCATAAAACTAATAACTTTATCTGCTAACAGCACTCCCACCAGAGACCCGAAACCCTTAAGGAACACGCGATGCCCCGATTGCAGGCCGACGAGGCCCTGATCCACCCCGAGTGCGACATCACCGATTGCGAATTCGGCATCTACACAGAGGTCGGGCGCGGCAGCCGCCTCGCGCATGTGGCGATGGGGGATTATTCCTATTGCGACCGATATTGCGACCTCGCCAATGCCGAGATCGGTAAATTCGCCAATATCGCCAGCTTCGTGCGCATTGGCGCCACCGATCACCCGCTCGACCGCGCCAGCCTGCATCATTTTCTCTATCGCTCGGCCAGCTATTGGGACGATGCCGCCGATGATGCGCTCTGGTTCGACAAACGCCGCGCGCGTGTGGCGCGCATCGGCCATGACACCTGGATTGGCCATAATGCGCAAGTCAAACCCGAGATCACCGTGGGCCATGGCGCGGTGATTGCCGCAGGGGCCGTGGTCACGCATGACGTGGCCCCCTATACCATCGTCGCGGGCGTGCCCGCCCAGCCGCTGCGCCCGCGCCTCGCCCCTGCGGTGGCAGAACGCATGATGGCGCTGGCGTGGTGGGACTGGGATCACGCCCGCCTGCGGGAAACCCTGGATGATTTCCGCAGCCTGAGCGCCGAGGCGTTTCTCGAAAAGCACGGCGGCTGAGCACAAGAAAAAAGGCGGCCACAAAGGGCCGCCCGCTGGATGCTGAAATGATGGATTGAAACGGCAGTCGGAATATGCCCCGCTGATAGGCACCGGGTGTGACAGGACCGTGACAAGACGGGCGGTTTTTCAGCTCTCCGCCAGTGTCAGCGTGATCCGATCCCCGGCAAACCAGGTGCGCCCATATTCGATGGGCCGCCCCTCGGGATCGACATTGACCGCGAGGGTGCGCAGGATCGGCGCGCCGGGGCTGAGGTTCAGATGCACCGCCTGCGTCGGGCTGGCCAGTTTCGCGTTGAGCCGGGTCGAGGCGCGGGTGAAATCCGCCACCCCCTGCGCGGCCAGCGCCGCCGTCACCGATCTCAGCCGCCTCAGCGCCTCGGGCAGGCCGGGGAACCGCGCGGCCGGGAATGTGCTGCGAAACACCGCCACCGGCACGCCATCCGCCAGCGACACCCCGTCACAGACATGCACCATCGCCCCTGGAACCAGCCGCAGCGCCTCGGCCTCGGCGGCATCGGCACTGCGGGTCTCAAGCGCGAGAATCTCCTTGGTCGGCAAGCGCCCGGCGGCCTGCAGATTCTGGTGAAACCGCACCCGCCGGCCAATCGGATACTCGGTCGGGCGATGCGCCACAAAGGCCCCAGCCCCGCGCCGGGTAAAGATCGCCCCCGCCTCGGCCAGGGCTGCAAGCGCGCGCCGCACCGTATGACGATTGACCCCGAATCGCGCGGAGAGCGCCGCCTCGGTCGGCAGCTTGTCTCCGGGGCCATAGCGCCCCGCCGCGATGTCATCGCTCAGGTTGTCATGGATCGCGCGCCACAGGGCGTCAGATTTTTCTCGGCTCATGTCACAGAAGTTTCACCTGTTGCGGCCTTGCTAGGGGGCGGGGTTTCGCGTATAGATTTGTCTAGTTGTATAGTATCTCCGACAACTTCGCAAGATGTCCAACAAGGTGTCCGCATGAGCACAGAAACCGAACGCAAGGGCTGGATGGGCCTCTTGGCGCGCGCCCCGGCCGAGGATCTGCACCGGCTCTGGTCTGACACCGGGCTGACCCCCGATCACGCCTATCTGCGCGCCCCCGAGGTGGGCGGCGTCATGGTGCGGGGGCGCGCCGGGGCCACCGGGGCCGCCTTCAACCTTGGCGAAATGACCGTTACCCGCTGCGCGCTGCAGCTGGGCGATGGCCGGGTCGGTCACGGCTATGTGCAGGGCCGTGACAAGCGTCACGCGACGCAAGCCGCCTTGATCGACGCGCTGATGCAAGGGGCCGAGGCAGAGAGGGTCCGCACCATGATTCTGAACCCTTTGACCGAGGCCGAGACCGCCCGCCACACCGCCCGCGCCACCCGCGCCGCCGCGACCAAGGTGGATTTCTTCACCCTCGTACGAGGAGAGGATTGATGCAGACCGAAGCCCTGACCGGCGGCTTTACCACCGCCCCGACCCAAGCCGCCGAGGCGTTTCGCGCGGTGATGCGCGCCATGGCCCGCCCCGGCACCGTCGAACGGATCACCGGGGCACGGCCGCCGCTGCCGCTCTCACCTGCCGCCGGCGCCGTGATCCTGACGCTTTGCGATCCCGAAACGCCCCTGCATCTGGCGGGGGCGGCCGATACCCCGGCTGTGCGCGACTGGATCACCTTTCACACCGGCGCGCCGCTGGTCGCCCGCGCCAGCGCCAGCTTTGCGCTCGGCTCCTGGCAGGCGCTCTTGCCCCTCACCGACTATCCCATCGGCAGCGCGCAATATCCCGACCGCTCCACCACCCTGATTGTCGAGATGCCGCAGATCACGCAAACCGGCGCGCGCCTCGCCGGGCCGGGGATCGAAACCGCCGCCGCCCTCTCGCTGCCCGAAAGCGCCGCCTTTCAACGCAACGCGGCGCTCTATCCCTTGGGGCTGGATTTCCTCTTTACCGCTGGCGATCACCTCGCGGCCCTGCCGCGCTCAACCCGCGTGGAGGCCCAATAGATGTATGTCGCAGTCAAAGGCGGCGAACGCGCCATCGACAATGCCCACGCCTGGCTCGCCGAAGAGCGGCGCGGCGATACGGGCGTGGCAAACCTCAGCGTGGCGCAGATCCGCGAACAGCTCAGCCTCGCCGTCAACCGCGTCATGGCCGAAGGCTCGCTCTACGATCCCGACCTCGCCGCACTCGCCATCAAACAGGCGCGCGGCGACCTGATCGAGGCGATCTTTCTCATCCGCGCCTATCGCACCACCCTGCCCCGCTTTGGCGCGTCGCATCCGGTGAACACCGCCGCCATGCGCTGCGACCGGCGCATTTCGGCCACGTTCAAGGACGCGCCGGGCGGTCAGGTGCTGGGCCCGACCTTTGACTACACGCATCGCTTGCTGGATTTCAAACTCGCGGCAGAGGGCGAAACACCCCAAGCGCCGACCGCCACGCCCGCCCCCGGCCCCACGCCGCATATCATGGGCTATCTCGACCGCGAGGGGCTGATCCAGCAGGAACCCGGCAGCGACGAGACGCCCCCCGACCTCACCCGCGAACCGATGCAATTGCCCGCAGACCGCGCCCTGCGGCTTCAGGCGCTCACGCGCGGCGATGAGGGGTTCATCCTCTCGCTCGCCTATTCCACCCAGCGCGGCTATGCCCGCAACCACGCCTTTGTGGGGGAACTCAGGATCGGCGCCGTGGCGGTGGAAATGGACATCCCCGAACTGGGCTTTGCGATCGAGTTGGGCGAAATCACCCTCACCGAATGCGAAACCGTCAACCAGTTCACCGGCTCGAAAACCGAACCGCCGCAATTCACCCGTGGCTATGGGCTGGTCTTTGGCCAGACCGAGCGCAAGGCCATCGCCATGGCGCTGGTGGACCGCGCGCTGCGCTGGCGGGAACTGGGCGAAGAAGACCAGGGCGCCCCCGCACAGGACGAGGAATTCGTCCTCATGCATGCCGACAACATTCAGGCCACCGGCTTTCTCGAACATATCAAACTGCCGCATTACGTCGATTTCCAGTCCGAACTCGAACTGGTGCGCAAACTCCGCCGCGAGGCCGAGGGCGCAGCCCACCGGGAGGCGGCGGAATGAGTATTTTCGCCATAAAGAAACAGGCGCGCCCATGACCCTCATCGTCTTTGACATCGGCAATGTCCTCTTGCGCTGGGACCCGCAGGCGGCCTTTCGCCATGCCATCGGCAGCGACGCCGAGATTGACGCGCTGCTGGCAGAGGTCGGTTTCTACGACTGGAATTATGAACAGGACCGGGGCCGGAGCCGGCCCGAGGCGGTGGCGGCGATTGCCGCCCGCTGGCCACACCATGCAGACCTCATGGACGGCTATTTCGACCGCTTCGGCCTGACCATCCAGAACCGCATCCAAGGGTCATGGGACATCGCCGCCGCGCTCAAGGACAGCGGCCACCGCCTCTGGGCGCTCACCAATTTCTCGGCCGATACCTGGCCGCAGGCGCTGCAACTGCATCCCGAACTGCCCGCGCTGTTCGAGGGCATCGTCGTGTCTGGGCACGAGAACATGGCCAAACCCGAGCGCGCGATCTTTGATCTCCTCTGCACCCGGGCCAATGCCGCGCCAGAGCACTGCTATTTCATCGACGACAGCGCCGACAACGTGACGGGTGCCCGCGCCGCAGGCTGGCAGGCGCATCACTTCACCGGGCCAGAGGCCCTCAATGCCGACCTGCGCGACCGGGGGCTATTATGAGCGATTACAACTTTGCCTATCTCGACGAGCAGACCAAGCGCATGATCCGCCGCGCCATTCTCAAGGCGCTCGCGATCCCCGGCTATCAGGTGCCCTTTGCCAGCCGCGAAATGCCGATGCCCTATGGCTGGGGCACGGGCGGCGTGCAGGTCTCTGCCGCCTGCCTGACACCCGGCGATACGCTCAAGGTGATCGACCAGGGCGCGGATGACACCACCAACGCGGTCTCGATCCGCAAATTCTTTGAAAAGACCGCGCAGGTCGCCACGACCGAGGAAACCGCCCGCGCCAGCCTCATCCAGACCCGCCACCGCATCCCCGAGGAACCGCTGACCGAGGATCAGATCCTTGTCTACCAGGTGCCGATCCCCGAACCGCTGCGGTTCCTCGAACCCTCCGAGGTCGAAACCCGCAAGATGCACGCGCTCGAGGAATACGGCCTCATGCATGTGAAACTCTATGAGGACATCAGCCAGCATGGCGCAATCGCCACCGCCTATGCCTATCCGGTCAAGGTCGAGGGGCGCTATGTGATGGACCCCTCCCCGATCCCCAAATTCGACAACCCGAAACTCAGCATGGCCGCGATCCAGCTTTTCGGCGCGGGGCGCGAACAGCGCATCTATGCCCTGCCCCCCTATACCCGGGTCGTCAGCCTGGATTTCGAGGATCACCCGTTCGAGGCCAGCAAGGCCGATCACGATTGCGACCTCTGCGGCGCCGACGACAGCTATCTCGACGAGGTGATCACGGATGACGCGGGCGGGCGCATGTTCGTCTGCTCCGACACCGATTATTGCCGCGCGCGGCGCGCGGCGGGCCATATCGGCGCCCAGGGCGCCCCCTATGAAGAGGCCACAGCATGACCCCCCTCTTGCAGGTTCACGATCTTGCCAAGTTCTACGGCCCCCGCCGCGGCTGCGAAGGCGTCAGTTTCGATCTCTGGCCCGGCGAGGTGATGGGCATCGTGGGCGAAAGCGGCTCAGGCAAATCCACGCTTCTGTCCTGCCTTGCCGGGCATCTGCCCCCAGACCGGGGCGAGGTGATCTTTGACACGCGCGGCCAGGGTCCGCGCGACACGCTCACCATGTCCGAACCCGAACGCCGGATGCTCATGCGCACCGATTGGGCCTTTGTCCATCAACATGCCCGCGACGGGCTGCGCATGGGGGTAAGTGCAGGCGGCAATGTGGGCGAGCGGCTGATGGCCGTGGGCGCGCGGCATTACGGGCATATCCGCGAACAGGCGATTGATTGGCTTGGCCGGGTCGAGATTGCCGCCGATCGTGTCGATGACAAACCGCAGGCGTTTTCAGGCGGCATGCAGCAGCGCCTGCAAATCGCCCGCAACCTCGTGACCGGCCCGCGCCTTGTGTTCATGGACGAACCGACCGGCGGGCTTGATGTCAGTGTTCAGGCGCGGCTTCTCGATCTCCTGCGCGGGCTTGTGCGCGAAATGGGCCTCTCGGCCATTATCGTCACGCATGATCTGGCCGTCGTGCGCCTGCTCGCCGACCGGCTGATGGTGATGAAGGATGGCCGCGTGGTCGAGGACGGGCTGACCGATCAGGTGCTCGACGATCCGCAACACGGCTACACGCAATTGCTTGTCTCCAGCGTGTTGCAGGTCTGACCGATGAAAGGGACGCAAGCCATGATCGAGATCGAAAACCTGAGCAAGAGCTTCACCCTGCACAATCAGGGCGGCGCGGTCATCCCGGTGATGGCGGGCGCACATCTGCACGTCGGCCCCGGCGACTGCGTGGCGCTGACCGGCTCTTCCGGCGCGGGCAAATCCACCCTGATGCGGATGATCTATGGCAACTACCGCGCCAATGCGGGCCGCATCCTCGTGGGTGAGACCGATGTCGCCCGCGCCGCGCCGCGCGACATCATCCAGTTGCGCCGTCATACCCTGGGCTATGTCAGCCAGTTCCTGCGCGTCGTCCCGCGCGTGCCCACCCGCGACGTGGTGGCCGAACCGCTCCTGATCCTTGGCACCCCACGCGAGGCGGCCCTCGCGCGCGCCGAGGCGCTGCTCGCGCGCCTCAACATCCCCGAACGGCTCTGGTCGCTCAGCCCCACGACCTTTTCGGGCGGCGAGCAACAGCGCGTCAACATCGCGCGCGGCTTTGCCCATGCCTTTCCCGCGCTCCTGCTCGATGAGCCCACCGCAAGCCTTGACGCCACCAACCGCGAGGTGGTGCTGACCCTGATCGAAGAGGCCAAGGCGCGTGGCGCGGCGATCATCGGCATCTTCCACGACGAGGCCGCCCGCGCCCGCGTCTGCGACCGAGAGGTGGACGTGACCGCCTTTACCCCGGCGCGCGCGGCATGACGCGCGGCCGCCTCATCGCCGTGGTCGGCCCCTCGGGCGTGGGCAAGGACACGCTGATGCGCGCCATGATCGCAGAGCGTCCCGGCCTGCGCCGCGTGCGCCGTGTCATCACCCGCGCCCCCGACCCCGAGGGCGAAGGCCACGAGGCAGTAAGCGAGACCGAATTCGACGCCCGCCTCAAGGAAGGGGGCTTCTCGCTCCACTGGCGGGCGCACGGGCTGCGCTACGGTGTGCCGGTGGGCATCTGTCTTGATCTGGCGGCGGGGCGCGACCTGCTCGTGAACCTCTCGCGCGGCGTCCTGGAGCAGGCGCAGGCGAGGTTTCAGCCCTTCGTCATCCTGCACCTGACCGCCACGCCGCAGGTTCTGGCCGCCCGCCTTGCCGCGCGCGGGCGCGAAACCCCACAGGACATCGCCGAACGCCTGACCGGCGCCGATCTGGCCCTGCCCGAGGGGGTCGGCCCGATCGTGACCCTCGACACCGACGCGCCCCTGCCCCGACTGACCAAGTCGGCGCTCAAATCCATTTATGCGGTGAGGGTCTGACGGTGGATCAGATGAAACCGCCCCGCCGCATCCTCGCCCATCAGCGACAGCGCGTCGATTTCATAGGGGCGCGGCAGCACGGGCAGCAACAGCCCCTCCAGCGCCGCCGTGATCCCCGGCAATTCGCCCTTGGGCCGCTTGCCCGTGAGCGTGATGTGAAAGCGGAATTCCTCCATCACATAGGGATAGCCCCAGCGCAGCAAGAGCGCGTCTTGCGCGGGGGTCAGCCCCCCCGCCCGTCGCCGCGCCACTTGCGCCTCGCTCAGGGGCGCGCGCCACGGCTCGAACGCCGCCACGGCCCGCGCGGCCAGGGCGTGCAATGCGCCCTGATCCCCCACCGGCACCAGCGCCAGAAACCGGCCCAGCGCCGCGATCTGCAGCCCCTCCAGCGTGACCGCCGCCTCGCCTGCGCAGAACCGCTCGAAGGCCGCGATCAAACCGGCCTCTGCCCGCCCCTCCGCCAGGGCGAAGGGCGGCTTGATCGTCGCATGCAGCCCGTATTTGCGCGGGGTCTCGGTGATCTCGGCCACGGGCGCGGGCAGGCCCGAAACATCCGGATGCGCCACGGCACGGCCCTGTGCCGCATCCCATCCCAACCACGCCGCACCAAGCGCGGCAAAGCCCCCCTCGGGGGGCGTGAAATAAACAGCGTAGCGGTGAAAATCCATGATCTCTCTCGTCGGGTTGCCGTGACGTGCCAGGAAAGCGTGACATCCCAATGACAGAAGACATCATACTCGCCAATGCCCTCCTTGTTCTGCCCAACGAGGTGATCCGCGGCGCGCTGCACCTCAAAGGTGGCAGGATCACCGCCATCGACAGCGGCGCGGCCCTGCCCCCCGGCGCGGTCGATTGCGACGGCGATTACCTCGCCCCTGGCCTCATCGAGCTGCATACCGACAATCTGGAGCGACACATCCAACCCCGCCCCAAGGTCGACTGGCCGCATAACGCCGCGATCCTCGCCCATGATGCGGAATTGGCCAGTGTGGGCATCACCACGGTTTTCGACGCCATGCGCGTGGGCTCGATCCCGACCGGCGTCGGGCGCTACGGTAAATATGCGCGCGGTCTCGCCAACGAGCTTCTCAGCCTGCGCGCCGAGGATGCGCTCAAGATCAGCCATTTCCTGCACCTGCGCGCCGAGGTCTGTTCGGAAACGCTGGAAGAGGAAATGGAGGAATTCGGCCCCGAGGACCGCGTCGGCATCGTCAGCCTGATGGACCATACGCCGGGGCAGCGCCAATTCCGCGACCTGACAAAGCTCGAAGCCTATGTGAAGGGCAAACACGCGCTCTCGGACGCGGAATTTGCCGAACACGTGGCCCAGCTTCAGGCCCTGCGCGCCGCCAATGGCGCCCGCCACGAGGCCGCCGCCGTGGCCCATGCCGCCCGCTACGGCGCGGTGCTGGCCAGCCATGACGACACGACCGCCGAACAGGTGGCGGTATCCAGCGGCTATGGCATCCGCCTGGCCGAGTTTCCCACAACGGTCGAGGCCGCGCGCGCCTGCCATGCCCACACCATCAGCGTCATCATGGGCGCGCCCAATCTCATCCGGGGCGGCTCGCACTCGGGCAATGTCGCCGCCGCCGAGCTGGCCGATCTGGGCTACCTCGATATTCTCTCGTCCGATTACGTGCCCTCGGCCCTTCTCCTGAGCGCGGTGCAACTGGGCACGCGCTGGGGCGACATGGCGCGCGGTCTGGCCACGGTCACCGCCAATCCCGCCCGTGCCGTGGGCCTGTCGGATCGTGGTCAACTGGCTGTGGACGCCCGTGCCGACCTCATCCGCTTTCGCCTGCGTGGCGGCGCACCGGCGCTGCGCGGTGTCTGGTCACAGGGCCGCCGCGTCGCCTGACCCCGCTTTGACAAGGGCCAAATCGGGGCGCATAAGAGGCGCGAATTCAATCGCTTGCCCCGGAGGCCCCGATGACCCAACCGCTCTTTAACCTGCCCCAGCCGCCCCTCGTGCCGATCTCCGGCACGGACCTGGGCTATCCGGTGCAGCGCATCTTCTGCGTCGGGCGCAACTACGCCGCCCATGCGCTTGAAATGGGCAACGAGGTGGACCGCGAAGCGCCCTTCTACTTCAACAAGGCCCCGCAAACCCTCTGCCTCAGTGGCGCCAGCATCCCCTATCCGCTGGAAACCTCGGATTGCCACTACGAGATGGAATTCGTCGTGGCCCTCAGCGCCCCCGCCTTCCGCGTCAGCGTGGCCGAGGCGATGGATACGGTCTACGGCTATGCCTGCGGCATCGACCTCACCCGCCGCGACCTGCAAGGCGTGGCCAAGGAAAAGCGCCGCCCCTGGGACATCGGCAAGGATTTCGAAAACGCCTCGATCATCGCCCCGCTGACCCCCAAGTCCGAGTTCGGCGACATCGCGGACCAAAGCATCCGCCTCTCGGTGGACGGGCGCACCGTGCAAGAGGCGACGCTCGCCGACATGATCTGGTCCGTGCCCGAAATCATCGCGCATCTGTCGCGCTTTTACCACCTCGCCCCCGGCGACCTGATCTATACCGGCACGCCTGCGGGCGTTGGCCCCGTGCAACCCGGCAATACGCTCCTGGGTGAAATCGACGGGCTCAGCCCCCTGCACCTGACCATCACCGACGCAGAGTAGCCCCGATGACCGACCCGGCCCAAGGCCGCCTGCAATTCGTGCCGGTGACACTCTTTACCGTGGTGATGGGCCTCTGCGGCTTTACCCTCGCGCTGCGCGCGGGCGAAGCGGCCCTCGGGCTGGGCCATGCCATCTCCTGGGCCGCGCATGGGCTGACCATGGCGGTCTTTGCCGCCGTGGCGCTCGGCTATCTCGCCAAGGCGATCCGCCACCCCGCCGCCGTCGCCGCCGAATGGCGGCACCCGGTGAAACTCGCCTTCTTCCCGGCGATTTCCATCGCGCTCGTGCTGATGTCCATCGTCATGCTCGCCCCCGCACCCGCGATCGCCCATGTCATGTGGCTGATCGCCGTGCCGATGCAACTGGTCCTCACCCTCGCGGTGGTCAGCGGCTGGATCAGCGCGCGCGCCTTTCAACACGGCCACCTCTCACCGGCATGGTTCATCCCGGCGGTGGGCAATGTGATCGTGGCCATCGGGGGCGTGCCGCTCGGCTACCCGGAAATAAGCTGGTTCTTCACCAGTGTCGGCCTCATCTTCTGGATTGTCCTGCTCACGCTGGTGATGAACCGGCTGATCTTTCACGATCCCCTGCCCGAACGCCTGCAACCCTCGCTCGTGATCCTGATCGCGCCGCCCTCGGTGGGCTTTCTCGCCTGGGTGCAATTGGTGGGCGGGGTCGATGCCTTCGCCCATGTGCTGCTCAATTGCGCCTATCTCTTTACGCTGATTGTCGCGGTGCAACTGCCCCGGCTCTTGAAATTGCGGTTCTCCCTCAGCTTCTGGGCCCTCAGCTTTCCCATGGCGGGCGTCACCATCGCCAGTTTCACCTATGCCGAGGCGGCAGGATCACCGGGGCATCGCCTGATCGGCCTTGCCCTGCTTGGTGCCCTCTGCGTGATCATTGGCGGGCTCTTGTGGCGCACGCTCAAGGCGCTGCGCGCGGATGCGATCTTTCAGCCGGATTGACATGGCCGAGGCGTGTTGCGTCTCATCAAAACCACACCCGTCCCGGGCTTGACCCGGGACCTCGCCGAGGCGACGTGAAGGCCCCGTCACGGGGGCAGGGGCGACGTGACCACGATCAGACGCAAAGTGCTCCATAAATCATCCGCGCCGCGCTCCTTGAGGCACAGATGACTAATTAGTCAATCACGGCTAATCTCAGCTCATCCTCACCCCAACAGCCGCCGGGCGATCACCTGCGCCTGAATCTCGGCCGCCCCCTCAAAGATGTTCAAAATCCGCGCATCGCAGAGAATCCGGCTGATCGTGTATTCCAGCGCAAAGCCGTTGCCACCATGGATCTGCAACCCGTTATCCGCCGCCGCCCACGCCACGCGCGCACCCAGCAGCTTGGCCATCCCCGCCTCCAGGTCACAGCGCCGCCCGTGATCCTTTTCCCAGGCCGAGAAATAGGTCAATTGCCGCGCCACCATGATTTCGACCGCCATCATCGCCAGCTTGCCCGACACGCGCGGAAACTCGATCAGCGCGCGACCGAACTGCTTGCGGTCCTGCGCATAGCGCATCGCCACATCGAGCGCCGATTGCGCCACCCCCACGGCCCGCGCGGCGGTCTGAATGCGCGCGGATTCAAAGGTCTCCATCAACTGCTTGAATCCCTTGCCCTCTTCGCCGCCCAACAGGTGCTCACCCTTCACATGGAAATTGTCGAAGCCAAGTTCGTATTCCTTCATGCCGCGATAGCCCAACACCTCGATCTCGCCGCCGGTCATGCCGGGGGTCGGGAACGGGGCCTCATCCGTGCCCGGCGTCTTCTCGGCCAGAAACATCGACAGCCCCCGGTGATCGGTGGTGTCAGGCACGGTGCGCGCCAGAAGCGTCATCACATGGGTGCGCGCGGCATGGGTGATCCAGGTCTTGTTGCCCGTCACCTTCCAGTCGCCATTCTCGTCCTTGACCGCGCGGGTGCGCAGACTGCCCAGATCCGATCCGGTATTGGGCTCGGTAAAGACCGCCGTCGGCAGGATTTCGGCACTGGCCAGCTTGGGCAGCCACTGCGCCTTTTGTTCATCGGTTCCCCCGCAGAGGATCAACTCGGCGGCAATCTCGGATCGCGTGCCCAGAGAGCCCACACCGATATAGCCCCGGCTCAGCTCTTCCGACACCACCACCATCGACGCCTTGCTGAGGCCAAACCCACCAAACTCCTCTGGAATGGTCAGGCCGAAGACACCCATTTCCGCCAGTTCCTCGATGATCTCCATCGGGATCAGCTCATCCTTGAGATGCCACTCATGCGCGTGCGGCTCGACCTTCTCGACGGAAAAGCGGCGGAACTGCTCGCGGATCATCTCCAGCTCGTCATCCAGCCCCGTGCGCCCCACGGTGATCTCGGCGGCACGTTCCTGCATCAACGCCACCAACCGGGTCCGCGCCGCTTGGGTATTACCGGCCTGCATCAGCATTTGCGCGGCCGGGTCCATCAGCATATGCGCATCATCCGGGCTCAGGCCCAGATCCTGAAGCCGCACCATCTCGCCCTGGTTCATCTGGATGCCGCCCGCGATCTGGCTCAGGTATTCCCCATAGGCGATTTGCAGGATCAATTGCTCGACCTCGCCAAACTGTCCCTTCTCGTCGAGCCGCACCGCCCAGTTCTGCATCTGGCGCAGCGATTCGACATAGGTCGCCAGCCAAGCCAGCCCGTGCGCCGCCGTCTGATGCGCCTCGATCGCCGCCCCCGACACACGGCCCTCGACCGTCACCATGGCACGCACCGCCCCCGTAGCCCGCTCCAGCAACGCCTCGGCCGGGGCCAGAGCCACACCCGTCAGCGCCAGCAGGTCGCCCAGAATGATCGGTTGTGCCATCGCAAGATCCTGTCCGTCATGTGCCATGAATCGCATCCTTTTCCTGATCTGGTGCCTTTTATCCATTATGCAGGTGCAGCGCAACTATTATGCTTTTTGTCGCAGGCTTTTGTTCGAAAATTACGCGTTGATTTTTTGCAGCGCAGCACTAACGCCATGGTCAGCCGCCCAAACGCCATGATAAGAGGCGAAATGGACGCATTTTTCGACATAAGCCCTCTCTGGAATCCGCTTTGGGGTTGGGCCATGGCCTTAACCGTGGCGGTCTGTGCCGGCATGGTCAAGGGCGTGGTGGGCTTTGCCATGCCCACGGTCATGATCGCGGGGCTCAGCACGATGATGCCCCCCGATCTGGCCCTTGCCGGGCTGATCCTGCCGACACTGGCCACCAACTTGTGGCAGGCGCTGCGCCAGGGTCCGCGCGCCGCGCTTGGCTCTGTCGCCCGTTTCCGGGTGTTTCTCATTGCGGGCGGTCTGGTCATGGTTTGCGCCGCGCAATTGGTCCCGGTGCTGCCGCCCTCCGCGATGCTGCTCTTCATCGGCCCGCTGATCACGCTCTACGCCGCCTCTACCCTGCTCGGGCGCGGTCTGCGCCTGCCGCCAGAGCCGGGGGTCAAGGGCGAGGCGGGCATGGGCGCGCTCGCCGGTCTCTTTGGCGGTCTCTCGGGCATCTGGGGGCCACCCACCGTCGCCATGCTGATCGCCCGCGGCACCGAGAAAACCGAACAGATGCGCGTGCAGGGCGTGATCTACGGTCTTGGCGCGCTGGTGCTGCTTGGCTCGCATATCGGATCGGGCGTGTTGCGCGCCGAAACCCTGCCGCTCTCGGCGGCGATGGTCGCCCCGGCGCTCCTCGGGATCTGGATCGGTTTTCGCCTTCAGGACCGGTTCGATCAGGCCACCTTTCGCAAGATCACGCTCTGGGTGCTGCTGATTGCCGGGCTCAATCTCGTCCGGCGTGGGGTGATGCTGCTTTAGGGCGTGGTGCGCCCCATCGAAATCACACCCGTCCCGGGCTTGACCCGGGACCTCGCCACGGCGGGGTAGAGGCTGGGGCGATGTGACAGGCCTCAGACCTTACAAAATCGAGGGGTAAACCTTACAGAGCTTACACGCGGCTCAGCCCCGCGCCACCTCTGCCGCGAACCGCGCCACATACCGCGCCCGCGCCTCGGGCAGAGGCCGATTGCCCAGTTGTGGGGCAAGGTGGTTTTTCAGGAAATGTCCCGTTACTTCAAACCCTTGCAGGATTTCCGCATCGGGCGCCGGACCATGCCCCATCAGACAGGGCGGCAGCGGCAAGAGGCGATCCGCCCACTCCCCCGCCCCCGCACGTGACACAGCGCGCCCGGTCTTGGGGGATATGTAACTGAGATCATTGGCCTTTTCTCCCAGAACCGCACAGCGCCGCAGGTCGAGACCAAAGCCCATCTCGTCCAGCAACGCCAGTTCCCAATTGAGATAGGCCAGCGTCCAGATCTCGGGCTGATCCAGAAGATCAAGCAATATCAATGTCTTGCGGTATAGCTCCGCGTGTGCCTCGCGCTCTGGCAGCACAAACAGCAACAGCGCACAGACCGCGTTCAACCCGGCCAGCGCCATCCGGTCTCCCATGGTCCAAGCCCTTGATTTCAAAGGCTCAACCCGGAATGTGCCGATGTGATCCTCCAGCCGCGCGCGCCATTCCACATCCAGTTGCGCCCCCGGTTGCAGCACAGGGGCCATGTTGCGCGACGCCCCGCCGCGCACCACCCCGGCATGCCGCCCCCGCTCTGGCGTAAAAACTTCAATGATAACAGAGGCTTCACCATGTCGGCGGCTGCTCAGAAGAATGCCCTGATCGCGCCATTCCATCGGCCGTCAGCCCTCCAACCCATCCTGATCGAGCAGATGCCGCCCCTCCCGGTCCTCCACCTCGATCACCCACAGGTCGGGATCATAGCCCTTTTGCCGCGCGACCGCCGCATCCACGTCGGATTCCGCGCCCTCGGCCAAGGTGATCCAGACCCGCGCGCCACTCATGAGGTCGATAGAGCGTTGAAAAACCTTCGCTTTTCCATCCAGCGTGTTGAGCTTGACCAGAACCGCGCCGCCCGTGTCGTCACCATGCGCCACCACAAAGGCAGGAATATCCACCAACCTGAGCCGCGCCAGATAGGCATCCACCCAAAAGCGCGCACTCAGTCGGGCCATGGGATTAGTTCCCGTCCTTGAAATCCAGCCCCATCTCGGAATAGCGCTCGGATTCCTCTTGCCAGTTCTCTCGCACTTTTACCTGCAAAAACAGATGGATACGGCGACCAAGGAATTCTTCCAACTCCTCACGCGCGGCCTTGGAGACGGCCTTGATGGTCTCGCCCTTGTTGCCCAGAACGATGCCCTTGTGCCCGTCGCGCACCACATAGACCACCTGATCAATCCGCGCAGAGCCATCCTTGCGCTCTTCCCAATTCTCGGTTTCGACGGTCAATTGATAGGGCAATTCCTGATGCAACCGCAGCGTCAGCTTTTCCCGGGTCATCTCGGCGGCGATCATCCGCATCGGCAGGTCGGCGATCTGATCCTCGGGATAAAGCCATGGTCCCTCGGGCAACTCGCCCGCCAGCCATTGCCGCAGATCATCAACCCCGTGCCCCTTCTCGGCGGAAATTAAGAACGTCTTTTCAAAGGCAAAGCGCTCGTTCATGTCCTTGGTCAAGGCCAGCAGAACCGGTGCCTGCACCCGGTCTATCTTGTTGATCGCAAGCGCCACCTTGCGCCCCTTGGCGATCCCCGCCAGCCCTTCAAGGATGCGCTCCACCCCTTCGGTGATACCGCGATGCGCCTCGATGAGCAGGATCACCACATCGGCATCCGATGCCCCCCCCCAAGCGGCCGCGACCATCGCGCGGTCCAGCCTGCGGCGCGGCTGAAAGAGGCCGGGCGTGTCCACGAACACCAACTGGCTCTCGCCCTCCATTGCCACGCCCCGGATGCGCGCACGGGTGGTCTGCACCTTGTGGGTGACGATGCTGACCTTGGCCCCCACCATGCGGTTGAGAAGGGTGGATTTGCCCGCGTTGGGCTCTCCGATCAGGGCAATGAATCCGGCGCGCGTGGTCATGGGAGGCGTCTCGACTGTTATGATTGACAGGCTCTAGCCGATTTGACGCCCCGCGACCAGAGCAGAGCGTCAGTTCTCGCATCCGAAGGGGACAAAGGTGCTCGCCATGCCCTCGTTCATCGTCATCATGGTCAGCAAATCGGCCAACGCATAGTCCTGTGCAGTCTGTGCGCAAATGCCCGCGGGCGCGACACATCCAGACCTTATAAAGGTTTGGTTTTCCTCTAAAAATCTTGGGCTTATCCCCTCCACCCCAAGGGCGGCCAAGGCATCGTCGGTGGCCTGCGCATAGAGCGCGCATTTGCGGAGCGTCCAGGCATCGGCGGGGGCCTCTTCTGCCTCGGCCAACGCGCCCAGGACCAGCATCACGGCCACGAAAACAGCCCCGCGCACAGGCTCATTCCGCCTGCAATTCATCCAGCAGCGCGCGCGCCGCTGCCTGTTCCGCCTGCCGCTTGGACCCGGCGGTGGCTTCGGCGCTCTGGCCGCTCTTCAATTGCGCGGAAATCGTAAAGACCGGCGCGTGATCCGGACCCGAACGGGCCAGCTCGACGTAATCGGGCGGCGGCAGCCCACGCGCCTGCGCCCATTCCTGCAACGCGGTCTTGGCGTCGCGCGCATCGTCCTTGACCGCGCCGATCCGCTTGCCCCAGAGCCGCAGCACCACCGCGCGTGCCGCCTCGAACCCGGCATCGAGATAGACGGCGGCGATCACCGCCTCCATCGCATCGCCCAACAGCGCCTCTTTGCGCCGCCCACCCGAGAGCATTTCGGAGCGCCCCAATTTCAGCACCGCGCCGAGGTCGATCTCGCGTGCGACATCGGCGCAGGCCTCCTTGCGCACCAACGCGTTGAACCGCGGCGCAAGCTGCCCCTCGGTGGCGCCCTGATCCTGCGACAAGAGCGCCTCGGCCATCACGAGACCGAGCACCCTATCGCCCAGGAATTCAAGCCGTTGATTGTCATCGCGATTGGGCGTCGCCATCGACGAATGCGTGAGCGCCCGCACCAAGAGGCCCGCATCGGAAAACTGATGCCCGAGCCGCGCCTGAAACGCCTTTGTTTCCGCCGAAACCTTCACTCAAGCCTCTTGAAGAAGCGATCGCCGCGCCATGTCCAGAAGGCCAGCATCGACCGCCCCCCCGAGGAAAAGATCACCCGGTTCGCACGCCCGATCAGGTTCTCGAAGGGCACAAACCCGACACCGCCCACCGCCTGCGGAAAGCGCGAGTCGGTGGAATTGTCGCGGTTGTCGCCCATGAAGAAGTAATGCCCCGCAGGCACGGTAAAGACGCCCGTATGGTCCGAGCGCTGGTCGCCGATGTTCAGGATCGCGTGTGACCGACCGTTGGGCAGCGTCTCGATCTGGCGGGATTTGATGCAATCGGCCCCCTCGCCCACCACGCCATTCTCACAGCGCGGGCGAATGCCCATGGGCCCTTGGCGCGTGAATTCCTCGACGAAATCACCCGCCGGTTCCAGACCGACAGCCACATCGTTGATATGCAGCACGCCATCCTTCATCTGGATGCGATCCCCCGGCAGGCCGATCACCCGCTTGATGAAATCGGTGCCGTCGGTCGGCTGACGAAAGACGATGATGTCGCCGCGCTCGGGCTCTGAGCCAAAGATCCGTGTGTTATCCCCGTCGATGAAGGCGCAGATCTTTTGCGCATCGAGGTTCAAGCCACCCAGCCGGATCGACGGACAAGAGGCATAGGAATAGCCATAGGCCATCTTGTTGACGAAGAGAAAGTCACCGATCAGCAGCGTGTCCTTCATCGACCCGGAGGGAATCCAGAAGGGCTGAAAGAACAGTGTGCGGAACAGCCCCGCGATCACGAGGGCCCAGAACACCGTCTTGACGGTTTCCCAGATAGAGCTCGATGTCTTGCCTGTGGCGGCCATTTGGCGTCCTCCGCTATCTCTCCGGCGCTACATGCGGGGCCGGGACCATGGTGTCAAGCCGGGGCTGCGACAGGCCGCGCCTCGATCACCACAAAGGCCTGTGCCCACGGGTGATCGTCGGTCAACGTCACATGGATGATCGCCTCGTGCCCCGGTGGCGTCATCTCGGCCAGACGCGTCGCGGCCCAGCCCGTCACCTGCATCACCGGCTGCCCCGAAGGAAGGTTCGTGACCGCCATGTCCTTCCACGCGATGCCCATGCGCAGGCCCGTGCCAAGCGCTTTGGAACAGGCTTCCTTCGCGGCCCAGCGTTTCGCATAGGTGCCTGCAACATCGGCGCGACGTTCGGCCTTGGCCTGCTCGACCGGCGTGAAAACCCGATTGCGAAAGCGGTCGCCGAACCGCTCCAGCGTGCGCGCGATCCGCTCGATATTCGCCAGATCTGTACCAATCCCCAAGATCATCCATTCATCCCCGTTGAAAACAGCGGAAAACTGACGCCAAGCGCCCAGGCGAGGACGATGCCAAGCGCCAGACCCGCGCTCAATGCCCCCGCCCGCGCCGCAACCCATCGGCCCATCAGCCCGTATATCAGGAAAAAGAGCAGGATCACCGGCGCAATCATCGCCAAGAAGAAAAGCCGCTCGGTATCGAGCAGGATGGCCAGCCCCAACGACGCCAGAAAGCCCGCCCGCGCCGTCAACCTCTGCCAGAGCGGCGCGCCGCGTGTCAAAACCGCATCCGCCACCATGAAAGGAACCGCACCAAGGCTCAGCGCGGCGATGATCGCCAACCGTTCGGGCGTGGGCCAGAAATTCGCGCCATACCGGTCGAGGGCCAAGCCAAAGACACCGAGACCCCACACCAGAAGCGCCAGCACCGCGACGGGGTGAAACCCGCTTGGACGCCGCCCAACGTAGCCCAGCAAGCCCACCTGGATCAGCCCGTAGAGCACCAGATGCAGCGCCAGATAATCCGCCACCAAGACCGGCAAGAGCCGCGTTTGCACCTGCACCGCCAAAAACGGCGCAAGCAGCGCAGGTACCAGAACGACAAGGGTGAATTGCCCCCCGCGCAAGGCCCTCGGCGCGCGCGGCGCCGTCTGCGGCAAAAGCCGCGCCAATGGGGCCGCGAGCGCCACGATAGCCGCCATCAGCACCAGAAACCATGGCCCCGTTGCACGCACCGCGACATCACTCGTGCGGCCATAGGCGGCATCGAGCCAGCCAATCGCCTCGGCCCGGCCCAGACGGCTGTGCAGGACCGCCACATGCTCGGACCAGGGTGCCACCACCGCGCGGCGCGTGACCGCCCCGGCCTGCACGGTATCGCCCTCGCCCGCGCCGGGCGCGACCATCGCCACCGCCGCGCGGGCAAAGCTGCGCAATCCCGCCTCCCACGCGCCGGTGATAAGCAGAAGATTGTCTGGCTCTGTCGCTGTCACCGCTTGTGAGAATGCCGAAATCACCACCACGGGACCGATCCTTGCATCCTCCAGCGCGGTTCGGATGATGATATCCGTGGCCATGGAATGCCCCAAGAGCGCGACCTCGCCCGCAAAGCCCTCTTGCGCCATGGCTGCTGTGACAACCCGGCCCGTCTGCGCCATCAAGAGCCGCGACGTGCCGTCGATGCGGGTCACATCGCCCGACATCGGCACCCGATTGCGCCCGTGCCCTTCGAAATCAAACGCCCAGACCCGATAACCCGCCCGCGCCAGATCGAGGCCATAGGCCTGCATCATCTGCCGCGACCCGGCAAAGCCATGCGCGACGACAACCACCGGCCCATCGGCCCCCGGCATGGCCATCCGCGTGATCGGCGTGTCCGAGACCGTGAAGCTGGTGATGTCCACGCCACGCCGCTGCCCCTCAAGCTGCCAGAGGGCAAGGCAGGCAACTAGAACGGCCACCGCGGCCAAAAGGCCTCGCCATGGTGTCATGCCCGAGCGGCCCGGCGCGGCCTCACCCCCGCGCCTCGTCCATCAGCCGCCGCATTTCCGCAATGGCCGGCCCCAGCCCGCGAAAGATCGACTCGCCAATGAGGAAATGCCCGATATTGAGTTCCATCACCTCGGGGAAAGCCGCGACCGGCTGCACCGTCTCGTAGTTCAGCCCGTGACCGGCATGGACCTCAAGCCCAAGCGAATGGGCATAGGCGGACATCTCGCGCAAGGCGGCCAGTTCGCGATCTCGCGCCTCGACATGCCCCTCGGCATGGGCATCGCAATAGGCGCCGGTGTGCAATTCGATCACCTCGGCCCCGATCCGGTGCGCGGCCTCGATCTGCCGCTTGTCGGCCGCGATAAAGATCGACACCCGGCATCCGGCCTCACGCAAGGGAGCGATGAAATGCGCCAGCCGGTTTTCCTCGCGCGCAACCTCAAGCCCGCCCTCGGTCGTGCGCTCCTCGCGCTTTTCCGGCACGATGCAGACGGCGTGCGGCTTGTGGCGCAGGGCAATCCGCTGCATTTCCTCGGTTGCCGCCATCTCGAAGTTGAGCGGCACCGTCAGCACCTCCATCAGCCCGTCGATATCCGCGTCCGAGATATGGCGCCGATCCTCGCGCAGATGGGCGGTGATGCCATCGGCCCCCGCCTCTTGCGCCAGCCGCGCGGCGCGCAGGGGGTCCGGATAGGCCCCGCCGCGCGCATTGCGCACCGTGGCCACATGGTCGATATTGACGCCTAGGCGTAGCTTCTTTCCTGCCGACATCGGCCTCTCCCGTAATTGATCCGCGACTCGTGACGCAAGCTAGTCCGGTTTACCCGCCTCGTCAGCCGGGTGCGTCTGTTTTTCCTTGGCCGCCTTCTTTTCCTTCATCGCCACCCATTTCGCCTTGAGCGCGCCCTTGCGACGGTGCTGATAGGCGGTGATGACCGGCAGGCTGATGTAATAGGCGGCAAGCCCGGTGACGATTCCCGGGACAATGCCGCCAATCATGTAGGGAAAGAACACATCGTCATAAAACAGCTTGAGACCGCTCCAGTCGGCCTTGTGATCCATGAACATGGCCAGAAAGTTGTTCTTGAGATCGTCGCCCGCGTCCAGAAACTTGCCCCCGAGCGACCGGCTGATTTCATCCTCAGCCATCGCGCCGCGCCCCAGCATCGCATGCCCGGTCTGAAGCGAGACAACCCCGATGGGCACATAGGTGAGCGGATTGCCAAAGAACGTCCCCAGGAGAGCCGCCGGGATATTGCCGCGCAAGATCCACGCCAGCGTCGCGGCCACGATGAAATGCAGGCCGTAAAACGGGGTAAAGGTTGTGAACACGCCCGCGAAAATGCCACGCGCAATGCGGTTGGGCGGGTCAGGCAGCCGGTTCAGTCGATGGCGGACATAGGTAAAGGCCCGCCCCCATCCGCCCTTGGGCCAGAGAAATCCGGCAATGACCTTCCACCAGGGGCGTCTGTCACGACGTCTGAATACCACCTGCGCGGCTCCTTGAATTGGTCTCAGCCCGCCCCCACGCGGGACGGATCACGATAGCGCTCGACAGCGGCGACATCGCTTTCCGCATCAAGCGCCGAGAGCACGCCGTGCAAATGTTCGGCGTCGCGCAACTCGACATCAATCAAAAGACGATAGAAATCCGGTTTCCGGTCCACGAATGTCAGGTCCGAGATATTGGCCTTCTGCTCGCCGATCAAGGTGCAAATCCGCCCCAGGACCCCGGCATCATTGCCGATGGTCAGATCGAGCGTCACATCATAGGCCGCCGGATGCGTGCCGGTATGCCAGTGCAGGTCCATCCAGCGGTCGGGTTGCTGATCGTATTGCGACAGCGTTTCACAGTCGATGGCATGGATCACCACGCCCCGCCCGCGATAGGTGATGCCCACGATCCGCTCGCCCGGTAGCGGCTGACAGCAGCGCGCCCGCTCGAAACTCTGGTCCGCCTCCAGACCGATCACCGCGCGGTCGCGCGTCACCTCGTTGCCAGCCTCGGGCATGAGATCGGGATAAACGGCATGGAGCACCTGATGCGCGGTCAGTTCGGCGCTGCCCAGCCTTGCGCGCACCTCATCGGCATCGCGCAGACGCAACGTGCGCGCGGCCGCCTCCAATGCCTTGTCGGTGGCCTTCTTGCCCACATGCTCGAACGCCGAGCGGGCGAGTTCGCGACCCAGTTTGATATAGCGGTCGCGGTCCAACTCGCGCAGGGCGCGACGAATGGCGGCACGCGCCTTGCCGGTGGTGGCAATATCGAGCCAGGTGGCCTGCGGCGTCTGGCCGTCGGCGGTGATCACCTCGACCGATTGGCCATTCTTGATCCGGGTCCAGAGCGGCACGCGCATGCCATCCACCTTGGCCCCGACACAGGCATGGCCGATCCGCGTGTGGATCGCATAGGCAAAGTCAATCGGGGTGGCCCCGCGCGGCAGCTTGATCACATCGCCCTTGGGGGTAAAGCAGAATACCTGATCCGCATACATCTCGAGCTTGACCGCCTCGAGAAAATCCTCGTGATCCTCCTCGGCGTCGAACTGCTCGCTCATGCTCGAGATCCACTTGGCGGGATCGACGGCAAAGGGGTTTTCCGAGCGCACACCGTCGCGATAGGACCAATGCGCCGCGACGCCGGTTTCGGCCACATCATGCATCGCCTGCGTGCGGATCTGCACCTCGACCCGCTTGCCATCCCGGCCCGACACGGTGGTGTGAATCGAACGGTAGCCGTTCGATTTGGGCTGGCTGATGTAATCCTTGAACCGACCCGGCACCGCGCGCCAGCGTTGGTGGATGGCCCCGAGCGCGCGGTAGCAATCATTCTCGGAGCGCGTGATCACGCGAAAGCCGTAGATGTCCGACAGCCGCGAGAACCCCATCTCCTTTTCCTGCATCTTGCGCCAGATCGAATAGGGTTTCTTGGCGCGTCCAAAGACATCCGCCTCGATCCCCGCCTTGTCCAATTCGTGCCGCATGTCGCCGGTGATCCGCTCGACCACATCGCCGGTCTCGCGTTGCAGGGTGATGAACCGGCGGATGATGCTGGCGCGCGCCTCGGGATTGAGCACGCGAAAGGCCAGATCCTCAAGCTCTTCGCGCATCCATTGCATACCCATGCGGCCAGCCAGCGGCCCATAGATATCCATGGTTTCACGCGCCTTTTGCGCCTGCTTTTCCGGGCGCATCGCCTTGATGGTGCGCATGTTGTGCAAACGGTCCGCCAGCTTGACCAGAATGACCCGCAGATCCTTGGACATCGCCATGAAGAGCTTGCGGAAATTCTCGGCCTGCTTGGTCTCGGAGTTCGACAGTTGCAGATTGGTCAGCTTGGTGACGCCATCCACAAGATCGGCCACCTCGCGGCCAAATTTCTCGGCGACGATCTGATACGACGCCTTGGTGTCCTCGATCGTATCGTGCAAGAGCGCGGTGATGATCGTCGCATCATCCAGCCGCTGCTCGGTCAGGATCGCGGCCACGGCGACAGGATGGGTGAAATAGGGCTCGCCCGAATGACGAAATTGCCCCTCATGCATCGCGCGACCAAAATCATAGGCCGCGCGAATGAGCGCCTCGTCAGTGCGGGGATTGTAGTGGCGCACCAGTGTGATCAGGTCGTCAACGGCGATCATCGGGGTCGCGCCTTGCCGTAGGGGCCGGAGTTACCCCTGACCCTGTGCTTCCATCAGGGCGCGCAGCAACTTTTCTTCCGACATATCGTCGGTGTCGGGCTTGTCCACATCGCCACCCATCAAGAGAGCCATGGAATCCTCTTCCGGCTCGTCCACCTCGATCTGGGTCTGATTCGATTCGATCAGCCGCTCGCGCAGATCATCCGCCGATTGGGTTTCCTCGGCGATTTCGCGCAGCGCCACGACCGGGTTCTTGTCGTTGTCGCGGTCCACCGTCAATGGCGATCCTGCCGCAATTTCGCGGGCCCGGTGTGCAGCAAGCATCACCAGATCAAAACGGTTTGGAACCTTGTCAACGCAATCTTCTGTGGTAACGCGGGCCATCAGACCTCCGGAACGGGTTGGGGCAGATTTCAAGAAGCCTTGTATTTAGGGCGTTGAACCGGGATTTACAAGCAGAGAATCAAAGCACCAGGGCCTCGTCGCGCGCGGCTTGCGGCAAGTCGTCCAGCATCTGTTGCACGGACCGGCCCAGCACCGGATGCACCCAGTCGGGGGCCACATCCGCCAGCGGCACCAACACAAAGGCTCGCTCGTGCAGGCGCGGATGCGGCAGGATCAGCCGGTCTGGCGCGCGGCTTTGCTGCGCCTCGGGCGTCAGACCGCGCCACGCCTCGAACCCCGCCCGGTCGGGCAGCACCTGCGCGCCCATAGCGAGAAGATCCAGATCCAGCGTGCGCCCGCCCCAGCGTGTCTCGCGCCTGCGACCAAAGACCGCCTCAACCCGGTGCAAGAGCGCCAGCATTCCTTCGGGGTCTTGCGTACTGCGCAGCACTGCCGCCGCGTTGACGAAATCCGGCCCCGCCCCCGCAGGAAACGCCGGTGTGCGAAAAAACCGGCTGACAGCCTCGATTTCCGCACCCTCTTCTCGTAGGCGCACAAGAGCCTCTGTCAGGATCGCTTTCGGGTCCAACGTGCCAAATGGCAAGTTTCCACCCATCGCGATCAAGCATTGTTGATCCAAAGTCAGCACTCCCCTATCCTATCGCGACGTAACATGCACTTGCATGCAGAATTCTTAACCCCTAATTATTGCGGCTACCTTGTCCTGCCTTCACCACTCACACCACTCACACACTCCCAGGCAAGACATGACCATTCGGAAGGACATTTAAGATGTTTTACAAGGACGAGCGTTTAGCCTTGTTCATCGACGGCTCGAATCTCTACGCCGCGGGCAAGGCACTCGGGTTCGACATCGACTACAAGTTGCTAAGATCCGAGTTCATGCGCCGCGGCAAGCTGCTGCGTGCGTTTTACTACACTGCCCTGCTGGAAAATGACGAGTATTCGCCGATCCGCCCGCTGGTCGATTGGCTGCATTACAACGGCTATTCCATGGTCACCAAACCGGCCAAGGAATACACCGACAGCCAAGGCCGCCGCAAGGTCAAGGGCAACATGGATATCGAGTTGACCGTGGATGCGATGGAACTCGCCCCGCGCGTCGATCATATCGTGCTGTTCTCTGGCGATGGTGATTTCCGGCCCCTGGTCGAGAGCCTGCAACGTCAGGGCGTGCGCGTTTCGGTGGTCTCGACCATCCGCAGCCAGCCGCCGATGATCTCGGATGAATTGCGCCGTCAGGCGGATAATTTCATCGAACTGGCAGACCTCAAGGATGTTATCGGCCGCCCGCCGCGTGACACCCAGAACGACCGCCAAGAGGCCTATGCCGAAACCAACTGATCTGGTTCCTCGGCCCTGCGACACCGCCCGGATTGCCCCTGCATGAACATGGGTGATCCGGGCGTTTTCGCACAATTGGCAGGGCTTTTTGCTGCGGCCTTTGGCGCGGCGACCATCCTGCCCTTTCAGTCCGAAGTGGTGTTCGTCGGCCTGCAACTGGCGGGCACGGTGTCTTTGACAAGTCTCATCGTCGTGGCCAGCATCGGCAACACGCTGGGGGCCGTGGTCAATTACGCGATGGGGCGCGGGATCGAGCGGTTTCGCCACCGCCGCTGGTTTCCCGCCAATGCCGCGCAAATGGCACGGGCAGAGCGGTGGTATGCGCGATGGGGCGTCTGGACCCTGCTGCTCAGCTGGGCCCCCTTGGGCGATGCCTTTACCGTGATCGCCGGGGTCCTGCGCACGCCGGTGTGGCTTTTCCTGCTGCTGGTCACGATTGCCAAGACCGGGCGTTACATCGTGCTGGCCTGGATCACGGCGCAGGCGGCGGGCTGAGGGGCGGGGCAGTCAAGAGAGCCTTCATTCAGGTCCCGCGTGGTTCGACAGACGTCACAAAGCCTATTTCCAACCCCGCCCTTTACCTGCGCGCCCACCTGCCTTACCTCTATGCCGGATCAGGAGACGCGCGATGACCAAGCCCCCCCTCACCCTCTATCTCGCGGCGCCGCGTGGTTTTTGCGCCGGTGTGGACCGTGCCATCAAGATCGTGGAAATGGCGCTCGCGAAATGGGGCGCGCCCGTCTACGTGCGCCACGAGATCGTGCATAACAAATACGTGGTCGACGATCTGCGCACCAAGGGGGCCGTCTTTGTCGAGGAACTCGACGAGTGCCCCACCGACCGCCCGGTGATCTTTTCCGCCCATGGCGTGCCCAAATCGGTCCCGGCAGAGGCCGCCGCGCGCCAGATGCTCTATGTCGATGCCACCTGCCCGCTGGTCTCGAAGGTGCATATCGAGGCAGAGCGTCACCATGAGAACGGACTCCAGATCGTGATGATCGGTCACGCGGGCCACCCCGAAACCGTCGGCACCATGGGGCAATTGCCGGATGGCGAGGTGCTCTTGGTCGAAACCCCCGCCGATGTGGCCACGCTAGACGTGCGCGATGCGAACCGCCTCGCCTTTGTCACCCAAACCACACTCTCGGTCGATGACACGGCCGAGGTCGTGGCCGCCCTCCAGACGCGCTTTCCAGCCATCGTCGGCCCGCACAAGGAAGACATCTGCTACGCCACGACCAACCGTCAGGAGGCGGTCAAGGCCATGGCCGAACGGGCTGAGGCCATGCTTGTCGTGGGCGCGCCAAATTCGTCCAATTCCAAACGCCTGGTCGAGGTCGGCGCGCGCGCGGGCTGCGCCTATGCCCAGCTTGTGCAGCGTGCTTCCGACATCGACTGGCGTGCACTCGACGGTATCCGCAGCATGGGTATCACGGCCGGGGCCTCTGCCCCCGAAGTGCTGGTGAACGAGGTGATCGACGCCTTCCGCGCCCGCTATGATGTGACAGTCGAAGTGATCGAAACCGCACAGGAAAACGTCGAGTTCAAAGTGCCAAGGGTGCTGCGCGAGAAGGTGTGAGCCGGGAAACAAAGGGTTAGGACAGTTCTTAATCCGTTGCGCTCGTTCCGCTTCAGGCCGCGCATGACATGAAACGTGGGGATCATGGATTGACCGCCCCAGTGGTTCGTGCTGAAAACGCCTGAATATCAAGCAGGAGACCTTCATTGAAACTTTTTTCTATCGCTCGCACGAGTGCTGTTTTGGCGGCGTTTTCGATCCTGTCCGCATGCGGCGGCACATCTGGTCCGAGCCTGTCGACCAGTAATCCGAATTTCTTTTCTTCGCGCGTTTCCGAAGGAACGATGCTCGGCGCGTTCAACCCTGCCGGTTTCTCCGCCAAGGAGGTCCGCAAGGTGGTGGCCGAAACCTGCACGGGTGCGCTTGGAGGGTTCAACACGCAACCGCGCGAAGATGGCCTGACAGCTTTTTCCGCGACCTGCGCCGCGTGGCGCAGCGGGGCGCGTCTGGTCGAGTATGAACGCGCCAGCGGCTCGATGGTGATCATTGAAATCACGGGCTCCAAATCCGGCAATCTCTTGTATGATCGGATCGAAACCAGCGTCTGATTGGCTGTCAGCGGCCCTTGCGTCTGGCACGGAAACTGCCGTGTCAGACACCATCAAATTGCGAGCGCGCCAACGCCATCGGCAGACCAGCTTCTCGCGGCCCAATGGCCGCGATCTCGTCACAGACCGCCAACCCCTCACTCGTTATCCCTGAGCCACGCTGGCCGCAACACGACGATGGTGGGCCGGTCCGGCAGGCTGCGCAGGGACACTTCGATCTCGCTCACACCGGGACGCGAGATGGCGAACTCACCCTCCATCCCCGCCAGAAACCGCTCCAGCGTGCTATCGCCAAACCAGTGCATCGGCAGCACGATCGACGCTTTCACCCGCCGGAGCACGTTCATCATGTTCTCGATATTCATGGTATAGCCGCCATCGACCGGGGCCATCACCACATCCATCCGGCCAAGCGCGGCGTATTGATCGTCGCTCGGCTCGTGGTGCAGATGCCCCAGATGGGCAATACACAGCCCCTCCGCCTCGAAGACGAAAATCGAATTGCCATTCGCCTCCACCAGAGCGAATGTCGGTCGGCACATTGCGCACCACCAGTGTGCCCAGATCGAGGTGATGATCGGCCGCCGCGCCATTCTCTCCCCAACCGCGCAGGACATGCGGGATCGCCGGATCGGGAAAGGCGGTCCAATGCGTTTCATGCGCATGGTTCATGGTGACCAGATCGGGGATCAGATCGGCGCTGCCGATAAAACCCGTGAAATCCGTCACCGCATTGTGTCCGCCCGCCTGAATGAGAAACGAGGCATGGGCAATATACCGCAGCCGCACGGTATAATCAGGCAGCGGCGCGCGAAAACTGGCATGGTGCAGATATTCCAGCCCCGGCGCGGCATCGGCAAGCGCAATGCAATGGCTTGGCCGGCGGTCTTGCGCCGCGGCGGGCGCGGCCAGCATCAAGACGAACAGGACTAATCGGATCATGGGCGGCCCTCCGGTTGGTCCGCCTCAAGATAGCACGCTTTGCCGCCACGTCACCTTTTCCAAAGGGGCGCTCAGCTTTCCTTGATGAGCGGCACGATGGCTGGATCGGTTTCGGGGGCCAGTTCCTCGAAATCGAAATTGTCCAGCCGTCGCGCCCGTCGCCCGGCCTTGTCCGCCGAAATCTTGATCTCCGCCACATCCTTGGCCGCTTGGGCGAAATGGCGATCAAGGTTGTCGACCCGCGCGCCCAACCGCTCCACATCCGCAAAGAGAAGACCCAGCTCGCGCCGGATCGCGCCCGCCTGTTCCCGCATCCGCGCATCCTTGAGGATCGCGCGCATGGTATTGAGCGTGGCCATGCAGGTCGTGGGCGACACGATCCAGACGCGTGCGGCAAATCCATCGCGCACCACCTCGGCGAAATTGGCGTGCAATTCCGCATAGACCGCCTCGGAGGGCAGGAACATCAACGCCCCGTCGGCGGTTTCGCCCTCGATGATGTATTTCTCGGAAATGTCCTTGATATGCTTGCGCACCGCTGTACGCATGCCGCGTGCCGCCTCAGTCAATTCCCCTTCTGTCTTGGCGCGGCGCAGCGCCTCATAGGCCTCCAATGGAAACTTGCTGTCGATACAGATCGGCCCCGGTGGATTGGGCAAGTGGATCAGACAATCCGCCCGCCGCCCGTTCGAGAGCGTCGCTTGCAACGTGTAGCTGTCCGACGGCAGCGCCTTGGTGACAATATCCGTCAGCTGGATTTCCCCGAACGCCCCGCGCGTCTGCTTGTTCGACAGAATGTCCTGCAACGAGAGCACATCGCCCGACAGCTTGGTGATATTGTCCTGCGCCTTGTCGATGGCCTGCAAGCGCTGCTGCAATTCCCCAAGCGATTGCGCCGTGCGCCGCGAGGTGCCTTGCAGGTTCTCGGTCATGGCCTGGCTCACCTGCGCCAGCCGCTTTTCCATCAGTTGCAACAGATGCGATTGCGCCGCCGCCTGCGCCTCGGACACATGGTTGAGACCACCGGCAAGTTGATGCTGCCCATCCGACAGGCCCTGCACCCGCTGGCCCAATTGCCCGACCTGATAGGCCAAAGGCTCTGCCAGCCGCGCCGAGCGATTGGCCGCCCGCAAGGCGAGAATGAGCAGCAGCAGGATGAGCAACACCAGCACCACGCCGGCGAGCCCCGCCAGAACGACGGGATCATCAAAGGCATAGGTCTGCGTGCCGATCTGGATCATGTGCGCCCGAACAGCCGTTCAATATCCGCGAGCCGCAATTCCACATAGGTCGGCCGCCCGTGGTTGCATTGCCCCGACATCGGCGTGCGCTCCATCTCGCGCAGAAGGGCGTTCATCTCGTCCGCGCTCATCCGGCGGCCCGACCGGACCGAGCCGTGACAGGCCACCCGGCTCAGGATCGCGTCGATCCGCGATTTCAGCGTGCCGCTTGCGCCCTCGTCCTGCAATTCGTCCAGAATGTCGCGCAACAGCGCCTTGGCGTTGACCGGCCCCAGAATGGCCGGGGTTTCGCGCACGGCAAGGCTGCCGGGCCCGAACGGCTCGATCCCGAGCCCCATGCCCGCCAATTCCTCGGCATGGTCCATCAGGCACGCACAGTCAGCCTCGGTGAAATCGACAATTTCCGGGATCAACAGCGCCTGTGCCGCGATTCCGCTCTCGGCCATCTGGCGCTTCAAACGCTCGTAGACCAGCCGCTCATGGGCGGCGTGCTGATCCACGATGACCATGCCCGTTTCGGTTTGCGCGATGATGTAATTCTCATGCACCTGCGCCCGCGCAGCCCCAAGCGGCAGCGCTGTGGCGGGCACCTCTTGCGCCTCCGGCTCTGGCGCGGCTTCGACCCGCGCGCTCCACTCTGCGCCAATATCGGCAAACCCGGGCGCCTGTGCGTTATAGGCAAGGGCCCGCGCCTGCGGTGACGGGCGATCCATCTGATAGATGCGCCCCACCGGCTCGGCCCGGAACGCGCCCAATGTCGCCCCCGCCACCGTGGTCGAGGCCCGATGACCGGCGTCAGCCAAGGCATGCCGCAAGCCCGAAACAATCAGCCCCCGCGCCAGCCCCGGATCGCGAAACCGCACCTCGGATTTCGCCGGATGCACATTCACATCGACCAGCGTGGGGTCGCATCCCAGAAACAGCGCCGCCGCCGGATGGCGGTCGCGGCTCAGCACGTCCTGATAGGCGGCGCGCAGCGCGCCGTAGAGCATCTTGTCCCGCACCGGGCGACCATTGACGAACAGATACTGCGCCACCGCCGATCCGCGCGCATAAGTTGGCAGCGCGGCATAACCGGTCAGGCGCAGCCCCTCGCGCGTTGCATCAATCCTCAGCGCATTCTCGGCAAACTCGGCCCCCAGAACCCGCGCCAACCGCCCATGCAGCGCGTCAAAGAGATCGCCATTCTCAGGGTCGGCACGGAACACGATCCGCCCCTCGCCCCCGCCCGAGACATCGCGCAGCACGAAGCCCACGAACGGCTCTGCCATCGCCAGCCGCTTGACGGTGTCGGCAATCGCCTGCGCCTCGGCCCGGTCCGAGCGCATGAATTTGAGCCGCGCAGGCGTGGCGTAGAAAAGATCGCGCAGCGTGACCACCGTTCCCGCATTGAGGGCCGCAGGTTTCACCGCCCCCATTTGCCCGCCCGCAACCGTGATTTCGGCGGCCTCGCCCCCTGCGCGCGATGCGATCGTCAGCCGCCCCACCGCCCCCAAGGACGGCAGCGCCTCACCGCGAAACCCAAAGGAATGGATGTTGAGCAGGTCCGAGCCGTCGATCTTTGACGTCGCATGCCGCGCAAGCGCGAGCGGCAGTTGGTCGGGCGTCATGCCGCAACCATCATCCCCCACACGGATCAGGGTCTTGCCGCCGTCCGCATAGCTCACCTCGATCCGGGTGGCCCCGGCATCGAGCGCGTTTTCCACCAGTTCCTTGACCGCCGAAGCCGGGCGCTCGACCACCTCGCCCGCCGCGATACGATTGATCGCAGCCTCGTCCAACTGGCGAATCTGCGGGTGTGCGGCGCTTATCTTGGGGCTTGGGCTGTTCATACCGCAACACTTAGCACGGATTACCGCGATTCTGCCAGAGAAGGCATATCCGCAGCCGCATATAAAAAACCCGGGCGCGAACGCCCGGGCAAGCTCTCTCAAGATCTGTCAGGAAGGAGAAGGATCAGCCCTTGGAGAATTCAGGATAGGCTTCCATGCCCATTTCCGCCATGTCGAGCCCGTTGATCTCGGTCTCTTGATCGACCCGCAGACCCATGGTGCCCTTGATGATCAGCCAGAGCACGAAGCTCACGACAAAGGTGAAGGCACCGTAGGCAAGGATCCCCAAAAGCTGCGTGCCGAGGCTGGCATCGCCGTAGAACACCACAGCAATCGTGCCCCAGATCCCGCAGAAGAGGTGCACCGGAATGGCGCCGACCACGTCGTCGATCTTGAACTTGTCGAGCATGGGCACGGCCAGCACCACGATCACGCCGCCAACTGCACCGATCCAGAGGGCGCCAAAGAGGCTGGGCGCAAGCGGCTCGGCGGTGATCGACACAAGGCCAGCCAAGGCACCGTTGAGAACCATCGTAAGGTCAGGCTTCTTGTAGAGCACTTGCGTCAGGATGAGTGCCGCAATCGAGCCCGCCGCCGCAGCCATATTGGTGTTGGCAAAGATGCGCGACACGTCCGAGACATCGCCCACGGTGCCCATGGCCAGCTGCGAGCCGCCATTGAAGCCGAACCAACCCAGCCACAGGATGAACGTGCCCAGAGTGGCAAGCGCGAGGTTCGAGCCCGGCATCGGCGTGACCTTGCCATCCTTCCCGTATTTCCCAAGGCGCGGCCCGAGGATGATCGCCCCAGCCAGAGCAGCCCAGCCACCTACCGAGTGAACGATGGTCGAGCCTGCAAAGTCGGAGAAGCCAGCTTCGGACAACCAGCCACCGCCCCACTGCCAGGACCCGGAAATCGGATACATGAAGCCGGTCAGCAGGATCACGAACACAAGGAACGGCCAGAGCTTGATCCGCTCCGCCAGGGCACCCGACACGATCGACGCCGTCGCCGCAACGAACACAAGCTGGAAGAAGAAGTCAGATCCGACCGAGGCATAATCCAGCGCCGCATCCGCCGCCGCCACACCCACCGGGTCCAGCTCGGTCATCGAGAAGAACGGCCCGAGCCAACCGGCCACCAGCCAGCCATCACCGGGATACATGAGGTTGAAGCCAACCAGCCAATACATGATCGTTGCAAAGGAATAGAGCACGACGTTCTTGGTCATCTGCATCGTGACGTTCTTTGAACGCACCAGCCCGCCTTCGAGCATGGCAAAGCCCGCCGCCATGAAGAAGACCAGAAAGCCCGCCATGCAGAACAGCAGCGTCGTCATGATGTAGGGGCCGATTTCATCAAAGCTCGGCACGGCCTCCGCCGCCGCCTCTTGAGCCAGCCCCATCTGCGGCAGCGCAATCAGCGTTGCGGCAAGGCCGAGTTTTAACGTGGAATTCATAGTAGTTATCCTTTCCCCTGCGCGCTCAGAGCGCGTCATCGTTGGTTTCGCCGGTGCGCACACGCACGGCTTGCTGGATGTCGAGCACGAAAATCTTTCCGTCACCGATCTTGCCGGTACGGGCGGTCTTGGTGATTGTTTCGACGACCTGATCAGCCATCGCGGCAGAGACCGCGATTTCCAGCTTGATCTTGGGCACGAAATTCACGGCGTATTCCGCACCGCGATAGATCTCCGTGTGGCCGGATTGTGAACCGAAGCCCTTGATTTCAGTGACCATCATGCCGCGCACGCCGATGTCGGTCAGCGCCTCGCGGACCTCTTCCAGCTTGAACGGCTTTATCGTTGCAATGATGAGTTTCACGTCTGCCCCTTTCGGTTTGCGGTGTCTCAGCGCGTTATTTGCACATGCAGAAAAGGCGCAGATGGCAGAGTCTGGAAGGGTCAAGGCAGGAAACCGCCGCTTAAATTCGCCTCTTATGCACAAAATTTGGGCTGATTTATTATTTTGCATTATTTTTAGGCAAACAGGAAAGCGCGATCCACGCGCGCGGGGTCTCTACTTTTGCGATCCCGCACTATAAACTGCGCGGAACACGTGAGGCCGAGCAGGGCAACAATGAGCAAGACAGGACCGAAAAAGCCGCCTCTGGTGGCACCCAAGCGCACCCCCAAGGCGCCGCCCAAGCCCGCGCGCAAGGCCAAGAGCGCGCCGCGCCGCGCGCGATCCAACAACGTGGTGGTGCGGATTGTCGGCGGGTTCCTGCGCTGGATCTTCCGCGCGATCTGGTGGATCACTTGGCGGGTGACGGCGGTGGTCACGCTCGTCGTGGGCGCGCTCGTCGGGATCACCTATAGCACGCTGCCCGATTATCAGACACTCATGGATGGGCGCGCCAAGGGCTCCGTCACCCTGCTTGATCACGAGGGCGAAGTCTTTGCCTGGCGCGGCGATCAATTCGGCGGCGTCGTGACCGCCGACACCGTCAGCCCCCATCTCAAGAACGCGGTCATCGCCACCGAGGACCGCCGCTATTACCTGCATCCCGGCGTCGATCCCATCGGCATCGCCAGTGCCATCCGCATCAACCTGAGCGAAGGACGTGGCCCCCTGCAAGGCAACGGCGGCTCGACCATCACCCAGCAGACCGCAAAACTTCTGTGCTTTGGCAACGCCTATAATGAGAGCGAGTGGGAGAGCGAGGCCGACTATATCGCCGACTGCCGCCGCACATCGCTGTCGCGCAAGGCGCGCGAAGCGATCTATGCCATGGCGATGGAGGCAAAATTCACCAAGGATGAGATCCTGTCGGTCTATCTCAACCGCGCCTATCTGGGCGGCGGAGCCTATGGCGCAGAGGCCGCAGCACAGCGCTATTTCGGCAAATCCGCCGCCAATCTCAACCCCGCCGAGGGTGCGATGATCGCGGGTCTGCTGACCGCGCCCTCGACCCTTGCGCCCACTGCCAATCTGGAACGCTCGCGCAACCGTGCCTCGGTCGTGGTGGGCCTCATGCGCCGTCAAGGCTATCTGAGCGACCAAGAGGCCGCCCTCGCCCTCGCCAATCCCGCCGAACTCTCCGAGGCGGCAGAGCGGCAGGCGGGCGGCTATTTCGCCGATTGGGTGATGGCCTCGGGCCCCGAATTCTTTACCCGAGACACCACCGAGGATGTGATCATCCGCACCACGCTCGATCAGCGCATCCAGCGCGCCGCCGAAGAGGCGTTAACCTATATCTTTGACGAAAAGGTGCGCGAAGGCTCCGAGGCGCAAGCCGCCATTGTGGTCATGTCCGCCGATGGGGCGGTGCGGGCCATGGTCGGCGGGCGCAAAACCAAGGTGGTGGGTGCCTTCAACCGCGCCACACAGGCCAAGCGCCAGACCGGATCGGCCTTCAAGCCCTTTGTCTACGCCACCGCCGTCGAGCTGGGCTACAGCTATGATTCGGTCGTGGTGGACGAGCCCTATTGCATCGACATCCCCGGTTCGGGCCGCTGGTGCCCGGAAAATTACACCCGAAACTACAAAGGCCGCGTCACCCTGACCGACGCGTTGGCACAATCGCTCAACATCCCGGCGGTCAAGATCTCCGAAAGCGTCGGACGTGATCTCGTGCGCAAGGTGGCCAGCGATTTCGGCATCGACAGCGATCTGGCCGCAGGTCCGGCTCTCGCCCTCGGGGCCTCGGAAAGCACGCTTCTGGAAATGACCGGGGCCTATGCGGGCATCCTCAATGGCGGCTCGTCGGTCACGCCCTACGGCCTGGTCGAGTTGAAACTTCTGGGCGAGTCAGAGCCGCTCATGGGCAGCGGCGGCGGCATCGGCGAGCGTGTCATTCAGGAGAGCGCGGCGCAGGAACTCATCTACATGATGACCAAGGTGATCGAAGGCGGCACCGGCAGCCGTGCCCGCCTTCCGGGCCGCGAGGCCGCGGGCAAGACAGGCACCACCCAGGCCGCCCGCGATGCATGGTTTCTCGGCTTTACCGCCGATTACGTGGCCGGGGTCTGGATGGGCTATGACGACAATACGCCCCTCAAAGGCGTGACCGGCGGCGGACTGCCTGCGGAAATCTGGCAGGAAACCATGGTGCGCGTGCATGAGGGGATTGATCCCAAACCCCTGCCGATGCTGCGCCCGCAACCCCGGCCCGCGCCCACCCCCGCCCCGCAGAACCAGCAACGCCGCGCGCCATTGGCCAGCGGCAACCCGATCGAGAACATCCTGCGCAGCATCTTTGGCGGAAATTGAAAACGGCGCCCGCAGGGGCGCCGTTCTCGATAATCGTAATGGGCAGGGCGCCTCAGCCCGCTTGCTTGAGGTCCGCAATCAGCGCGTTCACATCACCATTGCGACGGTCCAGCATCGCGCCAATCTCGGTGCGTTCGCTCAACCGCAGGCTGATCCCCTCGATGATCATATCGAAGAACAGGTCCTTGCCCGACCGGTCCGACACAAGGAAACTCACCTCGAACGGCGATTGCCCGCGCAAATAGGCGGTGGATTTTACCTCATGCCAGGATTTCACCTGTTTGACCGAATTCACCTCGATCCGACCACCCACGAATTCGTTGAACCGCTTGCCGTACTTGCGCGCGATATAACCGCGGAACGCCTCGGTAAAGGCGCGCATCTGCGCCGACGACACCCGGTTGGCGTCCGCCCCAAGGGTCGAGCGCGCGATGATGTTCACATCGGCATAGGTGCTGAAAATCCGCTCGAAATCGTTGATCATCCCCGACAGCGGCTTGCCCGAGGCGATGACGCGGTTGATGTTGACCACGACTTCATCCACCAGCGTGCGCGCCCGCGCATCATCCAGCGCCCAGCCCGTGCCGGGCAGCGTGGCCAAGGCGGTCACGGCAAGGCCCGTGGTCATGAAATGGCGGCGGGAGATGTCACTCAGCATAGGGGTCCTCCAATGGCGCGGATGGCTCGAGACTACCGTAAGGGTCGTCATAGACACTACCAGCCGTGCCGCCCAGTTTGAAGCGCCGGTTTTGCAGGAAGATCGACCGCGACTGCGCATAGCTGTCCGCGCTCTCGTAGAGAATGGCGTCAATCGTCTCGCTGAACTTGTCGCGCTTGGACAGGCCAGCGGCCACACCCGCCCCCGTACCGATCAGGTTCTCAGGGGATTCTACAATATAACTCAACGGGTTGGTAAAGAGATCGACGGCGATGCCCCAGGTATCCCGCTCGGTCGACGGCCCCAGGACCGGCAGTTCCACATAGGCCCCTTCCCGCGCGCCCCAGACGTGCAAGGTTTCGCCGAAATCGGTGTTGGTGCCCGCAGGCATCCCCATTTCGCTCGCCGGATCGAACAGGCCGCCAAGGCCAAAGGTGGTATTGACCACCAGCCGCGCAGTGTCCTGAAACGCGCCGCGCATGTTCAATTGCAGAACATTGTTCACGATGTCACTGGGCAGCGAGAGATTGGTCGCGAAACGCCCGATCACCGTTTCGATGTCATCGGGAATTGCGGCACTGTAGCCCTTTGCGACCGGCCGCACGAGCGCGCGGTCAAACCCCCGGTTGAATTGATGCACTTCGCGGTTCTGAGATTCGTAGGGATCGAACACGTCGCGCGTGGCCTCGGACGGGCTGGGCTTTGCGCAGGCGCTCAGCGCGACCACGCCCGACAGGGCGATCAAGCGCAACACAGATCCGGCGGGCACGGGGAAAGATAAGCGTAGCAATGGGGTATCCGTCATTAAACGAGTCTCAGCCTTACATAAACTATAGCCCGAACAAACCCATCATCCTACGCCCCATGTTCACAATGCTGTGGCAGAATGGTGACATTGACTGTATGGGAAGGCAGGATTGCTTTGATGCCTTAAAGGCTTGAACACAAAAGACGGAATACGCGTTTGGACAAGATGAAACTGGAAGCGGGCCGCCAGGAATTGCGCGCGGCCCGACGCGAAAGCCGCAGTCTCTACTGGTTTGTCGGCGTCTTCAGCTTTTTCGCCAATCTGCTGATGCTGACTGGTCCGATCTACATGTTGCAGGTTTATGATCGCGTCCTCGGCAGTCGTTCGATCGAAACCCTGATCGCGCTCTCGGTTCTCGTGCTCTTTCTTTACACGATGATGGGCCTTCTCGATTACGCTCGGGGCCGCATCATGGGGCGGGTGGGCGCACGCTTTCAGGCGCGGCTGGACCGGCGCGTGTTCGACGCGGTGATTCGCAAATCCGCCGTTCAACCCGATGCCAACACCGCCACCGGCCTGCGCGACCTCGAATCCATTCAGCGCCTGATGACCTCGCCCGTGCTATTGGCGATTTTCGACATGCCATGGGCGCCGTTCTTTCTGGCCGCGATCTGGGTGTTTCACCCCTGGCTTGGCATACTTGCCCTTACCGGGGGCGCGCTCCTTGTGGTCGTGACCCTCGTCAATCAGGTCGTGACCCGTCGCCCCACGGGGCAGGCCAACAGCGCAAGCGTTCAGGCCGAAGCGATTTCAGAGCAGTTGCGCAATGAATCCGAAATGATTCAGGCCATGGGCATGCGCGATGCCGCCTTTGACCGCTGGCAGGCCATGCGTGGGCGTGCCCTCTCGACCGCGATCGACGCCGCCGATCTCGGTGGCACCTTTACCACCACCACCAAGACGCTGCGCCTGCTGCTGCAATCGGCGATGCTGGGCCTTGGCGCGTGGCTGGTGCTGCGTGGGGAATTGACGCCCGGCGCGATGATCGCAGGCTCGATCCTGATGGGGCGCGCCCTTGCGCCCATCGAGCAAGCCATTGGCCAATGGGCGCTGGTGCAGCGCGCCACCAAAGGCTGGCGCAGCTTGGCCGAACTTCTCGGCTCTGTGCCGCCTGAACAGCCGCGCACGCCCCTGCCCCGCCCCAAGGCGCGGCTTGAGGTGCAGCAGCTCACCATGGTCCCTCCGGGCGAGAGCCAGGCCGTGCTGAAAACCCTGAGTTTCAAGATCGAACCGGGGCAGGCGGTGGGCGTGATCGGACCCTCCGGGGCGGGCAAATCCACCCTTGCACGCGCCATCACCGGTGTCTGGCGGCCTGCGGGCGGCAAGATCCGGCTTGATGGGGCGACACTCGACCAATACGCGCCCTCCGTGTTGGGCGAGCTGATCGGCTACCTGCCGCAGCGCGTGCAGCTTTTTGACGGCACCATCGCGGAAAATATCGCGCGCCTCGCCCCGCAACCCGACCCCGCCAAGATCGTCGCAGCCGCCCGCAAGGCCGACGCGCATGAGATGATCCTCAAACTGCCCAACGGCTATGACACCCGCGTCACCGCCAGCGGCGGGCGGCTCTCGGGTGGGCAGATGCAGCGCATCGGCCTTGCCCGCGCGATGTATGGCGATCCCATGATCCTCGTGCTCGACGAACCCAATTCCAATCTCGACAACGAAGGCAGCGAGGCGGTCAATCTTGCCATTCGCAGCCTCAAGGCCGAAGGCAAGGCGGTGGTCGTCGTCGCCCATCGTCCCGCCGCAATCAAGGAATGCGATATGCTTCTGATGCTTGAGGCCGGCGTCATGCGCGCCTTTGGTCCGCGCGAAAAGGTGCTCAAGGAAGTGCTCCAGAACCATCAACAGGTCACCGGATCAACCGGCCCCGGAGGTGTGCGATGAGCGCCCGGGAAAACAGCGCTTGGCCGGCACGCAAACCGCTGATCATCGGTCTCATCGGCCTTGTCCTGCTGGTGGGCGGCTTTGGCACATGGGCCGCCTTTACCCAGATTTCCGGGGCGATCATCGCGCCGGGGCGCATCGAGGTGGATCAGAACCGGCAAGTGGTGCAACATCCCGACGGGGGCGTGGTCTCTGCCATCGAGGTCAAGGAGGGCGACAAGGTCAGCACCGGTCAGGTGCTCGTGCGGCTCGATCCTGCCGAACTCAAGTCAGAGCTCTCGATCATCGAGAACCAGTTGGCCGAACTCATGGCGCGCCGTGGCCGTCTTGAGGCCGAGCGTGACGGGCGCGACACCCTGACTTTCGACCCCCTTTTGATCGAAATCTCCGCCGGGAACACGGACGCCAGCGGTCTGATGATCGGTCAAAAGACCCTGTTCGAGGCCCGCGCCCAGACCGTTGCCGCCGAAATCGACCAACTCGACAAGCGGCGTGGCCAGATTTCCAACCAGATCGACGGCATCGAGGCCCAGCAGGCGGCCCTCGCCCGTCAACTAGACCTGATCGAGATGGAACTGACCGACCAGCAATCGCTGCTGGATCGCGGCCTTGCACAGGCGACCCGCGTTCTCGGGCTGCAACGCGAACAGGCGCGGCTGAGCGGCACCATGGGCGATCTTGCCGCCCAAAAGGCCGAGGCCGAAGGGCGCATCACCGAGATCGAAATATCCATCCTCAAGCTTGGGACCGACCGGCGCGAAGAGGCAATCACCACCCTGCGCGACCTGCAATTCCGCGAGCTAGAGCTGCGGGAACAGCGCCGCGCCCTGATCGAACAGATGGGGCGGCTGGACATTACAGCGCCGCTTTCCGGTGTGGTCTACAACCTTCAGGTTTTTGCCCTGCGCTCGGTCATCCGCCCGGCTGATCCGGTCCTCTTCATCGTGCCGCAGGATCGCCCGCTGGTGATCAACGCCCGTGTCGACAGCATCCATGTCGACAAACTCTTTGTCGGACAGGAAGTGACCCTGCGTTTCTCGGCGCTGGATCAACGCACCACGCCCGAGCTCTTTGGTCGCGTGACGCAGATCTCGGCCGATGCGTTCGAGGATGAGGCCACGCGCGCCAGTTATTACCGCGCCGAAATCGCGCTGAGCGAGGGGGAACAGGCCCGCTTGCCCGAGGGCAGCACGCTCATCCCCGGTATGCCGGTCGAGGCGTTCATCCGCACCGCCGACCGCACGCCGCTGGCCTATCTGGTCAAACCCTTCACCGATTATCTGGCCAAGGCATTCCGCGAATGACCCGTGGGCCTAGCCCACATCGGTCCGCCCGCGCCGGTCCGCCCGCAATTGCGCATAGAGAACATGCGTCCGCCAGCGTCCGTTGATCTGCAAATAACTCTGGGCGACGCCCTCGTATTTGAAGCCACATTTTTCCAACAGCGCGCGTGATGCCTGATTTTCAGGCAGGCAGGCCGCCTCGATCCGGCTCAGATCCAGCCGGTCAAAGGCGTGGTGCACCACCCCCGCAATCGCCTCGCGCATGTAGCCCTGGCGCGCATAGGGCTGGCCGATCCAGTAACCCAGCGTGCCCGCCTGCGCCGGACCGCGACGGATATTGTCCAGCGTGATCGCCCCGAGCAACGCCTGATCCGCGCGGCGGACAAGAAAGAGCGGCATCGCACTGCCACTGGCAATCGACCGCTGCGCCCACCAGACGCGGTTGGAAAACCCCTTGCGCGCCAGATGATCCACCGCCCAGAGCGGTTCCCACGGCGTCAGGAAATCCGCGCTATCCGCCCGCAAATTGCTCCAGTCGCGGAAATCACCGATCACCGGCTGCCGCAGGGTAAGACGCTCTGTCTCGATCCTGAGCTTTCGGCGCGGCAAGAGCATCATCAGGCGGCGCGCCTCTCATCAAGGGCTGCCAATGTGGGGGCCTGCTCGACCGGCCCATAGAGCGCCAGCGCCGAGGGCGCGCGCGCGACCGTCGATTCAGCCAAGCGCCGCACATCCGCCAGCGTCACCGCGTCAATCCGTTCCACGACTTCGGGCAGGTCCGGCACCCGGCCCCAGATCTGCAGCATCCGCGCCAGACGCTCCGCACGATTGCTCGGGCTTTCCAAGCCCATCAGCAGCCCCGCCTTCATCTGCGCCCGTGCCCGCTCGACCTCGGCGGCGGTCATATCCTCGGCAGCGCGCTTCATCTCGTCGATGGTGATCCCCGCCAGATCGCCCAATTGCTCACCCGAGGTGCCCGCATAGATCGTCATCATGCCGGTGTCGGAATAGGCCCCGGCCTGCGCATAGATCGAATAGCACAGGCCCCGCCGCTCGCGGATTTCCTGAAACAGACGCGACGACATCGACCCGCCCAGCGCCGAGGCATAGATTTGCGCGGTGTAAATGTCAGGATCCGCATAATCCGGGCTCTCGAAGGCCAGCGCGAAATGCGCCTGCTCCAGATCCTTGATATGCCGCGTCTCGCCCCCGGCAAATCGCGCAAACGGCGGCTCGATCGCATGGCTCGGGATCATGTCACCGAACATGGCTTCGGCCATGCGCACCAGAGCATCGTGATCCACCGCCCCGGCCGCCGACAGAACCATCTGACCGGGCCGGTAATACTGATCCACGAACCGCTCCAGATCGGGCTTGGCAAAGCCGCGCACCCGCTCTTCCGCCCCCAGGATGGTGCGGCCAAGCGGGTGGTTGGGATAGGCCTTTTCCTGCAACCAGTCGAAAATGATGTCATCGGGCGTATCCGCCGCCTGCCCGATCTCTTGCAGGATCACGCCACGCTCCACCTCGATCTCGCGCGGATCGAACACCGGATTGCGCAGGATATCCGCCACCACGTCCAAGGCCAGCGACACGTCCTCCTTGAGGACGCGCACATAATAGGCCGTCACCTCGCGGCTCGTGTAGGCGTTGATATAGCCGCCCACATCCTCGATCGCCTCTGCAATCTGCAAGGCCGAACGCCGCTTGGTGCCCTTGAAGGCCATATGTTCCAGAAAATGCGCAATGCCGTTCTGGCTGGCCTCTTCATGGCGCGCCCCGGCCAGAACCCAGACGCCAATCGCTGCCGATTGCAGGCCGGGCATATGTTCCGAAACGACGCGAAATCCGTTCGGCAGGGTGGTCAGCTGGACACTCAATGGGCAATCCGTTCCTTGATCAGTGTTTCAATGGCGCTGAGGTCATTGGCGACCCGCGTCACGCGTTCGTCCCGCTCATACAGGTCCGCCATGCGCGCGGGCAAGGGGGGGTGAATGCCGCTCGCCTCCTCGACCGCCGCCGGAAACTTGGCCGGATGCGCGGTGGCCAGCGTGATCATCGGCACATGCGCATCGCGCTGCGCCTCGGCCACATGCACCCCCACGGCACTATGCGGGCAGAGCAACTCGCCGCTCGCACCCCATGTCGCCCGGATCGCCGCGCGGGTCTGATCCTCGTCACAGCGCCCGCTGTCAAAGGTCTCGCGCAGCGCCTCCAGCGCCCCTTGGCTCACGGTGAATCCGCCCGCCTTCAGCTCGTCCATCACCTGCCCCACGGCATTGCCATCCTGCCCGTAGGCGTAATAGAGCGCGCGCTCGAAATTCGAGGACACCTGAATATCCATCGACGGGCTGATCGACGGGGCCACACCATCAGGGCGATAGTCCCCCGTGCTCAGGCAGCGGTGCAGAATGTCATTCTGGTTGGTCGCCACCACCAGCCGGTCAATCGGCAGGCCCATGCGCTTGGCGATATACCCGGCAAAGACGTCGCCGAAATTGCCCGTAGGCACGGTGAAACTCACCTTGCGGTCCGGCGCACCAAGGCTCACGGCAGAGGTGAAGTAATACACCACCTGCGCCAGAACCCGCGCCCAGTTGATACTGTTGACCCCGGCCAGCCGCACGCCGTCGCGGAATTCGAAGTCGTTGAACATGTCCTTGACGCGCGCCTGGGCATCGTCGAAATGCCCGTCGATGGCCAGCGCATGCACATTGCTCTCGACCGGCGTCGTCATCTGCCGCCGCTGCACCTCGCTGACGCGCCCATGCGGATAGAGGATGAACACATCCACCGCATCAAGCCCCCGAAACGCCTCGATCGCCGCCGACCCGGTATCGCCCGAGGTCGCCCCCACGATGCACACCCTCTTGCCCGAGCGCTTCAATGAGAATTCGAACATCTGCCCGATCAGCTGCATGGCGAAATCCTTGAACGCCAGCGTCGGCCCGTGGAACAGCTCCAGCAGGAAATGCCCGCTATCCAACTGCTTCAATGGTGCCCGCGCGGCGTGGCCGAAGCCCGCGTAGGCCCGCGCGATGATCCCGCGAAACTCGTCGTCGGTAAAGGCATCGCCGATATAGGGCCGCATCACCCGGAACGCGGCCTCCTCATAGCTCACTCCGCCCAGCGCGCGGATATCCTCGGCACTCATCTGCGGGATGCTCTCGGGCAGATAGAGCCCGCCATCACGCGCGAGCCCCGTCAGCATCGCCTCTTCAAAACTCAAGCTGGGCGCGCGGCCCCGTGTCGAGATGTATTTCACGTCCTGCCTCTTTCTGCCTGCCGCATGCGCCAGATGAAAAACCCTGTCATCGCGGCCCATATGACGGCCAGCGAAAACCATGTGATTGCGTAACTCAGGTGATCGTTCGGAATGCCGCTCGTGTCGACGGGCAAGGGCGACACGCCCGCCTCCGGCTCCGACAAATTCCGCGTCACCACCAGCACCGGCTCGGTGCCCAGAACCTCGGCCATCTGCGCGATGTCGCGGGCGAACCAGATATTGCCCGCCACGTCGTTCTCGGGCGTCGAACTCAGCCGTTCGTCGGGCCAGTGCAGATTGCCCGTCACGGTGATGTCTCCCTCGGGCGGGGCCGGAATATCGGCGCTCACCTTGACAAACCCCCGATCCACGAGCACCCGGCGCGTGCCGGTGTCCAGAGCGGAAATCACCCGGTATCCCGCCCCCACCTGCTTTTGGCTGACCAGCACCCGCAGCGCCTCCGTGCCGACCCGTCCCGTCACCGCGACCGGCAGATAGCGATCCCGCTCCGGCTCTACCGCTTCGGGCAAATCCACCGGGTCCGCGCTGATATGCGCGGCTATATCGGCCAGAACACCCTCTTTCCACGCCAGCCGCTCGACCTGCCACTTGCCCAAGCCAACCAGCACCGCCACACCGGCAATGCCAAAGATCAGGGGGATCAGAACGCTTTTCCGCATGTCACACTCTCAAAAGGAAAATGCGGGGAAAGAAAACCCCCCGCATCTTCTTCTTGGTTCAAATACTCAGGCGCAAAGCGCCGATCTTCCGCAGGAAAATCCTCAGCTGCCCCAGATGTAGACGGCGGCAAAGAGAAAGAGCCACACCACATCGACAAAGTGCCAGTACCAGGCAGCGGCCTCAAAGCCCACATGCTGCTCGGGCGTGAAATGCCCCTTCATCACCCGCAGGAGGCAGACAAAGAGGAAAATCGTGCCGATCACCACATGCGCGCCGTGGAAACCGGTCGCCATGAAGAAGTTGGCACCGTAGATATTGCCGGAGAAGCCAAAGGCCGCATGGCTGTATTCATAGGCCTGGAACACGGTGAAAATCGCGCCCAGTGCAATCGCGATGATCAGCCCGTTCTTCACGTCCTTGCGGTTGTTCTCATGCACCAGCGCGTGATGCGCCCAGGTGGCGGCACAGCCCGAGCACAAGAGGATCAGGGTGTTGATCAGCGGCAGGTGCCAGGGATCAAAGGTCTCGATCCCGGCCGGCGGCCAGATGCCATCCACCATCGGAGAGCTTTCGCCCATCGGATACATGGCATGCTTGAAGAAGCTCCAGAACCATGCGGCAAAGAACATCACCTCGGACATGATGAACATGATGAAGCCATAGCGCAGGCCGATCCGCACGACGGGCGTGTGATCGCCGGTCTGGCCCTCATTCACCACATCGGCCCACCAGCCGAACATGACATAGAGCACGCCGACGACGCCCGCGAGCAGCATCCACGGACCATGATCGTGAAAGAACAGAACCGCCCCGAAGAGCATGACGAATCCCGCCAAAGCGCCGAGCAACGGCCAGATGGAGGGGGGCAGAATGTGGTAATCGTGGTTTTTCTCGTGTGCCATCTTTGTCTTATCCCTCGTCGAAGGCTCAGTTCAGGTTTTTATCGGTTGCTGTGCCCTGCTCGAGCGCGGCATGCTCCTCGGGCAGGTCAATTTCGTGAAACGTATAGGACAGCGTGATCGTATGCACGTATTTCGCGTCACGGTCGGTCACGATTTCCGGGTCAACATAAAAGGTCACGGGCATCTGCACCCGCTCACCCGGCTGTAGCACCTGCTGTTCGAAACAGAAACAGTCGATCTTGGTGAAAAAGCCACCCGCCTCGTATGGTGTCACATTATAACTTGCAGATCCGGCCACAACGCGGTCGGTGGGGTTGTAGGCCTCGTAGAATGCCAGCCCGGTTTCGCCGATGCGGATTTCCATCTGGCGCTCCACCGGCTTGAACTCCCACGGCATGTCGCGTTCCTTGCTGGCATCGAACCGCACCTTGACGGTCTGCTCCAGCACATCCTCGCTTGCCACCTCGGACACGCCGGTCGCCCCGCCAAAGCCGGTGACACGGCAGAACCAGTCGTAGAACGGCACCGAGGCCCAGGCGAGCCCGCCCATCAGCACCACCACGCCAACAGTCTGGGTCACGGTCTTGAGTTTCGGGTCCATCGCCATCACTTCCCCTCCTGCTCGATCTTGGGCACCGCAAATCCGTCGTCCGATACCTTGGCAATCGTCATGCCAAAGACCAGTGCCACGAACCCCGCCAGCACGAGGCCAAGACCCAGATTGCGGCCAAACCGGCGCTTGTGCAGCTCATGCTCCTCGCGAAAGCTCATGCCCATCCTCCCAGACCCAGACCGCCCAGCGCAGCCTCGGCCAGAATGGCGGTGAAATGTGCAAAGAGATACCAGAGCGACAGCTTGAACGCCCGTTTCTCGACCCGGTAATTGTCCGCTTCGGCCTGATCCTCATCCCGCCGCCAGATCGCAATCGCATCGCGCAAGAACAGGGCATTGAACACCAAGGCAACCGCCAGATAAACCGGCCCGCCGATACCCGTGAACGCCGCGCCAACGGCCAGCGCCGCCAAAAGGACGGTGTAGACAAGGATATGCACGCGTGTGGCCCGGCGCCCATGCGTCACGGTCAGCATCGGCACGCCCGCCGTGTCGTAATCGCCGCGCATGAACAGGGCGAGGGCCCAGAAATGCGGTGGCGTCCACATGAAGATCAGGGCGAACATCAAAACCGACTCGAGGCTCACCGTCCCCGTTGCCGCCGCCCAGCCGATCATCGGAGGGAACGCGCCCGCCGCCCCGCCAATGACGATATTCTGCGGCGTCCAGCGTTTCAGGCCGATCGTGTAGATCACGACGTAGAAGAAGATCGTAAACGCCAGGATACCCGCCGCCAGCGCGTTCGTGGCCAGCCACAGCATGACAACCGACATCACCGCCAGCGTGATGCCAAAGGCGAAGGCCTCGTCCCGCGTGACCTTGCCCGCCGGAATCGGCCGCTTCTGCGTCCGCTTCATCAGCGCGTCGATGTCGGATTCCCACCACATGTTGAGCGCGCCTGCGGCGCCCCCGCCCACGGCGATGAACAGGATCGCGGCAAAGCCAATGACCGGATGCACGCCAACCGGTGCTGCCAAGAGACCCACCAGCGCCGTGAACACGACAAGCGTCATCACCCGCGGCTTGAGCAGGGCAAAGAAATCGCCAAAGCCTGCCTCACCCTCTTGGGCGCGGCTCACCGGGCTGGCTGTGTTCAGGCTCGCGTCGCTCATCTTGGTCTCCTGCCGGGTCACGCAAGCCGCGCGACCCTCAGCGGTCTGCCTGGGGCACGCCCTTGCGGTGCGCGCCCCGCTCTTTTCAGTTGGCTTGCGCCACGGTCACGGAACGCGGTGTGCCCGCATATTCCTCGATCGCGCCATCCAGCCATGTCTCATACTCGGCCTCGCTCACGACCTTGACCGTGATGGGCATATAGGCATGTGCCTGACCACAAAGCTCGGAGCACTGGCCGAAATAGATCCCTTCCTTCTCGGCCTTGAACCACAGCTGCGCCAGACGGCCCGGCACCGCATCCTGCTTCACGCCAAAGGCGGGGATCGTCCAGCTGTGGATCACGTCCGCACCGGTCACGGTCATCACCACGGTCTTGCCCACCGGCACGACAACCGAGGTGTCGGTTGCCAGCAGGAACTCGTCCTTGCTGTAGCCCGCTTCGATCAGCTGCGCCTCGACTTCGGGGGTCAGGCGATTGTCGCCACCCGTCGCCGGGGCACCGATCATGTAGCTGTCAAAGGCAAAATCGTGATCGGTATATTCATACCCCCAATACCACTGATAGCCCGTGACCTTGATGTTGATCTCGCCCTCGGGGATCTCCTGCTGCTTGAACAGCACCGGAAGCGAGAAGGCCCCGATAAAGACAAGGATCACGATCGGAATGATCGTCCAGGCAATCTCCAACGGCGAGTTGTGGGTAAACTTGGCCGGGGTCGCATTGGAGCGGCGGTTGTAGCGGATCATCACGACCACCAGAAGCGCCGTCACGAAGAGCACAATCGAGATGATGATGACGTTGATCATCCCGTCCAGCCATTGCAGGTCACGCGCAAGCTCGGTCGCCGCCGGCTGAAACCCCATCTTGCCCTCTGCGGGTTTACCCACGATCTCAAGCCCGTCTTGAGCCATGGCTGGAAGGGTGAAGAGGGCGGTCAGAGCCGCCATAAGGCTGGAAGTTAGTCGCATTTTACACCCTGATCGGTTAAAGCGGTTCATGTCTTTTTGCGAAGGTCACCCCGCCGCCGGGCGGAATCCCATTGTCTCGGTGCCGTCTAAAACCATATTCTGCCTGAAACGACAAGAAAGACCATTGCGGCAAACGGACGCTTTTTTGATTTAAATCAAATTATCGCCCTCTCGGGCCGCGCGGCAGAGAAAGAATCCCATGACCGACACCGCCTTTCGCCCTTTCGAGACCCTGCTTGACCGCGACACGGCGCTGACGCGCCTGCGCGAGGCGACCCATGGGGCCGACGATGGCGAACTGTTTCTCGAACGTCGCCGCGCCGAAGGGCTCATGTTCGACGATGGCCGGGTCAAGACCGCCTCCTACGACGCCTCCGAGGGGTTTGGCCTGCGCGCCGTGCGCGGCGAGGTGACGGGCTATGCGCATTCCTCTGACGTGACCGAGGCCGCGCTGAAACGCGCGGTGGAAACGGCGCGCCTTGCGGTGGGGGCAGGCGGCGGCACGCTCGCGGCAGGGCCGACGCCCACGAATCGCCGCCTCTATACCGATGCCGATCCCATCGCCGGGGCATCCTTTCCGGTCAAGCTCGACACGCTGCGCGAGATCGACGCGTTCGCGCGTGGCCTTGATGCCCGCGTGGTGCAGGTCACGGCCTCGATCGCCGCCTCGTGCCAAGAGGTCGTGATCCTGCGCCCCGACGGACAGGAACTGCAGGACACCCGCCCGATGACCCGCGTCAATGTCTCGATCATCGTCGAGCAGGAGGGCCGCCGCGAGAGCGGCAGCGCCGGGGGCGGCGGGCGTATTGGGCTGGATGGCCTGCTTGATCCCGCCGACTGGCAGGCCAAGACCCGCGAGGCGCTGCGCATAGCGCTCGTCAACCTCGATGCCGAACCGGCCCCCGCGGGCACCATGGATGTGGTGCTTGGCCCCGGCTGGCCCGGCATCCTCTTGCACGAGGCCATCGGTCACGGGCTTGAGGGCGATTTCAACCGCAAGGGCTCGTCCGCCTTTGCCGGCCTCATGGGCCAACGGATCGCGTCCCCCGGTGTTACCGTGCTCGACGACGGCACCATCCCCGACCGGCGCGGCAGCATCACCATTGACGACGAAGGCACGCCCTCCGCCCGCAATGTCCTGATCGAGGATGGCATCCTCGTGGGCTATATGCAGGACCGCCAGAACGCCCGCCTGATGGGCGTGGCCCCCACCGGCAACGGGCGCCGCGAAAGCTACGCCCACGCCCCCATGCCGCGCATGACCAACACCTACATGCTGGGCGGCGACGCCACCCCCGGCGATCTGGTGGCGGAGATGAAGGACGGCATTTACGCCGTGGGCTTCGGCGGCGGTCAGGTCGACATCACCAACGGCAAGTTCGTCTTTTCCTGCACCGAGGCCTACCGCGTGAAGAACGGCCAGATCGGCGCGCCCGTCAAAGGCGCCACCCTGATCGGCGACGGCGCCACCGCGCTCCAGCAGATCCGGGGCTTGGGCAACGACATGGCCCTCGATCCCGGCATGGGCAATTGCGGCAAACAGGGACAATGGGTGCCGGTGGGCGTCGGCCAACCCACGGTGCTGATCGGCGGACTGACGGTGGGCGGCTCGGCGGCCGGCTGAGTCGCGCGCCCACCTTTCACCTTTCCCCGACTACGCGTGATCCGGCCCCACCAAAGGGCACAGAAGCGGGCCGCAAAGCTGGCACGCCTTTCCAAAGGGTCGAGCCTTGGAAACTTACACAATGATTTCTGATACATAGATTGTCGGCGTGAAATTTCCGGCCTCGGCCCTGCGTGGTTTACCACCCATTAACCACCCGTGCGCTATCCATGGTCTTGCAAGCAGGCGAGGTCACGGATGCCCAGGACGACTCATCCTTCCACTCACCCCCCACTCCCACCCACCACGGAAGATGACCGGGTGTCGTGGCTTCGCCTCTTGCGCTCTCGCCGGGTCGGTCCGGCCACCTTTCATCGGCTTCTGGCCGAACATGGCAGCGCCGAAGCGGCCCTTGCCGCCCTGCCCGAGGTGGCGCGCGCCGCCGGTGTGCCCGATTACTCCCCCTGCCCCTTGGGCGTGGCAGAGGCGGAGTTGCGCGCCGGTCAGGCCATCGGTGCGCAGCTTCTGACCTCGGCCGATGCCGCGTTTCCGCCCGCCCTGCGGGATATTCCCGATTGCCCCCCGCTTCTCTGGATCATGGGCGATGCGGCCCTTCTCGCGCGCCCCATGATCGCCCTCGTGGGCGCGCGCAACGCCTCGTCGCTCGGCACCCGCATGGCCCGGTCGCTCGCTGCCGACCTCTCGGCGCGCGGCTATCTCATTGTTTCGGGCCTCGCGCGGGGCATCGACACCGCCGCCCACCTGGGCAGTCTCGAGACCGGCACCATCGCCGTCATGGCGGGCGGGATCGATGTCATCTACCCGGCCGAAAACACCAAACTCGCGGGCGACATCCTCGCCACCGGCCTGCGCCTCTCGGAACAGCCCATCGGCCTCATCCCGCAGGCCCGCCATTTTCCCAGCCGCAACCGGCTGGTCAGCGGCCTGGCGCGGGCGGTCGTCGTGGTCGAGGCGGCGGCCAAATCCGGATCGCTCATCACCGCCCGCACCGCGCTCGATCAGGGGCGCGAGGTGATGGCCGTCCCCGGCCACCCGATCGATGCCCGCGCCAGCGGTTGCAACATGCTGATCCGCGACGGGGCCACCCTCATCCGCAACGCCGAGGATGTGATCGAGGCGCTGCCACAGGCTCCGATCCCGAAAGCCGCCCCGCAGCCCGAATTGCCGCGCGCGCCCTCCTCCGCGTCCAGCCTGCGCGACATCGCCAGCCTGCATACCCAGATCCTCAACCGTCTCGGCCCTTCCCCTCTGGCAGAGGATCAGCTTATCCGTGATCTGGCCACGCCCGCGCATCGGATCGCCCCCGCCCTTCTGGACCTCGAACTTGACGGGCGCATCACGCGGCATCCGGGCGGGCTTCTGGCCCTCGCCCCCTAGCCATCACACCACATGGGGTCATAAGGTCGCGTTCCTGCAACCCTTGCGGACAGATTGACAATTCCCCTTGCCAGCCCACATGGTGCCCCGCCATAAGCCTCGACCAGAGTCGGAAGGAGTGCCCATGCCCGTTGTCGTTGTCGAATCGCCCGCCAAAGCCAAGACGATCAACAAGTATCTGGGCGACGGTTATACGGTTCTGGCAAGCTATGGCCATGTGCGCGACCTGCCCGCCAAGGATGGCTCGGTCGATACCGAAAACGGCTTTGACATGACGTGGGAGGTGGGCCCCGACAGCCGCAAGCATGTCAAGGCCATCGCCGACGCGCTCAAGGATGACAACGCCCTCATCCTCGCCACCGACCCCGACCGCGAAGGCGAAGCGATCAGCTGGCACCTCGAGGAAACCCTGCGCAAACGCAAGGCGATCAAAAAGGACACACCCGTCAGCCGCGTGGTGTTCAACGCCATCACCAAGACCGCTGTCACCGAGGCGATGAAAAATCCCCGACAGGTCGATGCGCCCTTGGTCGAGGCCTATCTCGCCCGCCGCGCGCTCGATTATCTCGTGGGCTTCAACCTCTCGCCGGTGCTCTGGCGCAAACTGCCCGGCGCACGTTCCGCGGGCCGCGTGCAATCGGTCTGCCTGCGCCTCATCGTCGAGCGCGAGATGGAGATCGAGGCGTTCACCGCCCGGGAATACTGGTCGGTCAAGGCACTGCTGACCACCCCGCGTGGCCAGGACTATGAGGCGCGGCTTGTCTCGCTCGCCGGCAAGAAACTTGAAAAGTTCGATCTCGAAAACGCCACGCAGGCCGAAATGGCGGTGCAGGCCATCACGTCGCGTTCCCTGAGCGTCACCTCGGTCGAGGCGAAACCCGCCAGCCGCAACCCCTCCGCACCCTTCATGACCTCGACCCTGCAACAAGAGGCCAGCCGCAAATTCGGCATGGGCGCGAAACAGTGCATGTCGGCAGCGCAGCGCCTCTACGAGGCCGGATACATTACCTATATGCGCACCGACGGCATCGACATGGCCCCCGAGGCTGTGATGGCTGCCCGCGATGCGATCAAGGATCGGTTCGGCGCCGAATACCTCCCGAAATCGCCGCGCATGTACAAGAACAAGGCCAAGAACGCCCAGGAGGCGCATGAATGTATCCGCCCCACCGACATGACGCGCGATGCAGGCCATATCAAGACCTCTGACGCCGATCAGCGCAAACTCTACGATCTCATCTGGAAGCGCACGCTCGCCTGTCAGATGGAGGCCGCGCGCATGGAGCGCACCACCGTCGAAATCGGCAGCCCCGACGGACAGGTCGGGTTGCGCGCCACCGGTCAGGTCGTGCTCTTCGACGGCTTTCTCAAGGTCTATGAGGAAGGCCGCGATGACGTGATCAGCGACGACGACGATGGCCGCCTGCCCCAGATCATGCAGGGCGAGCCCGCAGCCTTTGCCAAATCCTCGCTTCGCGCCGAATTCGCCCGCGCCAGCGACGGGGCCGAGACAACCGCCGCGGTGCTCTCGCCCAACGAAGCCATCCTCGCACTGCGCCATTTCACCCAGCCCCCGCCCCGCTATACCGAGGCGACGCTGGTCAAGAAGATGGAAGAACTGGGCATCGGTCGCCCCTCGACCTATGCCAGCGTGCTCAGCACGATCCAGGACCGCGAATATGTGCGCAAGGAACAGAACCGCCTCTTCCCAGAGGACAAGGGCCGGATCGTCACGGTCTTTCTGACCAATTTCTTCCGCAAATACGTGGGCTACGAGTTCACCGCCAATCTCGAAGAGGATCTGGACCGGGTCAGCGCAGGCGAGGCGGATTACAAGGAAATCCTCGCCCGTTTCTGGCGCGATTTCTCTGCGGCGATTGCCGAAACGTCGGAACTGCGGATTACCGAGGTGCTCGACGTGCTCGATGCGGCGCTCGCCCCCACGCTCTATCCCCCGCGCGAGGATGGCAGCAACCCGCGTCAATGTCCGCTCTGCGGCACCGGTCAATTGCACCTCAAGACGTCCCGCTCCGGCGGCTTTGTCGGCTGCGGCAATTACCCCGAATGTCGCTACACCCGTCCCATCGGTGGCGATGCCGGGGAAAATGGCGACCGTATTCTGGGCGCGGATGACGCAGGCAACGAGATTTCGCTGCGCTCTGGACGTTTTGGCCCCTATGTCCAGCGCGGCGAGGCGACCGAAACGAACAAGAAACCCGACCGCGCCAGCCTGCCCAAAGGCTGGACGGCCGAGGCGATGACGCTGGACAAGGCGCTGACCCTGCTCAGCCTGCCGCGCGAGATCGGACAGCATCCCGAAGGCGGCATGATCTCGGCCAATTTCGGGCGCTTCGGCCCCTATCTCATGCACCAGCTGCCGGACGAGGCCAAACCCGTCTACGCCAATCTCAAGGACCCGAACGATGTGTTCGAGATCGGCATGAATCGCGCCGTCGAACTTCTGGCGGCCAAGCGCGCCAATCCCGGCGGGCGCGGCCGTGCCGCCGCCAAGGCGTTGCGGGATCTGGGCGAACACCCCGAGCATGGCGGCCCCATCCAGATCCTCGAAGGGCGCTATGGCCCCTATATCAAGTGGGACAAGGTCAACGCGACCCTGCCCAAGGGCACCGAACCCGAAGACGTGACCATGGAGATGGCCGTTGAAGCAATTGCCGCCAAGGCCACCAAGCCCGGCAAGGCACGCAAAACCGCCGCCAAGAAACCCGCTGCCAAGGCCACCACAACCAAGAAGCCTGCCACGAAAAAGGCCCCGGCCAAACGCGCCGCCGCCGGGAAATAACCCGGCGCGCCGGTGCGCCCTACGTAAAGCGCTACGTAGAAATCCTTATTCCGTTGCGATGACCGGCGGCGCGCGTTGACTCGCGCCCGGCTTGCGCCGCATAGGAGGGGCAACCCACTGTCTGGAGGAGGTTCCACATGAACAAGGTTTACGGCTCGGCCGCCGAAGCGCTGGACGGGCTTTTGCGCGACGACATGCTGATTGCGGCGGGCGGCTTTGGCCTCTGCGGCATCCCCGAATTGCTCTTGGCCGCGATCCGCGACTCGGGCGTCAAGGATCTGACCTTCGCGTCCAACAATGCAGGCGTCGATGATTTCGGCATCGGCATCCTGCTGCAAACGCGGCAGGTGCGCAAAATGATGTCCTCTTATGTGGGCGAAAACGCCGAATTCATGCGCCAGTATCTCTCGGGCGAGCTTGAGCTTGAATTCAACCCCCAAGGCACGCTCGCCGAGCGGATGCGCGCAGGCGGCTGCGGCATCCCCGGTTTCTACACCAAGACCGGCGTGGGCACCCAGGTGGCCGAGGGCAAGGAACACAAAGAGTTCAACGGCGAGACCTATATTCTCGAACGCGGCATCTTTGCCGATCTGTCCATCGTCAAGGCATGGAAGGCCGATACCACCGGCAACGCGATCTTCCGCAAGACCGCGCGCAACTTCAACCCGCCCGCCGCCATGTGCGGCAAGGTCTGCGTGATGGAGGTCGAGGAAATCGTCCAGCCCGGCGAACTCGACCCCGACTGCATCCACCTGCCGGGAATCTACGTGCATCGCCTTGTGCAGGGCACCCATGAGAAACGTATCGAACAACGCACCGTGAGGGCTGCATAATGGCTTGGGATCGCAATCAGATGGCCGCACGCGCGGCGCTCGAACTCCAGGACGGGACCTATGTGAACCTCGGGATCGGCATCCCGACACTGGTGCCCAATTTCATCCCCGAGGGTGTGCATGTCACGCTGCAATCGGAAAACGGGATGCTCGGCATGGGGCCCTTCCCCATCGCAGGTACCGAAGACCCCGATCTCATCAACGCGGGCAAGCAGACCATCACCGAACTGCCCGACACCAGCTATTTCGACAGCGCCACCTCGTTCGGCATGATCCGGGGCGGCAAGATCGCCATGGCGATCCTTGGCGCGATGGAAGTGGCCGAGAATGGCGATCTCGCCAACTGGATGATCCCCGGCAAGCTGGTCAAGGGCATGGGCGGGGCCATGGATCTGGTCGCCGGTGTGGGCCGCGTGGTCGTGGTCATGGACCACACCAACAAGCATGGTGAATCCAAAGTGCTGAAATCCTGCACCCTGCCGCTCACCGGCACGGGCGTGGTCAACCGGATCATTTCGAACCTCGGCGTTCTCGATGTGGTCGAGGGCGGCCTCAAGATTGTTGAACTGGCTGACGGCGTGACCGAAGCGGAACTGCGCGCCGCGACTGAGGCGACCATCGTCAACTGATCTGCAAGACCGGAAATCCAAGGGGCCGGACACCGCAAGGGTCCGGCCCTTATTTCATCGCGAGATTGAGCGCACAGGCATCCGTGATCAGCTCGGGCTGCGTCTTGCACAGGCCGCGCGCCACCTCATAGGCGGCCAGCACCTTGGGAATGTAATCGCGGGTCTCGGTATAGGGTGGCACGCCGCCATGCTGTTTGACCGCATTCTCGCCAGCGTTGTAACCCGCCAAGGCCAGCAGCACGTCGCCCTTGAACTCCGTCATCAGCCAGTCGAGATAGGCCACCCCGCCCCGGATATTCTCGGCCGGTGACAGGCTGTCGGTCACACCGAACCGGCGCGCGGTATCCGGCATGAGCTGCATCAGCCCCTGCGCCCCGGCCGAACTGACCGCCGCTGTGCGCCCCGAGGATTCCACCGCGATCACCGCCAGGACCAGAGCGGGCGAAATTTGCGTGCCGATGGTCTGGCTCAGGATATGGCTGCCTTCGGCGCGGGCAATCTCTTGCACCGATTGCAGGCGCGGCGCACTCACAGCCTTGCCTGCGGGCGGTTTGGCCAGATGTTCCATCGCCGCGCGCAGGCGCAACACGCCATCAGAGCCAATATCGGCAGGCACCCTTTCCCAGAACCAGCCATAGGCGGCCTCGCGCGGTGTAACGGGGGCCTCTGGCCCTTCTTCCGCGACCGCAGCACGCTGTGGTTCGGGCGGTGCCGGCGCAATCTGCACCAGGGGGCCACGCCGCGTGCCCGGTGCGGGCGCCTTTTCCCGCTTGAACGTGAACTCCTTGAACGGCTGCGGTGCCTGCGCCGCAGCCGGGCTTGTCCCTGCGAGAATCGCAGCAGAAACCAAAAGGTTTAAAAATTTCATAGCGGGCGCTGCTCTGCCTCTGATTGATTGTCGCCAGTATCGCAAAAATCCGAACTTCACGCCAGCATTGTTCAACAGAGCACCGCGAACCCCCCACATTTGCGCCACATTTATCACCTCAAAGCCCCTTTCAAACAATTTTTCAGGGTTTCTTTTGTTATCTTTCAGTATCTTAAGATTTTTCGGAATGTTTTTTTAGGCCAGTCCAAAAACGATCCAGTGCCGCCAAATTCCCGCCCGATTTGACCCGCTATATGGCTTCACACCACGACGGCAGCGGGCCATAAAAAACTGGGGGTCCTAAACCGAAGCGGGTGTAACAACACAGCAACTGATCCTTTGGAGGGACCAAACCATGATCAAATTCTTCAAGAACTTCTCGAAAGACGAAGACGGCGCAGTGACGGTTGACTGGGTCGTGCTGACCGCAGCAGTCGTTGGCCTCGGCATCGCCGGCGTGTCCACCGTCAGCACCGGCATCGAAAACCTCGCCACCACCATCGGTACCGAAGTGGGCGGCTCGGCGGTTGTCGACCTCGGCACCCTCGGCCAATAAGGCCTGACGGCCCGGGCCTGAACCGGGCAATCACATAGAAATGGCCACGGATAGCTCCTATCCGTGGCCATTTTCTTTCGTGCCAGGGTCACATCTTGCGGGGCTGAAAGGCGCTATATCGCCGCCGCTTGTCCCTGATTTTGACACAATGGCGGGCTACCACGAGATTTGATCACCGGTCCTGTGCCGGACCTCCTCTTGCGATGAAAGGGAAACCCCATGCGAGCAGTTTTCGGATTGGTGCTGATCGTGGGCCTCGGGCTTGCGGGATTTGCCGTCTACATGGCCAAGAATTATATCGAAGGATATCAGCGCCAATTAGCCGCCGAGCGTCAGCAGCGCGCCCCCGCGATTGAAACCGTCGACATCCTCGTCGCCACCCGCCCCCTGCAATACGGCGAGGCGATTGACAAGGACGCAGTGCGCCTCACACCCTTCCCCAAGACCTCTCTGCCCGAAGGCGTCTTCAACACCGCCGAGGCCTTCTTTCCCCAAGGGGACGCGGTCAAGCGCCGCGCCATCCGCCGGATGGAGGCGAACGAGCCCATTTTGGCCGTCAAGGTCACGGAACCGGGGGCCGAGGTGGGCATCACCTCGCAACTCGAACGCGGCATGCGCGCCTTTGCCGTCAAGGTCGATGTGACCAGCGGTGTTTCGGGCTTTCTGCGCCCCGGCGACACGATCGACATCTACTGGACCGGCAGCGTCGGCGCGAACAACGTGCGCACCGAAGGCAATTCCATGGGCGAAGTCACCAAGCTGATTGAAACAGGGGTCAAGCTGATCGCCGTGGATCAGGTGGCCGACATGGACACCTCCGAGGCGGTCATCGCCCGGACCGTGACGGTCGCGGTCAAACCGCAGCAGGTCGCAGCCCTTGCTCAGGCGCAATCCACCGGACGGTTGTCGCTGTCGCTTGTCGGGGCCCTTGACGATACCGTGGCCGAGGTGATCGAGGTCGACCAGCACAGGTTGCTTGGCATCACCGCCGAGACCGTCGTCGAACAGGCCCCGGCGCCCGAGACCTGCACCATCCGCACCCGGCGTGGGGCAGAGGTGATCGAAACCCCGATCCCCTGCACAAACTGACCCTTTCCGCGACACGCAGAGATGGCACCCGGTGACGGGTGCCATTTTCGCATTTTGGAATTTGGTCACAGTTTCAAGAAAAATGCGCAAAACGGCATTGATTCTTGAAAAAATATCGGAACTGCCCCACAGTAGCTTAAATCCGGGCGCTAAGACCCGAAAAATGAGGCGTGATCGGAAAGGCAGGTCACATGAAATTGCGTAGACATATTTGCGCGGCCCTTTTGGGCGTTGCGCTCGTTGCGGGGCATGTGCCGCAACCTGCACAGGCGGAAAACATCCGCGTAGTGCGCAATGGCACCTCGAGCGCCCTCAGCGTTGCCATGAACCGCGCCGTGGTGGTCGAGAGCGACTCGCCGTTTGCCGAACTCAGCATCGCCAACCCGGCGATTGCCGATTTCTCTACCCTGTCGGACCGCACGATCTATGTGCTGGGCAAGACACCGGGGCGCACCACACTCAGCCTCTTTGATGGCGTGGGCCAACTCATTACCAATATCGACGTGCATGTCAGCACCGATATCGAAGAGTTCAAGGAACGGCTGAAACAGATCCTGCCGGGCGAACCCATCGAAGTGCGCAGCGCCAATGACGGGATCGTCATTTCCGGCACCGTGTCCAGCACCTCGCGGATGCAACGCGCGCTTGATCTGGCCGAACGCTATGCGCCCGAGCGCGTGTCCAACCTGATGTCGGTCTCCGGCAAGCAGCAGGTCATGCTCAAGGTCCGGTTCGCCGAAATGCAGCGCAGCGTGTCCAAGGCGCTCTCCTCCTCATTGTCCATCGACGCACGCGGGGCCAACAAGGTGGGCGTCATCGGCGGCACCAACACCACCAATACCCAAGGCGGCGTTCTGGGCACATTGGCCGGGGCCATTCCCGGAACGAATGAAAACAACGCGGCCTTCGCCTTCGGCTTTGACGTGGGCTCGGTCGAGGTGGGCATCCTGCTCGAAGCGCTCGAAACCAAGGGCGTCGTGCGCACCCTGGCAGAGCCGAACCTGACCGCGCTGTCGGGCCAAGAGGCCAAGTTCCTCGCAGGTGGCGAATTCCCCGTGCCCGTGGCACAGGACAACAACACCACCTCCATCGAATTCAAACCTTTCGGGGTGGAGCTCAACTTCGTGCCGCGCGTCGTGGACGATGGCATCATCAACCTTGAAATGGCCGCGGCAGTTTCTTCCATCGACACGGCCAATGCCTTGGTTTCAAATGGGTTTTCAATCCCCGCTTTCCGCCGCCGTGACACCTCGACCACCGTCGCCCTACGCGATGGAGAGAGTTTTGCCATCGCGGGCCTGCTTCAGGATGATTTCCGCGACAATGCCGGTCAGGTGCCATGGCTGGGCGATGTGCCGGTTCTGGGATCGCTTTTCCGCAGCGCCGATTACCAGCGCTCGCAAACCGAACTGGTGATCATCATCTCGGCACATCTTGTGTCGCCCTCCCGTGGCGAGGCGCTGGCCTTGCCCACGGATCGTGTCAAACTGCCCTCGGAAAAGGATCTTTTCCTGAATGGTCGCGTCGCAAGAGGCGTCAATGACAAGGGTGCCGTGGGTGAGGTGGCCAAGCAGGATTTCACCGGCTCCTATGGCTATGTGATGGATTGAGCGGGGGAAACGGGCCATGAAACATGTTTTCGCAATCGCCGGCCTGATCGCCGCGACCGCCTGCACCTCGCAGGACGCCGTCTACCGCTCCTATTTCGGTGAGGCCGGCGCCCATGTGGACAACGGCCACTTCGGCGAGGCGGTGATGAACAACCATCTCGTGATGACGGGCGAACGCAGCTATACGTTCGATCTCGCCAATCGCTTCGCAAGCGAGGTGATGAGCACCGTCAACTTCGCCTTCAACTCGGCCGAACTGGACGCAGGCGCACGCGACACGCTGCGCGAACAGGCCCGGTGGATACGTCAATTCCCCGAAGTGCGCTTCCGCGTCTATGGCCATACCGATGCGGTCGGCTCCGACAGCTACAACAAGGCCCTCGGCATGCGCCGCGCTCAGGCCGTGGTCGCCTTCCTCACCAGCGAGGGCATAAGCCGCTCGCGCCTCGAGGCGGTCGCCTCTTTCGGCGAAACCCAACCGCTGATCGTGACCCAAGGCCGCGAGCGCCGCAACCGCCGCACCGTGACCGAAGTGTCGGGCTTCGTGCAGTCCCATCCGATCATCATGGATGGCAAATACGCCGAGGTCGTCTACCGCGAATACATCAACAGCGCTGCGCCACGATCGACCCTGTTGATGGTCGAATCCTCCGCCGGCGCGGACGACTCTGGCGGGTAACGCCAAGAACCGTTTCTCCCTGTTCGGCTCTGTCCGGACCACCTCGAACCCGCCCCTGATTGGGCGGGTTTTTGTCTCTCAAGACCGCACAATTACGATCTTTTGGCCCAAATGTCGCCAATATTCCCGCGCATCTTGCACCAGAGCCAAAGGTTTCCGTCGCATGCGGTGCCGGGCTGGATGGCCGTATTTCCATGTCCAGCCCGCGTATTGGCAAACACCGCCGGAGCGACGGCAAGAACAGGACCGAGAGAATGACGAGTAGTGTAGCGAAACAGCCTGATCCAAGCCCGATCGTCGCCTGTACCATCAGTCGCGACGTGCAGAATTTTGACCTGCTGATCGAGGATATGGAGGCTGCCCTGGGCGAATCCTGGGGCGATCTGGGCTTTGCCGAGGCACTGGCATTTTTCAACCAGCCCGAGGCTAACTCCTTGGAATTCGTGGCAGTTGCCATCGACGAGGCCGACGAAGATGATCTTGTCATGCTGGGGGAAATCATCTCGCTGGCCAACAAGAAGGGCATCAAGGTCATTCTCATCGCCGAGGATGTCAGCCCCGCCGCCCTGCACCAATTGCTGCGTCAGGGCGCCGATGAATTCGTCCCCTACCCCCTGCCCGAGGGCGAGCTTCAGGCCGCCATCGACCGCCTGCGCCACATGCCCCCGCCCGCGCAGCACGCCCCGACGGCTGCGAATACCCATCCCGCCCTGGCCAATCCGACCGCCGGGGAAGGCGTGATTCTCGCCGTGCAAAGCCTTGCGGGCGGCACCGGTGCCACCACCCTCGCGGTCAACCTTGCATGGGAGCTGGCCAATGTCGAAAAGGCCAACCCGCCGCGCGTCTGCCTGCTGGATTTCGGATTGCAATTTGGCTCGGTCGCAACCTATCTCGACCTGCCGCGCCGCGATGTCGTGTTCGAGATGTGGTCCGATACCGAGGCGCTTGATGATGACATCTTCCGTCAGGCTCTTGTCGCCTTCGAGGACAAACTCTGGGTGCTGACCGCCCCCGCCGATGTGCTGCCGCTCGACATGATTTCCTCCGAGGATGTGAACAAGTTGCTTGGCCTTGCGTGCAAACATTTCGATTACGTCGTGATCGACATGCCCGGCTCGCTGGTCCAATGGACCGAAGCGGTGCTGCACGCCTCCCAGATCTACTTCGCCACGCTCGAGCTTGACATGCGCTCGGCCCAGAATGCGCTGCGGCTCAAACGGGCGATGCAGTCCGAGGAACTGCCCGTGGACAAGCTGCGGTATTGCCTCAACCGCGCGCCAAAGTTCACCGACCTGAACGGCAAGAGCCGCGTCAAACGCATGGCCGAGAGCCTCGAAATCCGTATCGAGCTGCTCATGCCGGATGGCGGACGGGCCGTCTGCCAAAGTTCGGACCACGGTCTGCCGCTGGCCTCCAGCGCCGCCAAGAACCCGCTGCGCCGCGAAATCGCCAAACTGGCCAGCACCCTTCACGCTCATGGCAAGAGCGACGCCGAAGCCGCCTAACCAGAGGTAGAACCCGATGTTCTCTCGATACAAGAAATCGCCCAGCGACCGCGCAGGCTCCAAGCCTTCGGCAGCCACCGCCCCCGCCGCGCCCCCCCGGACAGCCCCGGTCGAAGTTGCGGCAATCCCGTCCATGCGCAAACCCCTGCCCAAGGTCGCAGCGGTGCCCGTCGGCATTGACAAGGAGCGCAAGCGCAAAGAGCGGATCAGCGAGATCAAGATCGAATTGCACCGCGCGATGCTCGACCACCTCAATCTCGCCGCGCTCGACACGGCCTCCGAATCCGACCTGCGCGCCGAAATCAGCTCTATCGCAGGCGAGATCCTCGAAGAAAAAGGCATCGTCCTCAACCGCGAGGACCGCATGCAACTCACCCAGGAACTCTATGACGAGGTCAAGGGTCTTGGTCCGCTCGAGACCCTGCTCAAGGATGACACGGTCAACGATATTCTCGTCAACGGCCCGCACCAGATTTTCATCGAACGCGCGGGCAAGCTCGAACTCAGCGACGTCACCTTCAAGGATGAAAAGCATCTCCTGCGCATCATCGACAAGATCGTGTCGGCGGTGGGTCGGCGCGTGGACGAATCCAACCCCTATGTTGACGCCCGCCTTGCCGATGGCTCGCGCTTCAACGCCATGGTGCCCCCTGTCGCGGTGGATGGCAGCCTTGTCTCAATCCGGAAATTCAAAAAGGACAAGCTGGGCATCGACGATCTGGTGAAATTCGGAGCCTTTTCCGAGGAAATGGCCGCCTATCTTCAGGCCGCCGTCGCCACCCGCCTCAACGTGATCGTCTCGGGCGGTACCGGCTCGGGCAAAACCACCACACTCAACGCGCTGTCCTCCTTCATCGACAATTCCGAGCGGATTCTCACCATCGAGGACACCGCCGAATTGCAACTGCAACAGATCCACGTGGGCCGGATGGAAAGCCGCCCGCCCAACGTCGAAGGCAAGGGCGAGGTGTCGCCGCGCGACTGTCTCAAGAACGCGCTGCGGATGCGTCCAGACCGGATCATCGTGGGCGAGACGCGCGGCGAAGAGGTGATCGACATGCTTCAGGCCATGAACACCGGCCACGACGGCTCGATGACCACGATCCACGCCAACAATCCGCGTGACGGCATCAGCCGTCTGGAAAACATGGTCGCCATGGCCGGCATCGAAATGCCGCTCAAGGCGGTGCGCAGCCAGATCGCCAGCGCCGTCAACCTCATCGTGCAGGCCAGCCGCCTTCAAGACGGCTCGCGCCGCATGACCTCGATCACCGAGATCACGGGCATGGAGGGCGATGTCATCTCGATGCAGGAGATTTTCCGCTTTCAGCGCGTGGGCCTGACCCCGGACAACAAGATCATCGGTCATTTCACCGCCACCGGCGTGCGCTCGCATTATTCCGAACGCTTCCGCCTCTGGGGCTATGACCTGCCCCCCCATATCTACGAACCCATCGCAGCGGAGTAACGCAGATGACCCTCAGTGCCGAACCAATCATCTATGCGTTGATCTTCGTCGGCGTGCTCGTTCTGGTCGAGGGGATTTACCTTACCGTTTTCGGGCGCTCGATCAGTCTCAACAACCGGGTCAACCGCCGCCTCGAAATGCTCGACAAATCGGGCAACCGCGAAGAGGTGATGGAAAAGCTGCGCAAGGAAATGCAGCAGCACCTCAATGCGCGCAAACTGCCGCTCTATTCCATCCTCTCGGAAAAGGCGCAAAAAGCGGCCATCGCCTTTACCCCCCGGCAGTTGATCATGCTGATGGGTGGTCTCAGCGTGCTGGCCTTTATCGGCCTTTCGGTCGGCACCGATACTGCCGCCCCGGTGCGCGCGATTGCCTCTGTCGGCATCGGCGTGGGCGGTATATTTACCTGGATCAGCATGAAGGCGGCCAAACGCATGGCGCTGCTCGAGGAACAATTGCCCGACGCCATCGAACTCATGGTGCGGTCCCTGCGGGTCGGCCATCCGTTTTCTTCGGCCATCGGCATCGTCGCGAACGAGGTCGGCGATCCGCTCGCCACCGAATTCGGCATCATCGCGGACGAGGCCGCCTATGGCCGCGACATGGGCGAGGCGCTCAAGGAAATGGCGGAACGGCTCGACATGCAGGATTTGCGCTTTCTCGCCGTGGCCGTGACCATCCAGCAGCAATCGGGCGGCAACCTCGCGGAAATCCTCGCCGGTCTGGCCAAGGTGATCCGCGCCCGCTTTCGCCTCTTCCGCCGGGTCAAGGCCATCACCGCCGAGGCAAAATGGTCCGGCAAATTCCTCTCCGGCTTTCCCATTCTCGCGCTGATCGGCATTCAGTTGATCAAGCCCGACTATTACGACGAAGCGATGAATCACCCCTTCTTCATCCCCGCCGTTCTGGTCGTCGGTGTCTTTCTGGTGATGAACCTGATCGTCATGCGCGCCCTCGTGAACATCAAGGTCTGAGGAACGGATCATGCAAATTCTCTCTGTTCTCAACGATGTCCTGACCGGCGCACTCGGGCCGTTTGGCCCTCTGATCGCGGTGGGTGGCTTGGGCGTCATGCTCATCCTCATCACCATCCCGATGATGCTGCGGCAAAAACAGGACCCGCTCGAAAAACTCAAACAGGCCAATCAGCGCCAATCCGCCGCGTCCAGCAATGCCAAGACCAACCTGCGCGCGGGCAAGCAGAACAAGAAACTCGACCGCTACGCCACCTTCCTCGAACCGCAAGACGCCAAGCAACTCAGCCAGATCCGGCTCAAGCTGATGCAGGCTGGCTACCGGCATCGCGACGCCGTGCGCTACTACCACTTCGCGCAATTCGCGCTCGCGGTCGGGCTGCTGATCCTTGGGGTGATCTACTACGTCCTGTTCAAATCGGGCACCGAGACCAGCACGCAGGAAACCCTGCTCTATATCCTCGGGCCCGCAGGCATCGGCTACATGATGCCGAAATACTGGATCACGAAACGTCAGCAGAAACGCCAGGAGGAAATTCAGGACGGCTTTCCCGACAGTCTCGACATGATGCTTGTCTGCATCGAGGCCGGTCAGTCGATGGATCAATCCATCATCCGCGTCTCCAGCGAAATGCGCGCCTCTTACCCCGCGCTGGCCGAGGAATTCGAGATCGTCGCCCTTCAGATCAAGGCCGGGCGCGACAAACCCTCGGTTCTGGGCGAAATGGCCGAACGCTGCGGCGTGCAGGATATTTCCAGCTTTGTCACCGTTCTGGTGCAATCGCAGACTTTCGGCACCTCGATCGGCGAGGCGCTGCGCGTCTATGCAGGCGAGATGCGTGACAAACGGGTCATGCGCGCCGAGGAAAAAGCCAACAAGCTGCCGACCAAGATGACATTGGCCACGATGATGCTTACAGTGCCGCCATTGCTGATCATTCTGGTCGGGCCGTCGGTTCTGGGTATCATGGAACTGTTCGCCATGGCCGGCAAGTAAACGGGGCGACATGATAGGGCGGGCGGCGGTTTTTCTGGCGGGGACACTCGCGCTTGCAGGCTGCCTTGCGCCCGCCACCCCGGATGGCCCCTATGCCCCCGGCGTGGTGCCCGGGGCCGAGGCCGTGGATGGCCTCGTGGTCGGGCATCGCCTCATGGATGCGGGCGAATACGAACTCGCGCACAAGGCCTATACCCGCGCCGCCATCACCCATGGCATGACGGCCGATGTGCTGGCCGGGCTGGGCAGCGCCAATCTCGCCTTGGGCCGCCTTGGCACCGCCGAACGCCTCCTGCGCGAAGCGATCGAACAACCCGACGCCACCCCCGAAACCTGGAACAATCTCGGTGTCGTGCTGGTCGAAAAGGGCAATTACCCCGAGGCCGAACAGATGCTGCGCCGCGCCTACGCCCTCGACAATGGCGAAAGTGACGCAATTCGCGACAATTTGCGCTTAGCACTCGCAAAATCGGAAAATTCTGATTATGGTACAGAGGAAGAGCAAGATTACAAACTGGTGCGGCGGGGCAGTGGCGATTATCTGGTCCGCAAGATACCATGACGAGGCCGAGGCAGTAAAAGGACGCAAAAATGCGCCACCCTATTCTTGTTTCCCTGTGCGTGGCAGGCGCGTTCGCCCTGTCCGCTTGCGAGCAGTCCAGCGGGAATGACGTAGACCGTGCATTCCAGGACATCAATGTCGTGGACGAAACCAACCTCAACGACGTGATGCTGACCGCCAGTGACCCGAACGAGGCGGTCGCCTATTTCCAGCGCGCCGTGGGCGAAAAGCCCGACAGGATCGACCTCTTGCGCGGTCTGGGCAAATCCCTCGTGCGCGCCAAGCGCAACACCGAGGCCGTGTCGATCTGGACCCGCGTCACCGAACACAAGGACGCCACCGACGAAGACCGCGTCGATCTGGCCGATGCCCTGATCCGCAACAACGAATGGGACCGCGCCAAGACGGTGCTCGACAGCATCCCCCCCACCCACGAGACCTTCAAACGCTACCGGCTCGAGGCCATGGTCGCCGACAGCAAACAGGACTGGAACAAGGCCGACAGCTTTTATGAGATTGCCGTTGGCCTCACCACCCAACCCGCAGGCGTGATGAACAACTGGGGCTATTCCAAACTGACGCGCGGCGATTATCCCGGCGCAGAGCGGCTCTTTACCGATGCTGTCCGCCAGGATCCGGCCCTCTTCACCGCCAAGAACAATCTCGTTCTCGCCCGTGGTGCGCAGCGCAACTATTCCCTGCCCGTCCTGCCTGTCAGCCAGACAGAACGCGCGCAATTGCTTTATACCCTCGGCCTCTCGGCCATCAAGCAGGGCGATACCGCGATTGGCGAGGGGCTGTTGCGCGACGCCGTGGAAACCCATCCCCAGCATTTCGAAGATGCCGTGCGCTCGCTACGCGCGCTCGAAACCAAAGTATCCGGCTAGGGCCGCCCGATGTCGCTTGAGATCACCGCGCATTCGGCCCTCTGGTTCCTGCCTTTCGTCCTGCCCGTCTGCGTCTGGGTCGCGCTCAGCGATCTGCGTCGCATGAAGATCCCCAATACCGCCGTCCTGACGCTGGTGGGGATTTTCCTCGTGGTCGGGCTTTTGACCCTGCCGCTCATCGACTACGCGTGGCGGCTCTCGCATCTGGCGGTCATGCTGGTGGCGGGGATTGCCATGAACGCCGCCCGGCTGATGGGCGCGGGCGATGCCAAGTTCATCGCCGCTGCCGCCCCCTTTGTTGCGCTTGGCGATGCCGCATCGCTCGCCTTCATCTTCGCCGCCACCCTGCTTGGGGCTTTCGTGACCCATCGGGCGATCATGTATAGCCCCCTGCGCCGCCTCGCCCCCGACTGGCAAAGCTGGCACACAGGCAAGAAATTCCCCATGGGCCTGGCCTTGGGTGGCACGCTCGCGATCTACCTGAGCTTGGGCGCGCTCTACGGGGCCTGAAACGATCTCAGGATAAGCCGCGTGACGTGTTCGGGTCGAGATTGCGCCCGATCCGCCAGTCAAAGCGCCGCAGAGCTGCCCGACACTCTCCACAATTTCTGCACCTTTTGATGCGACGGTGCCGGTGATGCAATCCGACCCAGCACAGGCAGACCAGATGAACATGCAGGCCAGCACCGGCGTTCAGCCGCCCCCGCCCCCGTCCCGGCTGGAGGAAATGCAATTGCCCGTCGTCATGATGCGGGACATCCTGCTCAAGACCATGTTCCGCAAGAACCTCGACCTTGCCACCGACATCGCCGAGGCGATCTGCCTGCCGCGCGCCGTCACGCAAGAACTGATCGACATGGCCCGCAGCCAGAAACTGATCGAGGCGACCGGCACGCTCAATGCCAATTCCGGCGGCGAAATGGGCTATCAGCTGACCGATGCCGGCAAATCCCGCGCGCTCGACGCGCTCAGCCAATCGGAATATTTCGGCGCCATGCCGGTGCCGCTCTCGGTCTACCGCGAACAGGTCAAGCGTCAGTCGATCCGCAACATTCAGGTCACGCGCGAGCAACTGACCAACGCCATGGGGCACCTGATCCTGCCCAAATCCCTGCTGGATCACCTTGGCCCTGCGGTCAGCGCCGGGCGCTCGATCCTGATGTATGGCCCGCCCGGCAACGGCAAATCCTCGATCTCCAATGGCATCCGTGACGCCATGGGCGACAAGATCTACGTGCCCCGCGCCATCGAATACTCCGGTCAGGTCATCACCGTCTACGATCCCATCGTCCATTCATCGGCCGAGGTCGAGATTGACGATCCCAATTCCCTGCGCCGCAAACGCACCTTTGATACGCGCTATGTCCGCTGTGAACGCCCGACCGTGATCACCGGCGGCGAACTCAGCCTGTCGATGCTCGATCTGGTCTATAACCCCACCGCGCGCACCTATCAGGCGCCGCTGCAACTCAAATCCACCGGCGGCATCTTCATCGTCGACGACCTTGGCCGTCAGGCCGAACCGCCGCAGGCCCTCGTCAACCGCTGGATCGTGCCCCTGGAAGAGGCCAAGGATATTCTCGCCCTGCAATCGGGCGAGAAATTCGAGGTGCCGTTCGACACGCTGGTGATCTTCTCGACCAACTTCCACCCCAACGCGATCTTCGACAAGGCCGCGTTGCGCCGGATCTTCTACAAGATCAAGATCGACGGTCCCTGCCAATCCGACTTCCTCAAGATCTTCGCCATGGTCGCCCGCAAGAAGGGCATGCCGCTGGACGAGGCCGCGCTGATCTACCTGATCAAGGAAAAATACCCCACGATCGACAATGTCTATGCCAATTATCAGCCGGTTTTCCTGATCGACCAGATGATCTCGATCTGCAACTTCGAGGGCATCCCCTATCAGATGACCCCCGAACTCATCGAACGTGCCTGGGCCAATATGTTCGTGCGCGAGGAAGAGATCCTGCACTAGGCGGCTTTGCCTGCAAGAAAGGTTGATGCCGCGCGCGAGACAGATGCTGGTCTGTATCATCGCCGCGCACAGCCCGATTGAGAACATTTAGCGAACACGCTATCCTGTCCCCATGACGATTCCGCTTCTCAGCCGCGACAGCCACCGCCCTGCCCTGCGCCTGCTGGGCACGCTCGACTTGGCCCTCACCCGCCTGCATGAATGCACCGGCCCCGCCCGCCACAGCTTTGCGATGCTCCTCGTCGGGGCCCTGCGCGGTCCCGTGCTCTGGATCGCCCCCGCTTGGGCGCGCGACCGCCTCAACCCCGATGGCATCTGCCCCCTCACCGGGGCCGAAAACGGGCCGGAATCCCTCATCTTCATCACACCTGAGCGGCGCGAGGATCTCTTGTGGTGCATGGAAGAGGCCCTGCGCAGCGGGGCCGCCCCGCTCATCATCGCCGACCTGCCAGGGCCGCCCGCCCTCACCCCGGTCCGCCGCCTGCATCTCGCCGCCGAAGAAGGGGCGGCACGTGGCCACCATCGCCCCTTGGGCCTGATCCTCACACCGGGCGATGGAGGCGCACCCGGCGTGGAAACCCGCTGGCACATGGCCCCCGCGCATGAGCCACAGATCGACCGCTGGCACCTCACCCGCCGCCGCGCCCGCACAGCGCCCCCCGCCGCATGGCACCTCACCGGCCAGCCCGGCGCATGGGCGCTCAGGCAAACGTGACCTTGGCGCACCGTAGGGTGGGTGAAACCCACCACCCACCCATCACCCACCACCCACCATTCCACATCACATCCCGCCCGGCGCGCAAATCCCCACCGACGGAATACCGACACGGCACCGCTCTCCAGGGCCCATGGTTCCCCCATTCGCACCCCCCTGCCCGAAACCGACGCCTGATGTCGAAAACATCTGGTCCCCCACCTCACGTCCTGCCATGGTGGCCCCACCATGCGCCTGCTCATTTCCTTTGCCGCCCTCTTTCTCTCGGTCGTGCTCCTGCAACTCTCGACAGGCGGGGTGGGTCCACTTGATGCGCTCTCCGGTCTCGCGCTCGATTTCACCACAGCCCAGATCGGACTCCTCGGCTCGGCACATTTCGTGGGTTTCTTCATCGGTTGCTGGTTCGCACCCCGCCTGATGGGCACCATCGGACACTCCCGCGCCTTTGCCGCCTTTACCGCCGCAGGGGCCATCGGCCTCTTGGCGCATATGCTGGTGATCGACCCCTACGCCTGGGCCTTGATGCGCATGGCCTCGGGGCTCTGCGTGGCGGGCTGCTATACGGTGATCGAAGCATGGTTGCAGGCCAAGGTCACGAACGAGACGCGCGGCCGCGCCATGGGCATCTATCGCGTCGTCGACATGGGCGCATCGCTGGCTGCTCAATTGCTGATTTCCGTATTGGCTCCGGCCTCTTACGTCTCCTACAACCTGCTGGCCCTGCTCTGCTGCGCAGCACTTCTGCCGCTCACCCTGTCGCGCCTGCGTGAACCGGAAACGCCCGAGGCTCCGCGCCTGCGGCCCATGCTGCTCATCGCCTGCTCGCCCCTGGCGGCGGCGGGCGTGCTGGTGGCGGCGCTCTCCAGCGCCTCCTTTCGCATGGTCGGGCCTCTCTATGGCCAACAGGTCGGCCTTGCCGTGGATCAGATCGCGGGCTTTCTGGCGGTCTTCGTTCTGGGCGGCGCGGTCGCGCAATACCCGGTCGGCTGGCTTGCCGATCGCTACGACCGCCGCTGGGTTTTGATCGGACTTTCGGTCGCCGCCATCCTGTCCTCGGTCGCAACCGCCATGACCGAGAATCTCGACACTTTCGGCATCCTGATGACGGCCTTCTTCTTTGGCATGACCACCTTTCCGATCTATTCGGTCAGCGCCGCCCACGCCCATGACTTTGCCGAGGCCCATGAACGGGTCGAGCTTTCCGCCGCGCTCATGTTCTTCTTTGCCGTGGGGGCCATCGCCGCCCCCCTCATGGCCTCCACCCTCATCGACGCCTATGGACCCCCTGCCATGTTCGTAATGATCGCGGCCGGTCACGCCCTCCTTGTCGTCTTTGGCCTCGTCCGGATGCGCGCCCGGCCCACTGCCGAACGCCGCACCGCCTATGTCTGGTCACCGCGCACCTCCTTCCTTATCGGCCGCCTCACCGGACGCAGCCGCGACAAGGACGCAAGCGGGCGCTAGAACTGCCCGCGAAACCGCGCTAAACGGGGCCAAACCGTCAAGGAATAGCGCAATATGGCACGGCATCTCATCACCTCGGCAATCCCCTACATCAACGGGATCAAGCATCTTGGCAATCTCGTGGGCTCGCAGCTTCCGGCGGATCTCTTTGCCCGCTACTGCCGTGCCCGCGGCCACGAAGTGCTGTTTCTCTGCGCCACGGACGAGCATGGCACGCCCGCCGAACTCGCCGCTGCCAAGGCAGGGCAGCCGGTGGCCGACTATTGCGCCGAAATGCACGCTGTTCAGGCCGAAATCGCCCGCGGCTTTCGCCTCAGCTTCGATCACTTCGGGCGCTCCTCCTCGGCTCAGAACCGCAAACTGACCCAGCATTTCGCCCGACGCCTCCATGATCAGGGGCTGATCCGCGAAGTCTCGGAAACCCAGATGTATTCCCCCACCGACGGGCGCTATCTGCCCGACCGCTACATCGAGGGCACCTGCCCCAATTGCGGCTACGACTCGGCGCGCGGCGACCAATGCGACAACTGCACCAAGCAGTTGGACCCGGTCGATCTGATCAACCCCCGCTCGTCGGTCTCGGGGGCGACCGATCTTGAAATGCGCGAGACCAAGCATCTCTATCTGTGCCAATCGCAGATGAAGGATGAGCTGGAAAAGTGGATCGACTCCAAAACCGACTGGCCCGTGCTGACCACCTCCATCGCCAGGAAATGGCTCAATGACGGCGATGGCTTGCAGGACCGTGGCATCACCCGCGATCTCGATTGGGGCATTCCTGTGCAATTCGACGGCGCCCCCTGGCAGGGGATGGAGGGCAAGGTGTTCTACGTCTGGTTCGACGCCCCCATCGAATACATCGCCTGCGGCGCGGAATGGGCCGAGGCGACCGGGCTTGACGCCTCCGCTTGGGAACGCTGGTGGCGCACCGACAAGGGCGCAGAGGACGTCACCTATACCCAGTTCATGGGCAAGGATAACGTGCCCTTCCACACGCTCAGCTTTCCCGCCACGATCCTTGGCTCGCGCGAGCCGTGGAAGCTGGTGGATTACATCAAATCCTTCAACTACCTCAATTATGACGGCGGTCAGTTCAGCACATCCCGCGGGCGCGGTGTTTTCATGGATCAGGCGCTCGAAATCCTGCCCGCCGATTACTGGCGTTGGTGGCTCCTCAGCCACGCCCCCGAAAGCTCGGATAGCGAGTTCACATGGGACAACTTCCAGGCCTCGGTGAACAAGGATCTCGCCGACGTTCTGGGCAATTTCGTCAGCCGCGTGACCAAGTTCTGCCGCTCCAAATTCGGCGAGGTGGTTCCGACGGGCGGCGCCTACGGCACACAGGAAGAGGCGCTGATCGCGCGCCTCACATCCCGCGTCCGCGAGTATCAGGACCATATGGAAGCGATGGAGGTCCGCAAATCGGCGAGCGCCCTGCGCGCCATCTGGGTCGAGGGCAACGAATACCTGCAAGAAGCAGCGCCCTGGTCCACCTTCAAGACCGACCCGGAGCGTGCCGCGATGCAAACCCGCCTCGCGCTCAACCTCATCCGTCTTTACGCCGTGCTCTCGTCCCCCTTCATCCCCGACGCCGCCGCCGCGATGCTCTCGGCCATGCAAGCCCAGGATGACACATGGCCCGATGACGTGCCCGCAGCCCTCGCATGCCTCGCGCCGGGCCACGCCTTCACCGTGCCCGACGTGCTCTTCAGCAAGATCACCGACGAAGCCCGCGAAGACTGGCAGACCCGGTTTTCGGGGATCAGGACCTGAACGGGAAAGAACGCGCAGGGCGGTCCACCCGCCCCGCGCGCCTTGTCTCTCACGCAGGCGCGGAAACTCTGGAGAAGTCGCGCCGCAACTTGCTCAGAGAGACAAAGTGAAAGGCGAGAAAGATCGCCACGAAATACCCCGGAAACATCGCCAGCGGATGCAGGTTGATGATATTGGGGGTCTCATGCGCCATCAGATGCGCGAACCCTTCTGACGTGGCGATCCCCGTCAGGACGGCTACAACGAAATCGGCCAGCCCGACGATATTGGCGCGCAGCACCTTGGCCTTTGCATCCGCCGCGCCATCGGCACAGGCCCGCCACGCCCGATAGCCTTCGATCCCGGCCCAGATATCGCCAAGCCCCGCCAAAAGCGCGAATTGCCACGGGATGATCCCCGCCGCCCAACCGACAAGAAAGATCGCCCCCATGACGCGCGGGATCTGAAACGCCACCAGCAAACCCTGGTCCAAATGCGCCACGACCGCCCGCCCCGTCTGCGTCCGCGTGGCCAAGGCCCAAAGCAGCGCCGCCCCGCCCAACATGGAAAAGAGCACCACAGGCGGATCCAGCACGGTCGCGGGCACCATGAACGTGCCCCTCCGCGACAGATCCATCGCAAGCGCCCCCCAGAGCGCCAGGATGCACGCTGGCACCAGCACAGCGCGCGCCAGTGCCGCCCGGCCCAGCCCCGCGCGCTGCGCGCCCATGGCCACCATCGCCAGCGCAAGTCCGGGCAGTAGAATCAGGAATACATGCACATAGGCGAGCAGAGCATCAGACATCTTGGCACCTCCATTTGATACCATTTTAATAGTCACTACATTTTTTATAGTCAATTCCTTTTTTGAATCCGCTAGCTATACTCTCCCCATGACGAAAACGAGCCGCAGCAACTGCCCGATTCTGCGGGCCACCAATGCCATGGGCGACCAATGGTCGATCCTGATTCTGCGAGAGTTCTTTCTTGAGGGGCCGCGCCGCTTTCAGGATTTGCAGGACACGCTGGCGCTGTCCCCAAACACCCTGTCCAACCGACTGAAAAAGCTTGAAAACTCCGGCGTCATTGCCCGCCGTACCTATTCCACGAACCCGCCACGCGCGGAATATGTCCTGACAGAAACCGGTCATGCGCTCCGACCAGTGATGCGCGCGCTGCACGAATGGGGCGAGGCGCATACGCCCGACCTCGAATAGCGCCGACAAAATTCGCAGGGCGGTCCTCCCGCCCTGCGCAGCATGTTCTATCTGATGGGTCTCAGACCGTCAGCATCCGGTATAGCTCGTCCTTCAGCGCCGCGCGCTTCTTGCGCATCTCGACTTCGGCCAGTTCCTCGACCGGCTCGACCAGCGTTTCGGCCCGGTGCACGGCGCGGTTCAGATCATGATACTCTTCGGCCAGACGGGCAAAATGCGCGTCCGACTGCTTCAATTCGCTGATCTTGTCGGCCAGTTGCGGGAATTCTTCCGGCAGTTCATGGGGGGTATTGGACATCGCGCATCGCTCCTTCTTGATTGCTCAGTCCAGACCCTAGGGATCAAGCCACGCGCCCTCCTTGATCCGGATCAACAAAGGCGACTTTCGCAATCATCTTGGAAAGACTTACCGGCGCTTGCGCTGCGGCTTGGGGCGCGCGGGCTTGGCTGGATCGGAGTCAGGCTCTTGCGGCATCCCCAACTGATCGCGCAACACGCGCGGGCGCACCTCTTCCACGGCGCCAGGCTTCAACTGACCCAGTTGGAATGGCCCATAGGACAGCCGGATCAGCCGGTTCACCACCAGCCCGACCGATTCCATCGCGCGGCGGATTTCGCGGTTCTTGCCCTCGCGAATGGCCACCGTGATCCAGGCGTTTGCCCCTTGCTGGCGATCCAGACTGACGATCATCGGCTGAAACGCCTCGCCCTCAACCACCAGCCCCTTGCGCAGCGGCTCGAACGTGGCATCGGTGGGCCGCCCGTTCACCCGCACCCGGTAGCGACGCAACCAGCCGGTTGAGGGCAGTTCCAGCTTGCGTTTCAGCGCCCCGTCATTGGTCAAGAGCAGCAGGCCCTCGGAATTGAGGTCAAGCCGCCCGACACTCATCACGCGCGGCATATCCTCGGGCAGATCGTCATAGATCGTGCGACGTCCCTTTTCATCGCGCGTCGTCGTCACAAGGCCGGTGGGCTTGTGATAGAGCCAGAGCCGCGCCGGTTCCGCCGCCTCAAGAGCGCGCCCGTTCACAACCACCTTGTCGGACGCGGTGACATTCAGCGCGGCGCGCAGCACCTTTTGCCCGTTGACGGTCACGCGCCCCTCTTCGATCAGGCGCTCGGCCTCGCGGCGGCTGGCGATGCCCGCGCGGGCGATGACCTTGGCGATGCGCTCGCCTTCGGGGGTCTTCTTCTCTGGGGTTTTGCTGTTCATGCGCCGCGCATAGCGCAATTGCAGAGCTTGCGAAAGCGTCTTGCGCGCGGCACAAGCAGGACATGACATTTCGCAGCCATATGGACATCGCCCTGGACGAGGCCCACGCCGCCGCCGCACGCGGCGAGGTGCCGGTGGGTGCCGTCATCGTCGCCCCCTCAGGCGCCGTCGTGGCGCGGGCCGGCAACCGCACCCGCGAACTGAACGATCCCACCGCCCATGCCGAAATCCTCGCCATCCGGGCAGCTTGCGCGGCCATCGGCTCCGAGCGCTTGCCGGGCCATGATCTCTATGTAACGCTGGAGCCTTGCGCGATGTGCGCCAGTGCCATTGCGGCGGCGCGCATTTCCCGGCTCTATTATGGGGCCGCCGATCCCAAATCCGGCGGGGTGGCCGTGGGCGCACGGGTGTTCACCCATCCGCAATGCCACCACACGCCCGAGATCTACGACGGTATCGCCGCGACTGAGGCCGAGACCCTGCTCAAGACCTTCTTTCGCGACCGCCGCAGCCCGTCAGAAGAGTGACAGACCGTCCGCCAGAAACGGATGCCGCGCCACAATCGGCGTAACAATCGTCTCGCGCAAAATGGGCTTCAGCTTCTCCGCCAGCGTCGCCGGCATATCCTGCAATATCCCCTTGCGCGCCGTGACGCTGATGGTGCGTGTCAGCGGTGCCATCGGCAATTCGAACACGTCGATCTGATCGGCAAAGCGTCGCGCCCGCATCAAGGCCAGCGGCGTCAGGATCGACCACCCCGCCCCCTGCCCCACCAATGCCAGAATGGAATGGTAGCTGTCCAACTCGAACCGGTGCGGCATGCTCAGGTTTTGCCGCGCCAGATGCGAGGAAATAAGCCGCCCCATGTAATGCCGCTGCGTATATTGAATGAGAGGCAGACGCTTCAACTGCCGCAGCACGTCGCGCTCGGGCCGGATCACGCCGCGCGGCGCCACCACGGCAAAGCCTTCGCGCAACACCGGATGCACCTCGACCCAGTCCGCCTCGCCCCCCAGTTCGGCCGCCACGATCACATCCAGCGACCGCGCATCCAACTGATCATAGAGATGATGGCTCGCCCCCGTTTCCAGCAGAAACTGACAGCCTTTCAACTCACCCGCCATATGGGTCAAGAGCTGCGGCGTCACATCCGCCTCCAGATCCTCGATCATGCCCAGCCGGAACCGCGTCAGCGTCGAGAGATGCGACATCGCAAGCTCGGCCCGCGCCTGCGCCGCTTCGTTCAGGATGGCCAGTGCGCGCCGGTGCATGATCTCGCCCGCAGGCGTCAGGCGAATGGGCCGGGCGTTGCGCTGCAAGAGCGTGGCCCCCACCGCCCCTTCGAGATTGGTCAATTGCTGGCTGACCGCCGACGGGCTCGCCCCCAGCCGCCGCGCAGCCGCAGAGATCGACCGCTCATCGGCCGCCGCCATGAACACCTCGATCCCCCACAGGGTTATCCGCCCCGGGCTATCGACCATTTCGACCTATTTGCCCAGCTTCGACAGCTTGTCTTGCAGTTCGGCGAGCTGTTTCTTGATGTCGTCCAGCCCCTCCTTGCTGTCCCCGGCTGCACTCTCGGACTGTGGCGCGCTCGTGCCCATGCCCTTGAACCCACCGGTCATCGCCTTCATGAAGGCCTCTTGCTGCGCGCGCATGGCCTCCATGCCGGGCATCGCGGCCAGGGGGTTGGCCTTGGTCATGTTTTCCAGCATCTTCGACTGACCGTCGCGCAGCATCTCGAAACTGGCTGCCAGAAACTCGGGCACGACGCTGGTGGCCTGTGTGGTATAGCTGCGCACCAGATCGTTCAGCACATTGATCGGCAGCACGCTTTCACCCCGGCTCTCGTGCTCGGCAATGATCTGGAGCAGGTATTGCCGTGTCAGATCATCCCCGGATTTGAGGTCGATGATCTGTACCTCGCGCCCTTCGCGGATGAACTCGGCAATATCCTCGAGGGTCACGTAATCCGATGTTTCGGTATTATACAGCCGCCGGCTGGCATAGCGTTTGATCAGCAGCGGTTTTTTGGAGTCGGCCAAGGGGTATCCTCCCGGAGAATGCAGCGCTGCAGCATAGCTTAGACACAAGCGCCACAAAAAGAAAGGGCGAGCCGCAAGGCTCGCCCGTCACAGTCCATACCCCTCAAGGGAGGGGATGAGGGTATGGCTCTGCTATTCTTACTTGGCCGCTGCGGTTGCCTTCTGGGTCGCTGCGGTCACGTCGTCTGCGGCTTTCTTGACAGCCTTGGTGGCGTCTTCCTGGATGGTCTTGCCAGCAGCCAGCATCAGTTCGACGGTTTCCATCTGAACTTTCTTGGCAACTTCTGCGAAGGCGGCCATGTTCTCGGCGGCCACTTCGGCATTGGCCGATGCGAAATCGGTCATCGCCTTGGCGTAATCAGCGGGCTCTGCCTTGGCCTTGGACATTTCGCTCAGCTTGGCGAGCGTGTCTTTGGTCCACTTGTTCGAGATCTCGGCCGACTTCTCAGCAGCGGTCAGAGCCACGCCCGAGAGCTTCTCGCTCAGGGTTGCCTGGTTCTTGAACGCGTCTTCCAGAGCTTTGGTGTCAACCGGGAATGCGCCCATGACGTCTTTGAACATCGCGGTGAAATCTTGTGCTTTTGCCATTGGTTCGGTCCTTTCGGCTGTGGCGGAACATCCCGCCGTTTCTGCAACTGCAACAAGATATACATGCTGCAGTGCAGCAATTCAAGCTTTTTCTGCACTGCAGCATTTTTTCTGGGTGCTCAAGAAAAAGGCTAAAAGATCAAAGCGTTGCCTTTTTCCGCACATAGGTTCCGGGGGCCGGGGCCAGTGGCGGGTGCTCCGAATCGCCCGGTTCGCGCCCCGCGATCATCTTGCCTGACCGCTTGGCCAGCCACGATTCCCAGCGCGGCCACCATGACCCGGCAGTATACTCCGCCCCCTGCATCCAGGCCTCGGCATCGCCCGTCAGATCGGGGTTCGTGTAATGCCCGTATTTCTTCTTGGTTGGCGGATTGACGATGCCCGCGATATGCCCTGATTCCGAGACGATAAAGGTCCGGTCCTTGGCCCCGGTCTGCTGGAACCCGCGATAGCAGTCCTTCCAGGCCGCGATATGGTCGGTCTCGCAGGTGATCGACATGAGGGGCACCTTGACGTCGCGGATATGCAACCGCTCACCGCAGAGCTCGAAACCGTCCGTCACGAATTGGTTGCCCTGGCACAGGCCGCGCAGATATTGCATCGTCATCTTGCCCGGCAGGTTCGCCCCATCGCCATTCCAGTAGAGCAGGTCAAACGCAGGCGGCGCCTCGCCCATCATGTAGCTGCGCACGGCGGGTTGATAGATCAGATCGCGCGAACGCAGGAACGACATCGTGCGTCCCATGATGAACGACCGCAAGACGCCCTGCTGCGCCACCTCTTCTTCGATTCCGTCAATGAAATCGTCCTGCAGGAAGGGCGTGAATTCCCCCTGCTCGGCAAAATCCGTGAGCGCGGTAAAGAACGTGGCGGATTTGATCGATTTGTCGCCCCGCTTGGCCATCAGCGCCAGCGTCAAATGCAGCGTGGTGCCCGCGATGCAATAGCCCACCGCGTTCACCTCTTTCTGCCCGGTGATCGCCTTGGCCTCGCGAATCGCGGTCAGAAAGCCATCCTCGATGTAATCCTCCATGCCGACCTCGGCGTGGCTGGCATCGGCATTGACCCAACTCGCGACAAACAGCGTGTAGCCCTGATCCACCACCCATTTGATCAGAGAGTTATCGGGCTTGAGATCAAGAATGTAGAACTTGTTGATCCAGGGCGGAAAGATCACGATCGGAATCTCATGCACCTGCTCGGTCGTGGGGCTGTATTGAATCAGCTCCATCATCCGGTTGCGATACACGACCTCTCCCTGCGTGGTGCCGATATTCTCCCCCAGCTGAAACGCCTTGTCATCCGCCAGCCGCACCACCAGTTCGCCGTTGTTGGCCTCGAGATCCGCGATGAGGTTCTCCAACCCCTTGACCAGACTTTCGCCCTCCGTTGCGACCGCGCGCTCGAGAGCATCGGGATTGGTGCCCAGGAAATTCGTGGGCGACATCATGTCGATGATCTGATGCGCGAAGTAATCCAGCCGCCGCTTGTCCTTGGGCGGCAGGTCATCGACATCGCCCACCGCTTTCTCGATGGCCTGCGCGTTAAGGGCGTATTGCTGCTTGATGTATCTGAAATAGGGATGCGTGTTCCACAACGGGTTGGCAAAGCGCTTGTCGCCCGCCAAGGGATCGGGCGCGTCCTCCTCGGTCACTGGCTCGCCGCGCAGCATCACCTGCTGCGCTTCCAGAAAATGCCGCACCGACTTGCCCCAGTATTCCAGCTGCTGCTCATAGATCTTGCCGGGGTTCTCGATGGCCTCGGCCCAATAGGATTTCGCCGCCTTGGCAAAAAGCTCCTGATTGGGGCCGTTCAATGTCGGATTGGCCGGGTTGCGCGCCGCGAGCGCCTGGATCAACCGCTGCGACAACTGTTCGACCTTGGCAAGGTTTTCGTTGAGCTTTTCTAGATTTTGCCCTGCGACATCGTCTTGCGTTGCCATTTTTTATATTTCCCCTTAACATTTTCTGCTATGCAGCATAGCGTCACGCTGACCGGAGGGGATCGTGTGACGGGTAAACCGGGCCCCTGGCCCGAACAGGAGACGAACATGCGCTACATGGCCACATACGACCTGATGGAATCCCTCCGAAATACCAATCAATGGCTGGGTGCCTCCGCCCTCTCGCTTGCATCCTATCCGCTTTTCAGTGTGGTGCCAAACCCTGCTTTGCAATGGTTGGCCGCCTGGGGCGAAGTGACCGAGCGCAGCTTCAAGCGCATGGTGGCCAAGCCCGACTGGGGCATTCGCACCTTTACCCATGAGGATGGGCGCGATCACCTCGTCAACATCGAAACTGTCGTCTCGCGCCCCTTTGGCGACCTGATTCATTTCAAGGTCGCAGGCCGCGAAGAGCAGCCGCGAAAGATCCTGCTTGTCGCCCCCATGTCGGGCCATTACGCAACGCTGCTGCGCTCGACCGTGAAATCGCTGATCGTGAATTGCGAGGTTTACGTCACCGACTGGCATAACGCACGCGATATTCCCGTGTCCGAGGGCAAGTTCGACATCGAGGATTACACCCTCTACCTTGTCGATTTCATGAAGGCGCTTGGCCCGGACGTCAACGTGATCGCGGTCTGCCAACCCGCGCCGCTCACGCTGGCCGCCACCGCCTATCTGGCCGAACTCGACCCCGAGGCGCAGCCCAGCACGCTGACCCTGATCGGCGGGCCGATCAACCCCGATGCGACCCCGACCGACGTGACCGACTTTGGCCGCCGCGTCACCATGGGCCAGCTTGAGGAAACCATGATCCAGCGGGTCGGGTTCAAGTATAAAGGCGTTGGCCGTCAGGTGTATCCCGGCCTCCTGCAACTTGCCTCTTTCATGTCGATGAATGCCGAGCGCCATTCCACGGCCTTCTCGGATCAGATCCTGCGCGTCGCAGGCGGCGAAGCCTCTGACAACGACGCCCACAACCGCTTTTACGATGAATATCTCGCGGTGATGGACATGACCGCCGAATTCTACCTGTCGACGGTGGAGCGCATCTTCAAGGGTCTTGAAATCGCGCAGAACCGCTTTGTCGTGAATGGGCATCAGGTCGATCTGGGCAAGATCACCCGCGTCGCGGTCAAGACCGTCGAAGGCGGCAAGGATGACATCTCGGCGCCCGGTCAATGCGTGGCCGCGCTCGATCTCTGCACCGGCCTGCCCGACAGCCTCAAGGCCAGCTATCTGGAACCCGAGGCCGGGCATTACGGCATCTTCGCCGGCCGCTCGTGGCGCAACAATATCCGGCCGCTCGTGCTCGATTTCATCGACGCCAACGCGCGCAAGAGCCCCAAACCGGCGAACAAGAACGCCCGCGCAACGGGCTAAGGCCCGAGGCGGCGGGCCACCCCCGCCGCCAAACCGCTCAGGCGTCCACCCGCCGTTGCAGCACCAGCGGCTGCCGCAGCCAGCCCCGCAGCGCCGCGATCGTGGTATCGGGCTGTTCCAGCACCGGCAAATGCCCCGCCCCCGGCACCACCACCAGATTGGCGTAAGGGATGAGATCGGCCATGAACCGATGCCGCTTGACCGGCGTCAGCCCGTCCTCTTCCCCGCACATCACCAGCACCGGCACCTGACAGCGCCGCAACACAGCCTGATAATCGCGCCGTCGTTGCAGGGCCCGCGTCTGCCGGATGATCACCTCAGGCCCGAGCGCCTCGGCCATGCGTACGACCTCGGCCATCACCTCCGCCCGTCGAGGCCCGGACGCCAGATACTCGGGCCGCAGCAGCATCTGCACCGCCTCGGCCATCGCCCCGGTCCGAAGCTTGATGATGAATGGCTCATAGGCTGTGGCCGATTGCGGCGTTTCGGCCAGCGAATTGGTATCCATCAGCGCCAATCGCGTCACCCGATCCGGGGCGCGGCGCAGGATCTCCATTGCCACGATCCCGCCCATCGACAGGCCCGCCAAGGCAAACCGGCGCGGCAGCACATCGAGCAGGTCCGACGCGATTTCCTCGATCCGGTCCCCACCCGTAATCGGCGCCACGGTCACGGCCATATCGGGGCTCAAGGCCGTGATCTGCGGCGCGAACAGCCGCGCATCGCACATCATTCCGGGCAGAAACACCACCGGTTCACTGCTCATCCGTCATCCCCGCCTTTGACCCGTCACATATGAAACCACACGCAGAACAGCATGACACCAGATACAAGCCCCCGACAAGAGCCTCACCCGCTCACCTCTGCCAGCGCCGCGCCAATCAGCGCCAGACACTCCGGGTTTGAGAAGCGGTGATCCGCCCCCTTGACCAGCGTCAGCCGCATATCCGGTCCCGTGGCATGGTCCAATAGCTGCAACGCCACCGACATATCCACATCATTGTCGCAGGTGCCTTGCAGAAATCGAACAGGAAAGGGCAAATCGAGCGGGCTGCGCAAAACCAGATTGTCGCGCCCCTCCTCGATCAATCGCCGTGTGATGATGTAGGGCGCACCATACTCCGACGGCAGCGCAACCTGCCCCGCCTCCAGCAACGCGCGTCGCTGTTCCGCGTCAAATCCGCCCCACATGCTGTCTTCGGTGAAATCCGGCGCGGCGGCGATTGTTACCAGCCCCGCCACCCGCTCCGGCATTGATCGCGCCAGCAAGAGCGAAATCCACCCCCCCATCGACGAGCCGACAAGAACCTGCGGACCCTCCGTGAGACCTGCGATCACGGCGCGCGCGTCCGCTGCCCAATCGCCGATCGCACCATCCTCAAAACGGCCAGAGGATTGCCCGTGCCCGGAATAATCGAACCGCAGGAATGCCCGCCCCTCCGCGCGCGCCCAGTCCTCAAGCCAGAGCGCCTTGGTGCCCTCCATGTCCGACTTGAACCCGCCAAGAAACACAACGCCAGGACCGGCACCGGCGCTCCGGTGATAGGCCAGCCTGCGGCCTTCCGGCCCGTCGAGATATTCAGGGTCCGCCATCCCATCCTCCGTATTCGCAGTGGCGCGATCATGCACGCCCCGAACCGAAGGATCAAACCGGATTTATCGCGCGGCGCTCAGCCGCCGATATAGGCACCACGACGCGGACGATAGAACACCTTCTGATTGTGCAACCGCCCCAACAGATCATGGATCTGGCGCAGGGTCTCGTCCTTGCCATCCAATCCGTCCGACGTGCGGTCCGGCTGCACCGACAAATCCGCCTTGGTCTTGAGCAAGGCACTCTCGATCAGGTCCATATCCGCGACCGACAACTCAAAATTCGAATTATACTTCGGCATTTTTCGACCCTCGCTTGGTTGCCCGCGCAAGAATCTTGCGCGTCCGATATACGGCATTTAGGGCCTCAAATGCGACCTGTCCACAGGTTTTTTCTGCACTGCGACAAAAGGGGAAACGTATGCTTTTGCATGCAAAATTCAGTGCCAAAACGCACTCCTATTGACCTTGCGCGCCCGAACGGGCATGTGACGGGGACCAAACCCGCAACCGGGCGTTCCGTGGGCGCCAAACCGACGAGGAGCCAAGCAGATGGCCCAGATTTCCCTTACCTTTCCCGATGGCAATGCGCGCGAGTACAGCGCAGGCGTGACCCCCGCCGAAGTGGCCGCCAGCATTTCACCGTCATTGGCCAAACGCGCGATTTCCGCGCATGTGGATGGCGCGCATTGGGATCTGCAATGGCCCATCGACCGCGACGCGGCCATCAGCATCAATACGATCAAGGACGAGGCCCCGGCGCTCGAACTCATCCGCCACGATCTTGCACATATCATGGCCCGCGCCGTTCAGGAAATCTGGCCCGATGTGAAGGTCACGATCGGTCCGGTCATCGCGAATGGCTGGTATTACGATTTCGACCGCGCCGCGCCCTTCACCCCCGAAGATCTCGGCCTGATCGAGAAAAAGATGAAAGAGATCATCAACCTGCGCGATCCCGTGCGTACCGAAATCTGGGACCGCGACCGCGCGATCCAGCATTATCGCGACACCGGAGAGCCCTACAAGATCGAGCTGATCGAGGCCATTCCCGGCACCGAGCCGCTGCGCATGTATTGGCACGGCGATTGGCAGGATCTCTGCCGGGGTCCGCATCTGCAGAACACGGGGCAAGTGCCCGCGGACGCCTTCAAACTCATGAGCGTGGCCGGTGCCTACTGGCGCGGCGACAGCACGCGGCCCATGCTGCAACGCATCTACGGTGTCGCGTTCCAGAACCGCGACGCGCTCAAGGATTATCTCACCTTTCTCGAAGAGGCCGACCGCCGCGACCACCGCAAACTGGGCCGCGAGATGGACCTCTTTCACATGCAGGAAGAGGCGCCCGGTCAGGTCTTCTGGCACCCGAACGGCTGGGCCGTCTACACCACGCTTCAGGATTACATGCGCCGCCAGCAACGTCGCGGCGGTTATGTCGAGGTGAACACGCCCCAGGTGGTCGACCGCAAGCTGTGGGAGAAATCCGGCCACTGGGAAAAGTATCAGGAAAACATGTTCATCGTCGAAGTGGACGAGGATCACGCCCGCGAAAAGGCCGTGAACGCGCTCAAGCCGATGAATTGCCCCTGCCACGTGCAGATTTTCAATCAGGGTCTCAAATCCTACCGTGACCTGCCCCTGCGCATGGCCGAATTCGGCTCTTGCAACCGCTATGAACCCTCGGGGGCGCTGCACGGCATCATGCGCGTGCGCGGCTTTACCCAGGACGACGCGCATATCTTCTGCACCGAGGATCAGATCGAATCGGAAACGGCCCGCTTCATCGCCTTCCTGTCGGGCATCTACGCCGATCTGGGCTTCCCGAATTTCGAGGTTCTGTTCTCTACCCGCCCCGACGTGCGCGCCGGGTCGGACGAGGTTTGGGACAAGGCCGAAGCGGCCCTCCTGTCCGCCACCCGCGCCGCCGGCATCGAACCCAAGGTTAACCCAGGCGAAGGCGCGTTCTACGGGCCCAAGCTGGAATTCACCCTGACCGACGCCATCGGGCGCAAATGGCAATGCGGCACGCATCAGGTGGATTTCGTCCTGCCCGAGCGGCTGGATGCAAATTACATCGGCACCGATGGGGCCAAACATCGCCCCGTGATGTTGCACCGCGCCGTCCTCGGCAGCTTCGAGCGCTTCATCGGCATCCTGATCGAGGAACACGCGGGCCGCCTGCCCTTCTGGATGGCCCCGCGTCAGGTGGTGGTCGCCTCCATCGTGTCCGAGGCGGACGACTACGTTACAAAAGTCGCCCAGAACCTTACAGACCTTAACATCCGCGCCGAGGCCGACACCCGCAACGAAAAGATCAATTACAAGGTCCGCGAGCACTCTCTGGCCAAGGTTCCGGTGATCCTGGCCTGTGGTCCGCGCGAGGTCGAGGATGGCACCGTGTCCCTGCGCCGTCTGGGCGAAAAGGACAGCCGCATCGTGCCGCTGGATCAGGTCGCGGCGGAACTGGCGCGCGAGGCGACGCCGCCCGACCTGTTGTAATTGCAGGGAAATTCAGCGCTGCGCGGGATCAGAGGCAACCCGCACAAGCCGCGTAAGGCTGCCAAGGCTCTCGCGTTGGCGGCCCTCCGCGTCGAAATTCGCAGGGTCCAGCCAGAATGAAAACGCCTCTTTCAGCGCGGGCCATTCAGCGTCAATCGCGGCAAACCACGCCGTGTCGCGATTGCGCCCCTTGACCACCGTCGCCTGCCGGAAAATCCCCTCATAACTCAGCCCCAACCGCTGCGCCGCCCGTCGCGACGGCATGTTGAGCGCGTCGCATTTCCACTCGAACCGGCGATAGCCCGCCTCAAAAGCCCATTGAATCAAAAGGAAAATCGCCTCTGTCGCAGCGCGCGTCCGCTGGAGGGACGGGGCAAAATTGATATGCCCCACCTCAATAGAGCCTGCCTGCGGCGTGATCCGCAGATAGCTGGCAACGCCCCCCACATGCCCTGTGTCGAGGTCGGTAATGACATAGAACAGCGGATCATTCCCCGCCGCCATTTCCCGCGCCCATCGGTGCAACTGCGCTGACGAGGAAAACGGCCCATAGGGCAGATAGTCCCAGATCGCATCATCTACCGAAAACGCGCGGTGCAAATCCGCCGCGTGTCGATCCGCATCCAGACGTTCCAGGCGCGCGTATCGCCCGATCAGCGACGTTCCATCCGGTGCCGGCGGTGGGGTCCAGTTCAACAGCTTTGGCCCAACTGGCCGGTTTTGCGTCATTTTTTCGGGCCTTGCACAAATACCTTGACGCGACATTGCCTCAATATCGCGTCAAGGGAAAGCCCCGCCTAGTCCTGCGGAATGAGCCGCAGGCCCAGTTCCATCAACTGATCGCTCGTCGGGTCCGACGGCGCGTTCATCATCAGATCCTCGGCCCGCTGGTTCATCGGGAACATGATGACCTCGCGGATGTTCGAGGTGCCCGCGAGCAGCATCACGATCCGGTCGATCCCCGCCGCACAGCCGCCATGCGGCGGCGCCCCGTATTGAAAGGCGTTGACCATGCCGCCAAAGCGCTTGCGCACCTCTTCCTCGCCATAGCCTGCCAGCTCGAACGCCTTGATCATGATGTCGAGCTTGTGGTTGCGGATCGCGCCCGAAACCAGCTCATAGCCATTGCAAGCGAGGTCATATTGATACCCCAGAACCTTGAGCGGATCGCCATTCAGCGCCTCGATCCCACCCTGCGGCATCGAGAAGGGGTTGTGCGAGAAATCAATCTTGCCAGTGGTCTCATCGGCCTCATACATCGGGAAATCGACAATCCAGGCAAAGGCATAGCGGTTCTGATCCGTCAGACCCAATTCATCGCCAATGACCGTGCGCGCCTTGCCCGCAACCCGTTCAAAGGCCGCAGGCTTGCCCCCGAGGAAGAACGCGGCATCGCCCACGCCAAGCCCAAGCTGCGTGCGAATGGCCTCGGTGCGCTCAGGGCCGATGTTCTTGGCAAGCGGCCCTGCGGCCTCCATCGCGCCATCGGCCTCCCGCCAGAAGATATACCCCATCCCCGGCAGGCCCTCTTTCTGGGCAAAGGCGTTCATGCGGTCGCAGAACTTGCGGCTGCCACCGGTGGGGGCCGGAATGGCGCGAATTTCTGTGCCGTCCTGCTCCAAGAGCTTGGCGAAAATGGCAAAGCCGGATCCGCGGAAATGGTCGGACACGTCCTGCATCTTGATCGGATTGCGCAGGTCGGGCTTGTCCGTGCCATACCAAAGCGCTGAATCCGCATAGGAAATCTGCGGCCACGCCTCGGGCGCATCGACTGTCTTGCCGCCGCCAAACTCCTCGAAAACGCCCGCAATCACCGGCGCTATGGTGTCGAACACGTCCTGCTGACCGACAAAGCTCATTTCCATGTCGAGCTGATAGAAATCCGTGGGCGAGCGGTCGGCGCGCGGGTCTTCATCGCGGAAACAGGGGGCAATCTGGAAATACTTGTCAAACCCACTGACCATGATCAACTGTTTGAATTGCTGCGGTGCCTGCGGCAGGGCATAGAACTTGCCCGGATGCAAACGGCTTGGCACCAGAAAGTCGCGCGCCCCCTCGGGGCTCGAGGCCGTGATGATCGGCGTCTGAAACTCGCGGAAGCCCTGATCCCACATGCGGCGGCGCATCCCCGCCACCACATCCGAGCGCAGGGTCATGTTGCGCTGCATTGCCTCGCGGCGCAGGTCGAGATAGCGATAGCGCAGGCGCGTTTCCTCGGGGTATTCCTGATCGCCGAACACCTGAAGCGGCAATTCGGCGGCAGAGCCGAGCACTTCCATGTCCCGAATGAACACCTCGATTTCGCCGGTCGGGATCTTGGGGTTGATCAGCCCCGCGTCGCGCGCCTTCACCACACCATCGATTCGGATGCAATATTCGCTGCGCAGCTTTTCCACCTGCGCAAAAACCGGGCTGTCAGGGTCACAGATGAGCTGCGTCACGCCATAGTGATCGCGCAGGTCGATGAAAAGAACCCCGCCATGATCGCGGATACGGTGCACCCATCCGGAAAGGCGGACATCGGCGCCCACGTCCGATTTGGTCAGGTCTGCGCAGGAATGGCTGCGATATGCGTGCATGTTGGCTCTCCGGTCCCGGCTCGGGGCGTTGATCTTGGGTTCGGGCCGATACACCTTGGTGGGCCGGCAAAGTCAAGGGCGTGGGGCGATGCACACCGCAAAACCGTTTACACAAAGGGCAATCTGCGCAAAAATACCTGCCACACGAGCAGGCAGACCCGGGAACGCGGGAAGTAGGACCGGTTTGGTACACCGTTGAAATGCGCCGTTTGGGCGCGCGGACATGGGGTGTGACATGTGGACCAAGGCTCTCGATGGGTTGCTGACCCATTTTTTCAAAAGCGGATCTTTGCGCGTGACCTATCCCGATGGGACCACGCGGACCTATGGGGCGGGGGGCGACGGCGTGGCTGTCACGCTGCACGACCCGACCCTGCCCCGCCGCATCGTGCTCTCACCTGACCTGGCGGCGGGTGAAGGCTATATGGACGGCTCGCTGACCATCGAGGGCGATGATCTATACGGCTTTCTCAGCCTCGCCATTCGCAACATCGGCGCGCAAGGGCAGCCGTGGTTTCGCCGCCCGCTTGAGGCGCTGCGCTGGTTCAAGCGGCGTCTGGATCAGTTCAACCCGGCGGCGCGCTCACGCGCCAATGTGGCGCATCATTATGATCTCTCGGGCGAGCTTTACGATCTCTTCCTTGATGCCGACCGGCAGTATTCCTGCGCCTATTTCGCCCGTCCCGACATGACGCTGGAAGAGGCACAAGCCGCCAAGAAGGCGCATATCGCGGCCAAGCTGTTGATCGAGCCGGGTATGCGCGTGCTCGACATCGGCTGTGGTTGGGGCGGCATGGGTCTGACGCTGGCGCGGGATTTCGGCGCGCAGGTGACGGGTGTCACCCTCTCGCAAGAGCAACATGCGATTGCCAATCAGCGCGCACAAAAGGCAGGGCTGGCGGACAAGGCGCGGTTTCACCTGATGGATTACCGCGATGTGAAGGGGCAGTTTGACCGCATCGTATCGGTGGGCATGTTCGAGCATGTCGGCGTGCCGCACTATGATGCGTATTTCGCCACGGTCGAGCGGCTGCTGGCTCCGGATGGCATCGCACTTATTCACACCATCGGGCGCGCGGGGCCGCCGGGCGCGACAAGCCCCTGGATCACCAAGTATATTTTTCCGGGCGGTTATTGCCCTGCGATGTCCGAGACGATGGCAGCGGTGGAGCGGCACAAACTGGTCACAACGGATGTCGAGGTGTGGCGCCTGCATTACGCAGAGACCCTGCGCATCTGGCGCGAGCGATTCGAGGCCAACATAGAGAGCGCGCGCGCTCTCTATGATGACCGCTTTTGCCGCATGTGGCGCTATTACCTGATCGCGAGTGAACTGACCTTTCGGCTCAACAATCAGGTGGTGTTCCAGTTTCAGTTGACCCCAAAACAGGATGCCGTGCCCCTGACGCGCGATTACCTCTATTGCGACGGCGATGCCGGACTGCGCCACGCCGCCGAATAGGGCGGATCAGGCTGGAACGGGGGCAAGCGCGCGGGCAAACCGCGCCTTCCACAGCGCCTCTTCGTATTCGCCCGCCGCGGTGCTGTCATAGACCACGCCGCCGCCCACGTTGAGGGTGGCGCGCCCGTCCTCGACCATGATCGTGCGGATGGCCACGTTGAACTCGGCCCGCCCATCCGGCGCAGCCCAACCGATGGCCCCGCAATAGATGTCGCGGGCGTGCTGTTCCAGCTCGGCCAAAATCTGCATCGCCCGAAGCTTGGGTGCCCCGGTGATCGAGCCACAGGGAAAGAGCGCGCGCAGGATATCCGACAGGCCCATGCCGGGCATCAGATCGGCGGTAATGAGCGAGGTCATCTGATGCAGGGTCTCGTAGGTCTCGACCGAGAAGAGCTCAGGCACGCGCACCGACCCCGGCACACTTACACGGCTGATGTCATTGCGCAAAAGATCCACGATCATCAGGTTTTCGGCGCGGTTCTTGGCATCCGATTGCAGAAAGAAGCGGCGGCGCGCATCCTCTGCCGCATCCGCGCTACGCGGCTGCGTGCCTTTCATGGGCCGGGTTTCGATCCGCCCGTCCGCGTGGGTGCGAAAGAACAGCTCGGGCGAGCGCGACAGGATCGCAGGCAGGCCCGCCGCCTCGATCAACGCGCCATACCGCACCGGCTGGATGGCGCAGAGGGCCGCATAGAGCGCCTGCGGCGTACCTTGGGCCGTCATACGCAGCGGAAAGGTGAGGTTGGCCTGATAGATGTCGCCCGCACAGATATAGTCATGCACCGCCTCAAAGGCCCGGGCATAACGCGCCTGATCCCAGTCCGGCACAAGATCGCCAAGCGTGGCCGGACCCGCCTTGAGCGGCGCGGCTGGACCGGGCGCGGCAAAGGTTCCAAATTGCAAGAGCGGCAAACGACGACGCGCGGGCATGCAGGACGCCAACCGCGTCTCCAGCGCGTGACCCAGTTCATAGCTGGCAAAACCCGCCAGCCAATAGCCCTCTGCCCGCGCCGCATCAAGCGCCGCAAGTGCACCGGGCACCTCTTCGGGTGTATGAGCCACGATCAGGCGCTCGGCCTGCGCGAACTGGCAGGCGTCGTCGTTGGGACCATGATCGAACCGAATCTGCACGTCGTATCCTCTTGGCAAGTGGACTGTATTTAGGCCCATGATCCACAAAGCACACCCTTAAATGCGTCGGTTCGGGCCAGTTTTGCGGTCACACGCCCCCTTGACAGCCCCTCACCGCCGCGAAACGCTGCCCGCATGTGTTTCTGAGGAGGTGGCACGCATGGAGCGGTGGATCGGTGGCGTTGCCTGCCTCTGGCTCATGGCCTCGGTCGCGGAGGCAGGGCAGGTCTCAATCGGCTTCGAGGGACCGCAAGAAGGACCCGCTCCCATCGAAATGCCCGAGGATGGCTACCGCGTCGTCACCCGCGACATGATGATTTCCTCGGCCAGGAAATCCGGCAATGGCAGCGATGGCCCGAACGAGATCGAAAGCGCGATGAACACGCGCGGCGCAGTGGCAATTCTGCGTGATGCGCCGTTTACCTTCGTATCGCTGGATTGGCAGACAGAAACAGGCGCGCCACAGGTGGTGGTCGAGGGGTATCTGGGGTCGGTGCTGGTTGCACGGGACCGGTTTGTCGCGCGCGGGACATATGACACCTTCACGACCCATCCAGCCGAAGCGCTGCAAGGGCAAGTGATCGACCGGCTGATCCTCTATCCGCAGCGTGACAACCGCGGCATGGGCGCGCTTGACCGCGTCATTCTGGAGGATGCGGCACCGTTGCCCGAAACCTCCTGAGCGCGGCACGGGTTTGCCCCTTGCACCCCGGCCTGTGATGGCTATAACCCCACCAATTTGCGCAGGTGGGCCATCCCCTCCTGCCCTTCCAGCTGCCCGGGGACCGATATGCCGAAAAGAACCGATATTTCATCCATCATGATCATCGGAGCGGGGCCAATCATCATCGGACAGGCCTGCGAATTCGACTATTCCGGTGCTCAGGCCTGCAAGGCGCTGCGCGAAGAAGGGTATCGGGTCATTCTCGTCAACTCCAACCCCGCGACGATCATGACCGATCCGGAATTGGCCGATGCCACCTATATCGAGCCGATCACCCCCGAAGTCGTGGCGCGCATCATCGAAAAGGAACGCCCCGACGCGCTCTTGCCCACGATGGGCGGGCAAACCGGCCTGAACACGGCCCTTGCCGTGGCGGACATGGGCGTGCTGGAAAAATTCGGCGTGGAACTGATCGGGGCCAACCGGCAAGCCATTGAAATGGCCGAAGACCGCAAGCTTTTCCGCGAGGCGATGGACCGTCTCGGGATCGAGAATCCCAAAGCGACCATCGCCAACAACATGGATGAATGCATGGCGGCGATTGATTATGTGGGCCTTCCCGCGATCATCCGCCCGGCCTTTACCCTTGGCGGCACCGGCGGCGGCGTGGCCTACAATCGCGACGATTATATCCACTACTGCAAAACCGGCCTCGATGCCTCGCCCGTCAGCCAGATCCTGATCGACGAGAGCCTCTTGGGCTGGAAAGAATACGAGATGGAGGTCGTCCGCGACAAGGCCGACAACGCGATCATCGTCTGCTCCATCGAAAACGTCGATCCGATGGGCGTGCATACGGGCGATTCGATCACCGTGGCCCCGGCGCTTACGCTCACAGACAAGGAATACCAGATCATGCGCAACGGCAGCATTGCCGTTCTGCGCGAGATCGGGGTGGAAACCGGCGGTTCCAACGTGCAATGGGCCATCAACCCCGAAGACGGGCGCATGGTGGTGATCGAGATGAATCCGCGCGTGTCGCGCTCTTCTGCGCTTGCCTCCAAGGCCACGGGTTTTCCGATTGCAAAGATCGCGGCCAAACTGGCGGTCGGCTATACGCTCGACGAGCTGGACAATGACATCACCAAGGTGACACCGGCCTCTTTCGAGCCGACCATCGACTATGTCGTCACCAAGATTCCACGCTTTGCCTTTGAAAAATTCCCTGGCTCCAAGCCCAACCTGACCACCGCGATGAAATCGGTGGGTGAGGCGATGGCAATCGGCCGCACGATCCACGAGAGCCTGCAAAAGGCGTTGGCGTCGATGGAAACGGGCCTCACCGGGTTTGACGAGGTCGACATCGAGGGGGCCCCTGACAAGGCCGCAATCATCCGCGCGCTTTCCGTCGCCACGCCCGATCGGATGCGCACCATCGCGCAGGCGATGCGCCATGGCCTCAGCGACGACGAAATCAACGCGGCGACCGCCTTTGACCCGTGGTTCCTTGCCCGTATTCGAGAGATTGTCGAGGCCGAAGAGCGCATTCGCCGCGACGGCCTGCCCCTGACCGAAAATGGCCTGCGGCAGCTCAAGATGCTTGGCTTTACCGATGCGCGTCTGGCCAAACTGACGGGGCGCGACGAAGGTCAGGTGCGCCGCGCACGTATCAATCTGGGCGTGCGCGCCGTGTTCAAGCGGATCGACACCTGCGCCGCAGAGTTCGAGGCGCAGACACCCTATATGTATTCCACCTACGAGGCCCCCATGATGGGCGAGGTCGAATGCGAAGCGCGTCCGTCGAACGCCAAGAAGGTCGTCATTCTGGGCGGCGGCCCCAACCGTATCGGTCAGGGGATCGAGTTCGACTATTGCTGCTGTCATGCCTGCTTTGCCCTGTCCAAGACAGGCTATGAAACGATCATGATCAACTGCAACCCCGAGACGGTCTCGACGGATTACGACACCTCGGACCGCCTCTATTTCGAACCGCTGACCTTTGAGCATGTGATGGAGATCCTGACCAAAGAGCAGGAAAACGGCACGCTGCATGGGGTCATCGTGCAGTTTGGCGGACAAACGCCGCTCAAACTCGCGCGGGCGCTCGAAGCCGAGGGGATTCCGATCCTGGGCACCACGCCCGATGCCATTGATCTTGCCGAAGACCGCGAGCGGTTTCAGGCACTTGTGAACAAACTCGGATTGAAGCAACCGCACAATGGCATTGCGAGCACGGACGCGCAGGCGCTTGCCATTGCCGAGGACATCGGCTTTCCGCTGGTCATCCGCCCCTCCTATGTGCTGGGCGGGCGCGCGATGGAGATCGTGCGCGACATGGCGCATCTGGAACGCTACATCGCCGAAGCGGTCGTGGTCTCGGGCGATAGCCCGGTGCTGCTCGATAGCTACCTCTCTGGCGCCATCGAATGCGATGTTGACGCGCTCTGCGATGGCACCCGTGTCCATGTGGCCGGCATCATGCAGCATATCGAAGAAGCGGGTGTGCATTCGGGCGACTCCGCCTGCTCGTTGCCGCCTTATTCGCTGAGCGATGCGACCATTGCCGAGATCAAGAAACAGACCGAGGCCCTCGCGCTCGCGCTCAATGTCGTGGGTCTCATGAACGTGCAGTTCGCGGTCAAGGGCGACGACATCTACCTGATCGAGGTCAACCCCCGCGCCAGCCGCACCGTGCCCTTTGTGGCCAAGGCGACCGATAGCGCCATTGCGTCGATTGCCGCGCGCCTGATGGCCGGCGAGACGCTCGACGCCTTCCCCTTCCGTGGTCCCTACCCCAAGGAAACCAAGCCCGGCACCCTGCCAATGGCTGATCAGATGACGTTGGCCGATCCCAATATGCCCTGGTTCTCGGTCAAGGAGGCCGTGCTGCCCTTTGCCCGCTTCCCCGGCGTGGATACCATCCTTGGGCCGGAAATGCGCTCGACGGGCGAGGTGATGGGCTGGGATGTGTCCTTCCCGCGTGCCTTCCTCAAGGCGCAGATGGGCGCGGGCGTGGACCTGCCCCAGGGCGGGCGCGTGTTCATCTCGATCAAGGATATGGACAAGCAACCGCAGATGATCGAGGCGGCACAAGTGCTGGTCGATCTCGGTTTCGAGATCATCGCGACGCGCGGCACGGCGGCGTTCCTATCCGAGGCAGGCATCACCTGCGAGATCGTGAACAAGGTCTATGAGGGGCGCCCAAATATCGTGGACATGCTCAAGGACGGGCAAATCGCGCTTGTAATGAACACGACCGAAGGCACCCAGGCGGTTGAGGATAGCCGCGAAATCCGCTCGGTCGCGCTCTATGACAAGATCCCCTACTACACGACCATGGCCGGATCGTACGCCGCGGCTCTTGCGATCAAGGCTCGGCAAGAAGGGGAATTGACCGTTATGCCGCTGCAGGGCGGCACGGCCTGACCGGTAAATTCAGTTCAGTAGATTAAGAACGGCGCACCATGGGTGCGCCGTTTTCGTTTCTCAGCCAGGAACAACCATAAAATGTATATACATTGCATAGGCAAAATGATAACCCGAGTTCGGTGAAGGAACACGGCCCATGGCAGACGGATCGCGCAAACAGAAAGAGCGCAAGGATAGCCAGTTGATCCTGCGTATCAACGGCAAGGATCGGGACGATTTCGTTGCGCTCTGCGAGGCTTTGGATACAAGTGCGGCCCGCGAAATCCGCGCCTTCATCCGTAGCTTTGTCGCGGCACATGCGCCGCGAGAGCCTGCAACATCAGAAACAGAGGGCCTCATCGGCGAAAGCACGGATCCCCAACCTCAAAAGCGCAAGTCCAAGCGTGGCAAGAAGCGAAAGTGATCCTCCCCTGATACAGAAACGCTCCATGTCCCGATGCCCGACATTACGCATATCATTTAACAGCAACTCACAACCCCACAGGAAAAAGACCATGTCAGATATCAACGACATTCCCGGCGTCGGCCCCGCCATTGCCCTTGGCCTCGCCGATATCGGCATCACAACCACCCAAGAGCTCAGCAGCGCCGATGTGGCGACCCTGACCAAGGTGCGCGGCATTTCCGAGGCGCGCGCCGAACGGTTCATCGCCGTGGCCAAGATGGTGCTGGTTAGCCCAGAGATGCCCGAGGCGCCCCCTGTGAACCCCAAAGAGGCGAAAGAGAACAAACCCTCCAAGGACACGTCGAAGTCCAAGAAAGAGGGCAGCAAGAAGGGCAAGAAGAGCAAAAAGAAAAAGAAAGACAAGAAGTCGGATAAATCCGGCGCGGACAAGAAGCCCAAGAAAGGCAAGAAAAAGAAGTAACACCAACCTTGCGGCACAAACGGCGGATTTCCACGTTCGCCCGACCTGAGCCTCACCGCGCCGGCACTTTCACGCTTGCGTCCGGCCTGCCACGGAGAGCCGAAAGCGGCGGTGGCGACATGCCCGAACGCCATCGGTATTGTCTGGTTTGGCTCAGGTCATAGCCACACACAGCCGGACACCTCCGGGCACGTTTGGCCTAGCTCACGGGCGTTCCGTCTCGTCATCCCGGTCAATACGACCGCGACAACTGCGGACGACAATCGCTGTGCGTCCCCCTGTTGCGAATTGAAGAATCTCGGCAATTGAGGCAAACAGTTCAACAACAAAGGCCCAAAACAGGGCGGGGCAAACGAGCAAGAGGCACGGGTCATGAAGCAATGGGTGATGTTGGGGGCGGTGCTGGCCTTGGTGGGGTGCGGCGGGGGTGATGGCTATCGCGGGAGCAGCGGTGCGGTCCCGATGGCCAGTGGCCCCATCAACAGCGCGTGCATGCAATCCGACCGCAAGGCCCGCTCTCGTGCCCTCTGCGGCTGTATTCAAGCCGTTGCAAATGACACGCTGAGCAGTGCGCAACAGCGCCGCGCGGTGCGCTTTTACCGCGATCCGCAGGCCGCGCAGGATATCCGGCAATCCAAGCGCCCCGGCGACGAGCGCTTCTGGGATGCCTACAGCGCATATGCGCAACGCGCCGAGCAGGTCTGTCGCTAGCCTCTGCCGGTCAGGGATACGACACCACCCGAAATACAGCCCCAAACGTTGATCATCCCCCTCACCAAAGGGCCGCTTAAGTCTTGCTTTGCAACAATAATACCGTTATGGTTGTTTTATTGCGAATATAGTATTCCTTAAATAGTATCTTCGGACGAAGCACACCTGTGCCGGATCACTCCGGGCAGATCGGAGCCTTGGGATGCCATTCACTCTGTCGATCGAGAGCGTCGAGGGACCCTCCTTTACTGCCGCGCATTTCGGTGGAAACCTGCTTGCGACCCGCGATGTCGTCGGGGAGGATGGCACATTTCCGGACACCGCAGCCACGCTCGGGATTGCCCACCTGCGCTACCCCGGCGGCGCACTGACCGAGGAATGCGCCTGCATCTACGAGGCGGATCGCCTGTCTGACCCGCCGCGCGAGGATGACGAAGACCCGGTCCAGACCTCTGTCACCGAAATGTTCCGCTATGCGTCCGAGGCTGGCATCGCTCTGACCATCGTCCTGCCGACCCGTGACTTTCTGGCCGATGACACCGATGCGCATGGTCATCGTTTTGCCGCTGTGGACGAAACCGCGGTCCGCAACTTCATCGCGGATATTGCGAATGGCAATTTCGGCCCGGCCCCAACGATTCAGGCCTTTGAAATCGGCAATGAATATTGGGGCAGCGGCGAAATGACCACGCTCGAGTATGGTCGGCTGGCCTCTGAGATGGCGCTGATCATCGACGACGAAATGTCCCGGCATCCCGAAAGCCCTCAGTTTGCGGACACCGATATTCTCGTGCAAATGGGCACGAACAACGGGCAGTCGAATTTGTCCGACCTGTTTGAGGGCACGGGCACGGAACAACTCGCTTCCGTGAACGAGATGTTCGGCCTGTCCCTGTCCGAGGCGGATTACATCTATTCTTCAGGCGAGGTCGCATGGTCCAAGGTGAATAACGCCATCCTCGTCGACCAGTTCGACACCGAGGCCGAGCGCGCGGCAGTGGATGGCGTTGTCGCGCATATCTATTCACGTGGCGAAGATGTGCCCGGCAGCCGGACATTTGAATTGTCCCAGATCGATGATACCTGGCTCGATCAAATGCCAGAGCTGAAAATCTATGCGACGGAGTGGAACCTCAAGCGAACGGTCGGAGAAACACGCGAAGAGGAATTCGGCCTGAAGCAGGCCCATGAAATGCTCAACATCGTTGAGGCGTTTCACTGGGGCGGGGTCGATGCCGCGCATGTCTGGGCGCTACAACTCAACAGTCGGACCGCCCTGGCCGAAGTCGAGGGTGACGCCGAGATGCGCATTGCGGGGGAAATGTTCCGGCTTATGAACGATGTTCTGCCCGGCACTCGGCCTCTGGCGCTCGCAGGGAGCGAAGGCCGCGAGACCGAAGTGCAAGGCACCACCGCAGATGTACACAGCTTCTATGCCCAAGACCGCCTCGTGACCTTTATCGCCTCAACCTCTGACGGGACCGAGGAACAGATTGTCGATTTCAACAATCTGGTGGCCAACCCGGGCCAGGTCACGATCACGAGACTCGGGGTGGCCGAGGGGGAAAACCCCACGTTCACATCGGCGGAGCCTCGGATCACCCAAGAAGATGCCGATACACTCTTGGACGATGGCATTCTGATCGCGGATCTCGCCCCTCGGGAAATCCTGATGATCGAGATGACCAATCCCGTCTATACCGACGCGGTTCTGGAGATTGCGGAAAACGATCAGCCGGACGATGATCCAGTCCTGCCCACGCTCCCCCCCGAAGAGCCGCCACAAGACCAGGACAGCGCACCGGATCAGAGCGCTGACGATGAGGACAGGGATGACAGCGGATTGATGTCCACTCTGCTCGGCGTGCTCCCGCTCTTGTTCTTTGCGGGATAGACGGGCCTGCCCCTACGCCTTGAGCCGATACCCCGTCGCCAACATGCGCCACGCAATAAGGCAAACCGACAGCGTCGCCGCCGCGCCTACGGTCAATCCGAGCAGAGGGTCGCTGTCAGACACCCCGATCACCCCATAGCGGGCACCGTCGATGAAATAGAAAATCGGATTGAAATGCGTGACCGTGTAGAGCACGGGCGGCAGCGCCTCGACCGAGTAGAAAGTGCCCGACAAGAAGGCGAGAGGGGTCACGATGAAATTGGTGATCGCCGCCATCTGATCGAACTTGTTGGCAAAGATCCCCGCGACGATGCCGATCCCGCTCAGAAACCCGGCCCCGAGCAGCACAAAGCAAAGCGCCCACAGTGGATGCGCAAGCCCGATCCCGAGAAAGACCCATAGGCCAAGCCAGATCGCGACAGCCACCAGCAGACCACGTCCCACACCCCCCGCCAGATAGCCCAATACCAGCTCGCCCGCCGAGAGCGGCGGCATCAGGGTGTCCACGATATTGCCCTGCACCTTTGAGATGACAATGGACGAAGAGGTGTTGGCAAAGGCATTCTGAATGACCGTCATCATCAGAATGCCGGGCGCGATGAAGGTGGTAAAGGCAACGCCCATGACATCGCCACGAGCCGGACCGATAGCGATGGTGAAGATCAGCAGAAAAAGACCTGCCGTGACCAGCGGCGCAAGGATGGTCTGGGTCCAAACCGCCATGAAACGGCGTGTTTCACGCTCTGCCAGCGTGGCCAACCCAAGCCAGTTGACGCGCCCGAACCGCCGCGCGCCCATTGCCGCCATGACGGGCGATCCATCCTCTCGCGTGTGCTCTGTCATTTGCTGCTCCTTGCCTCGGTGGTCCGGCTCTTTTGCGCGTGTTTCCACCACTATGTGCCACCTGCCCACGATTCGATGCCTTGTAACTCACACGCCAGTGACTAGAATAGGGGCTTGATCAGATTTGCAAGGCGGCGGGCCCGGGGCCCGGTCCGCCTTTTGACCGAAGGAAGCCCCGATGTCCTGGAACGACGAACGCGTTGAAATGCTCAAGAAGATGTGGGGAGAGGGTCAGTCTGCAAGCCAGATCGCCAAGGAATTGGGCGGCGTCACCCGCAATGCGGTGATCGGCAAGGTGCATCGCCTTGGCCTGTCCAACCGCAATGGCACGGGCCCGACAGCGGCCCCTGCCCCGAACACGCCCGAGACCAAGGCAAAACCGGCCGCTGCCAAGGTTGCCGAAGCCCCCAAGCCCGCGCCCAAGCCCGCGGCAAGGGTAGAGGAACAGCCGGAGCCAGCAAACGAACCTGCTGTCGTGGCCCCGATCAGTCGGATCAAGGCAATCATTCCCGCAGGCCAACCCCTGCCCCCGCAGCCCTCGGCCAACGAAATCGACCCCGAGGCACTGGCCAAGGTGAGCGAGATCGAGAAGAAGGCCAAGAAGCTCACTCTTATGGAATTGACAGAGCGCACCTGCAAATGGCCGGTGGGCGATCCCGCCACGCCCGATTTCTGGTTTTGCGGCCTGCCGGTGCAATCGGGCAAGCCTTATTGCGAAGCGCATGTAGGGGTGGCGTTCCAGCCCATGAGCAGCCGCCGAGACCGCAAGCGCTAGAACAGCGTCCGAAACGCCCTTAATCCGACGGTTTCAGATCGCTTGCCGTATCCACATCGCGCAAGCGGTCGACAAACGCGATGCGTGCGCCCGGCAGTGTTTTGATCGTATCGCCGAGAGCATCCGCAGTTGACCAGCGGACCCCCTGAAAAAGCGTCGGCGCGACAGGCCGCGCCCGTTTCAGACCAACCAGCCAATAGCCGCCGTCCATCGCCGGGCCGAACACCGCGTCGTTGCGTCCAAGCGCCGAAAAGGCCCGCGCGACATGTGCACGGGTCACACCCGGAATATCCGCGCCGATAATGCAGACCGGGCCGGGCGGCATGCTCCGCAAGAGCCGCCCCATCCGGTCGCCCAGATCGCCCGCGCCTTGCGCCACACGGGGCAAATGTGCGGGCCAGACACGGCTATTGAGCCCGGCGTGATCGGGGGACACCGCAAGCACCACTTGCCAGCGGGGATCTTCCACATCCCGCAAGAGGCGCGCCACCTGATGCCGAAACCACCACGCCGCGGCGACCATGCCGATGTCACGCCCCAGACGCGATTTGACGCGGCCGGGGCGAGGTTCCTTGACCATGACAATCAAATAGCGGCGCATCAGCCGAAATAATCCCGCAGGATACGGGCATAAATCGCCTTGAGCTGGTGAATCTGCGCCACCTCGACCCGCTCATCGACCTGATGCATGGTCTGCCCGACAAGGCCGAATTCCACCACCGGGCAGTGATCCTTGACAAAGCGGGCATCCGAGGTGCCGCCGGTTGTCGAGAGCGCGGGAACCACGCCGGTCTCTGCCTCGACCGCGCGCGCGACCAAATCCGAGAGCGGCCCCGGCGGGGTGAGAAAACTCTCGCCCGACACCTTGACGCGCATCTCGCCGGTGATGCCGAACTCCGCGCAAACGCCGTCCAACTCGGCTTGCATCCAGCCGATCAGATCGCTGCTGTGATGCGCATCGTTAAACCGGATATTGACAGTGGCTCGGGTCTGCGCCGGGATCACATTGGTTGCGGGATTGCCGGTGTCGATGGTCACGACCGCCAGCGTCGAGGGATCGAAATGCGCCGTGCCCTCGTCCAGGCGGTGCGAGGCGAGCCGGTCCATCAGCCGCGCCATCGCAGGCAGCGGATTGCGGGCGCGATGCGGATAGGCGGAATGTCCCTGCACCCCGGTCAGCGTGAACCAAGCCGAGAGCGAACCGCGCCGCCCGATCTTGATCATCTCGCCCATGCGCTCGGGGCAGGTCGGCTCTCCGACAAGGCAGGCTGTCATGACCTCGCCCTGCGCCTGCATCCAGTCGAGCAAGGCCACCGTGCCATCGAGCGCGTCGCCTTCCTCGTCGCCTGTGATGGCGAGGATCACCGCCCCGTCGGGCGGCGTGTCGCGCACGAAATCCACCGCCGCCGCCGCAAAGGCCGCAACCCCCGATTTCATATCCGTTGCCCCGCGCCCCCAGATCATGCCGTCCTTTTCGACCCCACCAAAGGGCGGCACGGACCATGCCGCCAGATCCCCCACCGGCACCACATCGGTATGCCCGTTAAAGCCGAAACTGCGCGCAGCCCCCTTTTCACCCCAGCGGGCAAAGAGATTGGGGACACCGCCCCGATCCACCCGGACACAGGCAAACCCTGCCGCGCTCAGGACCTCTTCCAACAGGCGCAGGGCCCCTCCCTCCTCTGGTGTGACCGAGGCGCAGCGGATGAGATCAGCCGTAAGGCGAGCGGGATCGAGCGGGGTTTGGGGCATGGCATACGTCCTGTCAGTCGGGTTTGCGAATGGCCTAGCGCGTATCCCGTACGAACGCAAATCGCGCTTTGACACGGGCAACCCGGCCACAGGTTTTCGCCTTCGCCGGCGCGGGGCGGAAAAAATCTTAACAACGCGGCAATTGTTTGCTATCCGAAAGGATATAAAAACCCGAGGCAGGGTGAACAAACCACGTCAGGGCCGCCAGATCCGCAAAGGACATTTCGGCCCGCGACATTCGAGCAGCAAGACGCGTGACAGGCAAACCCATGCGTTTTTGCATCCCGGATCGGGCGGTCTCATGGACTGCACGTTGGCTTGGGCGCGCTGCCTCTCAATGGGGCAGGCACAAACATGGTGGCAGGCGTCGAAATTCCGATCAATCTGAACGCATCCGCGATTCAGATGGCGCAGACGATATTTGGCGACGGGGTCCAGGTGATCAACGCCTCTTATACAGGCGACCGCGATTCATCGGGCATCTACAGCAACGGCAACACCATCGCCCCCGGCGTCGTGCCCAGCGACAGCGGTATCATGCTCTCGACCGGCGATTTGCGCGGGTTTACCAACAACAACATTTTCCAGTCGAACCAGAGCGCCAGCACGACCACCAACTCGAGCGGCCCGAACGGCGTAGCGGACTTCAATGCCGCTGCCGGAGCGCGGACCTTTGACGCCGCGTATCTCGATGTAGACTTCATCCCAACCGGCGATGTGATGACGATGCAATTCGTCTTCGCCTCCGAGGAATATCCGGAATTCGCCCAGGGCGCGTTCCAGGATTTCTTCGGCGTCTGGATCAACGGCAACCTCGTGCCACTCAGCGTTGGCGATGGCGACATCGACCCGAACAACCTCAACGCAGGGTCCAACGGCAACCTTTTCATCGACAACACCCAAGACCAGTTCAATACCGAGATGGACGGGTTTACCCTGACCCTGACCCTGACCATCCCGGTCAACTCCGGCGATGTGAATTCCATCCGCATCGGCATCGCGGATGTGACGGATGCCAACTACGACTCGACCGTTCTGATTGCCGCCGGCAGCGTGCAAACCACGCTGGTTGCGATGGATGACACGACCACGCTCTTTCCCGACGGCACCCGCATCCTCGATCTGCTCGGCAATGACGTCAACAACACCGCAGGCACGCTGACGATCACCCATATCAACGGCAAGGCTGTGTCAGCGGGCGACATCGTCACGCTCAGTTCCGGTCAACAAATCCAGCTGAACGCAGACGGCACCATCGGCGTGATCGGTGATGGCGACACCGAAGTGTTCAACTTCACCTACGAGGTCCAGAGCAGCACCGGCCAGAGCGATGTGGGCTTTGTCACCGTCAATTCGGTGCCCTGCTTTGTTGCAGGCACGCTGATCCGAACGCCCGAGGGAGAGGTGCCCGTGGATATGCTGCGCCCGGGCGACCTGGTGATGACGCAGGATGACGGCGCGCAACCCCTGCGCTGGATCGGGCATCGGCGGGTTGCGGCCATCGGAGATTTTGCCCCGATCCAGATCGCGGCCAATACCTTTGGGCGGCATCGTGCGCTGTTGCTCTCGCCTTTGCACCGGGTGCTGATCCGCGATTCTCTGGCAGAGTTGCTCTTTGGCGAGCGTGAGGTGCTGATTGCCGCGCGCGATCTGGTCAATGACCGATCCGTGCGGCGGGTCGAGGGGGGCATGGTGGACTATGTCCACATCCTGTTTGACCGCCATCAGGTCGTCTTTTCCGAAGGCTTGGCCACCGAGAGCTTCTTGCCAGGGCCACAAACCACCCGCAGCTTTGAATCCGAAATTGTTGCGGAAATTTGCGCGCTCTTCCCGGAAATCGACCCAGAGACCGGCGCGGGCTATAGCCCCGCCGCACGTCGCACACTCAAGAGTTATGAGGCGCGGCTCTTGGTGGCGCAGGGCGTGGCAGCCTGACCGATGGGGTGGATCGGACTCTCCGATCAGTCGGGTGGGCGGTTCGCCCCGGACGGCCTTGATCGGCCAAAAGACGGAACGCCCCCCACCGACGCGAACGCCTTGCTGCCTCGCGGCACTTTAATGATTGAAACCCGGCTCTCGTCTGAAGGGCGGCCGCAAACCCTGTTGGCCTTCAGCCGTAGTCACCCCTGGAGCGGCGGCTTTTCTATTCAGGCGCTGCCGGGCGGGGGTATCGTCCTGATCGAGACACAGGCCGGGGATGTGCGCCACGCCACCCTGCCTTACCGCGCCGACGATCGCACCGATACCCTGCGCCTGACCTACGCTTGGGATGCTCCAGCCCGTTGGGGACGGCTCTCGCTCGAGCGGCCAGAGATGGACCGGGTCCACAGCATCACATTGCCGCCACCGCATCCGATGCCACTGGCGGATCTGCGCATCTTGCTGACCGATCCACGGCAGCGCCGGATCGACCCGGACGTGATCTTTGTCGCCCTGTCGAACCGGATTGAACCCATCGGTCCGATGCCCGGACTGGCGTCGAACGTTCCGGTCTGCACCCCGAGCGGCTATGTGCCGGCAGGTCAGCTCAAACGCGGCCATCTGGTCGATACCGACGAGGGGCAGATCGTGCCGGTGCTGCAAACCGTCACGCGGCGCGTGCCCGCCATGGGCAGCTTTCGCCCGGTCCGCCTGCGCGCGCCCTATTTCGGCCTGCGCCGCGATATCGTCGTCTCGCCACAGCAACGGCTGGTGATCCGCGGCTCCGAGGTGGAATACCTGTTCGGATGCGAGGCCGTGCTGGTTCCGGCGCGGCACCTGATCAACGGGTTCTCGGCGCTCTACGCCGAGACCTCCGATATTGTCAGCTATCATCACCTGCTGTTGCCCGCCCACGAAGAGATCATCGTGGCAGGCACACGCACCGAGAGCCTCTATATCGGGCGGCTCCGGCGCAATCCTGACCTGTTGGGGGCCAGCGTTCTGGCCGGGTTCGACCGTGCCCGCCTTCCGGAACATCCGCGACCAATCTGGCCGGTGCTCAAACCCTATGAGGCGATCACGCTTGCGATGAATCGCGCGGCCTGAGCGCTGTCCGGGATGCTGCATCGTCAAAGGCGGCGGGCAATTCGATCCAGACCCGCGCGCCGCTTGGCACGTCAAAGTCTATTCCAACGCTACCCGACATCGCCTCGGCCTTGATGCGTGCAAGCGCAAGCCCCATCCCCGCTCCAAAGGTTGTTCCCGTGGCATGGGCCAGCCGTTCGAACGGGGAAAAGGCAAGCGCCGGATCAACCGATCCGAAACCGGGGCCATTGTCCGAAACCGTGATCCGGTGGTATCCGGTCCGATGCTTCTCAACGCGCACCGCGACATTGCTCCCGGCTCCGCTATAGCGCACGCTGTTTTCCACCAATTGCTCCAGCGCTTCTTCAAACAGGGCCGGCTCTGCGAGCACCCGCTCACCCGCCGTGTCCGCGACAAGCGTGACACCGCGCTCCTTGGCCTCGTCGCGATAAGTATCGAGGACCCGCGTGATCACAGAGGCCACATCAACCGGCACCAGGGTGACGGCGGTGCGCCGCACTGCGATATCGGCAAAATGCATGGTCTTTTCCACAGTCGCCAACAGGGTCTCGCCGGAATGGAGAATGCGAGCTGCAAAATCTGCAAGCTGCGCGTCCCCCTTTCTCATGCCGTCGTCTCGCAACAATTCGGCAAGACCGATGACCGCATTCAGCGGCGTGCGCATCTCGTGGCTGATCCCCGACAGCAATACGGTCTTGGCGCGGCTTGATTGTTCGGCATCCAGCCGGGCACGCTTGATCTCGGTCGAATGCTGCGCCGAGACGATCGCAAAATAGAACACCGGGTAGACAATGATACTGAACGCCGTGAGGGCCGACATAGGGGCGTAGTACCGAATGGCCGTGGCCTGGTCGATGATCGGGGTCCAGACATCGTGCAAGAAAAACCACGTGAACCACAGGATAATTGGCAAGGCCACCGTAGCCGCGATGTAGAACCTGTCGCGGTAGATCGAGAAAACGGCAAAAGGAAAGCCCACCATAGGGACCAGCATGATGTCGATATGCCCGTCGACATGCACGACACACGCGCCCAGAAAGATCGCCGCATTGGTCGATGTCAGCCAACAGGTGTTCACCCAGACCAAAGGCAATTTGTTCTTGAGCAGCCGCACAAAGGCAAAACCGCCAAAGGCGAGCGCGCCGATGAGGAAAACCTCCAACTCGCCGCTAAGCCCGGTGATCACCATCCAAACCGAGGTGAACGCAAGCCCGAGCCAGACAAAGGCAAAGGACAATTTGCGGCGGCGCGCACCCCCGTCCAACCGGCTACTCATCATGGCCTGTTGTACCATAGGTACTGTTGCCTCTTTGTCATATTTCATGGTGAACCGTAGCACAGGTCGTGCCATCTCGCTCGCGTTTCACGATATGGGCAGACCGACGTAGCGTTCAACCCGCGCATACATACGTTTCAAACGAGCAATGTAAAACGGAATTTTATTCCACTTTCGACACCTGCGCGCGCCACTGACAGGCTTTTGCCCAATCGCACCCCAATAGATTGAACCCGATCCCTCTGGCATCACTGCGTTACGATCCTAGGGAGAGTTTACCTTGGGGCAACCTGTTCTGCTTGCGCTGCTAGGTCGCAGGCCGAACCGGCCGGTATTCAGTCAAAAAACGGCGTCATCTGCGCGACGATGACTGAATTTTCATCCAAGGCGCGCTGCATCAGGGCGCGCTCTTCATCCGAGATGTCATGGCCTTCTGCCTCACGCTCGGCCAGGGTGCCGTAGCCTGACACATCGAGCGGCGCGCAATCGGCCTGTTTCAGGATTGCCACGGTTTCGCGCACAGCTTCGGCCTCATCCACCCCCGAGGCATAGACCATCAGGGCCGCGCCGGTTGCCTTGGCGGGCAGGCCGTCGCCGCTCTTGCGCCCGATTTCGACCAAAAGCGTGTAGACCTGCTGCCGATTGGGTTTCTTTTCCGTGTCGCTCATTTCCGGCCCTCCAACGGCCTTACTTTGCTCGCAGACCTGAGCCAAGGCGCACGCAAAGTCAAGCACGCCCACTTTCCTTCGCCTTGCGGGGAAGATAGCCTGTAGCGACCGCAGGCGCAGGAGGGCATCGGGTGAAACGGATCAAGGATATGGTTGCAGAAGCGAACGCGGTGGTCCCCCACGCCCCCGCGACCGAGATGCTGGCCCTGCACGGCGCCGAGGACGTGATCTTTGTCGATCTGCGCGACCCGCGCGAGCTGGAACGCGATGGCATGATCCCCGGCGCCTTTCACTGTCCGCGCGGGATGCTCGAATTCTGGATTGACCCCGAAAGCCCTTATGCCAAGCCGCAATTCCAAAGCGGCAAGCGCTTTGTGTTCTATTGCGCCTCTGGCTGGCGCTCGGCCCTGTCAGCACGCACCGCACAAGACATGGGGCTGGAAGGCGTGAGCCACATCAGCGACGGCTTCAAAGGCTGGCAGGCGGCGGGCGGCCCGGTTGGGGAAAAGCCCGGCAAAGGCTGATCACACCCCTTGCATCGCCCGCGTGCATTGCGCAACGTGGCGCCGCAATCCACAGAGGGCGCAGGCCATGTCGAGCAGGATCATAGTCATCGGCGCAGGTATCTGCGGGCTGAGTGCCGCCATCTGGCTGAGCCGCGCGGGCCACGATGTTACCTTGCTGGACAAGGATGGGCCGGGTGCCGGGGCTTCCTTTGGCAATGCTGGTCTTTTGGCTCAGTGGGCTATCGTGCCGGTCAATACCCCCGGCGTGATGGCCACGGGTTTGAAATATGTCTTCAACCCCAACAAGCCGCTCTTCGTGCAATGGTCCTATTTCCCCCGCCTGATCCCGTGGTTGCTCAAGTTCGCGGCCAATGCAAACGACCGCGACACCCGGCGGATGGTGGCTGGCATCACCGGTATCGTCGCGGATAGTCTGGATCAGCATCTGGCGCTGACGCGCGGCACGCGGGCGGAAAAGTGGGTGGCCTCCAGCGATTTCAGCTATGCCTACGCGAGCCGCGCGGATTTCGAGGCCGATGCCTACGGGTGGGCGCTGAAACGCGCGGCAGGTTATGCGCCAGAGCTGTTAGAGGGCGGCGCGGTGCAAGAGGCAGAGCCGATTCTGGGCCCCGCAACGCAATGCCTCGCCACGCTGAAAGGGCACGGCCACATCCTCAATCCCGGTGCTTATATGGCCGATCTGGCGGCCGTGTTGCTGGACGAGGGCGGGCAATATCTGCAGGCCGAGGTGCGCGACGTCACCCTCACCGATGGGCGGATCAGCGCGGTCGAGACGGATCGTGGGACGATGCCTTGCGATGCGGCGGTTTTGGCTGCGGGGATATGGTCCAAGCCGTTGATGGCGAAACTGGGCCTCAAGGTGCCACTTGAGGCCGAGCGCGGCTATCATCTGCATTTCACCGCGCCGTCGCAGATGCCGCGCAACCCGATGATGATCACCACCGGCAAATTCGCCGTGAACCCGATGGCGCATGGGCTGCGCTGCGCGGGCACGGTGGAATTGGGCGGGATCACCAAGGGACCCTCGCGCGCGCCATTGGAGCTTATCCGACGCGGCGTGGCGCAGGTCTTTCCGGATCTGGCCTATGAGGGCGTCGAGGAATGGATGGGCTTTCGCCCTTCCACCCCCGACAGCCTACCGCTCATTGGCGAGATCGGGCGAACGGGCGTGCATGCGGCCTTTGGGCATCAGCATATCGGCCTGACCGCAGGGCCCAAGACGGGCAGGATCGTGGCCGACCTGCTAAGCGGCAAGCGCCCCAATATCGACCTTGCGCCCTATGACGCCAACCGGTTTTCCTGACGACAGGCAGCGGACCGCGATCTTGCAAAGATCGCGGTCCGAAATCTTTTCAAGATTTCGGCGCCCTCACTCGTAACTGCGCAGATCCTCGATGACCTTGCCGTCATTGGGCAGGCTGCCCGGAGGCACGATCTCGATCCGACCCTTGAGCTTGAGGGTCTCCACCACCGATCCCGCGAAATTCTCGGCCTCGCCACCCGTCGCTTCGATCCGCACAGTCATCACATCGGCCTCGCCCTCGCGGCTGGCGACGACACGGGCGCGCGCGATACAGTCATGGCGCGCCACAAGGGCCGCCACCTGCTCGGGGCGCACGAACATGCCCTTGATCTTGGTCGTTTGATCGGCGCGGCCCATCCAGCCTTTGATGCGCATATTGGTGCGGCCACAGGGGCTTTCGCCCTCCATCACCGCGCTCAGATCGCCAGTGGCGAAGCGAATGAGCGGATAATCCGGGTTGAGCGTCGTCACCACAACCTCGCCCACCTCGCCGGGGGCAACCGGGTTGCCGGTGCCGGGCGTGACGATCTCGACGATCACGCCCTCGTCCACGATCATCCCCTCCATCGCGGCGCTCTCATAGGCGATATTGCCCAAATCAGCCGTCGCATAGCATTGCAGACAGGAAATGCCCCGCGCCGCATATTCCGCGCGCAGCGACGGAAAGAGCGCCCCACCCCCAACCGCCGCTTTGGTGATCTTGAGGGCAAGCCCCATTTCTTCGGCCTTGTCGAGAATGACCTTGAGATAATCGGGCGTGCCCGCATAGGCGGTAACGCCCACATCATGCGCGGCGCGCGCCTGCAACTCGGTCTGGCCGGTGCCGGCAGGCAGCACCGCGGCCCCGACGGCCCGCGCGCCATTCTCGAAGATCATGCCCGCAGGGGTCAGGTGATAGCCAAAACAGTTCTGCACAATATCGCCCGGCCCCACGCCGCAGGCATGCAGAAACCGGCCCATGCGCCACCAATCATGGCTGACCCCGCCGGGTTCATAGATCGGGCCGGGGGATTGAAAGATATGGGCAAACCCCGCAGCAGGCAGGCTTGTCAGCCCGCCAAACGGGGACGCCGCCCCCTGTGCGCGACCCAGATCGGACTTGCGCAGGACCGGCAGGCGCGCCAGATCCGCGACACCGGTGATCCGTGCCGCCTCCACCCCATCCAAGGCCCCGCCGTAGCCGGGCAGCGCCTGCGCACGGCCGATCTGGTCCGGCAGGGCACGGGCAAGCGCCTCGGCGCGCGCCTCGGCGCTACGGGTTTCTAGCGGGTCGAAATACTGGGTCATGCCATCATCCTCGGGGGCGGTGTCTTGCAAAGGGAAAGGCGTTACGCCAGCCAACGCTTGCGACGGCGATAGCTGCGCACATCGCGAAAGCTCTTGCGCCCTTCGTCGGACATACCGAGGTAGAATTCCTTGACGTCGGGGTTCTCGCGCAGGCTGCGTGCGTCGCCATCCATCACCACGCGCCCGGATTCGAGGATATAGCCGTAATGCGCGAACCGCAGCGCCACGTTGGTATTCTGCTCGGCCAGCAGGAATGTATAGCCCTGCTCTTCGTTGAGGGATTTCACGATGCTGAAAATCTGTTCGACCAGTTGCGGCGCCAGACCCATCGACGGTTCGTCGAGAAGGATCGTTTCCGGCCGGCTCATCAGGGCGCGGCCAATCGCGCACATCTGCTGCTCACCGCCCGAGGTATAGCCCGCCTGGCTTTTGCGCCGTTCCTTGAGGCGCGGGAAATAGTCATAAACCATGTTCAAATCGGCGTCGATCTCGCCCCGGCTGGAGCCGCGCGTATAGGCCCCGGTCAAAAGGTTCTCCTCGACCGTCAGATGCTCGAAGCAGTGCCGCCCCTCCATGACCTGCACGACGCCCTTCTTCACAAGGTCCGAGGGCATCAGATCCTGCACCCGCTCGCCACGGTAGGTGATCGAACCCTTGGTGACTTCGCCCCTCTCGGAGCGCAAGAGATTGGAAATCGCCTTGAGCGTCGTCGTCTTGCCGGCACCATTACCACCAAGAAGCGCGGTAATCCCGCCTTTGGGGACATTCAGGCTGACGCCCTTGAGGACGAGAATGACGTGATTGTAGATCACTTCGATATTGTTGACCTCAAGCAGGGTCTCGTCGCGTGGGGTAGCGTCCAGCATCTGCGTCTCTTTCTCCATGTCATCCCGGACTTGATCCCGGATATCTCGGCTTTTGTGGGCGCGGCGTCATGCCGCCACGCCCCGTGGCAAGGAGGTCCCGGCTCGGGGCCGGGACGACCGTTTCCTCAGCAGCCCGGTGTCACGCCGCTTTCGGCGGCAAAGGCTGCGCTATCTTCTGCGACGAGCGCCGAGATGATCTCTTGATCCGACTGGAAGTAATCGGTGATCAACTTGAACTCGCCCGCGGCCGCATCCCATTGCGACACGGCGCCATAGCCGTTGCCGCCGTGGTTCTGGCAGGTGACCTTGAACTCGGGGCCAAAGTTGGGCAGGCCGAGTTCTGCCATCTTTGCCTCGGTCATTTCGAGGTTTTCCATGCCGTCACGCATCTGAGCAGCATTGATCACGCTCACACCGTGCATTTCCTGCGCGGTCTTGATCGCCTCGGCAGCCAGCATCGCAGCATACATGCCCCGGTTATAGAGCACGCTGCCCACCTGATCGCCTGCACCTGCCGCCTTGCCGGCATCGACGACATATTTACGCATGTCGTCATAGAGCGGATACTCGTCACCAAGATTGTGGAAGGTCAGCGCCTTGTAGCCATTGGCCGCGTCACCTGCGGGCTTGACGTCATTCTCGGAACCCGACCACCAGATGCCGATGAAGTTCTCCATCGGGAAACGGATGTTGACTGCTTCCTGGATGGCAACCTGGTTCATCACGCCCCAGCCCCACATCAGCACGTAATCAGGACGGTCGCGGCGGATTTGCAGCCACTGCGATTTCTGCTCCTGGCCCGGATGATCGACCGGCAGCAGGATCAGTTCAAACCCGTGCTTCTTGCTCAGCTCTTCCAGCGTGCGGATCGGTTCCTTGCCATAGGCCGAGTTGTGATAGACAAGCGAGATTTTCTTGCCGTTGATGTCACCGCCATTGAGATCAAGGATATGAGTAATGGCGTGGCTCGCCCCGTCCCAGTAGTTGGCGGGATAGTTGAACACCCATTTGAACACTTCTCCATTCTTGGCCGAGGTGCGCCCGTAACCCATGGTATGAAGCGGGATCCCGTCCGCCGATACCTTGGGGATCAGCTGATAGGTGATCCCGGTGCTGAGCGGTTGATAGATCAGCGCACCATTGCCCTCAGCCTTGGTGGCCTCGTAGCATTCCACACCCTTTTCGGTGTTATAGCCGGTCTCGCATTCCACGAGGTTGATCTTTTCCCCACCGATGCCGCCATCGCGCTCGTTCAGAAGGGTAAAGTAATCCTGATAGCCATCCGAGAACGGGATGCCATTCGCGCCATATGGCCCGGTGCGATAGCTGGTATCGACGATCGTCAACTCGGCCAGAGCCGGGCTTGCGACCAACATGGCGGCAGCCAGCGCCGTCATCAGTCTTTGTTTCATCGGTTTATTCCTCCCTTGGTTTTTCCGATGTTTCGTCTTGGACGCGACATCTTGCGCCCAATCTCCTCCGGCAGGGCGTCTGCCCCCCGATTGACCCGCCGCTCAATGCGGGAAGGGCCAAAGTCTCAGTTTCTCCTTGGCCACGCGCCAAAGCTGCGCCAGACCGTGTGGCTCGGCGATCAGAAAGATGATGATCAACGCGCCCACGATGATGAACTCCAGATGCGCCGCCAGATCCGTGGGCCAACCCAAACCGCCCACCAGCGTATTCTTGAGCAACACAGGCAAGAGCACCAGAAACGCCGCCCCGGCAAAGCTACCGAAGATCGAACCAAGCCCGCCGATGATCACCATGAAGAGAACGAGGAACGACTTGTTGATGCCGAACGCCTCGCCGACTTCGACCGCGCCCAGATAGACCGCAAAGAACAGCGCGCCGGAGATGCCCACGAAGAAACCCGAGACCGCAAAGGCCGTGAGTTTCGCCTTCAGAGGGTTTACCCCGATGATCTCTGCAGCGATGTCCATATCGCGAATGGCCATCCATTTGCGGCCCACCGTGCCGCGCGTCAGGTTGCGCGCGATGATGGCCGCGGCCACGGTGAACACGAGGCAAAAGAGATAGGCCGACCATGGCGGGTTTGCCGCGCCGGTGATGGCGACACCAAAGACCGAGCGCTCTGGCGCGGTGATCTGACCAGAGGCGGAATAGTTGTAGAACCAGCCCACCCGGTTAAAGAGCCACACCAGAAAGAACTGTGCAGCCAGCGTAGCCACAGCCAGGTAAAAACCCTTGATCCGCAACGATGGCAGACCGAACAACACACAGACAATCGAGGTGACCCCACCGGCAAGGATCACATGGAAAAAGATGCTGACCTCGGGAAAGGCCGTCATCAGCTTGTAGCTGGCATAGGCCCCCACCGCCATGAACCCGCCCGTCCCGAGCGACACCTGACCACAATATCCCACAAGGATATTGAGGCCGATGGCGGCGATGGAATAGATCAGGAACGGCAGAAAGACCGCGTTGACCCAGTAATCGTTGATGAAAAAGGGCACCACCGCAAAGGCTGCGACCAGAACCGCGTAATAGCGATAGCGGTCGAACTTGATCGGAAAGGTCTGGTTGTCCTGCTCGTAGGAGGTCTTGAAATCCCCTGCTTCCCGGCAAAACATTTAGAGAACCTCCCCATGGATTTCATCGTCGCGCTTGGCTGCGCGATTTGCCGGCTTGGCATAGCCCGTGACCTCGGCGTGACGCACCAGCCAGAGATAGGCGAGCATACCCACGCCCCCACCCATGGCCGCAAGAACCGCCGCCGTGACCATTTGCGTTGTGTTTTCCACCTGTGCCGACAGCGCGAGATAGCCAAACGACCAGAAGCCGGCCCAGGCGATCACGTTGACGATGGCGATCAGCTTTTGCATGGCGTCACACCCTCTCGATGATCTTCTCGCCGAACAGGCCCTGCGGCCGGAACACGAGAAAGAGAAGCGCCAGCACATAGGCGAACCAGTTTTCGGTTGCCCCGCCCACCAGCGGGCCGACCGTGAATTCGAAGAGTTTCTCGCCAACCCCGATGATGAGACCGCCGACAATAGCCCCGGGGATCGAGGTAAAGCCACCCAGCATCAGCACCGGGAGCGCCTTGAGCGCAATCAGCGACAGCGAGAACTGCACGCCGGATTTGGTACCCCACATGATCCCCGCGACCAACGCCACGAAGCCCGCCAGTGACCAGACCATGACCCAGATGAAGTTGAGCGAAATACCGACCGAAAGCGCCGCCTGATGGTCATCCGCCACCGCGCGCATGGCCCGACCCTGTTTGGAATATTGCGCAAAGATCACGAGCGCGACCACCAGAAGCGCCGCAACACCTGTTGCCACAAGATCTAGATTGTCGATGAAGAACCCGTAGCCGAAAATGTTGAACGTGGTTTCGTCGATCATCAGGTTGATACCCTGCGGAAGACCCACATCCAGCTTCTTGATGTCGCTGCCCCACATCATGTCCCCGAACCCTTCGAGGAAATAGGCCAGACCAATCGTCGCCATGAAAAGAATGATCGGCTCTTGATTGACCAGATGCCGGAAGATGAGCTGGTTCACGATCCAGGCGAGCGCCACCATGATGAGCATGGTCAGCAGGACCGCCGCCAACCCCGGCAGGTGCCAGCCGAAGTGGTGAATCTCCGTGCCGAAGATCGCGTTGATGAGGTGGCTGAACGGCACTCGGCCCTCCATCATCCCCACCAATGTCATGGCCGCAAAGAGCGCCATCACCCCTTGGGCATAGTTGAAAATACCCGAGGCCTTGTAGATGAGCACAAAACCAAGAGCGACCAGCGCATAGAGCACCCCGGCCATGAGGCCGTTCAAAACGACCTCCATCCCGAAAATCAACTGATCAGGCATGGCTGAAGCCTCCGTTCTTCGCGTTGCTTTGCGGTTTTACAGGTCTGCCGACGTGACACCGACGTTTTACCGACATGAGAAAATTAGTCATGCGCGACCCCCAGATAGGCGTCGATCACGTCTTGATTGTTGCGCACTTCGTCGGGGGTGCCGTCGCCGATTTTCTTGCCGTAATCCATCACGACCACCCGATCGCTCAGGTCCATGACCACGCCCATGTCATGCTCGATGAGCGCAATCGTGGTGCCGAATTCGTCATTCACGTCGAGGATAAAGCGGCTCATGTCCTCCTTTTCCTCGACGTTCATACCAGCCATCGGCTCGTCCAAGAGCAGGATCGACGGTTCCGCCGCAAGCGCGCGCGCCAGTTCCACCCGTTTTTTCAGGCCATAGGGCAGACGGCCGACCGGGGTCTTGCGGATATGCTGGATTTCGAGAAAGTCGATAACCTTTTCAACAACTTCGCGGTTGGCGACCTCTTCACGCTCGGCCCGGCCCTTCCAGATCGCTTGCGCGAATAGCCCCGCCTTCATCTGCCGCATGCGCCCCGTCATCACGTTGTCGAGCACGGTCATGCCTTCAAAGAGCGCGATGTTCTGGAATGTGCGCGCAATACCCTGCTGCGCCACCTGATAGGGCTTCATCGGCGGGCGCCGCGTGCCCTGATACCAGACCTCGCCTTCTTGCGGATGGTAAAAGCCGCTGATCACGTTGAGCATAGAGGATTTGCCCGCCCCGTTCGGCCCGATGATCGCGCGGATTTCGCCCTGACGGATATCAAAGCTGATGTCCTTGATCGCCACCACGCCGCCGAACCGCAGGGTGATGTTCTTCATCTCCATCACCACGCCGCCGATCTTGCGACCGTCCTCGGTGGTATATCCTTCGCTTGCGTCAAGCATGGCAGCCCCCTTGTTGCACCGACCCACTCATTCCGCCGCGACCTTGTGTGCCGCCGCCACCGGTGCGACCTTGGCATCGACGATCCTGAGCGTTGCACTGATGGCCCCCTTGCGGCCATCCTCGTAGGTCACTTCGGTGGTGGTGTGGATTTCAGGCGAACCATCATAGAGCGCGGTCAGAAGGTCATCGAATTTCTCCGAGATCACGCCACGCCGCACCTTGCGGGTGCGGGTCATCTCGCCGTCATCGGCATCCAGTTCCTTGTGCAACACAAGGAACCGATGCACCTGGCAATGCGACAGCATCGGGTCATCCGCCAGACTGCGATTGACCTCTTCGACATGACTCTTGATCGTCTCGAGCACCTTGGGGTGCCCGGCCAGTTCCTGATACGAGGCATAGCCGATGTTGTTGCGCTCGGCCCAATTCCCCACCGCTGTCAGGTCGATGTTGATGAAGGCGGTGCAGGCGTCGCGCCCGTTGCCAAACACGACCGCCTCCAGAATATTGGGATAGAACTTGAGCTTGTTTTCCACGTATTTCGGCGCAAACATCCGGCCATCGGCCATCTTGCCCACGTCCTTGGCGCGGTCGATGATCCGCAGATGACCGCTGCCGTCCTCGAAAAAGCCCGCGTCGCCCGTGGCAACCCAGCCTTCGGGGTCTTTGGTCGAAGCCGTGCTTTCGGGGTTCTTGTAGTAATATTCGAAGGTCCCCGCAGAGCGGTAGAACACCTCGCCGGTGTCGCTGATGCGGATTTCCACGCCGGGAGCGGGCACGCCCACTGTGTCCGAGCGCACTTCGCCATCGGGCTGCAGGGTGATGAACACCGATGCTTCGGTCTGGCCGTAAAGCTGTTTCAGGTTGATCCCGAGCGAGCGGTAGAATTCGAAAATCTCAGGCCCGATCGCCTCGCCCGCCGTATAGCCCACCCGCACCCGGCCAAGGCCGAGCGTATCTTTGAGCGGACCGTAAATGAAGAGATTGCCAAGCGCATATTTCAGCTTGTCCATGCCGCTCACGGACTTGCCATCCAGGATCGCAGGGCCAACGCGGCGGGCATGCGCCATGAAGTGATCGAACAGCCATTTCTTGAAGCGGCCCGCATCCTCCATCCGGATCATGACGTTGGTCAATTGGGTCTCGAACACACGCGGCGGAGCGAAGAAATAGGTGGGTCCGATCTCCCGCAGGTCGGTCTGCATCGTCTCGGGGCTTTCGGGGCAGTTGACGCAGAAACCGCACCAATAGGCCTGCCCGATGGAGAAGATGAAATCGCCAACCCACGCCATCGGAAGATAAGCCAGAACCTCTTCATCCTTGGTCAGGCGGTCGAACTCGGACGAGGATTTCGACGCCTCGATGATGTTGCGATTGGACAGCACCACGCCCTTGGGCTTACCGGTGGTGCCAGAGGTGTAGAGCATGACGCAGATGCTGTCATAGGTCAGTTTGGCGCGCCGCGCCTTGAGGTCCTCGATCCATTCATAATGGGCGGCACGGCCCTGTTCCTGGATATCGACGAAACGGTGCAGCTTGTGGTGATCGTATTTGCGCAATCCGCGCGGATCGACATAGATGATATGCTCAAGCTGGTGCAGACCATCCTGCACCTCGATCAGCTTGTCCACCTGCTCCTGATCCTCGACGATGGCAAAGCGCGCGCCGCAATGCTCCATCACATAGGCCATCTCGGGGGCGGCAGCGTCCTGATAGAGCGGCACGGGGATCGCGCCCACCGATTGCGCGGCAACCATGGACCAGTAGAAATGCGGCCGGTTGCGGCCGATGACGGCGACAAAATCGCCCTCATTCACGCCAAGATTGATGAGGCCAAGCGCAAGGGCTTCGATCTCTTTCTCGGCCTCAGCCCAGGTCCAGCATTGCCAAATGCCATATTCCTTTTCACGATAGGCCGGTCTGTCGGCAAATCGCGTGGCGTTACGTTGCAAGAGCGCCGGAACGGAATCCATTCCGTCCGTCGCCTGTGACGACTGTGCCAAGTTCTATCCTCCCTTTGCCCGCCTGCGCGAACATCCGACCGCCTTTGGGCGATTCCTCTTCCCCTAGAGGGTGCGAGAATCACACTCGCCGTCAACTTTTTCCTGAACATTTCGCAATCCTTACGAATTGTAACAGCGCCACGATTGGCCTTTGCGGACCGGTTTTCCGGTGTTAGCCAAGACGCGGGAGGAGACAGTAATGGGCACGAGCCGCGCCGATCACGACGCTATGACCATGGCCGGGCTGAACCTCATTCAGCAGGCTTTGACCATTTATGACCGGGATTTACGGCTGGCTGTGTGCAACCGTCGGTTTCAGGAAATGTTCGCCCTGCCCGATGCTCTGGTGACGCCCGGGGCGGATTTCGCGGATACGATCCGCTATCTGGCCACGCGCGGCGATTATGGCGATGTCGGAGATGTAGAGGGGTTTGTCGCCACGCGGGTCGAGATCGCCCGCGCCTTCGAGCCGCATTACATGGAACGCGCCCGCGCCAATGGCCGCACCATCAGCGTCGAGGGCACGCCGCTGCCGCAGGGGGGATGGGTCACGGTCTATACCGACATCACGCGCGCCAAGCGGCAAGAGGCGCTGTTGCGCGCGCGCTCGGAAGAGTTGTCAGATCAGTTGGTCGGCTATTCCGAAGAACTCTCCGCCACCAACCGGCAACTGGAGGCGACGATCATGGCCCTCGAAGAGGCCAAGCGCCAGATCTCCGAGGCCGAGGCCCGCACCAGAATGACCGCCGAGATGATGCCCGCCCATATCGCGCATGTCGGCCCCGACCGATGCTATACCTACTCCAACCGGCGGCTGACCTCGGTCATGCCCGGCTCGCGCGCCGATCTGATCGGGGTGCACGCGGCGCAGGTGCTCGGACCGCAGCCGTGGTCGATTATCGGTCCCGAACTGGACAAGGCCTATGCCGGGCAATCCTCGGTTTTCGAGTTCACGCATGAGCCGAGTTCGCGGCGTATCCGCGTGGCCCTGACCCCGGATCACACCAGCGGCGGGGTCTATATCCTGTCGATGGACATCACCGAAGAAAGCCAGACACGCGCGGCCCTGCAACAGACACGGCGACGGGAAATGGCGGCGCAACTGACCTCGGGGCTGGCGCATGACTTCTCCAATCTCCTGACGATCATTCTCGGGATGCAGTCGCGCCTTGGCCGCATGGGCCTGAAACCCGAGGCGCAAGAGTTGATCAATGCCACGCTCGCGGCGGCACGGCGGGGCGGCGGACTGCTCAACCGTATCGCCGATATGACCGGCCCGCGCGAGCATGAACCCGTGCCCACCGATCTGGCCGCCTTTCTCGACGATCTGGACACGCTGGCGCGTTCGGCCCTGCCCACCGGTATCATGTTGCGGATTGTCTGCGACGGTCTCACGGATCGCTATCTGCTTGATCCCGGCATGTTACAGGATTCACTCCTCAATCTGGTGCTGAATGCCCGCGACGCCTGTTCAGGCAGTGGCACGATTACCCTGACGGCCCGGCCGTTGCAGGATACCTGGCTCGAGATCGCCGTCGATGACACCGGCCCCGGCTTCAGCCCCGAGGCGCTCAAACATGCACTCGATCCGTTTTTTACCACCAAGGGCGGCGAGGGATCGGGGCTTGGCCTACCCATGGTCTACGACATGACCAAGCTGGCGGGCGGGCGTATTCTCATCGGCAACACCGACACGGGCGGGCGCGTGGCGCTACGTCTGCCGCTGCGCCGTGCGGCGGCAGCGCGGCCACCGGGCCTTGTCCTTCTGGTCGAGGATAGCCCCGACCTGCGCTCGACCCTGCGCGACATGCTGCGCGGCACGGGCCATAGCGTGATCGAGGCCGCCAGCGTGGACGAAGCCGCAGCCCTGATCGCCGATCTGCCAGAAATCTCTGCCGTTCTCTCGGACATCGTGCTGGAAGGCACACGCACCGGCATTGATCTGGCGCGACTTCCCCGACGCGGCGATTGCGCGCTGGTGCTGATGACCTCGCTGCCGCAAGATGATCCGCTGCACCGGCAAGCAGCAGAGCTCGCCCCGGTGCTGCGCAAACCCTTCACCGCCGCGCAGCTTGACGCGGCCCTCAACACCGGAGCGCACCCATGACAGCGCCGCTTGTGGCCATTCTCGACGACGAACCGGCGATCCGCTCGATGCTGGCCCAAGCCCTGACGGAGGCCGGCTTTCGCACCATGGCCTTTGGCCGCGCCACGGAATTCGAGGCGGCGCTGCGCAGCACCACGCCCGATGTCTGCCTCGTAGATCTTTCGCTGCCGGATCGGGATGGGCTTAGTCTTGTGCATCGCCTGGCCCTCGAACAGGGGGCGACGGTGATCATCATTTCAGGGCGCGCGCAGGTGCAGGACCGGGTGACAGGGCTGGAGCTCGGGGCGGATGATTACATCATCAAACCGTTTGATCCCGCCGAGGTGGTGGCGCGTGTACGCGCTCGCCTACGCCGGGGCACACCCAGCACCCAAACCGGCGAGGTGGCACGGTTCAACGGCTGGGTCGCCCATTTCGACCGCTACATGCTCGAGGATGAAACCGGGACGGAAACGCCGTTTTCCCATGCCGAGGGTGAGGTACTGCGCCTCTTTCTCGAGCGGCCCAAGCGGCTGATTTCCCGCCAGACGATGCAAGAGACCCTAGGTGGGGCGGCGGGCGAAAGTTTTGACCGCGCCATGGACGTCCGCATCTCGCGCCTGCGCACCAAGCTGCGCGAAGATCCAAAAAACCCGCGCCTGATCAAGACGATCTATGGCGCGGGCTATATTTTTCTGGGGGACGTAAACTGGGGATGAAGGCCCCTTACGGGTGCCGTCCCTCCATGATCTGATTGGCAAATCCGTGGTTGGTGTCGCGGTGGTGGGCCTCATCGGCACGCACCGCGATGACAACGTCCCGCAATCGCGCCTCTGCGGGCAGCTTCCAATAGTCGATGGCGATTTGCGGCGCGGGCACGTTTTCTTGCCGACCTGCGTCGATCTCGGCCAGATATTGCGTGTAGCTGACCACGGCCTCTTCCTCGAGATAGCCCACAATGCGATGCGCGGTGCGCGGGGCCAAGAGATAGGTGAAGAAGAACACATTATAGAAAATCGCCTGCGCGATCATGATAAGCCAACGCTCACCGCGCGAGGGCTGCGCGATGTGGATGAAGGTCATCAGATGCATCCGCTCGTTCTCGGCCTCGTCCAGCAACTCGCGAATCCAGCCCTGATCCTCGCGGATATGGCGCACCGATTTGAGGTGCTGCAACAGTCCTCCGACCATGCCCGGCACGGCAGCCACGGTTTCCAGAACGACCGCGCGATGGCCATAGCGTTTGGAGAAAAACGCATCGGCAAAGACGCGCATGAATTTCACGATACGCAGCGCGATCCGGTCGTGAATGTCGCGCGGGCTATGGTGCACCTCGAGCGTCGCGCTGTCGTCGCTCTGAAATTGCCTCTCGGGTCTCATCTTTCACTCCATGACTTGATGAATGTCAGATGGGAATAAAAGATGACTCTTGAATGCGACAAATGGTGCCGGACACCCTCGATCAATCGTCAGTCCGCGCGTTTCTCTGGCAGATCGAGCTTTGGATGCGTTCCAGTCCGAGCCGGGTTTCCGGCGTCAATGCGATGGCACCCCGGGTGCAGACATCCGCACAGAGCCCGCATTGCCCACAAGCGTGCGGCGCGGTCACGACCGGCAGCCGCTCGCCATCAAGGGTGATGATCGCTTAGGGACACACCTCGACGCAATCCCCGCATCCGGTGCACAAATCGGCCAGACGCCATTCCCGTACCGTCCCGGGCGGGCGCGGCATGACAGAGTGAGCGTCGGAACTTGACAGGAAACGATCCCGCAAGTCGCACCACATTCTTCTCAGGCCTCCTCTGCGTTGACCACCAGCACCCTTGTCACGTTAAAATTGAAAAACATCACACCCGACTCGCCCATGATGCAGATCAGTTCATCCTGCGAAAAAAATTTGATCTGTCACGCGGCGGCGCGGCATCGGCTCAATCCCCAAGCTGCGCAACCGCCCCGGCAAGCACCTCAAGACCTGTAACCAGATCCCGCTCGTCGGTATCCTCGGCAAAGGCATGGCTGATCCCGTTGATCGAGGGGACAAAGAGCATCGCCGCAGGCATCAACCGCGCCACGTTCGTCGCATCATGGAGAGCGCCGGACTGCATCTCGCGCCAGCGTCCGGGCGCCACGGCCGCAGCACTCGCGCAGAGCGCCGCGCGCAAGCGGGACTCCATCGGCACCGGCTCCAGCCCCAGCATCTCACCATAGCTGAGGTCGAGCCCCGCTTCGCGTGCAACCTCCTCGGCGGTGTCGCGGATAATCGTCTCCATCCGGTGCAGCCGGTCCGCCGTGCCATCCCGCCATTGCATCGAGAAGACCGCCCGCCCCGGCACGATGGAATGTGCATCGGGATGCAGGGCAACGTGACCGATGGTCCAAACTGTCGAGGGCGCCACCACGTTGCGAAACCGCTCATTGATCAGCAGGTTGAACCGCGCCAGGCCTTGGAACGCATCGCGGCGGCGGTGCATGGGGGTGGTGCCCGCGTGGTTCTGTTCGCCCTCGAAGGTGATCCGCATGTCGCGGATGCCAACGATATCCGTAACGACCCCTACCGCCTCGCCCGCCTCAAAGAGCCATGGCCCCTGCTCGATATGCATTTCGAGAAACCCGGCAAAGCGGGACGGGTCGACAAAATCCCCGGCCATGGACGCCACGCCGCGCCGCGCTTCAGCAAAGCTCAGGCCGCTGCGGTCGGTCTGACGATCCGCCACCTCTAGCGCGAGATTGCCTGACCAGATGGCGCTGCCGGTGGTCACGCCAAACCGCCCCTCTTCATCCTCAAAGGACACGACCGACACCGGTGGCCCGCCCGCCTCGCGCGCGGCGCGGGCAATCTCGAGCCCTGCGATCACTCCAAGCGCACCATCGAGCCAACCACCTTCGGGCTGGCTGTCGCTGTGGCTACCGACCAGGAGCGATGGCCCCTCGGCCAGACCAAAGAGATTGCCCACGGGATCGAAATGCGGCTTGAGGCCCGCAGCCTCGATCCGACCCGCCAGCCATTCCCGCGCCTCTATGTCAGAGGGGCTGAAGGCCGGGCGCACCACGCCCTTGCCCACCCCTGCCGCACCGAAGCTGCGCAGATGGTGCAGGTCCTTGAGAAACCGCTCGGGATTGACCCTGATCATCGCCATCTCCTCGCCTTATGCGCACAGCCTAACGGACCAACGCAGGCCTGCAATGGTCTTGTTGTAGGATCGGACCTGCAAGGGAGAGAACTGGTGCTGCTGGGGAGGATTGAACTCCCGACCTCGTCATTACCAATGACGCGCTCTACCACTGAGCTACAGCAGCACGTGTGGCGCGCTGATTAGACGCTAATCGCAGATGGCGCAAGGGGTAACTGGACGGTTTTTCGCACCTCCTGTAAGAGAAGGTCCATGAGCAAAAAACAAACACCGGACAAAGCCGCGAAACAGGGCCCAAGCCGCGAGGACAGGCTGAAATCGGCGTTGAAGGCAAATCTCGCACGGCGTAAGGCGCAGATGCGCGCCAAGGCGGACGGTCTCTCCGCGCCAAAGCCCGCCGGAACAAACGATAAAGGGTAGAGCAGATGGATTCGATCGTCGTCACGGGCAATGGCCCGCTCAAGGGGCAAATCCCGATCGCAGGCGCCAAGAACGCCTGTCTGACGCTGATGCCCGCCACGCTCTTGAGTGACGAGCCGCTGACCCTGACCAACGCGCCGCGCCTGTCGGACATCAAGACCATGACTACGCTCCTGCAATCCCTGGGGGCCGAGGTGGTGCAGATGCAGGGCGGTCAGGTTCTGGCGCTGTCGTCGCATAACCTGAACAACCACGTCGCCGACTATGACATCGTGCGCAAGATGCGGGCCTCGATCCTCGTGCTCGGGCCGATGCTGGCGCGTGACGGGCATGCGGTGGTTTCGCTGCCGGGCGGCTGTGCCATCGGCGCGCGGCCCGTCGATCTGCATTTGCGGGCGTTGGAGGCCATGGGGGCCGAACTCGACCTGCGTGAGGGCTATGTCCATGCCAAGGCTCCCGGTGGCCTCAAGGGAGGCACCTTCGAGTTTCCGATCGTGTCGGTCGGGGCCACGGAGAATGCGCTGATGGCGGCGACATTGGCCAAGGGCACAACGGTGCTCAAAAACGCGGCGCGCGAACCGGAAATTGTCGATCTGGCCCAATGCCTGCGCCGCATGGGCGCGCAGATCGAAGGCGAAGGCACCAGCACGATCACCATTCAAGGCGTGGACCGTCTGGGCGGGGCGACGCATCCCGTGGTGGTCGACCGGATCGAGCTTGGGACCTATATGCTGGCCCCCGCAATCTGCGGTGGCGAGGTGGAATGTCTTGGCGGGCGGCGCGACCTCGTGGGGGCCTTCTGCGACAAGCTGGAAGAGGCGGGCGTGAGCGTGACCGACACGGACGCAGGCCTCAAGGTCAGCCGCAAGAATGGCCAGGTGCGCGCCGTCGATGTGGTGACAGAGCCCTTCCCCGGCTTTCCGACCGACCTTCAAGCGCAGATGATGGCGTTGATGTGCACCGCCGAGGGCACCGCGGTGCTGGAAGAGCGTATCTTTGAAAACCGCTTCATGCACGCACCGGAACTGATGCGGATGGGAGCCAGGATTGATGTGCACGGCGGCACCGCGACTGTGACCGGCGTCGATCACCTCAAGGGTGCGCCGGTCATGGCCACCGATCTGCGGGCCTCGGTCTCGCTCATCCTTGCGGGGCTGGCGGCAGAGGGGGAAACCATCGTCAACCGGGTTTATCACCTGGATCGCGGCTATGAGCGGGTCGAGGAAAAGCTGGGCAATGTCGGCGCCAGGATCGAAAGGGTCAGTGGCAAATGACCGAAGACGCCAAATTCGAAGACGGGCGGGAAGCACCGCTCAACCTCGGCGCGATGGAGGAGGAGGATCTAAAGGTCATCTCTTCTCTGGCGCAGGATGCGGTGTTTCCGATCACCGAAATGAGCTGGCAACCGGCCAAGCGCCGGTTTGGCCTGCTGCTCAACCGCTTTCGCTGGGAGGATCAGGGCCGCGAACGGCATGGGCCGGAACGGGTGCAATCGCTCTTGGTGATCGACACCGTGCTGCGGGTGGCCAGCCAAGGCATCGACCGCAGCGACAAGGACACGATCCTGTCCCTTCTTTCAATTACCTTCGAGCCCGGAGCCGACGGCGCGGGTCATGTGCTCTTGACGCTGGCGGGCGATGGCGCGCTGCGGCTGGAGGTCGAGGCAATCGAGGTCACGCTGAAGGATGTGACACGACCTTACCGCGCGCCTTCGGGCAAGGTGCCACATCACGAGGGTTGAGCCACCCGTCCCGGCACAGATTATGAGTATTTGGACCAAGAAGAAGACCGGGGCTTGAGACAGAGGCCACTGGCCGCTATGTGCCCCGGCGAAAGGAACACCCATGCCGATCACGCTTGACGCCACTGCGCCCGATTTCGAGACCCGCTTTACCGCATTGCTGAGCGCCAAGCGCGAGGACAGCCCAGACGTGGACGACATCGTCGCGGGGATCATCGCCGATGTGCGGCAGCGGGGCGACGCAGCGGTGATCGCCCTGACCGAGCGGTTCGACCGTGTCGCGCTGACGCCAGAAACGCTGCGGTTTTCACCGCAAGAGATCGCAGCACTGGTCGCCGAGGTGTCGCCAGCAGAGCGTACGGCACTGGAGCTGGCGGCCGATCGCATTCGCGCCTATCACGCACGTCAAATGCCCGAGGATGCAAGCTGGACCGAAGAGAGCGGCGCGATGCTGGGCTGGCGCTGGACGCCGGTGTCGGCGGCGGGGCTCTACGTGCCCGGAGGTCTTGCCTCTTACCCCTCCTCGGTTCTGATGAACGCCATCCCGGCCAAGGTCGCCGGGGTTGAGCGGCTGGCCATCGTCGTGCCGACCCCCGATGGCAAGGCCAATCCGCTGGTCCTGTTGGCGGCGCAGATCGCGGGTGTGGACGAAATCTATCGCATCGGCGGTGCGCAGGCGATTGCAGCGCTTGCCTATGGCACCGAAAGCATCGCCCCGGTGGACAAGATCACCGGCCCCGGCAATGCCTTTGTCGCCGCCGCCAAGCGGCGAGTTTTCGGCAAGGTCGGCATCGACATGATCGCTGGTCCCTCGGAAATCCTCGTGATTGCCGACAAGGGGCAAAACCCCGACTGGATCGCGCTCGACATGCTGAGCCAGGCCGAACATGACGAAAGCGCGCAGGCCCTCCTGATCACGGACGATGCCGATTTGGCCGATGCGGTCAGCGCTGCCATCGACCGCCATCTGCAAACGCTCGAGCGCCGCGCCATCGCCGGCGCGAGCTGGCGCGATTTCGGCGCGATCATCCTTGTGCCCGACATGGGCACGGCGGCTGCGCTCTCGAACCGTATCGCGCCTGAACATCTGGAGTTGTGCGTGGATGACCCGGACGCCCTGTCCGCGCAGATCACCCATGCCGGGGCGATCTTTCTCGGGGCTTGGACGCCGGAGGCGATTGGCGATTATGTCGGCGGGCCGAACCACGTCCTGCCCACAGCGCGCTCTGCCCGGTTTTCATCCGGCCTGTCGGTGATGGATTTCCTGAAGCGCACCACCTTGGCCCGGATGACACCGGAAGCCCTGCGCGCCATTGGCCCCGCTGCCGAAACCCTGGCCATCTCCGAAAGCCTTGAGGCGCATGGCCTCTCTGTGCGCGCAAGATTGAACCATCTCAACGACTGAAACGGCGGTTTGACGCCTGTCAGGCGGAAACTGCCCCTTTCGCCCCTGCGGCACGCCCACTATAAGGACAAACGCCCCGGACCCCCGAGTCGCGGGGCTCATCATCATTTCGGGCGACAGGGCACAGGCGCATATGTCTATATTTGATAGGATTCCCAGTCTGTTTTCATCGGACATGGCAATTGACCTGGGCACGGCCAACACGCTCGTCTACGTCAAGGGGCGTGGGATCGTCCTGTCGGAGCCGTCGGTCGTCGCCTATCATATCAAGGATGGCATGCGTAAAGTGCTGGCCGTGGGCGAGGATGCCAAGCTGATGCTGGGCCGCACGCCCGGCAGCATCGAGGCGATCCGACCCATGCGCGAAGGGGTCATCGCCGATTTCGACACCGCCGAGGCGATGATCAAGCATTTCATCCGCAAGGTGCACAAACGCTCGACCTTCTCCAAGCCCAAGATCATCGTCTGCGTGCCGCATGGCGCAACGCCAGTGGAAAAGCGCGCAATCCGTCAATCGGTGCTCTCTGCCGGCGCGCGTCGGGCCGGTCTGATTGCGGAGCCGATTGCGGCGGCCATTGGGGCAGGCATGCCCATCACCGATCCCACCGGCAACATGGTGGTGGACATTGGCGGCGGCACGACCGAGGTGGCGGTGCTCAGCCTTGGTGATATCGTCTATGCGCGCTCGGTGCGCGTGGGTGGCGACCGGATGGACGAGGCGATCATCAACTATCTGCGTCGCCAGCAGAACCTTTTGGTCGGCGAATCCACGGCGGAGCGGATCAAGACCAGCATCGGCACGGCGCGCATGCCCGACGACGGGCGCGGCACCTCGATGCATGTACGCGGGCGCGACCTGTTGAACGGTGTGCCCAAGGAGATTGAAATCAGCCAAGCGCAGGTGGCCGAGGCCCTTGCAGAACCCGTGCAACAGATCTGCGAGGCGGTGATGACCGCGCTTGAAGCAACCCCGCCCGATCTTGCGGCTGATATCGTGGACCGGGGCGTGATGTTGACCGGGGGTGGCGCGCTCCTGGGCGATCTGGACCTGGCGCTGCGCGAGCAGACCGGGCTGGCCGTGTCCATCGCCGATGACAGTCTCAATTGCGTGGCTCTTGGCACCGGCAAGGCGCTCGAGTTCGAAAAGCAGTTGCGCCACGCGATTGACTACGACAGCTGAACCACCCACCTTTGCCTAGAAGGGGGACTCCGTGGCTAGGGACCGGGGACAAGGCGAGGATTACAGTGGCCCACTGAAGCGCCTGCTTTTGGGGGTGCTGCTTTTGTGCCTGCTGGGCATGTTCCTGATCTGGAGGATCGACAGTCCGCGCGTCGAAAGGTTCCGCGCGCAGGTGGTCGATCGGGTCGTGCCAAGCTTTGACTGGGCCATGGCGCCGGTCACGGGCGCGGTCAACATCCTGCGCGATTTCCAGAGCTATCAGCGCATGTACCAGCAAAATCAGGACCTGCGCCGCGAATTGCAACAGATGAAGGCATGGAAAGAGGCAGCCCTGCAACTCGAACAGGAAAACGCGCGCCTTCTCGACCTCAACAATGTGCAACTCGATCCGCGTCTGACCTACGTGACCGGTGTGGTGATGGCGGACAGCGGCTCTCCCTTTCGGCAATCGGTATTGATCAACGTGGGTGCGCGCGACGGCATCATGGATGGCTGGGCCGCGATGGACGGCCTGGGATTGGTCGGACGGATTTCCGGTGTGGGACGCAATACCGCACGGGTGATCCTGCTGACCGACACCTCGAGCCGTATTCCCGTCACGATCCAACCGTCGGGCCAACGCGCGTTGATCATCGGTGACAATTCCATAGCTCCTGTGGTCGATTTCGTCGAAGCCCCCGATCAGGTACGCCCCGGCGACCGGGTGCTGACCTCGGGCGATGGCGGCGTGTTTCCTGCGGGGCTGTTGGTGGGTCAACTGGCCGAAGATCCCGGCGGGCGGATGCGGGTGCGCATCTCGGCCGATTATGAGCGGCTGGAGTTCCTGCGTGTGCTGCGCAGCTACGAGAACGAACGCCTGACTGATCCCGGACGGTTGATCGCACCCGTGATCCTGCCGGGCAGCGAAGCCCCCGAATCCGCCCCGGATACGGCCGAAGCGGCAGAGGCTGAAAATGGCTGACGCGCTTTTGCCCCGGGCCTGGATCATGCGCGCGCTCTATCTGGCGCTTTGCATCGCCCTGCTCTTCCTGCACCTTTTGCCGCTAGAGCATACGCCACCGAAATGGGCCGGGCCTGATCTGGTGATGGCGCTGACCTTTGCCTGGGCGGTGCGCCGCCCTGACTATGTGCCGGTGCTGTTGGTCGGGCTGGTAATCCTCGGGCTTGATCTCATGTTGCAGCGCCCACCCGGTCTTTGGGCGGCGCTGATGGTGATGGGCACGCAGACCCTGCGCAATCGCGCGCCTTCGCTGCGCGACCTGACCTTTGCGGCGGAATGGGCCTCGGTGGCCAGCACGATGGTCGCGATCACCATTGCGAACCGCGTTGTATTGACCCTTCTGATGGTGGATCAGCCGCCGCTTGGCCTAAGCCTGATGCAGCTTTTGTCCACATTGATCGCCTATCCTGCGGTAGCAATCGTTTCGCATGCCCTCTTTGGAGTGCGCAAGCGCGCGCCCGGCGATCTTGATACGGCGGGGCTGCGCTCATGAGACGCCCTGCCCGCGATACTGCCGAGAGCCAACGCCGGATCACCCGGCGCGGGCTGGTCGTGGGCGGGCTACAACTCGGGGTGATGAGCGCGCTCGCGCTGCGCATGCGCTACATGCAGTTGGAACAAGCCGACCAATTCCGCCTCTTGGCCGATGAGAACCGCATCAACGTGCAGCTTATCCCACCCACGCGCGGCCGCATTTTCGACCGCGAGGGGCGGATCATCGCCGAGAATGTGCCAAGCTACCGGATCACCATGATCCGTGAGCAGGCCCGCGACGTGGACGAGGTAATCGCCCGACTGGCGCGGCTGGTCGAGTTGGACCCCGGAGAGCTGGAAAAGGCCCGTCGCGAACTCAAGGAACTGCGTGGAGATACGCCTGTGACCGTCGCCGACCGGGTCACTTGGGAGGATATAAGCCGCGTCGCGGTCAACGCCCCTGCCCTGCCCGGTGTGCATCCCGAAGTGGGGCTCTCGCGCCGGTATCCGCTGCGGGGCGATCATGCGCATGTTGTGGGCTATGTGGGACCGGTCAGTGACCGCGATCTGGAGCGTGTCGACGCGCCGGAGCAGCTTTTGCGCCTGCCTCGGTTTCAGATCGGCAAGATCGGGCTTGAGGCGCAGCGCGAGAACCTGTTGCGCGGCTCGGCGGGCACGCGGCGCGTCGAGGTGAACGCCGCCGGGCGCGTGATGCGCGAATTGGACCGTCAAGAGGGACAGCCCGGCGCGGATGTCCAGCTGACGCTGGACAACGAATTGCAAACCTACGCAAATGCCCGCCTCGATGGCGAGAGCGCGGCGGTGGTGATGATCGACTGCGAGAGCGGCGACATTCTGGTCTGCGCCTCCTCACCCAGCTATGATCCCAACCTCTTTGTGCGGGGCATTTCGGTTGCGGACTATCGCGCGCTGCTCGATGATCCGTATCGCCCCCTGCCCAACAAGGCGGTGCAGGGCATCTATCCCCCGGGGTCCACCTTCAAGATGGTGACGGCGCTTGCAGCACTGGAAGCGGGGGATGTTTCGCTTCAGGACACGGTCTATTGCCCTGGCCATCTGGAAATCAGCGGCCGCCGCTTTCACTGCTGGAAACGGGGTGGGCATGGCAACATGGATTTCCACCTGTCGCTCCGCGAAAGCTGTGACGTCTATTACTATGAACTGGCACTGCGGACCGGAATCGAAAACATCAGCGCAATGGCCGAGCGGCTGGGGCTTGGGGTTCAGTTCGACCTGCCTATGACCAGTGTTGCCAAAGGGTTAGCGCCGACCCGCGAATGGAAAGTGGCCAATCGGGGCGCTCCGTGGGTCGTGGGGGACAGCGCCAATGCCTCGATCGGGCAGGGATTTGTCCTGGCTTCGCCGCTGCAACTTGCGGTGATGACAGCGCGTCTGGCCACCAGCCGCAGCGTGATGCCGCGGCTGATCAAATCCATTGATGGGGTAGAGCAGCCATCCGGCCACGGCGAGCCGATGGGCCTGAACGAGAACCTGCTGCGCGAGGTGCGGCGCGCGATGTATGCCGTCACCAACAGCAATCGTGGCACCGCCTATCGCAGCCGCATCATCGAAGACGCTTTTCGCATGGCGGGCAAGACGGGCACCAGCCAGGTGCGCAACATCTCGACCGGCGAACGCTCGACCGGCGTGATCAGCAACAACAATCTGCCGCGCGAACAGCGCGATCACGCGCTCTTTGTCAGCTTTGCGCCCTATGACGCCCCCAAATACGCCGTGGCGGTGGTGGTTGAGCATGGCGGCGGCGGATCGACCGCCGCAGCACCGATTGCCCGCGACATCACGCTTCAGGCCCTCTATGGCGAAGACCCGCCGCTGGCCGCCTATCCCGAGGCCGACCGCCCCCGGATCAAGGCGCAGCAAGAGAAACTGCGCGCGGCCCGTTCCCGCCCCGAAGCAGAGGAGAGCGACCGCGCATGAGCTATCTGGAGCAATCCATCAAGACCGCCCCGTCGGGCGCACGCAAGTTCCTCTGCCTCAACTGGCCGCTTGTGATCTTGTTGTGCACGGTGGCGGGTGTCGGGTTTCTCATGCTCTATTCGGTTGCTGGCGGGAACCTCGAGGTTTGGGCAGAGCCGCAGATGAAACGCTTTGCGCTTGGATTGGCGGTAATGCTGGTCGTGGCCATGGTGCCGATCTGGTTTTGGCGCAATATGTCCCTGCTTGCCTATCTGATTTCCCTTGCGTTGTTGATCGCCGTGGCCCTGATCGGGGTAGAGGGCAAAGGCGCGCAGCGGTGGATCGACATAGGTTTCATGCGGCTGCAACCCTCGGAACTGGTCAAGATCACGCTGGTGATGCTGCTGGCGGCCTATTACGACTGGTTGCCGATGTCGCGGGTATCCCGGCCTATCTGGGTCCTCATTCCGGTGGGCCTGATCCTGACCCCGGTTGCCCTTGTGCTGCGTCAGCCCGATCTGGGCACGTCGATCCTGCTTTTGGCGGCGGGGGGCGTGGTGATGTTCGTCGCAGGGGTGCATTGGGCCTATTTCGCCACTGTCATCCTTGCGATCGCCGCCCTCGTTTTCGCCGTGTTCGAGAGCCGCGGGACAGACTGGCAACTCCTTGAAAACTATCAATATCGCCGGATCGACACCTTTCTCAATCCCGACAATGACCCGCTAGGCGCGGGCTATCACATCACCCAATCCAAGATCGCGCTTGGCTCTGGCGGCTGGACGGGGCGCGGCTTTATGCAGGGCACGCAATCGCGGCTCAACTTTTTGCCCGAGAAACATACCGACTTCATCTTTGTGACGCTGGCCGAGGAATTCGGCTTTATCGGCGGCATCTCCATTCTGGGGCTTTATACGCTGATCCTTGTGTTCTGCATCGCTGCGGCCTTCGGCAACAAGGATCGCTATTCGTCCTTGCTCATTCTGGGGGTGGCGATGACATTCTTCCTGTTTTTCGCGGTCAACATGGCAATGGTCATGGGTCTGATGCCCGTGGTCGGGGTGCCCTTGCCGCTTGTCAGTTATGGCGGATCGGCGATGCTCGTGCTCATGGTGGGCTTTGGCCTTGTCCAGAGCGCCCATATCCACAAACCAAGGTAGGACACATGACGCCCAATATCCTCTTTGCTGCTCGACCCGAGCAGTGGAACATCTATGAAAACCCTTTGAAATCCGCACTTTCCGAAGCAGGCGTCGCGGCGAACCTTGCGCTTGATCTGGCCCCCGACGAGGTGGACTACATGGTCTACGCCCCCGACAGCGCGGTGCAGGATTTTACCCCCTATACGCGCCTCAAGGCGGTGCTGAACCTCTGGGCCGGGGTCGAGAATATTGTTGGGAATCAGACGCTAAAGGTGCCATTGGCGCGGATGGTCGATCACGGCCTGACGCAGGGAATGGTGGAATGGGTCACGGGCCATGTGCTGCGGCATCACCTAGGGATGGATGCGCATATCCTTGGGCAGGATGGGGTCTGGCGCAAGACAATCCCGCCTTTGGCCGAGGATCGCCCGGTGACGGTGCTGGGTCTGGGGGTGCTGGGGCAGGCCTGCGCCAAGGCGCTTCGGGGCCTTGGCTTTCCGGTCACGGGCTGGTCGCGCAGCGCGCGGGACGTGGCGGGGATCACCTGTCTCTCGGGCGATGAGGGGCTGTGCGCAGCACTGCAAACTGCTGAAATTCTTGTGCTTTTGCTGCCAAAAACGACAGAGACCGAAAACCTGATGAATGCCGAACGTCTGGCCATGCTGCCCAAGGGCGCGATGATCATCAATCCCGGACGTGGGCCGCTGATTGACGACGACGCGCTTTTGGCAGCGCTCGATACCGGGCAGATCGGCCATGCGACACTGGATGTGTTCCGGGTGGAACCGTTGCCGCCTGCGCATCCCTATTGGGCACATCCGCGCGTGACGGTGACGCCGCATATCGCGTCTGAAACGCGCCCCATCACAGCCGCCCGGGTAATCGTGGAGAATGTCCGCCGCGGCGAGGCAGGCGAGCCATTCTTGCATCTGGTGGACTGCGCCAAGGGCTATTGAGACGGGCTAACTATCTGAGAAACGGCGGTTTATCCGGGTCGGACCCCGGGGCAGCACGGGGCGTGGGCCGGGGCGGTTCGGGCAGGTCAAAGCGCAATCCGCATTGTGCCAGCCGCGCCGCGACCGGATCGGAGGCCGCGAAAAAGGCCACATCGAGGGCGGCGGCCTCGAGCCCTGAAAAGATCAGCACCTCGGATACCGCGCGGGCCAAGGCCGGTTCTGCCTCGGGTTTGGCCCCGACAAAGCCCAGCAAATGCCCCTGCGCGCCGGTGTCATAGGTCACGCGAGCGAGATAGGCGAGCTCTGCAAGTCCCGCCATCGTGGCCAGCCGCGCATCGAGCGCCAAGAGCAGGTTCTCAGGCAAGCCTTTGGGTGCGCTCAGTTTTTCCGGTCGCGCCTCGATCTCTGAGGGGGCATCGGACAGGGTTTCGGCCAGCCAGTCCACCGCCTCGGGCGGGAGCAGGATCGACGAGGGCGCAACCTCGAGATTGACCCCAAGACCTGCCCCCTGCCCTACCAACATGGTCGCTATATTGCGCCCGCTCAGCGCCGCGTAGGGCACGATGCGGCCTGCGAACTGCGCCAAACGATCCTCTCGGTCAAACACGAGGACGAAGGAATTATCCGACAAATCAAACACTTCCGGGTCAAGCTGGTCACCATCCGCCTCGGATTTGAGCAAGAGGTAAAGTTCGCTCGCCGCCAAAGTCTCGTAAAACCGCAAGCGGGCGGTCGCATCCTCGGGAGCGGCCTCCATCGCGGCGTGGGCGATGTCGAGCGGGGTCAGATCAGTCATGGATAACCCTTTGAATTTGTGCGCGTAATTCCGGCAAAACCTCGGCCTCGAACCACGGGTGTTTTCTGAGCCAAGCGGTATTGCGCCACGAGGGATGCGGCAAGGTGAAAATTCGCGGTGCATGGTCGCGCCATGCGCGCACAGTGTCGGTGACGCCGGTCTTGACGCCCAAGTGGTATTTATGGGCATAGCCGCCGACGAGCACGGTTAGTTTCACGTTTTCAAGGGCTTGCATGACGCGGGCGTGCCATGTTCTGCCACAGATACGCGGCGGCGGAAGGTCTGATCCCTTGGTATCGTAACCGGGAAAGCAAAAGGCCATCGGCACAATCGCCACGCGGGATTTATCGTAGAATTCACAATCACTTAGCCCCAGCCAGTCGCGCAAGCGGTCGCCCGAGGGATCATCAAACGGCTTGCCCGAGTGGTGCACCCGCAGCCCCGGTGCCTGCCCCGCGATGAGAAGCCGCGCCGTAGGCTGAAACCACACCACCGGACGGGGGGTGTGGGCCGTGCGGGTGGCTTCAAAGCGGTCCGCACAGAGGCGGCAGGCGCGGATTTCGGACATGAGGTCAGACATTACGAACCTTACGATTTGCAAGGGGATTTTGTAAGGTCCGCGGTCATGCGAGATCGACCCCCGCCGCCGTCATCTCTGCCTCTGCCGCGGCCAGTGATCCGTCAAGGTCGATGCCCCGCGCCAGATCGCGCCGGACGGTCACGCGATAGCCCAGGCGGGCGGCATCGAGCGCCGAGTAATTGACGCAGAAATCGGTGGCGAGGCCAACCATGGTCAGGTCCGTGATGCCGCGCGTTTGCAGATAGCCATGCAGCCCGGTGGGGGTGGTGCGGTCGTTCTCGAAAAACGCGGAATAGCTGTCGATGGCGGGATTGAACCCTTTGCGCAGGATGAGATCGGCGCGCGCCGTGTTGAGGTGATCGTGAAACTCCGCCCCATGGCTGCCCTGAACGCAATGGTCAGGCCAGAGCACCTGGGGGCCGTAGGGCATCTGCGTCATCTCGTAGGCGGATTTACCCGGATGGGAGGTGGCGAAAGAGGAATGCCCCGAGGGGTGCCAATCCTGCGTCAGGATCACCGCCGGAAACTCGGCCATGAGGGCGTTGATGCCGGGAACGATCCGGTCGCCCTCGGGCACGGCGAGGGCACCACCGGGGCAGAAATCATTTTGCAGGTCGATCACGATGAGGGCGGATGTCATGACGGGTCTCCTTTGCCCCATAGGGGTAGGCAGAGCAGGCCTGCGCGTCAATGGCGGCGGATTGTCCTCTTGCGGGCGCAGGGGCTGCGGCGTAAAGCGCGGGCCATGTACAAGATTGCCGCCCTCTATCATTTCACCCGGTTCGACGACCCTGCCGCCGTGCAGGGGCCGCTGCAGGCGCTGTGCGATGCCGAAAAGATCAGCGGATCGCTCTTGCTCGCACGTGAGGGGATCAATGGCACGATCGCCGGGCCTGCGGCGGGGATCGCAAAGGTTCTGGCGCATATTCGCGCCCTGCCCGGCTGCGACGATCTGGAATGGAAGGAAAGCGAGGCGGCAACGCAGCCTTTTCGCCGGATGAAGGTTCGGCTCAAGAAAGAGATCGTGACCATGGGGCAGCCGGATGTCGATCCGCGCGCCCGTGTTGGTCATTATGTCGAACCCGCCGCGTGGAATGAGCTGATACGCAGCCCCGATGTGGCGGTGATCGACACGCGCAATGACTACGAGGTGGCGATTGGCACCTTTGAAGGCGCGGTCGATCCGCAGACGGCGACATTCCGCGATTTCCCGGCATGGTGGGAAGAGAACAGGCACCGCTTTCACAACAAGCGGATCGCGATGTTCTGCACGGGCGGCATTCGCTGTGAGAAATCCACCAATTACCTTTTGGGGCAAGGGGTGGAAGAGGTCTATCACCTCAAGGGTGGTATCCTGAAGTATCTCGAAGAGGTGCCGGAGGATCAGAGCACCTGGCGCGGGGAGTGTTTCGTCTTTGACGGCCGGGTCTCGGTCGGTCATGGGCTGAAGGAGGGCCCGCATCGGTTGTGCCATGCCTGCCGGCGGCCGATCCTGCCCGAAGATATGAACCGGCCCGAGTATGAAGAGGGCGTCGCCTGTCATCACTGCGTCGGAGAGACCAGCGACGACGACAAGGCGCGGTTTCGCGAGCGGCAAAAGCAGATGGCCCTCGCGGAGGCGCGGGGCGAGCGGCATATCAAGATCGTTCACGAGGGGTAAGGGGGCGGTTTGGCGTTGCGCGGCGGTGCCTGCGGCACCTTGATTCCGCGCGGGGCTAAGGTTTCGCGCCCTACCCCTTTTGCCCGATCTTCGGCTCTGTTCCCGCCTTGATCCGGGCGATGTTCTCGCGGTGGCGCCAGAAGACCAGCAGCGACAGCACAAAGGCCAGCACCATGCCCGTGCCGTATCCCAGCACCACCATCCAGCCGGTCGAGAGCGCCGCCGCCATGATCGCGGCCTTGGACGAGACCCGCGTGACATAGGCTGTCACCAGCCATGTGGCGCATGAGGCAAGGCCCACCGGCCAGGCGAGCGCAAGGAATATCCCCAGGAATGTCGCCACCCCCTTGCCGCCGCGAAAGCCGAGCCAGACGGGATAGCAATGGCCGAGAAAGGCTGTGAGCGCCGCCAGTTGCGCCGCATCCTCGCCCGCCATCCCGCGCGCCAGAAGCACCGCCACCGCCCCTTTGCCGCCATCGAGCAGAAGCGTGAGCGCGGCGGCGGTCTTGTTGCCGGTGCGCAGCACATTCGTGGCCCCGATATTGCCCGATCCGATTTCGCGCAGATTGCCGAGGCCCATGATCCGCGCCAGCACCATGCCAAAGGGGATGGAGCCCAGAAGATAGCCGATCACGGCCCAGAGGATCAGCAAGGTGGTGGATGTTTCGATCAGGGGCATGTGTCGGCCTCGTATACGCGGGTGCCTGCAACATAGGTCGCGCAGACCTTACCCTGCAGGCGCGCGCCGTCAAAGGGGGTGTTCTTGGATTTCGAGCGCAGCGCAAAACGGTCGAGCACAAAGGGCTTCATCGGATCGAAGAGCACCAGATCGGCCGGTGCGCCGACGGCAAGCCGCCCCGAGGCCAGCCCCAGCCGCTTGGCGGGGTTGAGCGACATGGCGCGAAAGAGCGCGGGCAGATCGAGCGCCTCGGCATGGTAAAGCCGGAGCGCCACGGGCAGCAGGGTTTCGAGCGCCACGGCGCCGCTCGCCGCCTCTTCGAAGGGCAGGCGTTTGGATTCCTCGTCCTGCGGCGTGTGCATGGAAGAAATGATGTCGATCAGCCCCTCGCGCAGCGCCTCGATCACCGCCTGGCGGTCGTCCTCGGAGCGCAGCGGCGGTTTGAGTTTGAAGAACGTGCGGTAATCCGAGACATCCAGCTCGTTCAGGGTGAGGTGGTGGATGGACGTGCCTGCGGTGATATCAAGCCCGTTCTTCTTGGCGCGGGCCAGGGCGGGCAGCGCGCGGGCGGTGGTGATCTGATCGGCGTGATAGCGCGCGCCGGTCATCTCCAGAAGGGCGATGTCACGGTCCAGCCCCATCCGCTCGGCCATGGGCGAGACAGCGGGCAGACCGCGCAGAGAGGCGAATTTGCCCGAGGTGGCCGCCGCACCGGCGCTCAGGCCGGGGTCTTGGGGATGGCCGATCACGAGCGCACCGAGCGAACGGGCATAGGTCAGCGCGCGGCTGAGAACCTTGGTGTCGCTGACCACATGGTCGCAATCGGTAAAGGCCACGGCGCCTGCATCCATGAGAAAGCCGATTTCAGTCATCTCGCGGCCCTGCCGCCCCTTGGTCAGTGCGGCCATGACCAGCACCTTGACCGGCGAGGCCTCATTGGCGCGGCGCGCGACGAATTCCAGCACCTCGGGGCTGTCGATGGCGGGGGATGTATCGGGGCGCGTGACCATGGTGGTGACACCGCCCGCCGCCGCCGCAAGGCCCGCAGAGCGATAGCTTTCCTTGTGCCGCTCGCCCGGCTCGCAGACCTTGACGCCGATGTCGACGATACCGGGGGCAAGGCAATGGCCGCCGCAATCGATCACGGTCTCGGCCTGCGGTGGGGCATCCGTGCCGCGCGCGACGATCACGCCCTTGTCGATGAGGAGCCAGCCGGGGGCGTCGGTTCCTGCCTCGGGGTCGATCAGGCGGGCGTTTGTGAAAAGGGTTTGGGTCATACGGTTACTTTCTTTCGGCTTGGGCACTGGTCATCCCGCCACCCAGACCATGACCACGGTCAGGGCGGCGATCACCAGAAGGGCCGCCATGGCGATCTTGCCGGACATGCGTGGGTCTTTGGGGTCCTGCATCCTGTCCTCTCATAGTCCTGCGGCGGCGCGTATCCGCGCCTCGGTGCCGGCGCGGTCGGCCTGATACTTGATCAGGTGCTTGTCGCCCGTGGCGGTGATCACCTGCACGGCGCTGGCCAATCCCCGCACCGTCTTGATCTCCGAGAGCCGCACCGCGCGGGTTTGCGGGCCAAGGAGCCGCCGGTCGGTCAGATCCCACCGTGCCTTCAACTCGTCGGAGGCCACGTAAAAGCCGCGCACGGCAATCGCCGCGAGACCGCCCACGGCCCCTGTCCAGACATGCGGATTGCCGATCGCCCAGAGAATCGCCATGCCCAGCGCCATGGCCCCCGCCGCAAGCCAGGCGTGGTCACGGCGATAGGCGGCACGGTCGGGGTGAAAGCTGTGGATCACGCGCTCGCCCGGATCGAGCGGCGTTGTCGGGGTCATGGAATGGATCAGCCCCTCGCTCATAGTTTCACCGCGAGGCCAATGGCGATGGCCGCCCCAATGGCCATGAGCGCCAGCACGGCAAAGGCCATGAGCCGCAACCGGCCCGCACCCTGCGGGCGGGCATTGGCGCGGGGGGTGAGCAGACCCTCGGCGCTGCCCGTGGGCAGAGGGGTGAAACGCACCGGCGCCACCTCTTCGGAAAACCGCGCGACGAGGCGCAGGGGGGCGCGCGGGCGCATGTCCTGTGCGCGCCCTTCAAAGGCACGCGAGGGCAGGATCAGCACGCGGCCCTTGAGGCCATTGACCTGCGGCTGCATCGGCGCGAGGTCGGCCACGGCAATGCCGTGCCCCTCGGCCAGATAGTCGGTGAGCGTCATGCCATTCAGATCGGCCACATCGAAAAGCTCGATTTCCGACGTCTTGAGCGGGCCTGTGCCCAGCGCCGCGAGGATGGCATCATCGGGGTGTGGGTTGGCGCGATCCTCGTCCACGGCAAAGAGGCGCACGATATGGGCCTCACCGGCGGGGATGCGCAGAACCGTGCTCATGCCGCCGCCCGGCGGGCGCGCAGATTGCGCGCGAGCAGGTCCATCGCCGCCATGCGCACGGCCACGCCCATCTCGACCTGGTCCTGAATGACCGAGCGGTTGATGTCATCGGCAATCTCGCCGTCGATCTCGACGCCGCGATTCATCGGTCCGGGGTGCATCACGATGGCATCCGGCTTGGCATGGGCCAACTTTTCGGCGTCGAGCCCGTAGCGGTGGTAATATTCGCGCTCGGAGGGGATGAAACCGCCGTCCATGCGTTCCTTTTGCAGCCTGAGCATCATCACCACATCGGCCCCCTCAAGCCCGCGGCGCATGTCGTCATAGACCTCGACGCCAAAGGCGTCGATGCCAGCGGGCATGAGCGTGGGCGGACCGATGAGGCGGACGCGGTTTTCCATCCGGCCCAGCAGCAGGATATTCGAGCGCGCCACGCGGCTATGGGCGATGTCGCCGCAGATGGCCACGGTCAGACGGTGCAGCCGCCCCTTGGCACGACGGATCGTCAGCGCATCCAAGAGCGCCTGAGTGGGATGTTCGTGCCGCCCGTCGCCCGCGTTGAGCACGGCGCAGCGCACCTTTTGCGCAAGCAGGTCCACCGCGCCGGAATGGGGATGGCGCACCACCAGAAGATCGGGGTGCATGGCGTTGAGGGTGAGGGCGGTGTCAATCAGGGTTTCGCCCTTTTTCAGGCTGGAGGCCTGCATCGCCATGTTCATCACATCCGCGCCCAGCCGCTTGCCTGCCAACTCGAAACTGGCCTGGGTGCGGGTGGAGTTCTCGAAGAACATGTTGATCTGCGTGAGCCCTGCCAGCGCATCGCCATGTTTGGTGGCGCTGCGGTTGAGGGTCACGTAATCCTCGGCCAGATCGAGAATCGCGGTGATGTCCGCCGGGGACAGCGGCTCGATCCCCAGAAGATGCGCGTGTGGAAATGTCATGCCGCCCTCCGAACCGGTTCCCAGAGCCTTGTAAGACCGGTGTCGCCACAGGGCAAGGCGGGGTTTGTCGCGGGGCCGTGGCGTTCATCGTTCTGCATATCCCCCGACTGCGTGCTCGGCCCCGGGCGCGCCATCATGGCCCTTTCACCGCAGCCCGCCACGGGGTAGCGTCGCGCCCATGGAATCAACGCTCAGCCCCCATGACGCCTTGGCCAGCCTGATCTGGCAGATCGAGCTTGGCGCGACCGAGGCGATTGGCGATGCGCCGGTCAATCGGTATGAGTTGCCCGAGAAGGCCGCCAAGCCTGTCGCGCCCCCCAAGGCCGAACCCCCGCGCGCAGCGCTGGCCGCGCCGGCCACGCCCGCAGGCGCCGATCCGGTAGCGGCCGCGCAAGCGGCGGCGGCGGCAGCCGTGGATCTTGAGGCGTTGCGCGCGGCCCTTGCGGCCTATCCGCATTGCGAGTTGAAGCGCGGGGCGCGCAATCTGGTGTTCAGCGATGGCAATCCGGCGGCGCGGGTGATGATCATCGGAGAGGCGCCGGGACGGGACGAGGATCAGCAGGGCAAGCCCTTTGTGGGCCGGGCGGGGCAATTGCTCGACCGGATGCTGGCGGCGATTGGCCTCATGCGCGGGGCAGATGCGCCGCAAGAGGCGGTCTATATCACCAATGTCCTGCCGTGGCGGCCACCGCAGAATCGCGACCCCAATGCCGAGGAAATCGCGATGATGCGCCCCTTCGTGGCGCGGCATGTGGCCTTGGTGAACCCGGCGGCGGTCGTGCTCATGGGCAATATCAGTTGCGAGGCGGGATTGGGTCAGCGCGGCATCACCCGGCTGCGCGGGCGCTGGGCCGAGGCCTATGGCAAGCCTGCCTTGCCGATGTTTCATCCCGCCTATCTCTTGCGCACGCCCGAGGCCAAGCGCGAGGCCTGGGCGGATTTGCTGGCGCTCAAGGCGCGATTGCGGGAGGGGGGGGCGTGATCGTCGATCCTTTGACCCTCTTGGCGTTCATTCCGGCGGGGCTCGCGCTCAACCTCACGCCGGGGGCGGACATGATGTTCTGCCTTGGTCTGGGATTGCGCGCGGGACCGCGGCCGGCGCTGGCCGCGAGTGCCGGGATTTCGGCGGGGGGCATGGTGCATGTAACGCTGGCGGGGCTGGGGCTGGCGGCGGCCATCGCCGCACAGCCGTTGGTTCTGGACGTGATCCGCTGGCTGGGGGTTGGCTATCTCTTGTGGCTGGCCTGGGGCGCGTTGCGAACGGGCCCCCTGCGCCCCGATGCGCGCGTGATGGGTGTGGCACGCGCATTCCGCGAGGGGATGATGGTGAACCTGCTCAATCCCAAGGTCATTCTCTTTGTGCTGGCCTTTGTGCCGCAATTCGTTGACCCCGCGCGCGCCATCCTGCCGCAGTTCCTGATCTTTGGCTTGATCCTCGCGGTGGGTGGGTTTGTGATCAACGGCGCGGTCGGGGTTTTTGCCGGGGGGCTGGGGCGGCGTCTGGCGACCTCGCCACGGTTCGCGCGGGGGCTGGGGATAGCCTCGGCCACGATTTTTACAGCGCTGGCCGCGCGTCTGGCGCTCATGCAAAGGAGTTGATCCCATGTCGCGAATTGACGAGAGCAAGGCGTTCATCCCGGTGCGGATCGCCGTTCTGACGGTATCGGACAGCCGCGATATGTCTGATGACCGCTCGGGCGATACGCTGGTCGCGCGGATCGAGGAAGCGGGGCATATCCTTGCGGATCGCATGATCGTGCGGGACGAGCGGGATCAGGTGGCCGAGCAGTTGCGCGAATGGATCGCCAATCCGGAGGTGGATGTGGTGATTTCCACGGGGGGCACGGGCCTGACGGGCCGCGATGTGACCGTGGAGGCGCATCGCGATGTCTATGAAAAGGAAATCGACGCCTTTGGCACGGTCTTTACCATCGTCTCGATGCAGAAGATCGGCACCTCGGCGGTGCAGAGCCGGGCGACGGGGGGCGTGGCGGGGGGCACCTATCTCTTTGCGCTGCCGGGCAGTCCGGGGGCGTGCAAGGATGCCTGGGACGAAATCCTGAAATATCAGCTCGATTATCGGCATCGGCCCTGCAATTTCGTGGAGATCATGCCGCGCCTTGACGAGCATCAACGCCGGAAGTGACGCGCGGCGGCGTATGACCTCTGCGAGCGGCTTGGCATTCTGTGGGCCGACGTTACATTATGGGGACCGGCCAGCCGACCGGGCCGGTTCAAGAGGTTGCGCGCCATGCGGTTTTTGCGTCAGGGTCTGATCGGGCTCTTTCTGCTTGCTCTTACCTTGGGTCTCTTGGCCTATGCCGGACAGACCGTGGTCAGTGCCGTGCAAGAGCGCATGGCCCGTGAGGTGCGTGTGCCCGAGCGCAAGGAGCGCGCCTTTGCCGTGCGCACGGTGCGGGCGGTCGAGACAGAGATCACCCCCACCCTCACCGCCTTTGGCCAGATCGAGAGCCGCCGCACGCTGGAAATCCGCGCGCAGGCGACCGGGGTGATCACCGAGCTGGCGCCCGAATTCATCGAAGGCGGCATGGTGCGCGCCGGGCAATTTCTGGCGCGGATCGACCCTGCGGATGCCGAAAGCGCGCGCGAGCGCGCGCGCACGGACCTGATGGATGCCCGCGCCGAGGCGCGCGAGGCGGCGCGCGCGCTCGATCTGGCGCGCGATGAATTGGCCGCGCGGCGCGAGCAGGCCGAAATACAGGATCGGGCCTTGGCGCGGCAACGTGATCTTGAGGCACGCGGCGTGGGCACGCTGACGGCCGTCGAGAACGCGGAATTCAACGTGGTGCAGGCGCGGCAGGCGGTATTGGCCAGCCGTCAGGCGCTGGCACTGGCGGAGGCGCGGATAGATCAGGCGGCGACATCCACGGCGCGCGCCGAGCTGGCGCTGTCCGAGGCCGAGCGGCGGCTGTCCGAGACACGGATCATCGCAGGGTTCACCGGCAGGTTGAGCGAGGTAAGCGTGGTTGCGGGCCGTCTGGTGGCAGCCAATGAGCAACTGGCGCAACTGGTGGATGGCGCGGCGATGGAGGTGGCGTTTCGCCTGTCCACGGCGCAATATGCGCGGCTGCTGGATGAGGCCGGAGGGTTGAGTGATGCGCCGGTGACGGTGACGCTTGATACCGGCGGGCTGGATTTGACGGCGACAGGGCGGATCACGCGGCAGGGCGCGGCACTGGCCGAGGGAGAAAGCGGGCGTCTGGTCTTTGCCACGCTGGACAATGCCCCGGCGATGAAACCCGGCGATTTCGTGACCGTGACGGTTGAAGAGCCCGTCTTGAGCGCCGCCATTCGCCTGCCCGCGACGGCGCTTGGGCCGGATGGTCAGGTGTTGGTGATCGGTGCCGAGGAGCGGTTGGAGGCGGTGGCCGTCACGCTCTTGCGACGGCAGGGCAATGATATTCTGGTGGCGGCGCCGGGGCTGGCGGGGCGCGATGTGGTGGCGGAACGCACGCCGGTTCTGGGCGCAGGGATCAAGGTGCGCAAGCTGGAGAGTGCCGAGGCCGTGCCCGGGGCGGACACCGTCACGCTCAGCCCGGACCGGCGGGCGCGGCTGGTGGCCTATGTCGAGGCCAGCACCGACATGCCGGAAGAGGCCAAGCGCCGCCTGCTGGCGCAGTTGGAACAACCCGAAGTCTCGCTGAGCACGGTGGAACGGCTGGAACGCCGCATCGGAGGCTGAGCGGCATGGCGGCTGTCATTTCCTGGTTCACGCGGCACCGCACGGCGGCCAATCTGCTGTTGGTGCTGATGGTGGCGCTGGGGCTGATGGCCTTGCCGAGAATGCGGGCGCAATTCTTTCCCGATGTGGTGATCGACAATGTGAGCGTGTCGGTCGCCTGGGAGGGGGCGAGCGCCGAGGATGTGGACGGCGGCATCGTGCAGGTGCTGGAACCTGCCCTTCTGGCGGTCGAGGGGGTGGAGGCCGCGACCTCGCTCAGCCGCGAGAACAGCGCGCTGGTGACGCTCGAATTCGAGCCGGGCTGGGATATGGGCCGCGCGGCGGACGAGGTGCAGGCGGCGCTGGATATCATCACCACCCTGCCCGATGACGCGGAAGAGCCTGTTGTGCGGCGCGGCGCCTGGCGCGATCAGGTGACGGATGTGGTGATCACCGGGCCGGTGGGCACCGAGCAACTGGCGCGGCTGGCGGATGAACTGGTGGCGCGGCTCTTTGATGCCGGGGTGACGCGGACGACCATCGAAGGCGTGGCAGCGCCCGAAACCGTGATCGAGGTGCCGGGTCAGGCGTTGATCGCCCATGACATCACCATGGCCGAGATTGCCGCCGCCATTGCCGCCGAGATCACCGCCGATCCGGCGGGGGACATGACCGGGGCCAATACCCGCCTGCGCACCGGCACGCAAAAGCGCAGCGCCCGCGATATTGCCGCGATCACGCTGCGCATTGCGCCCGATGGCAGCGCCTTGACGGTCGGGGATGTCGCGCGCGTGCGGGTCGAGGGGGCGACGCGGGCGCTGGCCTATTACGTGGGCGAGACCCCGGCAATGAGTGTGCGGGTGGACCGCTCTGCGCGGGGCGATGCGCTGGATATTCAGGCCGAGGTGCAGGCGGTGGCGGACCGCATGGCCGAGACCCTGCCCGAAGGCGTGAGCATCGACCTCATTCGCACGCGGGCCGAGGCGATTTCGGGCCGGATCAAGATGCTGGTCGAGAATGCGTTGACGGGTCTGGCGCTGGTGGTGGGGCTGCTGTTCTTGTTCCTGAACGCGCGCACGGCGTTTTGGGTCGCGGCGGGGATTCCAGTGGCGATGCTGGCAGCGATGGCATTCATGTATGCCGCCGGTCTCACGCTCAACATGATTTCGCTGTTCGCCTTGATCATCACGCTGGGGATCGTGGTGGATGATGCCATTGTGGTAGGCGAACATGCCGATGCGCGGCATCGCCGCCTGCGCGAGCCGCCGATGGTGGCGGCCGAGCGGGCCGCCGGGCGCATGGCGATGCCGGTCTTTGCCGCGACACTGACCACGCTGATCGCCTTCTTTGGTCTTGCGGTCATTGGCGGGCGGTTTGGCGATCTGATCTATGACATTCCCTTCACGGTGATTGCCGTGCTGGTGGCGAGCCTGATCGAGTGCTTCCTGATCCTGCCCAACCATATGGCCCATGCTCTGGCCCATTCCGTCCGAGAGCATTGGTACGACATCCCGAGCCGGTTGGTGAACCGAGGGTTCCGGGTATTTCGCGACCGTGCCTTTCGCCCGCTCATCGCCTGGGTGATCCGGGGGCGCTATGCGGTCCTGGCGGCGGCGGTGATGCTCTTGGCCACGCAAGTGGCGAGTTTCGTGCGCGGCGATGTGACATGGCGGTTCTTCAACGCGCCGGAACAAGGCAGCGTGACGGGCAATTTCGCCATGCTGCCGGGGGCCACGCGCGCGGATACGCTGGCGCAGATGCGCGCCTTGCAAGAGGCCGCCGAGGCGTTGGGTGCGGAGTACGAGGCCGAGCACGGGGCAAACCCGCTGGCCTATGTGGTGGCGCAGGTAGGCGGCGCGGCAGGGCGCGGCCTGTCGGGATCGGACACGCGCGAGGCCGATCTTTTGGGGGGGATTTCCATCGAATTGATCGACGCCGATCTGCGGCCCTATTCCAGCTTTGCCTTTGTCGCCGATCTGCAAGAGCGGGTGGTGCAGCATCCCTTGACCGAAACGCTGAGCTTTCGCGGGTCGCGGGCGGGGCCGGGGGGCGATGCGCTCGACATTCAGCTTTATGGCGCGGAGGCAGAACAGCTCAAATCCGCGGCAGAGGCGCTGAAAACCGCGCTCGGGCGGTATCCCGAGGTCTCAGGCCTGGAGGACAGTCTGGCCTATGACAAGGCCGAGGTGATCCTGGACCTGACGCCGCAGGGGGCGGCGCTCGGATTTACCATCGACGATCTGGGGCGCACGCTGCGCAACCGGGTGAGCGGCATCGAGGCGGCAACCTACCCGGACGGGCCGCGCTCTGCCGAAGTGCGGGTAGAACTGCCCGAGGAGGAGCTGACCGCCGATTTTCTGGAAAGGATGCAATTGCGCACGCCCGCAGGGCAATACGTGCCGCTGGCCGATGTGGTCAGCGTCGAGACGCGCACCGGCTTTGCCTCGGTCCGGCGGGAAAACGGCCTGCGGCTGGTGACGGTGACGGGCGATATTTCCGAGGATGACCCGGCCCGCGCCGCCGAGATTTCCCGCGCGCTGGAGGCGGAAATCCTGCCCGATGTCGCGGCACGCTATCAGGTCGAGTATCGGCTGGCGGGGTTGAATGAGCAGGAAGACGCGTTCATGGCCGATGCGCGGCTGGGCCTGATGGCCACGCTGTTGGGCATTTACATCGTGTTGTCGCTGGTTTTCGCCAGCTGGACCCGGCCCATGGTGGTGATGGCGATCATTCCCTTTGGTCTGGTGGGCACGATCTGGGGCCATGCGCAATGGGATGTGCCGCTGTCGATGTTCACGGTCGTCGGATTGCTGGGCATGACCGGCATCATCATCAACGATTCCATCGTGCTGGTCACGTCGATTGACGAACATGCGCAATCGCGCGGATTGTTCCCGGCCATTATCGAGGGCACCGCCGACCGGTTGCGCGCCGTGCTCTTGACCACGCTGACGACGGTTCTGGGGCTGGCGCCCTTGCTCTTTGAACGCTCAACCCAAGCGCAATTCCTCAAGCCGACGGTGATCACGCTGGTTTACGGGCTTGGGTTCGGGATGGTGCTGGTGCTTTTGGTGGTGCCCGCCCTCTTGGCCATCGGGCGGGATCTCGGGCGGCCTGTCACCGCGCTGCGCCGGGGGCTGCGCGGGCGTCGGGCCGGGTTGCAGGGGGTCTTGGGCGGTGGCCTTGCGATGGTGCTGGGCTGGTTCGGAGCGACGATGGGATGGGTTCTGGTGACAGGGGATTTGCCGGGGCCGCTGGCGGGCATGGTGCCGCTGCCGCCGATGGGGGCGGCGCTGGCGCTCTTTCTGACGGGAAGCGCCTTGGGTCTCTTGCTGGTCTATCTTGTGACTGCCCTGCGCCGCCCGCGCAGCGCCTGATCGCTCTTGCGCAGACGGCGCTGCGGCGCTACCCCTCTGCCCATGCGTATCATCCGCGATTACACCTATGTCACCGACGCCGACCGGGGCGCGAGCGCCGCCATCGGCAATTTCGATGGCGTGCATATTGGCCATCGGTCGGTGATCGAGATGGCGCGCAGCGCGGGGCAGCGCATTGGCGCGCCGCTGGGGATTCTCACCTTCGAGCCGCATCCGCGGGAATATTTCGCCCCCGACGCGCCGCCTTTTCGCCTGATGGGCCGCGAGGCGCGGGCGCATCGGCTGGAAAAGCTGGGGGTCGAGCGGCTCTATGAGATCAACTTCAACGCCGGTCTGGCCGCGCTCAGCCCGCGCGCCTTTGCCGAGAACGTGATCCGCGACGGTCTGGGTCTGCGGCATGTGGTGGTGGGATCGGATTTCTGTTTTGGCAAGGGACGGGCGGGCAATGCCGCGATGCTGGAGGGTTTTGGCCGCGAGATGGGGTTTGACGTGACCATCGCAACGCTCCTGGAGGGCGAGAGCGGGCAGGTATCATCCACCGCGATCCGCGCCGCGCTGAGTGCAGGCGAGCCACGCGCCGCCGCCGCCATGCTGGGCCATTGGCACCGGATCGACGGGCCGGTGATTGGCGGCGAACAGCGCGGCCGCACGCTGGGCTATCCCACGGCCAATATGTCGATCAAGGGGCTGCATCCGCCCAAGTTCGGGATTTACGCGGTGCTGGTCGATGTGCTGGATGGGCCGCACAAGGGGCAGTATCACGGTGCCGCGTCGCTCGGCGTGCGGCCGATGTTTCAGGGCGAAGAGGCCAATATCGAGACCTTCCTGTTTGATTTCACGGGCGATCTCTATGGGGCCAACCTGTCGGTCGGGCTGGTCGAGTATCTGCGCCCCGAGGCGACATTCGACAGTCTGGAGGCGTTCATCGCGCAGATGGATGCCGATTGCCTGCGCGCCCGCGCCATTCTGGCCGCGCTATGAGTGACGCCATAAATCGCAGCGGATTGCGCCCACGTTACTGGGAAACCACGCGGCTTGACCGCATGACCCGCGCGGAATGGGAAGCGCTGTGTGATGGCTGCGGCAAATGCTGCATGAACAAGCTGGAGGATGAAGAGAGCGGCGAGGTCGCCTTTACCCGCGTGGCCTGTCGCCTGTTCGACGATACCACCTGCCTCTGCGCGCAATACCCGATCCGGCATCAGTTCGTGCCCGAGTGCATCACGCTCAAGCCCCATACGATCGAGAGCCATGCCTATTGGCTGCCGGAAACCTGCGCCTACAAGCTGCTCTACGAGGGCAAGCCGCTGTTCGACTGGCACCCGCTGATTTCCGGCGATGCGAACAGCGTGCATGAGGCGGGCGTGTCGATGCGGCATCGCACGGTGCCGGAATTCGAAGTGCCCGAGGACGATTGGGAAGATCACATCATCGAGGAGCCGCTCTGATGCAATTCGCCTCTGACAATTCCGGCCCGGCGCTGCCTGCCGTGATGCAGGCGATGGCCGAGGTCAATATCGGTCATATGCCCTCTTATGGCACCGAGGCACCGATGCAGGAGGTCCGCGACCGGCTGCGCGAGATGTTCGAGGCGCCGCAGGCCAGTGTCTATCTGGTGGCCACGGGCACGGCGGCCAATGCGCTGGCGCTGGCGACCCTGTCGGAGCCGTGGCAGACGGTGTTCTGCACGCCGCTGTCGCATATCCATGTGGATGAGTGTAACGCGCCCGAGTTTTTCACCGGCGGGGCCAAGCTGAGCCTTGTGGGGGAAGCGGACAAGATGACGCCCGAGGATCTGGCCCGCGCGATTGCGCTCTGGCCGGCGGGGGATGTGCACAATCCGCAGCACGGGCCGCTCGCCCTGACGCAGGCGACGGAACGGGGGCGGATCTACACCTGCGCCGAAATAGCAGCACTCTGCCAGATTGCGCGCGATCACGGGCTGCCCTGCTACATGGACGGGGCGCGCTTTGCCAATGCGGTGGCGGCCCTGGGCTGCACGCCTGCCGAGATGACGTGGAAGGCGGGCATTGACGCAGTCAGCATGGGCGGCACCAAGAACGGCTGTCTGGGCGTCGAGGCGGTGATCTTCTTCAACCCCGAGAATGCCTGGGAATTCGAATTGCGGCGCAAGCGGTCGGCGCATCTGGTGTCAAAGCATAGGTATTTGTCGGCGCAGATGCTGGGCTATTTGCGCGACGACCTGTGGCTGCGCACAGCGCAGGAGTCCAATGCCAGGGCTGCGGTGCTGGAGGCGGGATTGCGCGACGTGCCGGGGGCAGAGATGGTGTTCGAGCGCGCCGTCAACATGATCTTTGCCCGCCTGCCCCGCGTCACGCATCAGCGGCTCAAGGCGGCTGGGGCGGTCTATGGGCTATACGAGGGGCCATTGGAGAGCGGCGCAGGAGATGAGCCACTGATGGCGCGGTTCGTGTGCGACTGGTCTGTGACAGAGGACCAGATTGCGCGGTTTCTGGAGATTGCGCGAGGCTGAGACGGCCTGTGCGCACCCGAAACCGATTTGCGCGAACATGGGTTTTCAGGAAGCATATCCGCATCAAGCTGCGTAAAGCCCCCCCGCCATCCGTGCGGCGGAGGGGCAGACCCCGTGCCAGTGTGGGGGATTACTTTGGCACGAGGACAGCGTTGATCACGTGGATCACGCCGTTGGATTGGTCTACATCAGCCACCGTTACACGGGCCGCGTTGCCGCTTTCATCAATGATGTAGACGTTGTTGCCTTTGACCTGCGCCGACAGGGCGTCTCCCGACACGGCGTTGAAGTGGTAAAAGCCATCTTTGCTGGCGCGAGCGGCGGCGATGATGTCGGCGGCAGACCAGTCACCGGCGACCACATGAGCCGTCAGGACCTTTTGCAGCATGGCCTTGTTCTCGGGCATCAGCAGCGTCTCGACCGTGCCCGCGGGCAGGGCCGCAAACGCATCGTTCACCGGCGCGAACACGGTAAATGGCCCCGGCCCCTGCAATGTCTCGACCAGATCGGCGGCTTTCACCGCCGCAACCAGCGTTGTGTGAACCGGCGAATTGACAGCATTTTCGATGATGTTGCGCTCTACGAGCATCGGCGCGCCGCCGACTGTCGGATTGGCGGCATAAACGGCGGTGCCAAGGGCAATGGCGGTGGCCGTGCTCAGAAAGGTTTTGAAGGTCATTTTTTGTTCTCCCTTGTTTTCAAAGGCTCGTCTGAGCCGCTGATGCAGGAGACACGTCAGCCGGGAAGCAAAAGTTTCAAACCGCCCAAAGTTTATTTCATCAGAGCGTCCGAACCATCCCTCACCGGGCAAGACTTGCGGGAGTTAAAGCTAGGATCATTGGGCAAGCCGCTGGAATTCTACCCGTGACAGAACGCGCAGATCGGGCGTGAAGGTGCGATCTTTGCCTTGCTCGACCCTGCGGATCTGCTTGGTCCCGCTGGGCCCGGACTGATGGCGGGCCGTTCAAAGGGGGCAGACGAAACAGTCTGGATACATCGCGGCGTCCTTGACCCGGAAGGATCGCACAAGGACTCTGAGGCCTGACCCCAGTTTGCGCGCCACACCCAAAGCTGCAATGCGGGCGCGGACGGAGACACACCATTGCCACACAACAGTAAGTCCCTGCGCGAATGGCGAAGAGGCAAGAGCCAAGCATCTGATGAAATTTTGAAAATTTTGATGGTGGGTGATGAGAGACTCGAACTCCCGACATCTTCGGTGTAAACGAAGCGCTCTACCAACTGAGCTAATCACCCGTGGGCTGCCTGATAGCCAAGCTGCGCGCGGCGCGCAAGAGGGTTTGCGCGCGGCAGGTGGGCCGAGGCCCTGATCGCCGCGCGCGGGGACCTTGCTCAGATCCGTGGGGCGCCTTTGGCCAGCATGCTGTAGAGGCCGCCGCCCAGGACCGCGCCAATCACCCAGTTGTAGCCCGAGAGGAATCCGAACCACGGCACCCAGACCGTTGCCACGGAAAACACCGCCGCAAGGCCAAAGGCCGTGACCGCCGTCCGGTTCCAGCCGTTCTGGTAATGATAACGCCCGCCCTGCATGTCATAGAGATCGTCAAGGTCGAGTTGGCCTTTGCGATGGACATAGTAATCCACGATCATGATGCCAAAGATCGGGGCCAGCGTGGCGCCGAGCGTGTTGACGAAACCGCCGATGCCGAATGCGCTGATGAAGCTGGTCCAGAGCCCGCCGATGACGAGCGCGAAGACCGAGGTGATCAGCCCCGCCTGACGAAAGCTGATCTTGCCGGGGGCGAGATTGGCGATGCCGTTCACCGCCGGGATGAAATTGGCGACAAGGTTGATGCCGACGGTCGCGGCAAAGAAGGTGATCGCGGCGATCACGCCCAAGAGCACCGAGTCGGTGCGTTCGACGATCTCGCTCGGGTTGGTGATCTCTTCGCCAAAGACCACCGCCGCCCCGGCCGTGGTCAGCAGCGCCAAAGCCGAGAAGAGGATCATGTTGAAGGGCAATCCGGTGAGGTTGCCGAGGAGCATGGCGGGCCTGTCCTTGGCATAGCGGGAAAAGTCGCTGAAGTTGATCATCACGGCGGCGAAATAGGCCACCATGGTGCCGACGATGGCGACAAACCCGTTGAATTCACTGGCAAAGGTTGCATCCGGATTGGCAAAGATCGTGCCTGCGGCAGACAGAAGCTGCCCGTCAGAGCGTTGCCAGAGCACGATGACAAGTCCGATCATCACCAGATAGACGAAGGGGCCGGCGATGTTGAGAAAGGTCTCGACCCAGTTCATACCGCGCCAGAAGATCACGATATGAAAGGCCCAGACGATGAAGAACGACAGCCAGTCGATGCCGGTGAGGCCAAGGATTTCCGCGCCGCCGCTGGCCCCGGTGATCGAGCGGATCAGGAGCGCCACCGCGGTCGAGGCGAAATAGACCTGCACGCCATACCAGAACACCGCCACCGTGGCGCGCAGGATCGCGGGCAGTTTCGCGCCGCTGGTGCCGAGACTCGCACGCGCCAGCACCGGGTAGGGGATGCCGTATTTCTCGCCCGCGGCCCCCGAGAGATTGACCATCCACATGGTAAAGAGCCCCGCCGCGATGAGGGCGGCAAAGGCGGTCCAGCCGCTGACCCCGTAAGAGATGAAAAGCGAGGCCACGAGCGAATAGCCAAAGAGCGACTGCACGTCATTGGCCCAGACGTTGAAGATGGCGAACCATCCCCATGTCTTTTCATCCGCCCCGACCGGGTTGAGGGTATTGCCCTCGGGGTCCATCGTATTGCCTGTGGGCACATGCCCATGGTCGATTGCAGTCATTTTTTCCTCCCTGACAGATCGAATTCTGGATTTTTCTTGTTGCTTCATCTGGCCCGAAATACCTCGGGGGTCCGGGGGCAGCGCCCCCGCCTCAGAGAGCCATGTGCCGGTTCACGTCCTTGTAGAGCAGATAGCGGAACGGCCCCGGACCGCCGGCGTAACAGGCCTGTGGGCAGAACGCGCGCAGCCACATGAAATCGCCGGCCTCGACCTCGACCCAGTCCTGATTGAGGCGGTAGACTGCCTTGCCCTCGAGCACGTAAAGCCCGTGTTCCATCACATGGGTTTCGGCAAAGGGGATCACCGCGCCGGGCTGAAAGGTGACGACGGTGACATGCATGTCGTGGCGCATGTCCGCAGGGTCCATGAAGCGGGTCGTGGCCCAGCCGCCGTCGGTGTCGGGCATGGGGATGGGCGCGATGTCGTTTTCATTGACGACCATGACCGGCGGATGGTCGAGACCGGCGACGGCCTGATAGGCCTTGCGTATCCAGTGGAATTTGACGGGTGTGTCGGCGGTATTGCGCAGCGTCCAGGCGGTGCCCGGTGGAATATAGGCAAAGCCGCCCTCGGTCATGTCATGCGCCTGCCCGTCCAAGGTGAGGCGCAGCGCGCCCTCAACGACAAAGAGCGCCGCCTCGACGCCCTCTTCGGTCTCGGGGCGGTCAGAACCGCCGCCCGGCTGCACCTCGGCGATATATTGCGAGAAGGTTTCGGCAAAGCCCGAGAGCGGTCGCGCCAGAACCCAGAACCGCGCCTTGTCCCAGAAGGGCAGATAGCTCGTTACGATGTCGCTCATGGTGCCGCGCGGGATGACGGCATAGGCCTCGGTAAAGGCGGCGCGGCCGGTCAGAAGCTGGGTTTGCGGCGGCAGGCCGCCTTCGGGGGTGTAATAGCTGCGCTTGGTCACGGCTGCGGTCCTTCCACGGTCAGAGGCTGGTCAAAGTAAAACTCTTCGAGATTGTCGCCGGGGCCGATCCGGTCGATCACGGCGTAGCGCCCGGCGCGCCCGATGGGGGCCAGAACGCCGTGCCAGACATTGCGCAGCAGATTGACCCCCTGCCCCGGCTGGCTGAGATAGGCGCGCGGGGTGGCGGGGCGGCCATTGTCATCCTCGGCGACGCAGAGCAGCATCGGCACCCCGTCGAGCGGGATGAACGCCTGCGAGCCCAAGGGATGCCGCTCCATCAGGTCGAGCGTGTAGGGCAGGTGCCGCGCCTCGGCATCGAAAAGGCTGATCCCGGCGCGGCCATCCAGAAATTCGAGCCGGGCGCGATCATGGAAGCGCCCGCAGAGGCCTGCGTTGATCATCCGGTCGGGAGCGCCCGCCGCCTCCAGCACATCGCCATAGGGGGCAAAGGCGGCAGCGGTCAGGGCCCGGGCGATAAGGGGCGCGGTCATGGCAAGAGCGCCTGCAAGCGCGGGAGGGTTTCGGCCTCAAGCTGCGCAGGCGTCAGCGGGCCGCGCTCTGCCGGGCTGGCCTGTCGCAGCACGCGCGAGAAGGCGTTGAGCAACCCCGATGCGCTGTCATGGGCCGGGCCAAGCTCCATCTGCCATGCGCGGTCCGCAATCCACGGGGCGGGGAGCAGCGGGCCGAACACCTCGGAAAAGCGCGCCTGGGTCATCTGGCTGGGCCGCTCGCGGCGGCCGTGCGGATGGGTTTTCGCCCAGTGTTCTGCAATGTCGATCCGGCGCGGGCACCATACGTTTGCATGGCTCTGAACATGCTCGAGGAAACGGCGCAGGCCCGCGATCTTGCCGGGGCGGCCAATGAGGCGGCAATGCAGCCCCACGGTCATCATCTTGGGCGCGCCCTCCTGCCCCTCGGCATAAAGCGTGTCAAAGGTATCGGTCAGATAGGTTTCGAAATCCCTGCCCGTCACCCAACCGGGCGAGGCGGCAAAGCGCATGTCGTTGCATTCGAGCGTATAGGGGATCATCAGCTGGTCGCGCGCGCCGAACTCCTGCCAGTGCGGCAGGTCGTCGTCGTAGCAATCCGAGATGTAATCAAACCCGCCCTCTTCGGCGACGAGGCGGACGGTATTGACGCTGCAGCGGCCGGTATACCAGCCGCGCGGACGGGTGCCCGTGACCTCGGTATGCAGGCGCACCGCCTCGGCGATGGCGGCGCGTTCTTCGGCCTCGGGCATGTCCTTGTGCTCGATCCATTTGAGGCCATGGCTGGCGATTTCCCAGTCTGCGGCCTGCATGGCGGCCACCTGTTCGGGGCTGCGGGCAAGGGCGGACGCCACGCCATAGATGGTGAGCGGGATGCCCATGCCGGTAAAGAGGCGATGCAGACGCCAGAACCCGGCGCGCGCGCCGTAGTCATAGATCGATTCCATGTTCCAGTGGCGCTGACCGGGCCAAGGCGTAGCCCCCGGAATATCCGACAGGAACGCCTCTGACGCGGCATCGCCATGCAGCAGGCAGTTTTCGCCGCCTTCCTCGTAGTTGAGCACGAACTGCACCGCGATCCTTGCGCCGCCGGGCCATTGTGGGTCTGGCATCTGGGGGCCGTAGCCGCGCAAATCTCGGGGATAGCGGATCATGTCATCACCTCCGGGGATCCTGGTTTGTAAGAAAAAGTGCGGACAGGGGGCGGTTGGCGCCCCCTGCCCCGGTCTGACTGCGGGTCAGCGGTCAAGAAACCGCTGTGCGGCGGGCAGGTGCCGCATCAGCACGTAATAGGTGACACCCGCCGGGATCAAGCTGGCATACCACGACACCGCCGAAAAGGTCAGCGCCGCAACCACACCCACCGCCATGGCGATGATGGCCGCCGGATTGTAGCCCGCGTAATCGCCGCTCTCGTCATAGAGTTTGTCGAGGTCGAGCGTCTGGCGGCGCAGCAGGTAGTAATCCACCACGAGGATCGCAAAGATCGGACCCAAGAAGGCGCTATAGGTCTGGATGAAGAGGTTGAGGCCGGCGGCGGATTCGTTCTTGACCAGTTCCCAGGGGAAGGTGGCAAAGGCCAGAAGACCGACGAGAACCGCAGAACTCTTGTAGCTGAGCTTGAACACATCCATCAGCGCATAGGCGGGCGGCACGACATTGTTGAGAATATTGGTCGTGACCTGCGCAAAGGCAATGAAGAGCAGGGTGACGACGAGCAGGAGCTTGTTATCCACCGCATTCGAGAAGACGCGGATCGGGTCAACTTCTCCGGTCGCGCTCGACACCATGAGGCCGATCAGGCCCATGAAGAGCGTCGCGGGCAGGATCGAATTGGCATAGATCACCACCTGACGCACCCGCCCGACATCCTGCCGCAATTCGCGGCTATAGTCCGAGACATTCAGCATCATCGTGGCATAGATGCCCAGAAAGAGCATGGTCGCCCCCCAGAACGGCGCACCCCAGGTGCCCTCGACATTGATCAGATTGGTGCTGATTTCGTCGCCGTATTTGCCGATGACAGAGGTGAACATGTAGATCAGCGCGCCGATGATGAACACCGAGCCGATATTCTCAAGCCACTTGATGCCGTGAAAGCCCAGCACCGAGAGCAGGATCTGCAGCGCCTGGAAGCCCACGAAAAAGACCACGATATTGGAATAGCCAAACAGCGTCTCGCTCACCAGGTTGAGCGCGCCGGCACCGATCCAGCTTTGGAAACCGAACCAGACGAGGGCGGGGACAGAGCGCACCAGCGCCGGGATACGCGCGCCGGAAAAGCCGAAGGCCGAGCGCAATTGCACCATCATCGGGATGCCGTATTTATGCCCCGCCGCCCCGTTGATCATCAGCGCAACGCCGATGACGGTGCAGCCGATGGCGATGGCCAGAAACACCTGCAGCAGGTTCAGCGTGCCCACGAGGCCCGAGCCGATGGTAAAGGTCCCGATGGAGACGCAGCCGCCAAGCCAGGCGAAGAGATAGGACCACGGGTCCATGATCCGCGTTTTCTGGGGGGCCAGCGATTCCTCGCCCAGACCCTTGTGTTCGATCACCTCGGGCATATGCCCGTCATGCGGCAAAACACCCCGGTTTGTATCTGAAATTGTCATGACTCTCCTCCCTGAGATGCATTATTTCGGGTTTGGTGGCGCGTAGGCACCGATCTTGCTGGTCTTGATGCCCGCACCCACGAGGGCTTCGGCGAATTTCGTGGCGACGGTCACGCCGTCGATGACGGGGATTCCGGTTTCTTCTGTCAGCCAAGCGGCAAGGTCGGCCATGCCGGCACAGCCCAGAACCACGGCCTCGCAACGATCCTCCTCGATCGCCTTGAGGATTTCGGCACGCACCAGCTGGCGGGCGTTCGATCCAGGTTCTTCCAGCGCCAGCACCGGGATCGCGGCGGCGCGCACGCGGCGGCACTGGTGGTCAAGCCCGTAGCGGCGGACCAATTCCTCGATGATCGGAACCGAGCGCGGCAGGGTCGTGACCACGCTGAAAGAGGTGGCGACCATGCTGGCCGCCTTGACCGCCGCCTCGCAGATACCGATCACCGGCCCGCTGGCGATCTCGCGGCAGGCGCCGATGGCGGGGTCGTCGAAACAGGCCACGACGATGGCGTCGGCCTTTTGCGCCTCGGCCTCGCGGACCTGATCGAGCAGGCGCGGGGCCGCCATGACCTCGTCGTAATGGCCCTCGATGCTGGCGGGGGCCCCCACACCCGAGCGCGCCTCGATCACGACACCGGCGGCGGTCACCGCCCGCGCCGACGCCGCGATCTTGTCGGTCATGCTCGTGGTCGAGTTGGGGTTGATGACAAAGATTTTCATGGGCTCCTCCACTTGAATTGACACTTTAGTAACATAAATTGTTAACAATTTAAACAGACAATTTTTCCGGTCGATTTTGTAGCCTGAAAATGTAAGTTTTCCCGCAGCAATGGAATGGAGCGCCCTATGTCTGACACCCCGGAAACCGTGCTGGTCGAGCATGTGCTGGATGCCATCTCGGATCAGCGTTTGCGGGCGGGGACCAAGCTGGGCGAACAGGCGCTGAGCGATCTTTTCTCCTGCAATCGCGCGCATGTACGCCGCGCGCTTGCGACGCTGGCGGCCTATCAGGTGGTCGATCTGATCCCCAACCGGGGGGCGTTTGTATCCACCCCCTCCGAGGACGAGGCGCGCGATGTGTTTCAGGCCCGTCGCGCCATCGAGGCCACGATCATCCGCAACGTGGTGCGCCGCGCCGATGAGGCCGATATTGCCAGTCTGCGCACGCATCTGGCGACCGAGGATTCGATCCGAAGCCAGAATGACCGCCCCAAGGCGATTCGCGCCTCACGCGCGTTTCACATGCTGCTGGCGAAGATCGGGCGCAATTCGGTGCTGGAGCATTATCTGGCGGAACTGACCATGCGCACCTCGCTGATCATCGGCCTCTATGGGTCGAATGCGGCCAGCCTGTGCTCGGATGACGAGCACGCGCGGATTGTGCAGAGCATCGCAGACCGGGATGAGACGCGCGCGCAAGAGATGGTGGATCACCACCTGCGCCATATCGAGGGTGAGATCGCATTCGGGGAAGAGGCGCCGCGCGTCGGGCCGCTCTCGATGATCCTGTCCCCGGATCGCACCACCGGGTGACGGCAGTCAGGCCGCGCCGATATCGGTTGTGGCGACGGCGACGGCCTTGACCACGGCATGCACCTCTTGACCCACGGCAAGGCCCAAGGCCGCAGCCGAACGGCGCGTGACACGGGACAGCACCCGGCCAGCGGCGGTATCAATTGCCACGATGGCACCGGGCCCGCCACCGGGGCGTATTTCGTGGATGATGCCGGACAGGATATTGAGCGCCGAGAGACCTTCGGGACGGGTGCGCGCCAGGATCACGTCATGGGCGGCGACGCGGATGCGCAGGCTGGCGCCGGGATGGGCCGCGACGCGCGGCAACAAGAGGGGGATGCCACCCGCCGACAGCTCTGACAGCCCATCGGCGTGATGGGCCACGACCCGCGCAAGGAGCACGGCGCCCGCCTCGCGCGCGCCGGTGGGCAGAACGGCGGGATTGCCCAGCACCTCGGCGGCTGGCCCCTGTGCCATGACGCGGCCAGCCTCGATCGCCACGACCGTGGTCGCCAGACGCGCCACCTCGGAGGCGGAATGGCTGACGTAGAGGATCGGCACGCTGACCGAATCGCGCAAACGCTCGAAATAGGGCAGGATCTCGGCCTTGCGCGCCTCGTCGAGCGCGGCCAGCGGTTCATCGGCCAGGATCAGTTGCGGCGCGGCAAGGAGCGCGCGACCGATGGCAACGCGCTGTTTTTCACCGCCTGAGAGGGCAGCGGGCCGACGCTCCAGCAGCGCGCCAAGGCCCAAGAGATCGACGACCTGCGCCAGATCGGCGCGTGCGGCCCCCTTGGGGGCGAACCACGCGCCATAGCCGAGATTCTGGCGCACGGTGAGATGCGGGAAAAGCCGGCCCTCCTGAAAGATATAGCCCAAACGCCTGCGATGCGGTTTGACGCGGACCCCTGCGGCGGTATCGAGCAACACCCGCTCGTCCGAGACGATCCGCCCCTCGTCGGGTATCAGAAGCCCCGCAACGGCGTTGACGATGCTGGTCTTGCCCGAGCCGGAGCGGCCAAAGAGCACGGTAACACCGGACGGCGCACGAAACTGCACATCGAGCGTGAAGGCCCCGAGCCTGTGCCGCAGGGAGACATCGAGCATCATTGCCCCCCGACACGGGCCGCAACCCGCCGCGAGAGCCATTCGGAAAGGGCCAGCGCCGATGCCGCCAGCGCAATCGACAGCGCCGCCAGCCGGGCCGCGCGCCCTTCGCCCCCCGGCGTTTCCAGCAGCAGGTCGATCGCCAGCGGGATCGTCTGGGTCTGGCCCGGAATATTCGAGACAAAGGTGATGGTCGCGCCGAATTCGCCCATGCCCTTGGCAAAGGTCAGAACGGTGCCCGCGAGAATGCCCGGAATGATCAAGGGAAAGGTCACGGTCAGGAACACCCAGAGGCGTGAGGCGCCCAGCGTGGCCGCCGCCTGTTCCAGCCTTGGATCGACCGCCTCGATCGACAGGCGCACGGCGCGCACCATGAAGGGCAGCGCCATGACCCCGGCGGCCAGTGCCGCGCCGGTCCATCGGAAGGCAAAGCTGAGGCCAAGGCTGCTCTCGAAAAAGCCGCCGATGGGACCGCGCGCGCCAAAGCCCAGCAAGAGCAGGTATCCCGTGACCACCGGCGGCATGATGAGCGGCAGATGCACCGCCACGTTCAAGAGCCCCCGGCCCGGAAAGCGCCCGCGTGCAAGCGCATAGGCCAGAGCGATGCCAACCGGCAGATTGATGAGCGTCGCCCAGAGGGCCACCCGCAAGGACAGCCGCACCGCATCCCATTCCGCAGGGCTGAGCCAGTCCGTCATGCGCTAGTGGGCCAGCACGGCAAAGCCCTGCCGTTCGAAGGCGGCGCGTGCCTGTGGTCCGCGCAGATAGGCGAGAAACTCTGCCTCGGCGGCCGTGTCGCGGTTGGCAAGGTCAGCGACGGGATAAACGATGGGAGGGTGGCTGTTCTCGGGGAAGGTGCCGACGATGGTCACGCGCGCGTCGGCGGTTGCATCGGTGGCGTAGACGATGCCAAGCGGTGCCTCGCCGGTGGCGACAAAGGCGAGGGCCGCGCGCACATTGTCGGCCTGCGCGACCTGTGGCGCGACCGCCTCCCATAGCCCGAGGGATTGCAGCGCGGCCTTGCCATAGACGCCTGCGGGCACGCTCTCGACCAGCGCCATGGCCAGCCGCCCGTCGCCCAGACGTGCCATCAGATCGAGATCGGGGCCGATTTCCACGGGCGCGGCATCGCCATGGGCCACCAGAACAAGGCGATTGCCCAAGAGGTCAAAGCGCGCGTCCGGTTCGATCAGACCATCCGCTTGGAGAACGTCCATCCAGTCGGGGCTGGCAGAGAGGAAAACATCGGCAGGCGCGCCCTGCTGAATCTGGCGGGCGAGTGCGGAGGAGCCCGCGAGGGCAATCACGAGGTCATGGCCGCTGGCCGCCTCAAAGCCTGTCTCGATCTCGGCCAATGCGGTGGTGAGGCTGGCGGCGGCGAAAACGGTGATGGTTTCGGCGTGTGCCGCGCCGGGTATCAGAACGGCAAGACCAAGGGCGCAAGCGGTGGCGATGTGCAGAGGATGCGAATGGGACACGCCAAATTCCGGATTCTGATATGGTTCAGAAAACATATCGCAAGAGGGGGGATCAGAGGCAAGCGTTATTTTCCGCCGGGAATATCCCTGAGCAGCGATTGCAGGGCGCTGATCCGCGCCGCCCCTGCCTCGGCCATGATGTCTTCGAGTTTACGGTAATGGGCCAGCACCTCGATGCCGGTATCGGTCAGGTAGGCCCCGCCCCCCTTGGCCCCGCCCCGGCTGGATTCCACCAAAGGTTCGCGAAAGGCGGCGTTCATCGATTCCACCAACATCCACGCGCGTTTGTAGCTCATGGACATGCTGCGCCCGGCGGCAGCGATGGAGCCGGTATCACGGATACGTTCCAGGAGGTCCGCCTTGCCGGGACCCAGCATCGCGTCTTCGCCAAAGACGATGCGAATCCGGAGGCTGGGGGCGATGGGATGGGTCATTGCCGGGTTATGCCAAGGCGCGTTCGGTCGCGCAAGACATATCGGCCACGGTCACATCAGCCGACAGAGGCCTGAAGATCGAAGATCGGCAACAGGATCGCCAGCACGATCACCAGCACGAGCGCCCCCACGATCATCATGAGAAGCGGGTCGATCAGGGCCGAAACACGCTTGCGCTCGTTGGTGAGCCAGGTTTCGACCAGCACCGCCGCGCGTTCGGTCATGCGGCCAAGGCGTGCGGATTTCTCTCCGGCGTCAATGAGTTGGCGGCAGACGGGGGGAATGAGGCTCATGCGGGTGAGCCCCTGACTGAGGCTCTCGCCCGAGCGCACCGCCTCGGCGAGATCGAGCGCTTCGGCGCGGAAGCGGCGGATCACCAGAACGTCGCTGGCAGAGGTCACGGCATCGACGACGGTCTGGCGGCTGGAAATCACCAGCGCCAGCGTGCGCAAATACTGCGCCGCCGCAGAGAGCCGCAGAAGCCGGCCGATGACCGGCAGCGAGAGGGCAATGCCATGCCAGCGGTCGCGCACGGACGGCACGCGCAGGGCAAGGACAAGGCCGATGATGCTGGCGACAATGCCGATGGCGAGGGCGATCCAATGCGCCTGAATCCAGTCGCTGATCGCCATGACGACTTGGGTGAGCGGGGGCAATTCGCGGCCAGAGACCGCGAACATCGCGGCAATCTCGGGGGCCACGTTGACCATCAGGATACCGCAGACCAGGAGCGACACGGCAGCCACGAAGGCCGGGTAGATCAGGGCGGTGGCCAGTTGCGCGCGGTCGGCACCGACGGTTTCTAGATACTCGGCCAGTCCCTCGAACACCGCGGCCACATCGCCCGAGGTTTCGCCCGCGCGCACCGCCGCGATGTAAAAGCGGGGAAAGCCCGCGTTGGCCTTGTCGAGCGAGACCGAAAGCGGCTGGCCATCCATGAGCGCCGCCTTGGCCTCGGCTGCGGCGGCCTCGATCACCGGCGAGGTGCCGGAGGAACGGATGGTCTCGAGCGCCATTTCGGCAGACAGGTCCGAAGACAGGAGCACCGCCATTTGCCGGGTGAAAACCGCGCGCATATCGGCGTTGAGGCGGGTGCGGCGGCTGCGCGCGAGCGTAAGACCGCCCCCCTGACGCTTGGCGGTAATGTCCTCGGCAAAGAGGCCCTGACCGCGCAGGATGTCGGCGGCCTGTGCCTCGCTCTCGGCCACGAGGGTGCCGCGTTTGCGCTGACCTTCGGCATTGAAGGCGGTGTAGGCAAAGGCCCTCACAGCGCGTCGCCCACCACGCGCAGCGCCTCGGCAAGGCTGGTTTTGCCCGCCGCCACCTGATGCAACGATTGACCAAAGAGGGTCTGATCGGGGGCGAGCGCCACGCGCTTCATCTCCATTTCCGACTGGCCCTTGTCGATGGCGGCGCGCAGGGCTTCGGACACTTCGAGGATTTCGAACACGCCAACGCGGCCCGCATAGCCGGTGCCATTGCAGGAGGAACAGCCGACAGGGTGATGGATCGTATCGGGGATCGCCATGCCAGCGGCGCGGAAATGCGCGGCCTCATCGGCGGTGGGGGGCGCGGCGCGGCGGCAGGTGGTGCAGAGCTGACGCAAGAGGCGTTGGGCGATGACGCCCCGCAGGGTGGCGGCGATGAGAAAGTCATCCAGCCCCAGATCGCGCAGGCGCACCACCGCGCCGACAGAGCCGTTGGCGTGGAGCGAGGAAAACACCAGGTGCCCGGTCAGCGAGGCCTGAGCCGCGACACTGGCGGTTTCCTGATCGCGTATTTCGCCCACGAGGATGATGTCGGGGTCCTGACGCAGCGCCGCGCGCAGGCCAGCGGCAAAGGTCATGCCGATTTCGGCGTTGATCTGGCTCTGGCTGATGCCGGGCAGATCGTATTCGATCGGGTCCTCGGCAGTGAGGATATTGCGAATCTCGTCATTGGCGAGTTGCAGGAGCGAATAGAGCGTCGTCGTCTTGCCCGAGCCGGTGGGGCCGGTGGCGAGGATGATGCCATTGGGCCGCGCCGCCATACGCTCCAGCACCTCGATCTGATCGGCGCGCAGGCCAAGTTGATCCAGCGGCATAAGACCGGCAGAGCGGTCAAGCACCCGCATCACCACCCGTTCGCCATAGTTTCCGGGCAGGGTCGAGACACGCACGTCGATGGCGCGCCCGCCCAAGCGCAGCGAGATATGCCCATCCTGCGGCAGCCGGGTTTCGGAAATATCGAGGCCCGCCATCACCTTGAGCCGCGACACCACGCGGCGCACCGGTAGGTCCTGACGGTCGAGGACCGATTGCAGCATGCCATCCACGCGCATACGCGCGCGCAGGCCATTCTCATGCGGCTCGACATGCAGGTCAGAGGCCCCGGCGCGCACGGCGCGGCGCAAGAGCTGATTGACCAACTGGATCACCGGCGCTTCTTCGCCGTCTTCAAGCAAGTCGCGCGGGCCACGACCGCCGCCTGCCCCCTCTTCGAGATCAAAGGCCAGATCGTCTGTGCCGGTCTCGGCGCTGGTGCCGTCCTGATAGAGCACGGCAAGTCGCGCCTGGAACGCCTCGGACGAAAGCTGCTCTGTTTCAAGCGGCTGGCCGGCCCGCCTGCGCGCCTCGCGCAGACCGAGGGCCGTGGCACCGGGACCGATCAAAAGCCGCGCCCCTTCGATCAGAACCTGTTGATCGCGCGCGAGCGTAAAGGGCAGAAGCGGCGCGCTCATGGTCTATCTGTCCGCGAATTTGAGCGCCGAGGGCAACGGGGGAAAGCGGCGACTGCGCGCCGCCCCGTCGATGAACTTGGCATCAAACGGCTGGTTGAGATCGGCCCCGTCAAACGGAAAGCTCGAGTCCGGGACGCGCGGATAGGTGCCGTCATCCGCGGGAGCGATATACTCGGCGGCGCGCTTGGCCTCGCGGGCCAGACGCCTAGTCAGTTCGCGCGCCTCTTCATCACTGGACAGGATACGCGGGCGCAGCATCACCAGAAGGATGCGCTGGTTCTGATTGGTCGAGCGCCCCTTGAAGAGCCGCCCCAGAAGCGGCAGTTCGCTGAGCCCCGGCACGCGCTGATTGACCGAGCCCGAACCATTTTCCAAGAGACCGCCCAGCATGATGACATGCCCGTCGCGCACCAGCACATTGGTGGAGAGTTCGCGCTTGGAGGTGATTTCGCCCCCTGCCGCCGAGGCGGCATTGGTGAGGTTCGATACCTCCTGGTTGATCTCAAGGCGCACGGTGTCGTCGCGGGTGATCTGCGGCGTGACGGTCAGGGTCAGGCCCACGTCCTGCCGCTGGATGGTCTGAAAGGGCTGTTGCGGCACGGCGCTATCGCCCACGGTGGAGAAACTCCCGGTCACGAAAGGCACATTCTGGGCAACGATGATTTCCGCCTCACGATTATTGAGCGTGAGAATGGAGGGGGTCGAGAGCAGTTTGGTCGAGCTTTTGGAGGCAAGCGCCGCGAGAAAGCCGCCGATACCACTCTTGTCAAAGGCCGCGATGCTGCCGCCGGTGCCGCCGCCCTGCGGGGGATTGCCCGCAAGCACCGTGCTGACAAGGCTGGTCAGGGTGGGACGGCCTTGAATGGCAAATTCGACACCGCCCACGGTGGCCCCGTCGATCACGCCGCCGAACTGAAACGAGAGGTCGGAAAAGCTTTCGACCGAAAGCTCGAAAATCACGGCCTCGATCAGCACCTGATCGGGACGTTGATCGAGGCCTCGCACCGCACTGGTGATCGAGTCGATCCGGTCCGTCGGTGCGGTGATGATGAGCGCGTTCTGCTGCTCTTCTGCGACAATGGTGATCCCGCCGGGGGCTGACGCGGCGGGCGCGCTTCCGTCTGCAGGTGCCTCGGGGGCGCCGAAACTCTGGCGGATCACATTGGCCAGATCGGCGGCATTGGCATAGTTGAGATGCACCACCTCGGTGGAAATGCTGCGCTGCGGTTTGTCGAGTTCGGCCACCACATCGCGCACGCGGTCGCGGAATTCCGGCGTACCCGACACGATGAGCGCGTTGGAGCGCGGATCGGCCGACAGGCTGGAGCCTTGCGGCGTGATCGCGAGGGCAGTGATCACACTGAGCATTTCCGCGGCTTTGCCATTGCGCAGGGGGATGGTTTCAATCGCGTTGCGGCTGGGCGTGTCGAGCCGGTCGACAAGCTGCACGATGCGTTGGAAATTCTCGCGCCGGTCCGACAGGATCATCAGGCCCGAATCCGGCACGGTCGACAGCACCGCCTCGGCGGGCAAGAGGGGACGGATCACCTCTGCGACCTCATCGACGGCGCTGTTGCGCACGGGGATCACCCGGGTCTCGAAATCGCCGCCCAAGCGCGCGCGCGAGTCCCCCGGCGCCAATTCGCGGGCAAGGTCGATGGGCACGATCCGGTCGGTTTCAGCACCCTCGACAATCGTCAGACGGTTGAGTTCGAGGACGTTGAGAAAAATCTCGTATATGGCGGAGGGCGTCACCTGATTGGGCGCAACCACGGTCACGGTGCCCTGCACCCGTTCGTCAAGAATGAAATTGCGCCCTGTGGATTGCGCAACGATCTGGACGAAATCGCGCAGGCTGGCATCGCGCAGATCAAGCGAGACCTGAGCCGTCGACAGGCTGGGCCATGTGCAGCAGAGCATCGCCACCAGGGCCAGACGTTTAAAAAATTGCATATTTATAATTCAGGAACATCATTGGTGATATCTCCTGCCTTTTCATGACTGCCTCAGGCCACCACTGCTCTGACCGGCGGTTTGGGCCTCTGCCATCAGACTACCCGATTTGCTGTGTCGTTTCCATTGGAAAGACGGGCTGACGCAGGAATGTCCCAAAGCGTGTTTTTTTAGGCAAGTCACGGATTTTTCATGGCTCGCACCGCATGGGGCATGGTAGGTTCCTGACCAAAAGGGCAGGAGCAGTTCACCAATGCCGATTTCAAACAAGCCTTTGCTATGTCTGGCTGTTCTCATGGCGCTCGCAGGCTGTGAGCCGGGCGCGATCAGCGAAGGCGCGGATTTTCAGCGCAAGTACAGCTCTGCGCGCAAGGCGCTGGAGCAGGGCAATTATGACAGTGCCATTCGCAGTTATGCGGCGTTGATCCAGACAGCGGGGCCGCTTGAGCCGCGTCTCAGACTTGAATACGCCCACGCTCTCTTGCGGGCGAGCCGCTATGACGAGGCCGCACAAGTGGCCGGCGCGCTCGCGGCAGGCAGCAAGGGCAGCGACCGCGCGGCGGCGCTGGCGGTGAGCGGCACGGCGCAGCATGAAAGCGCATTGGCAGATCTGGGCGCGGGGCGCACGGGGGCTGCGACCGTTGCCAAGCTGCGCGCGGCCGATGCCGCGCTCAAGGAGATGCTGGCAATTGACGACAGCCTTGATCCGCTGGGGGCCATGGCCAGTCGTCGGGCGGATATTGCCCGGGACCTCAAGCGTTTGGGGGCGGGCGGTTAGGGCGTGTTGCCCTTACTCGCAACCGCACCCGTCCCGGGTCAGGCCCGGGGCGATGTGACGAAGATAAAGGCCTATCAGAAGAGCGGCCAGCCTGCGCCAAGGTCGACATCGCGGGTGATCTGCCAACCGCTGTCCGCTGCCTCGCCGGACTGATCCAAGGCGCGCAGCCAGCCCTCTGGCAGCTCGCCCACGGGGTCGATGCGCAGGTCAAGCTGTGCCATGGGATCGCCAAACCGCCCAGAGAGCGTGCCGCGCGCGTTGATCACGTCGCCGGTGAGCGAAAAGGGCGCGCGCCATGTGCCGGCGTCCGAAGTCAGAACCGCCTCGGCCGTGCCGATCTCTACGCCATTGATCCGCGCGCCGGACCAGTCGATGACGGCGCCGAGCCGTGTCAAGCGCCGGCCCGGCAGGGTCATATCCGCGCTTAGCCCCTCTGCCAGAACCCGTCCGCCAAGGGGCCAGCCGTCGATGAGCGCGGGCCAATCGCCGAGCAGGATGTCCAATCGCCCGCCGCGCAGCTCTGCCTGATCGAGCGCAAGGGGGAGCGTAAGCGCCCCCTGCCCCGACAGCCCCGGCCCGGACAGCGTGACAGACCAGCGCCCGCCCAGACCCTCGATCTGGTCAAAACGCCAGGTCACATCGCCCGCGACCGGCCACGGCCGCATTTGCAGGCCCCGCCGCTGGCCACGCCAGAGCGACGAGTGATCCTCGGCCCCGGCGAGCCAGCCGGGCACCAGCCCCGGTGCCGCGCTGCGCAGGTGGGTCAAGCGCCCCTCGCTGAGTGCCGCCAGCGCAAGGCCAAGAACGAGGCCCAGAAGGATCAAAACCAGACGTTTCATTGCAGCGGCACCAGACGCAGGTCGGCGGCCACAACATCGGTGCGCGCGCCGCGTTCAAAGGTAAAGCCCGCCAGATCATAGCCCCATGTATCGTTCTGCGCGGTCAGCCATTCGGCCAACTGCGTAAAGCGCACCGCGTCGAACCGCAGGGTGATACCGCCGTCTGCCGCGTTGGCCAGTTCGGCGGCCGCTTCGCGCAGGCCGGCATCGCGCAGGCTGGCCTCGATCCCGCTGATGCCGATGGGGGTGGTGGCGCGCGTCACCTGGGGCCGCTGACCGGCGTCCCGCGCGAGCGTGGCAAACTGCACCGCCTGATCGGCCACCCAAAGTTCGGTCGCGCGCGCCTCGGCCACGGCGGCGCGGGCGGCGTCGCGCGATTGGGCCAGAGGCAGGGCAATGCCATAGACCGCGCCAACCGGCAGCGCGATGAGCGCCAATACCGCGACGAGCCAGCGTTCGCGGCGGCTGAGCCCCAGCAGAAAGCCGGTCAATCTGTCCATCAGGGCGCTCATCGCTTGGGTCCGCCTTCGGTGACGGCCATGGCGAGCACCGCCTCGACGCCGGTATTCTCGCGGGTGACGGATTGGGCGACGCGCGCCTCCGTGCCGGCATTGCGCAGGTCACTGACGAGCGCATCGAGCGCCGCGAAATCGCTGATCTGCAGGTCGATCACCAGCCCCGCGCCGGGCTGATAGCTGACCCGCGTGATGGTGGTTTCGTGATTGGCCATCACCGCACCGGCGCGGCGCAGCACATCGAGCGGGCGCGCCTCGGCCTCTACATCAGAGCTGGCGTTGCGGGCGCGGTCCATGACCTGTGCGACCTGACTGCGGATGTCGAGAATAGGGCCGGTGGGGATCATCACCTGACGCAGGATGCGTTCGGCGTTCTGGCGATAGGCCAATCCTTGTGCATCAAGGGCGCGGGTTTCGATCATCGTGGCTGTGATCCAGCCGATGAGGCCAAGCACCGCCAGTGCCAAGGGCAGGCGCAGGCGGCTGAGGGTGCGGCGCATTTCGGCGCGCTCGGCACCGGGATCGCGGGCAAGGTCGAGGGCGAGTTCGTTATGGGCAAAGCGGGTGGGCGCGGCCACGCCATGCGCCGCGAGATCGCCGGGATCGGCGCAGATCGGCAGGTTTAGCCCCGTAAGAAACGCATCAATCACAGGCTGCGCCGGGCCTTGGCGCAGGATGGCGCGGGGGCCACCATTGCGCGCGGCCTCTTGCAGCAGGGCCAGCGCCAGATCCGGTTCGGCGGCAAAGCCATCCTCGGGGCCAAGGCGGGCGATGACGGCTGTCGCCGTCGTCTGGATCACCCAGAGATCGGGGGCCGCCGGCAGGCAGAGGTAATCCGGCAGCACCGCGCGGCACAGCGGGGCAAAGGCCCCGAGCGCATGCAGCCAGTCGCGCCGGTCGCCCGCATCGGTCAGCAAGAGCCGCGTCCATTGGTCGGGGGCGGCCCCAAGCCGTGCGGGGCGAATATCGAGCCCCGTCTCGGTGCCGCCATAGGCATCGCGCAACTGGCGGCGGGCCACGCGGTCACGGGCCTGCCCCTTGAGCGCGGTCGGCAGATCGAGCGGCACCAGCGGCGTGGCCATCCCCGGCACCGAGGCCACGAAAGGCCCGCGCGGCGGCGGCACATCGCCGGTCAGGTCATGGACCGGCAAGGGCGCTGTCGTGCCGCGCGATTTTCGGGTGAGGGTCAGGGTCATGGGGTGACGGTCCGGCGGTGTCTGAGGGTGACGGCCCCGGTCAGCGTGGAGCGTTCGACCGTCAGGATGCGGCTTTGGATGCGCCCGTCAAGCCTTACATCGAAGCGCGCCTCGAACCAATCCGAGGCCGTGACAAAGCCGCCATCGGGGGCCAGGGATTGAGTGATCACGCGCGGGTGCAGCAAGGTCTCGGCGCGGGTCGTGAAATCCTCGCGGTCGGCAAAGGGCACGCGGCCGCGTTCCGCGATCAGCAGGGCTATTCCAGCGGGATTGGTGCCGGGCAGCATCGCACCCAGAACCTCGGGCGAGGTGGTGTTGACGTTGAGACCGCCACCGGGGGGCAGAGCCGCCACATAGGGCAAGAGCCGGGCATAGGCCTCGGCGGTCATGCCGTTGACGAGGCGCAACTCTTCGATCCGGTCAAGCGGCGCGCCCGCAGGCAGGATGGGCAAGGGGCGGCTGGCATATTCGGCCGTCTGGGCCGGGCCGCGTGCCTGAATGAACCCGGCGATGTCGCGGCCAAGCGTCAGCGGCAGGCCAAGGCTGGCCAAGAGCCGGTCAAAGGATTGCACCGCGTTGAGATCCGACGGGTCGCTCAGGCTGTTGATATTGTAGCGCCCTTGCAGATCGGTGATGGTGCCGGTCATCTGGGCGCGGTCGATATCGGCCTCGAATCCGGCCAGCGACCAGCCTTCGAGCAGATGGTCAAGGTTCTGGTCGCGTTCCCAATCGCTGCGCAGCACCGGGTCGATCAGCCATTCGGCGGCGTCGAGATGCAGGGCCGCCTGCTGGCTGACTTGCAGATGCTCGACGCGCGTGCGGCTGGTTTCGGCGCGCAGCATAAGACCGGCGGCCACGGCCGAAATCGCAGCGACCAGAAGCAGCGCATTGAGCAGTGCGACACCGCGATCCTGTGCGCCGGGCCGGGTCATGGATAGGCCACCACGATGCGCAGCGGGCCATAGGCCAGCGACTCGATTTCCACTTCGATGGCTTTGGGCAGGGCGGGGCGTGGGACGAGATCGGGCACGCCCCAATCCGTGACCCAGCCCTCTTCCGGTCCGGCATAGGCACGCAGGCGCAGGCCCGCGACCCGTTCAAACACGGTGGTTTCCGGGCCGCGTGCCAGATCGGAAGCGGGGCGCAGCACCGGCCAGATCTGGCGTGTGAGGCGGTCGGCGTCGCGGTCATGGCGCCAGATCACGCGCGCCTGTCCTGCCGACTGAACCTCGGGCAGTACGGCGCGCCCGGCGGTCGAGAGGGCGAACCATCCGGCAGGCCCGGTGAGGTCGAGAAAGGCCGGTTCCGGATCGAGCGCCCCCGGCGGCCAGAAAGGCAGGGCAGCGGCGGATTTGAGATCCTCACGCAGAAGCGTGAGACCGCGCGCAAGCGCCGCCGCCTGTTCATCGGCATCGGTCAGACGGTCGCGGGCGCGCATCATGCCGCTGAGCGCCTGAAGCCCCATGACCGCGACAAGGGAAAAGATCGCCAGCACCGCCACCAGTTCAAGCAGCGTCAGACCCCGGTCTGCCATGGCGGAGCGGGTCATCGCACCACCTCGGTCTGAGCGATGACGACCAACCGCGCGCCGGGCTGATCGGGGGCGCGCGCGATGATCGTGGCCTCGGTGAAACCGGCGCGGGTCGTGGCCTCGGTGATCTCGAGCTGCCATTGATGGGGGCCGAAAGTGACGCTGCGCGGCAGGGTCGAGGCCTGTCGCGCGCCGAGGAGGCGGTATTCCTCGGCCCGGTTCAGCGCCACCTCAAGCGCCATGACGCGCGCCGCCTCGCCGCCCAAAGCGCGGCCAGCCTGATCGGCGCTGCGCAGCGCCGCGATGGTGCCAAGAGAGAGCACGAAGACCGCGATCACCAGTTCCAGTAGCGTGACGCCGCGATCCGTCATGTCGCCTCGCAGTCGAGACCGAGAAGCCCGGCAGACCGGCAGCGATTGAGGCTGTCTTTGCCGATGAATGTGACCTCGAAGGGGCTGACCTGACCGTCCGGCAGAAAGGTGATGTCAGGGTGCGGGGCACGCGGCAATTCGCGCGGCAGGAGCGCGCCATCGGGCCCCTCGAACCGCGCTTCGCCCCGAAATTTCTGTTCTCGGCCAAGCGGTTGCCATCCGTCCTCTGTTGCACCAGGGGCAGGCGGCACGAGCACCTGCCAGCCACCGGGCACAAGGATGATACCCTGCGGCGTGGCCCCGAGAATGGCCGCGTCGCGCAGGCGGTCGTAGGCGGCGGCAAAGCGGATCACGTCGCCTTCGCCCCGGCTGCGGTCGGTGATGGAAAAGGTCGCCGTGACCGAGAGCACGGCGATTACGGCCACGACCACGACCATTTCCAGAAGGGTAAAGCCAGCCTCGGGATCGGTGGTTATTCGCCCCATGACCCTATGTCCGCGTCGGGGCCGGTGCCCCCTGCGACCCCATCCGCCCCGAGCGTGAAGATGTCAAACTCGTCATGCACGCCCGGTTGCAGGTATTGGTATTCATTGCCCCAAGGATCCTGCGGCAAGCGGTCGATATAGCCGTTGGCGGCATAATTGGGTGGCACCGGCGAGGCGGTGGGCGCCTCGACCAGCGCGCGCAGCCCCTGTTCGGTGGTGGGATAGCGGAAATTGTCGAGCTTGTAGAGCTTGACCGCGCCCGCCAGCACCGCAAGATCCGACTGCACCCGCGCGGCGCGGGCCTGATCGGGCCGGTCGATGATGCGCGGCATGACGACCAGTGCAAGAATGGACATGATGACCACCACGACCATCAGTTCGAGTAGTGAAAAGCCAGCATCGGCAGACGCGCGGGACGAGCGGCGTGACACATTGATTTGCATGGTAAAATCTGTCCGTAAATGCGTATAGACTACGTGATGAATCATAGAGTAAGCGCAACGCCCTGACAATCGCCGCTGTGGCCCCTGCCCCGTTTTTCCCGCATTGGAGGTCCTATGCCTGCCACCGCCCCACTCGCCTTTTTCCTGATCTTGACAGGGGCGGCGATGGGATCGTTTCTGGCGGCCTGGGCAGATCGGTTGCCACGCGACGAGAGCATTGTCGGACCGCGGTCTCGGTGCCGGTCATGCGGCGAGCGGATCGGGGCAGGCGACATGGTGCCGGTTCTGTCCTGGCTGTGGCTGGGAGGAAAGTGCCGGTCCTGTGGCGTGCGTATCCCCAAGCGGCTGTTTTACACCGAAGTGGCCGGCATGGCGCTGGCGGTGCTGGCGGTCTGGGTCGCGCAATCGCCGCTGCACATGGTTTTGGGGGCGCTCTGGCTCTGGCTCTTGATGGGGTTGGTTCTGTGTGATCTGGCCGCGTTTCGACTGCCGGACGGGCTCACTGCACCGCTTTTTCTGACCGGGATGGTGATGGCTTGGGAAGATCCGGTCCGCGATCTTTGGGGTGCGCTTGTCGGAGCGGCAATCGGCGCGGGGGCGTTTCTGGCACTGCGGATCGGCTATCGGATGCTGCGCGGGCGCGAAGGGCTGGGGCTGGGCGATGTCAAGCTGATGGCGGGGATTGGCGCGGGCCTCGGGGTGATGGCGCTGCCGAGTGTGACCTTGACCGCCGCGTTTCTGGCGATGGCGACCGCCGGGGTCATGGCGCTCTGGCGTGGCGCGCGGCCCGAGGGCGATCTGGCGATTGCCTTTGGTGCCTATCTCGCCGCGGCGGCGGGTCTGGTCTGGCTCTGGCCTTTGGTCTAGGATGTGTCGCGCACCATCGAAGCCACACCCGTCCCGGACATGATCCGGGCCCCCGCAGAGGCAGCGCAGAGGCCCCGGCCTGGGGGCCGCGGCGATGTGAACCTTGTCAGACGCACCCCGCCCTGAAAAGGCGCGGGCGGCAGGTTGCCCCACCGCCCGCTACGCACCCATAGGCCCATTACTCAAAACCTAGGGTACGATCCACTCACTGACGACCCGATAGCCGACACGCTCTTCTGGAACGAGTTGCGCGATAAAGGCCCCCTTGGAGGCAAATCGCTGTCCCGGTCCGAGAGCGAGCTCCGGATGCGTGCCAGGGTTAAGCTCATTCTCTGCCTCATGTTCGATGATTTCTAGCACATAATCACGGTAGAAATCATTAATCGCGTGCATGAGACCGAACTGAATCATGGTCAGTGCATAGTAGGTTTGCAACTGGATGCGCGGATGCGTGACCTCGAGCCGCCGCGTGTGCATCCAGCCGCGGATGCGGTATTTGTTCGGATGGTAGGAGCCTGGCTCGTCATAGGGCCAGACAAGCCGGGCCTGTTCCACCAGAGCCGGAGAGAAGGCCGCGAGCGCCGGTTCCTTGGCCGCAGACGGCAGATAGAAACGCGACGCGGCGGGCGGATTGGCAGCCAGAACGGCAACCGCTTCGTCCACGTCCTGCGGCCAGATCACGAGGGTCGTGTCGGGCTTTGCGGCGGCAAGAGCCGAGCGCAGATCGTCGGCCCCTTCATAGAGCCGGGTTTCCACAGGCGTGTCGGGCAGGGCCATGGCCATCGTGTTTGTGAAGGCTTCGGCCGGGCGGGTGCCCTGCGGCCCTGCGCCGTGCAATTGAACGACGCGGGTGGGCGCGGTTTCCTGATCTCCGAGGTAAAGCGCGAGCGCTTCGGCCTCAAGCGAGAGGCCACGGTTGAAGAAAATCGAATAGCCGTAACGCCCTTCGCCGGGCGTGGGCAATTCGGTGTTCGGAAAGACGCAAGGCAGGCGCTTGTCATCGCAGAAGGCGCCGATTTCATCCCATGGCCCTTCGACCAGCCCGCTCACGGTGGCGAACACGGGCTGTTCGGCGTATTTCGCCTCGAGCTGGGCGCGCAATGTCTCGGGCGCCCCTTCGAGCCGCCAGACATGCAGGTTCCAGTAACGATAGGCCGAGATGAAATTGGAGCGATAGTTTGGCGAGAAGGTCGGATTGCGGGTGTCGCCTTCGGTGTCCTTGTTCATCCACTCGAAAAACAGTTCGAGCGTGCGGATCATCGCATCTGCCGCCTCAGGGTCGGCACCGGGATCTATGATGGTGGCGAGGTGGATCTCGCGGTCGGTCACGCCGGGGTCGATCTCGACCGACAGCGTCTTGATGAAGGCCGAGAGATTGGCCACATCCTGTGGGCTCAGGTCATAGCGCGGCATGATCGGGTCGAACACATGCCCTCCTGCATCCACACCATCCTTGAGCGCCCGCGCGAGCAGTTCGTCATCATAGGCCGGGCGCATACGTGGCGCGCGCACCCGCGCCCAGAAACCGGGCGGCTGCACCTCTTGATAGAGGTCCTTGAACATGCGGTTGCGGTTCGGGGTCTTTTTTTCGAACAGCACCGAGCCGATGATGGGGGGCACGTAGTTGCCGCCCTCGGATGTGCCAAAGCCACTGGGGCGGTGGCAGTTGACGCAGGAGAATTGCGCGCCCGAGACCTTGACGTCGCCCTGGGTCACGCCGGTGATCGGTTGGCCATCGGCACCGATCCCCTCCCAATAGAGTTTGCGGCCAAGTTCGGCGTCGCCCGCCTGCCCTGCCCCGGCCCATAGCGGGACAGCAGCGAAGGCGAGGGCCAATCCAAGACGCCGAACCGTGGCGCGAAAAGCTGGAAAGTGCATCAATTCACCTCGGGATGCAGCAGTTTCTTGTATTCCTCAGCGAGTTCTTCGGAACCGAGCAGGCCCTCCAGACGCAGCCATGGGGCGTCCTTGTTCGCGCGCAAGAAGGTGAGCGGGCGGTGATACATCTTGTTGTCACCCTTATAAACCGCATCAAAGGCGCGCACGACGGTAAAGATGTCGTCAAACTGGCCGGTCAGCATGACCCAGTTGTCGCGCGCGGCGTGCAGCTCTGCGTATTCGCGCAGGCGCGTGGGCGTGTCATATTCCGGGTCGATCGAAATCGAGACCATGAGGTAGGAATCGTCAATGGCCACGAGGTCCTCTTGGGTTTGGCCAAAGGTGGCGCTCATCACCGGGCAGATGGTGGCGCAGCTTGTAAAGATGAAATTGAGCAGGACCGGGCCGTCATAGGCCATCAGTTCCGGGAAATTGATCTTTTTGCCCAGCTGGTTGCGCAGGGTGACATCCGGCATCTCGTAGTGTTGGGCACTGGTTTTGTACTGAAAGCCGTCGGGCCGCATGGCCAGTTCGCTGCCGTTGGCTTCATCCATGCCAAGATGCTCTGGCATGCGATGTTCGGCGGCGTGGTCCTCGTGTCCTTGGGCATGCGCATCGTGTCCTTGGGCATGCGCATCGTGTCCTTGGGCATGCGCATCGTGGCCCGCCGAATGAGAAGAATGATCCATCGCCTTGGGGGCACTGTGGTCATGCCCCTCTGTGTGGGTGTCGGTGTTCCCATGTCCGGAATGATCGGCGACGGCGGGGGCCGCGAAGGCGAGGAGCGCGCAACCAAGTGCGGAGGCGGATACCAAGCGCAGAACCGTCTTGAATTCGGCCATATCGAGTCTCCATCGAGAGAGTAATGTCTCAAATTGAAAGGGGTTCCGGCGGAAATCTCCGCCGGAACCCTTGTTACACGGGTCGCTTAGTGGACAGACCACACGGCGACATCATGGTGCAGAGCATCGAACTGATACATCCGCAGGCGGCGTGACGGCTCATAGCTGAACTCGACTTCGAGGTGGTGTTCGCCGATACCGTCGACGTTCACATAGTCGCTCATGGCCTGCTGCATACCGCCCCAGGCGAACTCGGAGTTGCCGCGGCCGATGCCATTGCCATTGGCGACCTGCCAGATCGAGTCATTAGCCGGAGTCCGCGGTGCACCATCCGGACGCGCTGCCGGCGGGATCGGGATCGGTCCACCCCCTGCAACGTGGATCCAGAAGTAGTTCCGACCGAAGGTGAACATCGGGCCAGCCCCACCGATCGGCAGCGTGTTATGGAAGGTATTCTCCCAGCCCCGCAGACCGCCAAAGTCCACCAGAACGTAGGCGTGCACGTAGTAGTCGCCATTCAGAAGCTGAATATTGACCTTGTCGCCGCGCTTGTCCCAGACGCCCGGATCCATCCGGCTTTCGGCCCGGCCGTTATGACCCTTGAGCTGCCCGTACATGGTGTTGTTGAGGAACAGCACCGTGACATCGGCATCCTCGGCCATTTCATAGCCGGTGGGCAGGCGACCACGATGTCTCCAGTCGTCGAACGCCTGACGGATCAGGTGCATTTGCGCCTGGATGATCGAGCCGTTGAGACCACCGCCAAAGTGCTTGTTCTTGCGGTTGACGGTCATCCCACCCAATTCGCGGAACATCTGCCACATGCGCTTGGCCGGAGCGGTGTCACCGATCATGCCGATAGCGGCAAGTTTGGCCTCTTCGCTGGCGCGCGGGTTTTCACCGAATACGCCAATCTCTGCAGCGTTGCGCGGTGCGCCATTCCGCAGCGGCACGCGCATGTTCTCGACCACCTGAACCCGCGGCGGGTGCTGACGCCAGCCCCAGTGGTAGGTCAGGTTCCAGAAGCGTGCCGGGGGCATCTTCATGTTGAGCGTATATTCCAATCCCTCTTCCATCGGGAAGAAGGTCTGGTCCATGCCGATGTTGGGAACGCGCGGGAACGCGGTGCCACCAGCGGTCATGTCCGGCCCACCCATGTCGGTGAAATCGAACTCGGTCCAGTCATCGAAGAACATGGCGTAGGGCGCAAAGTCTTCGTGGCCGCGGTTGAGGATCTTGATCACGTAGTGGATCGACCATTCCTCGTTGGTGACGGACTCGGGGTCGATGTAGTTCGTATCGGACTCGATGTGGTTGTCATACCAGATCTGATTGATCGTGACCGACTTGGTCGCCGGATCGACAGACTTGGTCTTGAGTCCGCCGAGATAGTGCAGCAAGGGGAAGCCTTCGTATTCCCGGCCCGCGAACGGACCGCTCAGCTGATTGCCCTCGATGATATCGACCGCGTGGCGCGCCAGCGTCCGCATTTCACCCGGATTGACCCGGCGCGGATACTGGTAGCAGTGACTGTTGCCGCGGAAATTGCGGCAGATCTCGTGCGGTTCCGACAGCGCCTCGAGTTTGTCCATGATGAAGTCAAGATCATCCGTGGGCGAGGTCTTGTCGATCGGCCGTGTCACCGGGTCGTCATGCAGGTTGTAGGGATTGTCCGGTGTGGACGGCAGAGTGTTCGGGATTTCATTGCCCCGGCACGTCTTGGCATTCTCGTAGATGGTGGGCAGCAGGTTGGGCGGGTTCGTCCCAAAGCTGTCCCCCTCCGGGAAGACCGAATAGCCATCCGCGGTCTTGAGATAGGTGCGGGTGGCCGGAGTGATCACGGTGCCGTCGCCGTCGACCACCGCGTTCGTGGTGCGGGTCTCGAATGGCACGCGCGGTTGCTGACCACCGTTGGCATGTCCCGAGACGTTGCACATCATGTTGAGGTCAAAGGGTGTCTGGGCCCAAGCGGGCGCCCCCCCAACCAAGGCCGAGGCGGGCAATGCCATCACCGCAGCCAGTCTTATGGATTTACGAAACATTTTCATTGTCTCCGATTCAAAATACTGTTCTGGCCCCGGTTTCCCGGGGTCCGGGATCAGACTTCGCGGTTGTGGTTGCGCGGATCCTTGAGATCGAACACACGCGGACCGGCCCGGCGCAGCTTCTCGCCCACTTTCGGCGCGGGCTGCGGCATGACCCAGGTGACACGGCTGGCGGCATCGTCGGCCCGGATATCCCAGGGGAACGATCCCCAGAGACCGGCGCTGCCATTGCCGTAGAACACCACGTCCACCTTGCGCTTGCCGGGCAGGGTCGAATGACTCATGCGATACATCCGGAAGGCGAGGTCGGCGCAATGCTGCGGCGTGCCGGTCAGGAAATGCCAGCCCTTGGGCGCCCCGAGTTCCTGAGCATAGGCCTGCATGCGTGCAGGCGTATCATGCTCGGGATCACGGCTGATCGAATACACGAACACATCGCGCCCGACCTTGTCGCCCAGTTCTGCCACCACGTCGGCCATGCGACGGGTGATCGGAAAATGCGCTTCGTCGCGCAGACTCATGAAGTGCATCATCACGACCTTGTTCTCGATGAAGCCCTCGTAGAAGGACATCCCGAGACCGTCCTGATTGACCATCATCACATTGGGGAACGAGTCGTTCACCGCCGAGTTGATGACCCCACCGCTGTTGACCGGATTGCAGAGCGCCGGCATGTCGTTGGGGTGCAGGGTTGTCTTGGTTTCGCGCAGTTTCGCGAGTGCGGCCTTGCGGGCCTCATCGGCGCGCTCTTTGGAATTACCCGGCGTGGTGTAAAACCCGGCGGTCATCCCAGCAGCCGCCGCGACCGGAAGACCGGCCAAGAATTGACGTCTGTTTGTCATGTCTTTTCCTCTCATCTTTCAGAGAATTCCTGTAAGGATTTCCGCTCAGTCACCCTGACCCGGCTCCACGATGTCCCAACGCATCATCATTGCGTGGTCTTCGTGCACGACGTTGTGGCAGTGCATCACGTGCTTGCCAAAGAAGTCGCGCCAGCGGCTGAAGAATGTCACCTCGTCACCCGGCCCGAGCGAGACCACGTCCTTGCGGGCACGCTCTACCGCACTGGGCGGACGACCGTTGACCTCGAGGATCTGGAACTCTTCGAAGTGGGTATGAACCGGGTGCGCCCAGGCGTTGCCCTCGTTGCGGAAGGTCCAGATTTCGGCAGAACCCTGCTCGATCTTGGCATCCACACGGTTGGGATCCATCAGGCGGCCGTTCACCGTCCACAGGCCGTTGTCGTAGTCAAAGACGAACAGGCGCTTGCGGCGGACTTCGGACATGCGGATTTCCGGAAGTTTGCGCATGGTTGCAGGAACGCGCGACGGATCGGGCTTCTTGCGGCCTTTGCAACGGAATTCCATGACAGGCATCATGTTTTCGCCCTCGAGGGTGTAGCCGGTCGGGCCAGCCCCATCGCCGCGGATTTCCAGATCGTTCCAGACCTGAACCTTGTCGCCATCCTTGTACTTGGAGAAGTCAATGATGACGTCAAAGCGGTTGGCGATCCAGAGGTCGATCTTGGGTTCGACCAGCGGGGCCTCGAGCAGGTTGCCATCGTTCGACAGCACGATGAAGTCGTCAAAGTAAGGTTCGCCGCGACCGGGCTTGGGCACGACCTTGAGCACCAGACGATAGAGACGCGACGGGCCGCCGTTGAGGAAACGGAAGCGATACTTGCGACGGTCCACATCGAGATAGGGCTGGATGATCCGGTTGACCGTGATCTTGTCGCCCGTCATGCCCTGCGTGGTGTATTGCAGGCGGTTCGAGTCGAACGTATCCGGCGTGCCCTGCGAGTTGCCGACCTCGACCGGCTCGGGGCGCGGTTCGGGATGCGGCGTGGTGCCATCGGGCGAGAAGAAGTCCCAGATCACCTGACCGTTGGGCTGGAACATGACATCGTGCAGGATCAGCGGAATGTCATATTTGCCCGAGGGCAGACGGAACGCATTCGGGTTACGATCGCGCTCGTTGTTCGAGTCGCGCTCATCAAAGATGAGGTAGAAGCCCGAGAAGCCCGCATAGACGTTGGTCGCCGTGAAATCGAGCCGGTGATCGTGATACCACAGGGTATTCATGATCTCGGTGTTGTCGAAATCCCAGTTGAACGGCGTACCCGCCGGAATGTTGGCGTAGTGGTGATCCCAGAATTCGCCGGGATTGAAGAAGTCCTGCGGGATACCGTCCGACTCGGATGCGGTATGGCCGTTGTGCAGGTGGATGGTCGGCGAGGGCAACGCGAAGGTCACATTGCCGGCCCCCACGGTGGGCAGCAGGTTGTTGCGGCGCAGGAACACCGGTTCGCCGTAATAGGCGTGATAGGTCTCGCCCGGCGTGATGCCGTTGAAGCCCCAGTGCCAGGATCCGACGTCCGGATCGCCATCCCGACCGACAACGCCCGGAGTGCCGTCGCCGTAAGGGGGCTGCCAGTGATACTTCCACCGGAATTCGGTCATCACTTCTTCGTAATGCTTTTGCGGCGGGAAATCGTCAAAGCGCTGATGGCGCTCGGGCTCGATCGGCGGATCGAAGGTGTTGGGATCGACCGGCTGTGCGATCGGCATGATGTTCAGCGGGGCCGTGAACGGCTCGACTGCGGGGCTCGACTGTGTGACGATGCTCGGCTGAAAGGTGTCGGGGAATACGAGGCCGCTTTGTGGCAACCCTTCCGCGGCACTATCTGGCCATTGCTCGATCTCGACCGCTCCAGCCTGCGATGCCGCCACCGTGGCGCCCGCAGCCCCTAGGCCGAGCTTTAATGCGTCTCTTCGTTTCATGCTTTGTCCTCCAGCAGAAAAAGCTTGCGAAAAATTACCAGCGCCACGCTCCAGACATGACACCATCAACCCCGCGCCAGACATGCCGCGAGCAAGGAGGGCCCTAGCCCCTAGTGCAAACGACCGATCAGGTCGCTTTATGTACGTTTCGAGCGAACTCGATTTGCTTGGGATGACAGGCCGGTAGAGGTGAGTAATGTGTGGCCCGCGCGGATCCGTGATCCGCAGATTTTGTTAAATAGCTTAGAGCAATTGCTCCCCGTTCAGCGCACGAAACTGCACTTTATTGACATTGGTAGTAGATCAAGAGCGCCAAAATGACGCGCCCGACATCATTACCTCAACACAAAATCTTGTGTGGAACAACGATAACATTTTCGTGATCGGGCCGTAATGTTACTTCATTTGCCGGATTTGCAAGAAGCGATGTTTCAAATTACTGATAACAAATGATTTTTTATTTCTCTTGGAGAGCCGGAATTTGAAACAAACGTGCCCTGTAGTGGTAAATAGTTGATGAATTTGCGATTAAAAGGGGGTGACGCAAAAAACCGCACCTAGCTGCGCCCGGTGATCCGCACGGAAATGGTGCGCCGTTGACCGCCGCGCATGATTTCGACAGCGAATTCATCGGTTTCTGCCAAAAGCTGTCTGGCGTTCACCAGCGTTTCCGGATCGGAAACAGAGTAGCCGTTAACGCGCAGCACGAGATCGCCACGCCGCAGGCCGATCAGATCGTAAACCTGCCCTTCGCGCACCCATAGAATTTCGGGAAAGACCTCGTTTGCGTTGCTGCCGACCGTGACCATCCGCACGCTGCCCGCGCGCCCCAGAACACGGCGCAGATCGCTGCCGGAAAAGGCGCTGGCCGGAATTTCGGCCTCATCTTCCTGCACCGAGCCATTGACCATCATCCGGGCCATCATCTCGTCGGGCGTCTCTTCAAAGGCGATCAGAACACGCTCTGCGGCGCGCTCGATCCAGACACCATCCGGGACGATTTCAAGCACGGTCTCGCCGCCGATCAAGCGGTCGCCCGCGCGCACCAGCCGGTCACCATCCGACGCGGTGAGAATGGCCCAGCCACTCTCGCCGCCCGCGACCAACCCGACAAGGCGATATTTCTCGACCTTCTTGGCGACGGTCGGCGCCTTGGGCGGATCGGGCACATAGGGGTCGAAGACAGGGGGCCAGCTCTCTGGCAAGGGCGCTTCTGCGGCATTCTCGACAGCGGCCAGGGCAGCGGTGATCTGGACGGGCTGGGGCGGTGCGTCCCCGCGCGTCAGCAGCGTCAAACCGATCTGGCCAGCGCCGAAGCCGCAGAAGATCGAGGCGGCGAGTGTGAGAAACCCCAGTCCACGCACGGCCTCAGCTCCTGCGCGACGGGTTGCGCGCATGGGATCTGGCAGGGGTGGGACAAGCGGGCATTCTGGGTAAATCCTGCAATCGGTCCGGGCGGATCAGGAAAAGGGTTGTATTCAACAGGGTGATGATAGCCGCGGGCGCATGGCCCGACAACGGTTTATGCAGGATCGCTGTCCGCCATGGGCTGTGCGCCAAGGGGCAGCGGCCAGTCGGCGGAGTTGGTGCATTCCGCCTCGGGGCGGGCCAGAAGGATCTGCGCATGAAAATGACCGTTGGTTTCCACACCCTCGGTGTCATGCCCCGCGGCCTGCGCATTGGCGATGGCGCGGGCCTGTTCCTCGGGGCTTTCGAACCGGCGGTGGATGAAGGGGGGGATTGGCAGACGCTCGACCACGAGGCCGTGAGCGCGCAACACCTCGGCCGCTTCGGGGCGTTCATTGCCCCGGATAGGCGAGGTCATCACCCAGGGTTTGACCGGGCCACAGGCCGCCAACATCCGGTCGAGCGCGCGCGGCATGAGTTGGGCCACAGAGCCACATTCGACGATCATGTCACAGCGGGCGAGGTCGGATGCAAGCGCCGGGGACGGTGGCGCCTGTTCCAGATCCTCGACATGGCCGGATTGAAAGAGACCAACCGCGCGCCCGTAGGCGACCGCATTGGGCATCACATCAAGGCCGGTTACATGCAGCACGGGCGCGGGACGACGCAGCCCCGCCAGCCAGTCACGATCCCAGCCGATCACCTCGTCGGCACTGGCGGTGTCGAATTCGGGCTGCCGATAGCGGGCAAAAACCTCTGCCAGGCTCAGATCATGCGCCAGAAGTGCGGTGACGATGCCATAGCTGCTGGCGAAATCGACGATCCGCGCACGATCAAGGCCACGCAGGCGCATCATCTCGGCCAGTCCGGCCCGAAAGGCCGCGACCGCGTGATGCTGATTTCGATAGCCCAGCCGGTCCATCATGCGAAAATACGCCCGACAATCGGGTTGATCATAGGTGTCATCGAAGATGGTGACAAAACCGGAATGGGGCGTGTCAGAATGGGCAGTCATCAAAAAGTCCCTTGGGGATCAGGGGGCACGGGGGCCCGATGCCGCGCAAACTTGCCCCCTGCGCCGCGATTTACAACAGAAATCACGCGGAATTTCACAGTTTCGCACGCAAGCGTGACGCGCAAAGCGCCTTTGAAACAATATTTCGCAACCATCAGTGGAACGTGACCGCCTGTGCGCGGGCGTTCATTGCCCTTTTCGCGGTTGCGGCGCAATGTAGAGGAAAGGTTCAGTATCTCGGTTCAGGAGCACGCCATGAGTCACGCCAGCACGCAGATCGTTCCAGATGCCTCCAAGGTCATGTTTGGCGCCACACTCGCCTGGGTGGCGGTTCTGATCTATGCCTCGTCGAACTCCCTCGTCTCGCTGCTCGCGGATATCGGGTCGCAGAACCGCGTCATGGGGCGCAATGTCATCACCTATTGCAACCTGCTGTTCGTCGGCTCGCTCATGTCGATGGTGCCGATGGTCATCATGTTCTGGCGGGACTGGACGTGGGATAACCTGCGCGCCCTGACCAGGAAACACTGGGCCATCCTGACGCTATCGGCCTTCTTTTCCTCGGCGCTCACGCCGGGGCTGTTCTTTTACGCGCTGGAACATACGACCGTGACCAATGTCGTGCTGATGGGTCGGATCGAGCCGCCTCTCTTTGTGCTGGCAACATGGCTGTTCTTGCGCGAAGAGTTCGAACCTTGGGCCTTTGTCGCCGGTCTGGTGGCGCTCTGCGGCGCGGCGGTGATGATCCTGATGAACAATGCGGGCACGATGCTCGACCTTGGCAAGGGTGAGATTGGCGCACTCTTGGCCACGCTGTCCTATATCGCCTCGACGCTCATCGCGCGCACCGGGCTGCGCGGCATCCCGATGGGGATCTTGGCCATCTACCGCACCGCCGTCGGCACGACATTCTATTTCTTTGTTGCGCTTTATCTCTTTGGCCCGAACCATTTCATGGATGTGTTGCACCCTGTGGTCTGGAAATGGGTCTGGATCTATGCGGTGATCGTGGTGATTGGCGGGCAGTTTGCCTGGGCGCTCGGGTTGAAATACGCGCGCTCGGGTGATGTGTCGCTGGCCACGTCATTTTCGCCACTGGCGGCGATCCTGATCGCGATGGTGATGCTGGGTGAAGACCCCGGACCTGGGCTGATCCCCGGCGGGGCGATCATCCTCTTGGCGGTGGCCATCGGCCAGTATGGCCGGCTGCGCCGCCGCCACACCGAAGAGTCCGCCATGCGCAAGCAGGCACAGGAGCGCGCGCTGGAACATGAAGGTGAAGTGAACTTCAAGGGCGCATGAGCGCCTGCGACCGACGAAAAACGCCCCGTGAATGCCGGGGCGTTTGGGCTATCGGGACGCACCTGTCAGAATCAGAGATTGCCGACGGAGGGTTGCCGACGACGGGTGATCGGCCCGAACCCCGGACGCAGCGCGTCCGGCAGCGAGGCGTAGCTCTGAAAGAGTTCCCGGCCAAGACCGGCAGGCGGCGGGACGTCAGCACCCAGCGCCTCAAGCGCCGCGCGCTTGAGCGACAGACCATCCGCCACCTCGGGCAGCAAGTCGGGCGCAAAGCCGGTAATCTCGCGCCCGGCATCATGGACCGGCATGAGCCAGAGCGCGCCCGGCAGTTGGTCTTGATTGGCCTCAAAGAGTGCCACCGCCTCGGCCAGCGCCGCACCCCCGCCCGCGCGCGGGTAGGGGGCCAACACATAAAGCCCAGAGGCATTGGCATGGGCCTTGAAGGCCGAGGTTGCATCCAACGGCAAGACCCGGGCGGTGGGATAGCCCCCCAACACATCTTGCAGCACGCGCGACCCACGCCCATCCATATCCTCAAGATAGACCGTCACGCGCACCCCTGCGGCAAGACGGTGACCGATCGCCCCGAGCGCATGATGGATCACCTGTGCGCCGTCCTGGGCCAGCACGACCATCTCGCGGGTCAGCATCCGGGGCTGACGGCTGAGGAAAAACGCGAATATCTGTTCCGCCATGCCATTGTAATGCGTGACATCGCGGGTGTCGTGGACGATGCGGCCGATATCCACCTCGGCCACGGTATGCCCCGCCGCATGCACGCGCAGCATGATGTCGAGATCGACCGCGTAATCAGTCGCAAGTTCGTCATAGGCGATCAGGGACCGATCAAACACATAGAGCCCCGAGTTGGGCGCACGCAGATGCGTGAGGCCCGGAAACATCTGATGCAGCGCCGGGCGCACCAGAAGGCGCGTCATCGGCATATTGTCGGCAGGGTCGTGCCATGCTCCCTTGATCAGCCCCACACCGGGGGCGCGGGCGGCGGGCATACGGGCAAAGAGATCGGTATCGAAACGGTCGAGGTCGGCATCGACCTTCATCACCCAGTCATGGCGCGCAGCGGCGATGCCTGCGCGCACAGCATGGCCCATGCCGGTCTGCGCCTCGGATATGACGGTCGCACCCGCCTCGCGCGCCAAGTCCGCCGTCGCATCGGTCGAGCCGTTGTCGATCACCACAACCTCGCCCACATCTGGCATATCCGCCAGAACCGACACCACGCGGGCGATGGTCTGCCCCTCGTTGCGGGCTGGGACAATGACGCTGACCGGTGTGGTCATGGCGGCTCCTTTGGCGGCGGGTGAATACATCACTTTGCATATAACCTAAGCCCGCACGGCCTTGATCACAACATAAGACCTCTCACGAGAGTAAAATCTCTTGTGAGACGTTGTAACTATCACCCTGCCCGCCCAGGCCTAGAACGCGAGTGTCGCCTCGACGGCACGCGCCCAGCCCGCAACCTTGGCGCTGCGCAGGTCGGCCGACATCTGGGGCAGAAACTGCCGCTCCAGCGCCCATGTCGCGGCAAATCCGGCCTGGTCGGGATAAAGCCCGATGCGCATCCCCGCCAGCCATGCCGCCCCGAGGGCCGTTGTTTCCAGCACCTCTGGCCGGTCCACAGGCGCGTCGATAATGTCTGAGAGGAACTGCATCGCCCAGTCAGAGGCGCTCATACCGCCATCGACGCGCAGCACCGCCTCGGCCCCGTGCCCGGCCCAATCATCGCGCATCGCGCGCAAGAGATCGCGGGTCTGGAAGCCCACGCTTTCGAGCGCCGCGCGGGCAAGCTCGGCAGGGCCGGTGCTGCGCGTGAGGCCAAAAATTGCTCCGCGACAGTCAGGCCGCCAATAGGGCGCGCCAAGCCCGGTAAAGGCAGGCACCAGCACGACCGTCTGATTGGGGTCGGCCTGTTCGGCCAAGGGCTGCGTTTCGCTGGCGTGGCGGATCATCTTGAGCCCGTCGCGCAGCCACTGCACCACGGCGCCTGCGACAAATATCGAGCCTTCGAGCGCATAGGTGGGTTTGCCGTCCAGCTGATAGGCGATGGTGGTGAGCAGCCGGTTTTGCGAGACAACCGGCGTGTCGCCGGTGTTCAGTAGGGCAAAACAGCCGGTGCCATAGGTGGATTTGAGCATCCCCGGCTTGAAACACGCCTGCCCGACGGTCGCGGCCTGTTGGTCACCCGCCACGCCGCGAATGGGGATTTCGCGACCGAAGAGATCTGCGCGCGTGTGGCCATAGTCATCGGCGCTGTCACGCACCTGCGGCAGCATCTGCATGGGGATGCCCAGAAGGTCGCAGATGGTGGCGCTCCAGCGTCCTTTGCGGATGTCATAGAGCAGGGTGCGCGCGGCATTGGTGGCGTCGGTGGCATGCACCCGCCCGCCGGTGAGTTTCCAGATAAGATAGCTGTCGACGGTGCCAAAGAGCAGATCGCCCGCTTGGGCGCGGTCCCGCGCACCCTCTACATTGTCGAGAATCCAGCGCAGTTTCGTGCCGGAGAAATAGGGATCGAGCAAGAGGCCCGTGCGCTCTGCCACCATCGGCTCGTGTCCGGCGGCGCGCAACGCGGCGCAATAATCCGCCGTGCGCCGATCCTGCCAGACAATCGCGCGGTAGATCGCCTGCCCGGTATGGCGATCCCAGACCACCGTGGTCTCGCGCTGGTTGGTGATGCCGATGGCGGCGATGTCCGCGCCCGTCAGGCCGGCCTTTTCGATCACCGCGCGGCAGGTGCCTGCGGTGGTCGACCACAGGTCATTGGCGTCATGCTCTACCCAGCCTGATTGCGGGAAATGCTGCGCGAATTCCTCTTGGGCCGTGGCCGTGATCCGCATGCCCTCGTCAAACAGGATCGCGCGGCTCGAGGTGGTGCCTTGGTCAATGGCTAGGATTTGGGACATGGTTCTGATCCTGAACACGGCAAAGATAGAAAAAGCGGCCGCCACCGTTGGGCGGCGACCGCAGTATGGGTTCGCGCCGGGCCGCACGCAAGGCGGCCCGGATCCCTTAGCTTACTGCCAGGACTTGATCAGCTCGTCATAGGCGATGGTGATCGGCTCTTCGTCCTCGTTCTCAAGCTTGGCCTTGGGCGCGCCGGGCTGGCTCAGCCAATGCTCGGGGTCCATTTCCTCGTTGAGTTTGGGGCCGATGTCGCCCTGGATGCCAGCGCGCTCAAGCCGCTCGAGCACACGCTCCTGATCCGCGCAGAGGGCGTCCAGCGCCTCTTGCGGGGTCTTGGCACCCGACATCGCGTCGCCGATGTTCTGCCACCAGAGCTGGGCCAGCTTCGGATAATCCGGCACGTTGGTGCCGGTGGGCGACCACTGGACGCGCGCTGGCGAGCGGTAGAATTCCACGAGACCGCCCAGTTTCGGCGCGCGCTCGGTAAAGCTCTCGTGCTGAATGGTCGACTCGCGGATGAAGGTGAGGCCGGTATGCGCCTTCTTCACGTCCACGGTTTTCGAGGTCACGAACTGCGCATAGAGCCAGGCGGCCTTGGCGCGGTCCACGGGGGTGGATTGCATCAGGGTCCACGACCCGGCATCCTGGTAACCCACTTTCATGCCGTCTTCCCAATAGACGCCGTGCGGCGAGGGGGCCATGCGCCACTTGGGCGTACCGTCCTCGTTCATCACCGGCAGGTCGGGTTTGACGGAGGCGGCGGTAAAGGCGGTGTACCAGAACATCTGCTGCGCCACATTGCCCTGCGCCGGGATCGGGCCTGCCTCGGAGAAGGTCATGCCAGCGGCAGCGGGGGGCGAGTATTTCTGAAGCCATTCGATCGCCTTGGTCACGGCATAGACCGCAGCCGGGCTGTTGGTTGCCCCGCCACGCGCGACGCAGGAGCCGACAGGCTGCGAATTTTCATTCACGCGGATGCCCCATTCATCGACCGGCAGGCCGTTCGGCTCGCCCTTGTCGCCCATCCCGGCCATGGACATCCAGGCGTCGGTATAGCGCCAGCCAAGGCTGGGGTCTTTCTTGCCGTAATCCATGTTGCCAAAGACTTCGCCTTCGACACCGAGATGGCTGAGGTCACGCCCGGTGAAGAATTCGGCGATGTCCTCATAGGCCGACCAGTTGACCGGAACGCCCAGATCATAGCCGTATTTCTCTTTGAAATCGGCCTTGTTCTTGTCGTCGTTGAACCAGTCGTAGCGGAACCAGTAGAGGTTGGCGAATTGCTGGGTCGGGAGCTGATAGACCTTGCCATCGGGGCCCGTGGTGAACGAGAGGCCCACGAAATCGTCGATGTCGAGCGTCGGGCTGGTCACATCCGCGCCCTCGCCTGCCATCCAGTCGGTCAGGTTGCGCACCTGCTGATAGCGCCAATGGGTGCCGATGAGGTCCGAGTCGTTGACGTAGCCGTCATAGATGTTCTCGCCCGACTGCATCTGGGTTTGCAGTTTCTCGACCACATCTCCCTCGCCGATCAGGTCATGCGTGACCTTGATGCCGGTGATGGCGGTAAAGGCCGGGGCCAGCACCTTGGATTCGTAGCTGTGGGTGTCGATGGTTTCCGACACGACCTTGATTTCCATGCCCGCAAAAGGCTGGGCCGCGTCGATGAACCACTGCATCTCCGCCTCTTGCTCGGCGCGGCTGAGCGTGGACAGATCGCCGATTTCCGCATCGAGAAACGCCTTTGCCGCCTCCATATCGGCGAAGGCGGGCGAGGCCATCAGGCCCAGCGACACCAGCGCGGTGGTTGTTTTCATTCGCAAGTTCATGGTTTCCCTCCCTATGAGAACTTTGAGTGTGATTGGTCCCGGTCTAGACCCAGCGAAACACCGCCGCGGCATAGATCAGGCAGAGGATCAGCGCATAAGGCTGGTTTGCGCCGACAATTCCGAGCCAGGCCAAATTGATGAAGGCCGAGCCGAGAAGCGTGATGAAAAGCCGATCGCCGCGCGTGGTCTCGATCCGCAGGATGCCCATGCGCGGGGTTTCGGGGAATTTTATGGCCAGCACCGTAAAGGTGATGAGCAAAGAGGCGATGACCCCGAAAAAGATCGCAGTCGGAAGTGTCCAAGCCATCCAAGACAGATCCATCGTCAGTATTCCCCCATTCCTTCGATCCGCTCGATCACCAGCAACAGCGCCAGCGAGACCGCGAAAACCGCGACCACCACGTAAAGCGTCTTTCCCACCATTCCAGCGGCCCATAGCGACCCGCGCGCGAAAACGAGGATGCCAAGCAAAACCATCCCAAGCAGAACAGCCATCACACCCTCCCCAGGGCAAAGCCCTTGGCGATGTAATTGCGCACGAAATAGATCACGAGCGCCCCCGGCACGATGGTGAGCACCCCCGCCGCTGCCAGCACGCCCCAATCCAGACCGCTCGCCGACACCGTCCGCGTCATCGTGGCCGCAATCGGCTTGGCATCGACGCTGGTCAGCGTGCGCGACAAGAGCAGTTCCACCCATGAGAACATGAAGCAGAAGAACGCGGCCACACCCACGCCGCTTGCGATCAGCGGCATGAAGATCTTCACGAAGAAGCGCCCGAAGGAATAGCCGTCGATATAGGCGGTCTCGTCAATCTCTTTGGGGACACCGCGCATGAACCCTTCCAGAATCCACACCGCCAGCGGCACGTTGAAGAGGCAATGCGCCAGCGCCACGGCGATATGCGTGTCAAACAGGCCCACGCTTGAATAAAGCTGAAAGAACGGCAGGGCAAAGACCGCAGGCGGGGCCATGCGGTTGGTCAAGAGCCAGAAGAACAGATGCTTGTCACCAAGAAAGCTGTAGCGCGAGAACGCATAGGCGGCGGGCAGGGCCACGGCAATCGACAGGACCGTGTTCATCACCACATAGATCAGCGAGTTGACATAGCCCATATACCAACTGGCATCGGTGAGGATGGTGGCATAATTGGCGAGCGTCGGGGTCTGCGGCCAGAGCGAGAATGCGCCAAGTATCTCGTCATTGGTCTTGAAGCTCATGTTCACGAGCCAATAGATCGGCAAGAGCAGGAACACGAGGTAAAGCACCATCACCACGTTGATACGCGGCAGGGCAAAGCTGCGGGTGGTGCCGCGTGCGGCGGTCAAATCGGCCATCACTTGCCCTCCCGTTTGTCGAGATTGACCATGACTGTGTAAAACACCCATGAAATCAGCAGGATCACGAGGAAATACATGATCGAGAAGGCGGCGGCAGGGCCGAGGTCGAACTGTCCCAGCGCCATTTTCACGAGGTCGATGGAGAGGAAGGTCGTCGCATTGCCCGGACCGCCCCCCGTGACCACGAAAGGCTCGGTATAGATCATGAAACTGTCCATGAACCGCAGGAGGATGGCGATCATCAGCACCCCCGTCATCTTGGGCAGTTCGATATAGCGGAACACGGCCCAGCGGCTGGCCTGATCGATCTTGGCCGCCTGATAATAGGCGTCTGGGATGGATTGCAGCCCGGCATAGGCCAAGAGCGCCACCAGCGAGGTCCAGTGCCAGACATCCATCACGATGAGCGTGACCCAGGCATCACCCGCATTCTGCGTGTAGTTATAGTCGATGCCCAGCGCCGCCAGAGTATGCCCCAGAAGGCCGATATCGACCCGGCCAAAGATTTGCCAGATGGTGCCCACCACATTCCACGGGATCAAGAGCGGCAGGGACATGAGCACGAGACAGACCGACACCCAGATGCCGCGCTTGGGCATGTGCAGCGCCACCAGCACGCCCAGCGGCACCTCGATGGCGAGGATGATCGCCGAAAAGATCGCCTGACGCTGGAGCGCGTCCCACATCCGTTCAGAGGCGAGCATATCCTCGAACCATTCCAGCCCCGCCCAGAAGAACTGGTTGTTGCCGAATGTGTCCTGCACCGAATAGTTGACCACGGTCATCAGCGGGATCACGGCGGAAAAAGCCACGAGAACAAGCACGGGCAGAACAAGGAACCATGCCTTTTGATTGACGGTCTTGTCCATCACGCGGCCTCCTGCGCCTGAGATTTCGGTGTCACGCGCCAGTCATCGGCATAGACATTGATCGCGGCCGGATCGAAGGTGACGCGCGTCATGTCGGGCGAAATCAGCGCGCCCTCGGCGGCGATGGCGTTGATCTGCGTGCCTGCAAACTCGCAGCGGATGATCTTGTGGCGGCCCACATCCTCGATCCGCCGCACCGTCACGGGCAGCCCCTCGGCCCCTGCCGTCAGGCGCACAAATTCAGGCCGCACGCCAATCTGCACCCGGCCCGTGGGGCGGGCATAGTCGGCCCCCAGCGGGATTTCGACGCCTTGCACTACGGCCTTGGTGCCGGTCACTTGGGCATCAAGCAGGTTCATCCCCGGCGAGCCGATGAAATAGCCCACGAATGTATGCTCTGGCCGCTCAAAGAGTTCCTGAGGCGTGCCCACCTGCACGACGCGGCCATCGTGCATGACGACCACCTTGTCGGCAAAGGTCAGCGCCTCGGTCTGGTCATGGGTGACATAGATCATCGTATGGCCAAACTCGTGATGCAGCGCCTTGAGCTGTGTCCTGAGTTCCCATTTCATATGTGGGTCGATCACCGTCAGCGGTTCATCGAAGAGGAGCGCGTTGACATCCTCGCGCACCATCCCGCGGCCAAGGCTGATCTTCTGCTTGGCATCTGCCGTGAGACCGCGCGCCTTGCGCCCCAGTTCCGCCTCCATCCCGATCATGCGGGCGATGGTCTGGACCCGCTCGGCGATATAGGCCGGCGCGGCCCCGCGATTGCGCAGCGGAAAGGCCAGATTGTCGCGCACCGTCATGGTGTCATAGACCACCGGAAACTGGAACACCTGCGCGATATTGCGCGCCGCCGTTGCCTGATCGGTGACATCCTGATCGTTGAACAGGATACGGCCCTGACTTGGGCGCAAGAGGCCCGAAATGATGTTGAGCAGCGTGGACTTGCCACAGCCCGACGCGCCCAGGAGCGCATAGGCCTCGCCATCGGCCCAGACGTGATTGAGTTCCTTGAGCGCGAAATCCGCCTCGGACGCCGGGCGGGCAAGGTAACTATGTGCGAGATTATCCAGCGTGATCTTGGCCATGATTCCCCCTCACGCCGCCTCTGCATAGGGCGCGGGCGCCACCAGCGCGCCATCCGCCCCGAACACATAGACATGCGCCGGATCAAGATAGACCCGGAGTGCGGCCCCCAGTTTCAGATCGCGCACCCCGTGGATAAGCCCCACCCACCGCTCGCCATGGTGATCCAGATGCACAAAGGTTTCGGAGCCGGTGATCTCGGTCACGTTGAGGCGCGCGTCGAAAGTCAGCGCATCAGGTGTATGCCGGTCCAGTTCCAGATGGTTGGGCCGAAACCCGGCTGTATAGGTGCCATCGGCAAGCCCCGCCATGCTGCCCAGCGCCGCCGCCGATTGCCCATCGCCGAAGAGAATGCGCGCGCCGGATTTCTGCACGGTCAGGAAATTCATCGGCGGATCGCTGAAGACGCGCGCGGTCGTGGCGTCGCGCGGCTGGCGGTAGACCTGCGGTGTCGGGCCGAATTGCGTCACCCGCCCTTCCCAGAGGGTCGCGGTATTGCCCCCAAGAAGCAGCGCCTCTTCCGGCTCGGTCGTGGCATAGACAAAGATGCTGCCCGCCGCCTCGAAAATCCGCGGGATTTCCGCGCGCAATTCCTCGCGCAGCTTGTAATCGAGATTGGCCAGCGGCTCATCGAGCAGAACCAGACCGGCCTCCTTGACCAGCGCGCGGGCCAGCGCGCAGCGCTGTTGCTGACCCCCCGAAAGCTCCAGCGGCTTGCGATTCAGCATCGGCGAAAGCTGCATGAGATCGGCGGTTTTCCGGACTGCCGCGTCAATCTCGGCGCTGGATTTGCCCATCAGGCGCAGGGGCGAGGCGATGTTGTCATAGACGGTCATCGAGGGATAGTTGATGAACTGCTGATAGACCATCGCAACGCGGCGATCCTGCACGCGCATTCCGGTGACATCCGCACCGTTCCACAGGATACGGCCCGTTGCGGGCGCATCGAGCCCCGCCATAAGCCGCATGAGCGAGGTTTTCCCCGAGAGGGTCGGCCCCAGAAGCACGTTCATCGTGCCGGCCTCGAGCGTGAGGTCGGTCGGGTGAATATGCACCTGCCCGTTCACGCGTTTCGATACCCCCTTGAGTGTCAGCGCCATGCGGTCTTTTCCTCCATCATCCCTTGGCAGCCACGGGGGCGGCCCGGTCAAGCCCGCGCTCCTGCTGCATCCAGTCGTCGAGCGCCGCAATCTGCGCCTCGGTCATCTTGAGGCCCAGACGGGTGCGCCGCCAGACCACATCCGCCGCCGTGCGGGCGTATTCATGATCCATCTGCCAGCGCACCTCGGCCCCGGTCAGGGTGGCGCCGAAATCGGGACCAAGATCGGCGGCCTCGCGCGCCTCGCCCAGAATATCCACCGCCTCGGTGCCATAGGCGCGCACCAGCCGCCGCGCCCATGCCTCCGTGAGAAACGGATAGGCCCGGTGCAGATTCTCGGTCAGCCGGTCGAACCCGTCAACGGGGAAATCTCCCCCCGGCAGGGCGACGCCTGCGGTCCAATCCGCGCCGGCATCCGGAAAGAACTGGCACAGCTTGGCCAGCGCCGCCTCGGCCAGTTTGCGGTACGTCGTGATCTTGCCACCAAAGATGTTCAGAAGCGGCGCACCCGGCCCCTCGGCCAGCGTGAGCACATAGTCGCGGGTGGCAGCGGTGGCGGATTTCGCGCCATCGTCATAGAGCGGGCGCACCCCCGAGTAGGTCCAGACGATATCGGCGCGTGTCACGGGCGTCTTGAAATATTCCGACGCAAAGCGGCAAAGATACTCGGCCTCTTCCGGCGTGCATTCGGGGCGCGTATCCGCCTGCCCGTGTTCGGCATCGGTGGTGCCGATCAGCGTGAACTCCCCCTCATAGGGGATGGCAAAGATGATCCGCCCATCGGTGCCTTGGAAGAAATAGCATTTGTCGTGATCGAACAGGCGGCGCGTCACGATATGGCTACCGCGCACCAGCCGCACGCCCTCGGCAGAGTTGAGGCGCAGCGTGCCCGAGATCACATCCTTGACCCAAGGTCCGGCGGCATTGACGAGGGCGCGCGCCTGCACCACCTCGACCGCGCCGGTTTCCTGATCCTTGAGCGTCACCTGCCACAGATCCCCCACACGCTCGGCCGATTGCACGCGGGTGCGGGTGCGGATGCGCGCGCCGCGCGCCTCGGCATCGCGGGCGTTCAGCACGACAAGGCGGCTGTCCTCGATCCAGCAGTCGGAATATTCATAGGCGCGGGTGAACTTGTCCTTGAGCGGTGCCCCCTCCGGCCCATTGCGCAGATCAAGCGTCGAGGTCGCGGGCAGGATTTTACGACCCCCGAGATGGTCATACAGGAACAGTCCCAGGCGGATCAGCCAGGCAGGCCGCCGCCCTTTCATCCAGGGCATGACGAGATTGAGAATACGCGAGGTGGGCGTTTCGCCCTCGAACCGCATATCGCGGTGATAGGGCAGCACAAAACGCATGGGCCAGCTGATATGCGGCATGGCGCGCAGCAGGGTTTCCCGCTCGATCAGCGCCTCGCGCACCAGCCGGATCTCGAAATATTCGAGATAGCGCAGACCCCCGTGGAAAAGCTTGGTCGAGGCGCTCGATGTGGCCCAGGCGAGATCGTTCATCTCGGCCAGTTCCACCCGCAGCCCCCGGCCCGCCGCATCACGGGCGATGCCACAGCCGTTGATGCCGCCGCCGATGACGAACAGGTCGATCACTGTGCCCTCGCGGTCCTGCGACACGCGCCCCTCCCACCGTAAGATGAGCGCAAACGAACCACTTTTTGACCGCATGGGTCAAGAATGAATGTTCGTTTTGTTTCTTTTATTAATTCATCCTTTGATTTCATTCATCAATTTTCAGGACCACGCCCGATCTCGGGCGCGAACGAACGCATTTCCCGCCCTGAAGTTGCGTCACTCATGCCCTGACAGCCGCGATTCGGCCATTACGCCGCAACGCAGCGGAGGCTTTGCTTGCAGCGCGCGACAAAACGAACATAATCGAACCTGCAACCAATCAAGGCCGCCCATGTCCCAGAGCTTTCGCCAACCCGACATTCTGGAAATCGCCCGCGCCGAAGGCAAGGTCACGGTCGAGGATCTGGCCGAACGCTTTGACGTTACCGTTCAGACCATCCGCCGCGACCTCACCGAACTGGCCAACGCGGGCAAGCTGGAGCGCGTCCATGGCGGCGCGATCCTGCCGTCGGGCGTATCGAACATCCTCTACGAGGAACGACGCCGCCTGAACGAGCCTGCCAAGGCCGCGATTGGCCGCGCCTGTGCGGCGGCCATTCCGCATGATGCCTCGGTCTTTCTCGACATCGGCACCACGACCGAGGCGGTAGCCCGCGAATTGATGGATCACCGCAATCTGATGGTCGTCACCAACAACATGAACGTGGCGCAAATCCTGCTCGCCAACAAGGATTGCGAGATTGTCGTGGCGGGCGGCGCGCTGCGCCGGTCCGACAATGGGCTGGTGGGCAACCTGACCGCGCGCACCATCGAGAATTTCAAGTTCGATTACGCCATTCTGGGCTGTTCCGCGCTGGACGAGGATGGCGACATGCTCGATTTCGACATTCAGGAGGTGGTGGTGGGCCAGACCCTGCTCAACCGCTCGCGCGAGGTATTTCTGGTGGCGGATCATTCCAAGTTCCAGCGCAGCGCGCCGGTGCGGATCGGGTCCATTCGCGATGTCGATCAGGTCTTTACCGACCGGCCCTTGCCCGCATCCTTGGCCGAAAGCTGCGTGGGCTGGGGAACCCGGGTGCAGGTCGCGGGCATGGCGGGCAAGCATCAGTCGACCTGAAACACCTTGTCCCGGCTGGTGTGACCGCGCAGCAGGGTCAGGCGCGATTTCGGCACGCCGAGCGCCTTGGCCAGCAATTTGACAACGGCGGCATTGGCCTTGCCGTCCTCGGGCACGGTGGTGACATAGACGCGCAGCCCGCCCTCTTCCGCGACGATCCGGTTGCGCGCGGCCTTTGGGGTGACGCGCAGGGCGATGGTGGTGCCGGGCTGGGCCAGCGCGCTGAGATCGGGGATGTCCATGACAGTGCCATACCGGCTGGCGCGCGCCCATCCAACAGGAATCGCCGCTTCGGGGCTTGACCACGGACGCACGCTTGCCGACATGTGGGGGGCCTTGCAAGAGAAAGACACCGATGCCAACGCCCAATCCCGCCGCTCTCGATTTCATGCTCTCACGCCGTTCGCGCCCGGCCAAGACGCTGGGGCTGCCGGTCCCGGACCGCGACGCGCTGCGTCCGCTTCTGACCGCCGCCACCCGCGTCCCCGATCATGGCAAGCTGGAGCCCTGGCGCCTCATCGTGCTGGAGCGTGCGGCGCTTGTGCGGCTGGCGGGGCTGGTGGCACCGGCCGGCAAGCGGCTGGGCAAATCGCCCGAGGACATCGCCAAGGCCGAAACGCAATTCGCCGATGCCCATCTGGCCGTGGCAGTGATCGAGAGCCCGAAACCCTCGGAGAAGATCCCGGCCATCGAACAGACCTATTCAGCGGCCTGTGTCTGTCTTGGCCTCCTGAACGCCGCGCTGGCCGCCGGTTGGGGGGCCAATTGGCTGAGCGGTTGGCCCAGCCATGACCGGGGCTTCGCCGCCGCCGCCCTTGGGCTGGCGGATCACGAGCGTATCGCCGGTTTCATCCACATCGGCACCGAAGGCGCCGCCCCGCCCGAGCGTCCGCGCCCCGAGATCGACAGCATCACGACTTGGGTTTCGGAATGATCTTCGCCAGCTTCTTCAAGGCCCTGGGCCAGATCGGCGATCCGCGATTCCGCAAGGTGCTGTTTCTCGGCGTCGGTCTGACGCTTGCGCTTTTGATTGCGGCCTACGCCGGCGTGCTCTGGCTCATTCAGGCGACGGTGGGCGACACCACCACCCTGCCGCTTCTGGGCGAGGTGACATGGGTCGGCGACCTCCTGAGCGGGGCGTCGTTCCTCCTCATGATCGTGCTGTCCGTGTTTCTGATGGTGCCGGTCGCCTCTGCCATCACCTCGATGTTTCTCGACACGGTGGCCGATGCGGTGGAGGATCGCCACTATCCCGGATTACCCCCCGCGCAATCCGTTCCCTTTGGCGAGGCGCTGCGCGATACGGTCAACTTCTTGGGCGTGATCATAGGCGCCAATGTTGTGGCGCTCTTTCTCTATGCGCTTTTCACGCCCTTCGCGCTCTTCATCTTCTGGGGATTGAACGGCTATCTTCTGGGGATGGAATATTTCCAACTGGTCGCCATGCGCCGGGTCGGGCGGGCGGGGGCCAGGACCCTGCGCAAGAAACACCGCCTGACCATATGGGGGGCAGGCGTGCTCATGGCGATGCCGCTCTCAGTGCCGCTGGTGAACCTCTTGATCCCGATTCTCGGCGCCGCCACCTTTACCCATATCTTCCACGCTACTCAGACGCGGCGGGCGGGCCCATCCGGTTGAACATGTCGAGATCGCGCACGGTGATGACGCCCGAAATGATCGTGCCGCCGATGATGATCCAGAGCACGATGGCAATGCCGGTGGTGATCCACGCCTTTTTCTTGAGATGGTGATGTTCGGGCGAACCGGCATGGGTGCCGGGCACCACCTCGCCCAGGTCGCCTTGGGTCTGGATGCGGATCGGCAACACGACAAAGAACGTCATGAACCAGATCACCGCAAAGAGCACGATGGCCGAGGTAACGCCCATCAGACCTGCTCCAGTTCCACGAGGCAGCCGTTGAAATCCTTGGGATGCAGGAACAGCACCGGCTTGCCATGCGCGCCGATCTTGGGCTCGCCCGTGCCCAGCACCCGCGCGCCGGTGGATTTCAGGTGATCGCGCGCGGCAATGATGTCATCGACCTCATAACAGACATGGTGAATCCCGCCCGAGGGATTCTTGTCAAGAAAGCCCTGGATCGGGCTGTTTTCGCCCAAGGGATAGAGCAGTTCGATCTTGGTATTGGGCAATTCGATGAAAACCACGGTCACGCCGTGATCCGGCTCGTCCTGCGGCGCGCCAACCTTGGCGCCGAGCGCATGGCGGTATTGGTCAGCAGCGGCGGAGAGATCCGGCACCGCGATGGCGACATGATTGAGGCGTCCGATCATGGGGCAATCCTTTTGCATGAATTTCCCCCGTTATGGGGATGAACGCGCGAACTGACAAGCGACAGGGGGACGCAACCCACGCATTAACCTTGCGTTCACCACACCCGGGCCATGCTGCGGAAATATCGTGACAGAAGGATGCGCCCGATGACCGATCTTGACAGCCTTGCGCGCCCGCGCGTGCCAAACGCCCAACGCCCCCTGATGGGCATGACCGTTCTGGCGGTCGAGGACAGCCGCTACGCGTCAGAGGCGCTGCGCCTGATGTGCCTCCGCAGCGGCGCGCGCGTCCGGCGCGCGGATTGCCTGAGTTCGGCGCGCCGCCATTTGCAGGTCTATCGCCCGTCGGTGGTGATCGTCGATCTGGGCCTGCCCGACGGTCCGGGCGAGGATCTGATTGCCGACCTCGCCCGCGCCGTGCCGCGCGTGGGCGTGATCCTCGCCACAAGCGGGGATGCCGGGGCAGAGGCGCGCGCGCGGCGCGCCGGGGCCGATGGGTTCTTGCTCAAACCCGTGGCGAGCCTTGGCATCTTTCAGCAAGAGGTGTTGCGCCACATGCCCACCGACCGGCGGCCTCTTGGCCCCTACGCGGTGCAGGCCGAGACGATCCATCCCGATCCGCTGGCCTATCGCGACGATCTCGATCATGTGCACAGCCTTCTCAGCCATGATCGCACCCCGGACATCCTGCGCTATGCCGCGCAGTTTCTGGCCAGTGTGGCCCGCGCCGCCGAAGATGCGGTTTTGGCCGAGGCCGCGGCGGGGTTGACGGGGCACTGTTCCGAGGCGGGCGTTGCGCGGATCATGGGGTTGATCGACATGCGCCTGGCGGCCCGAACAGCGCTCTAGCGGGCGCTTTGCTTTGCCACGACCCACCGCTAGATAGGGGGCATGTGCGCCCTGCCCGCCCCTCTTGCCACGTGGTTTTCTGCCCGCAACTGGCAGCTTCACCCGCATCAGGCGGAGATGCTGGCGCGGGCGGACGATCCTGCCACGCTGCTCATCGCCCCCACTGGCGGGGGCAAGACGCTGGCAGGGTTCCTGCCGACGCTGGCGGATCTCGCCACGGGCGATCACGCCGGGCTGCACACGCTCTATATCTCACCGCTCAAGGCGCTCGCGGCTGACATCCGGCGCAACCTGACCACGCCGGTCACGGAAATGGGCCTGCCCATCCGGATCGAGGATCGCACCGGCGATACCTCCTCTCACACCAAGCGCCGCCAACGCGCCGATCCCCCCCATATCCTGTTGACCACGCCCGAAAGTCTGGCACTGCTCACCTCTTACGAGGATGCGCCGCGCATTTTCGCGGGGCTGAAACGGGTCGTGATCGACGAGGTGCATGCCCTCGCCGAGAGCAAGCGCGGCGATCAGCTCATGCTGGCGCTCAGCCGACTTCAGGCGCTCTGCCCCGGCCTGCGCCGCGTGGGCCTGTCGGCCACCGTCGAAGACCCGCCTGCCCTTGCGCGGTACATGGCCCATGGCAACAGCCCTTGCGAGATCCTCTCGGCCGATCCGGGGCCGGAGCCAGACATCGCCATGCTCGCGACCGCAGAGCCGCCCCCCTGGGCCGGGGGCGGGGCCGCCTATGCCATCCCTGCCGTGCTGGATCAGGTCCGCCGCCACAAGACGACGCTGATTTTCCACAACACCCGCGCGCAGGCCGAGATCTTCTTTCACAACCTCTGGCTCGCCAATGACGACGCTCTGCCCATCGGCATCCATCACGGCAGCCTTGACCGGGTGCAGCGTGAACGGGTCGAGGCGGCGATGGTGCGCGGCGAGTTGCGCGCCGTGGTCTGCACCGGCAGCCTCGATCTGGGGCTGGATTGGGGCGATGTCGATCTGGTGATTCAGGTGGGCGCGCCCAAGAACGTCAAACGCCTTGTCCAGCGGATCGGACGAGCCAATCACCGCTACAACGCGCCCTCCAAGGCGCTCCTCGTGCCCGCCAACCGCTTCGAAGTGGTGGAATGTCGCGCCGCACTGGACGCCGTGCGCGCCCGCGATCTGGATGGCGAGGCGCGCGGGCCGGGGCCGCGCGACGTGCTCTGCCAGCATATCCTGATCCGCGCCTGTGCGGGGCCGTTCAACGCCGATGCCCTCTTTGCAGAGGTGACGGGCGCCGGGGCCTATGCCACCCTCAGCCGCGCCGAATTCGACGCCTGCCTCGATTTCTGCGCCACGGGTGGCTATGCGCTGCGGGCCTATGACCAATGGCAGCGCCTGCAACAGCGCGCCGATGGAGACTGGCAATTGCGCGATCCGCGCTCTGCCCGCCTCATCCGCATGAACATCGGCACCATTCAGGATACCGACACGCTCAAGGTCCGGATGCGGCGGGCACGCGGCGGCAAGCCCTTGGGCGAGATCGAAGAAGGCTTTGCCGCCACCCTCACCCCCGGCGATACGTTTCTCATCGGCGGGCAGATCGTGCGCTTTGAATCCCTGCGCGAGATGGTGGTGGAGGTCAGTCGCGATCCCGGGCGCAAGCCCAAGATTGCCACCTATATGGGCACCAAATTCGCGACCTCAACGCAACTCTCGGCGCGTATCCTGCAGATACTGGCAGCCCCCGACTGGCCTGATCTGCCCGAGCCTGTACGCGACTGGCTGCACCTGCAACGGCATGTGTCGCAAATGCCAGAGCCCGACAGCCTGCTGATAGAGAGCTTTGGCCATGACGGGCGCGAACATCTGTGCATCTATGGCTTTGCGGGGCGCAACGCGATGCAGACGCTGGGCCTCCTGGTGACCAAGCGGATGGAAGAAACGGGCCTTGCCCCGCTGGGGTTTGTCGCCACCGATTATGCCACGCTGATCTGGGGGCTGGAGCCGGTGACGGATGCCGCCCCGCTTCTGGCCCCCGATGCCCTGCGCGCGGGGTTGGACAGCTGGCTCATGTCTAACGCGGTGATGAAACGCACCTTTCGCGCCTCGGCCATGATTGCCGGTCTCATTCAGCGCAACACCCCCGGCGCGCGCAAGAACGGGCGACAAGCGACCATGTCGTCGGATATTCTCTATGACACGCTGGTGAAATATGACCCAGCGCACCTTCTCCTCGACATCACCCGGCAAGAGGCGATGCGCGGGCTGGTGGATTTCGGCCGGATCGAGGAAATGCTGACGCGCGTTGCAGGGCGCGTGACCCTGCGGCGACTGGCGCGCGTCAGCCCCCTGGCCGCGCCCCTCTTTCTCGAAGCGGGGCGGATGCCGGTCGAAGGGGCGGCGCAAGAGCGGCTTTTGGCCGAAGAAAGCGCGCGGCTCCTTGCGGCGGCCGGTCTCGCCCCCTGAGGTGGCCTTGCCATTTCACCAGCAAAGCGCCACCAATGCCGCATGGACGGATACCAATTCACCCTCGCCGGAACGCAGCTGACGGCGCTTCCCTCGGGCGCGCTCTATTGGGAGGCGCGCAATCTCTTGTGCGTCTCCGACCTGCATCTTGGCAAGGCGCTGCGCCGGGCGCGGATGGGAGAGCCGCCCCTGCCCCCCTACGAGACGCGCGACACGCTCACCCGGTTGGAGAGCGACCTGCGCCGCACCGGGGCGGCGACGGTGATCTGCCTAGGCGACAGTTTCGACGACAGCGCCGCCGCCGGTCACCTGCCCGACGCGGAAAAGCTGTGGATCGCCAAATTGCAGGCCGGGCGACGCTGGGTCTGGATCGAGGGCAATCATGATCCGGGTCCCGTCGACCTTGGCGGCGCGCATATGGCCGAATTGCCAGCACCCCCGCTCACGTTTCGCCATATCGCGCGCGCCGGGCAAAGCGGCGAGATCTCGGGGCATTATCACCCCAAGGTGCGCCTCGCGCTCAAGGGGCGAAGCCTCAGCCGCCCCGCCTTTCTGATCGACAGCGACCGGGTGATCCTGCCCGCCTTTGGCACCTATACCGGCGGGCTCTGGTCCGATGATGCGGTGTTCACAGGGCTGATGCGGCGCGATGCCCTGGCGGTGCTGACCGGGGCCATGGCCCATGCCGTCCCGATGCCGCGCGGCGTTCAGCGCCCCTGAAACACCGCGTCCAGACTGTCGATCAGACCCGCATCTTCCAGATTGGGGCGGTATTTCCGGCTCACCGGCACGCGATCGCCATTCTTGAGCACGACAAAGAGCTTGCTGCCACTCTCGCGCTCGGTGCCGCTGATGGCCGAGAATGCGACCCAATGCGACCGATGGGTGCAGATGCCCGCCACCGGCTCCATTTCCTCAATCGCATCCGCAAGACGCAGGCGCAGTGTCTCAACCCCCGCGCTGGTCGCCACTTCGACGTAGTGATTATTGGCCGAGAGGCGATGGATCTCTGCATCGGGGGGGCAGGACAGCCGCCGATGCAGCCGTGTTTGCGCCGGTGCCTCTGGCTCTGGTTCTGCCCAATAGCTGGTGGGGGCCTCGGCCCCGATTTGCCGCCGGACCACGAAAACGCCGCAGGCAATGAGAAAGCAGTTGAGCTCGATCCTGAGCACGCTCAAATCCTCGGGGCCCAGCACCGGATCCATCCAGCCGCGCAAGAGCCAGATCACCGGACCGAGGACCAGCCCGACAAGAAAACTGGCCCCCAGATCAAAGAGGGCCGGATACCGTCCCGCCAGCAGCGCCCGCATGGCCGCCCGCGCAGCAAAGCCGACCACAATCGCCGCCGTGATCACCATCGCCCAATAAACGGTGCGGACCGGCCAGCTCATGGTATCGTAGCTGCCGAAAGGTCCTGCCACGACCGCAAAAACCAGAGTGGCCGCCCAGACATAGAAGGTGACAGACGTGAACAGCAGTGAAAACGTGTCCACAAAATGCTGGCGCAGATCAGTCCAGTTCAACTTACCACCCTTGCCCGTTCCCGTTATACATGCATGTATCAGCATGATTGCTCCAGTCCAACCTAACGTCGCCAGAGCCGTTCACTTTACTGTCAACGCGACCTGACATCACAAACAATGGGAAAGCCTTGGAAAATGTCCCCTGACATTGAACAGAAAATCCGCCGCAGCTTTGCTGCGCAGGCGATGATGACCACATTGGGGGCGCGTCTGGTGGCGCTGTCCGACGGGAGCACAGAGATCGAGGCGCCTATTCTGCCCGGCAGCCGCCAACAACATGGATTTGGCCATGCGGGTCTGACCTTTGCCATTGGCGACAGTGCCGCCGGCTATGCCGCGCTCAGCCTGATGCCCGACGAGGCCGAGGTGCTGACCACCGAGATGAAGATCAATCTTCTGGCCCCGGCGCAGGGCGAGCGCCTGATTGCCCGTGGCCGGGTGATCAAGCCGGGCCGTCGCCTGGTGATCGTGCAGGCTGATGTCTTTGCGCTGAAAGAGGGGGTCGAGACGCATATCGCGCTGCTCACCGGCTCGATGATCCCGGTCTGAACGCGGCTCATCCGCCGAGGCGCGCAGTCATGCTATGTGTTCCGGTGTGAGGGTGAAACTCGCGCGCATTCCGGGGCCTGCGATATAGTAATCCTCCAGCCCCTGCCGCACCTCGGGATCAAGCTGGGACCAGTCGATCCAGTCGAGATCAAAGCCGGTGTCATAGGCCACCATCGCAACCGCCCCACGCCCCGGCACAAGCGCCGGGCGCGCGCGACCCGCCACCGCCTCGCGCGTGCGGTCGATCCAGAGAATCGGCTCCTCAGTATCGACAAAGCGGCCATCCACCACCACGAGGCGCGGATCCAGTTCCCGAATCAGACCAAAGAGATCGTGCAGGTCGGCCACCAGTTCGAGCAAATCAAGCAGGATGACCACATCATACTGCCGCCCGGCCCGCACCTCGGATCGGATTTCCTCGACCGGATCGGCGCAACGCAGGTCGATCCGCTCGCGCAATCCCACATCGGGCAATCGGCCAAACCTCTCGACCAGAGCGGCCTCCGCTTCGATCCCCACGACCTGCAAGGCCCCCGCCGCCGCCAGCGCATAGCACCATGCGCCATCCCCGGCCCCGACCAGCATCACCGTCGAATCAGCGATCGCATGACGATAAGCATCCACCAACAGCGCATGTCGCGCCTGCGCCCGGTTAAAGCCGCCAGTGGCGTCACCGCCCGCCTGACGTTTGAACCCATACCCCATGATCGTCATCACACATCCATCAGCCTCTATCGCCTTTGGTCTTGTAACATGACAAAAGATAGCAAACCCTTAAGCGCTCTCGGCTCAATACGCAGACCCATGACGACACCCCTGACCCCCGCTTTGCTGCTACAGGCCTATGCCTCTGGCGTGTTCCCCATGTCGGAACGGCGCGACGACCCAGAGGTGTTCTGGGTCGATCCGCACCGGCGGGGCATTCTTCCGCTTGATGGGTTCCATATCTCGCGCTCGCTGGCGCGCCGGATGCGGCAGGGACGCTACACCGCGACACTCGACAGCGATTTCGAGGCGGTGCTGCGCGGTTGCGCCGACCGCGATGATACCTGGATCAGCCCCCCGATTCATCGCGCCTATCTGGCCCTGCATCGGCAGGGCCATGGGCATTCGCTCGAAATCTGGCAAGAGGGGCAATTGGTGGGTGGCGTCTATGGCGTGGCGCTTGGCGCGGCCTTTTTTGGCGAAAGCATGTTTTCACGGAGCACGGATGCATCGAAACTGGCCCTCGCCCATTTGACCGACCATCTCGCCCGCTGCGGATTTCGCCTTTTCGATACACAGTTCATCACGCCGCATCTGGGGCGTCTTGGCGCGGTGGAAATTCCGCGCACGCAATATCGCGCGCTTTTGGAGGATGCGATGGAGGATGAGGCCGACATCACCCGGATACCGTTTGATCCCGACCCGCGTCAGGTCTTGCAGCGCAGGACCCAGATGTCATAGCGCGGATGCTCCAGCGCGTTCAGCGCCGGGGACGAGGCCAGCATCCAGCCGGAAAAGATCACCGCACCGCCGCCCTGTTCGGAAATCGTGAGATAGGCAAAGGCATCCCCCGCAGGATCGCCCTCCGGATAGCGGCATTCGCCCAAGACCACGTAAAGCGAGCCGAACACGCCCGATTGCCCATTGTCGAGGTCAAGATCCTGCGCGCTGCCATTGATCTTGTCCAGACCGCGCAGAATCGCGCCCTGCGCAACCGTTGCCGCCTCTTGCGCGGTTCCCGCCCCCGCCCCGAGGCAGAGCACAAGACCGAGCCAGAGCGCCTTCATTGCGCTGTCTCTCCGTCGCTGCCCGAGACGAATTTCATCAGCAGAGACACAAGGCTGACCGACCCTTGGGTGAATTCGATCTCCGAGCCCGGCTCGACCGGGAATGGCGACCCGCCCGGCAGGATCTCGACGTAATTGCCACCCAACAACCCCTCGGAAGAGACCGCAACAGCGCTGTCATCAGGCACGTTTATGCCCTCTTGCACGGTAAAGATCGTCTTGGCGCGATAGGTCTCGGGGTCGAGCGCGATCTGCGTGACCCGGCCAACCTTGACTCCGGCCAAACGCACATCGGTGCCCACGCTCACGCCATCGGCGCTGCGAAAGCTCGCGCTCAACTGATACTCACGCGCGCTGCCCGTGGTCATGCCGGTGGTCTTGCCCGCATAGACCAGAAATCCGATCGCAACAGCCAATACGACACCGCCGACCAGAACCTCGGTTTTACTCTCAGACATATTTCCGTCCCTATTCCGGCGACCACGCCTCGTAATCGCGTCGCTCTGCGGGGGCTACGCGGCGGATGGACCCGGCAGGCGCATAGGCCAGCGGTGTGCCGGTCAGGTTCTCTGTATGCGGCTTTTCCCAAGGCTTGTGCGCAAGCGGCTTGTCGGTCGGCGGCTCCTTGTAGGTGTGATGCAGCCAGCCGTGCCAATCGGGGTCAACCCGGCTCGCCTCGGCCTCGCCATTAAAGATCACCCAACGGCGCTTGTCGTCACGGGTGCGATAGAACGCATTGCCCTGCGCATCCTCTCCCACCTTGACGCCATTGCGCCAGGTATAGATCTGGGTGTTGAGCGTCTGACCGTTCCACCAGGTAACGGCGCGCAGCAAGGTGTTGAGAATGCCCATTCGACCCTCCGACATCATTCGTTTCCGATATGGCGGATTTGACAGCGAAGGTCCAGTGCCCGCAACACCGCAGGCCGTGATGCAGCCGAAATGAAAGAGCCCGCAACCTGATGTTGCGGGCCGTTTCTTTAGACAGGACTGGACGGGGTATCGCGGTCAGCCTGCGCTGGCGCCTTCCTTCTTGCCCTTGCTCTCTGCGTAGATGATCAAAGGCGCGGCATCGGAATTGACCGCCTCCTCATTGACCAGCACTTCCTCGACATGGGACATGCTCGGCAACTCGAACATCGTGTCGAGCAGAATATCCTCGAGAATCGAGCGCAGGCCGCGCGCACCGGTCTTGCGGGCGATGGCGCGCTTGGCCACAGCCTTGAGCGCATCCTCGGTAAAGCTCAGTTGCGCGCCTTCAAGCTCGAACAGGCGCTGGTACTGCTTGACCAGCGCGTTCTTGGGCTGGGTCAGGATCGTCACAAGCGCATCTTCATCGAGGTCCTCGAGCGTGGCGATGACCGGCAGACGACCCACGAATTCCGGGATCAGGCCAAACTTGAGCAGGTCCTCCGGCTCCAGATCCGTAAAGATTTCGCCCACGCCACGCGCATCATTGTCACGCACATCGGCCCCAAAGCCCATGGCGCTGCCCTTGCCGCGCTGCGCGATGATCTTGTCGAGACCGGCAAAGGCCCCGCCGCAGATGAAGAGAATATTGGTCGTGTCCACTTGCAGGAATTCCTGCTGCGGATGCTTGCGTCCGCCCTGCGGCGGCACGGCGGCGACCGTGCCCTCCATCAGCTTCAAGAGCGCCTGCTGCACGCCCTCGCCCGACACGTCGCGGGTGATCGAGGGATTCTCGGACTTGCGCGTGATCTTGTCGACCTCGTCGATATAGACGATGCCGCGCTGCGCCCGCTCCACGTTATACTCAGAGGCCTGCAACAGCTTGAGGATGATATTCTCCACATCCTCGCCCACATAGCCCGCCTCGGTCAGCGTGGTGGCATCGGCCATTGTGAAGGGCACATCGAGGATTCGCGCCAGCGTCTGCGCCAGCAGGGTCTTGCCACAGCCCGTGGGGCCGATCAGCAGAATGTTGGATTTGCTGAGCTCTATATCGCTCTTGCCGGAATTGTTCAGCCGCTTGTAGTGGTTGTGCACCGCCACCGAGAGAACTTTCTTGGCGCGGGCCTGACCGATCACGTAATCATCCAGCACCTTGCAGATATCGCGCGGCGCGGGAATCCCCTCGCTCGACTTGATACCGGCGCTCTTGGTCTCTTCGCGGATGATGTCCATGCAAAGCTCGACGCATTCATCGCAGATGAACACGGTCGGTCCGGCGATCAGTTTGCGCACCTCATGCTGGCTTTTGCCGCAAAAGCTGCAATAGAGCGTGTTCTTGCTGTCGCCGCCTGAGTTATTCGCCATTCCGTACCTTTCGGGCCCTGCGCCGTCTGCCGTCCGCGCGCCCCGCGCGGGGCCTCGTCTGTGATCTGTGCTACCCTTCAGCTTAAGTCAGGCCGTATGGCACCACAATCTGAAAATATCCGGCCCGCCCTCGGGCCGGATCACGTTTACTTCGCCGCCTCGTCACCCTTGTCACGATTGGCCACGATCTCGTCGATCAAACCCCAGGCCTTGGCCTCTTCGGGGGACATGAAATTGTCCCGCTCCAGTGCCTCTTCGACCTTTTTCAGGGTCTGGCCGGTGTGCTTGACATAAATCTCGTTCAGCCGATCCTTGAGCTTTTGCGTCTCGCGCGCATGGATCATGATATCGGTTGCCTGCCCCTGATACCCGCCCGAGGGCTGGTGAACCATGACGCGGCTGTTGGGCAGGGAAAACCGCATCCCCGGCTCGCCCGCGGTCAAGAGCAGACTTCCCATGCTCGCCGCCTGGCCCACGACCAGCGTGCTGACCTTGGGCTTGATATATTGCATCGTGTCATAGATCGACAGTCCCGAGGTCACGACCCCGCCGGGGCTGTTGATATACATGCTGATTTCCTTGGACGGATTCTCAGCCTCGAGATGCAAGAGTTGTGCCACAATCAGGCTCGACATGCCGTCATGCACCGGGCCGCTCAGGAAAATGATCCGCTCCTTGAGAAGGCGCGAGAAAATATCATAGGCCCGCTCGCCCCGGCTGGTCTGTTCGACCACCATCGGAACAAGGGTGTTCATGTAGATGTCCATAGGGTCTTTCATTACAGCCCGCCTGTCCTGCGCCCGACCGTTGCCGTCAGGCTTTGTCAATCACTCCGACCATAGCCGGTCAGTTCCTAAAGGAGTCTTAGTGTTGCGCCCAAGGGGCTGCAAGGGCATCGCTCGATTTTGTAGCAGGGGGGCACGGGCGATGGCGATTTCTGCGCCACATCGACTCACTTTTTCGCGCGCAGGCACGGCCAGCTTTTGCACATTCCGCAAAAACGCCCTAAGTACACATAAATCATTATCAGGATTCACGGAAAATGCCGCTTCCCGTTCTCGATGACACGCTCGACGCCGCCGAAATGGACCGCATGGTCGACAACGCGACCAAGGCCGCCAATTTCCTCAAGGCGATCAGCCACGAGGGGCGGTTGATGATTCTCTGTCATCTGGTGTCCAGCGAGCGGTCGGTGACCGAACTGGAAACGCTGCTCTCGGCGCGGCAGGCCGCAGTATCCCAGCAATTGTCCCGCCTGCGTCTCGAAGGGCTGGTGACGGCGCGGCGTGACGGCAAGGCCATCTATTACAGCCTCGCGGATGATCGCCCGCGCAAGGTGCTCGAAGTGGTCTACGAATTGTTCTGCGCCCCCAATCCTTGAGGGCGCAGACACCGGATCTCAGGCGGGTTCGACCGACTTGTCAACCGTGAAGGGCGCGAAGACTTCGTCCACATCGGTGTGATTGACGTGGTTGGAATAGTTGCTGATCGTCTTGACGGCCATCGCCAGAATGATCTCCAACACATGCACATCGCCATAGCCCGCGGCCTTGAACGCCTCGGCTTCGGCCTTGGTCGGCAGGCCGCGTGTCTCCCACATGTGATGGGTGAACTTGCGCAGCGCTTCCAGCTTGGCATCGCTCAGCGGCTTGCCATCGCGCAGCGCCTGCGTATGCGCCTCGCCCAGCTTGGACATCTTGATCGCCAGCATCGAATGCGCGGCGGTGCAATAGTCACAGCCATTGGCCAACGAGACGGTCAGAAACACCACCTCTTGCTCGGGCGGGGTGAAATTGCCCGACTCCCGAAAGAGCGCGTAACCATGCAGATAGGTGGACAAGAGGCCGGGATTGACCGCCATGCCACGATACATGTTCGGCACGAATCCCAGCTTGGCACGTGCCCCCTCCAGCAATTCCTTGGCCTTACCAGTGGCCTGATCGTCACTCACAGCTGATGTCTCCACTCGAAATTCAGCAGTCATGGACCTCTCCTTTGCGTGTGATGTGGTCAAGACGCAGCTAATCAGAGCGAGGCGGAGATGGAACCACCGGACCGATCACCAAGGCGTGAACTGGGTTCTCAACTGCAGACCGAATGTGCGCTAACGCTCAGACCCTGTCTTGCGTGTATTTCCGCAACTCTGCCCGCGCCACCTGCCGGCGATGCACCGCGTCCGGGCCATCGGCCAGCCGCAGCGTGCGCACATGGGTCCACATGGCGGCCAGCGGCACATCCTGCGAAATCCCCTGCGCCCCGAACATCTGCACCGCTTCGTCGATCACCTTGAGGGCGACACGCGGGGCCACAACCTTGATCTGGCTGATCCAGGGGGCAGCGGCACGCGCATCGCCCTGATCCATCATCCACGCCGCCTTGAGACAGAGCAAACGCGCCTGTTCGATCTCCATCCGGCACTCGGCGATGATGTCGTAATTCGCCCCGAGCTGCGCCAAGGGCTTGCCGAACGCCTCTCGTGCGAGGCTGCGCCTGCACATCATCTCAAGCGCGGATTCGGCCTGACCGATGGCGCGCATGCAATGATGGATACGCCCCGGCCCAAGGCGGCCTTGCGCAATCTCGAACCCGCGCCCTTCGCCCAAGAGCAGGTTCTCGGCGGGCACGCGGACATTCTCGAACTTGAAATGCATATGCCCATGCGGTGCGTCGTCATGGCCATAAACCTGCATCGGGCGCAGTTTCTCGATACCGGGCGTATCGGCAGGCACCACGATCATCGAATGGCGCTGATGCTTGGGCATCTCATCGCCCCCGGTGCGCACCATCACGATATAGACCTTGCAGCGCGGATCACCGGCCCCCGTTGCCCACCATTTCTGACCATTCAGAACATAGTGTTCGCCGTCGCGCACACAGGACATGGCGATGTTTGTGGCATCCGAACTGGCAACATCCGGCTCTGTCATCAGATAGGCGCTGCGAATCTCTCCCTCCAGAAGCGGTGCCAGCCATTTGGCCTTCATCGCCTCAGAGCCGTAACGCTCGAACACTTCCATATTGCCGGTGTCGGGCGCGTTGCAGTTGAAAACCTCGGCCCCCATCGGGGTCTTGCCCATCTCTTCGGCGAAATAGGCATATTCCACCGTCGACAGGCCAAAGCCCCGTGCGCTGTCGGTCAGCCAGAAATTCCACAAGCCTTCGGCCTTGGCCCGTGCCTTGAGCCCTTCCAGAATCTCGGCCTGCCGGGGGGTATAGGTCCAGCGCTCGCCCTTGCCGATTTCCGCGTGATACTCGACCTCGAGCGGCATGATCTCGTCCCGCACCATCGCCGCCACCCGCGCCAGTAGCGCGCGCATCTCGGGGCGCATTCCCAAATTCATGTCCATGTCACCGGCCCTCTGTTGTCAGTTGCCTCAATTGACAACATCACCCGCGCGGCCACAAGCGCTGTCGCACTCAGCCCGCGCGCCGATACTGCCCCGGCGAATGGCCAAACCGGCTGCGGAATGTCTTGATGAACACCATGGGCGAGGCAAAGCCAGAGGCCATGGCAATCTCGGTCACGCTCAGATCGGTCTCGCGCAAGAGGCTGCGCCCATGATCCAGCCGCAGATCGCGGAAAAAGCGATAGGGCGTCTTGCGCAGGTATTTGACAAAAAGCCGCTCCATCTGGCGGCGTGAACAGCCTGCGGCTTCGGCCAACTCGTCCATGCTGATCGGCGTCTCGATATTGGTCTGCATCACCTTGATCGCCCGCACCAACAGCGGATTGCGGCTATCCAGCGCATTGCTGATCGAGGCGCGCTGCGGCCCGCGTTCTGCGCGCCGCTGGCTATAGAGGCACATATCGGCCACCACATCGGCAAAAGGTCGGCCATAATCCGCCTCGATCATTTCCAGCATCATGTCCGTGGCCCCGACCCCGCCACCACAGGTGAAAATCCCGCCATCCACCTCGAACGTGTTGCCCGTCACCTCGACCTCGGGGAATTTCTCGCGAAAGGCGGGCTGATTTTCCCAATGCAGCGTCGCCCGCCGCCCCTCAAGCAGCCCCGCCTGTGCCAGCGAAATCGTCCCGGTGCAGATGCCCCCCACCCGCCCGCCAAAGCGCGCGTGCTGGCGCAGGAGCGACAGCAACTCCTTGCTGCCCGTGCCCGTGCGCACCGTGCCGCCACAGACCACCAGATCGGTCTCGCGCGGGAAACCCCCGAGTGATTGATCGACATTGACCGACATCGCACAAGAGCTGACCACCGGCCCCCCATCCTGAGAGGTGACGGTCCAGCGATAGAGCGGGCGCTGGGCCAGTTGATTGGCGATGCGCAGCGGATCAAGCGCCGCGCTGAACGCCAACAGCGTGAAATCGGGCAGCAGGTGAAAGGCAAAATGCCGGGCGGGTCTGGTCGTCTCGATCGCAAAGAACGCCGCCCCTTGCGGCACGATCGCCTTGCGCGTCACAAGAGTGTCATTCTCCGGGCAGGACATGACAGGCTTCGGGCTCCCAATGCAGGGTCAGGGTGCTTCCTGAATGCAGATCAATAGAGGCCAGTTCACCATGACTTTTCTGCACCTTCAACTCTTCACCTGACTCTGTCTCGAGAAATAGGATGGCAGAGGCACCTACAAACTCCTCGCCGACCACCCGCGCCCGAATACCGGCCACGCCTGCGCCCACGGCACCGATCTGCATCTTTTCGGCGCTGACGACAAAGGACAGCGTATCGCCCACGGATTTCGCAACAGCTTGAGAGGCCTTGACCGCAAATCGCCCATGCGCGGTCTCGACCTGCCAGACATCCCCCGCCTTCTCCACCAGCCTGCCGTTGAATATATTGGCCGAGCCCAGGAATTCTGCCACGAACCGGTTGCGCGGCGCATGATAGATTTCCTGCGGCGTGCCGATCTGTTCGATCTTGCCCCGGCTCATGATCACCACGCGGTCGGCCATGGAAAACGCCTCGGACATCGAATGGGTCACATAGACGAATGTGATCCCCAGATCCTTTTGCAGGTTGGACAAGACCGCCTGCATCCGCACCTTGAGATGCGCATCGAGCGCCGAAAGCGGCTCGTCCAGCAACAGGATCTTCGGCTCTGTCACCAGCGCGCGGGCCAGTGCCACGCGCTGCCGCTGTCCCCCCGACAATTGCGAGATATTGCGATCCGCGAATTCGAGGATCTGCATTTTTTCCAGCCATATGCGCGCCCGCTGCGCGCGCTCCTCCTTGCCCACGCCGCGCATCTTGAGGCTGAATTCGACATTCTCCTGCACGGTGAGAAACGGGAAAAGCGCAAGGCTCTGCCAGACCATCGGCGTATCGCGGTCCCAGGTCGCCTTGCCGTTCACCCGCTCGCCATCAAGATAGATGTCACCCTCGCTCGGGTCTTCCAGCCCCGCCAACATGCGCAGCGTCGTCGTTTTGCCACAGCCGGACGACCCCATGATCGCCAGAAACTCGCCGCGCCCGATCTCGAAATCCGCGCGTTCCACGGCGGTGAACTCGCCAAACTTCTTGACCACACCCTCAAGCCGGACGATGGCGTCGGATTTTACCTGGGTTTGCATATTCATGACCTGTCCTTTGTCGAATTGCGCAACAGCATCTGCGCCAGAATGATCAGCGTGATGGAACTCAGAAAGGCGAGCGAACCGATGGCATTGATCCGCGGGCTTACCTGCCCCTGCAGAAACCCGAGGATCTTGACCGGCAGCGTTTCATTGAGGCCCGAGACGAACCACGCCACCGCGAATTCGTCGAATGACACCGCCATGGTAATGAAAAGCGCGGCCAGGATCGCAGGCTTGGTAAAGGGCAGGATGACATGGCGCAGCGTCGCCCATTCATTGCCGCCCAGGTTCCACGATGCCGCCTCGAGATCCGGGTCCATCTGTGACAGGCGCAACCGGATGATGGCCATGGCAAAGGGGCTGCACATCACCCCATGCGCGATGATGATCGAAATCGCACTGCCCGAGAGGTTCACCCGCGACAGGAACGCCAGCATCGCAAGCCCCATGATCACCACCGGAATGGTGGGGGGCAACAGCGCCAATGCGAGATACACGTTCTTGCCAAGAAAGTTGTAGCGAAAATCCGTATAGGCCCCGCCAAATCCCAGGAGCGTGGCAATCACCGCCACGATCAGCCCCACGATCACCGTGTTGAAAAACCCGGCCCAGACGAACGGGTCTTCCCAGATCAGCCGATACCACTCGGTCGAGAAATGCCCCAGCGGCAGCGACGGGAACCGGTCCGAATTCAGCGAAAAGACGAAGCTCCCAAGGATCGGCGCAAAGATGAAGAGCACGCAGGCCGCGATATGGAGTTTCAGCGCGCCATTGATCAGACGATTGTCATTGCCGGTCATTTGCCGCGCTCCTTGTAGGCATAGGTGATGGCCGCAAAGGCGACGCTCAGCAGCGTGCCGATCATCATCAATGCCACCACGGCGGCACGCGGCCATTGCTGCCCGGATTTGGTGATGTCGGTGATCAGGATCGAGAGCGTCGGTGGATTGCCCCCGCCAAGGTAAAGCGGGCTCACGAAATCGCCGAACGAGAGGATAAAGGCAAAGAGCGCGGCAATCACCAGCCCCACCCGCGCCGAGGGCACGATCACCGCCAGAACCGTGCGCAACCGCCCGCAGCGCAGGTTATGTGCCGCCTCGACCAGATCGCGATTGACGAAATTCAGGCTGAACACCTGCAAGAGGATCACCAGCGGCAGGCAGAGTGTGACCATCCCGACCAGCGTGCCGAACGTGGTGTTGAGCATGCCAAACGGCCCGATGCCCAGCATCCCAAGCGCGGCATTGATGATGCCCTCATCCGACAGGAACACTTGCAGCGCATAGATGCGCACAAGGTAGCTGGTGAAGAACGGGATGATCAGCACGAAGATCAGCCATTGCTTGACCCGCTCCGACAGCTTGAACGAAATCGCATAGGCCGCCGGAAACGCGATGAAACTGGTCAGAACCGCACTTGTCGTGGCCAGAATGGCGGTGCGCAGATAGGCGTCCCAAAACACGCTCCGCGTCAGGATGCGTTCCCAATTGCCGAAATTCAGGTCCGGCATCATCTGGAAATTGCGCACGGTCCAGAAACTGATGGCGATCAGAAAGATCAGCGGCACCGCAAAGAAGGCCAACTGCCAGATCAAGAGCGGCAGCGCCAGTGTGAGCGAATAAAGGCTGGGTCGGGTCATGGAATACGGCTTTCTCAGGGGCAAGAGGGCGATGCCGGGGTCTGGAGAAAGAGACCCCGGCCAGACCTTGCGTCAGGCGCCCTTGTAGTCGGACCAGAAGTCGTTCCAGTCCTCCAGGCTTTGCTGGACGGGCAACTGACGATACCGGATGCGACCCTCGCGGATCATGTCCATCGCGTTATACTGGCCCAGCACCATGTTCTGCCGCTTGGCCTCGGCGGGGTTGGTGGCGTTCAGCACCTCCCAACCTTTCTTGTTGGGGATCAGCGCCGGATAGGCCGCCATATCGGCCGATTTCGCCTGTCCTTCGGCCGAGGTGATCCATTGAATCCACTTGCGCGCCATGTCGTAATTCTGTGTGCCCTTTCCGATCGAAAAGGACTCTGTCCACTGCAACCCACCCTCTTCGGGGATCGTGGTGCGCACCTTTGCGCCATTCTTTTCCAAGACCCCGGTGATCCAGTCGCCGATCCCGGCAAAGGCCAGCATCTGCCCGTCATTGAGCGACGAGAACGTGCCGCCATAGTCAAAGAACCCGCCGACCTGACCGCGCAGCGCCATCGTGGCCTCCTGCACCTTGTCCCAGCCCGCCTCGTCAATGTCGTAGGCAGACCCATTGCCCGCCGCGAGGCTCATTTGCCCGAGGTTCGGCAAATGCCAGTCGAAATGCCCCAGCTTGCCGGTCACGCGGGAATCCGAGAACACCGCATAGCTGGCCGCGTCCTTTTCGCTCAGCACATCGGTGTTATGCGCCACCCCCAGAAAACCGAACCGCGTGATCACGGAATAGAGGGTGTCGCCCTGCCAATGGCCGGGAAATTTCTGGAACTCGGGGTAGAAATCGTCAAAGGCATAGTCGGCGGCATCCAGCGGCTCGATATAGCCCGCAGCATTGAGCTGCTGCACATATTCGGCGTCCGACAGGATCACATCATAGGTGCCCGCGGGCGATTGCGCAATCAAACCCAGCATATTGTCGCCGCCGGTGTAGTATTTCGGCGTGAACTTGACGTTGTTCTCTTCCTCGAAGGCGCCCACGATATCGGGCTCTGCATGGCCATACCAGGCCAGCATCGACAGGTTGACGGTCTGCGCCGCGGCCCGGATGGACAGGAACGGCGTGGCCAGCGCGGCCCCTGCGGTCATTCTCAAGAGATGTCGGCGGGTGGGGGATTTCAGGGTCATGTGAGTCTCCATGTTGGCAGGTCTTTGTTCTTGGTTTTCAATCAGATCACTCCGCCGCCACACGGTTCTGCGTGGCGAACTCGGTGCGCAGCGCCGCGACGATGCCGCGCGTGCAGACGTCCAGCAGAATGTCCCCCTTTTCCGCCGTGGCATTCTTGGGCGAGGACAGCGTGCCGCTTGCCGGTGTCCAGTCGGGATGCGGCGGGTAGACGTCATAGGGCGGAAAGCTGGCAGGCGCGTGATCCACGGCCCGCTCCAGCGAGACGAGGTCCGGGTAAAGCCGCAGCATCAGCGAGGTTTCCAGCACCCCGCCGTGCTCGATATCCCAACCCAGAAACCCCTCGGGATAGAGCTTTGCAATCGCTGCCTGATCGACGAAATCCCAATAGGACAGCACCACGACCTTGGTGTCATGGATGCCCGACCAGCCCAGTTCGCGCAGCGCAAGGTCGATACCCTCGGCGATGAACCAGGAATTCTCGAAATGGCCATTCACGATGCAGATCTGGCGATTGCCATGGCGCGCGAATTCGCGGATCACATCCTTGAGCGCATTCACAAGGCTTGCGCCATCAAGGCTGGTCGTGCCCGGAAAGAAATTACCGCCGCCGGACTTCTGCTGCGACTTGTAGCCATAGGTAAAGGGCGGCGCCACCAGCCCGCCCACCTCCGCCGCCGCACGCCGCGCGAATTCCGTGGGCAAAAGCACATCGACATGCATCGGCATATGATGACCATGCTGCTCCATCGACCCCAGCGGGATGAGAATCGGAACAGCCCCCCGCGCGACCCGGCGCTGATACTCGGGCCAGGGCAATTCTGCTGCAAAAACGGTATCTTGGGCCATGTCATCGCCTTTCTTGTCGGATTGACAGACCCTAGAACAGCTTGCGTCATGCGCATAATTCATAGTAGCAATGCTTGAATAAGGATTCTTAATCATGCGCCAATTCGTGAACCTGCAAACCGACCTGATCCGCACCTTTGTCACGGTGGTGGATCTTGGCAACTATACCGAAACCGGTCAGGTTCTGGGCCGCACCCAACCCGCCATTTCATTGCAAATCAAACGGTTAGAGGATCTGGTTGGGGCCAAGCTCTTGTATCACAAGGGCAAGAACCTGGAACTGACACCGCAGGGTCACGCCCTCATCGGCTATGCCCGCGAGATGCTGCGCCTGAATGATCGCGCCGTCGCCAACCTGCACGAGGCCCAATTCATGGGCACGCTGCGGGTAGGTTTGCCCACGGATTACGCGATTGGATACTTCCAGCGCATCATCGCGGATTTCGCCCACGCCAATCCCGAGGTCACCTTCGACATTCGCTGCGATTGGAGCCGAAATATTCTGGGTCAGCTGCATGTGGACGAGTTGGACCTTGCCATCGCCATCACCGATACGATGCCCGCGCCCTATGTCTCGCTCTACTGGTCCGAACGCCCCTTCTGGGTCTGCGGGCGCGACTATCAGTTCTCGCTCGACAAGCCGGTCCAGATCATCGCCCACCCCAAGGGCTGTTTCTACCGCAAGCGAATGATCGACGCGCTCAACACCGAAGGGCGCGAGTGGCGGATTTGCTTCGAGAGTCCCGGCATCACGGCGGTGCAGAACGCGGTCCTCGACGGGATGGGCGTGACCGCGCTCACCAAAAAGACGCTGCTGCCGGGTATGCGCGTCCTCTCGCCAAAAGAGGGCTTTCCGCCGCTCGCCAATCTGCACGTTGGCCTCTTCTACAAACATATCAAGGCCTCTGACGCCGCGCTGAAACTGATCGAGCAGATCACGGAAGGCGTCAGCGCCTTTCGCAAACCGACCCATGCGCGCAGCTGATCATATTTCCATCCCTTATTTTCAGATCAAAGCTATTAATTTTGTTCGACGTCTCTTTGCTGGTAGCGGATAGCAATCCAAGCCAGTGAGGAGAGACCCAAATGCTTGACGACATGCTGCACGTGACCCAATGGCACAACGGAGAAAAGGACTTTTCCCCTTTTTCCGACAATGAAATGGCCCGTCGCCAGAACGAGTTGCGCGGCTGGATGGCCGATAACAACGTCGATGCGGCGCTCTTCACCTCCTACCACTGCATCAATTACTATTCAGGCTGGCTCTATTGTTATTTCGGTCGCAAATACGGCATGGTCATTGACCAAAAGAACGCGACGACCATTTCCGCAGGCATCGACGGTGGCCAGCCCTGGCGCCGGACCTTCGGCAGCAATGTCACCTATACCGACTGGCGGCGCGACAATTTCTATCGCGCGGTGCAGGGACTGACCAAGGGCGCGCGCCGCATCGGCATCGAATTTGACCATGTCTCGCTCGACTATCGCCAGCTTTTGCAGGATGCCTTGCCCGACGTCGAACTGGTGGACGTGAGCCAGCCCTCGATGTGGATGCGCACTATCAAATCCGCCGAAGAGATCAAGCTCATCAAGGAAGGCGCGCGCATTTGCGACGTCGGCGGCTATGCCGTGGCCGGGGCGGTTCAGGCGGGCGTGCCCGAACATGAGGTGGCCATCGCGGGCACCAATGCGATGATCCGCGAGATTGCCAAATCCTTCCCCTTCGTCGAACTCATGGACACCTGGACCTGGTTCCAGTCGGGCATCAACACCGACGGCGCGCATAACCCCGTGACAAACCGCGTCGTGCAATCCGGCGATATCCTCAGCCTCAACACCTTCCCGATGATCTTTGGCTATTACACCGCCCTGGAACGCACGCTTTTCTGCGATCACGTGGACGATGCCAGCCTCGACATCTGGGAAAAGAACGTGGCCGTGCACCGTCGCGGGCTGGAACTGATGAAGCCCGGCGCGCGCTGTATGGATATCGCCATCGAACTCAACGAAATGTATCGCGAGTGGGACCTGCTGAAATACCGCTCCTTCGGCTATGGCCACAGCTTCGGCGTGCTCAGCCACTATTATGGCCGCGAGGCGGGCGTGGAACTGCGCGAGGATATCGACACCGTGCTGAAACCCGGCATGGTCGTGTCGATGGAGCCGATGGTGATGATCCCCGAAGGTCAGCCCGGCGCCGGCGGCTACCGCGAGCATGACATTCTTGTCATCGGCGCGGATGGGGCCGAGAATATCACCGGCTTCCCGTTCGGTCCCGAGCATAACATCGTCGGCAAAGGCTAAGCGCCCTTGCGTGGCACGCTTGAAATCCTGATTGCGGCGGCCAGTGTCCTGATGACGCTGGCCGCCGTGGCCCTTGCGGACCGGCCCGCCAAGGCGCTCCTCGTCGGGCCGCGCCTCCTCCGCGTGCCCGCCTATGCCAGCGGGTCAGGCGCGATATTGCCACCGCAGATCAGAACCGCCACCCGTTCGCCCGGCGCAGGCCGATAAGCCCCGGACAAAAGCGCCGCCAGCGCCGTGGCCCCCGCCGGTTCCACCAACTGCCGCACCTCCCGCCACAAGATCGCCTGCGCCTCAAGAATGGCCGCATCCCGCACCAGCACGCTCTGCACCCCCTGCGCCTGCGCGAGACCTAGGCAGATCTCCCCGATCCGCCGGGCGCCCAGCGCATTGGCCGCCACCCCCGACACCTCGACATCCACAGGTGCGCCCGCCGCCAGCGCGGCATGAAGCGCGCAGGAGGTTTCCGGCTCGACCGCCACCACCCGGCGACGCGCCCCAAGCCAGCCCAAGGCCCCGGCAATCAGCCCGCCACCACCCACCGCAATCAGCACCGTGTCCGCGTCCAGCCCCTGATCCTCCCATTCCGCCATCACCGTGCCCTGCCCTGCCACGGTCGCCTCGGCGTCATAGGGATGCACCTCCATCGCCCCGGTCGCCACGCGCCATTCGGCGGCGCGCGCCGCTGCCTCGGCATAGGCCCCGGGCACCACCTGCAGATCGGCCCCCTGCGCACGGATGAGCGCGATCTTGGACGGGCCTGCAATCTCGGGCACGTAAATCCGCGCGCGATGTCCCAATCTCGCCGCCGCATAGGCCACCGCCGCGCCGTGATTGCCGCCCGAGGCGGCGACGATCCCCGCCTCTGGCACGGCCGCCTGCAAGAGCGTGTTGAACGCCCCGCGCGCCTTGAAACTGCCGGTGTGCTGCATCTGCTCGAGCTTGAGCGCGATGGACACGCCCCCCAGTTCGACCTGCATCACCGGCGTGCGCCGCACATGCGCGGCAATGCGCGCCCCCGCCTCGGAAATCCGCCCCTGCCACGCCATCGCTCACACCTCTTTGCCTTTTCTTGCTGCGCCAAACCCTATACGCCTGTTCTCAAAGACCCAAGCAAGGATCGCCGCAATGAAAGACGACCGCCTCAGCCAGTTCCGCGACGCCGGCTCCGACCGCTCTACCGCCGAACTGGTGCCGGACACGCCCCAGACGCGGGCCCCCGCCTATCGTCTGGCCTTTGCCGATCCCGATTTCATGTGCCGCGACGAATTGCGCCCCGTGCGCCTGCAACTCGAACTGCTCAAGCCTGAAATGGCCCTCAACGAACACGGCATCCAGAGCACGGTCGTCCTCTTTGGCGGCGCGCGCATTCCCGAACCCTCGCAAAAGGACACGGCGCGCACCAAAACCCTTGCCGATCTCTCACGCTACTATGACGAGGCCCGCAAATTCGCGCGGCTGATGACCGAAAAATCCCTCACCCGCGACGGGCGCGAGTATGTCATCGCCACCGGCGGCGGTCCGGGGGTGATGGAGGCGGGCAATCGTGGTGCTGCGGACGCGGGCGGGGCCTCGATCGGCCTCAACATCGTGTTGCCGCATGAACAGGCACCCAATGAATACGTCACACCGGGGCTGTGCTTCAACTTCCACTACTTCGCCATCCGCAAGATGCATTTCCTGATGCGCGCCCGCGCCATCTGCGTCTTTCCCGGCGGCTTCGGCACGCTCGACGAGATGTTCGAGGCGCTGACCCTCATTCAGACCGACCGGATGAAGCGCGTGCCCTTCCTGCTCTTCGGGGCCGCCTTCTGGCAGGGTATCATCAACTGGCAGGCCCTCTCCGAGGCCGGCACGATCAGCGCCGAGGATCTCGACCTCTTCCAATTCGTCGAAACCGCGGATGAGGCGATGCAGATCATCAACGACTGGCCCCAAGGCTAAAGGGGCCAATCCGCCCTTGCGCTTCTTCTTGGCGCAAATACTCAAATCCGCCGCCGCCTCGCAACGCGGCGGTGCCGCTCAGATGATCTCGTCCTCGTCAAAGAGGGCCGCCGCCTCGAGATGGGCGCTGATGCCCTCTGCCGCCGCCTCGGCGCGCGGTGTCTCCGCCACATGGCAGAGCGCATCGCCCTCATAGACCACCGGCAGGTTGGTGCGCCCGATGATGATCCCGGTCACATCGGCCACCACCTCGGTCTCGACATCGCCAAAGGCATTGGCCACCGCCCCCAGTACCGTGCCCGGCTGCACCGCCGCGCCCACCGACAGATACCCCCGAAACAGCCCGCCGCGCGGCGCGCGATACCAGCGCGAGCGTGCGGCGCGGATCGGCACACCACGCGCGCGCGGCACGCCCTTGGCTCCGATCATGCCCAGATGCTGCATCACCCGCAGGATACCACTGACGCCTGCGCGCGCCGCGAACTCGTCAAACCGGAGCCCCTCGCCCCCCTCGTAGAGCAGCACATCCACGCCCGCCTGTTCCGCCGCCATGCGCAAGGACCCCTCGCGCAGCTTCGACTCCATCATCACCGGCGCGCCAAAGGCGCGGCCCAGCTCCTCCAGCCGGGTATTGCCCGGCGTCAGGCGGATCTGCGGCAGGTTCGTGCGGTGGATGGCCGCCGAATGCAGGTCGATGCCCACCTCTGCCCGCCGCACCACCTGATCCATGAAGATATGCGCCAGCTGCGACGCCATCGACCCTTCGCTCACCCCCGGAAACACCCGGTTCAGATCGCGCCGGTCCGGCAGATAGCGCTTGTGATTGAGAAACCCGAAGGTGTTGACGATGGGCACCGCCATCAGCGTCCCCGCCATCGACATCAGCGGCGCCGCCTTGAGCAACCGGCGCATGATCTCGACCCCGATCACCTCATCGCCGTGGATCGCCGCCGAGACAAACAGGACCGGCCCCGCCCGCCGCCCATGGATCACCTCCACCGACAGATTGACCGGCGTGTGGTTGGACAGCGTGCTGACGGGAATATCCACCCGCGCCCGCGTGCCTGCCTCGACAGAAACGCCACCAATCTCAAAGGGTTTGCGCCGGCTCATGGCATCCTCGCTCTCTGCGTTGCCGAACGCTATGGCAATTTGACCGGAACTGTCCATGGGGCTTGCAGGCCCACGCGGCTCTGGTCTTTGCCTGTGGCGCATGGCACATCGCTCTGCGACGCCGCAAACCGAGGGGCCGCACCATGACAACCGCCCTGCATGACGCGCGCCTTCGGGCGGTCTGCGCCGCCGTGACCGACACGGGCGCGCGCACCCTTCTCGATCTGGGCTGCGGCGCGGGCGATCTGCTCTTGCGTCTGGCGCGCGTGCCGGGCCTCACCCGCCTGACCGGGATCGACATTGATCTGCCCTCGTTGCGGCGGGCACAGGCGCGGCTTGCGGACCTGCCCGCCGAGGCGCGGGCCAAGGTGCAGCTGGCGCAGGCGTCCATGACCGCCGCACATGCCAAACTGCGCGGCTACGATTGCGCCTGCCTTGTGGAGACCATCGAACATCTGCCCCTTGCCGATCTCAACCGGCTGGAACGCGCGCTCTTTGCCTACATGCGCCCCGGCCATGTGATCGTGACCACCCCCAACGCCGAGTTCAACCCGGTGCTGGGCGTGCCCTCCCACCGCTTTCGCCATCCAGGGCATCATTTCGAATGGGACCGCGCCCGTTTCACAGGCTGGGCCGAGGGCGTGGCGGCGCGGCATGGCTACACCGTCACCCGCCACGACATCGGCGAAACCCACCCCGCCTTGGGCGGGGCGAGCCAGATGGCGGTGTTTGCCCGGTTGGGGTGAGAGTTCCACCCCAAGTGACGAGCCGCGCGGATCGCTGGGCCGGGGACTAGCGAAGCAAGGGGGGGCTGCCACTTTATGCCGGCCAAGTCCGTATGCCCCATCAGAATTGCGCTCGCTATCAAAATCGCTGGTCCGCGGGACGGCCCAGCGATCCGCGCGGCGGCGCTTTGCGCCTTGTTCCGCGCGGGGGACTTGGGGCTAAGCCTCCTTCAAACCAAACCTACCCCTTCAGACTGGTCTTGCGCAGATACGGCAACACCTTGTCGAAACTGCCGAACTTGGCCTCGGCCTCGGCATCGCTCAGGCTGGCTGGGATGATCACATCCTGCCCCACGGTCCAATCCGCCGGTGTCGCTACGCCATTGCGCGACGTGGTCTGGAGCGCATCGAGCGCGCGCAGGACTTCCGCGAAATTGCGCCCCACCGTCATCGGATAGGTCATGCTCAGCTTCAACTGCTTGTCCGGCCCGATGATAAAGACCGAACGCACCGTGGCGCTGTGGTTGGGCGTGCGCCCGTCGGGCAGATAGGCCTCGGCGGGCAGCATGTCGAACGCCTTGGACACAACCAGCCCATCATCGGCAATGATCGGGAACCGCGCGGCGCTGCCGCCCACCTTCTCGATGTCGCCCTTCCATTTGCGATGGTCCTCGACCCCGTCGACCGAGACGCCGATCACCTTGCACCCGCGTTTCTCCCATTCCTCGGCCAACCGTGCGACGGCGCCGAATTCCGTAGTGCAAACGGGGGTGAAATCCTTGGGGTGGGAAAACAGAATAGCCCAACTGTCGCCGATCCACTCATGCAGCGAAAACGTGCCCAGATCGGTTTCCACCGTCAGATCGGGGATCACATCATTGATTCGAAGGCCCATAGCCTCTCCTTTCCTGATTTCCGCCTGGGGGCTCAGAAATATGATCAAATCCCCCAAGACGCCCTATTACAAACCTTGCAGCCCGGCATTACCCCTGACAGAGTGCCGCCAAATCACTGGAGGTCAATACCATGATCGAGAAACGTCAGTTCTACATCAATGGCGCTTGGGTCAACCCCCTCGCGGCAAAAGATCACAAGGTCATCAATCCCTCGACCGAAGAGCCCTGCGCGGTGATCTCTCTGGGCGGACAGGCCGATACCGATGCCGCCGTTGCCGCCGCCAAGGCCGCCTTCCCCGCGTGGATGGCCACGCCCCCCGCCGAGCGCATCGCCTATGCCGAGAAGATCCTCGAGGTTTACAAGACCCGCGCCGAGGATCTCGCGCAGGCCATCAGCCTCGAGATGGGCGCCCCCATCGACATGGCCCGCGAACAACAAGTGGGCGCCGGAAGCTGGCATATCGCTAATTTCATCAAGGCCGCGCGCGATTTCGCCTTTGACGAGCCCTTGGGCGATCACGCGCCGAACGACCGCATCATCCACGAGGCGGTGGGCGTCGTGGGCATGATCACGCCGTGGAACTGGCCGATGAACCAGGTCACGCTCAAGGTGATTGCCGGTCTTGTCGCAGGCTGCACCATGATCCTCAAACCCTCCGAGGAATCGCCGCTCAACGCCATTATCTTTGCCGAAATCGTCGATGCCGCAGGCCTGCCCAAGGGCGTGTTCAACCTCGTCAACGGCGATGGTGTCGGCGTGGGCAGCCAACTGACCGCGCATCCCGATGTGGACATGATCAGCTTTACCGGCTCGTCGCGCGCCGGGCGCATCATCTCCAAATCCGCCGCCGACACGCTCAAGCGCGTGAGCCTCGAACTGGGCGGCAAAGGCGCGAACCTGATCTTTGCCGATGCCGATGACAAGGCGGTCAAGCGCGGCGTCATTCGCTGCATGAACAACACCGGTCAATCCTGCAACGCGCCCACCCGGATGCTGGTGCAGCGCGAGATTTACGATCAAGCCGTTGAAATCGCCGCAGAAACCGCAAATGCCATCCCTGTCGGCCCCGCCAACGAGGCCGGTCGCCATATCGGCCCGGTGGTCAACGAGGTCCAGTTCAACAAGATTCAGGACCTCATCCAGAAGGGCATCGACGAAGGCGCGCGGCTTGTCGCAGGCGGCACGGGGCGGCCTGACGGGCTCAACCGGGGCTTTTACGTCAAACCCACGGTCTTTGCCGATGTCACCAACGAGATGACCATCGCGCGCGAAGAAATCTTTGGCCCGGTCCTGTCGATCATTCCCTTCGACACCGAAGAGGACGGCCTGCGCATCGCCAATGACACGCCCTATGGCCTGACCAACTATGTCCAGACCGGCGATCCGGCGCGGGCCAACCGTCTGGCGCGCGCCCTGCGCTCGGGCATGGTGGAAATGAACGGCCAATCGCGCGGCGCAGGCTCGCCCTTTGGGGGCATGAAACAATCGGGCCACGGGCGCGAAGGCGGCAAATGGGGCATCGAGGATTTCCTCGAGGTCAAATCCGTCTCGGGCTGGACCCCAGGCGCCTGAGCGCGTGACCGGGCGCGCCTTTGCCCTGCACGGCGCGCGTGACGCCACCGAGCGCGAACAGGCACGCCATAGTCTCGACACCTGCGGGCTGGAGGGCGACCTCTGGCCCGTGGTCGAGGGCTCGGCCCTCTCCTCTGCCACGCTCTCGGCCACGGTCGGCGCAGGGCTTTTCGCCCCCGCCTACCCCTTCCCCCTCACCACGCCCGAGATTGCCCGCTTTCTCAGCCATCGCCAGATCTGGGCCGAGATACTGCGCCGCGACCTCGATTTCGGCCTGATCGTCGAACCGGACACGGAGCTCGATCCGGCGGCGTTCGCAAACGCCCTCATGCTCGCGCGCGACCATATCGACGACCTGGGCTATATCCGGTTTCAAACTCAGGCGATCCGTGGTCCCGCCCGGTTGATCGACACCAACGGCGGCGCTGTGCTCAGCCTGCCCTTGGTCAGCACGGCACATGGTCCGGTGCAGATGATCGGGCGTGACACGGCCGCCCACCTCCTCAACCTGACCGAGAGCTTTGACCGCCCGGTCGAGTGCCTGATCCAGAGCCATTGGCACACCGGCCTGCGGGCAGGTGCGATCCACCCCTCGGGCGTGTCCTGTATCAGCCGACCAGCTACCGATTCAGAGCGCGCGCCCCTCACGCAGCTTTGGGCGCATTATGTCTACCGCCGCGCCCTGCGCCGCGCTGCGCGCCATAGCCGCGCGCCGGTGACAGGCGGATTGATCTGATCCCAGCGCCTATTCCGCCGCACAGCGCCCCGGATTATTGGGATGCGTGGTCCAATTGGCATACTCTTCGCGCACCACCTCGCCGGTGCGCGGATCGACCGCGCCGGCCGCCATCCGCTCCATCGTGATGCAGCCTTCGATCGGGCAGACATTGACGCAGAGGTTGCAGGCCACGCACTCGTCATCCTTGACGGTGAACACCCGGTCCTCGGACATCGCAATCGCCTGATGGCTGGTATCCTCGCAGGCGGCATAGCAGCGCCCGCATTTGATACAGTCATCCTGGTTGATCTTGGCCTTGGTCACGTAATTTAGGTTCAGGTCCTTCCAATTGACCACATTGGGCACCGCGCGCCCGACCAGTTGGTCCACCGACGTGAACCCCTTGTCATCCATGTATTGCGACAGGCCCGAGATCATTTCCTGCACGATCTTGAACCCATAGGTCATCGCCGCCGTGCAGACCTGCACATTGCCCGCGCCCAATGCGAGGAATTCCGCCGCGTCGCGCCATGTGGTGACACCGCCGATGCCGCTGATCGGCAGCCCCGCCGTCGCCGGATCGCGCGCAATCTCGGCCACCATGTTGAGCGCGATGGGCTTTACCGCAGGCCCGCAATAGCCGCCATGCGCGCCCTGCCCGTCAATCGTGGGCTGCGGCGCAAAGAGATCGAGATCAACGGAGGTGATCGAATTGATCGTGTTGATCAGGCTCACGGCATCCGCCCCGCCCTCCTTGGCGGCCTGAGCGGGCTTGCGGATATCGGTGATATTGGGCGTCAGCTTCACGATCACCGGCAGGTTTGAATGCTTCTTGCACCAATAGGCCACCTGCCCCACATATTCCGGCACCTGCCCCACCGCGCTGCCCATGCCGCGTTCGCTCATCCCGTGGGGGCAGCCGAAATTCAGCTCGACCCCGTCACAGCCGGTATCCTCGACCCGGTGCAATATCTCGCGCCAGGCGTCCTCGTTGACCGGCACCATCAGGCTTGCGATCAGCGCGCGGTCGGGCCAGTCACGCTTGACCCGGCGCATCTCCTCAAGGTTCACTTCCAGCGGGCGGTCGGTGATCAACTCGATATTGTTGAGGCCCAGAACGCGCCGGTCGGCACCATAGACCACGCCATAACGCGGCCCGTTCACATTGACCACCGGCGGTCCCGCCTCGCCCAATGTCTTCCACACCACGCCGCCCCAACCGGCCTCGAACGCGCGGCGGACGTTGTATTCCTTGTCCGTCGGCGGGGCCGAAGCCAGCCAGAACGGGTTGGGCGATGTGATGCCGATGAAATTGGTTGTCAGATCCGCCATGGCTCAGCCCTCCGCCATCAGGGTTGCGTGGATGTCTTCGGCCGCGTCGCGCCCCTCTGCCACCGCCGTCACAGTCAGGTCATCGCCCCCCGCCGCGCAATCGCCCCCGGCCCAGACACCGGGCAAGGAGGTGCGGCCGGGGCCCGTAACGGCGATCTTGCGCCCATCACGCGCCGGCAGATCGGCCCCCTCAAGCGTCTGGCCAATCGCCTTGAACACCTGATCGGCGGGCAGGCGAAACCGCTCGCCCGTGGGTTTCAGATCGTCATCGCTATATTCGAACTCGACCTCACGCACCGCGCCATTGCCATGCACCGCGATGGGCGTGGCATTGGTCACGATCCGCACCCCCTTGGAGGCCGCGAGATCCTGTTCATAGCGGCTGGCATTCATCCGCTCGCGCCCGCGCCGATAGACCAGCGTGACATTGAGCGCGCCCAGCAGCTTGGCTTGCACGGCCGCATCGACCGCGGTCATGCCGCCCCCGATCACCACCACATCGCGCCCCACCGGCAGGCTTGCCAGATCGTCTGCCTGCCGCAGGTCCGCGATGAAATCCACCGCATCGCGCATCCCTTCGCGGTCCTCGCCGCTCAGTCCCAGCGCGTTGACCCCGCCCAGACCAATCCCAAGGAACACCGCATCGTGATCTTCCTGCAATTCCGTCAGCGTGATTTCCCGCCCCAGACGCTTGCCGGTCTCCAGAGTAATCCCGCCGATCTGCATCAACCAAGCCACTTCGCGCGCCGCGAAACTGTCGGTGCTCTTGTAGGCGGCAATGCCGAATTCATTGAGACCGCCGGGCTTGGCCCGCCCATCGTAGAGCGTGACGTCATGCCCCTTCATCGCCAGCCTGTGCGCGCAGGCCAGACCTGCAGGCCCCGCACCCACCACCGCCACGCGCCGGCCCGTGGGCGCCGCGCGGGTGAAGGGATGCACGCCTTGTTCCATCAAGGTATCCGTCGCATAGCGCTGCAATCGCCCGATCAGCACCGGCTGCCCCTCGGCCGCCTCGCGCACACAAGCCTCTTCACACAGCGTTTCCGTGGGGCAAACGCGGGCGCACATGCCGCCAAGGATATTCTGGCTCAGGATCGTCTTGGCCGCCGCCTCGGGCGTGCCGGTGGCGATCTGCCGGATAAAGAGCGGGATGTCGATCGACGTGGGGCACGCGGTGATGCAGGGCGCATCGTGGCAGAAATAACAGCGATCCGCTGCCACCAGCGCCTCGTGATCATCAAGCGGGGGATGCAAATCGGTGAAATTGCTCTGCAAGGCGGCGGGATCAAGCCGGCCTGCGACGATGCCGGGGGCGAGTTGACGATCTCTCATGGCTGTCTCCGGTCAAGGATGGTTGAGGATCAGTATTCCACGATTCGAAATTTTATCAATTGGTAAAATTTATCGAGGAGCGAAAAAGAAACCCCCTGAGAAGCTCAGAGGGCAAAGCCGATGAAAATTTTGGCAGGGCTTGGTCGCGCCTCAGCCCACCTTGCGCTGACGCCACAGCGTAAAGAGGCCAGCCCCCACCACCAGCGCGCCACCCAGAGCCACGTTCATCTCGATCCTTTCGCCAAAGATGAAAATCCCGATGCCCGTGACAAAGAAGAGTTGCAGATAGGCAAAGGGCTGCACCGCGCTCGCCTCTGCGACCTCATAGCATTTGATCAGCGTGTAATGCCCCGCCGCCCCGGTGATGCAGAGCGTGATCATCCACGCCCAGGCATCCGGCGTCATTGGCTCCCAGAACCATATCCCGGCGAGGGTCATGGCAATCGACCCGACCGTTCCGGTCCAGAAAAAACTCGTCGCCGCCGAATCCTTGCGCGCCACATAGCGCGTCAAGAGCCCGTAGAGCGCAAACATCAACGCCGCGATAAAGGGCACGATCGCCTTGGGGTCGATCACGCCCACCCCCGGCTCCAGAATGATCAGCACGCCGATGAACCCGACCGCAATCGCCAGCCACCGACGCCAGCCCACACGCTCGCCCAGAACCGGCCCCGAAAGGGCGGCAATCAACAGCGGGTAGCAGGCAAAGACCGCATGCACCTCGATCAGGCCCAAAAGGGTAAAGCCATAGATCATCACGCAGATTTCCGCGACCAGCAGCACGGCGCGAAATCCCTGCATCAAGGGTTGCGATGTGCTGGCCGCTGCCCGCAGCCCCCCGGCCTTGCGCGCGGCAATCACCATCACGAAGGCGGCAAAGAACCAGAACCGGATCATCACCACCATCAGCACGTTGTAATTCTCGGCCAGATGGCGCGATATGCCATCCTGCGCAGCAAAGATGACCGTGGTCAGCACCATCAGCCAGATGCCCAAACGGGTGTTTTGAACTGTCACGAGCGGTCTCTCACGGGCGGTCTTTCCTGGCCATGGTCATGTGCCGCTTGCGGCCATATCCCTGCCCCCGCGTAACACAAAACCCGGCGGCCTCAAGCCCCCTGCGCACGAACCCCGCCGCCGTGTAACTGGCCGCCGTGCCTCCGGGCGCGGTGTGCCGGGCCACCTCCGCCATCAACGCTGGCTCCCACAACTCGGGGTTCTTGGCCGGGGAAAACCCGTCCAGAAACCACGCATCCGCCCTGCCCGGCCAAGCCTTTAGCGTCTCGCGCGCATCCCCCACAATGAGGGTGAAATCCAGATCCGGCAGGCTGATCCGCTCCGCGCCCCCCTGCCAGTGCGGGGCGAGATCCGCCGCAACCCCTTCCAGTTCCGCAAAGCGGGCTTGCGCGCGACGCATGTCTTGGGGGGCCATGGGATAAGCCTCGAAACTGGTGAAGTGAAGCCGCCCAACAACGCCCGCCGCCCGCCACGCCGCAAGCGTGGTCAAAAGGTTCAGCCCGGTGCCAAACCCCAGTTCCGCAATGTGAAACCCGTCCCGAAACCGCGCCGGAAGGTCATTGCCCCCCAGAAACACATGCCGCGTTTCCGCCAAGCCATTGTCGAGACTGAAATAGGGGTCATCGAACCGCACCGACACCGGCACCTCGCCCGCGCGCCAAATCAGGTCTGCGGTCTGGTCCTGCATGGCATGATCCTCTAAAGCACGGTCGAACGCGCGTGACCATCGCGCGACGACAAAGGATTGGCAATGGTCGATATCACGGTGATGGGCGCAGGCATATTCGGCCTCTCGGTGGCGTGGTCCTGCGCGCGACGCGGCGCGCGCGTGCGCGTCATAGATCCGAACGGCCCCGGTGCTGGCGCTTCGGGCGGGATTGTCGGTGCCCTCGCCCCGCATGTGCCCGAAACCTGGAACAGCAAAAAGGCGTTTCAGCTTGAAAGCCTGCTCATGGCGGCTGACTTCTGGGCCGAGGTGGCCGAGGTCTCGGGCTGCGCCCCGGGCTATGCCCGCCTTGGCCGCCTGCAACCCATCGCCGATGCCGCAGCTCTCGCACTCGCCGAGGAGCGCACCCAGAACGCTGCAACCCTCTGGCAGGGGCAGGCCGAATGGCGCGTTCTTCCCGCGTCCGGCCCATGGTGCCCGCCCAGCGCCACCGGCCAGATCATCCACGACACGCTCACCGCGCGCCTGCACCCGCGTCAGGCCTGCGCCGCCCTTGTGGCCGCCCTGCGCGCGCGCAATGCCGAGGTCGTGACCAAGGGCACGCCCGCGGGCCGCATCCTCTGGGCCACCGGCACCGCCGGGCTGCAAGAGATGAGCGCCGCGCATACCCGCACCGTGGGCAACGGGGTCAAGGGGCAAGGCGCGCTTCTGGCCTATGACGCCCGCAACCAGCCGCAGATTTTCGTCGATGGGTTGCATATCGTGCCGCATGAGGATGGCACCACTGCCATAGGGTCCACCTCCGAGCGGGCATTTGACGACCCCACCAGCACCGATGCCCAACTTGACGATGTGATCGCCCGCGCCGTGGCGGCCGTGCCCGCGCTTGCCCATGCCCAGGTGATCGCGCGTTGGGCCGGGGTGCGCCCCCGCTCGCGCTCGCGCGCCCCGATGCTGGGCGCGCACCCGTTCCGCCCGGGCGAATTTGTCGCCAATGGCGGCTTCAAGATCGGCTTTGGCATGGCCCCCAAGGTGGGCGCTGTCATGGCAGACCTGATGCTCGACGACATCGACACGATACCCGAGGATTTCAGACCCGAGGCATGCCTATGACCCAGCCGACTCTCGCCGCACTCGATCATCTCGTGCTGACCGTGGCCGACATCGCCGCCACCTGTGCCTTTTACCGTGATGTTCTGGGCATGACCCCCGAGGCGTTTCAGCCCGCCGATGGCAGCACCCGCTGGGCGCTGAAATTCGGCGCACAGAAAATCAACCTGCATCAATCCGGGGCGGAATTCGAACCGAAGGCGGCACAGGTCCAACCCGGCAGCGCCGATCTTTGTTTCCTCAGCGAGACACCGCTCGAGGACTGGCAGCAGCATTTTGCAGCGCTTGGTGTGCGCGTCGAACTTGGCCCGCTACCCCGCTCCGGGGCCACAGGCCCGATCCGCTCGCTTTACCTGCGCGATCCCGACGGCAACCTGATCGAGGTCTCGAACAAAACGTAAGGTGGGTGAAACCCGCCAAACCGCTCGGTTCAGGCCGTCTTGACCGCCTTGGGCAGAGCCACGATCCGCACCGCAACCTTGCGCTGACCACGCTGATAGGGCAGCGCAACGGCGGCCTCTTTGCTGTGCTTCACAACCGATTTCAACCAACGTGCTTTCATGGCTCTCACCTCTTACCTCTGGCCTCGATGCGCGGGACTCATTGTTTCGTTACCCGCAACTATGCCGCCGGTTTGGGGCCAAGATTTGACGGAAATCGTGAAAGTTCAGACAAGATCAGGGCATGCACGCGGCCCCGGTCAAAATTTAATCTGCTGAATTTAAATGAAATTTTTTGGAGCTCTTCAACAGCGCCTCACATGCCGCCCGAATAGCCCCACAATTTCGGCCCAAATCCCGCCCCAATCAGAGGCGGATCGTCGAAATCAGACGGCCATAGTCGGCCTCACCGGCATGGGTGGTGCGACGATAGGAATAGAATCGCTCGGGGTCGCCATAGGTGCAATGCCGCGTCCATTCCGCCTGCCCGATCCCGCATTGCCGCAGCCGGTGCAATCCAAACCCGGGCAGGTCGAACTGATACCGCCCGCCTACACCATTGGCGAAAAACCGGGCGTTATCACGGTCCTGCGCCAGGAATTCCTCGATAAACTCCGGTCCCACCTCATAGGCCGCCTGCGAAATCGACGGGCCGATCACGGCCTTGATCCGGGAACGATCCGCACCAAGCCCCTCCATGCTCGCAACCGTGGCCTCCAGCACACCATCCAGCGCACCGCGCCATCCGGCATGGGCCGCTCCGATCACCCCGTTGGCCACATCGGCAAAGAGCACCGGCTGACAATCCGCCGTCAGCACCGCAAGCGCCACCCCCGGCACAGTCGTCACCATCGCGTCGGCGCGCGGCCGCTCGCCCATGGGCCCCGTGACCGTGACCACATCCGCCGAATGCACCTGATGCACCGTGATGAGGTGATCCGGCTCCACGCCCATCGCCTCGGCCACCCGCGCCCGGTTGATCTGCACGATCTCGGACTGATCCGACGAACCGGGGCCGCAATTGAGCCCCGAGAACACACCCGAAGAGGCCCCACCCCGCCGGGTAAAGAAACCGTGGCGCAGCGGGGACAGACTGTCGGAGGTGAGTATTTCTAGCGTCATGGCTCCAGTCCGGGTGGTGGTGCGGCCCCATCGGGATAGAGACCGAGCACTTTGAAGAGCGTCCCCATTTCCTCTGCCCCGGTCAAGCGCTGATATGCGGCAAGATGGCTTTCCAACGCCTGCCCGCTCAGATTGCGCGCCAGCGCCTCGGCCCGCGCGGCAATCCCCAAACGCTCCAGAAATATCCCCTGCGGTGTCAGGCGCGTATGCCGCGCAGGAGAGGCCGCACGCGCCAGCGCCGCGAAATCGACATGCGCGGTCAAATCCGCCGCCCCCGGCTCGGCCAGCGGATCCACCGGCGTATGGCCCTTGACCGCCTGAAACGTATCGCCCAGCGACTGCCAATCGCCATAATCCACGATCAGCGCGGCCCCCCCCTGCCCTGCTATCCGCGCGCCGATCTCTGCCGCCACCGCTTCGCCCGCTCCGCAGGTCTCGACGATATCGCCCTCGCGCGTGTCCGCCAGCCGCGCCGCCAGTGCGGGCGGGGCCACCGGCCCACCAAGGCCCAGCGTCAATTGCCCGGCACCTTGCCCGACAACCCGCTCGCGCCAGCCGTCCCCGGACCGCTGAAACTGCCGGATCGGCAACGCATCGAAAAACTCGTTCGCCAACAGGTAAAGCGGCCCCTCCGGCAGGCTCTCAACCCGGTCATGCCAGATGACATCGCCCGCAATCGCGCGGCGCTGCGCCGCGCGCAACACGGGCGATCCCTCGACCAGATGCACCTCTGCGGCATCCCGAAACCCCGGCACGCCCCGCGTTGCGCGCAGCACATCCGCCATCAGCGTCCCGCGCCCCGGCCCCAGTTCCGCCAACACGAACCGCGCAGGCCGCCCCTGATCCAGCCAGACCTGCGCAAGGCACAGCCCCAGCACCTCGCCAAACATCTGGCTGATCTCAGGCGCGGTGACGAAATCACCCCCTGCGCCAAACGGATCGCGCGTCGCGTAATAGCCAAACTCGGGATGCATGAGACAGGCCGCCATGTAATCCGCCACGCTCATCGGCCCCGCCTCGGCGATCCGCGCCAGTAGATGCGCCCGCAGCCCGCTCATGTCGCCCGTGCGCGCCGCGCCCAGAGCACCATGCCAATCCCGAAGGCAATCATCGGCAGGGACAAAAGCTGCCCCATGGTCAGGCCATATCCCCCCAGGTGCAGCGCAAGGCCCAGCGGATTGCCCTCGGTCACGAACTGCGCATCGGGTTGGCGCACGAATTCCACCATGAACCGCGCAACGCCATAGCCTGCGAAAAAGAGCCCCGTCAGCGTGCCGGGCCGCCGCAGCGCCCCACGCCGCCAGCCCAACCACAAGAGCACCGCCCCAAGGATCAAGCCCTCCAGCGCCGCCTCATAGAGCTGAGAAGGATGCCGCGCGCAAAGCTCCACGACGCCCGCGCAATTCTGCGCCGCGGCCCCCGGAAAAACCACGCCCCACGGCAGGTCCGTCGCCCGCCCCCACAACTCGCCATTGATGAAATTCGCGATCCGGCCCAGCAACAGCCCCACCGGCGTCACCATGCAGAGCGCATCCGCGACCGACAGCCACGCGATGCCCTGCTTGCGCGAAAACAGCACCACCGCCAGCACCACGCCCATGAGACCGCCGTGAAAGGCCATCCCGCCTTGCCAGACCGCCAGAATCTCGCCCGGATTGGCAAGGTAATAGCCCGGCTGGTAAAACAGCACATAACCCAGCCGCCCGCCCAGAATGACCCCAAGAATCACCCATGTCAGCAGGTCCTCGACCTGTTCGGGTCGCATCGGTGCCACGCCACCCGGCCAGAGATGCGGCCGCTTGACGCTCGCCACCACCAGCCGCCAGCCGATCACGATGCCAACGATATAGGCCATCGCATACCAGCGCAGCGCAAACTCCATGCCGAAAAGAGAGATCGAAAAGATCTCGGGCGAAATATCGGGAAAGGGGATCATGGCCTGCATGGCCGCTTCTGTGCCCGCGCGCCCCGGCCAAGTCAACCTTGTGATCCGGTCCCACAGACACATATAAGAGAGCAAGTGTAACGCCGGAGAAACCGATGCAGACCCGTAACAAAGTGCTCGACGATCTCAGCCAGTTGATGACCAATGCCATGGGTGTGGCCCAGGGCGCGCGGGCCGAGGCTGAGACCGCGATGAAATCCCTGATCGACCGTTGGCTCGCGGACCGCGATTTCGTCACCCGCGAAGAATTCGACGCCGTGCGCGCAATGGCGCAAAAGGCCCGCGAGGAAAACGAAGCGCTCAAGGCGCGCCTCGACGCGCTCGACCTGCGCGGCGGTCACAACAAGGGCTGATCCGCCAAGGCCCGGCGCGCGCCTGCGATCAGCGTCTCCGCCCCCTGCGACGAGCGGAAATCGCGCACCACCCGCGCGCGCCCGGCCTCTGACAGGCGCGCGCAGAGATCCGGATCAGCGGCCAGCGCCGAAATCGCATCGGCCAGGACCTCGGGCGATTTCGACGGCACCAGAATGCCGCTTTCGCCATGGTCGATCAATTCCCGCACCCCGCCTGCATCCGTGCCAATCGTCGGCACACCACAGGCCATCGCCTCCATATAGGCCACACCCAGCGGCTCGTGCCAACTGGCCAGCACGAACACATCCGCCGCCAGCAGGTGCCGCCGCACCTCCGATCCGCTTATGGCCCCCAAGAGCCGCGCATGCGCGCCCAGATCAAGCGCCTCCAGATGCGCCTGCAACTCGGCACGATAGCCCGCACCGCCCGCGTCATCCTCGCCCGCGATGTCCACCTCCACCGCGATCCCGCGGTCCAAGAGCAGCCGCACGGCGCTCAGCAAATCCTGATGTCCCTTGACCCGGTGCAGACGCCCGCAGGAGAATAGCCGCAGGGTCGCACCGGGCATGGGCGGCTGATAGGGTGTCTCGCGTTTGAAATCCTCGGTGTCCACGCCCATGGGCTGCACGATGACATCCGCAGGCAGGTCACGTCCGATGACCTCGCGCATTTCAGCCATCAGCTTGTGGGTAATGATCGTGGCAAAGCTGGCATGCCGCCACTTGAACCCCTGGCCGGGGCCATAATCCGACAGCGCGCCATGCAGCGTCAGGCTATAGCTCGGCCCGCCCATCAGCCGCGCCAGCGCACAGATCAAAGCGGCCCGCCCGCAGGAATGGGCATGCACATGGCCGATCCCCCGCGTGCGGCACGCCGCCATCAGCGCCCGCGCCGCCGGCAGACAGATCACCACATCTCTCAGGAATTCACCCCCCTGCCGCTCACGCAGGATCGCGGACCACGGCGCGTTCAGCAGGCCGGATAGCGCATGACCGGGCGTGGGCCGCCCCAGATAGGTGGTGCGCGCCATCGCCGCCTCGGACCAGTCATGCGAGACCAGACCGGGCGGCGGCGGCAGCGTGCTGAAAAGATGCGGCACAGCCCCCAACCGCTCCAGATCCGCAATCTCGCGCCAAAAGAAAATATGCGTCTGCCCCGGAAACTGAGGCACGAGATAGCCAAGGTTGAGGGGATCAGGCATTTTCGGTTCCGCTTGCCGCCAGATTGTCGGATAAGGTCTAGCATGCCGCGCAGGCTCAGGACAGGCTGGCGGGCCACCGATTTGGAAACCCTCTGTTGACCGACAAAACCATGCCCCGGCTCAGCGTCATCATTCCCGCCCATAACGAGGCGGGGATGATCGGGGATTGCCTGCACGCCCTCTTCGCCTCGGACCCGGTGGCAGGCGGCGCCGAGGTGATCGTCGTGGCCAATGGCTGTCAGGATGCGACCGTGGCCGAGGCCACAGCCTGCCGTGCAGCGGCGCGCGACTGGACGCTTACCGTGCTCGACCTGCCGCAGGGCGGCAAACCCGGCGCTTTGAGCGCAGGCGAGGCGGCAGCACGCGGCAAGGTGCTGGCCTATCTCGATGCCGATGTCCTTGTCTCGCCCCCGCTGCTGCGCCAGATCACCGAGGCGCTTGATCGCCCGGAACCGGGCTATGCCAGCGGTCAGGTCGTGATTCCCACGCCGCGCAGTGCCTTCAGCCGCCTTTATGCGGGGTTTTACCGCCAGGTGCCCTTCTTTCACCATGGCGTGCCCGGTTGCGGCCTCTTCGCCATGAACCGCGCCGGGCGCGCGCGCTGGGGCGACTGGCCGGGGATCATCTCGGACGATACTTTTGCCCGGCTGCACTTTGCCCCGCGCGAACGCCATGCGCTGCCCGCGCGCTATGCGTGGCCCATCGTCGAAGGGGTCGGCGCACTTGTCCGGGTGCGGCGCAGGCAGGATGCAGGCGTGGCCGAGATTGCGCGCCACTACCCGGCGCTCTTGGCCAATGACGACACGCGGCCTCGTGGTCCGGGCTGGGTGCTGCGCGCCGCCCTGCGCGCGCCTCTGGGCTTTCTCGCCTATGTCATCGTGGCACTCATGGTCCGCGCGCGACGTGGCGGCGCAGACTGGACGCGGGGCCGGTAATTACTTGAAATTTCAATGGAGCGGTCGTGAAATTGCCGTAAATCTTGGGCAAGTAACGGCAACGGAGTAAAGGCTCACATGCAACGCGTCAGGGCGATATTCACGGGCGACGGGCTATTGGCACGGGCGCTGCGCTCCTCGGCGCTGACTGTCGCGGGCTTTGGCGGGGCGCAGGTCCTGCGGCTCGCGTCGAACCTCATCCTTGCCCGCCTCCTCTTCCCCGAGGCCTTCGGCCTGATGGCGATTGTCTCGGTCATCATCCAGGGCCTCATGCAATTCTCCGACGTGGGCGTCAGCCCCGCCATCATGCAGAGCAAACGGGGCGATGATCCCGCCTTCCTCAACACCGCCTGGACCATTCAGGCGCTGCGCGGCGTGGGCCTCTGGCTCGTGGCCTGTGCGCTGGCATGGCCCGTGGCGGTGATCTACGACGAACCGCTCCTGTTGCAGCTTTTGCCGGTGGCGGGGCTGTCGCTCTTGATCACCGGGTTCAACCCCACGGCCCTCGATACCGCCAAACGCCATCTGCGCTGGGGGCGGGTCACGGCGATCGAATTCGCCGTTCAGATCACGGGTATCGTGGCGGCGGTGGCGCTGGCATGGTGGTGGCATTCGGTCTGGGCGCTGGTCGTGTCGGGCGTGCTCAGCGCGGGCGTGGCGCTCGTGCTCTTCTGGCTCTTCCTGCCGGGGGCGTCGAACCGGATGGGCTGGGAACGGCTGGCCGCCTCGGAACTCATCCATTTCGGGAAATGGATCTTCCTCAGCACCATCTGCGGCTTTCTCTTCAATCAGGCGGACAAGCTGATCTTGGGCAAATACCTCAGCTTCGATGTCTTCGGCGTCTATAACATCGGCTTCTTCCTTGCCTCCTTTCCCATGCTCCTGGGCCATATGCTGACATGGCGCCTGCTCATCCCGATCTACCGCGAACTGCCCCCGCAGGAGAGCGCCGCCAACTTCGCCAAATTGCGGCGCATGCGCTTTGCGGTCACGGGCGCGCTGATGGCCCTGTCGGCGGGGTTTGCCCTCCTTGGCGTCTGGCTGGTGGGGATCATGTATGACGACCGCTATGCCATGGCAGGGGCCGTGGTGGTGTTGATGGCGCTGATGCAACTGCCGCAGATCATCGTGATGACCTATGATCAGGCCTCGCTTGCGGCAGGGGATTCGCGGCGGTTCTTCATCCTGACGCTGGCCAAGGCGGCCGCGATGATCGTGGCCCTCCTGCTCGGTCTCGAATGGGGCGGTCTTCTGGGGGCGCTTCTGGGCTATGGCGTGGCGATGGTTCTGGCCTATCCGGTGGTGGTCTGGCTCGCGCGGCACATGCGGGCCTGGGATCCGGTGCATGACACGGGCATGGCCGCCCTGGCCCTTGGACTGGCGGCGCTGGCGCTCTGGCTCAATGGCGGGGCGCTGACCGATCTGGCGCGGCTCTCGGGCTGGTGAGCGGCGAAAACACCATTATCGACAAGGGCCTGCCGCAAAACAGTCGCATTGTCCGACGATACCGACCCCGATATGATTTGAGCAGTGGATTTGATGGCGGATGACATGACCCAACCGTCACCCGACGGCACCGAGATTGCCATTGTCGGCATGGCCGCGCACCTTCCGGGCGCGCGGAGCGTGTCGGAGTATTGGCAAAACCTCTGCGCCGGGCACCGCGCCATCCGCCGCATGTCCGAGGCCGAATTGCTGGCTGCGGGCGAACGCGCGCAAATGATCCGCCGCCCCGATTACGTGCCCTTCGCCGCCCCCCTTGAAGGGTTCGAGATGTTCGATGCCGAGTTCTTCGGCTTTGGCCCCAAAGAGGCCGCGATCCTCGACCCGCAACACCGCCGCTTTCTGGAGGTGGCGTGGGAGGCGCTCGAGGATGCGGGCCACCCGCCCGAACATTTCCCCGGCTCCATCGGCGTGTTCGCCGGTTGCGGCATGGGCAGCTATTTCTACTTCAACCTCTGCTCCAACCGCGACCTCGTGGACGATGTGGGCATGTTCCTCTTGCGCCACACCGGCAATGACAAGGATTTCCTGACCACCCGGCTCAGCCATATCCTCGATCTCAAGGGGCCAAGCCTTGGCCTGCAAACCGCCTGCTCCACCTCGCTCGTTGCGGTGCATGTGGCGGCGCAATCGCTGCTCAACGGCGAATGTGACATGGCGCTTGCGGGCGGTGTCACCATCGAGCTGCCACAGGGGCGCGGCTATCTCTACAAAGAGGGCGAGATCCTGTCGCCCGATGGCGAATGTCACGCGTTTGACCACCGCGCCCAAGGCACGGTCTTTGGCTCTGGCGCGGGGGTCGTGGTGCTGCGCCGGCTCTCGGACGCGCTCGCGGATGGCGATCACATCTGGGGCGTGATCAAAGGCTCTGCCGTCAACAACGATGGCGCGGCCAAGGCGGGGTATCTCGCGCCCTCCGTGGATGGTCAGGCGGCGGCGGTGGCCGAGGCGCAGGCCGTGGCGGGCATCTCTGCCGAGACCGTCGATTACGTCGAATGTCACGGCACCGGCACATACCTTGGTGATCCGATCGAGGTGGCCGCCCTCACCCAGGCCTTTCGCGAAACCACCCAAGCGGTCGATTTCTGCCGCATCGGCAGCGTCAAGACCAACATCGGCCATCTCGACACGGCGGCAGGCGTGGCCAGCCTGATCAAGGCGACACTGGCGGTCTATCACGGGCAAATGCCGCCCTCGCTGGGCTATGAGGCGCCCAATCCGGCGATTGCCTTCGACGGCAGCCCCTTTGCGGTCAATGACCGGCTCAGCGACTGGCCACGCCGCGACCACCCTCGCCGCGCAGGCGTGAACTCGTTGGGCGTGGGCGGCACAAACTCCCATGTGGTGCTCGAAGAACCCCCCGCGCGCGCCGCGCCCGAGGCCAGCGATTGGCCCTTTCAGCCGCTCGTGATCTCCGCCCGCTCCAAGGCGGCGCTGGACGCAAATTCCGCCCGCCTTGCCGCCCATCTGCGCGCCCACCCCGAACAGAACCTGGCCGATGTGGCCTGGACGCTCAAGCAAGGTCGCCGCGCCTTCGAACGCCGCCGCGTCGTGGTGGCCGCCAGCCATGAAGAGGCGGCAACACTGCTGGAAAAGGGCGATCCGCGCCGTGTCTTCACCCACGAGGCGCTCAATGCCCCCGAGGTCGTCTTCATGTTCCCCGGCGGCGGCGCGCAATATGCGGGCATGGCGCGCGATCTCTACGAGACAGAGCCGGTCTTTGCCGAATGGATGGATCGTGGCCTCGCGGTGCTGCAACCCAAACTCGATTACGACATCCGCGCCCTCTGGCTGCCCGCCCCCGCCGATATGGCCACCGCCGCCGAGCGGCTGAAACAGCCCTCGGTTCAACTGCCGCTGATCATGATCACCGAATACGCGCTGGCGCAGTTGTGGCAGAGCTGGGGTGTGACCCCCGCCGCCCTCATCGGTCATTCCATGGGCGAGAATACCGCCGCCTGTCTCGCAGGCGTGATGGGCTTCGAGGATTGCATCGGGCTTGTGCATCTGCGTGGGCAACTCTTCGACAGCGTGCCCAAGGGCGGCCTGCTCAGCGTGCCCCTCTCCGCCGAGGCGCTGCGTCCCTGGCTGGGCGACACACTCGACATCGCGGCGGTCAATGCGCCGGGGCTCAGCGTGGCCTCTGGCCCGCAGGCCGCGCTCGATGATCTGGCGGCGCGTCTGGCCGAGGCGGGGATCGAGACCACGCGCATTCCCATCGACATCGCCGCCCATTCGCGCATGCTGGAGCCGATCCTGACCCGCTTTGGCGATTACCTGCGCTCCATTCCCCTCAACGCCCCGCACATCCCCATCCTGTCCAACCGCACCGGCGATTACCTCACGGCGGCCGAGGCGACCGACCCCGCCTATTGGGTCGGCCATCTGCGCAACACCGTCCATTTCGCCGATGGGCTGGGCCGCCTCGCCGAGGGCGGCAAGCGGGTGTTTCTCGAGGTGGGACCGGGCAAGGCGCTGGCCTCCCTCGCGCAGGCGCATGGCGCCATCAGCGCCAATCAGGTCATCAGCACCCTGCGCCACCCCGAGGATAGCATCGCCGACGATGCCTATTTCATGGCGATGCTGGCGCGGATGTGGGCGGTGGGCGTCGATATTGACTGGGATCAGATCTGGGGCGAGGCGCGCCGCACCCGCGTGCCGCTGCCCTCTTACGCCTTTCAGCACAAACCCTATTTCATCACCCCCGGCACAACGCGCGATGCGGGTTCCGACGACTGGCCCACGCGCCGCGACGATCTGACCGACTGGGGCTACCTGCCCCAATGGCGGCCCCATCTGGCCGAGGTCGAGATCACGACCGAGGCCGATCTGGCCGCCCTCGCGCCGCAGACATGGCTGATCTTCGAAGACGACACCGGGCTTGCGGCGGCCGTGGGCAAGCGGCTGGAATCCGCAAAACATACGGTGACGTATGTAACGGCAGGAGATGCCTTTGCCCAGCTCGCACCGGGGCGCTATACCCTGTCGCCCGAACGCGGGCGCGAAGGCTATGATGCCCTCATCCGCGCGCTCAGCGCCGAAGGCCGTCTGCCCAGTCGCATCGCGCATTTCTGGCTGGTCACACAAGACGCCCGCCACCGCCCCGGATCGAGCTTCTTCCACCGCGTTCAGGAACAGGGCTTTTACAGCCTGCTCTTTCTGGCGCAGGCCATGGCGGATGAAGGGCTCTCCGCCCCGCTGCACATCACCGCCCTAACAAATGGCGCGGCGCAGCTTCGCGACGAGGGCCTGCGCGACCCCTCCAAGGCCACGCTCATGGGCCCGCTCAGGGTGATCCCCCATGAACTGCCGGGGGTAACGGCGGCCAGCCTTGATCTGATCCTGCCCGCGCGCGGCCCCGATGCCGCCCTTGTGACGCAGGTGCTCGAGGATCTGATGCAGCCCCCGCGCAACCATGTCGCGGCGCTGCGCGGCGCGCGGCGCTACGAGGCGGGCTGGCGCACGGCCCCGCTCCTGCCCGCTGACACGCCGCTGGCAGAGGGCCAGACCGTGCTCATCACCGGCGGCTTTGGCGGCATCGGCCTGACCTTGGCCGAGGATCTGATCACGCGCTCCAACGCCAAGATCGTCCTCATGGCACGCCGCCCGCTGCCGCCCCGCGCCGACTGGCCGCGCGTCATGGCCACACGCGGCGCAGGCGATCCGCTGGCACGCCGCATCGCGGCGGTCGAACGGCTCGAAGGTCTGGGCGGTCAGGTGATGATCGTGGCGGGCGATGTCAGCAACATCGAGGATATGCAATCCGCCCGCGCGGAAATCGAGGCCCGCTTTGGCGCGCTCCACGGTGTCATCCATGCCGCAGGCGTGATCAAGGACGCGCCGCTCCTCGGCAAAGGCCCCGACACGATCGAGGATGTATTCACCCCGAAAATCCACGGCACGCAGGTGCTGGACGAGGTGTTTCCAGATGGCACGCTCGACTGGCTCGTGCTCTTTTCCTCTTCCTCCACCGCCACCGCCCCGGCGGGACAGGTGGATTACGTCGCCGCCAATGAATATCTCAACGCCTATGCGCGCAGCCGCATGGGCGACAAGACCCGCGTGGTTGCCCTCAACTGGGGCATCTGGTCCGAGGTCGGCATGGCCGCCGAGGCTGTGGCGCAGCAACGCGGCGACGCACTGGCCGCCCCGCGCCTGCCGGTCGCGGCACCGCTGGTGCAAGAGGCCAGCCATGATGCGCAGGGAAACCGGGTGTTTCACGCCCATTATGACGCCGGTCTCTGGGTCTTCGATCAGCACCGCACCAAATCCGATCAGGCGCTCTTGCCCGGCACCGGCTATCTGGAGCTTCTGGCCGAGGCCCTGCGCGAGCAGGGCGAGGATGGCCCGTTTGAAATCCGCGATCTGTGGTTCCTGCGCGCCTTTGACATGCCCGAGGGCGGCAGCCGCGACATGCGCCTCACCCTGACGCGCAGTGACACCGGCTATACTGCCCGGATCGAGGGTGATCATGCCCAGGCCGGACGGCAAGGCTGGGTCACACTGGCCGAGGCGAGGCTGAGCCTTCTGCCGCTTCCCGCGCCTGTCCCGCTCGATCTGCCCTCCATACGCAACCGTATCCAAAGCTGGCAAGAGGCGGGCGACACCGCCCTCGCCGCCCCGCAAGAGGCGCATCTTGCGTTTGGCCCGCGCTGGCGCGTGCTGCGCGCCATGGGTCTGGGCACCGGCGAGGGTCTCGCGCATCTGGCCCTGCCAGAGAGCGCGCAAGCCGATCTGGCGGCGGGCTATCTCCTGCACCCCGCGTTAATGGATATCGCGACCGGCTGGGCCATGGGGCTGATTGCGGGCTATGACGCATCCGATCTCTGGGTGCCCATGTCCTACGGGTCGCTCCGCGTCCACGCGCCCCTGGGGGCAGAGGTCTGGTCTCATGTCCGCAACGCCGCCCAGAACCGCGCCAGCGATGAAACCGCGCGCTTTGACATCACACTTTGCGATGCCACAGGCCGGGTGCTGATCGAGATCACCGATTTCGCCATCCGCAAACAGGTGGGCGGCCTCACCCTGACCCCGCCGCGCGCCGGCGAAATCCGCTTTGAGGGCCAGACCGCGAGCGCCCCGGCAAGCCCCGCCGAAGAGCGCCTGCGCCACGCCCTGCGCGAAGGCATCCGCCCCGCCGAGGGGGCCGAGGCCTTTCGCCGCGCGCTGGCACAGCCCGCCCCACAGATCCTCGTCTCCTCGCTCGACCTGCCCGCGCTCATCGCACAGGCAGAGGCGGGCGCGCACGGCACAGACACGACCGGACACCGCTTTGAACGCCCCGATCTCGACAGCGCGTTCACCGCCCCCGAGGGCGAGATCGAGACCCGTCTCGCGGGCTTCTGGTCCGAACTTCTCGGGCTCGAGCAGGTCGGGGTCGAGGATTCCTTCTTCGACCTTGGCGGTCACTCCCTGATCGCCGTCCGCCTCTTTGGCATGATCCGCAAGGCCTATCGCGTCGATCTGCCCATTTCCGTCCTCTTCGAGGCCCCCACCATCCGCGCCTGCGCCGCGCTGATCGAGGCCCAGATTGGCCCGCAAGAGACGGGACAGGACGCGCCCACACCACAGGAACCACAGCGCCGCTTTACCCATCTCGTGCCGATGCACCGGGGCGAAGGTGGGCCAAAGACGCCCTTCTTCCTCGTGGCAGGCATGTTCGGCAACGTGCTCAACCTGCGCCATCTGGCGCATCTCTTGGGCGAGGATCGTCCCTTTTACGGGCTTCAGGCGCGTGGCCTCTATGGCGGGGCCGCGCCCCATGACGATCTGACAGAGGCCGCGACCGACATGATCGCCGAACTCAGGCAGGTGCAGCCGCACGGCCCCTATCTCTTGGGTGGGTTTTCGGGTGGCGGCATCACCGCCTATGAAATGGCGCAGCAATTGCGCGCGGCGGGCGAAGAGGTGGCGCTGATCGTGATGCTCGACACGCCGCTGCCACAGCGCCGCCCCCTCTCGCGCCGCGACCGGCTGATGATCCAATGGCAGGAACTCAAATCCGGCGGCCCGCTTTATCCCCTGCACTGGGCGGCGCGGCGGATCGCATGGGAAATCACCAAACGCCGCCCCAAAGCGCAGGCAGAGACCGACACGCATCACTTCCACGACAGCGCCATCGAGGCCGCCTTTTACCGCGCCATCGCCAAATATCAGGTCCGCCCATGGGCGGGCGCGCTGCATCTCTTCCGCCCGCCACTGGTGGGCAAATGGCAGGTGTCCGAGGGGCGTTGGGTCAGCAGCGAGCGTGCCTATGTCCTGCCCGACAATGACTGGGCGGGCTTTGCCCCGCAGGTGCAGGTGACAGAGGTGCCCGGCACACACGACTCGATGGTGCTTGAGCCCAATGTGCGGGTGCTGGCCGCGCGCCTGCGCCGGGTGATCGAGACGGCCGAGGCCATTCAAGTGGCCCCGGAACACCGCGAGGCGGCGGAATGACCGCTCCCCGCGTCCTCACCATCGTCCTCAACTGGCGCACGCCGGACATGAGCGTCAAGGCCGCCCGCGCCGCCCACCGCGCCATGCAGGGCGTCGCGGGCGAGATCGTGCTGGTGGACAACGACTCCGGCGACGGCTCGTTCGAGACCATGCAAAAGGCCACCGCCGATTGGGACCGCGTGCGCGTGGTGCAGGCGGGGCATAACGGCGGCTTTGGCGCAGGCAACAACGCCGGCATGCGCGCCGGTCTCAGCGACGGCACGCGCCCCGATTACGTCTATATCCTCAATTCCGATGCCTTTCCCGCCCCGGATGCGATTGCGGCACTTGTGGATCATCTCGAAACGCATCCCAAAACCGGCCTTGCAGGCAGCCATATCCACGGCCCCGATGGCGCGGCCCATGTCACCTGCTTCCACTTTCCCTCTGCCTTGGGCGAATTTGAAGGGGCCGCGCGGATCGGCCCCATCAGCCGCCTCCTGCACGCCCATACCGTGCCGCTGCCCGTGCCCCAGACCACGCAAACCGTCGATTGGGTGGCCGGGGCCAGCCTGATGATCCGCCAGGACGTGCTTGACGAAATCGGCGGCTTTGACGAGCGGTTCTTTCTTTATTTCGAGGAAACCGATCTCTGCCTGCGCGCCGCGCGCGCGGGCTGGCGCACCGATTTCGTGATGGGCAGCCGGGTCGAACATATCGGATCGGTCAGCACCGGGATGAAGGGCTGGGGCCGCGTGCCCGCCTATTGGTTCGCCTCGCGCCGCTATTATTTCACCAAGAACCACGGCGCGGCCTATCTCGCCCTTGTCACGCTGGCACATCTGCTGGGGGCTGGGCTTGGCACGCTCTGGCGGCTCCTGCGGCGCAAGGGCGCAAGCCGCCCCCCCTATTTCCTGCGCGATCTGGTGCTGGGCGATCTTGGCGCAGCGCTGAACCGGCAAAAAAGGATCAAGCCATGATGCAGGCCCTCTTGATCGGCAACGAATCCCTCGCCCTTCAGTGTGGCGAGACATGGCTCGCGCGCGGACACGGCATCACGGCGGTCATCACCCGCCACGCGGATGTGGCCGCTTGGGCCGAGGCCAAGGGCCTGCGCGTCGTGCCCCCCGGTCAGGGTCTGGCCGAGCGTTTGGGCGATCTCGGCAGCGATTGGCTTCTCTCCATCGCCAATCTCGATCTCTTGCCGCAATCCGTGCTGGCGCGCGCCACGCGCGGCGCAATCAATTTCCACGACGGTCCGCTGCCCCGCTACGCCGGTCTCAATGCGCCGGTCTGGGCCATTCTGAACGGCGAGGAACGGCACGGCATCACCTGGCACCTGATCGAAGGCGGGGTGGACGAGGGGCGCATCATCACGCAGCGCATGGTAGAGATTTCGCAGGATGAAACCGCCTTTACCCTCAACGCCAAATGCTACGCCGCAGCGCTCGACAGCTTTCCCGATGTGATCACCGCTCTTGAACAGGGCGCCGTGACGGCCCGGATTCAGGACCTTGGCGCACGCAGCTATTTCGCCCGCGACCAGCGCCCCGAGGGGCTCTGCCTCGATTTCACCCAAGCCGCCGAGACGCTGGCGCGACTGGTGCGCGCCCTCGATCACGGCGGCTATGCCAACCCGCTCAACCGGGCACGGATCATCGCGGGCGACCGCGTGCTGCTCGTGGGCCGGGCCGAGGTGGTGCCGGGCAGCGGCGCGCCGGGCGTGGTGCTCTCGGTCGAGGGCGCGCGCCTCACCGTGGCCACGGGCGCGGGCGCGCTGCGGCTCAGCGCCCTGACCGGGCCCGATGGCGGCGCGGCACCCCTCGCAGGCATCGCCGTCGGGTCGGTCCTGTCCACTCAGCCCGTCACAGACCTTTTGACACGGCTCGCACCGCAGGACGGCTATTGGCGGCGCAGCCTGCGCGACATGCACCCCATCACCCTGCCACTGGGCGGTAGCGCCGGTGTTGAGGAACGCCGCCCGCTTGCCCTGCCCGACGACGCGCTCGGCGCGATCGGCCTCTGGGCCGCGCGTCTGGGCGGCGAAGAGGGCACGCATCTTGCCTATGCCGGGGCCGCGGTCGAGGCGGCCCATGCCCCCGGCCATGTCTGCCCCTGGGTGCCGGTTGCCGTCGCGGACCTGCCCCAGGCTCTGCCCGAGGCCGAGGCGCGCGGCGCCTTCGCCCTCGATCTCTTCACCCGTGACCCGGCGCTTGAGGCCGCACAGACCCCGCATATCGGCCTGCGTGTCGCGGGGCGCGGCCTTGTCCCCGGCACAGTGCTGACCATCGACCTCGCCGACACCCCCACGCTCGTCTATGACGCCGCACGCCTTTCGCCCGCCATGGCCGACCTTCTCGCGCGGCGGCTCGAAGCCCTCGCAAAGGGCGACACCGCCCCCATGCCCGAGGCCGAGCGCCGCATGGTCGTCGAGGCATGGAACCGCACCGATGCCCCCTATGACGCCCGCCCCCTGCACCGCCTGATCGCCACGCAGACCGCCAAGACTCCCCATGCCCGCGCCGTGGTGTTCGAGGCCGAGACCCTCACCTATGCCGCCCTTGACGCCCGCGCCAACCGCATCGCCCATGTGCTGCGGCAGATGGGGGTTGGCCCCGGCGTGCTGGTGGGCCTCTGCCTGCCACGCTCTGCCGACATGATCGCCGCCGCCCTTGGCATATGGAAGGCAGGCGGGGCCTATGTGCCGATGGACCCGGCCTATCCCGCCGAACGCCTAGCGCTCTATCTCGACGACAGCGCCGCGCGCGTGGTCGTGACCCGCTCTGACGTGGCCCATACCCTGCCGCAGACCGCGCAGACCCTCATGCTCGACACCGAACCGCGCATGGGCGATGCCCCCGACGCACAGGTTGACGGCTTCGCAGGTCCCGATGATCTGGCCTATGTGATCTATACCTCCGGCTCGACCGGCCGCCCCAAGGGCGTGATGGTCACGCATCGCAACGTCGCCAATTTCTTTGCCGGGATGGATGACCGTATCCCGGCCGAACCGGGGGCGGTCTGGCTCGCCGTGACCAGCCTCAATTTCGACATCTCCGTGCTCGAACTCTTCTACACGCTCGCGCGCGGTTACACGCTCGTCCTCAGCGGCGACGAAAGCCGCGCGCTGGTCTCCTCGGGGCAACTGGCCACCTCCGACCGGGGCATGCAGTTCAGCCTTTACTATTGGGGCAATGACGATGGCGCGGGGCGCGACAAATACAAATCCCTGCTCGAGGGCGCACAATTCGCAGACACCCACGGATTTTGCGCGGTCTGGACGCCCGAGCGGCATTTCCACGCCTTTGGCGGTCCCTATCCCAACCCTTCGGTGACAGGGGCCGCCGTCGCGGCGGTCACGCAAAACATCGCCGTGCGCGCCGGAAGCTGCGTGGCCCCCCTCCACCATCCCGCGCGCATTGCCGAGGAATGGGCGGTCATCGACAATCTCACCAACGGGCGCGCGGGGCTCGCCATTGCCTCCGGCTGGCACCCCGACGATTTCATTCTGCGCCCCGAGAACACGCCACCCCGCAACAAGCCCGCCATGTTCGAGGCGATCCGCGATCTGCGCCGCCTCTGGCGCGGCGAGACGGTGGAATTTCCCCGCGCCGATGGCACGCTGCATGGCGTCGTCACGCAACCGCGCCCGGTGTCGCAGGTGCTGCCCGTCTGGGTCACAACCGCCGGCAACCCCGAAACATGGCGCGAGGCGGGCGCACATGGCGCCAATGTGCTGACACATCTCTTGGGCCAGTCCATCGACGAGGTGGCAGGCAAGATCACCCTCTACCGCAATGCCCTGCGCGAGGCCGGGCATGATCCGGATGCCTTCACCGTCACCCTCATGCTGCATACCTATGTGGCCGAAACCCGCGACGAGGCGCGGCGCGTGGCCCGCGAACCGATGAAGGATTACCTGCGCTCCGCCGCTGGCCTCATCAAGCAATATGCCTGGGCCTTTCCGGCCTTCAAACGCCCGCAGGGTGTCAGCAACCCGTTCGAGCTGGACCTCGGATCGCTCAGCCCAGAGGAACTCGACGGTATCCTCGATTTCGCCTTCGAGCGATATTTCGAGGACTCGGGCCTCTTCGGCACCGTCGAGGATTGCGTCGCCCGCGTCGAGGGGCTCAAACGCATCGGCGTGGATGAGGTGGCCTGCCTCATCGACTACGGCATTCCCGCCCGGCAGGTGCTTGACGGTCTGCGTCCGCTCGCGCGCGTGTTGGACCGCTCGAACCGGGTGGGGGCCATCCCCGAGGATGATTTCTCCATCGCCGCGCAAATCCTGCGGCACGGCGTGACCCATCTGCAATGCACCCCCTCGATGGCGCGCATGATCGCCATGAACGACGAATCCCGCCACGCTCTCGGGCGGCTGCGGCATCTGATGCTGGGCGGCGAACCGCTACCGGGCGCCCTGGTGCAGGAGTTGCGGCAAGTCACGCGCGCGCGCATCGTGAACATGTATGGCCCCACGGAAACGACGATCTGGTCCACCACCGGCCCCGCCGAAGAAACCCCCGGCCCCTGCCCCATCGGCACACCCATTGCCAATACGCAGGTCTATGTCCTCGATCCCGAGATGCAGCCGGTGCCGGTGGGCATCGCGGGCGAACTCTGGATTGGCGGCGACGGTGTGACGCCCGGCTATCTCGGGCGCGACGACCTGACAGCCGACCGCTTCCGCCCCGATCCGTTCCGTGCGGGCGGGCGCATCTATGGCACCGGCGATCTGGTGCGCTGGCGCGCCGATGGGCGGCTCGATTTCGTCGGCCGCGCCGATGCGCAGGTGAAACTGCGCGGCTACCGCATCGAACTGGGCGAAATCGAGGCCGCGCTCGAGGGCTGCACCGGCGTTGCGCAAGCGGTGGTGCTGGCGCGCGAGGATACCCCCGGCGACATGCGCCTTGTGGCCTATCTGCGCGGCACGGCCACACCAGAGGCGGCGCGCGCCCATCTGGCCACGCATCTGCCCGCCCACATGATCCCAGCGCATGTCGTCGTGCTGGAGCACTTCCCCCTCACCCCCAACCGCAAGGTGGACCGCAAGGCGCTGCCCGCGCCAGAGACCCAAATCAAGGCACCGCGCCCCGCAGCCGCCCCCAAACCGGTCACGCCCGCCAATACGATCGAGCGCGACATCGCCGCGATATGGGCGCGAATCCTCGGCGTGGCCGAGATTGGCGCGCAGGACAGCTTCTTCGATCTGGGCGGTCACTCCCTTCTGGCGGTGCAGGCGCATCGCGAGATCCGCAGCACGCTGGCGGTGGACCGGCTCAGCATCACCGACATCTTCCGCTGCCCGAAACTCGCCACGCTGGCGGCGCGCGTGGCGGAACTGCGTGGTGACGCGGTGCCCGCCGCCGCCCCCGCCGCTGCCAACACCCCGGCACCGGCCCCGGCCCCCGGTCGCGCCGATGCGCGCGCCGATGCCATGGCGCGGCGCCGTGCCATGCGGGCGGCGCGCCAAGGGTGAGCGCCGCGCTGATAGCGGCGCTGCGCGCCCTGCTGCCCGAGGGGCTGGCCCTCGCCGCAAGCGATCCTTGCGCCGAAGCCACCGGCCTCTGGCCCGAGGAAGCTGCCGCCATGGCCCGCGCAGTCCCCAAGCGCCGCCGCGAATTCGCCGCCGGCCGCCGCGCCGCGCGCAGCGCTCTGGGCGTCCTTGGCCACGCCCCGGCCCCTATCCCCATGACCCCCGACCGCGCGCCGTGCTGGCCCGAGGGCGTGACCGGCACGATCAGCCACGGTGCCGGGACCTGTCTGGCGCTTCTTGGACACTCCAAGGATTGGGCCGGGCTTGGCATCGATCTGGAACCGGCCCTGCCTCTGCGCCGGGACATCCTGACCACGATCTGCACCCCCGCCGAACACGCCGCCCTTGCCCAAGACCCCGGCGGTCTCCTGTCCCGCCGCCTCTTTTGCGCCAAGGAAGCCACCTACAAGGCGCAATACGCCCAGAGCCGCAGGTTGCTGTCTTTCCAAGACCTCGAAATCACCTTCGACGGCCCGGACCGGTTCTGCGCCCAACTCCTGACAGATTGCCCGCCCTTTGCCCCCGCCGCACGCTTTGCCGGTCACAGCCTGCACACCGGCGCGATCCTCGCGGCGCTCGTCACGCTGCCCCGCCTCTGAACACTCTGTTTCCAGAGCGCGACAAATAACCTGTGGCGAAATTGTGGCAGGATTGCTAAATTGTGGCCAAGTTGAGACTTAAATCTGTCAGGGCCGTTTGGGGGCATTCGGCTGACAAGATGGCACCCCGCGTTTGCGGGTCCGTCTGTCAGCAGGAACTATCCCAGGCGGTTTTTTGTTTTCGGCACCCGCGTTGACCACGTTGAAACAGCACCGATAGGCAAGCCATGAGCGCGATCCAGTCCATGCCCGATCTGATGCGGCTTCTGCACCGCAAGCTGTGGCTGATCCTGCTTGTCGGCGTTGTTGGCTCGGTCCTCTCGGTCATCATCGCCCTCAACCAGCCCAAGGTGTTTCAGGCCACCGCCGTCATCCAGATCGAAAGCCCGCAGGTCGGCCGCGATCTGGCAGGTCAGACGATTGCCACGGACGCCAATCACCGCCTGCAACTGATCGAACAGCGCCTGATGGCGCGCGACAATCTGGTCAAGGTGATCGAGCGGCACGGCCTCTTTGCCAATGTCCCCAAGATGACGCTGGCCGAAAAGGTGCATCAACTGCGGATTTCCGCCCGGATCACCCCCATCACCGTCGGCGTCCCCGGCATGGGCCCGGCAACCACCCCCTCCGGGCTCAGCGTGACCGTAAACCTCAACGACCCGGTCAAGGCCGCCGACGTGGCCAATGATTTCGTGGAAACCGTGATCACCCAGAACCGCGAGCGGCGCATGGAGCTTGTGCGCGAATCCCTCGATTTCTACAGCGCCGAAGAGGCGCGCGTCAGCGCCCGGATTGCCGAAGTCGAAGGCGTGATCGCCGATTTCAAACGCGCCAACGGCGCCTCGCTGCCCTCCAGCATCACGCCCGTGCGCGAGGAATTGCGCACCCTCAATGAAACGCTGCTCGCTCTCGATCAGCAGATCATCACGCTCGAAACCGAATCGACCCGCCAGCGCCAAGAGGTGTTCGCCCGCCAGATCGGCCAGTTGACCGACCAGCGCGCGCTGGTCTCGGCCCGCATCGCGGCGAATGAGGCTGCCTTGGCAGCAGCCCCCCGCGTCGAGCGGGAATTGGGCGCCCTCACCCGCGATCTGACCCAGTTGCAGGACCAGCTCAGCACCATCACCACCAACCGGGTCGAGGCGGAAATGGCCAGCGTGCTTGAATCGCGCCAGCAACAGGAACGGTTCGAGATTCTGGAAACCGCCATTCCGCCCGAGTTTCCGGTCTCCATCAGCCGCAAGAAACTGGCGTTTGCCGGGGCACTGGCCAGTCTTGTCCTGGGATTCGCCCTCGTCATCACGCTCGAGCTTCTCAACCCGGCCATCCGCAGCGCCGCGCAACTGGAAAAAGAGCTTGAGATCACGCCGGTCGTAACCATTCCCGTGGTGCACCTCCGCCATGAACGCCGCAACCGCGCGCTGCGCATCGCCGGAACGGTGCTTGCGGTCCTCCTGGTCGTGCCGCTCGTGCTGCGCCTGGTGCAGGACCGGCTGATGCCGCTGCGCCTCTTGGGCGGCAACTGACCCCGCTCACAGCTTGGATGAAATGACGCCGGTATTGAACCCGCCCATGCGCAACTCGCCAAAGAGGCGCTGATATTCGATCTTGGGGCAACGGTTCATCACCACATCGACCCCCCGCGCCCGCGCCAGTGCCGCAGCCTCCGCATTTTCAACCCCGATCTGCATCCAGACCGTGCGCAGCCCCGGCAGCACCTCCAGCGCCTCTTCCACGATAGGGCCGACATGCTCGGACCTGCGGAAAATGTCGATCATATCGACCGGCCCCACAATATCGCGCAGCCCCGCCACCACCGTTTGACCAAAGAGCCGCTCACCGGCATGGCCCGGATTGACCGGCACCACCTCGTATCTCTTGAGACTGAGGTAACGCGCCACATAGTAACTCGGGCGCACGGGGTTCATCGACACGCCAACCACCGCCACACGCCGGGTGCGGGTCAGGATCTCGCGCAGATGGGAATCGCTATACTCTTCGCTCATGCCCCTATGAACCACGGATAGCGCGCAGAAAAAAGCGCCCAAGTCAAACTTGGGCGCAAGTCGCGGAACGAGGGACAGTGATAAAAGGCATCAATGTTCCGTATCGACGCCTCTGGGACAGATGTAGGTCCGAATCTCAGGATATAAAGGGTTTGTAATATACCTGTGACTGCCCTTGATCGCGCGTCATCGCCGCGGCTTCAGTCGAAAATGTCCTCGACCGCGTCCCAGATCTCTTCCAGCATCCGCCGCCCAAACCCTTTGCGCGGCTTGGATTTCCGCGCGCGCTCAGGGGCTTGCCGCTCGGGCCCATACTCCTGCCGGGGCAGCGTCATGGGCCGCGCCTTGGGCCGCGCGGCGCCCCGTTCGCGCGCGGGCATCGCCTTCATTTCGTGCAGCGGCGCGCCACAGCGCGAACAGGCCAGCTCATGCCGGGCCCGGTCCAGCACCAGAACCGCCCGCGTGCCGCAATATGAACAGGTCGCAATCTTGTGTCCCATGCGCCCCATATCGGTCAGGGACGACAGATTGCCAAGGGCTCAGCGCCAAAATGCCCCAACGCCACGCGGTTCTTAGTAATTCTGCGCCTTGCGGATCTTGGTCATGCGCCCCTCTTCGGCAATCGCCCCCCCGAGCGTCGTCACACCCTTGGCCTGCAAGAGGCCCAGCATCCGCACGAATACCTCGGCCGTGGCCACGGTATCGCCCATCGCGGTATGCCGCGCCTCGGGCGGGATGGTGATCCCGAACCGCTCGCAGAGCGCATCCAGCGTATGCTGACCGCTGTGATCAAAGAGCCCCGCCGACATCAACACGGTGCAAAGCACCGGATTGTCGAACCGCCGCCCGATGACCTTTTCCTTGAGCCGCAAAAACGCCAGATCGAAGGGCGCGTTATGCGCCACCAGCACCGCGCCCTGACAGAAATCGTGAAACCGCCGCCCAGCCTCGACAATATCCGGAGCACCCTGCACCATCTCGTCGCTGATATGATGCACCCGCGTCGAGGCAGGCGGAATCGGGCGGCCCGGATTGACCAGCATGTCAAAGCTCTCGCCGCGCAGAATGCGCCCGTTGACGATCCGCAACCCGGCAATCTGCACGATCTCGTCGCCCCCCCGCGGCGAGAGGCCGGTGGTTTCGGTGTCGAACACCACGAAACTCAGGTCCGACAGGGGACGTTCGGCCAGATCTCCGCCCGCCACCTCTGGCAGGTTGAAATCATAGAACTCGGGCCGCGCATCGCCGGGCTGTAGCGGTGGGGCTGCGGTGGCAAGCGGCAGCACGATCCGGTGCCCCCCGGCCCTTGCCTCGGCCCAGACATCCGTCTGATGCGCGCTCAGCGCATCGCGCCCGGAATAGTCCCCATAGGCGGTGGACAGCGGCGCCTTGAGCCAGCCGGTCAATTGCCCATCCGTCACCGCCTCCCCCTGCCAACTCAGGATCAGCCGCGTTTCGGCCCCGTCCTGCTCGGCGCTCAGGCTGAATCCGTCGCGGCTGCCGTCCTCGGCCAGATGCCCAAGCAACCCGCCCAAGAGCGTGGTCACGGCAAAACCGTCGCAACTCAACATCGCCTCGCTGCGCGCCACGCTCAGCGGCACCCGCGCCTGCACGCTCAACCCGTCGAACACATGCGCCGCCGCAACCGGCGACATCGGCCAGCGCCGCGATTTGACCCCGGCATGCTGCGCGCCCATCTCGCGCAGGCACTCAAAGAGCCGCGCCACCTCGTCCTCGATCCCCTTGCGAAACGTTGCGCGGGTCTCGGGCGGCAGATCATCCGCCGATTGCAACACATCCAGCAGCGCGCCAATGGTGGCCGCCGGTCGGCGCACCCCCTCCAAGAGCGTGTTGAACAGATGATCCTGCTGCGCATGCGCGCTCAGATCCTCGGTCGCGTCCCGGAAAATCAACACATGCCCCGACAATTCCTCATCCGACAGGATCGGGCTGACGCGCCCCAAGAGGAACCGCTTGCCATTCGCAGAGGCCGCAAGGAATGTCTCGGCCCCGATATGGCCGCGTACCCGCGCCTCCTGCATCCGCGACAGCGCGTCCATGATCGGCTCGGGGCGCAGGACATTCGACAGCGGACGATCAAGACCAATCTCGCCCAACAGCTCTTGCGCCATGCGATTATAGAGCATGACGCGGTTGTCCGGCGTGGCCACCACCGCCCCTTCGCCCAGATCGCGAAAGAGCGCCTCAAAGAGCGCCTTCTCGCGCGCAATCCGTGCGGTCTCCCGCTCGACCGCCCGCGCCCGTGCGGCCCGCGCCTCCGACAGCGCCGCGTTGATCGCATTGGCGGCGGGCGCCAGCGTGCTCAGATGCTTGGCCTGCGCCTCGTCGATCTGCAAGTCCACATCGGCCCGCGCCCGCGTCGTCAGGTCCGAGGCCAGCGCCAGAATGGGCTTGGCCACGTTCTCATCGAACAGCAGCCCGATCCAGGCGGCCAAGCCCATCACGCCCAGCGCCGCAACCATGCCACCGATCACATACCCATCCAGCGGCCCGCCCGCCCGCGTGTAACCAAACCACAGCGCGCCCGCGATAACCACGGCGCCCCCCAGCGCAAGCGCGGCAAAGAAGAGCGCAAATCGCAGCCGTAGACCCAAACGCGCCGTCAGGCGCTCAATCATGATCCGCCCCGGCCAGCAACGCCCCGATCTGCGCGGTCAGATCAGCGGTGGCGAAAGGCTTGGTCATAAAGGCATCCGCCCCCACCGCCAGCCCCTTGCGGCGCTCGACCTCGCCCCCCCCTGCGGTCATCATCAGCACCTTGGTCCCCTTGAGGGTGGCATCGGCGCGGATCATCTGGCAAATCTCATAGCCCGACCGCTCGGGCAGCATCACATCCAGCACCACCAGATCAGGCCGATCCTCGGCCATCGCCTCCAGCGCGGCATTGCCCGTGGCCACCCGGCGCAGCCGGTATCCCGCGCGCCCGATCAGATGTTCGAGCGCGAGCGCGATATTGTCCTCGTCTTCAACCAGCAGAACGGTTTTTTCAGGCATGACGGGCCTCCTCTCCCGGTTACCACTGACTTAGCTTTGGCAGAGCGCCGCGATCACCGGGTCCTCCAACCCCACGGCCAGCCACTCGGCCTGTGCCGGATCGGCCAGCGCCGCCTCGCTCACATCGGCGCGCGCCGCCTTGGCGCAATCCACCAGTTGCGGGCGCATCATCGGCGCGGCCCACCGCCCAAAGAGATAAATATCCGCCAACAGGATCTCGGGGGCTGCCGGATTGGTCTGCACCCCGGCGCGGTCCAGCACCATCATCCGCGTGACCTGCGGCACGACATAGGTCCAGGGCCTCCACGGCTTGCTTTCTTCCACCGCGCTGATCACCTCAACACTGTCGGGCAGGGTGCCGAGCGTGCGATCCGCCCAGGTGTATTCCGACCAGACCACATAGCACAGCATCGCGATCCCCGCCGCGAAGGGCGCGGTGTAGCGCGGCAAACGGCCCCGGCTGAGATGCCCAAGGACCAGGGCGATACCGGCTGCGCCGATGCCAACAGCGAAAGTGGCGATCAATTCCAAAAACATAAGTTATCCCGGTGCTCCTCTGGATTGTCCGATGGCGGATTGCATGGTCTTGACCACCATGAACGCATCCCGCAGGTGATTGCGCTCAAGGTCCGACAGATCGGCAGGGGCCATGAAATTGTCCGGGCTGCGCCCGGCGCGGATACGCGCCGCCTGATGCCGCAGGCGCGTTTCCGCGATCAGGTCATAGGCATCCAGCAAATCCCGTGCGCCAGTCTCGGAAATGACGGCGCCCGCCCGCGCGCTCGTGATCCGCTCGCGCGTGCCCGCCACCTCGAGCGATCCCAAGAGCGCATAGATCCGCCCCAGATCAACCACCGGCACCACGCCCGAATGCTTGAGGTCAATCGTGTTCTTGTGCTCGCCCGACCGGATCAGGGCAAAACCGCGCAACAGCCCCAAAGGCACCGTATGCTTGAGAGAATTGGACACCATATGCGCGACAAAGATCGAATTCTTGCGCGCGCTTGCCAGCACCTCGGCCTGCAAATCGTCAAAGAGCGCGGTCTCCCCCGCAATCGCCCGCAGATCGAACATGACCGACGCCAGCATCTGCGCCTCGGTGTCCGGCTGCGCGATCCAGCCCGCGAAATAGCTGCGCCACACCCGGCGCGGCTGTCGCCAGCGCGGATTGGTCGCCATCATGTCGCCAGGGCAATAAAAGAACCCGCAGGTGTTCAGCCCGTCGCTGACAAACTTGGCCAGCGCCGCGAAATAGGCGTCATGCTCGGGCTGGAAACTGTCGTCGAGGATCAGGCAATTGTCCTGATCGCTCACCCCCGTCTGCTCGCGCCGCCCCTGGCTGCCGCAGGCCGCCCAGAGATAGGGCACCGGGGCGGGGCCAAGCTTGACCTCCGCCAGCCGCAACAGACGTCGGGTGATCGCATCGGTAATATCGGTGATCCGCCGCGTGATCGACTGCGGCCGCACCCCGGCCTGCACCAGCTGCACCAACAGCATCGGCACCCGCTCCATGACCTGCGCCATGTCCTCGGGCGCCTCGGCACTGGCAATATCGGCCACCATATGGCTCGCCGTGGCGGCCTGTTGGCGAAAGAGATCGGTCTTGCCGATCATGCCCAGCACCCGCCCCCCCTGCGCCACCGGCAGGTGATTGACCTTGAGGTCCGACAAGAGCATCAGCGCATCAAGGCCCAGCCGCCCAGGCTCGATTGTCACCGGGTCCGGCGTCATCACCTGCGCCACGCTGACATCCCCGCTCAGCCCTTCGGCCAACACCTTGTTGGCCAGATCGCGCACCGTGATGATCCCCGCCAGGCGCGCGCCCTCCATCACCACGACAGAGGAAATCACGTTATCCCGCATCAGCCGCGCCACATCCTTGACCGTGGCCTCTGGCCCGCAGGTGATCGGCGTGGCGGTCATGAGGTCCGACACCTGAAGCGCGGTCAGACCCGTGGCATAGGGGCCGTCGTCGCCCTGCGCCGTCGGCCGCGCCCGCGCGAACCAGCGCGCAATCTCGTCCGACTGCTCCATCAGGTCGAGAAACGCCTCGCGCGGCACGACGATCAACTCGGACGGCGCCGACGCCCGCGCCGTCAAGAGCGCGTTACCATCCCGCAAGAGACCGCGCTCGCCCATGATGTCGCCCGGCCCCCGGTGCGACACCAGGTCGGCATGACCTGTCTCGATATCGAGCCCGCCTGTCTCGACCACGTAAAGCCCGGCCAGCGGCGCGCCCTTCTCGAACAGCACCACCCCCTGCGCCAAGTTCACCCGCGCCAGCTTGGGGGCCAGCGCACTGCGCAACGCATGCGGCAAACCGGAAAACGGCGCATGGCGGGTCAGGCTGTCAATGGGATCGGGTTTGACGTCGCTCATCGGGCGCGGCTCTCCTGGGACTTGGGGGAAAATCACCTAAAAGCACCCGGTTACCGGAATATCGGCGGGCGGTAGGGAAACAGGGGCGGCACACGCCGCCCCTGTCCTTTGAGGTCTCAGTGACCCGTGGCCGCACCGGCACCGCGCGGAATACGCACGCTTTCGACGAGGTCCTGGATCTCCTGCGGCGGTTCTGCCGTCATGCTCGACACGACATAGGCAACAGCAAAGTTCAGCACTGCGCCAATCGGGCCGAAATGGGTCGGCGGAATACCGAAGAGGTACTGATCCGCGGTCAGCATGTTCGTTTCCGGGATGAAGAACCAGCCCAGGTAGAGGAACAGGTAGAGCGTGGTCGAGAGCAGACCGGCCAGCATGCCCGCGGTTGCCCCTGCCGAGTTGATGCGCTTCGAGAAGATGCCCATCATCAGCGTCGGGAAGAGCGAGGCTGCCGCCAGACCAAAGGCCAGTGCCACCACCTGCGCCGCAAAGCCCGGAGGGTTGAGGCCCAGATAGGTCGCCACCACGATCGCCACCGCCATCGAGATACGGGCGGCCAGAAGCTCGCCTTTTTCCGAGATGTTGGGATTGATCGTCGATTTGATCAGGTCGTGGCTCACGGCCGAGGAAATGGCCAGGAGCAGACCAGCCGCCGTCGAAAGGGCCGCCGCGATACCACCTGCGGCGATAAGCGCGATCACCCAACCCGGCAGACCGGCGATTTCGGGGTTGGCCAGCACGAGGATGTCACGGTTGAACGTCACAAGCTCGTTGCCCTGCCAGCCACGCTCGGCCGCAAGTGCGGTCATCGCTTCGGACTTGTCGTTGTAGTACTGGATCTTGCCGTCGCCGTTCTTGTCTTCCACAGCCAGCAGACCGGTGGTCGACCAGGTGCGGAACCAGTCCGGCAGATCGTCCACAGCCACAGCTTCGCCCTGAACGCCATTCGGCCACATGGTGGTCATGATGTTCAGGCGCGCCATTGCCCCCACAGCCGGAGCGGTGAGATACAGCAGCGCAATAAAGACCAGCGCCCAACCTGCCGACCAACGTGCGTCAGACACTTTGGGAACGGTGAAGAAGCGGATGATCACGTGCGGCAGACCGGCGGTGCCGATCATCAGCGACAGGGTGAACAGCGCCATCAGCCACGGGCTCGACCCGGTGGTGTACTGGTTAAAGCCCAGATCGTTCAGCAGACCGTCCAGGGTAACAAGCAGATACTGGCCCGACGCGGTATGCTCGGCGAACAGACCCAACTGCGGCAGAACCTTGCCCGTCAGTTGCAGCGAGATGAAGATCGCCGGAATGGTGTAGGCGATGATCAGAACGCAATACTGTGCCACCTGCGTATAGGTGATGCCCTTCATCCCGCCCAGAACGGCGTAGACGAAAACCACACCAGACGCGATCAGCAGGCCGGTGGTGTTGTCCACTTCGAGGAAGCGCGAGAAGGCCACACCGGCACCCGCCATCTGACCGATCACGTAGGTCACCGACATGGTGATGAGCGCGATCACAGCCACGACGCGGGCCTTGTTGCTGTAAAAACGGTCGCCCACGAACTCGGGCACCGTGAACTTGCCGAACTTGCGCAGATAGGGCGCAAGCAGCATGGCCATCAGCACGTAACCGCCCGTCCAGCCCATGAGGAAGGTCGAGTTGTTGTAGCCGACAAAGGCGATAAGGCCTGCCATCGAGATGAACGAAGCCGCCGACATCCAGTCCGCCGCCGTGGCCATCCCGTTGACGACCGGGTTCACGCCGCGTCCAGCCGCGTAGAATTCCGCCGTCGATCCCGCCTTGGCCCAGATTGCGATCCCGAAATAGAGCGCAAAGCTGAGACCCACGACGATGATATTGAGTGTTGTTTGATCCATTGTCCCTCCCCCTACTTATTCTTCACCGACGCCATGTTCGGCATCGAGCTTGTTCATCCGCCAGGCGTAGAAGAAGATCAAAATCAGAAAGACGATGATCGACCCTTGCTGCGCGAACCAGAACCCGAGGTCGGTGCCGCCAATGGCGATCCCCGACAGCATCGGCCGCAGCAGAATGCCAAAGCCAAACGAGGCGAAGAACCAGATCACCAGGCTCCATGTGATGAGACGCAGATTGGCCTTCCAATAAGCGTTCGCTCTTTCTTTATCGGACAAAGCGTGCCCTCCCTTTTGTAACGACGTCCTCCAGACCGCGCCGGGACCATCCCGGCACGGGCACTCCTTTACGCGACCGCCTTGGCGACGATGGCGTTCAGCTCTCTTGCGACGGCCTCGATCTCGGCCATCGCATCGACGCGGGCCAGAACGCCGCGCGATTCGTAATAGGAAATCAGCGGCGCGGTCTGCGCGTGATAGGCGCGCAGCCGCTGTTCCACCGTCTCCGCATTGTCATCGGCGCGCCGCTTCATCTCGGTGCCGCCGCATTTGTCACAGGTGCCCTCAACGGCGGGCACCTTGAAGCTGTCGTGATAGCCTTCACCGCAGCCGCCGCAGGTGTAGCGGCCCGAAATCCGCGTCACCATCGCGGCGTCATCCACCTCCAGGCTGATCGCCGCCCGGATACCCTGCCCGATTTCGCCCAAGAGACCGTCGAGCGCCTCGGCCTGCACCGTGGTGCGCGGGAACCCGTCCAGTATCACACCCTTGGCACAGTCCGGCTCGGCCAGTCGGTCGCGCAGAATGGCGATGACGATCTCGTCGGACACCAGGTCGCCCGCTTCCATAACCGCCTTGGCCGCACGACCCGCCTCGGTGCCCGCCGCCACAGCGGCGCGCAAGAGGTCCCCGGTCGAGAGTTGCACCAGACCGAATTGCTCCTCCAGCATGCGCGCCTGTGTGCCCTTGCCTGCACCCGGCGGCCCCAGGAGGACCAGATTTGCGGCGTTGCGGGGCGTGTCGCTTCCGTCCATCACGCTCATCCCCCTCAGGCTTTGGCGCGGTTGGCAATCAGCTCGTCCACCACCGACGGATCGGCCAGCGTCGAGGTATCACCAAGGCTGTCAAAGTCATTCTCGGCGATCTTGCGCAGGATACGGCGCATGATCTTGCCCGAGCGGGTTTTCGGCAGGCCCGGCGCCCATTGGATCACGTCCGGCTTGGCAATCGGCCCGATTTCCTGACGCACCCAGTTGCCCAGCTCCGTGCGCAGCGCCTCGGTCGGCTCCACCCCGTCCATCAGCGTGACATAGCAATAGATGCCCTGCCCCTTGATGTCATGCGGATAGCCCACGACGGCGGCTTCGCTCACGGTGGCATGGGCGACCAGCGCCGATTCCACCTCGGCGGTGCCCATCCGGTGCCCCGAGACGTTGATCACGTCATCCACGCGGCCCGTGATCCAGTAATCGCCATCCTCGTCGCGGCGGCATCCGTCACCCGAGAAATAATAGCCTTTGAACATCTCGAAATAGGTCGAGACAAACCGGCTGTGATCGCCCCAGACGGTGCGCATCTGCCCCGGCCAGCTGTCCTTGAGCGCCAGAACACCCTCGGTCGCCCCCTCCAGCTCGTTGCCCTTTTCATCCAGCACCACGGGCTGCACACCAAAGAACGGCTTGGTGGCCGAACCGGGTTTGGGGGTCTCGACGACACCGGGCAGCGGCGTGATCAATACGCCGCCCGTCTCGGTCTGCCACCAGGTATCGACGATCGGGCATTTGCCCTTGCCGACATTCTCGTTGTACCAGTTCCACGCCTCGGGGTTGATCGGCTCGCCGACCGAACCCAGGATACGCAGGCTGCTCAGGTCGCTGCCCTCGACCGGCCCGGTGCCCTTGCCCATCAGCGCGCGAATGGCGGTGGGGGCGGTGTAGAACTGCGTGACCTTGTGACGCTCGCACACCTGCCAGAACCGGCCGGCATCCGGATAGGTCGGCACGCCCTCAAACATCAGCGTGGTCGCGCCATTGGCCAGCGGTCCGTAAACGATATAGCTATGGCCCGTGACCCAGCCCACATCGGCGGTGCACCAGTAAATGTCACCCTCGTGATAGTCGAAGATGTACTCATGCGTCATCGACGCATAGGTCAGATAGCCGCCGGTGGTGTGAACCACGCCCTTGGGCATGCCGGTCGAGCCCGAGGTATAGAGAATGAACAGCGGGTCCTCCGCGTTCATTTCCTCGGGCGCGCAATCGGCGCTGACCTTCTCGGCCTCTTCATGCCACCAGAAATCCAGATCACGGCGCCACGCCACCTGATCGCCGGTGCGCCGCACCACAAGGCATTTCACATCCGACGTGTCATGCAACAGCGCCTGGTTCACATTGTCCTTGAGCTTGGTCTTGCGGCCCCCACGCGGCGCGTGGTCGGCGGTGATCACCACCTTGGCGTCACACCCGTTGATCCGCGCGCCCAGCGCATCCGGGCTGAACCCGGCGAAAACGATCGAATGAATGGCCCCGATCCGCGCGCAGGCCAGCATCGCATAGGCGGCCTCGGGGATCATCGGCAGATAGATCACGACACGGTCGCCCTTGGCCACGCCCATGGACTTGAGCACATTGGCCATCTTGCAGGTCTGCGCGTGCAGTTCCTTGTAGGTGATGTGCTGCGGCTCATCATTGGGATCATCCGCTTCCCAGATGATCGCGGTCTGATCGCCGCGCTTGGCCAGATGCCGGTCGATGCAGTTGGCGGACACGTTCAGCGTGCCATCCTCGAACCACTTGATCGACACATTGTCATATTCAAACGAGGTGTTCTTCACCTTGGTGTAGGGCTTGATCCAGTCCAGCCGCTTGCCATGCTCACCCCAAAAGGCTTCGGGGTTGCTGATCGAATCGGCATACATCCGCTCATACTTGGCCGCATCAATGTGAAAACCGGCCTTTTTTGCACCTGCGGTTGCGTTTGCGTCGCTCATGACTTGAAATCCTCCATCCCAGCGACCACCTGCTCCTCGTGACAGGCACTGTCGCATTCCTTGGCATACCCTAGCCGAAAATGCGCAGAAATTAACAAAATCCTGACAAACGCCCATAAGATCAGTGAATTTCTTGCATTGAAGAGGGTGAAACTTTGTAAATAAATTTTCACGCGCTGTTTTTCTGGCCTTTAGCCCCTCCTGAAACGACCTATGTGCTGAAAATTGCGACATGCCCCTTCGCGAAACCCCCATGCGCCCGACGGGTGCGGCACTATGACCCGCGCCCGAATCGCGTGACGCAGCGTCACGAATCGCAAAATCGATTCGCGCACGCCCCGCACCCGCTCTACCCAGACGGGTCCGCGCGCGGCATCCGCTTTGGGGCTTGAACCCGCCGCCAAAGAGAACAAATGTGGACATTGATCCATCGGAGCGCCCCATGCCCTACGCCCATTCCGACAAGACCCCGGCCGTGCTCAGCCATCCCGCGCCGGATGTGAAATCCCGCCCCAAGCTCGAGGGCGGCAAGCGCTTTGTGCTGGCTTCGGAATTCGAACCGGCGGGCGATCAGCCCACCGCCATCGCCGAACTGTCCCAAGGCATTGTCGAGGGAGAGCGCAATCAGGTGCTCTTGGGCGCCACCGGAACCGGCAAGACCTTCACCATGGCCAAGATCATCGAGGAAACACAGCGCCCCGCCATCATCCTCGCTCCCAACAAGACGCTGGCCGCGCAGCTTTACGGGGAATTCAAGGGATTTTTCCCCGAGAACGCCGTCGAGTATTTCGTCAGCTATTACGACTACTACCAACCCGAAGCCTATGTGCCGCGCTCGGACACCTATATCGAGAAGGAATCCCAGATCAACGAACAGATCGACCGGATGCGCCACTCCGCCACCCGCGCGCTTCTGGAACGCGACGACGTGATCATCGTGGCCTCTGTGTCCTGCATCTACGGTATCGGCTCGGTCGAAACCTACGGGGCCATGACCCAGGACCTGACCGTCGGCGCGCAATACGACCAGCGCGCCATCATGGCCGACCTCGTGGCGCAACAATACCGGCGCAACGATCAGGCCTTTCAGCGCGGCTCGTTCCGCGTGCGCGGCGACAGTCTGGAAATCTTCCCCGCCCACTTGGAGGACCGCGCGTGGCGCCTGTCCTTCTTTGGCGAAGAGCTTGAGGCGATCACCGAATTCGACCCGCTGACCGGCGAGAAAACCGACACGTTCGAGAAAATCCGCGTCTACGCCAATTCGCATTACGTGACACCCAAACCCACGATGCAGCAGGCCATCATCGGCATCAAACGCGAATTGCGCACGCGCCTTGATCAGCTGGTCAACGAAGGCAAACTGCTCGAGGCGCAGCGGCTTGAGCAGCGCACGAACTTTGATCTCGAAATGCTCGAAGCCACCGGAGTCTGCAACGGGATCGAGAATTATTCCCGCTATCTCACGGGCCGCGCCCCCGGCGAGCCGCCCCCCACGCTCTTTGAATTCATCCCCGACAATGCCATCGTCTTTGCCGATGAATCCCACGTCTCGGTGCCCCAGATCGGCGGCATGTACAAAGGCGACTACCGGCGCAAGTTCACGCTGGCCGAACACGGCTTTCGCCTGCCCTCCTGCATGGACAACCGCCCTCTCAAGTTCGAGGAATGGGACGCCATGCGCCCGCAATCTGTCTTTGTCTCCGCCACCCCCGCGGCGTGGGAGATGGAGCAAACGGGCGGCGTCTTTACCGAACAGGTGATCCGCCCCACCGGCCTTCTTGATCCTCAGGTCGAAATCCGGCCCGTGGAAACCCAGGTCGATGACCTCCTGGACGAGGTGCGCCGCGTGGCCGCCGATGGCTACCGGGTGCTTGTCACGACGCTGACGAAACGCATGGCCGAGGATCTGACCGAATACATGCACGAACAGGGCATCCGTGTCCGCTACATGCACTCCGACATCGACACGATCGAACGGATCGAGATCCTGCGCGACCTGCGCTTGGGGGCCTTTGACGTGCTCATCGGCATCAACCTGCTGCGCGAGGGGTTGGATATTCCCGAATGCGGGCTTGTCGCCATTCTGGATGCCGACAAGGAGGGCTTTCTGCGCTCGGAAACATCCCTGATCCAGACCATCGGCCGCGCCGCCCGCAACGCCGAGGGCCGGGTGATCATGTATGCCGACCGCATCACCGGCTCGATGGAACGCGCTCTGGCCGAGACGAACCGCCGCCGCGACAAGCAGATCGCCTATAATGAGGCGCATGGCATCACCCCCGCCACGGTGCGCAAGAATGTCGAGGATATTCTGGCCGGGCTCTACAAGGGCGATGTCGATATGGCCCGCGTGACCGCGACGGTCGACAAACCGCTGGCGGGCTCCAATCTCGCCGCCGTGCTCGACGGGCTGCGCGCCGACATGCGTAAAGCCGCCGAGAACCTCGAATTCGAAGAGGCCGCCCGCCTGCGCGACGAGGTCAAGCGGCTGGAGGCCGTGGATCTCGCAATCTCAGACGACCCGCTCGCCCGCCAGTCCGCCGTCGAGGCCGCCAGCGCCGAGGCCGTCAAAGGACGGGGACGCTCCACCGCGGGCAGACCGGGGCAGCGCGGCGGCAATGTGAAGCGGCGGGGGCGGTAGGGTCCGCAGTCATTGCGCACCAGCCTTAACGCCGCCTTAACCCCTCGTCCGGCATGATCACAGCATGCAAAACCGCAACTCTCCCCTCTCGCCCGAGGTCTGGCTACATGACCTCTTCGCGTCGAAATCGGTGCAGGAAGGGGCCGTGATCCGGCGCAAGGCCCGCGACATCGAACGTTTTGCGGGCATGGCGAATTTCCTGCGTGAAATTGACCGGCGGGGCTATCAGGCCGTTGAGAACTCCGGCCAGATCGTGATTTTCTGCAACCGCGCCCCGATCCGCTGGCTCACCGCCTCAAACCCGATTTCTTCAAAAGAAATCGGACAGAAATCTTTTCAAGATTTCGGCACCCGCACTCCGGGCTGAACCACGCACATCCCCCCTTGCCTTCCAGCAGGGGGAAGCTCCTATTTCCCTATTGCGACAACAACCGAGGATACCCCCATGCGCCTTGCCCCCCTGACCGCCACGCTTCTGGCCCTCACCCTCTCGCCCGCCCTCGCCGAGAACCATGACCATAGCGGTCATTCCGCCCACATGTCCCACGACCTGCCCGCCTCGACTCGCGCCTATATGGAGGCGGCGTCCGAAATGCATGGCGGGATGGACATGGACTATACCGGCGACGCGGACATAGATTTCCTGCGCGGCATGATCCCGCATCACGAGGGCGCGGTCGCCATGGCGCGGATCGTGCTGGAGCATGGCAAGGACCCGGAGGTCCGCAAATTGGCCGAGGCCGTGATCGCCGCGCAAGAGGCGGAAATCACCTGGATGCGCGCACGCCTCAAGGACCTGGGCTATTGAAATGGGGGGCTGTCAAAGCCCCCCTTATCCCGTCTGGCGCAGGGCGTACGAAATCCGCGTACAGCGCGTGCCAACCTTACATAAGGTCGCTGCGGATCAGAGCTGTTCCATCACCGCGTCCGAGGCCTCGAAATTGGTGGTGACGCGCTGCACGTCGTCATCATCCTCGAGCGCCTCGATCAGCTTCATCAGCTTCTGCATGCTCTCAAGGTCCATCTCGGTCGTCGTGGTGGGCTTCCACACCAGCTTGGTCGATGTGCTCTCGCCCAAGGCCGCCTCCAGCGCCGTCGCAACCTCACTCAAATCCGTGTCGGCACACCAGATGGTGTGGCCCTCGTCCCCGGACTCCACATCCTCTGCCCCGGCTTCCAGCGCGGCCATCAGCACCGTGTCCGCATCGCCCACGCTCGCCGGATAGGTAACCTCGCCCTTGCGCTCAAACATGAAACCGACGCTGCCGGTCTCGCCCAGATTGCCGCCGTTCTTGGTAAAGGTCGAACGCACGTTCGATGCGGTGCGATTGCGGTTGTCGGTCATCGCCTCGACGATGATCGCAACCCCGTTGGGACCGTACCCTTCATAGCGGATTTCTTCATAATCCTCCGCATCGCCCCCCATCGCTTTCTTGATGGCGCGTTCGATATTGTCCTTGGGCATGGATTGCGCCTTGGCTTCCTTGATGGCCAGACGCAGGCGCGGGTTCTTGTCCGGATCAGGGTCGCCCATCTTGGCCGCGACCGTTATCTCTTTGGAAAACTTGGAAAAAAGTTTCGCCCGCACGGCATCTTGGCGCCCTTTGCGGTGTTGAATGTTTGCCCATTTGGAATGGCCGGCCATGGTGCCTTCTCCTGCATATCCGGGAATCTGCCGCCTTTTATACGCTTGCCGCACCTAGGGCAACGCCCCGCCCGGCCCCGCTGTCGTTTGATTTATGTCAAGTTTTTTGGACACTTTAAAATGTAATCTAAACCGATACACAGGGAGTCCCGCCATGCGCATCGTCTTGATCCATCCCAATTATCACTCTGGCGGGGCCGAAATCGCCGGAAGCTGGCCACCGGCTTGGGTGGCCTATCTGGCGGGCCACCTGCGCGATGCGGGCTATACCGATGTCACCTTTATCGACGCCATGACCAACAATCTCGATGATGACGCCCTGCGCGACCGCCTGCGCGATCTCAACCCAGATGTTGTGGGCGTCACCGCCATCACCCCCTCGATCTATGTTGCGGAGACTATCCTCAAACGCGCGCAAGAGGTGGTGCCCGGCGCGCTGCGGGTTCTGGGCGGCGTGCATGCAACCTTCATGTACAAGCAGGTCCTGTCCGAGGCACCCTGGGTCGATGTCATCGTGCGCGGCGAAGGCGAGGAAATATTCCTCAACCTGATCCGCGCCGCCGACACCGGTGAATGGCTCGAAAAGCGTAAATCCATCAAAGGCTTGGCCTATATCGACGGGGAAACCATCACCGCCACGCCCGCAGCATCGACCGTCAAGGACCTCGACGCCATCAACCCCGACTGGTCGCTCCTGGAATGGGAGAAATACATCTACGTCCCCTTGGGCAAGCGCGTGGCCATCCCCAACATGGCGCGCGGCTGCCCGTTCACCTGCTCTTTCTGTAGCCAGTGGAAATTCTGGCGCGACTACCGCGTGCGCGATCCCAAGAAGGTGGTGGATGAAATCGAAACCCTCGTCAACGACCACGGCGTCGGCTTCTTCATCCTCGCGGACGAGGAACCCACTATAAACAAAAAGAAATTCGTGCAGTTTTGCGAGGAACTGATCGCCCGCGACCTGCCGCGCCGCGTGCAATGGGGCATCAACACCCGCGTCACCGACATCTACCGCGACCGCGACCTGCTGAAATTCTATCGCAAGGCGGGCCTCGTGCATGTCAGTCTCGGCACCGAGGCAGCGGCCCAACTCAAGCTCGATCAGTTCAACAAGGAAACCACCGTCGCCCAGAACAAGGAGGCGATCCAGCTTCTGCGCGAGGCGGATATCTTCACCGAGGCACAGTTCATCGTCGGTCTCGACAACGAGACCCCCGAAACACTGGAAGAAACCTTTCAGATGGCCTGGGACTGGCAGCCGGACCTCGCCAATTGGTCGATGTATACGCCCTGGCCCTTCACGCCACTCTTTCAAGAGCTCCGAGATCAAGTCGAAGTCTATGATTTCTCGAAGTATAACTTTGTCACGCCGATCATGAAGCCTGCCAGCATGACGCGCGGAGAACTGCTTGACGGGGTGATGAAAAACTACCGCCGTTTCTACATGCGCAAGGCGCTGTTTCACTATCCGTGGCGCGGCACCGGCTATCGGCGGCGTTACCTCTTGGGCTGTCTCAAGGCATTTCTCAAGGCGGGCGTCAGCCGCACCTTCTATGATCTGGGCAAGGCCGGATATTGGGGGCCACAAACAAAAAACAGCGTTCATTTCGATTTCGACGCAACCCGCACCATCGCAGAGGCACAGATGGAGGATTGGGAGGCCAGCGCCGACCGTGCCGCCCGCGCGGCGGAACGCCGCGAGGCCGTGCGCGCCCAGATGAAGGACCGCGCCAACGACCGCAACGCAGGCTTCAAGATGCCCAATGGGGCCAAAGTCCGCGCCTGTGGCGGCAGCACGCAGCAGATGGATGCCTGACGGCAGCCGCATAGCCGCCCGCGTTGGCCCCAACGCGGTGCTGCAACTGGCCCCGGCGATGGACCGTGTGACCGGCGAGCCGACGCGCCGCACGCTCTTTGCGCCCCTGGGGTTTGATCCTCTGCCCGATCCGAGCACGATGATCGACGAGGCGCGCGTCACGGCGCTGCACAGCGCGCTGCGCAGGCAACATTCTGAAAATGCGCGTGAAATCTTTGTCGCCGCGGGTCAGGGCACAGGCGATTATATCCTCGCGCATCGCATTCCACACGCGGCACAAACCCTGCTGCGTGCCCTGCCCGCGCGGGTCGCAGCGCCGATCCTGACACGTGCCATCCTGGCTCATGGTTGGACATTCTGCGGCACGGGCGCTTTGACTGCCAAATCCGGCCCTCCCGTGATCTTTATCCTGTCCGACAATCCGATCATTCGCGGCGAGCTTGCTCCGGCGCCCCTCTGTCATTGGCACGCCGCGGTGTTCGAGCGCCTCTTTTCCCGGCTCGTCCACCCGCGCGCGCATGCAATCGAGAGGGCGTGCTGCGCCGCCGGGGCCGCGGCCTGCCGGTTCGAAATCGACTGGCGGAACTAGTCTCAGAGCGGCCAGAGCAGCGGGATCAGAGCGCTCGCCAACAGACCGATGCTCAGGTTAAGCGGAATACCTACCCGCAGAAAATCGGTGAACTTGTACCCGCCGGGGCCATACACGAGCGTGTTGGTCTGATAGCCGATGGGCGTGGCAAAGCTCGCGCTTGCTGACACCATCACCGCCACCACCAGCGGTCGCGCGTCGATGCCCATGGCATCCGCCAAGCCGATGGCAATCGGCGTGACCACCACGGCAACGGCGTTGTTGCTGATAAGTTCTGTCAGGAGCGAGGTTATGAGGTAGATCGCCCAGACCACCACGAACCCCGGCAAAACCGACAGGGCAGGCGCAATCCCGCCCACCATCAACTCGACCGCGCCCGAGGTCTGCAAGGCAGCACCGATCGCCAGCATGGCAAAGATCAGCGCCAGCAACTGTCCGTCGACAAAGGAAAATGCCTCGTCTGCATCAATGCAGCGCGCCAGGAGCACCATCGCTACCGCGATTACCGCAAGCGCCAGAATGGGGGCCACGCCGAGCGCTGCAAGCACCACGATCCCGGCAAGCGCCATGACCGCCAGCGGCGCATGCCCACGGCGAAAGGCCCGTGCCGAGGGGTGAGAGACATCGACCATCTCCATCTCGCGCGAGAGGCGCTGAATATCTTCGGGGGCCCCCTCCAGCAGCAGAGTGTCACCCACCCGCACCACCAGCTCGTCCAGTTGCCGCCCGATGTTCTGGTTGCGACGATGCACGGCCAACGGATAGACACCGTAGCGCCGCCGCAATCGCAGCGCGCCCAACGACCGGCCTACCATCTTGCAGCCCGGCGTGATCAGCACCTCGACCGTTGTCGTCTCGACCGCCGAGACCTGATCGACCCGCTTGAGGCTCTTGTTGCGTTGCAGGCTGAGCAACTCGGTCATCTGCGTCCGCAGAACCACCCGGTCGCCAACCTGCAAGGTGACATCCGCCAGATTGCGCCGCAGCGATTGATCGCCCCGGATCACATCGATCAACCGCACCCCTTCCCGCTTGAAGAGCTGCACGCCGGTCACGTCGCGACCAATCAGGTTGCTCTCGGGTGGAATGACCGCCTCGGTAAAAAATTTCATCTTGGAGCGGTCCGACAAGAGGTCCGCCATGCTGTCACGCGCGGGCAACAAGAACGGGCCGAAAAATCGCAGGTAGAGCGCCCCCCAGATCACCAAGATGATACCAAGCGGCGTCACCTCAAAGATCGTGAATGGCGCCATGCCCGCCGAACGCGCCACGCCATCAACCAAGAGATTGGTAGATGTGCCGATCAGCGTCGTGGTGCCCCCAAGGATCGCCGCATAACTCAGCGGAATCAGCAGTTTGGAGGCAGGAATCTTGAGCGTCCGCGCCAGTTGCACGAACACGGGGATCATCACGACGACCACCGGCGTATTGTTCATGAAGGCAGACCCGATCACAACCGAAAGGAGCAGCATCGCAATCGCAACGCGCGGATTATGCTTGGCCTGCTGGTCGGCCAGCGTTGTAAAGGCGTCAAGCGCACCAGTGCGGACCAAGGCCCCCATCACGATGAACATCGCGGCGATGGTCCAGGGCGCCGGGTTGGAAAAGACTTCCAGCGCGGCGCCATAGGGCAGCACGCCAAGCCCAAGCAACACCGCCACACCCGCAATCGCGACCACCTCGGTCGGATAGATTTCACGCACGAAAAGTACGAACATCGCCGCCACGACCAGAAGGGTCAGCAGCGCCTGACCAGTCTGGGATACCCCGAGCATCTCAATCACGTAAGCACACCCTTTCATGGCCCCGCGCCAGTTTCCCCGATCCGTCAAGGAGCAGCAAGCACCATGTGCCCCACTCCCGCAAAGAAGGGAAAGGATGCGCCGCGCCAACCGGCTGTCGCGGGGTTTGTGCCACCTTTAGGTGCCTCAGGGCCCTGACTGTTCCAGCCGCCCGCCCTGACGCACCATTTCGATCCGCGTGGCGCGACCCGTGGCATCGTCGGTCTCGATATAGACACCCGAAACCGTAACCGCGCCTATGGCAGGGGTAAACCGATCCTTGGTCATGCCGGTGACGAAGCGGCGCATCGGCTCGGCCTTGTCCATGCCGATCACACTGAGGTAATCGCCACACATGCCGGCATCCCCCTGGAACGCCGTGCCACCGGGCAAAATCTGGGCATCCGCCGTGGGTATATGGGTGTGGGTGCCCACCACAAGGCTCGCGCGCCCGTCACAGAAATGCCCCATCGCCATTTTCTCTGACGTCGCCTCGCAATGCACATCGACCACCGTTGCCTGCACCGCGCCACCCAAGGGATGCACACGCAACACCGCATCAATCGCCGAAAACGGATCATCATAGGCGCGACGCATGAACACATTGCCCAACACCTGCGCCACAAGAACCTTGCGCCCGCGCCGGTCGGTAAACACCCGGTTCCCGCGCCCCGGCGCGGCCTTGGCATAGTTGAGCGGGCGGATCAGGCGGCTTTCACGTTCGACCGCCTGCATCATATCCTTCTGGTCAAAGGCATGATCGCCCAAGGTCACGCAATCCGCCCCCGCCTCGAACAGGCCCTTGGCATGCGCCGCCGTAAGACCCATCCCACCCGAGGCATTTTCGCCATTGACCACGACAAAATCGAGCTTCCACGCCTCACGCAGTTTGGGAAGCCGTTCCGCCACCGCCGCACGCCCTGCGCGCCCCATCACATCGCCAAGAAAGAGTATTTTCATGGGTATCGGTGTTAGGCCCCTGTCACGCCAAGGGCAAGGCCCAATGCAGCCCCTCAGCTGCCGCGATAGGTTGTGTAGCCATATGGCGAAAGCAAGAGCGGCACGTGGTAATGCATTCTCTCCGCCAGGGTGAAGCGGATCGGAATGAGGTCGAGAAAGCCGGCCTCTTGTCCCGCCCCGCGCAGGTAATCGCCCGCGTAGAACAACAACTCGTAGTGGCCAGGTGCAAACTCTGCCTCGGGCAGAATTGGGCCATCGGTGCGCCCGTCCGCATTGGTACGCATCTCACGCAACGACAGGGGTCCTGTCTCCGTAATCCGGCTCAGGCGGATCAAAAGCCCCGCCGCCGGACAGCCGCGCGCGGTATCCAGCACATGCGTGGTCAAATAGCCTGACATTTCGGGGCTCCTTGCGTGACATGACGGGTGTTTTCTGTATCTCCTTACGGAACTGCACCAAGATCAACCCCAGAAATGCAACAACCCCATTGACCAAGGAACGGCCCGTGGCCCAAGACCGCCCCTCGCAAATGGATCGTGACCCGTTCGTCGCCCGCTTTGGTGGGGTGTTCGAACATTCACCATGGGTGGCAGAGCGCGCCTTCGATCTCGGCATAGCCCCCGCCCATGACAGCGCCACCGGCCTGCATGATGCCTTCTGCCGTGTCTTTCGCGCTGCGTCAGATGCAGAGCGGTTGACGGTGCTGCGCGCCCATCCCGACCTTGCGGGCAAACTGGCACAGGCGCGGCGGCTGACGCTCGACTCGACCCATGAGCAGGCAAGCGCCGGGCTTGACGCGCTGACCGATGCCGAGCGCGCGGCGTTCGAGCGCCTCAACGCCGCCTATACCGCGCGCCATGGCTTTCCCTTTATCATCGCGGTGCGGGATCACGACAAGGCGGGGATCAAGGCAGCGTTCACCCGCCGCCTGAACAACCACACCTTGACGGAACTGGATGAAGCCTGCCGACAGGTCGAGCGTATCGCGCTGTTGCGCCTGCAAGACATGCTGTCCTGAGCCGGACAGCATTCATTGTGACCTTGTGGATCAGCCGCCGCAAATCTCTTGGAGGCGCAGCCAGTCGGCATCGCTCAGCAAGGGCGGCGGCGGGGCTTTGTCGGCATAGGGATCGGCCTCGATCAATGCCACAGTGGTTTCGCCGGTGATATCGACGGCATAGGCATAGGGCCGCGCGCGCACCTGCCAGTGGGCGAACCCCGCCAACATTGTCTCGGGCGCCACTGCCTCGGGCGGATCGCGCATCAGGCTCTCGGCATGCGCGCGCAACACGTCATCGGGCAAGAGCCCGGTTGCCAATAGTCGCAGCGTCGCCGACAACCCGCCCTCTTCCAGGAGCTTGGACAGAGGGTCATGCGCCTCTGCGCGCAGATAGGCCGCGATGATATGCCCTGCCACGACATCGGGCTCGTCGTGATCCTCGACCAGATCGGTATTGATCAACACGGCCCCACCGGGCAGACGCAAGGCCCCTTCGATACCACCGCGCACCACCAGAAACCTTGGCGTGCCGCCCGAACGCAACGGCAGGCGACGCGCCAATTGCGCGAGAGCCGTGGCACCGCCCGGCCCGTCGCAGACCGGCCCTGTCACCCGTTGCAGATGCCCCAGCAGCGCGCCACCGATCTCGGCGCGCTTGACCATGGGAACCACCTCCAGCGCGTGTTTCCGCGCCGCCCCCGGCAGCCAAAAGAGCACCAGTGCCGCGACCGCCGCCACACTCGCCAGCATGCCAACCAACCTCAGCCGTCCCGGTTTGGGCCGTTGCCGCGCGACAGCGCCGCGCAGCGTCTCGATGGCCGCGATCATCTCGGCCTCGTCCTCTGCCAGTTCCAGCGTCTCGCCGGGATCGCCATCGGGGTGATATATGGCGGGGTACTGCCCCGGATTGGCCCGCGCCACCGCAGCGATCGACCAATGGGCCTGCACCCGCTCGCGCATATCGGTGATGGTCAGCGTAGCCTCGCCAACCGAGACGATTACATCCACCCGCTGCGCGTCCGGATTGGCCCGCCAAAGGCCTGCCGCCTCAAGCCGCTGATATCTGGTCAGTGCCGTCTTTTTCATGTCCCGGGGGCTGCCTGCCTTTATTTCCGGCACGCTAGCACGCCGGGGCCAAGGCGGGCAATCGCAAGAGTGCGATGTCAAGACACCGTATCCTGCGCGCCAGTCGGGTTGATTGCCTACATCAGCGCCAGCAACTGCCGCTGAACCGCTGCAAATCGCGCGACAATCGCCGCACGGTTGACATGCGCCCCCTCCCGGACCACATGCCGCCCCGCTGACCAGACATCGCAGATGGCGCGATGATCTCCGGCGAAGATCAACGTATCCAAGGTCATGTCGCCCATGCGCCCCGCCAGATCTGGCTGCTGGCCATCGAGGGCCACCAGATCGGCCCATAAACCCGGCGCAATCGCCCCGCTCGCACGCCCTGCTGCCTGCGCGCCGCCGATTACGGCCCCGTCCCAGAGAACCCGGCCCGTCGAGCGTGTGGGCGAGGCCAGAACGGCGCGCCCGCGGTCCCGCAAGCGTTGCGAATATTCAAACCCGCGCAATTCCTGGACCAGGGAAATGCGGATGTTTGAATCACTGCCCACGCCGAAACGTCCGCCTTGCGCGAGATACTGCGCCCCGTCAAAAATCCCGTCGCCCAGGCTGGCCTCGGTGATCGGGCAGAGGCCCGCAACAGCCCCGCTCTGCGCCAGTGCCGTCGTTTCCTGCTGGGTCATCTGTGTGCAATGGATCAGGCACCACCGCTCGGACACCGGCGCATTGTCCAAGAGCCATGTCACGGGCCGTGCGCCAAGCGCGGCCTCGACCGCGATCACCTCTTCCTCTTGCTCGGCCAGGTGCATATGGATCACCCGGTTCCCTGCCAAATCCGCGCAAAACGCCAGATCCTCGGGCTGCACCGCGCGCAGGGAGTGGGGCGCGACCCCGATCGCGCTGTCCGCGCGCAGTGCTCCGATCACCTTGGCAGAGGCATCAAAGAGCGCGGCAAAGCGATCCGGGTCATTGCCAAACCGCCGCTGCCCCGGCACCAATGCGCGCCGGTCAAGCCCGCCGTAACGATAGAGCACCGGCAAGAGCGTGAGACCGATGCCGGTTTCGTCCGCCGCCGCGCAATGCCCCTGCGCCATTTCCGCGAGATCGTCATAGGGTGTACCGTCGGGCTGGTGATGCAAATAGTGGAACTCTGCAACCGCGGCATACCCGGCCTCGAGCATTTCCATCTGCACCATGGCGGCGATGGCGCGCGCGTGGTCCGGCGTCAGATAGTCGAGAAACCGGAACATCAGCCGCCGCCATGTCCAGAACGTGTCGCGTGGATCAGGGCCGCGCGCCTCGGTCATCCCGGCCATGGCGCGTTGAAAGGCGTGGGAATGGAGGTTGACCGGCGCAGGCAAGAGCGTGTCGACCTGCTGCCCCTGCGGGGCGGTATCGGGCGTCACCGCGGCGATGCGCCCCGCCGCATCGAGCGTCACGCGCACGTCGTTTGCCCATCCCCCCGGCAAGAGTGCCTGCCGCGCCCAGAGTGTCCCTTGCATCGCTCTCATCGCCTTGACTCGATTATTATGTATAAGCATATTATTGCCACGCCCCGGTTTGAAAGGAAAGACGCAAGTGCAGGATGCCGCCGCCGACAGCGTTGTCTCGGTCCAGTCGGGCGAGAGCCCCCTTGTGCTGGCCATGCCGCACGCAGGCACCGACCTGCCGCCCGAAATTGCCGCACGGCTCAACGACACCGGGCGCGGGCTCAGCGATACCGACTGGCATATCGACCGGCTCTACGATGGTCTTGTGCCGGGGGCGAGCGTGGTTGCGGCCCGGTTTCATCGCTATGTCATCGACGCCAATCGCGATCCCTCGGGGGCTAGCCTCTATCCTGGTCAAAACACCACCACGCTGGTGCCTCTCACGGATTTCGACGGCGTGCCTCTCTGGGCAACACCCCCGACAGAGACCGACACGACAGAACGTCTTGCGCGCTATCACGCCCCCTATCACGCCGCACTCAGCGCCGAACTGGATCGGGTACGCGCCCGCCACGGCTTTGCCATCCTCTATGATTGCCACTCGATCCGCTCGGAAATCCCGTTTCTCTTTGACGGGCGGCTGCCGGATTTCAACATCGGCACAAACGACGGCACTACCTGCGCCCCGGCGCTCGCAGCCCTGACAGAGCGCCATTGCCGCGCGGCAAGCGGCTATAGCACCGTCACCAACGGGCGGTTTCGCGGCGGCTGGACCACCCGGCACTATGGCCGCCCGCAAGAGGGCTTGCACGCCATCCAGATGGAACTGGCACAAGCCACCTACATGCAGGAAACACCCCCTTGGGCCTATATTCCCGACCGCGCCACACGGCTGCGCGCCGTGCTCGGCCCGATGCTGCGCGCCATCGCGGCGCTTGATCTCTGCCGGTAACGGTCTTGCCATGACAGAGCGGTTTGCATAGCCTCTGCGGGGGTATCCCACAGGGATGCCGGACAAAAAACGGGGCATTCGAAAGACTGCACCCTTGCCTAATCAGGGAGAAACAGATGCAACAGCTTGTCAGGGGTGCTCGCGGCCTCATCGTCGGGGCGGCGCTGGTGGTCGGAATGGCCACGGGCGCGCTCGCACAGGACCTCAAGTTCTTTACCATCGGGACCGGTGGCACCGCCTATACCTATTATCCGGTGGGCGGGGTGATCGCCAACGCCATTTCCAACCCGCCCGGCTCGCGTCCGTGCGAAGAGGGCGGAAGCTGTGGCGTCGCAGGCCTCATCGCTTCTGCCGTGTCGTCTCGCGGATCGGTCGACAACGTCAACGCAATTATGTCGGGCCTGCGCAACTCGGGCTTTGCGCAATCTGACGTGGCCTATTGGGCCTATACCGGCACAGGCACGATGGCGGGCCAACCCCCTGCCGAGAAATTGCGCACCATCGCGGCACTCTTTGACGAACACATCCACCTTGTCGCTCTGGCCGACAGCGGCATCGAAAGCGTCAAGGATCTGGCGGGCAGGCGCGTCTCGCTCGATGAGCCGGGCTCGGGCACCTATGTGGATGCAGGCCTCATCCTCGAGGCCAATGGCCTCTCTGTTGAGGACGTGACCGCCGAGGCGCTCAAGGGCGATGCCGCCTCAGAGGCGCTGCGCAATGGCAAGATCGACGCCTTCTTTGTTGTCGCGGGCTATCCGGCAGGCTCCCTCGTGGAACTGGCCTCTGCCGCCGATATCAAGCTTGTGCCCATCTCGGGCGACGGCGCAGCAACGCTGACCGAGAAGTACAACTTTTTCTCGCAAAGCGCGATCCCCGAAGGCGTCTACGAAGGGGTTGGCGCCACAGAAACCGTGTCGGTGGGCGCACAGTGGTTCACCTCAGCCGATGAGGACGCCGAGCTGATCTACGAGATCACCAAAGCGCTCTGGAACGAAAACTCCCGCAAGCTGCTGGATGTCGGCCATGCCAAGGGTGCCACGATCACGCTCGAGACGGCGCTGAGTGGCGTGGGCGTGCCGCTGCACGAGGGGGCCGAACGCTTTTACAAAGAGGCCGGGCTGATCAAGTGACCGGCTCCACCTGACATCTGATCCCGGCCGCCGCACCCCGGTGGCCGGGTTTTGCTTTTATCATTTCCACGCAGGACAACCCCATGGCCGATCCCGAACTGACCGCCGAAGAGCTGCACGAGATCGAGCGGAAATACGATCCCGAACTGGCCTTTCGTCCGACCGGGCGCAGTATTGCCGTGCTGGTCTCGATCTGCCTTGTCGCCATGTCGGCCTATCATTTCTACGCCTCGGGCTTTGGCCTCGTGCGCGAACTGCTGCATCGAGGAATTCACCTCTCCTTTGTTCTGGGCCTCGTCTTCCTGCTCTTTTCATGGCGGCGCAGCACCAGCACCTCCCTGCCCGCGCCGGCTTGGTTTCGGCTCTCCGGTGTGCCTATTCTCGACCTTGTCTTTGCCATCATGGCGGTGGCGGCCGCGATGTATCTACCGCTCCTGCCCCCTGCGGCACTCTCGGTCCGGGTCGGCAACCCTTCGGAACTCGACATCCTCATGGGCACGGCGCTTTTTGTGCTGACACTCGAAGCGACGCGGCGTTCGGTCGGTCCCACGCTGCCGATCATTGCCCTCATTTTTGTGGCTTTTGCCATTTTCGGCCCCTACGCTCCCGGCGCCCTGAAGCACGGCGGGGCCAGTTGGGGCGGGCTGATCAATCATCTCTACATGACCAACCAAGGTATCTACGGCATCGCCATCGGCGTCATGGCGCAATATGTGTTTCTGTTCATCCTCTTTGGCGTATTGGCCACCCGCATCGGTCTTGGCCAGCTTTTCATCGACCTCGCCATGGTCATCGCGGGCCGCTACGCAGGCGGCCCGGCCAAGGTCGCGATCTTTTCCTCAGCCTTCATGGGGACCATCTCGGGCTCGTCCATCGCGAATACCGTGACCACCGGCGCGCTAACCATCCCGGCGATGAAACGGGTCGGTTATCCGCCGCATTTCGCCGGCGCGGTCGAGGCAACGTCCTCGACCGGCGGCCAGATCACACCGCCGATTTTGGGTGCTGCGGCCTTCATCATGGTGGAATATCTGGAAATCCCGCTGCGCGACATTCTGGCGGCGGCGCTTTTCCCGGCCATGCTGCATTATTTCGGCATTTTCATCATGGTGCATCTGGAGGCGCGCAAGCTGGGCCTGCGCGGTCTCCGAGCGGATGAACTGCCACGCGCGGGGCTTGTCTTGCGGCAGCACTGGCTGTCGATCATCCCGCTCGTGATCCTCGTCTACCTCATCCTCAGCGGCAAGACCCCCGATTTCGCCGCCGTCTACGGCATCATCGCTTGTGTCGTCGTCGGTTTTCTCAACCCGGTGAATCGTCTCACTCTGGGCGACCTCTGGCAGGCCTTGGCGGACGGTGCGCGCAACACGCTGGCAGTGGGGGCCGCTGCTGCGACGGTGGGCGTGGTCGTGGGCGTTGTCACCCTGACCGGGGTGGGCTTTCGCCTGGGCTATGTGGTGGTGCAGACCGCGACCGACATGGGTGGCATGCTCAGCGAAATGTGGCTTCTGAGTTATTTCGCCCTGCAACAATGGGCGCTCTTTGTCTCGCTCGGCCTGATTGCGGTATCCTGCATCATCATGGGCGCAGGTATTCCGACGACCGCGACCTATATCATCCTTGTCGCGGTCGCAGCTCCTGCTCTTGCCCAGTTGCAGGTCGAGCCGTTGGTGGCGCATTTCTTCGTCTTTTATTATGGCGTTCTGGCCGACATCACGCCGCCAGTGGCGCTTGCGGCCTATGCGGCAGCCGGCATCGCCGGGGCAAATCCCTTTCGCACCGGGAACACCGCCTTTCGCCTCGGCATCGCCAAGGCGCTGGTGCCCTTCGTCTTTGTCTATTCCCCGTCCCTCCTGCTGGTGACGGACGGGTTCACATGGTCTGCCTTCACCATCACGCTCACAGGCGCGATGCTGGGCATCGGCGGGCTGGGTGCCGCCTTCTCCGGCTATCTTCTGGCCCCGATGCGCAGGTGGGAGCGATGGGCGGTGGGGTTGACCTCGCTTCTCTTCATCGCGCCTGGACTGACCACGATGGCAATCGGCCTTTTGCTCTGGTCGCCGATTCTCTTCTTGCAATGGCGGAAGGCGCGACGCGGTGCGGATTCACGCTGATGAAAACGCCGCAAAACCCCTATGAGGTGGACGGCTTTCACGCCGAGGCGATCGCCGCCGGACGGCATCGTGACGTCGTGGGCGGGCGGTGGGAAGAAACCGGACGGGTTCAGATCGCCCTCCTGCGCGAGGCGGGACTCTTGCCGCATCATCACTTGCTGGACATCGGCGCGGGTTCATTGCGGCTGGGGTGCAAGGCGGTGGCCTATCTGGAGCCGGGGCATTACTGGGCCACCGACGCCTCGCGGGCCCTCATGCTCGCAGGTCATGCCGCTGAGCTGTCAGAGCCTGCGCGCCTAAACCCCGATCACCTGATCGAGGATGCGCGGTTCGACTATACCGGCGTGCCGGACTGCATCACCCATGCGATCGCCTTTGCCGTCTTTCCGCATCTGCCCATGGCGCATCTGCGTCGCGCGCTGACCAACCTGCGCCGCTTCGACCACCTCGAGGCGTTTTTCTTTACCGTCTTTCTCGCTCCAAACGCTACCGAGGCAACCACCGCCTATCGACAGCCCGATGGGGTTGTCACCCACGACATTCGCCCACCTTATCACATTCTTCCCGAGGATGTGGACCACATGGCGCAGATAACCGGCTGGCAGGCGCTGCGCAGCCCCCTGCGCCTACCGCGCGGTCAGGTGCTCTACACCGCGCAGCCGCTTCGCTGAGCGACACGGCTGCATTTTCTTGCGGCATAATATTTTTGCATCTGCTAAGGTGCCGCAAACCCGAAAGAGGTCGGAATGAGCAGCAAGCCTGAAATGAACGATGCGCTGCGCGAACATATCATCGCGCAACCCGATCTGATCCTTGAAGATCAAGACCTGATGCGCGCGCTGATCGCGGCCAACGAGCGCGCCATGGGCGGCAATATCGTGGACCTGCGCGGCATCGCCATGGACCGGCTCGAGGCGCGTCTGGACCGGCTCGAGGACACGCATCGCTCGGTGATCGCGGCGGCCTATGAAAACCTTGCAGGCACCAATCAGGTGCATCGTGCGATTTTGCGCATGCTCGATCCCATCGAGTTCGAGACCTTCCTGCGGGATCTGGGGGGCGAGGTGGCGCATATCCTGCGGGTGGATGCCGTGCGATTGGTGCTTGAATCAGTGCAGAACGATAGTGATCCGGCCGTGCGCCGCCTGGGCGACGTGCTCTCGGTCGCGGAGCCCGGTTTCATCAAATCCTATCTCACCGGCACACGCGATGTGCCCGCCCGCCAAGTTACCCTGCGCCAGATCGACGAAGGCGACATGCGCGTCTATGGCCGCGAAGCGCCCTATCTGCGCTCCGAGGCGTGTCTTTTGCTCGATTTCGGCTCGGATCGACTGCCCGGCATGCTGGCCATGGGGGCCGAAGACCCGCATCAGTTCAGCCCGCAACAGGGGACTGATCTTTTGGCCTTTTTCGCAGGAGTCTTCGAGCGCACCATGCGCCGCTGGCTGTCATGATTTCAGAGGCCGCCCGCGACGCCCTGTCGGCGTGGCTGGCCACGCAGAAGGCCCTCAAGGGGGCCGCCGCAAACACGATCGACGCCTACGCCCGCGATGTCGGTGATTTCCTCCGCTTCATCACGCAGCACTACGGCGAGACCCAGGGCCTGGGCGCGCTGTCACGCATCACCACCGCGGATATGCGTGCCTGGATGGCCCATACCCGAGGCGGCGATGTCGGCCCCCGGTCGCTTGCGCGCAAACTCTCGGCGGTCAAAAGTTTCTACCGCTGGCTGTCCGAGCGCGAAGGCTTCGAGCCGACTGCCGTGCTCTCCACCCGGTCCCCCAAGTTTCAGCGCAAGCTGCCCCGCCCCCTGTCGCCCGAAGCGGCATCGGAGATGATCGAGACGCTCGACGCACAGAGCCTCACGCCCTGGATCGCTGCGCGGGATCAAGCGGTCGTCACCCTGCTCTATGGGTGCGGGCTGCGCATTTCCGAGGCGCTCAGCCTGACTGGCGCCGATCTTCCGCTTGGTCCGGCGTTGCGCATCATCGGCAAGGGTGGCAAGGAACGGCTGGTGCCGGTGATCGAGCCGGCCCGCGCAGCGGTGGCGCACTATGTCCGTCTTTGCCCCTATGACATATCCCGCAACAGTCCGCTTTTCCTGGGGGCACGCGGCGGTGCGCTCAGTCCGCGTCTGATCCAGAAGGTGATGGAAAAGACCCGCGCACAGCTTGGCCTGCCCGCGACGGCAACGCCCCATGCCATGCGCCACAGCTTTGCCACGCATCTCTTGAACGCAGGCGGCGACCTGCGCGCCATTCAGGAGCTTCTGGGTCATGCTTCGCTTTCGACAACGCAGGCCTATACGGGCGTCGATACCGCCCGCTTGATGGAGGTCTATGCCCGCGCCCATCCGCAAGGGGGCGGATGACGCGCGCGTCAGGTGATCCGCGTCAGTATCCGTATTTGGCGATACTCTCGCCCTCGGCCCGGTTCATCACCACACCCAACAGCGGCGTATCCGTGCCGAACCGCGCCTTGACGTCGCGGATATGCTGCGCGGTCGTGCGCCCGCCGCCCACCACGATCAACACCCCGTCGAATTGAGGACGGAACCCAAGGACATCGTCGTAATATAGCGCGGGCGGCATATCGAAAATCACCACATCCGGGGCAAGGCGGCGGTAGAGATCCTGCAACACCTCGCCCGTCTCGGGCGCGTGCAGGATTTCAGCGGCATAGGGTTCTGCCCGGTCGTTGAGGCCCAGGGCCAAGGTCTGACCGATATTGAGCGCATTCTCCTCGGGGCAGGTCAGGAACCGCTGGAGCGGAATGTCACCGCTCAGAAACCCGGCCATGCGACCGGGGTCGGGCTGACCCAGGGTATGCGCCAGTGACGGGCGGCGCAGGTCCATATCCATCAGCACGGAGCGCACGCTCGATTGCCGTGACAGGCTGATCGCGAGATTGGCCGCAACAAAGGATTTACCGCAATCGGGCGTGGGCGACGTGATCGCCACGCGGTGCCATCCATGGGTGCGCAGCGCTGCCAAGAGCTTGGTGCGCAGCACATCGAACGCCACATGCGCGGGGTCCTCGCGCGTAGCGGAAATGAGGCGATGCTTGGCCAGATGTTTGGGGTCAAGCACGACCCGGCGCAGCGCAGGCCAGAGCAGTGGCTCAGGCTCAGGCTCAGGCTCAGGCGCAGGCTCAGGCTCAGGCTCAGGCTCAGGCTCAGGCTCAGGCTCAGGCTCAGGCTCAGGCTCAGGCTCAGGCTCAGGAGGTTCTAACGATTCGGGAGAGGCGGCAAGCGCCGTTTCCTCTTGCGCAATCTCGCCATGCGCAGGCGCTTCAGGCTCGGGCGTATCGACAAACTGCGCCACCTCATCGTCCGCCTCGGCGTCCATTTCGGCCCGGCGGGCAGCGCGGCGGCGCATGTATTCTTCATGGCGTTTTAGGGTCATGACAGCACCCCATGACACAGCCCCGCGCCGGGGCGCGTGCCTGTGGATCTGCCGGGGGTGGCCTGTCCTGCCATTGCAAGGTCTCCTGCCTGTTGGCACAGATATGCCCGGCAATTCCGGCAACAATGCGACCAAAACTTAGGGATTGTATGCCGCCGACCCATATCTCAAAAGCCAAGCAACCCGGCGCGATCCACGGCCTCTTGCAGGAATTCCTCACGGTTCGACACCGGCGTCCAGCCCAACAAGGCCTTGGGTTTGGTATTGTCGAACTGAGCGTAATGCGCCCGCGACTGCCAGTCCCGGAGCGAGGCGCGGATCACGCCGGAGCGGCGCAGGGCATGGGTCTTGAGCACGGATTTGACCGCATCCGCCGCCCACATTGCCGTCAGGTTGCCGGAACTCACGCGGATGCCTGCACCCAACCGCATGTGGATCGCGTTGAAGTAACTGCGCGCCGTCAGGGGCACATCGCCCACAAGGTTAAAGGATTGGCCCGGCGCGGCCCCGCTCTCGCCCATGCGGATAAGCCCGTCGGAGACATCCCCGATCAGCACGAAGGGCAGCGGGTTGTCCCCTGTCCCCCAAAGACGCACCGCCCCCGCCCCGTGCCATCGCCCGATGCCCCAATGCTGCAACGGCCCTCCTTGCCCGACCACAATGCCGGGCCGCGCGATGGTCAGCGGCAGGCCATGGTCACGCGCCATCTGCCAGAGCCGCCGCTCGCATTCCGCCTTGGAGCGGGCGTAGAGATTGCGGTCGGTCATATCCTGCGCGAAGGGCGTCGATTCAGTGATCACCGTTTGCGGGTTGGACATGTCATAAGACGCAATCGTGCCGGTATAGACAAAACGCTTGACCCCGGCCGCCTGTGCTGCCCGCGCGATGCGGTCGGACACGGCCACATCGTTTTCCAGACAATCCTCCCATGTCGTGCCCAAAGCACGGGCAAGGTTGTAGACAACCTCTATGCCCTGCATCGCATGGCGTAGCCCTTCCTCGTCACGCAGGCTGACTGCGCAGGTATCGACGCTCTCGGGCAGGTCGTCAAACGGGCCATGCGCCCCCCGCGAAAGAACGCGCACATCCTGTCCCCGCGCGACGAGCCTGCGCGTGAGGTCACGACCCAGAAACCCGGTGCCTCCGATGACAAGGGCGGTGGGATTGGGCCTGCGCCGGGGCTTGGGCGGGGTCCAGGTCTCGCGGCCCTGATCGGGCATAAGGGCAATCGCCGCGTCAATCGCACGCATCACCCCCTCTGCGGCCGCCCCGTCAAACCGCGTATCCAGCGGCTTGCCGTCGCGAATGGCACCATAAAACGCTTCGAATGTCCCGGCAAAGCCTAGGGCATAGGGCGATTTTCTGTTCAGCGATCCAATTTGCCGCACGGCATTGCCGATGCCATCGCGCAGATGCCCCCATGCCCCGCCCATTTGGCGCAGAAAAGGGTTGAGGACCAGATCAGCGGTGTTCTCATGGCTGACGCTCAGCACATCGGCGGCATAATCCAGCCGTGCCAACCCCGAGGACCCGCGCAGCGTAACAGAGCGGTCATCGATCGTTTCGACCAATTGCATGTTGAATGCGATATCGACGCCGCCCGCCTCTGCGGTGATCCGCCAGCTTTGCGGCCGCGTCCCCGCACCCGGCAGCGCCACCGGCTTGCCCAGATAGAGCCCGGTCACTGTGACAGGACCAAAGAGGTCATGGGCAAAGGCAAAAAGATGCGGTCCAAGCTCCAACAAAAGATTCCGCGACTCACGCAAAAGCCAGAGGCCATAGGGACCGGAACGCAAGGGGGAAAGGGGCAAGGCCCATGTGATCTCGGCACTGGAAATGCGCCCCAAATCACCGCGCGCCATCTGCTGCTTGAGCCGTTGATAGCTGGGCAGCCCGAGGAAATTGTGACCGGCGGCAAAATGGCGATCTGCCGCCCGCGCTGCATTGGCAATTCCGGCGGTTTCGTCCCCCGAGAGAGCCACCGGCTTTTCCACCAATACATGAAGCCCCGCCGCCAGACATTTACGCGCCAAAACCGCGTGGCTATTTGGGGGCGTCAGGATATGCACCGCCTCGATCGTGCCGCTCGCGATCATATCGTCGAGCGCGGAGAACGCCTGTGCTCCATGCGCCACCGCTAACGCTTCGGCGGCAGAGGCCGACAGATCGCAAACCGCCGACAAACGCGCGCCCGGCGTCAGCTTTAACGCCCCCGCGTGCCAGCCCGCGATATAGCCCGCACCGATGAGACCCACGTTGATCCGTTTATCCACCATGAAAATTGCTCACTTGTATTCGATGATCCGCATTGCCGCACCCCGCCGCTTGCGCAAGCGATAGGTCAGCATGCCAATCAGGTTTGGAAATTTGGACAGGCTGAGAAAGACCGCCTGATGCAGCGCCGCCCGCGTGCCCATTCCAGACTTGCGCAATCCCTGCGCCGTCTTGACATAGGACATCGCGTAAGTAGCCACCACGGCCACCAAAAGCGGAAACCAGAAGAACCCCGCGAAAGCCAACAGAGGCAAGACCAGACCATAGAGCCAGGCCCGCGCCCTCTCTCGCGTAAAATAGCCGGGGTGCAAATCCCCAACTTGTGCAAACCCATGCCCCGTCCGCACCGCGCGCCGCCACCATTGCCCAAAAGTCCGCATCGCGGCATCGTGCCGGGTCATCGGATGCGGCAAACGGATCAGGCGCCAGCCTGCCTTGCGCAGCCGTTGACACAACTCGTCATCTTCGGCGGCGATGACCGACGCATCAAAGCCTCCGACCTCTTGATAGGCTGCGACCCGCAGCATCATGTCGCCGCCACAGGCCGTGATCTCGCCCGCTGGCCGGTGCCACTCGTGATCGCAGAGCGCATTGTAGACCGACGCCGCGGGATAGATTTCCGAGCGCCAGCCGGTCACAAGGCCGATCCCATCATCCGCCATCAGCGCCGCCGCCGCCCGGTCGATCCAGTCTGGCACCACGATGCAATCACCGTCGATGAATTGCACCGCATCGGGCCAATCCGGGGCCAGGGCGGCAAAACCCGCGTTGCGCGCGCGCGCGGCGGTGAAGGGCGTGGATGTGTCCAACTCCACCACCTCGGCCCCCGCCGCCTGCGCCGCCGCCACGCTGCCGTCGCTCGATCCGCTATCGACATAGACCACCCGCACGCCCCGCCCGTTGAGCGAGTCCAAGCTTGCGACGAGACGCGCACCCTCATTTCGTCCGATCAGAACAACCGCAATGCGCAGGGTCATGGGCTGTCCTTTGGCCGGAGGGATTCAGGCGGAACACCGGTAGAGTATCCTGAAAAGAGCGCGGCAAGCCATGCCGCCTCGTGATCCGAGGCAAATTCGGCCTCAACCCGCAGCCGCCCCGCCTCGCCCATATCCCGGCACAGATGCCTATCGTAGAGCAAACGCCCAATTGCCACCTGGAGGGCATGGGCATCACCGGGGGGCACCAAGAGACCGCTCACCCCATCTTCGACCAGTTCCGGCACGCCCGCGATACGCGTTGTCACGACCGGCACCCGCGCCGCCATCGCTTCCATCAGCACGACTGGCACGCCTTCGGCAAAGCTTGGCAGGACAAGAGCCGTCGCCGTGCGCAGCAGATCCGCCACCTCGGCCTGAGATTTGTAGCCCGCAAAGGTGATCCGCGACGCGAGGCCCATTTCACCGGCACGCCGCTCCAGCATGGCGCGCTCTGGTCCATCGCCCACCAGTGTCAGGTGCAGCGCAGGATGCTTCGGGCTCAGGTCGCGCAGGGCATCAAAGAGCATCGGCACGCCCTTGACCGCCGCCAGACGGCCCACAAAGAGCAGATGCGCGGGCGCGGGCGTGGCAGGGGGGGCATAGCGTGCAGGATCCACCCCGCAATGCACGATATGCAACTTGTGCCAATGCCGGGGATCGGAAAAGGCCATCGCCTGCGAGCGGGCAAAATGGCTGATACAGGCGACAAAGCGCGCGCGGGCAATCTTTTCATCCAACCGCCAGCGATAGGGTTCGTAGAAGATATCCGGCCCGTGCAGCGTGAAGCTGTAGGGAATACCTGACATTTCGGACATGAGCATCGCCACCGTGCAGCTCGATTTGGCGATGTGATTATGCAAATGGGTCAGGCCCTTCGCGCGCAGGTGTTGCGCCAGAACCGCAGCCTCGGCGAGATAGATGAACTGGTATAGCGTCGCCTTGATACCCCCGGGGCTGGTGCGCCACGCCAGACGCAAGGCGCGCAGCCACGCCCCCGGCCTGCGCCACGCCGCCAGATGCGCCGCGATCAGGTGGCGGGGCGAAAGGGCGGTTTCCAACACGTGAAATGTCCCCGCCGCCTCGGCCCGTTGCTCGGGTCCGGTGTGATGTTCGGCCCCGGTGCGGCGGATCGAACATGTTTCGACCATGAGCCCCCGCGCGCGCAGCGCCGCCACCTCGCGCTGGATGAAGGTATCGGTGGCGCGCGGATACTCGCCGGTCAGATACGCGATGCGCAGGCTCATGCCGCCCCCTCCTGCGCCCGCGCGAGGGCGGTGTCGAAATCATCCTGCGGCACCCAGCCAAGCGCCAACTCCGCCGCCGTGATGTCATAGCGAACCGGTCGCATCCGTGCGCGCAAAACGGCAGGGCGCAAGAGGCCCGGCACACGCGCGCCAAGTGGTGAGAGAAGCCATGCCAAGGGTGCTACCATCCGCCAGTTGAGCGGAAGTACATGGTGGGGCCAGCCTGTGCGCCGCAGCGCCGCGACGTATCGCGCCCGCGAAGGCCGATCCGCCCCGAGAATATTCAACGCCCGCCCCTCGCCCGATGCCTCTGCCCCCAGAACAAAGGCACGCGCGCAATCTCTGAGCGACACCACCGGCACCTCACCCCCCCGCTCCATCAGGATAAGCGTGCGACCCATCCTCGGCCCCAGATGCGCGGTCATCACCCGATCCGGCCTAAGGATCGCGCCGGGACGCAGGATCGTATGGCGAAGGCCGCTGTCACGCATCAAGTCTTCCTGTGCGAGCTTGGCGCGGGCATAGGCATCGCGCCGCTCCGGTCGATCCTCGAGCGGCGTGGCCTCGGTGACAACGCCCGATGCATCGGCGCTGTAGACGGCAATGGAGCTGGCCAGCACCAGACGTGGCGGAAGGGTCTGCGCCTGCATGGCGGCAATGAGGCGCCGCGTGGCACTAAGCGTATCGCGCGTCTGCACGGCCCAATCCCCCGAAAGAGACCCCGCCAAATGGATCACGCACTCTATCCCGTCCAGAAGCCCACTCAGATCCCCTGATGCCAGATCGACTTCGGCGCGCGTCACTGGGCGCACCGTGTGCCCGCGCGCGCGGGCTTCTGCAACCACAGCGCGGCCCAGAAACCCACCGGCCCCGGTGACAAGTAGGTTCAGGCCCATGTTGCCACCTCCATAGGGTCGCAGCGGCTCTCGATCTCGACCACGCCACTTGGGCCCTGAAGGGCCAGCGTCACCTCGGTCAGGTGCAGCGCCATGGCGTTGGTCAGTCGACAGGCGCGCCCTTCGGCCAGTGCCGCCAACATCTCGGCTGGACCAAGCGCGAAATTCATCGACGCCGCACCCCACCTCCCCACCTTGGGATGCGAGGGACCACGCGCGCGGATGCGCCGCCCGAATGGGTGCTCGATCAGCCTGCGCCGCAGCGTGAAACGGCGGTGAAATCGCACCGCGGCTGCATTGTTCCACACCTCGCGCACCTGCAAAACGCCAGAGTCGCCGAACACGCGCAGCCGGTGGTCATGAGAGGCCACGATCGAGCAGGTGAGCCGCGCCATCGGGCCTGCCTCGAAATAGAGCGCGGCCACCGAAACATCGGGCGCGTGCGCGTCACCGGGTTTGTCCGGGATAACCTCGGCAGTGGCCGACACCACCCGCGTCACGCTGCCAAACATGGCAATGAGCCAGCTCAGCACATAGCCCGCATGCTCCAGCGTGCAGCCAACCGCGAATTCGTCGGCATGAGGCCAGGGTGCTCCGCTCTCGCTCTGCCATTTGACGTAGGGGGCTTGGGGGATGAACCCGTCGTCCATCTCGGCATAGATCAGCCGCGGCGTGCCCGCCACCCCGCGCCGCACCGCACCGATCAGCACCTGCGCCGCCTCGCCCAACACAGATGAAGGCGCCGACGCCAGCATCAACCCGCGCACCTCTGCCAGATCATGCAGGGCGCGGGCCTGCGACAGCTCCAGCGTCAGGGGTTTTTCGCACCACACATGATGCCCTGCCTCCAGACAGGCGCGGCTCACGGCATAATGCGCCGAGGGGTTGGTCAGGTTCAGCACGACATCGTCGGGGCCAAGCCGCGCCAAAAGCGCCGCAAGCGTCGGTTCTGCCACAAGACCCCAATGCGCCGCAAAGGCAGCCAGTCGCGCCGGGTCGTGGTCATGGGCGGCGATCACGGTAATCTCGGGATGGGCCGCGAGCGACCGCATGTAGAGATCGGCCACGAATCCGCAGCCTACCAGCGCCACGCGCCCCAGCCTCGCCTCTCGGCTGCTGTTCCCTTTGCCCTCTGCCTGCATCATTGCCCCTGTGTCTCGCCCTCTGGATAATCACAGGATCATGGCGAGAATCTGACCATTTCCCTACAGTTTCAAGCCTTTGCACGCGCCCGACGGAACGCGGGCACAGGTACTGGCCGCAGTGCCGTGAAAGCCGCGCAATTTCGCCCTAGTGTCACCACGGGTCACAGTTGATATAGCATTAAAGGCCGCGACTGTCGCAGGGGGTTCGGGTGAAATTTCACATTCAGGATCAGGTGATACGGGTTGCACCCCGCGATACCCCACGCCTGCTGTCTGTCCTGAGCGAGCGGTTGCGCGCGCGGCGTGGCTTTGCCTTGGCAACGCTCAATCTCGACCATCTGGTGAAGTTGCGTCACGATCCTGCGTTTCTGGCGGCCTATATGCAGCATGATCTGGTGGTTGCGGATGGGAACCCGGTGGTTTGGCTCTCGCGCATTGCCGGGCGTCCAGTGGGGCTGGTGCCGGGGGCGGATATGGTGGTGCCAATTGCACGCCTGGCGGCTGAGGCGGGGGTCAGCGTGGCCCTTGTGGGGAGCACCGAAGATGCCCTGCGCGCCGCAGGCGAGGGGCTCTGCGCCCGCGTGCCGGGGCTGGTGATCGCCGCGCGGGTCGCGCCGCCCATGGGGTTCGATCCGGCGAGCCAACAGGGGGCCGAGGTGATCGCCGCGCTGCGCGCCTCTGGCGCGGGGCTCTGCCTTTTGGCGCTTGGCGCGCCCAGGCAAGAGATTCTCGCCGCGCGCGCCCATACCGCTCTCCCGCAAATGGGCTTTGCCAGTATCGGGGCCGGGCTCGATTTCATCGCAGGGGTACAGTCGCGTGCACCTCTTTGGATGCGACGTCTGGCGCTTGAATGGCTTTGGCGCGCGCTCACAAGCCCGCGTCGGATGCTGCCGCGCTATGCGCGCTGTGCGGTTATTCTGCCGGGCTTGATAATTGCGGCGTGGCGTCTGCGCGGCTGACGCTCTGCCGACGCAGACCAAACAGCGCCGCAAGGCCGAGGATCACGCCTGACACCGTAGCGATCATGCCGGCCGCGCTGACTGCATTGTCATAGCCCAGCCAGAGCGGACCATAGCCCGCCAGTACATAGCCCAAGACCGCCGACAGCGTGGCAAAAACAACGCTCCACGCCACCTGACGCCCCAAGCGGTCCGTCATCAGCCGGGCAGTTGCAGGCGGGCAGATGAACATCGCGATCACGATGATCGACCCCACCGCATCAAAGGCCGCCACTGCCGACACAGCCGCCACCGCCACCAATGCCAACCCTAAAATGGCCGTTGGAATGCCCATGGCGCGGGCGAACCCCTCGTCAAAGGTGGCCATCACGAGCGGCCGCCAAAGCAACACAACAAAGAGCGCGGTGAAGGCCAGCACAGCGCCCATGCGCCCCAATTCCGGCGGCAATCCCGCCAAGGCCGCCGGATCAGTCAGCGCTCCCCAGCCGTAACCATCCAGCCAGATCAGGCTTTCAAGATTGCCATACAGCGCATGTTGCACATCAAGATGCACGCCGGACGCAGCACTTTGTTCCAAGAGCAGCACACCACCCGCAAACATGGCGGTAAAGACCACGCCCATCGCCGCCCCCGGCTCGATCCGGCCCAGACGGCGGATTGCCTCGATCAGGATAACGGCTATCAGCGCCGCCGTTGCCGCCCCCAGCATCATCGGCCCGGTGGCGACCATACCGGTAACAAGGAATCCCGCCACGATACCCGGCAGAACCACATGGCTGATCGCATCCCCGATCAACGCCTGCCGCCGCAACAGCAGGAAGTTGCCCGGCAGCGCACAGGCCACCGCCGCTGCAATGCCAATCAGCAGCGGCGTGAGCGACAGCATGACAAAATCCTGTCCCATCACACCGTTCCCTCCGGCCCAAGCCCCCGGTCAAGGGCTGCAATCTGATCGTCTGTCAGCACCTCCTCCAAGGGGGTCAGCCCGTCATAGCGCGCCGCCGCCGCCTCGAACGCCGGGTCCGAGCGCAGGATTTGCCAGCGCCGCTCGTCCAGTCGGGCACGTGCCGCCATGGCGCGCCCTGCCTCGGTCGCGACGCCATCCGCCCGCGCCAGACCGGCGTGGCGCATCAGGCGCAGGGTCAGCGGCTCATAGACCGGTTGCCCTGCCGCCAATGCCAACAGCCCCTGACGCAGATGCACCCGTCGCTGAAACCGCAGATGCCGCACCGCCGCGGCCAGCACACCCCGACCGGGCGCCATTAGAAGCGACAGAACGAACAGCGCAAAGGCCGCCAGCACGATTAGAGGCCCGGTCGGCAGGTCGGGTGCCGTGGCCGAAATCGCAGCCCCCAGATAGCCCGCGACACCGCCTATTGCGCCCGCGATCATCACCACATGGCCTGCACGTTCGGACCAGAACCGCGCCGCCACCGGCGGGATGATCAAGAGCGCGACGATAAGGACGAGGCCCACCACCTTGAGCCCCGTCACGGTGATGGCCAATGCCAACCCCATCATCGCCAGATCGACACGTGCCAGCCGCATCCCCTGCCCCACCGCATATTCGGGGTCAAAAGCCACGAGGATCATGGGCCGATGCAAGAGACGCACCAGCGCGAGCACCGCAGCGCCACCCAAGGCAATGGTCAGCGCCTCATCGCGCAGCATCCCCGCCGTGGCCCCGAGAAGAAAGGTCTCAAGCCCTGCCTGACGCCCGGCATCCATGACCTGCACCACTGTCAGCAGGACAACGCCGAAGCCGAAGAATACCGACAGGACCGCGCCAATCGCTGCATCTTCATGCAACCGCGTGCGCGTTGTCAGCCATGTGACGGCGAGTAGGCCAAGCCCCGCCGACAGCGCCGCCCCCAGCATGAGGCCGGGCAGAAACCGACCTTCGCCGCCAAGCGCTACCATCAGCATGAATCCCAGAACGACGCCCGGCAGAGTGGCATGGCTGATGGCATCCGACACCAGCGCACGCTTGCCCAGATAGAGATAAGTGCCCGTGGCCCCTGCGCCCACGCCCAGCATCATGGCCCCCAGCGTGACCAGCGTGGCGTTGTATCCCAGTTGCAGGGTGAGCGCGTCCCAAAGCATGCTCAGCCCGCCGCCGCGCCACCCATTTGCGCGAGCGCCAGCCGACCGCCATAGGCGGTTTGCAAATGGTCCGGGGTAAACACCTCGGCCACCGGTCCTTCGGCAATTGCGGTGGTGTTGATGAGAAACACACGGTCGAAATAATCTGCCACCGTGGCCAGATCGTGATGCACGGCAATCACCGTCTTGCCCTCGGCCCGAAGCTCGTGCAGCACCGCGATGATTGCCTTTTCCGTGGCCGCATCGACCCCGGCAAAGGGCTCGTCCAAGAGATACAGATCCGCCTCTTGCGCCAAGGCCCGCGCCAGAAACACGCGCTGTTGCTGCCCGCCCGAAAGCTGCCCGATCTGGCGATGGGCGAAGCCCGCCATCCCGACCCGCTCGAGACTGGCCACGGCGCGGGCGCGGTGGCTCGCCCGGATCCGCCCCAAGAGGCCCAATTCGCGGGAGAGACCCATCATCACGACATCGAGCACGCGAGCCGGGAAATCCCAATCCACACTGGCGCGCTGTGGCACATAGGCAATCCGCGCGCGCCGCTCGTTCAGCGGACGGCCCAGGCTTGTGACCTGCCCGGACAGGGGCCGGATGATCCCGAGTGCGGCCTTGAGAAGCGTCGATTTGCCCGCGCCATTCGGGCCGACAATGGCCGTCATCTGACCGGGGCGAAAGCTGACATCAACGGAAAAAACCGCTGGCTTTTCACCATAGGACACTGTCAGACCCCGGATCGACAGGGGACTGTCGGTGTCGGGTGCGGGCCGTGATCCGACCAGTTCCAATGGCATTCTCATCCCCCTGCTGACAGGTTGCCATCCATGCCCCGCGACGGGGCGGTGCCGCCCAATGCAGCGGCGATGGTGGTTACATTATGGTCGATCATGCCCAGATAGCTACCCTCATAGGTGCCGGGCGTGCCCATGGCATCCGAGAACAGCTCGCCGCCGACGATCACCTCATGGCCCTGTGCTGCCGCCCCCTCGATCAGCGCGCGGATATTGCGATCCGAAACGGTGCTTTCGACAAAAACCGCCTTGATTTGACGGCTGACCAACAGATCAACGAGATCACGGATACGCGCGAGACCGGCCTCGGATTCCGTGGACAACCCCTGGATACCCTCGACGCGGTAGCCATAAGCACGGCCAAAATAGCCAAAGGCATCATGCGCCGTGACCAGCACGCGGGCCGGTTCAGGCACAGAGGCCAAAACATCCTTTGCATAGATGTTCAGCCGCGCCAAATCGTCCTTGTAGCGCGCGGCATTGGCGACAAAGAGCTGCGCACTCTCCGGTCTTGCGGCACTCAGCGCTTCGGTGATGCGGTCCACCACCGCGCCCCATAGCTCCGGCACCATCCAGACGTGAGGATCATACCGCCCCTCGTAATCCTCATGCGCGATGCGCGCGCTCTCCGGCACCGCCTCGCCAACGGCAACGACCGGCGACCGCGCCGCCAGCTTGAGGAGAAACTCCTCCATCTGCGCCTCGAGATAGAGCCCGTGCCAGAGCACCAGATCGGCTCGCGCAAGCGCTGCAATGTCGCTGCGGGTCTGACGATAGGAGTGCGGATCAATCCCCGGCCCCATGAGGGCGCGCACCTGCACGTGGTCGCCGCCCACAACGCGGGCCGCATCCGCAATCATGCCGGTGGTGGCGACCACCTCTAACGGGGCGGTTTGGGCAAGGGATGGCCGCGAGGTAAGGGCCACGGCACCCAGCGCAAGGCCAAGCGCACGGCGACGGGTCAGAGGGGAAGAAGTTGCGATGCGATGTAACATGAGAATGAATATGAGAATTATTCGCAACAAGTCAAGGCCTCCTCCACCCCGATTGATCCCCCTCCACTTTCATGCCACCGTCGCGGTCGAGGCACGAGGGAGGGAAACACCATGCAGGGCCAGATGATGCATCGGCCGCTCAGGATCATCGACATCCTGTTGCACGCCGCCGAGGCACATGCCACCGAAGGCATCGTGTCCGCGCGGGTCGAGGGCGATCTGCACCGCCAGACCTACCCGCAAACGCTGGCGCGGGCGGCGCAGCTGGCGCAGGCGCTTACATCACTGGGTGTAGAACCGGGCGACCGGATCGGCACGCTGGCATGGAACGGACACCGGCATTTCGAGCTGTATTACGGGATTTCGGGCATCGGTGCGGTGTGCCACACTCTCAATCCGCGGCTGTCACGCGAGCAATTGCTCTATATCATCGCCCATGCCGGCGACCGGATCTTGTTTCTCGATCTCACCTTTGTGCCGCTGATCGAGGCGCTCTTGTCCGACTTGCCACCCGACCTGCGCTTTGTCATCCTGACCGACCGCGGGCACATGCCCGACTGCGCCTTTGACGCGCTCTGCTACGAAGAGTTGCTGGCGGCGCAGTCCCCCGATTTTGACTGGCCCAGCTTTCCCGAAGATACCGCCGCTGGTCTTTGCTACACCTCCGGCACGACCGGCAACCCCAAGGGCGCGCTCTACACCCACCGCTCCACGCTCTTGCATGCGCTGCAAGTGCCGCTCTGCCAGACCTCGAGCTTTCGCGCCGGGGCGCGAGCGCTGCCCGTGGTGCCGCTTTTTCACGTCAACGCGTGGGGACTGCCCTATGTCGCGCCGCTCACCGGAATGACGCTGGTGATGCCAGGGCCCAATCTTGACGGGACAAGCCTCTTTCGTCTGATGGACGCGGAGGGGGTCTATTCCGCCTGGGGCGTGCCCACGGTCTGGGCGGGGCTGCTGGCGGAAATCAAGGCACAGGGGCGCGTTCCATCAGGATTTGCCGATCTGGTGGTCGGCGGCTCGGCCATGCCGCGCGTGATGATAGAGGCCTATGAGACGCGCGGCGTCGTGGTTTCGCAGGCCTGGGGCATGACCGAAACCAGTCCGATCGGCGCTTATGGCGTTCTTTCGCCAGAGCTGCAGGCGGCACCGCTGGCAGAGCGTATCGCCGCCAAATGCTGCGCCGGGCGACGCCTCTTTGGAGTGGAGTACAAGATCGTCGATGACGCGGGCCAACGCCTGCCGCATGACGGACAGTCGGCGGGCGAACTCTTCATTCGCGGCAATACCGTCATCAGCGGATATTTCGAGAACCCCGAGGCCACGCGCGCCGCGATGGATGCCGAGGGCTGGTTTGGCACTGGCGATGTCGCCTCGGTCAGCCCCGAAGGCCGGCTCACGATCCGAGACCGTTCCAAGGATCTGGTGAAATCAGGGGGCGAATGGATCAGCTCGATTGATCTGGAAAACGCCGCCCTCTCGCATCCCGGCATTGCCGCCTGCGCGGTGATCGCCGTGCCGCATCCGAAATGGGATGAACGCCCGGTGCTTGTGGCGGTGGCCGCAGGGGCAGAGCGCCCGACGCTGGCAGAGGTCTGCACCCATATGGAAACGCATTTCGCCAAATGGCAATTGCCTGACGATCTGCTTTGGGTCGAGGCGCTGCCGTTGACCGCCACGGGCAAGGTCTCGAAGCTCACGTTGCGCGAGCAGTTTGGGGACTACATCCACCCCGACCTACGCGGGGACGGTGCATGAGCACGCTTGATACCGATGCCGTCGCGACATGGCTTGCCGCGCATCTGCCCGGCTTCGAAGGGCCGCTGACGGCACAGAAATTCAGCGGCGGACAATCCAACCCGACCTACCGCCTGACCACGCCCAAATGCAGCTACGTCCTGCGCCGCAAACCGCCCGGCGTGCTCTTGAAATCCGCCCATGCGGTCGAGCGGGAATTCCGCGTGCAGCGGGCGCTCCAAGGCACATCGGTTCCCGTGGCGCACATGCATATTCTTTGCGAGGATGAGCGTGTCATCGGCACACCCTTTTACATCATGGACGAGGTCAAGGGCCGCACCTTTGACGCCCCATCGATGCCCGGCCTCAACCCGCCCGAACGCCACGCCATCATCGACGAGATGAACCGCGTTCTGGCCGCCATACACGAGGTGGACCTCCTGGCGACGGGCCTCACGGATTATGGCCCCTCCGGTAATTACTATCGCCGTCAGGTGGATCGCTGGTGCGCGCAATATACTGCGACCGCCACCGAAGACCTGCCCGACATGACCGCCCTCATGGCATGGCTCGATGCGCATATTCCCGACGACGACGGGCAACGCACTCTGGTGCATGGCGACTACCGGCTCGACAATCTGCTCTTTGAACCCGAGGGCACTGGCTGTGTTGCTGTGTTGGACTGGGAGTTATCCACGCTCGGCCACCCCTACGCCGACCTTGCTGCCGTGATCATGCAATGGTCGATGCCCGCCACCGCAGAGGGGCGCGGCCTATCAGGTGTGGACCGCGCAGCACTTGGTCTCTGGTCGGATGCGGAATTTATCGCCCGCTATTGCGAACGGCGCGGGATTGCACCCATCGAGGGGTTCCATTTCTACCTCGCCTTCAGCTATTTCCGCATGGCGGCCATTCTGCAAGGCGTCAAGAAACGCGCGTTGGATGGCAATGCCTCTGACCCCGCACGCGGCCTGCGGCTTGGGGACTATGTGCCGGAATTCGCCCGCGCGGGCCTGAGCGCCACCAAGGACAAGTCATGACCCAAGACCTCGACCCGAACCTGCTCGAACCGCCCTCGGCGCTGCAAACCCATCTTGGATATCGCCTGATTGCCTGGTCCAAGGACTTTGCGCGGCTGGAATTGCCGCTGGAACCGTTCCTGATGAACCGCCAAGGCTTGCCCCATGGCGGCATTCACGCCACGCTGCTCGATACCGCGATGGGGTTTTCAGGGTGCTATACCGGCGATCCCGCGCGGCAGCAGATGGCGCTCACCCTGTCGCTGACGGTCAGCTATCTGGGTCAGGCCACCGGAACAAAGCTGATGGCCGAGGCACGGCGGACGGGCGGCGGCAAATCCACCTATTTCGCTGAAGGCAAGGTGTGGGATGATGACGGCACTCTCATCGCCACTGGTTCTGGCGTATTTCGACTGCGGCGAGACCACACACAATAATCTTGAATTATGATTACGTTTAGCAAATCCAATTATTAATTATTAAAAGCATCTGTTACACCGCCCGAGGATAACGCGCGTGGCCCATGAAATCGGTCGCACTCTCAGCGGCGCATCCAGACCACCCACCAACGACAACGCACCAGGTAGGAGACAAAAATGGACGGCAACAACATCGGCAAATGCCCGGTCATGCATGGCAGCGTGACCGAAACCGGCACCACCGTCATCGATTGGTGGCCCAAATCCCTCAATCTCGACATCCTGCATCAGCATGACCAGAAAACCAATCCGCTCGGCGCAGACTTCAACTATGCCGAAGAGGTCAAGACGCTCGACTTCGAGGCGGTCAAGGCCGATGTCAAGGCGCTCCTGACCGACAGTCAGGAGTGGTGGCCGGCTGACTGGGGCCATTACGGCGGCCTGATGATCCGTCTCGCATGGCATTCCGCCGGCTCCTACCGTCTGGCCGATGGGCGTGGCGGCGGCGGTCATGGCAACATCCGATTTGCGCCCCTGAACAGCTGGCCGGACAATGGCAACCTCGACAAGGCCCGCCGCCTGCTCTGGCCGGTCAAGAAGAAATACGGCAACAAGCTGAGCTGGGCCGACCTGATCCTGCTCGCGGGCAACATGGCCTATGAGTCGATGGGGCTGAAAACCTTTGGCTTCTCCTTCGGTCGCGAAGACATCTGGCACCCCGAGAAAGACACCTACTGGGGCGCGGAAAAAGAATGGCTGGCCCCCTCTGACAGCCGCTATGAGAGCGTCGAGAACCCGGCCACCATGGAGAACCCTCTTGCCGCCGTGCAGATGGGCCTGATCTATGTGAATCCCGAAGGCGTGAACGGCAAACCCGATCCTCTGGCAACCGCCGGTCAGGTGCGTGAAACCTTCGCCCGCATGGCCATGAATGACGAGGAAACCGCGGCCCTGACCTGCGGCGGCCACACGGTCGGCAAGGCGCATGGCAACGGTGATGCGTCCGCGTTGGGCGCAGAGCCGGAAGCGGCAGATGTGGAAAATCAGGGCTTTGGCTGGGTCAACCCCAACCTTGGCGGCAAGGCTACCAATGCCGTGACCTCGGGTATCGAGGGCGCATGGACCACCCACCCGACCAAATGGGACATGGGCTATTTCAAACTTCTGTTCGGCTATGAGTGGGAACTCACCAAATCCCCGGCGGGCGCGCAGCAATGGCGGCCCATCGACATTCGCGAAGAGGACATGCCGGTCGACCCGACCGACGAGACCAAGCGCGTGATGCCGATGATGACCGATGCGGACATGGCAATGAAGATGGACCCGACCTATCGCGCCATCTGCGAAAAGTTCATGGCCGATCAGGCCTATTTCGAGGATTGCTTTGCCCGCGCGTGGTTCAAGCTGACCCACCGTGATCTGGGCCCCCGGACCCGCTACATCGGCCCGGACGCCCCGCAAGAGGATCTGATCTGGCAAGACCCGATCCCCGCAGGCACGACCGGCTACGACGTCGCCGCCGTCAAGGCCAAGATCGCCGCAAGCGGTCTGAGCCTGTCGGACATGGTTGCCACCGCATGGGATAGCGCGCGCACGTTCCGCGGCTCGGACCTGCGTGGCGGTGCCAATGGCGCGCGCATCCGTCTGGCCCCGCAAAAGGACTGGGAAGGTAATGAACCTGCCCGTCTGGCGCGAGTGCTGGCCTCGCTCGAGCCCATCGCGGCAGAGACCGGCGCAAGTGTGGCGGATGTGATCGTTCTGGCAGGGAATGTCGGCATCGAACAGGCGGCCAAAGCCGCAGGTTTCGAGATCGAGGTGCCCTTTGCTCCCGGTCGCGGCGACGCGACCGCAGAGATGACCGATGCCGAGTCCTTTGGCCCGTTGGAACCGCTGGCCGATGGCTTCCGCAACTGGCTCAAGAAGGACTACGTCGTGTCCCCCGAGGAAATGCTGCTCGACCGGGCACAGCTCATGGGTCTCAGCGCGCATGAGATGACCTGCCTCATCGGCGGCATGCGGGTTCTGGGGACCAACCACGGCGGCACGGCCCATGGTGTCTTTACCGACAAGGTGGGTGCGCTGACGACGGACTTCTTCACCACGCTCACTGACATGAGCTACAAGTGGGAGCCGAATGGCGATGGCACCTATAACATCGTGGATCGCAAGTCGGGCGCGGTGAAACACACCGCAACCCGTGTCGATCTGGTGTTCGGGTCGAATTCGATCCTGCGGGCCTATGCCGAAATCTATGCACAGGACGACGCACCCGAAAAATTCGTGCGCGATTTCGTCGCCGCGTGGACCAAGGTGATGAACGCAGACCGCTTCGATCTGGTCTGATCGCTTCCCTTGATGAAAATAGAACGGCGCGGCGAGGCATCGCCGCGCCTTTTCGTTTCGCACCCGGGTCATCGGCAATCCGGCGCGCGCACATCCTGAGATCGCTTTTGATTCGGAAACAATCGAGCTATCTTGAGACCAGAGCCACACAACAAAGAGGCCGGGCCATGCGAGCAGCATATCTAGGATTACTGAGCGTTCTGATCGGGGCATCCCCAGGGTTGGCCCAGGCCGTTGAGCAATCGTTGCGCCCCCAGATGCGGCCCGGTTCAGGTCTCATCACGGCGGCGGTGATTGTTGCCAGTGACGTGCCGATACGCAGCCTCCGTCCCCAGATCCGTCCCCCTGGCGTGTCAGAGAGCGCCATCGTGCCGGTCAACGCGAATCCCCGTTTCGACAGTTGGGTTGCCGGTTTCCGGAATCGCGCCCTGTCGCAGGGGATCAGCGGTCAGGTGTTTGACCGCGCCTTTCGCGGCGTGACCTTCAATGCCGAGATCGTGTCCAAGGACCGCAACCAATCGGAGTTCAAACGCGAGATATGGGATTATCTCGACAGCGCGATCTCACCCGTCCGGGTCAAGAACGGGCAAGAGGCGCTGCGCAAGCAACGTCGCGCGCTGGAACGGATCGAGGCGCATTACGGCGTGGAAAAAGAGGTTGTTGCCGCCGTCTGGGGCATGGAGAGCACCTATGGCGAACGGCTGGGCGATCTGCCGCTGATTCAATCGTTGGCAACGCTGGCCTATGACGGGCGGCGCGGGGCATTCTTTGAAAAACAGCTCATCGCCGCCTTGCAGATCCTGCAATCCGGTGATGTGACGCCCGAGAACATGAAGGGCTCTTGGGCCGGGGCCATGGGACATACGCAGTTCATGCCCACCTCTTACCTTGCCTATGCGGTGGATTTCACGGGCGACGGCAAGCGCGACATATGGTCGGACAACCCCACCGATGCGCTCGCCTCGACCGCAGCCTATCTCAAACGCTTTGGCTGGACCAAGGGTCAGCCCTGGGGTGTCGAGGTGCAAGTGCCGCGTGGCTTCAGCGCCGGGGCGGCCAAGGCCAAGCGCCTGCCGTCGCAATGGGCGGCGCAAGGCGTCGTCGGCATGGATGGGCGCGCGGTCCGCGACTACGGCAATGCCTCGATATTCTTGCCTGCGGGGCTTCAGGGGCCAGCCTTCATGGTCTTTGACAACTTCGGTGTGATCAAGCGCTACAACAATTCTGATGCCTATGCGCTTGGCGTCGGGCATCTGTCGGACCGGATCGGCGGAGGGCCTGAAATCCGTGGGGCCTGGCCTCGCGGCTATAACCCCCTGTCCTTTGAGGAAAGGATGGAGATGCAGCGCCGTCTGCAACGCAAGGGTTTCGCCATCGAAAAGATCGACGGCATCATCGGCCCCAACACGATCAACGCAATTCGCGCCTTTCAGCAATCCGTGGGGGCGACGCCAGATGGCCTGCCGTCGCAGGAACTGCTGGCGCTGCTGAAACGCTCGTGAGCGCCTGCGAGGCGGACAGCGGCGCTCTGGCGGGCCTCATCTGCTGCCCGACCTGCGATCTGGTTTATACAGCGCCAGAGGTGGCGATGCGGCAACGCGCAGTTTGCGCACGCTGCCATACGGTGCTGATCGCGCCCCGGCGCAAGGCGGGCAAACAGTTGATTTCCCTCGCGCTGACGGTGCTCATTCTCATCGTGGCGGCGGTGCTCTTTCCGTTCCTGTCCATCGGGGCGGGCGGGATGCATCATGACGCATCCATCCTGCAGGCGGCTTTCGTGTTCGAGGGCGGGCTGTCGGTGCTGGCGGTGGCCGTGCTTTTCTTTATCGTGGTGATCCCGGCGCTGCGCCTGCTTTTGTTGATCTATGTGCTCGCCCCCATCATCCGTGACCGCCCGCCTGCGCCCCTTGCGCGCCCCGCCTTTCGCCTCTCCGAGGCGCTCGTGCCTTGGTCCATGGCCGAGATTTTCGCCATCGGCTGCGCGGTTGCCTTGGTCAAGCTGAGCGATTTGGCCGATGTGGCCTTTGGTCCGGCCGCGTGGATGTTCGCGATACTTGTGGTGCTCGTCGTGGCGACAGACAGCCTGATGTGCCGCTATTCGATCTGGGCCTCGCTGGATCAATGAGAACCGCGCGCGACATGGGCCTGGTCGGCTGCACCCGTTGTATGAGAGTTGCCCCGCTCGGCACGGCCCTTTGTCCGCGCTGCGGCAGCATCTTGCACTCCCGCGATCCCATGGCCCTGCAAAAGGTCTGGGCATGGTGGTTGTTGGGTCTTGGCTGTTACATTCCCGCCAACCTCTACCCTATGCTAGAAACGCGGACATTGGTCAGCACGCAGTCCGACACAATCGTGGGCGGTGCCGTGACATTGGCGCAGCATGGCAACTGGGGCGTGGCCCTGATCATTCTGGTGGCCAGTGTGGTGATCCCGGTGGCCAAATTCCTCGTGTTGGCCGGCCTTGCCTTTGGCGTCTGGCGTGGCACGCGCCTGTCACAGGCGCGGCAACATCTGCTTTACGAGATTGTGGAATATATCGGCCGCTGGTCCATGATCGACGTCTTCGTTGTGGCTATTCTGTCATCTCTGGTGCAATTGCAGGCCTTGGCCACGATCACGCCGGGGCGCGCCAGCCTGTTTTTCGCCCTTTCGGTGATTTTCACCATGCTTTCAGCCCAGAGTTTTGATAGCCGCATGATCTGGGACAGCGCCCGCCCGCCTGACGATCAAGAGGACCGCCAACCGTGACCCAAACCGCCACGCCGCCGCCAGAGCCCCCCGTCACCCCAGCAGGGCGCAACCTGATCGACCGCATCTCGGTGATCTGGCTTGTGCCCTTGGCGGCTCTGCTTGTCGTGTTGGGTGTTGCATGGCAGGCCTATTCCGAACGTGGGCCACTTCTCGAGATCGCTTTTGATAACGCGTCCGGCGTGCGCGCGGGAACGACCGAATTGCGCTATCGCGATGTCACCGTCGGGATGGTTGAGGATGTAAGCTTTGCGCCCGGGCTGGACCGCGTGCTGGTCAAGGTGCGCGTGGATCAAGAGGTAGCCCCCTATATCGACGGGGATGCCCAATTCTGGGTCGTGCGCCCCCAAGTCACGGCGCGGGGGGTGACGGGTCTCGGGACGGTGCTGTCGGGCGTGTATATCGAGGGTCTGTGGGATAATAGCCCCGGTGCCGCGGTCACGCAGATCACCGGCCTGCCAGATGCGCCGCTGGAACGTGTGGGACAAGACGGTCTGCGCCTCATGCTGCGCGCGCAGGGACGTGCCTCGCTGGTCGAGGGCGCGCCGGTGGTCTATCGCGGTATCGAGGTGGGGCGCATCGGGCGGCCGCGGATCACTGCCGATGGGGCCTCGGCAGAAGCGGAGGCGCTGATCTTTGCCCCGCATGATCGGCTGATCAACAGCGCCACGCGGTTTTGGGACACGTCCGGCTTTTCCTTTTCTCTGGGGCCCGCTGGCGCGCAACTCGACTTTTCGTCCGTGGCAGCCCTTGTGTCGGGTGGCGTGACGTTCGAGACGATGATTTCAGGTGGCACCGCCGCGCGCGCCGGGGACGACTACACGGTCTACCCCGAGGAATCCGCTGCCCGCGCCAGCCTCTTTCGCGGGGACGATAGCGAGATCCTGACGCTGTCCGCCGTGTTCGAGGACAATATTGCTGGCCTCACCGTCGATGCTCCGGTGGAATGGAACGGGCTGCGCATCGGTCAGGTGAGCGCTCTCAACGGCGTGGTGGACGAGGACAGGTTTGGCGACGGGCGCGTGCGGCTCTTGGTTGATCTCGCGATACGCCCCGGACGGCTGGGGCTGGAGGGGGGCGCAGGGCGCGACACGGCATTGGAATATCTGCACGAAAGCGTCGCGCGGGGGCTGCGCGCGCGCCTCGCCTCGGCCTCGCTTCTGACGGGCGGGCTCAAGATCGAACTGGTCGATGTCCCCGATGCCCCCCCGGCCGAGATCGAAACGATAGAGGGCGGCGACCTGCTCCTGCCTACCACCGAAAGCGAGATCGCCGATGTGTCCGCCACCGCGACGGGCGTCTTCGAGCGGATCAACGCCCTGCCCATCGAAGAGGTGATGGCCGAGGCGATCACGCTCATGCAAAACGCCAATGCTCTGGTCTCGAGTAGCGAGACCCGCGACATACCGGGCAGCGTCAACGCGCTTTTGGATGAGACACGCGGCGTGATCGGTGCACCAGAGGTTCAGGCCCTGCCCGCGCGGCTTGACGCGGTGTTGACCGAAATGGAAACGCTGGTCGCGCAAATCGCGCAAGAGGCACTGGCAAGCAAGCTGAGTGCCGCGCTCAGCGATGCCTCCGCGGCCTCGCAGGGCGTAAGCGACGCGGTCAGCGGCGTACCCGATCTTGTCGCGCGGCTGGATGCCGTGGCGCAAAAAGCCGAGAGTGTCGAGATTGACGCCCTCGCCGCAGAGCTGACCGCCCTCATTCGCAGCGCGGACGCGTTGATCGCGGGAGAGGGGGCGCAGGCGCTGCCCGGCACGCTCAATACGACCCTTGAAGAGTTGCGTCATGTGCTCGCGCAGTTGCGCGAAGGTGGCGTAGTCGAGAATGCCACGGCGGCCCTCGGCTCGGCCCGCGACGCGGCGGATACCTTTGCCGAAGCCGGTCGCGATCTGCCAGGCCTCATTGCCGAGGCCCAAGCGGTGCTGGAACAGGCGCGCGGCACATTGGCAGGCTATGCTGCGGACAACGGCGTGGGCCGCGACGCCCGCGCGGCAATGCGCGAGGTTGAACGTGCCGCCCGCGCCGTGTCATCCTTGGCCCGCGCGATTGAACGCAATCCGAATTCCTTGCTGTTGGGACGATAGAAAGAATGAAGAGATTTTCCGCCCTTCTCATGTTGGCCGCTCTCGCGGCTTGTGCATCGGTCCCCGAACAGCGCCTGACCGTGCCGCGCGCGCCGGTCGAGACCAAGCAGCGGATCGCCTTTGCGTCGGTCGCGCTGCGCGAAGTGTCCTTGCCGGGTTACGCGGCGGGCGAGGACATCTATCTCTCGGATGCGGCGGGCGTATTGCGCACCCAACCGGGCCTCTTCTGGGCAGATGACCCAAGCCGCGCCATCACGCTGGAACTCAGCCGCCATCTGGCGCAGATCACGGGTGCCAGGATCGCGGCAGAGCCTTGGCCATTTGGCGGATTTCCCGAGGCGCAGGTCGAGGTGCGGGTCGAAGACATGCTGGCACAGGAGAGCGGTGTATTCCGCCTTGCCGGGCAATATTTCGTGTCGTCCGAGACCGGCCGGGCAAGGGCGCAACTCTTTGATCTGAGCGTGCCGGTGCCGCTTGAAGCGGGGGCCACCGCCATCGCAGCCGCGCGCTCCCAGGCGGTGCGGGATCTTGCGGTTGCAATCGCCCGCGACGGGCTGCGATAGACCTGCGTTACCGCCGCTTACGTTCCGCCTTGCGGCGTTCAACCGCCGCTTTGCGCTTGGCGCTGCCCAGTTTGCGTTTGGGTGGTTTGCCGCGGGTGGCGCGTGGACCTTTGGGCAAAGTCTCGCCATCAAGGCTCACGAGTTCCAGCGCGATGCCCCCTGTCACCGGCGCGGCCTCGGCCAGCTTGACCGTGACGCGCTGCCCCAACCCGATCAAAAGACCGGTGTCAGACCCCATCAGTGTCCCTGCTTCACGGTCGAAATGAAAATACTCGCGCCCCAATGAGCGCACAGGGATCAGGCCATCCGCCCCGGTCTCGTCCAGTTTCACAAAGACGCCAAACTTGGCGATGCCGCTGATCCGTCCGGTGAATTCCTCGCCCAGACGTTCCGACAGAAACGCCGCCAGATAGCGGTCATTGGTGTCACGCTCGGCCATCATCGACCGGCGCTCGGTGTCGGAGATATGCTGCGCTGTGGCCTCAAGCTGCGCTTCTTCTTCGTGGCTGAGGCCATCTTTGCCCCAGCCATGCGCCGAAATCAGTGCCCGGTGGACCACCAGATCGGAATAGCGCCGAATGGGCGAGGTGAAATGCGCATAGGCCTGCAGGGCCAATCCGAAATGCCCGAAATTCTGCGGCGCATAATAGGCCTGCGTCATCGCCCGCAGGGTGGACATGTTGATGACCTCGGAATGATCCGTATCGCGCGCGGCATGCAAAAGCGCGTTGAGATGCGCGGTCTTGAGCACCTGCCCCTTGGCCAGCACCATCCCCGCCGCCGCCGCCACGTCGCGCAGCGCATCGAGTTTTTCGGGGCTTGGTTCCTCATGCACCCGAAACAAGAGCGCCGATTTGCGCGCGACCAGCGTTTCAGCTGCGGCCACATTGGCCAGCACCATACACTCCTCGATCAGCCGGTGGGCCTCCAGTCGTTCGGTGAAATTCACCGACAGAACCTTGCCCGCATCGCTCAGCACAACCTTGCGCTCGGGCAGGTCGAGATCGAGCGGCTGACGCCGCCGCCGCGCCTCTTCAAGGGCGGCATAGGCAGCATAAAGCGGCTTGATCACCTCCTCCATGAGTGGCGCGCATTTGTCATCTGGCGCGCCATCCTGCGCCGCTTGCACCTGTTGATAGGTCAGCGAGGCGGCAGAGCGCATGAGACCGCGCACAAACCGATGCCCGATCTTGTCGCCAGTCTCGGTGATCTGCATCCGCACGGCGATACAGGCGCGCGGCACCCCTTCGTGCAGCGAACACAGATCGCCCGACAGCCGGTCGGGCAACATCGGCACGACACGGTCGGGAAAATAGCTCGAGTTGCCGCGCTTGCGCGCTTCGTGGTCCAGCGCCGTGCCGGGGCGCACGTAATGCGCCACATCGGCAATCGCGACCCAGATCACATGCCCGCCTGGGTTCTTGGGATCGTCATCGGCATGGGCCCAGACCGCATCGTCATGATCGCGCGCATCCCATGGGTCGATGGTAATCAGCGGCATGTCGCGCAGATCCTCGCGCCCCTTGAGGCCCGCAGGTTTCATCGCATCCGCCTCGGCGATCACCGCATCGGGAAAGGTATCGGGGATTCCGTGCTGATGGATCGCAATCAGCGACACGGCCTTGGGTGCCGAGGGATCGCCCAGCCGGTCGAGCACCCGCGCCCGCGGCAGGCCCATGCGTCCCACCGGCCCCGCCTGTTCCCCTTCGACAAGCTCACCATCATGCGCACCGCCCGTGGCATCCGCCGCCACCAGCCATTCCTTGCCGTCGCCCTTGTCGATGGGCAGGATACGCCCCCCCTCGGCCCCCTTGCGGAAAATCCCCAAGACCTTGCGTGGATTGGTGCCGATGCGACGGATCAGTCGCGCCTCGTAATGGTGGGTCTCGCCCTTGACCTCTTGCAGACGCGCCAGAATACGGTCGCCTGCCCCCATCGCGGGATCAGTGGCGCGCGGGATCAGCAGCACCACAGGCTCCAGCCCCTCGCCCGCCCACTCCAACGGGCGCGCCAGCAATTCACCGTCCGAGGCTGGCCCCGTCACTTGCAAGACGCTCACCGGTGGCAGGCGATCGGGATCGCGATAGGTCTTTTTACGCTTTTCCAGATGGCCCTCGTCCTCCAGTTCCTTGAGCAGGCGCTTGAGGTCGATCCGCGCAGCCCCCTTGATGCCAAAGGCCTTGGCAATATCGCGTTTCGCGGTGAGGGTCGGGTTCTCCGAAATCCATTGCAGGACTTCGATCTTGCTGGGCATCTGGCTCATGGATCGGCCCTAGCACGAAGCACGGGCGGCGTCATCCGGGAAACCACTGAAATCCCGCGTCATGTTTAGAGAATTCTTCACCCTTTGGCCTCTAAGCTCAGCCCTGACCCGCAGAAAGGCGCACGATGAAAGCACCAACTCCACTGGCCCGTCTGGCCCCGCCCCATCGTGGCGGGGTGACGGCCCATCTCACGCGGTCACAAAAGGCAGCGATCATCGTCCGGTTTCTGATCAATGAGGGGGCGGACATCGCGTTGACCGACCTGCCGGATGTGCTCCAGGCTCGGTTGACCACACAGATGGGATCGATGCGCTATGTCGATCGCGGCACGCTCGCCGATGTGGTCGCGGAGTTCGCGCAGGAGTTGGAGGGCATGGGCCTGACCTTTCCACGCGGGGTGGCGGGGGCGCTCAGCGCGCTTGATGGTCGGATCAGTCCTCAAACCGCCGCGCGCCTGCGCAAAGAGGCAGGCGTGCGTCAGCAGGGCGATCCCTGGGAACAGGTCAAAAAGGCCGATCTCGACGCGCTCATCCCGATTGTCGAACGCGAGAGCACCGAGGTCGCGGCGGTGCTGTTGTCCAAGCTCGACGTGGCGCGCGCGGCGGATCTCTTGGGCAAACTGCCCGGTGAACTGGCGCGGCGGATCACCTATGCAGTGTCGCAAACCGGCGTGGTCAGCCCGGAAGCGGTGGACAGGATCGGTCTGGCGCTCGCGGCGGAACTGCATGACATTCCAGAGACCGCCTTTGCCCAAGGGGCGGTCGAGCGTGTCGGCGCAATCCTCAACTTCTCCCCCGCCGCGACGCGCGATGACGTGCTGACCGGGCTGGACGAAGCCGATCAGGAATTCGCGGCCCTTGTGCGCCGCGCGATATTTACCTTCGTGCATATTCCCGAGCGCGTGAAGCCAACGGATATTCCCCGTATCACCCGCGAAGTGGATCAGGCAGTGCTGGTCACGGCGCTGGCCGGCGCTGCCTCGGGCGATCTGGCACCGGTGGCCGAGTTCATCCTCAACAACATGGGTAAACGTATGGCCGAGGCCATGCGAGAGGAGATCCAAGAGCGCGGCCGCGTACGCCTGCGCGATGCCGAAGAGGCAATGACCGCGGTGGTCAACGCCGTGCGCACCCTCGAGGCGGCAGGCGAGATCGCCTATGTCACCGCCCCTGAGGACGATGGCGCGTGACCTCTGGACAAGCCCTGCCTTCCCTCCTACGCTTCTTGTCATGAGCGATTGGAATGGACGCCGTTGGCATGACATGGGCGGACAGGCTGCCGGGCCTGTGCCGATGGAAGGGCATGACTTCGCCCTTTGGGAGAAGCGTATCGACGCGCTGATGGTGCTCTGCGGGCAAAAGGGACTGTTTACCGTCGACGGGCTGCGCCGCGCGCTCGAGGATATGGGCGAGGACGCCTTCGAGAAATACTCCTATTACGAACGCTGGATCGCCGCCGTGAACCAGAACCTGCTGGAAGCCGGAGTCTATTCGCTGGAAGAACTGGCCGCCCGGATGGACGCGGTCGCGGCCCGCGGCCCCACCTATGCCGAGGCGCAAGATGGCTGAGCGGGTGCGGGTCAAGGCTCTCACGCCGCCGGGCCATGTTCGCGCGCCGTGGTATCTGCGCGGCAAGGTGGGCGTGATCGAGCGGCCCTTGGGGGCGTTCCGCAATCCCGAGCAATTGGCCTATGGCCTGCCCGCCGAGGAAAAACCGCTTTTTCGCGTGCGTTTTTCGATGCGCGACATCTGGGGTGAGGCGGCCGAGAACCCTGACGACACGCTCGATGCCGAACTCTACGCGCATTGGCTCGAAAAGGTGGATCACCATGCCTCATGACCACCACGATCACGACCATTTCCACCACGAGGGAATGAGCCCCTCTGGACACCCTTACCGCACCGATAATGATGGCCCACTGACCTATTGGCAGCGCATGGAAATCGCGGTGCGCGAGTTGCTGCTGGAAAAGGGCCATCTTACCCCCACCGAGATTGCCGCACAGATCGAGGCGATGGATGCCCGCTCCCCGGCCAATGGCGCGGCGGTGGTGGCGCGCGCTTGGGTTGATCCCGACTTCAAGACGCGGCTCTTGGCCGATGCCTCTGCGGCGAGCCGCGAGATGGGGTTCGATATCGGTCCACTCCATTTGATCGCGGTCGAGAATACCGCGCAGACCCATAATCTCATCGTCTGCACGCTCTGCTCCTGCTATCCGCGCAATCTCTTGGGCCTGCCACCCGATTGGTACAAGACGCGGGAATATCGCAGCCGCGCAGTGCGCGAACCGCGCGCGGTCCTGCGCGAATTCGGCCTCGATCTGCCCGATGATGTCACAGTGCGCGTCCACGACAGCACCGCCGACATGCGCTATATCGTGCTACCGGCACGCCCCGAAGGCACAGAGGGTCTGGACGAGGCGCAATTGGCCAGTCTCGTCACGCGCGATTCGATGATCGGCACCGGCCTGCCCCGTCAACCCTGACCCGACGACAGGCATGTGCGGGCGCTTTGTCATCACCCTGCCCAATGACGCGATGGCGCAACTCTTTGGCGCGGCTCCCGACAATGACCTGCCTCAGCCCCCTGATTACAACGTCTGTCCTACAGCGCGGATTGCCGCCGTCCGCATGGGAGAGAGCAGCGCTCGGCGGCTGTCGGCCCTGCGGTGGGGATTCCTGCCCTCCTGGTATGACAGCCTGACTGCCGGACCGCTCTTGATCAATGCCCGCGCCGAAACCATCGCCGACAAGCCCGCCTTTCGCGAGGCGGCGCGCACGCGCCGCTGCCTGATCCCATGCACGGGTTTCTACGAATGGACCCGCAACGGCGACAGCCGCCTGCCGTGGTTCATACGGCGGCGGGATGGCGCACCGCTGGTCATGGCCGGAATCTGGCAAAGCTGGACGCGCGGCACCGAGCGGATCGAGACCTGCGCGATTGTGACCTGCGCCGCCAATGACACCATGGCGCGGCTGCATCATCGCATGCCCGTGATACTCGAGCCAAAGGACTGGCCGCTCTGGCTGGGCGAGGCGGGGCATGGCGCGGCGCGGCTGATGCGCCCTGCGCCCGAGGACTGTCTGGAGATGTGGCGCGTCACCCCTGCGGTAAATTCCAACCGTGCGCACGGCCCGGACCTGATCGCGCCGATCCCCGACACGGCGGATTGAATGGCTTCTTTCACTGGGACCCTTTTCTAACCCCGGTCAAACGATATATAGACGTCATGAAAGAGACCCTGTCACATGGCAATGATCCGAGTGTGCGACTGAAATGATCCAGCATCCGATGACACTGACCGGGCCCAAGGAAGACGCGGGCGATCCCGCGGTGGTCGTTGCAACACGCCCCAAGACCAAACGCCCACCGCTTTACAAGGTTCTGCTACTGAATGACGATTACACACCGATGGAATTCGTCGTCGCCGTGCTCGAGCGATTTTTCGGCATGTCACATGCTCAGGCCTTTGAAATCATGCTGACCGTGCACAAGAAGGGGCTGGCGGTTGTTGGTGTGTTCAGCCACGAAATCGCCGAAACCAAAGTGGCTCAGGTGATGGACTTTGCCCGTCGTCACCAACATCCGCTGCAATGCACCATGGAAAAAGAATAGCTTGGCCCTTGCCACTCGCCTGACACTTGCCCTCGCCGACGGGGTTGCGACCCTGCCCGAGACAGGACGCGTTGCCGTATTCACCCCGCGCGCAGGCGCTGATCTGTCGGCTCTGCCAAAAGAGCGCGTGCAAGTGATCACAGCGTTCAAGCCCGACTACGATCACTTTGCCGGCTTGGGATATGACTGTGCCATAGCCCCCGAGGGGCGGTATGGTGTTGCCATTCTCTGTCTGCCCCGCGCCAAGGCGCGGGCGCACGCGCTCCTGGCAGAGGCGGCCGCTGTCACCGATGGCGTGGTCATCGTGGATGGGCTCAAGACCGATGGGATCGAATCGGTGCTACGCGATTGCCGTCGCCGCGTGACGGTCAGCGCGCCACTGTCCAAGGCGCATGGCAAGATTTTCAGTTTTGCCGCAGGCCCGGAGTTTGCCGATTGGGCCGCCACCGCACCGCAGCCCATTTCAGGCAGTTATGTCACCGCACCGGGCGTTTTTTCCGCCGATGCCGTCGATCCGGCCTCGCAGCTTTTGGCCGAAACCCTGCCGCAGGCGCTTGGCGCGCATGTGGTCGATCTGGGCGCGGGTTGGGGCTATCTGAGTGCACGCGCACTGGAGCGCGCAAGCATCACGCGCCTTGATCTGGTCGAGGCGGATCACGCCGCACTCGCCTGCGCACGGCAGAATGTGACGGATCCACGCGCACAGTTCCACTGGGCCGATGCAACCGTCTGGCAGCCCGAGACGCGTGCCGACACCGTCATCATGAATCCGCCCTTTCACGAAAGCCGCAGTGCCGATCCCGATCTTGGCCGCGCCTTCATCCGCGCGGCAGCGGGCATGCTCAAACCCTCGGGCAGCGTTTGGATGGTCGCGAACCGCCACCTGCCTTATGAAACCACGCTTGCGCAGGCCTTTACCTCGGTCCTCGAGGTTGCGGGCGATACGCGCTTCAAGATCCTCCACGCCAGCCGTCCGATGCGACAGGGCAGATAGCACCGCCCGTACGCCATGGACCCAGCTTGAAAGGCCAGACATGTCCTTCTCGATCACCGGAAAAACCGCCATCGTCACCGGGGGAGCCAATGGTATCGGGCTCGCCATCGGGCGCCATTTCGCGGACAAGGGCGCCAATGTCGTCTTTGCCGATATGGATGAGGCACGCCTGGTCAAGGAATTGGGCGAGAATGACGACAGCAGCAACATCAGATATTTTGCGGGCGACCTGCGGCAAAAGCTGACGCAGGCCAATCTCCTGTCAGCGACGATCGACGCTTTCGAACAGGTGGATATCCTTGTCAACGCCTGCCGCCAGATCGTACCGTCAGACGCGCTCAACCCGGATGACGATGCGGTCGAGATGCTGCTGGAACAGAACCTCTTGACCGCCCTGCGCATGAGCCAGCAAGTCGCGCGCCGAATGATCAAGCAATCCGAGGGTCAGACCGAGGGCAGCGCGGGAACCATCGTCAATCTCTCATCCATCGCCGCGCGCTGCACGCATCCGGATCTCTTGGCGTATTCGGTTTCCTCAGCCGCCCTCGATCAGATGACACGTAGCCTCGCCCTTGCTCTGGCACCGCACCGTATTCGCGTCAACGCTCTGGCCTTTGGCTCGGTCATGAGCGCATCGCTCAAGGAGACGCTGAGGGAACACAGCGATTACCGCTCTGACATCGAGTGTCACACTCCTCTGGGGCGGATTGCCTCGGCGGCGGAACTAGCCGAGGCGGTGCATTATCTGGCCTGCGATGGGTCGGCATTCATGACCGGGCAAATCATGACGGTGGATGGCGGACGCACCCTGCTTGACCCCTGTGCGGCCCCGGCGCACTAATAGGCATCATGGCCCTAGGACTAAACGAATGACCGACGATTTCACCCAGCAGAAGACCCGCGCCGCCGCATGGTTCCGCCAATTGCGCAACGACATCGTCGCCGCTTTCGAGGGGTTGGAAGACAGCCATGCCACCGGACCGATGTCAGAGGCGGCGCCCGGACGGTTCGAGGTCAGCGAGACCCGCCGCCACAGCGATGACGGATCGGACGCCGGCGGTGGGCTCATGAGCGTGATGCGTGGCGGCCGTGTGTTTGAAAAGGTCGGCGTCAATGTCTCCGAAGTGTACGGCACCTTGGGCGAAGCGGCCCAGCGTGCGATGGCCGCGCGGGGCGTGCCAGGCATGGACAGCGACCCGCGGTTCTGGGCTTCTGGCATCAGCCTTGTTGCGCATATGCAAAATCCGCACTGCCCGGCCGTGCATATGAACACCCGCATGTTCTGGACCCCTCATGCGTGGTGGTTCGGTGGTGGCTCTGATCTCAATCCTTGCATCGAGTATCCCGAGGATACGGCGCATTTCCATGCACAGCAGCAGGCGCATCTCGACCCGCACGGGTCGGATCTCTATCCCAAGCTCAAAGCCTGGGCTGATGAGTATTTCTATGTGCCGCATCGCAACCGGGCGCGCGGCGTGGGCGGAATTTTCATGGATGACCGCAACACAGGCGATTGGGAAGCCGATTTTGCGCTGACGCAGGACATCGGGCGCGCCTTTCTGCCCGCCTATGTGCCGCTGGTGGAAAAGCGCAGGAGTCAGCCGTGGTCGGACGCGGACAAGGACACGCAGCTTCTGCATCGCGGCCTCTACGCCGAATACAACCTCGTCTATGACCGGGGCACCAAATTCGGGCTGGCCACGGGACACGATGCCAACGCCGTGTTGATGAGCCTGCCACCTCTGGCAAAATGGGTCTGAGCGCGTCTCAGGCGACCAGTTTCGACAAATCCGCCGCCGCCGCGCGCATTGCATCCAAGAATTCCAGCGCCTGCGCGATGCTGAAGCGTTGCGTTGGCGCATGAAAGGCGAGCGTCGCCATCAACCGGTCATTGACATCGAGGATCGGCACAGCGAGGGCAATCATATCCTCCATGAACTCTTCTCGGTCGAGCGAATAGCCCTGATCACGCACAAGCTGAATTTCTGCCAAGAGCGCGTCGGGATCGGTCAGAGTATTCGGGGTGCGGGCCACAAGATCAGTGGCCGACAGGTAGCGCACAAGATGGCTGCGCGCCAGCGTGCTGAGATACATCTTGCCGCTTGCGGTACAATAGAACGGCACGCGCGTACCGATGGGCAGCTGTATCCGCAGCGGCCATTGCGTCTCGACCCGTTCGAGATAGATCATCGCGTCCCGATCCGGCAGGGCGATGTTGCAGGTCTCGCCGATCTCTCCGCTCAACCGTTTGAGGATCGCCTGCCGCGCCGTACGAATGCGCAGCGACGAAAGGATGCCGCCCGCCATCGTGCGCAGGCGCGGTCCCGGCGAATAGGTGCGCCCATCCATGTCGCGCTGGAGAAATCCTTCTCCTTCCAGCGTGGAAAAGAGGCGATGGATGGTTGGCTTGGGCAGCCCGAGCGTTGCATTGATCTCTGTGGGCGTCACCGGCACGCCCACACGCGCAATTTCCTCAAGCACGAGCAAAAGCCGCAGATTGGTTGGGATCGTTCCTGCGTCGTCGCCATCCATGATCAGCCCCTTCTACCGTTGCGGAAGCAGCGCCGTTGAAAGGACCGGCACCAGAGCCACGAGCAACCAGACCGACAAGAGCGCCACGAGATAGGGCACGGTGTAGCGCAACAGCTTGAAATAGGGAACGCCCGTCACCCCGGAGGCCACATAAAGGTTGAGACCATAGGGCGGCGTGACAAACCCGATCGAGGCGCCGACCAGGAAGATAACCGCGAACTGCACCGGCTCGACCCCGACGGAATGGGCGATAGGGGCCAGAATGGGGGCGAGGATGATCGTCACCGGCAGGCTCTCGAGCACCATGCCGCAGACAAAGACGATGGCCATCGAGGTAAAGAGCACCGCGTAATAGCCACCCATTGAGGTCACGAAATTTCCGATCACTTCCTGCGCACCCAGAACCGACAGGATTTGCTGCATCACCACCGAGACCGCGATGAGCGGCGCGAGAATGCCCGTGATCTGCGCCGAGCGCATCGTGATCGAGGGTAACTCCAGCGGGCTGAAACCTTCGACCACCAGCATTTCCGAGATCTTCTTTTCGCTGACGTCCCGCCCCTTGGCACCGCCCATCAGCTTGTAGAGCGGCAGGCTAAGAAAGCCCACAATAACGCAAAACCCCACCGTCACACCCGCCGCCTCAGTAGGTGAGAATTTGCCGGTGTAGATGCCCCAGAGCACGAGGCCGATGGCAAAAAAGCCCAACCAAGCGCCGATGGCGGTCTTGAAGACGCGCAGCGGGCTGAGCGGGATGAGGAAACCCCAGCCATTGCGCCAGCAGATCAGGAAGGCCGCCAGCATCATGGCCAACACCATCAGTGTGCCCGGAATGATGCCCGCGACAAAGAGTTCGGAAATCGGCAGGTTGAGCAAGAAACCATAGACGATGAAGATGATCGAGGGCGGGATGATGATGCCCACCGTGCCGCCCGCCGCCGCTGTCGCAGCCGAAAAGCGCGCATCATAGCCACCCTTGACCATCTCGGGGTGCAGCATCGAGCCGATGGTCGCCGTCGTGGCCGAGTTGGACCCCGAGATTGCCGCGAACAGCCCGCAAGCGCCAAGCGCCGCCATGGCCAACCCGCCCCGTATCCAGCCAAGGCAGGCATAGGCGAAATCGCTCAAGCGCCGCGCGATCCCGGATCGGTTGATGAGATCGCCGGTCAGAATAAAGAGCGGCATCGCCAGAAGCGCAAAGCCGTCGGTGAACACATCCCCGAGCGCCCCGCCGATATTCTGGAGCGGCATACCGAGAACGAAGGAAACGCCGATCACCCAATAGCCAATGACCAGAAACACCGGCACACCCAGCATGAAGAGAAACGTTACACCGATGGAGATCGCGGTGATGAGAGTTGGGTCGCTCATGTCAGTCGCCTCCGATCACGGCTTGGGAGATCAGGGTCTCGCCACTGCGGAAATTGGCAATATCCGTCACGGCATTCTCTATCACCCGTGCCACCAGCGTGGTAAAGGCCAGAGGCACGGACAAGAGGAACCACCATTGCATGACATTGTCGGTGCCCAGCATGATCTGGAAATTCGCGGCCGAATTGACAGCCACCTTGGTGGACGTCACAACCACGACCCAAGAGAACCCGACCCACAGCACCGCGTCGAGCATGAGGCACCCCATCTGCCCCGACCGCGACATTGCGTTTCGGAATTCGGCAAAGGCCAGGTGGGTGCGCAATTTCACGTTATAGCTACAGCCGAAATAGGTCATTATGAGAAACAGAAACGGCGGCAGCGTGGTGGACCATGGCACCTGTTGCGACAGCACGAAGCGGCGAAAGACCTCGACAAAGATGATCCCGCCGATGGCCAGATAGGACACGACCATGATCGTCTTTTCCAGATTGCGCTCTGCCCAAGGGCTGAGGCGATAGAACAGAAGAATGACCAACGCCAGCACCAGCATTGCAGCCAGGCCCAACGGCCAGGCCGCCGGGGCGTTCATCGCCTGACTCAACATCCAGGAATCGCCTGCCATGAGGGCGCTCAGGATCTCGCCTGTGCCCTGAAACCAGCCGGTCATGCCCGTTCCTCCCTTTGGGTTGCCGTATGTCCGTGCCGCACGTGTCGGCGGCTTGGGGTATCGGGCCACGCGGATTGCGCGACCCGATCAGAGCCTATCGTCTTAGGCTGACCGCCACCAGCGGCGCGGCTCGACATTCTCGGGCAGCGTATCCACAGGAATCTCGCGCGCGACGTTGTAGATTTCCTGATAGGTGTCGATGCCATCGGCCCAGCCATTGAGCCGCTCACGCCACTGCGCCCAAGGCTCCGGATTGAACTCGGGCGAGCACATTTCCTCGGCCATCTTGATCTGATCGTCGGCGAGAAACGCGGGGCGCACGCCGTTCTGGGCAAAAATGGTGCCGGGCAGTTGCGGGTCTGAAAAGCCCACCGTCTTGACAAGCGCCGCCTCGTTGGCCGCCTGCACATGGACCTGCGCCAGATAGGCGGACTCCATGATTGCATCCTGCAAATGCGCCTCCATCGCGTCGAACACCTTGGCCGACATCGAGGTGTGTTCGGTGCCACAGAAGAACTTGAGGTCAACCGACTGGCTGACGACGGGGGCCATGTTCGCATAAGCCACGGCAGAGGCCCAGGTTTCGGCCCCGTCGATCAATCCCTGCTTGAGCCCGTCGAGCGTTTCCTCCCAGGCCACCGGCACCGGGTTGAGGTTGAGCAATTGCATGGCGATACGGCCCAACTGCGTGCCGGTCACACGGTTCTTGGTGCCGAACAGTTCCTCAAGCTTGGTCACGGTGGGCTTGTCAGCAAAAGATTTGCCCATCTGAAGGCCGCGCAATTCGCAATGCGAGAACAGGAATTTGAGGCCATGCCGCTTTTCCAGCGGCTCGCGCAAGATCTTTTGCGAGGCGGGGCTATAGAGGAAGTGATACTGCGCGGCCCGGCTGGGGAACATATACGCGTAGTCGAGGACGTTCAGGTAGGGCGCACCGCCGGCTGAATTCTGTGTCGAGGCGGCATACATGTCGACCACGCCCGTCTGTGTCTTTTCCACACAGTTGAGCTGACCACAGATCTGGTTGTCGCCGATGAATTCCACGCGAATTTCACCCTCGGTCCGCTCCTCCAGATCGCGGGCGAATTCCAGAACGCCGGCGCGTTCGATCAACAGGTTGCGTGCGTTGAAACCCGCAGCCCCCAATTTCAGCGTGTGCTTGGGCTCTTTGCCAAAGCGCTTTTCATAGGTGCTCTCGGCGGCGCGCGCCAAGGACGGAAGCGAGACTGCCCCCGTCAGCGCCCCCGCACCCAATACCACGGATGACAGGCCGAACTGACCTGACAGGCGGAACAGGTCCCGGCGGGAAATTCCGCTCAGGGCTTTCGATACTTTCATGGTCTCCTCCCCATTGTGCAATTTTGATACTTGCAGTCTCAATATTGATCGAATTATCCTTATTCTGGCAAGGATATTTTTTTCTTGCACCAAGAATGACCAAATGGAGGCCCGGAATGTCGGAGATTTCAGCGGATTACGTGATCGTCGGCGCGGGCTCTGCCGGATGTGTCCTGGCGAATCGTCTCTCGGCGAACCCCGCGATCAAGGTGGTTCTGCTCGAAGCCGGTGGCCGAGACTGGAACCCTTGGATCCATATTCCCGTCGGATACTTCAAGACGATGCACAATCCGGCAGTGGATTGGTGCTATCGCACGGAGCCTGATCCGGGGCTGAATGGTCGTGCGCTCGACTGGCCACGCGGCAAGGTGTTGGGCGGTTCTTCCTCGCTCAACGGCTTGCTCTATGTGCGCGGTCAACCGCAGGATTACGACCGCTGGGCGCAGATGGGCAATCCGGGCTGGGGGTGGAAGGATGTGCTGCCGCTCTTCAAACGCTCTGAAAATCAAGAACGCGGTGCCGATGAGTATCACGGCGATCAGGGCACGCTTTGGGTCTCTGACATGCGCCTCAAACGCCCGATCTGTGACGCCTGGGTGGCCGCCGCACAGGAGGCGGGCTATCCGTTCAATCCCGATTACAACGGGGCCACGCAAGAGGGCGTGGGATATTTCCAACTGACCACGCGCAACGGGCGGCGGTGCTCTGCGGCTGTGGCCTTTCTCAACCCGGCGCGCAAACGACCGAACCTGACCATCATCACCCATGCGCAGGCCAGCCACATCATCCTTGAGGGGCGGCGCGCGACCGGCGTGGCCTACCGCGACCGGGCGGGGTTAGATCAGGTGGTCCGGGCGGGGCGCGAGGTGATCCTGTCCTCTGGTGCCATCGGCTCGCCCCAGATCTTGATGCTTTCGGGCATTGGCGAAGCAGCGCATTTGCAGGACCACGGAATCAAGGTGCGCCATGACCTGCGGGCGGTAGGGCGTCACATGCAGGACCATCTGCAAGCGCGGCTCGTGTTCAAATGCCATGAACCGACGATGAACGACGAGGTGCGCAGCCTGACCAATCAGGCGCGGATCGCGCTGAAATACGCGCTGTCGCGCTCGGGCCCCATGGCCATGGCGGCCAGCCTCGCGACGGGATTCATGCGCACCGGCGACCATGTCGAAACGCCCGATGTGCAGTTCCATGTGCAACCCTGGTCCGCCGACAGCCCCGGCGAGGGCGTGCATCGCTTCTCGGCTTTTACCATGTCGGTCTGTCAGTTGCGGCCAGAAAGCCGAGGAGAAATCCGGCTCGCGTCGGGAGATCCGCGCCAATATCCGAAGATTATCCCCAACTACCTCTCGACCGAAACCGATTGCCGAACCATCGTGGAAGGGATCAAGATCGCCCGACGCATCGCGCGCTGCGCGCCGTTAACGTCAAAGATCTCAGAGGAGTTCCGCCCCGACCGCACGCTTGACCTTGAGGATTACGAGGGCACACTGGATTGGGCGCGGCGCTATTCGACGACGATCTATCATCCGACCGGCACCTGCAAGATGGGACAGGGACCAGATACCGTGGTGGATGCGCGGCTGCGCGTGCATGGCATTGACGGGCTGCGCGTGGCGGATTGCTCGATCATGCCCGAGATCGTTTCGGGCAACACCAACGCCCCGGCCATCATGATCGGCGAGAAAGCCTCGGATATGATCCTTGAGGATCGCGCGGCGGGCTGAGCACGGCTCAGCCCTTCCAGATCGGATTGGACCAGGCGCGTTTGCCAGCCGCATCCACCACCGTGACCCGCAGCCACGGTGAGGCGGCACAACGGGGATCAAACGGGATGCGCGCGCGTGTCATCGAGTGGCCATGCACGGCCACCCCGGCCGATCCGTGGCCCAGCACCATGACCGCCGATGCGGCAGAACATTGCACCTCGATCGCCCCGTCTTCCACGTGGAGCGCGCGAATTTCCGGCCCCTGACTGGAGTAAAAGAGGCCGGCCTTGAGCGCCGCAAGCAACGCTTCGGGAGAGTTTTCCTCGGACTTGACCATGACCCAACCGCCGAAATGATCGGGCTCAGAAAAATGTGCGTCATCGGTGGCAATCAGCGACAGGCGCCGCCCCTCACTGAGCAAGAGATCGGCAATGCCGAATCCGTCACCCCGGTCACAGCCCATATGGCAGCCGTGATTGTAGATTTCGACCGCATGCGCTGCGCTGAGGCTACGCGCATCCGCCAGCGTCAATCCAGACCATTGCGGATGTGCCACAGCGACAAACGCCCCGGCGGCGACCGCCCGCGCAGCAATCTCGGGGCCGGTTTCCTGATCCGGCACCGGCTTGAACTCGGGGGAATTCGAGGGGGTAAAATCATCGGGCAGACCCACCGCGAGGATATGCCAAAGCTCCCCGTTGGAAAGCGCGCCCGAATGCAACTCGGCCCCTAGCAGTGTGGTAAAGCGGTTGCTGCGATAGGCGCGAGTGTCGGTGATCGGATAGTCATAGCGCCCGACGAAATGATCGGTCAACGCCATGAAATCATAGCCCTCGGCGGCATAGCGACGACAGACTTCCTCGGGGGGCAGCACCCCGTCCGAACGGGTCGAATGTGTATGCAGATTGCCGCGCCAGAACCGTCCTGGGGCAGAGAATACGTCGATCATGCCGATGCTCCGTTTGCGGCGCCGCGTTCGCGCTCTTTGAGGATGGCCCAGACCACCGCGCAGGTGATCGTGGCAATGATGAAGAGGATACCGATGACATTGACCACCGGCGAGAGACCAAACCGCATGCGTGATCCGATTTCCGTCACCAGCGTATGCTGACCACCGATGGCAAACATGGTGGTATTGTAATTCTCGAAACTCTGCAGGAACGCGATCACCGCCGCCGTGGCAATGGTTGGCCGCAGGAACGGCAAGGTGATCCGGCGAAACGCCTGCAGGGGCGTGGCCCCCAGATCCCGCGCCGCCTCTTCCAGCGTTGCATCCTGCCGCTGCAACCGCGCCATGAACATGAGCATCGCGTAAGAGGCGACAAATGTCGTCTGTGCAAGGATCGCGGTAAACAGCCCCCCGGCGACATCGAAGTTGCGCCAGAAAATGACCGTTGAGATGCCCAGAATGATCCCCGGCGTCAAAAGCGGCGACACCATCAACGTGTAAAGCAACCCCGCAGCCCGTGCCCCCAACCGCCCCAGCAGCAGCGCGCCCGCCAATCCCATCGGCAGGGCAAGGGCGATCACGGACCCGGCGATGATCAGCGAATTGCGCAAGCCCGACCGCATCCGCTCATCCGCCCATAATTCACCAAACCACTGCAGGCTGAACCCCTGCCAGACCGTGACCGACGGCGGTGAATAGGCATTGAACCCTGCCACGACCATAATCCCGAGCGGCAAGAACATGTAGACAAAGAACAGCGCCATATAGACACGCAGGATGAGACCGCTGCCCCGCCCGCTCATTTTGCGATATCCTTGAGCCGCACCTTGAGCAGACGCATCATCACAAAGATGAATCCGGTGCAGACCACCAGCAGGCTGAGAGCATAGGCCGCCCCCACGTTCCAATTGGTTGCCTGGAAAAAGCGGTTGTAGACCAGCTGCGTGAACCACGGATCCGCGGTGCCGCGCGTCATGATATAGGGCACCGCATAAGACCCCGCCGACAGCATGAAGGTCATGATACAGCCCACGGCAATACCGGGCCGGGCATGGGGCAACACCACGCGGCGATGAATCTGAAGCGGTCCGGCCCCCAGATCCCGCGCCGCCTCGATCTGATTGGTGTCGAGCGTTTCCAGCACATTGTAGAGCGGAAAGACCATGAACAGGATATAGGCATAGACCATGGCCACAAAGACGCCTGTGCCGCTTTCGAGAAAGGGGATCGGACCAATCCCCACCAACCCCAGTGCCGCGTTGAGCGGCCCGCTGTAATTCAGGATCATCTGCCAGGCGAAAACCCGCAGCAGTTCGTTGATTGCATAAGGCACCACCAGCGCCAACATGATCATCGCCGCCCGGCGCGGCGGCTCCAGTTTGGCGATGGCAAAGGCGATGGGATAGCAGACCACAAAGGCAATCGCCGTCACGGCAAGAGAAGCGAGGATCGTCTTGGCGAAAATGGCCAGATGCGCCTGCCCCATCTGTGCGTAATTTGACAGTGTCCAGGTCTTGACCGGCGTGCTTTCCTGGGCTTCGAGTGCGGTGATTTCGCCCTGCACCTCAACGCGCTCGGCGTCGATGGCGGCGCGGGCCGCGTCATCGGCGGCTGCGGCGTGATCCAGCGCCAGAACATCGAGGCGATTGTAGAGCGCGTCGATTCTGACCGACAGTTCGGCCGCGCCCTCGGGGCGCTGCATGGTCCAGAACGACTGTTCGATCATGATGATCTGCGGCGCGGCAATCAGGCCCAGAATCCAGACGCCTGCCAGAAAAACGATCAGCGCCGACAAGGGCGCACCGAAAGCGCGGCGCAGCTCAGTCATTGGCGGTCTCGCCCAAGGGCAGGATCACCCCAGCATCTTGCGAAAACCCAAGGGACACGGCCCCCTCCACAAGAGGGGCATCTCCCCCATTCACACGGTGCACGGTCACATGGCTCTGGCCTGTATCGATCACGAGGGTCGAGAACGCCCCCTCCATATCCCGACGAACGAGGCGGCCGGCCAGCATGTTGGCGCGGCTGTCGCCTTCGGTCAGCACATGCAACCGTTCTGGCCGCAGGAAAAGAAACGCGTGATTTCCCACCCCCAAACCCGCCGGATTGGGCGCGACAAAGGGGCCCTCGGGGGTGGCGATGCGCGCGCGCTTCCCCTCTACCGCATCGATGCGCCCGGTAAGACGGTTGGTTTCCCCGACAAAAGTGGCAACAAAGGCGTTTGCCGGGCGGTCATAGAGGTCGTCAGCCGTGCCCAGTTGCACCAGCCGTCCGGCATTCATCACCGCCACCCGGTCAGACATGGTCAGCGCCTCGCCCTGATCATGGGTGATATAGACAAAGGTGATGCCGGTCTCGCGCTGCAATTGCTTGAGCTCTGTGCGCATATGCTGGCGCAGCTTGAGATCGAGCGCCGAAAGCGGTTCGTCCAGCAGCAGAACCGCAGGTTCAACCGCCAGAGCGCGGGCAATCGCCACGCGCTGACGCTGACCACCCGACAATTCCGAGGGCAGCTTATCGGCATGATCGCCAAGCGCCACCATCGTGAGCAGCTCGATCGCACGTGCCCGGCGCCTTGCCTTGCTCCACCCGCGCATTTCAAGGCCAAAGGCCACATTCTCCCACACTGGCATCAAGGGAAAAAGCGCGAGATTCTGAAAGATCAGCGCGGTCGGACGATCCGAGGGAGCGATACCCCTCATGGACCGGCCACCGATCAACACATCGCCCTCGGACGGATCGAGAAAGCCCGACACAAGACGCAGGATCGTGGTCTTGCCACATCCCGAGGGTCCGAGGATCGAAAAGAACTCACCCGCCCGAATGGTCAGATCCGTGGGATGCACGGCCTGAAAGTCGCCAAATCGGACGGCGGCAGCGGATAGGGTGATCTCCATCCCGCGCGCGGAAACTGTCATCTTGGTCTGTCCATGAAATGGGCGCGGGGACATCACCCCGCGCCACCCTGTCGCCTCAGGCGTTGGTCAGCTTTTCAGAATACTCTTCGCGCACCGCCGAGAACCAGGGCGTGAACATCGGCCACCACCACAGGTTTTCGATCGCGCCATTCTGATAGGCAAAGGCAAAGGCCTCTTTGTTGGCCTCGCTCAGATGTGCAGATGCGCCGACAGCCGCCGAATTGTAACCGGTTGCGTTTGCGAACATGCCGCCGATTTCCGGGCTCATCAGGAAGTTGAGGAATTCATAGGCCTGATCGACATTCTCGGCCCCCGACGGGATCGCAGCGGTGTCCATCCATGCAAGCGCGCCCTCTTTCGGGGCGGCATAGCGCCACTTGGGGTCCACGTCCATGTGCAGCTTGATGCCGGTCGTATCCCATGTCTGGCCGATGGTGCAGCCCGCATCGGTAAAGGCGCCGGTGGCCTCGGTGGCGTTGTTCCAATAGGCACCGATATTGGCCTTGTTCTTGGCGGCAAAGGCCACGCAGGCATCAAAGATGCGGCGCGTATCTGCTTCGGTCTTGTAGAGGTCCATGGCGCGGTTCGACGGCACTTCGCCAATCGAGTCGAGATAGATTGCGAGGGTGATGAGCACCGATTTCTGGCGCATGGCCACCTTGCCGTTCAGCCCGTCCGCCCAGAGATGGGCATAAGACAGATCGGCCGGCGCAACATCAACGGCGCTCGAGTCCCAGGTGATACCCTCGGTGCCCCAATCGAACGGCACCAGATAACGCTTGCCGCGATGCGCTGCGCCCAGTTCCAGCGACGACCGCCAGAGTGCGGGCTCGATCCGGTCCACCTTGAGCCTGGATTCGTCGATCTCGGCCAAGAGATTGCCCTCGTCATAGTTGGGGCGGGTGTCGACCGACGGGAAGAGGATGTCAAAACCCTTGCCGCCAGCGGCGCGCAGCTTGGACGCGGCCTCTTCATTGGAGCCATAGGTCGAGACATTCACCTTGATGCCGGTGGCCTTGGTGAAGGCTTCGGGAATCTCGCCGTTCTGGAAGTAATCGCCCCAGGCAAAAACGTTGACCTCGCCAGAAGAGGCAAGCGCGCGGCGCGCGATCAGCGGGGTTGCGAGCGCGGCGGCACCAGTTGCCAGCACGGTACGACGGGACAGGCTTTGGAGGGGATAGGTCATTCTTGGCTCCTGAGTTTGCTTGGCGCCGGCCCTTTAAAGGCCGGGTTGCTCAGGCGTTTAGAATGCTCAGGCGACAATCATGTGACAGTCCCCGGCGATAGCCGGGAACTGCGCCCCGTCAATCGCGCGGCTTGCCCCGACCAAAGAGGCGCGTCACGATCACAAAGAAGAGCGGCACGAACACCACCCCGAGCACAGTGCCCGAGATTGTCCCGCTCAGCACGCCGGACCCGATGGCATTGCGCCCGCCAGACCCTGCGCCCGAACTCAACACAAGCGGCAGAACGCCCAGCGAAAAAGCCATGGATGTCATGATGATCGGGCGGAACCTCTGGCGCGCGGCTTCGGTCACGGCTTCGAAAATACTCTCGCCCGTCTCATAACGATCTCGGGCGAATTCCACGATCAGGATTGCGTTCTTGCCGGTCAGACCCACCACGGTGAGCAATCCAACCTGAAAGAACACGCCGTTCTCAAACCCGCCAATCCACGCGCCGGTCAGTGCGCCAACGATGCCGATGGGCATGGCCAGCATGACCGCAAAGGGGATTGACCAGCTCTCGTACAGCGCCGCCAACGACAGGAATACCGCCGCCAGGGATAGCGCGTAGAGGAGCGGCGCCTGATTGCCCGACTCGCGCTCTTCCAGAGACAGCCCTGTCCAGGCCAGCTCATAGCCCTGCCCCAACTGCGCCACCAGACGCTCCATCTCGGCCATTGCTTCGCCGGTCGAGACCCCGGGCGCCGGCGTGCCCTGCAACTGCACCGATGGGATGCCATTGTAGCGGTACAGCCCCTGCGCGCCATAATCCCATCGCCCTTCGGCGAAGTTCGAAAACGGCACCAGGCCGCCGCTGGCATTGCGCACCCGCCATTTGTCGATATCGGTGGGTTGCGCCCGCGCATCGGCCTCGCCCTGCACATAAACCCGCTTGATCCGGCCTTGGTCGAGGAAGTCGTTCACATAGCTGCCCGCCCAGGCAATCTGGAGAAGCTGCCCAACATCCGTGGGCGTCAGCCCCATCGCCCCGGCCTTGCGCCAGTCGATGTCGAGATTGTATTGCGCCGCATCCTCTAGCCCGTTGGGGCGGGCAGAGGCGATCAGATCGCTTTGCGCCGCCATGCCCAGCAGTTGATTGCGCGCCGCCATCAGATCGGCATGGCTCTGCCCGGCCCGCGCCTGAAGGTAGAAATCAAACCCCGACACGTTGCCCAATTCGATCACCGAAGGCGGCACCACCGGGAATACCATCGCATCGCGGATCTGGCTGAAGGCGCCAAAGGCGCGCCCGGCAAGCGCTTGCACACTCTGGCCCGGCTCAGTCCGATCTTTCCAATCCTTGAGCTGGACAAAGGCCAGACCCATGTTCTGCCCATTGCCCGAAAAGCTGAACCCCACGACGCCGAACAAGGAGTTCACGACATCGGTTTCCTGTTCGAGGTAATAATCCTCGACCTGCTTGACCACCTCCAGCGTCCGTTCCGCGCTCGATCCGGTGGGCGTCTGGATGAGGGTAAATAGAATGCCCTGATCCTCTTCGGGCAGGAATCCGGTGGGCGTGCGCAAGAACATCAGCGCCATGCCCAAGGCGAGCGCCAGATAGACCACGAACACCCGTACCGGGCGGCGCACCGACCAGCCGACCGTGCCGCCATAGCCATTGGTGAGCTTGCCAAACCCTGCGTTGAACCATGCAAACGGTCCGTGCGCCGGGGCATGCCCCTTGGCCTTGAGCAAGGACGCGCAAAGCGCGGGCGTCAGAGTGATTGCCACCACCACCGACAGCGCCATGGCCGACACGATGGTGATTGCGAATTGCTGATAGATCACACCCGTGGAGCCGGGAAAGAACGCCATCGGCACGAAAACCGCCGAGAGCACCATGGCAATGCCCACCAACGCGCCAGTGATCTGGCCCATGGATTTGTGCGTGGCCTCTCGCGGGGACAGTCCCTCTTCCTCCATGATACGCTCGACGTTTTCCACGACCACGATCGCGTCATCGACCAAGAGGCCAATGGCCAGCACCATGGCCAGCATTGTGAGCGTGTTGATCGAGAACCCCGCCGCCGCCAGCACACCGAAGGTTCCCAACAAGACAACCGGCACCGCGAGCGTCGGAATGAGTGTCGCGCGCAGGTTTTGCAGGAAAAGGAACATCACGAGGAACACGAGGCCAATCGCTTCGAACAGGGTCTTGACCACTTCCTTGATCGAAATCTCGACAAACGGCGTGGTGTCATACGGGATCACGTAATCCACGCCTTCGGGAAAGAAGCGGGCGAATTCGGCCATCCGGTCTTTGATCGCGCGCGCAGTGTCGAGGGCATTCGCCCCCGGTGCCAGCGTGATCGCCATGCCCGCCGCCGGATCCTTGTTGAACCGCGCAGTGGTGGCATAGTTTTCTGCCCCGATCTCGACCCGTGCCACATCGTCGAGCAGCACCAAACCGCCGTCAGTCTCGGCGCGCAGCACGATCTGTCGAAAATCCTCAGGCGTGCTCAGCAGCGATTGCGCGGTGATCGTGGCGTTGAGCTGCTGGCCTTCAACGGTGGGGCGCGCACCAAAGGACCCCGCAGAAATCTGCGCATTCTGTGCCGAAACCGCCGCCACCACATCCGAAGGGGTCAGGCCAAACCCCGCCAACTTGGACGGATCGAGCCAGATCCGCATCGCATATTGCGCGCCAAACACGTTCACCGATCCGACGCCTTCGATCCGGCTCAGTTCGTCCACAAGGTTCGTGACCATGTAATCCGACAGGTCCACCTGTTCGAGCGTGCCATCGGTCGAGATCATGCCCACAACCATCAGGAACCCGGCCGAGGATTTCTCGACCGTGATGCCCTGCCGTTGCACGATTTCGGGCAAGAGTGGCGTGGCCTGTCCCAGCTTGTTCTGTACCTGCACCTGCGCGATGTCGGCATCGGTGCCGGTCTCGAAGGTCAGCGTCACCTCTGCGCTGCCAGCCGAGGTGGAACGCGACGAGAAATAGCGCAAGCCATCAAGGCCGGTCATCTGCTGTTCGATCACCTGCGTGACCGTGTTGGCCACCGTATCGGCCGAGGCACCGGGATAGGTGGCCGTCACCGTGACAGAGGGCGGCGCGATCTGCGGATATTGCGCGACAGGCAGGATCAGGATGGCCAGAACCCCGACCCCCATGATGAGGATCGAGATGACCCAGGCGAACACCGGGCGGTCGATAAAAAAGCTGGCCATGCGGAATATCCTCTGCCCGGTCGGTTACTGTTGCGGCGCGGCGGCGCGTTCTTCGGGGACGACCGTGGCTCCGGGGGCGGTTTTCTGGAACCCGGCCACCATCACGCGATCACCGGGGTTCAGCCCTTCTTCCACCACCCAGGCATTGCCACGATTCTGAATGACGCTCAGCGCGCGTTCCTCGATCACACCGTCTTCCTTGACCACCCAGGCCAATGGCCGCCCGCGGCGGTCGCGAACCACCCCTTCTTGCGGCACGAGATAGACATCGCGGGCGACCTCGACGGGCATTTCCACCTGCACATACATCCCCGGCAAAAGCAGAAGATCAGGATTGTCGAACTGCATTCGCAGCGTGACGACCCCGGTTTGTGGATTTACATTCGGTTCCGCCGCCTTGAGCTCTCCGGTTTCGCTGTAATCCGAGCCGTCTGCCAGCTTGAGGCGCACCGTCGCATCTGCGCCGGCAAGATCGCGCTCGGTCTCGCCACGTCGCCACCTCAGCAAATCAGCGGCGGATTGTGTCACATCGACGTAAACCGGGTTGATATTGCGGATCACGGTCAGAGGCTGTGACTGGCTTGCGGTCACAAGCGCACCCTGCGACGTCAGCGACAGGCCAATCCGCCCGGAAAGCCGCGCGCGAATGGTGGTGCGCGACAGTTCGATTTCGGCGGAATTAAGCTGCGCTTCGGCCAGTTCGAGCCCTGCCGCTGCAGCATCGCGGGTCGATGTGGCCTCGTCCAGAGCCTGTTCACTGGCGACGTTGCGCGATTGCAATTCGACCAGACGCTGCGCCTCGCGCTCTGCTGCGCGCAACTGCGCAGCGGCCTGCGCCACCCCGGCGCGGGCCTGCTGCACGGCGGCCTCATACGTGGCCTTGTCGATCTGATAGAGCGGATCACCCTCGGTTACGTCTGCGCCCTCTTCGAACAGCCGCTCGGTGATGATCCCGTTGACCTGCGGGCGCACCTCGGCCTCTGCCGAGGCCGCAACCCGCCCCGGCAAGAGAGAGGTCAGGGTCACGTCCTGCGGCGCAAGCGTTACAACGGTAACGGGTGTGGGCCCCTGCCCCTGTTGCGCCACGACACCCCCCGGCACGAGGCAGGCAAAAAGCGCGAGCAGGCGGATCATTCGGGGAAACGCAGCCATCAGGGACCCTTTCACGATATGGATTGGCAGAACAACGTCCGGTCGATATAAAACGCTTGAGTTTTATAAATATGACAATCTGGAAAATGGCAACAGCATCAGGCCATGCGCACAACCGTTGTGCGAAAATAAGGCCATAAGGTTCAGAATAGTATGCAGCACGACCAAGCCCAGAGCAAAACACGTCGTGGCCGTCCCGTCACGTGCAGTTGCGAAGATCGGCGCGAGGCCATTTTTGCGGCGCTTGAGGCGGTGCACGCAGATTGCGGCCTGGAAGGGGCCACGATGGAGGCGATCGCCTCGCGTGCGGGCATGTCCAAGCGGACGCTCTACACCGCCTTTGCCAGCCGCAGCGCGCTCTTTCGCGCCTATATCGACAAGGTGGCCAACGGGTTCATACGCCCCCTGCCCGACAGCGACACCGCCCTACCGATAGCCGAAAGATTGGAACGCTTGCTGCTCCAAGGTCGGCATCACGGCTACGGCCTGCCGCTTGAGATCCTGCGCGCCTTCGTGGCGGAGGTGCCACGCGTGCCGGAGAATGGGCGCGATCTGGTGCAAACCCTGATGCGGCGCGATATGCTGATCCTCAAGACCGAGTTGGATCGTGGTCTCGGGCGGGGTGAGATCGCCGTCACGGATACGACCGCCGCAGCGCTTTTGCTGTTCGATATGCTGCGCCCCTGGCCGCTCGAATCCCTGCTCGATCCCGGCTGTCTTGTCACGCCCGAAGGTCTTGAAGCGCGGCAAAAACTGGCAATCCAGGTATTCCTGAACGGGATCGCCTCTTAGCCGCGCTGCGCGCCAGCCACCATGGCCAGCGCTGGTTGCACCTGCAATCCCCCCTCCTGCACGATGAAATCGACCACGGCGTCAATCCCCACACCGCGCCGCAATTGCGCCAGCACATAGGGTTTGCCTGCCCGGGCCTGCGCAGTGTCCGCGTCCAGCCGCCCCAGATCGACACCCACATAGGGGGCAAGATCGGTCTTGTTGACCACAAGCAGGTCCGACTTCGTGACGCCCGGCCCCCGTTTTCGCGGAATGTCCTGACCGGCGGCGGTGTCGATGACATAGAGGGTTATATCCGCCAGTTCCGGGCTGAACGTGGCAGCAAGGTTGTCGCCGCCCGACTCGATCAGGATCAGATCGAGATCCGGAAAGGCGATCGACAGGTCATCCACCGCCGCCAGATTGATCGAGGCATCCTCGCGGATGGCCGTATGCGGGCAGCCGCCGGTTTCCACGCCCCGGATGCGATCGGCGGGCAGCACCTGTGCCCGCATGAGATAGTCGGCATCCTCGCGGGTGTAGATGTCATTGGTGATAACCGCCATCGAACAGTGCTGCGCCAGTGCGCGGGCCAGCATTTCGGTCAGCGTCGTCTTGCCCGCGCCCACCGGGCCGCCGATGCCCACGCGCAGCGGGCCGTTCATGCTCTTGCCTGTCATGTGCGGAATATCCTTACGTCCATGGTTTCGTGGCGCAGCGCCGCCAGATCGCCCGCCAGCGTACAGGTGCCGATGTCGTCCAGTGTCGCGCTGGCGGCATGCTCTGCCAGCGTATGAATAGAGGGCAAAAGCCGCGCCAGAACCGCCTGCCCCTCGGTCTGACCCAGAGGCACATGCCGAATGGCGATGGTCACGAGGTTGCCGGCAAAGCCCTGCAGATAGAGCGCGATCACATCCCTTTTGGGCAATCCCAACCCGGCCGCCGCCGCTCCGACCGATACGGGCAAGAGGCGCGCGGGCAGATGACGGCCTGTCATCCCTGCCACGCACCGCGCCAGAGCGGCCCCCTGTTCCTGGCTTTCCCGCAAGCGTTCCGCGCAGGGTTGCAGCGCGCGGGCCAGATCGTCAAGCGCGTCGCACTCTCCCTCGAGCGCCTGCGCCAGCAGCACCGCATCCTGCCAGCCCGCGCCGAAGCGCAGGATATTCCCGAGCCAGGTCTCAAGGCTGGCAGAATCGTAAACCACACCCGAGGCGATCTCGGCCTCTAGCCCGTGGGAATAGGCAAAAGCCCCGGTCGGAAAGGCGGGCGAGAGCCAGTGCACAAGGGTGAGATGGGCGGGGGTGAGCATCAGGCGCGGCTATGAGTGTGACCGTGATCATGCCCGCCGTGATCATGCCCCATGGTGCGCCCCTTGCCATAGGCCCCGCCTTCGGGGCGGAACGGACCGGTGACGGGGGTCAGATCCGCGCCCAGATGCGCCAGCATCGCCTCGATCACATGGTCACGCCGGATCGTCAGGTGATCCGCACCGATCTGACAGGGCGTGTGCCGGTTGCCGATATGCCAGGCCAGCCGCGCCAGATCTCCGCGCACCTCGATCAGATCCTCGGGGGCCGCCTCGACGCCCACCGCGCGCCCATCCTCCAGCGCAAAGCCCCAGTGATCGTCCAGGTTCGTCACCTCCGCCAGATCGACCAGAAACGCAAGGCCGCCGCGCCCCACCAGCCGTTTGCGCCGCATCAGCCGCGCGTCATAATCGAGCAAGACGGTGTCCGCGATGCAGTCGGGCGCGTGATGCAGCAGGCGGCGGGTTACGGGCAGATCGGTCATGGATGGGCCTTCAGAACATGAAATAGCGCTGTGCGAGGGGCAACTCCGAGGCCGGTTCGCAGGTGAGCAATTCACCGTTGGCGCGCACTTCGTAGGTTTCGGGATGCACCTCGACCTCGGGCGTGAGGTTGTTGTGGATCATGTCGCGCTTGGTGATCTTGCGGGTATTGGCAACGGCCACGGTCTCTTTGGCCAGCCCGAGCGCAGCGCCAATCCCGTCCGCCTGCGCCGCTGCGCTGACAAAGAGCACGGCAGAGCGTTCGACCGCACGCCCATAGGCCCCGAACATCGGCCGCGAATAGACGGGTTGCGGCGTGGGAATGGACGCATTGGGGTCCCCCATCTGCGCCAGCACGATAGAGCCGCCCATCAGCACCATTTCCGGCTTGGCCCCAAAGAACGCCGGGTCCCACAGCACCAGATCGGCGCGTTTGCCGGGCGTGACGCTTCCGATATGGGCGCTCATCCCGTGGACGATGGCGGGGTTGATGGTGTATTTCGCGATATACCGTTTCACCCGCACATTGTCGTTGTCGCCCGCCTCTTCTGCCAAACGGCCGCGCTGTTTGCGCATCTTCGAAGCCGTCTGCCAGGTGCGGATGATCACCTCGCCCACGCGCCCCATGGCCTGGCTGTCCGAGGCCATGACAGAAAACGCGCCCATGTCGTGCAGAATGTCCTCGGCCGCAATGGTTTCGCGGCGGATACGGCTCTCGGCAAAGGCCACATCCTCGGGGATCGCCTTGTCGAGATGGTGGCAGACCATCAGCATGTCGAGATGTTCTTCGATCGTGTTGACGGTATAGGGCATGGTGGGGTTGGTCGACGACGGCAGGATGTGATCATAGCCCACCACCTTCATGATGTCGGGCGCATGGCCGCCGCCCGCGCCCTCGGTGTGAAAGGCATGGATCGTGCGGCCCTTGATGGCGGCAAGCGTATTCTCCACAAAGCCGCTTTCATTGAGCGTGTCGGTGTGGATCATCACCTGCACGTCCATGTCGTCGGCGACGCTCAGGCAGCAATCAATCGCGCCGGGCGTGGTGCCCCAATCCTCATGCAGCTTCATCGCGCAGGCCCCCGCGCGGACCATCTCGACCAATGCTTCGGGTTGGCTCGCGTTGCCCTTGGACGAGAGGCCGAAATTCATCGGAAAGCCGTCCAGTGCTTGCAGCATTCGCCCGATATGCCACGCTCCCGGTGTGCAAGTGGTGGCGAGCGTGCCATGGGCGGGGCCGGTGCCGCCGCCGAGCATCGTGGTGATGCCGGAATGCAGCGCATCCTCGATCTGCTGCGGACAGATGAAGTGGATATGCGCGTCGAACCCGCCGGGGGTGAGAATACGGCCCTCTCCTGCGATGATCTCGGTTCCCGGTCCGATGACGATATCGACGCCCGATTGCGTATCGGGATTGCCCGCCTTGCCGATGGCGGCAATGAGGCCGTCGCGCAGACCGACATCGGCCTTGGTGATCCCCTGATGATCGACGATCAGCGCATTGGTGATGACGGTGTCCATGGACCCGCCCGCACGCGTGGTCTGGCTCTGCCCCATACCGTCGCGGATCACCTTGCCGCCGCCGAACTTCACCTCTTCGCCATAGGTGGTCAGATCGCGTTCTACCTCGATGATGAGGTCGGTATCGCCAAGGCGCAGCCGGTCGCCGGTGGTGGGGCCATACATGGCGGCATAGGCGGAGCGGGGGATCGCATGGGGCATTCAGAGGTCTCCCATCACCTGTTGGTTAAAGCCGAACACCCGCCGCGTACCGCCATAGGGGATAAGCCGCACCTCACGGCTTTGGCCGGGCTCGAACCGCACGGCGGTGCCGGCGGGAATATCTAGGCGCTGCCCACGGGCCGCAGTTCGGTCGAACGAAAGGCCGCTATTGGCCTCGGCAAAGTGATAATGGCTACCCACCTGAACGGGCCTGTCGCCGGTATTGGCGACCATCAGCACGGTCACGGGCGCGTCCGCGTTAAGGGTGATCTCGCCCTCGGCGCACAGCACCTCGCCGGGGATCATTTCCGCACCTTGGCCAGGACATAGCCCCCTGCCGCCGCGATGACACCGACCACAGCCACCCACAGCGCGTCAATCCCATGCGGATGCAGATGAGGGCCGGAATGGGCCAGCGCCAGCGTGGGGGTGAGCAGGAAAAAGGCAACGGGATAGCGCATCATCAGATCCTTTCAGCGAATGGGATTGTGAACGGTGACAAGTTTGGTGCCATCGGGAAAAGTCGCTTCGACCTGCACGGCATGGATCATTTGCGGAATGCCTTCCATGCATTGATCAGACGTAATCACATGCGCGCCCGCCTCCATCAGATCGGCAACCGAGCGCCCGTCGCGCGCGCCCTCGACCACGAAGTCGGTGATCAGTGCCACGGCCTCGGGGTGGTTGAGCTTGACCCCGCGCGCAAGCCTGCCGCGCGCGACCATCGCGGCCAGCGAAATCAATAGCTTGTCCTTTTCGCGGGGCGTGAGGTTCATCGCGTGTCTCTCCTAATTCTGCCAAACGCGGGGCAATGGGCCAGGGCGCAGAGCGCGCAAAAGGCGCATGATCTGGCGCTTGAGCGGCCACCCATCACCCGCCATGAGGCGGATCACCAACTTGCCGTCAAAACCTGAGGCACCGCCTGTCACGCCCTCTTCGGTCAACTCCGCCCGAGCGCGCCCGACCGCATCCATAGCCCCGGGCGCCACCAGAGCAAGCGTGGCAAAGGCCCGCGCCCCGCCCAACACAGCAGGGCCTGCGGTCAACGCCCCAGCGACCAGATGTAACGGCTCTATCAGCACAGGGCGGCCCGCACGCATGATCCGGCGGGTATCGCGCAGGGTGACGTCTTCCAAGGTTTCGCCCATGGCCGCACGGCCCAGAACGACGGCTTCAAGCATCAGGCAAGAGGCATCCTCGGCCAGATCGATAGTAGTCTCGCGATGCAGGTCGCTGCTGTCATAGAGGATGGTTTCCTGCGGCAACCAATCGAGATGCGCGCCCGCCCCGACAACATGCCGGACAGTGACATGCGCAGGCCCGCCCGTGCTGCGATAGGCGCGCTCGGCTGTTTGCGTGGTGGCGGTCGCCTGACATCCCGCCGCCAGATCAAGGCAATAGGCCAAGGTATCGCCCCCCGCCAGCCCTCCGGATGTGTTGAGAAAGACCACCTCGGGGCCAGATGCACCGGAATGGACAAACGCCTTGGCCGATCCCGCCTGATGCAGACGATCAAGCCGTGCCCCCGCGGGGCCGGGCAAGAGGCCTACATGGGCCGCGCCGTGGCTACGCTGATGCAAGGGGGCAGGACAGGCGGTCATGGCAGATTCCGGGTTTCGACAGCACAGAGGCTACTCGTTGCGTCACGGCCTGCCAGTGGTCGCGCGCGCCAATCCAGCCTGAAACCCACGCGCCGCCCACCAATGCCTATTTTTAATGCATACCGCCCACTAAATAGACACCTCACGCAAGAGCCGCGCGCGCTCCACCGTCGCCGCAGGTTCGGACAACCGCACCTCGCCCCTGTTCAAGACCACCAGATCATCCGCCAGCCCATAAGCGAAATCGAAATACTGCTCGACCAGAACGATGGCGATTTCCCCTTCGTCGCGCAAAAGGCCGATCACCTCGCCAATCTGCTTGATGATATTGGGCTGGATCCCCTCTGTGGGTTCATCCAGCAAAAGCACCCGGGGCCGCGCAATCAGCGCGCGGGCGATGGCCAGTTGCTGCTGCTGCCCGCCCGACAAATCACCCCCGCGCCGGTCCTTCATCTGTTCCAGCACCGGAAAGAGATCATAGATCCGTGGCGGAATCCGATGCTCCGACTTTGGCAGACAGGCAAAGCCGGTTTCGAGATTCTCGGTCACGGTCAGAAGCGGAAACACCTCGCGCCCCTGCGGCACATAGCCGATGCCCGCCCGCGCCGCCTGCGCCGCGCTCAGATGATCCAGCGCCACACCATCGAGGGAAATCCTGCCGCCCGAGTAGGGATGGCGCCCGGCGATCGCCTTGAGGAGGCTGGTCTTGCCCACCCCGTTGGTGCCCATCACCGCCGTCACAGCCCCCGGCCGCGCGGTCAGGCTGACGCCATGGAGGATCTGCGACGCGCCGTAATGCAGCGTGAGGTTCTCGACGCTCAGCATTGTTCATCTCCCCAGATAGACATCAATCACCTGCTGATTTTGGGTCACGTGATCCAGACTGCCTTCGGCCAGAACCGAGCCTTCGTGCAGCACCGTCACCTTGCACCCAAGACGGCGGATGAACTCCATGTCATGCTCGATCACCACCACGGCGCGGGTCTGGGCCGCGCGTTTGAGAATATCGGTCGTATGTTCACGCTCCGCGGGCGTCATCCCGGCGGCAGGCTCGTCCACCAGCAGCAGACGCGGGTCCTGCGCCAAGAGCATGCCAATTTCCAGCCATTGTTTTTGCCCATGGCTCAACTCTCCGGCGCGGCGCGGCAGTGCGTCCAGCAGGCCGATTTCCTCGGCCAGTTCCGCAATTCGGGCGGCTTCGGTCCGAGAGCGGCGATGGAACAGCACGTCGAACGGCCCGCGCCTGGCCTTGAGTGCCATGGCGAGGTTTTCGCGCACGGTCTGCGCCTCAAAGACCGTCGGCTTCTGAAACTTGCGGCCGATGCCGGCCCGCGCAATCTGGCTCTCGCTCAGGCCCAAGAGCGAGACACTCTTTTCGCCCCAGATCACCCGGCCCTCATCAGGCCGCGTCTTGCCGGTGACGATGTCCATAAAGGTCGTCTTGCCCGCCCCGTTGGGCCCGATCACGGCGCGCAACTCTGGCTCTGCCACTTGAATCGACAGGTTGTTGATCGCACGGAACCCATCGAAAGTGACAGAGACGCCCGAAACTTCTAGAAGCGTGGTCATGGTTTTCTCACGATCATGTCAAAGAGGCCGCCGATGCCGCGCGGAAAAAACAGCGTGACCGCGACAAAGCCCAAGCCCAAGAGCACGAGCCACCAATCCGTCCAATTGAGCGTGTAGAACCCAAGGTCGATATTGGGCGCGCCGCCACCAGTGAACCAGCTAGACGCAAGGCTAACGACCGCCGCACCAATCACGGCCCCATAGAGCCGCCCGCGCCCGCCGATGGCCACCCACACCGCGAGGTAGATCGAGGCAATGGGGGCAATTTCCGCCGGATTGATGATCCCTGCCTGCGGATAGTAAAGCGCGCCCGCGATGGCCGAAACAACAGCGGTCAGGGTGAAGATCACCAGCTTGTAGCTCTCGACGTCATAGCCCAGAAACCGCACCCGCGCCTCATTGTCGCGAATGGCGCGGATGACCGAGCCGAACTTGCCCGACACGAGCCAGGCAAACACCAGATAACCCAGCCCCAGCGCCAGAGCTGAGGCCCAGAAGAACCACAGCGACAGGGAGGATTGGGGCAAATGGTCAAGGCCGGGGATGTTTTGCAACCCCGAGAGACCGTTGTTGCCGCGCAATCCAGTGTCGTTCTGAAAAAGATAGAGCGACAGCGCCAGCGTCATCGCCTGCGTGAGGATGGACAGGTAGACACCCGTGACACGGCTGCGGAACGCCAGCCAGCCAAAAACCAGCGCCAAAAGGCCCGGTACCAGAACCACCATCATCAGCTGCAGAGCAAGGCTATGGGCAAACCCCCAGAGCCAGGGCAGCTCGTTACTGCCCACCACGCCGAAAATCTGGCTGGCGATGGCATTCTCGATCTCGATCTCGGTCGGTGGAATGGGCGTTGCCGAGAGGGACTCCACCACGATCCCTTGGGTGCGCGCATACATCAGCCACATGCCGATGGCATACCCCCCAAGCCCGAAGAATGCGAAATGCCCGAGACTGAGGATACCGCAATAGCCCCAGACCACATCCATCGCCACGGCGATAAGACAAAGGCAGAGCGTCATGCCGAGAATCTTGACCATTGACGTGGAAATCAGGGCAAGACCGAACCCCTCGGACAAAACCGTCACGCCCAGGGTAAAGAGTGCGAGACAGCCTAGGAACCACAGGACCGACGGGTTTTCCGCCAAGAACCGCCTGCGCGGAGCAATCTCGGATGTGCTCATGGCTCAGTCTCCCGCCGCGCGACCCTTGAGGGCGACGATGCCCTTGGGCCGGAATTGGATGAAAAGGATGATGAAGAGGATCATATAGGTTTGCGCCGCAAGGGTGTTCGAGGGGTTGAACCACTCGATCCCCTTTTGCAGGAAGCCGATCAGCGAGGCCCCGGCCAGCGTGCCCCAGACATTGCCGACGCCCCCCACGACGACGGTCATGAAGCTCTGGACGATGTAATTGGCACCCATCTCGGAGGTGACCTGTGCATAGAGACCAATCGCCACGCCCGCGATGCCCGCGATGCCCGAGCCAAGACCAAAGGTCAGCATGTTGATGCGGTCCGGGTCGATGCCCATGCTGGCCGCCATGCCGGGATTCTGCGTGACTGCCCGCACCTCTAGCCCCAGCCTTGTGCGCTTGAGGATAAAGAGCAGCAGCGCCAGAAAGATGAGCGCAAGGACGAAGATCGCCACGCGGATATTGCTGATGCTCACGATGTCATTCAACGTCAGCGCGCCGCTCAACCAATCAGGCGCGGTCAGCGGGCGCGCCTGCGTGCCAAAGATGTTCTTGGCCAGTTGTTGCAAGGCAATCGAGATGCCAAAGGTCGCAAGCAGCGTTTCCAGCGGCCGGGTATAGAGATGCCGGATCACCAGCCGCTCCATCGCCACGCCCGCACCGAATGTCACGACAAAGGCGAGCGGTAGGGCGACAATCAGGCTGACGGTGTAATCGGGAATGAAAAGCTGCACCACATAGCCGGTATAGGCACCCATCATGATGAACTCGCCATGTGCCATGTTGATGACGCCCATGACGCCAAAGGTGATGGCAAGACCGATGGCCGCGAGGAAAAAGATCGACGCGAGCGACAGCCCATCCAGCACCAGATCGAGCGTCTGATAAAGACCGAGCGCGCGCGACGTGGCGGACAGGGCCTCCTCTGCGGCGGTCGTCACTTCGGGGTTGGGCTCGGCATAGGCCTCGTAGAACACATGCGCCGCCACCGCGCGCGCCACCTCATCCTCGGCGGCGCGTGGGGGCACGGTGCCCGCGGCCTCCAGCGCCTCGTAGGCGCGGGCGCGGGCGGCATCGGTATTGAGCAGGTGCAAGGGCACGCCCCCCACCGCCCCATCGACGATATGCTGAGCCAGCACATCACGACGATCCGTGGCGCTCTGGCGAGGTGGCGCAAGATTGGCGGCCACTAGCCTGTCATAGGCCTCGACCTCGGAAATATCTGTGCCAACCTCGAGCACGTTCGCAATGTTGGCCCCGGTTGGCAGCGCGGTGCCCACCCCCGGCACCCGCGCCGTCAACTGGTTGAGCACGCTGCGCGCCTCGATGCTGGTATCCCCCGCCAAGCCTTCGATTGCCGCAAGACGATAGGGCAGCGCCGATGCAAATTGCGCGGTCAAGAGGGTCAAGAGCCGCTCCTTGCGCTGTTTCAGCGCGGGATCGGTCTCGGTCTCGATGGACTGGCTGAGCGGGTCGATCTGGCTGGCATCACCGCTACGGGCGATCGCATCCAGCGCCGCCGCCCGTCGCGCCGGATCTGCGGCGTTCAATTCGAAAGGCACAAGGGCCGCGGCGATGACTGCCCGCACCCCGGAATTAGGTCGTATCTGGCTGACCTCGCGGCTGCTGACCTCGGCCACGGCCGCGCCGCTGTCGATGTCGATCAATCGCAGCGCATCGCCGGTCTCTTCGGCGTAGAAAAACAGACCATCGGTGGGTCGCGCATAAACCTCGCGATCCTGCCAGCGCAGGAGGAATTCGGCGGTGCCGGGGCGATCGGCGGCCATCAACCCGCTCAATACCTTCTCAACGGTGCTGCGCGACGGTTTGGCGATCTCGGCCTGATACTCTTGCAAGAGCGGTTGCAACCCGTCCTGCGCCAGTGCCACGACGGGCCGCAACACGGACAAGAGGCCAAGGGCAAGCACTGTCGCCACAAGCCGGGCGAGGGAGGGAATCGAACGCATCTGGATGAAGGCCTTGTTCGGGAGGAGAGGCGCGCGGCGGCATCAGCGCCGCGCGCCCGGTCCGCGTCAGTAGTTCGATGTCATCTGCACGCAGGTGTTGGTTTCGGTATTGTACATACCGCAGCCCAGATCCTTCCAATCGCTCGTGAGCGGTGCGCTCTCGGGCAGATAATCGGTCCAGGCGTCACCCGGTACTTCCTCGGTCTGGCTGATGATGTCGAACTGCCCGTCGGCCCGAATCTCGCCAATCAGCACCGGCTTGGTCAGGTGATGGTTCGGCAGCATGACAGCCGTGCCACCGGTGAGGTTGGGGAATTCCTGCCCCCACATCGCCTCGCGCACCGCGTCCACATCGGTGGTGCCTGCCTGCGTGACCGCGTTCACCCACATGTTGAAGCCGATGTAATGCGCCTCCATCGGGTCGTTGGTCACGCGGTTTTCACCGGCATAGGCCTTCCACGCCTTGACGAATTCGGCGTTGATCTCGGTATCGGCGGACTGGAAATAGTTCCACGCCGCAAGGTGCCCCACGAGTTCGGTGGTGTCGAGGCCTGACAGCTCTTCTTCGCCAACCGAGAAGGCGACAACGGGAATGTCATCGGCGCTGACACCGGCGGCGGCCAGTTCCTTGTAAAAGCCGATGTTCGCATCGCCATTGATGGTGGAAATCACGCCCACTTTCTTGCCGCCCGCGCCCAAGGCCACGACATCCGCCACGATGGTCGCCCAGTCGGAATGACCGAAGGGGGTGTAGTTGACAAAGATGTCCTCGGCCGCGACGCCCTTGGATTTCAGATAGGCGTCAAGGATGTTGTTGGTGGTGCGGGGATAGACATAGTCCGTTCCCAACAGCGCAAAGCTCTCGACGCCCAGCTCTTCGAGGAAGTAATCCACTGCCGGGATCGCTTGCTGATTGGGTGCGGCGCCGGTGTAGAACACGTTGCGCGAGGATTCTTCGCCCTCGTACTGCACCGGATAGAACATGAGGCCGTTCAATTCCTCGAGCACCGGCAGGGCGGATTTGCGGCTGACGCTGGTCCAGGAGCCGAAAATCACATCGACCTCGTTCACGGTCAGCAATTCGCGCGCCTTTTCCGCAAAGAGCGGCCAGTCCGAGGCCGGATCGACCACGACCGCCTCGATCGGACAACCCAGCAGCCCGCCCTTGGCGTTTTGCTGGTCAACCAGCATCAGGACCGTGTCCTTGAGCGTGGTTTCCGAGATTGCCATCGTGCCCGAAAGCGAGTGCAGAACGCCCACCTTGACGGGGCAATCCTGTGCGAGTACCGGGGCCGTCGCCAGAATGGTGGTTGCGACGAGGCTTGCCATAAATGTTTTTGTCGTCATGTCTTTCGGAGCTCCCATGTCCGGGCTGCGCGCGTCGTGGCGTTGTGCAATTTCAGGTCCCCCACCGTCATTTTGGCGACGCAGCATGTTGTTTGCACCTCTCCGTGGAAGGGCGCGGTCCGTCTGGACCGGCACCGCCCTGAGAGGGTCTGAGCCGTTTCAGGCATGTGAAAGCAAACAGATTTGACACGAATTGCTCTAGCGAGAGCGTGCAGCAGGTCGGTCAACCGGCCGATATTGCCGCTTTTTGAGCAGTTCCAAGGCGCACCGCCCATTTTATTTGCAATCGCAGAAAGATTGCCGCGTTGCGGCATCGCGGATTACGGCTTTTGCCCGCGCCCTTGGACGAGAATACCCAAAAGCCCCAAGAGCCCAGATCCCACCATCAGCGTGACCGACACGGCGTTGAGCACCGGGGTCGAGCCTTCGCGCATCCGGTCGAACATCGTCACCGTCAGCGGTGCATTCGACCCGTTCAGGATCAGGGTGGTGTTGAAATTCTCGAAGGAAATCAAAAAGGCCACGATCCCCGCCCCAAAGAGTGCAGGCCGCAACCATGGCAGGGTGATGGTCCAGAACACCACCGCAGGCGTCGCGCCCAAGTTCAGCGCCGCCTCCTCCAGCGTGCGATCAAAGCGGCGCAGGCGCGCGGCGATGACAAGCGTCGCAATCGTGGTGATGAAGGAGAACTGCCCGAGAATCACCAGAAAGAGCCCCGGTCGCAGGGCAGAAATCTCGTAACCAGTCACGCTATTTACCGCCTCAGCCAGCGTGGACGAAAACACGAGGATGGAGATACCAAGGATCACCCCCGGAATGACCAGCGGTGCCAGCATCATCAGATAGGCGAATTCCTTGAACCTGAAATCGTGCCGGTCAAAGAGAAAGGCAGTCGTGGTCGCAACCGTCAGCGACAGCCCCGTTACCCAGAACGCGACGAAGGCCGAGTTGAAAAAGCCTGCCACAATGCGCCGGTCGTTGATCAGGCCCAAGCGGGGTTGCTCTGCCCCGATGAACCAATCCAGCGTGAACCCTTCCCATGGCAAGCCGGGAAACTGGCTGTCGTTGAAGGCAAAGACCGCCACGACGGCCAAAGGCAGCGCCATATAGACAAAGAACAGCGCCACATAGGCCGCGTAGGCAAAACGCAGGAACGGCGAACGAGGGAGAGAAGCCAGCATCCTAGCGCCCCAGCGTATTCGAAAGCGACTGACCCGACAGGCGCAGCAAGAGCCACACAAGCGCGCTTGAGGTGGCGAGGAGGATAAAACCAAAGGCCGATCCCAGCTCCCAATTGAAGCGGGTAATGAACTGCGCATAGATCTGCGCCGTGAACCACTGCCCGCTCTTGCCCCCCAAGAGGGTCGGCGTGAGATAATTGCCAAGCGCCAGCATGAACACAACGATAGAGCCTGCGATGATCCCGGGCATGGCATAGGGAATGACGATGCGTGTCATCACGGTCCAGCCATTGCCACCCAGATCATAGCCCGCCTCGACCAGCGCATCGTCCATCCCGTCGATGGTGGAAATCAGCGGCACGATCATGAAGAGCATCGAGGTATAGACCAGGCCAATCAGAATGGCCGCGTCATTATAGAGCAACTCGACGGGCCCGGAGGTCAGACCCAACCCCTGCAAGGCGTTGGAAATCAGTCCGGTCTCCCGCAAGAGCAGCATCCAGCCAAATACCCGCACGATCTCGGACACCCAGAACGGCAAAAGGCACAGCATGAAGAGCGCCGCCTTGGTGCGGCCCTGCGCGATCTTGGCGATGTAATAGGCGACGGGAAAGCCGATGAGGAATGTCAGGCCCGTGGCAATGATCGAAAAGACCACCGTGCGCAGCAGCGTCCATGGATAGACCCAGGTTGCCGCAAAATCCGCATAGTTGCGAAAGCCGGTTTCATAGACACGCGGGGCCACCTTTTCCCGCAGCGACAGGATCAGCATGTCGATATGCGGAATCACGATCAAGAGCGCGATCCACGCCGCAAAGGGCGCGAACAGCAACCAGAAGACCAGCTTGCCCTCGCGCATCACGCCCCCGCCGCCGCAAAGGACACAACCGCCGCCGGCCCAAGCCCGAGCGCCACAGAGGCCCCGCGCCGCAACGGTTCGGCCTCTCCCGATTGCGGCAAGAGTGCCTCGATCACGTCGCCCCCCGGCAGGCGCGCCAAAATCCGGCTCTGCGCGCCGTTAAACAGCACGTCCTCGATCACCGCCTCCAGCCGATTGGTGCTATCCTGCGCAGCTACGCCCACCGCGATGGATTCGGGACGAATGAAGATGTCGAACAGACCGCCCAACTCGGCCGCGCCCGACCGGGGGTTGGCAGCGGTCAGGGTCAGCCCCTGATCGGTGGCCAGTTTGCACCCTGTGCCATCCGCCGCGATCACCTTGGCGCGCAGTTTGTTGGCATCCCCCACGAAGCCCGCGACAAAGGCGGTTTGAGGGTGGAAATACAACTCCTCCGGCGTGCCAACCTGTTCGAAGCGTCCGGCGTTCATCACGGCCACCCGATCCGACATCATCATCGCCTCGGATTGGTCATGGGTAATATAGACGAAGGTCGTGCCAAACTCATGCTGCAACTGCTTGAGTTCGATCTTCATGTGTTCGCGCAGCTTGAGATCAAGCGCGCCCAAGGGTTCATCCAGCAGCAAAACCGCCGGGTCCAGAACCATGGCCCGCGCAATCGCGATCCGCTGCTTTTGTCCGCCCGAGAGCTGGTCGATCCGCTTGGGCCCGGCATCCGCGAGGCCCACCCTTTCCAGCACGTCCGCCACCGCGCGAGCGATCTCGGGGCGCGGCGTGCCGCGACGGCGCAGGCCATAGGCGATATTCTCGGCCACGGTCATCATGGGAAAGAGCGCCAGATGCTGAAACACAAGGTTCACGGGCCGCCGATTGGGCGGTGTATCCAGAACCGACCCGCCCTTGATCAGGATATCGCCCGAATCCGGACGCGCAAATCCGGCCATCATCCGCAGCAAGGTGGTTTTACCACAGCCGGACGGGCCGAGGATGGAGAAAAACGATCCCTTGGGAATTGCAAAGGACACATCGTCCACAGCAGTGAAAGCGCCGAACCGCTTGATCAGGTTACGGCATTCGAGATCGGCGGCTAAGCTGTCCACGTCTTTTGACCTTTCGGGGTCGACGCGGCGGTTGGCCCGCCGCGTCGCCTGATGGTTATTGTGCGGCGATCTGATCCAGCAGACGGCCTTCGATGTCCTCAAGGCCTGCGGGGATCGGCGGGAACCACTTGATGTTGGAAATCACCTCGGGCGGGAACGCCTCTTGATAGGCGGCGCGCAGCGCCGGATCGACGAGATCGTCAGAGCCCTTGGAGGCCGAGAACGACCCCGCCTGATTGACGATCTGTGCCGCAATGTCAGGGCGCATCACAAAGTTGATCCACTTGTAGGCCGCCGCGTCATTCTCGCCCTTGGCGGGAAGGGCGAAAGTGTCGATCCAGCCCAAGGCGCCTGTCGAGGGCGCCACGAAATTCCACTTGGAATCCTCGGCATTCAGCTTGAACCCGGTGGCATCCCACGCCTCTGCGGCCACAACCTCGCCCGAGCGCATCATCGCCAAGAGATCGTCGGCACCGCTCCAATAGGCCTTCACATTGGCCTTGCATTCGCCCATCGCGTCGGCGGCAGCGGTGATGATTTCCTCGTATTTCGCGGGATCGGAATAGGCCGCGAACGGGTCCTCTCCGGCAGCAAAGGCAAAGCCGAGTAGGGCAATGCGCTTGGTCCGCATGGAAATCTTGCCTGCGTAGTCCGCAGAGCAGAGATCGGCATAGGTCTTGATGTCGCCCGCAACAGAGCGATCCACGGCAAAGCCCGACACGCCCCAGATATGCGCCACGCCATAGGCCGCGCCATCAACCGTGGTTGCGGCCACGGAGGCATCGTAGAGATCGCCGATGAATTGCTCTTTGTCGATCTGGCTCAGGTCGAGCGGCTTGTAGATGCCGAATTCCTGCTGCGGGCCAAGGATACGGTCCTGGCTCGGCTGCGCCAGATCAAAACCTGCCCCACCCGTGGCGCGCAGCTTGGAAATCATGTCCTCGTTGTTGGACAGGGTCACTTCAACGTCGATGCCCGTCTCGGCCTTGAAGGCCGCGACCACAGCCTCGGGCGCATAGCCGCCCCAGGTCAAAAGACGCAAGGTCTCGGCAGACCCCGCAGTGCCAACCAGCGCAAAGGCTGCGCTGGTCAGGACAGTTCCCAACAGCTTTCTCATAGTCCACTCCCTGTGTATCACCCGGTTTCCGGGCCGTTGTTGTTGCGGCCAAACGCTAGGCCTCTGCCGCGCATGCGTCAAGCCATGCGCAGATCACGGCTAAGCGAGCGGATCATCGAGGGTCAGAGCGTCAGGATGGTCGAGCCTATGGTTTGCCGTCCCTCCAGCGCGCGATGCGCGTCGGCGACCTGATCCAGCGGGAAGCGCTGACCGATGTTGACCTTGACCGCGCCACTCTCGACCTTGTCGAACAGGTGCCGGGCCATATCCTGACAACGGGCATGATCGGCGAGGAAGGTGAACAGCGTGGTGCGCGTCAGTTTGAGCGATCCCTTGGCCGCCAGCGTGAGCAGGCTGACAGGCTCTACCGGACCCGAGGCATTGCCGAAGGACATCATCATGCCCAATGGCTTAAGGCAATCGAGCGAGCGATCGAACGTGTCCTTGCCCACCCCATCCATCACAACATCCACGCCCTTGCCTTCGGTCAACGCTTTGACTTCAGACACAAAATCAGCATCGCGGTAATTGATGCAGGCCGACGCGCCATTCTCCATCGCAAGGCGGCATTTCTCGTCCGTGCCAGCGGTCCCTATCAAGCGGATGCCTTCCGAGCGCGCCCATTGGCAGGCCAAGAGCCCGACACCCCCGGCGGCGGCATGGAACAGCACCGTCTGTCCCGCCTCGAGTGGCCAGACCCGGTGGAAGAGATATTCCACCGTCATCCCCTGCAACATGATCGAGGCAGCATCCTCAAAGGAAATTCCCTCTGGCAAGGGACAGACCTGCGATGCAGGCATCACCCGCGCCTCGGCATAAGCCCCCGGCGGGGTTGCGGCATAGGCGGCGCGGTCACCGGGTTTGAGATGCGTAACGCCCTCACCCACCGCCTCGACAATCCCTGCCGCCTCCATTCCCAATGCATGCGGATAGGCGAGCGGATAAAGGCCAGTGCGCTGATAAACATCAATAAAATTCAAGCCACAGGCCATATGCCGGATGCGGATTTCACCCGATCCCGGCTCTCCCACCGGCATATCGACCAGCTTCAACTCCTCAGCCCCGCCTGCCTTTTCGATAATGACCGTTCGCGCCATGTCCTGCTCCCTCTCATCCATTCCATGAACCCTGTCGCCATGCGGCGATTGCAGTGGAATAAAGGCCAGTCCGCGAAGAAAGGCAATCCCGCCCCCGGGATTTCCGGCGCTCTGCCCCAACCGATACACTCACCGTCGGAGTGCCCGCACCGCCCCCCGTGCCACGCAGGATGTAGATGCCTCACGCCGCTTGACGCCCCGATTTAGCCCCTGATACGCTCGGAGGGGTGGGTATTTGTCCGACACTACGTTTTTCAAGACTGCCGAATTCGCCCCAGCGAAACCCGCGATTTGGGGCGTGCGATGGGCCGACGGAGCCATGAACCAACAAGTCAGGACAAAGCATGAAATGCGCCGAAATCTTTGAGATTACAGGGGAAACCATGCTCTTGCGGTCTGCGCCGGTGGCGGTTGCAGATACGTTTTTGACGGCTTTCCCATTGCGCAGCTGCGCGGGGGGCGAGACGGATTTGGCGGACGGCGAAGCCGCGCAAGATCCGGCAGAGGCAGGGAGTAACACATTGTGAATAAATTGGAAATTGCCTTTGCCGCGATTGATGCGGCCAACCGGCATGACCCGGATACACGCGAAGGAGAACCGGCGGCGTGGCTCTATGGGCGACGGATGAGCGCGGAGTGTGACCGGCTATTCCCCAACGCATCAGAGGCCCTGCAGATTGCCGCGCGGGGCCAGCATATCGAGCGCTGGATATTGAAAAGACAGGATTTTCCAGAAGGGCGCGCGGGCTATCTGACATGGCGCACCACCCTTGCCAAGCATCATGCAACCCGTGTGGGCGAGATCATGCAAGACGCAGGATATGACAGCCAAGACATTGATCGCGCTCAGAAAATGATCCGCAAGGAGGGGATCAAGCGGGATGCGGAGGTGCAAGCCCTGGAGGATGTAATCTGCTTTACCTTTCTCAAATGGTATTTCGCCCCTTTTGCGCCCTCGCAAACCCCTGAAAAGCTGGATCGGATCGTCACCAAGACAGCGCTGAAAATGTCGGAGGACGGGCGCGCGCGGGTGTTGGAAGAGTTCGATCTGCCCGAGTCCCTGGCGGTTCATTTCCGGGTTTGAACCTTGCAAACCTTACAAACCTACAGGCGATTTTGTAAGGTTTGCAGGGCGGTTCAGCGGCCAGATCCTGCCCGGACAAGAGCAGGCGGAAAATGCCGACGCAAAATCAGGGGGAGCCGAGATCGAGACCGATCGGCCAGCCCCGGGCGCGATACTGCGGGGGGTGTCCTGCCATGTGACGTGCAGGCGGGCGACGACGTGCAACAGAAGAGATGCCGCGTGACAGCCGGAGAGAAGGTAAGGAAGGGTAAAGAACGGGGGCGTGTCCGATACGAATCCGGTCGTGACCTTGGCCGCGTCGTCCGCGCCCCTTATGGTCGGAAAGACCACGGTCAAACCCTCGGGGAAATGGAATGTCTGCACCAAGATTACATTCTCGGAAGGAACCAGCCGTTGAACACGCGGCCATCATCGTAAGCCACGGCCAGCCCTCGGATCCGGACCCGGCAGAGGCGGCGCTGGCAGAATTTGCCGCGAACGTCGCGCGGTCCCTGCCCGGCTGGCATGTGGGATCGGCCACCCTGGCCAAGCCCGGCGCGCTGGAGGCGGCGCTGGCCGATGCCGGGGCAGGCGCGCGGATTTTTCCCTATTTCATGACGGGGGGCTGGTTCACCGGCGAGGCGTTGATGCAGCGACTGGAGGGGGTGCAGGCGGAGGTCTTGCCGCCCTTTGGTCTTGACCCCGGATTGCCGGGGCTGGCGGCGGCGCTGTTGGCCGACGTGATGACCGAACAGGGCTGGCACGCGCCGGAGGTGCGGGTGTTTCTGGCGGCGCACGGATCGGGGCGCAGCCCGCAGACGGCGCGGGACACGCAGGCGTTTGCCGCAGCCCTGGCCGAGCTTTTGCCAGTGGCCGAACTGCGGGTGGGATTTGTCGAGGAACCGCCCTATCTGGCGGATCAGGCGTTTGATCTGGGGGCGCGGGCGATTTGCCTGCCGTTCTTTGCCGCCAAGGGCGGGCATGTGCTGGACGATATTCCGGATGCGCTGGCTCTGGCGGAGTTTCAGGGTGTTTTGATGGACCCGCTCGGCTGTGCGCCCGGGGCGGCGGCGTTGGTGGCCCGCAGTCTGGCGCGGGCACAGGTGCCGGCATGATGCGCGCGGCTTTCCCGCTGCTCAACCCGTTCATGGCACCGGCGGTGACGATCAATTTCGTAATGTTGGCGTTGATTCTGTGTTGGCCATTGGCGTTGCCGATCAATCGGCTTGTCACGGGTTGGGTGCGCGGGCTGATTGACGAGGCGGAACGCGGCGCGTCCTGACCGGGTATCGGCCGGAGTGGCCGCTGAGGCCGATTGGGGGCTTGCGTTGGACCGCGCCCTGTCGCGCGCGTATTTGATTCATATCAGGGGCAAGCTCTGAAATCCGGTGGATACTCTGTCGCGGAATGGTTCCTTGCCGCTGACCTCCGGGCGGCGGGCGCGTCGTGTGTGCCTTACGAGTTGTCCGGGTCTTTTGCGCTGGACCGTCACAGACGCGGATCAGACGACCACAAAGGCCGGGTTGGCCCCCTCAGATCCAAGGAGAGCAGTGCAGCATGGCCCGCAAACCAACCCTACGCAAGACACCGTTGCCCAGATCGGCGGCGACCAAGCCCCTGTCCGTGGTGGAGCCCCTGGTGCAGACGCCTGCCCAAGAGCCGTCCGCTGAGAAACGCGACCCGCACCCCCATGCCGCGCTGGATCGCGCCGCCATGGCAAGCCTTGCCCGGTTTACAGGCGGGTTGTCGCCACATGCGATGATTGACGCGTGGAGCGATTGGGCGATGCATCTGGGCCGCGCGCCGGGGCGGCAACTGGAACTGGTGGAACGGGCGCAGTCAAATGCGTTGAAGCTGATGCATTTCACCGCCGCGCAGATGTTTGGCCAGACGGCGGACAAGCCGTTTCAGCCGGGGCGTTATGACACGCGCTGGTCGCATCAAGGCTGGGACAAGCCGCCCTTTGCCCTTTGGCAACAGGGATTTCTGGCAACGCAGGATTGGTGGCATGCGGCCACCTCGGAATTGCGCGGATTGCGCCGGCAGAATGCGGATCGGACCGGCTTTTTGATGCGGCAGCTTCTCGATACGGTCTCGCCGTCGAATTTCCCGCTGGGCAATCCGGAAATTCTGGACAAGACGCTGGCGAGCGGGGGGCGCAACCTGATCGACGGGGCTGCGCATTATGCCGATGACGCCCGTCATATTCTGGCGCAGGAACATCGGCCGGTGCCAGAGGCGTTCGCGCTTGGCGAGGTTCTGGCCAGCACGCCGGGCGTCGTGGTCTATCGCAACGCATTGATGGAATTGATCCAGTATACGCCGACCACGGCAAAGGTGCAGGCCGAACCGGTGCTCATCGTGCCAGCCTGGATCATGAAATACTATATTCTCGATCTTTCGCCCGAGAACTCTCTGGTGCGGTGGCTGGTTGGGCAGGGCTATACGGTGTTCTGCATTTCCTGGCACAATCCGGGCGCGGACGATGCCGAGCTGTCCCTAGAGGCATATCGCAAGCAGGGGATCATGCAGGCGCTCGAGGTCATCAACGGGATCGTTCCGGGACAAAGGGTGCATACCAATGGCTATTGCCTTGGCGGCACGCTGCTGGCCATCGCGGCGGCGGCGATGGCGCGCGATGGCGATGACAGGCTGGCATCGGTCACATTGATGGCGGCCCAGGTGGATTTCGCCGAAGCGGGCGAATTGCTGTTGTTTCTTGATGAAAGTCAGGTCGCATTCCTTGAGGATCTGATGTGGTCGCAGGGCTATCTGGATCGGCCACAGATGTCGGGCGCCTTTGCCGCGATCCGGTCTGAGGATCTGATCTGGTCGCGCGCGGTGCGGCGTTATTTCCTGGGAGAGCCGGATTTGCCCACCGATGTCACGGTCTGGGTCAATGACACGACACGGATGCCCGCCCGGATGCATTCGGAATACCTGCGCGGGATCTTTCTGGAGAACCGCATCTCGGCGGGTCGGTTTGCCGTGGAGGGCAAGGTGATCGCGCTCAAGGATATTTCAGTGCCGCTCTTTGTCATCGGCACCGAGACCGACCACATCGCGCCCTGGCGGTCCGTCTACAAGACAGCCCTTTTTACCGGTTGTGATCTGCATTTCCTGTTGACCAAAGGCGGGCACAACAGCGGCATCCTGTCAGAGCCGGGGCATCGGGGACGGCATTATCGGATCGGCCGCCGGCCAGCGGGGGCGCTGTATCGCGATCCCGACACCTGGCTTGCCGCGCATGAGCCGCGCCCCGGGTCCTGGTGGCCGGAATGGGCAAGCTGGCTGGCCCGTCACAGCAGCGGGACCGTGCCTGCGCGCACACCCGGCGCAGACCCGGCCTATCCCGCGCTGGAACAGGCACCCGGAACATATATCCACCAGACCTGACGACTGGCCCCGGAGCAAAAGGCACAGGGGCCAGAGGCGGCGAAGCGTGGACAGTCACGCGCAGATGCCCGAGGGCTGCGCCGGATGTGTGGTGCGCATGGCACCACGGGACGGTGTGTTTGTCAGATGGCCCTCTGTGTTCTCAGAGTGGCGGGGGCGACTGCGGGTCTGCCGGAGGGCAGATTCACCGTGCGGGACCCTGCGACCGTCTCTGCCACCATCTCGGCCGTCACCGCCGACAGGGTCCACCCCAAGTGCCCATGGCCGGTGTTATAGAATACGCGCTCCCGTTTGCCCTGCCCAACCTTCGGCATCATGTTCGGCATCATCGGACGCAGGCCCGCCCATGGAATCGCGTGTTCGGTGCTGACACCCGGGAAGAACCGTTCGCACCATTTCACCAGCGGGCGCACCCGGTCATCCCGAATGTCGAGATTATAACCGTTGAACTCTGCGGTGCCGGCGATGCGGAACCGGTCCTTGCCCAGACGGCTGGTGACGACCTTGGCCTCGTCATCGAGCAAGCTGATCCAGGGCGCAGAGCGCTGGCTGTCTTCATCATCGAGGCGAACGGTGATCGAATAGCCCTTGACCGGATAGACATTCACCCGGTCGCCGAGCTGCGCCGCCAGGTCGCGGCTTTCGACGCCTGCACAGACGACGATGGCGTCGAATGTTTCGGTCTGACTTTCGTTGTTCCGGCTCCAGGTCAGGCGCACCTCGTTCTTGTCCACCTTCAGGTCATCGACATCAGTGCCGAAGCGCAGCACCGCCCCACCCTTCTCGATGGATCTGGCAAGACCCGTCGTGTAGCGGTGAATATCGCCGGTGAAATCGCTCTCGGTGTAGTAGCCGCCGTAGAAATCGCCACGGAGCGCCGGTTCGATCTGGCGCATTTCCTCGGGCGCCACGGCGCGACGCGCAAGCCCGCCCTGGGCGAGCAGCTTGTTGACCTCGGTGGCGTGGTCGAATTCAGTCTTGTCCGTGTAGACATGCAGAATGCCGCGATCTTCACAGTCGAAGTCGAAGCCATGGCGCGCGGCCTTTTCCCGCAACAGACCCCGCGCAGCGATTGCCATGCGGGTCGTCTCGACGGTGTTGGCCCGGTATTGCGGGATCGACGCCACGAACTCGGCCATCCAGCTGTATTTGTGCCAGCTTGGCCTGGGATTGACGAGAAGCGGCGCGCCCCGCGTCATCATCCACTTCATGCCCTTGAAAACCGTGGACCAACGGTTCCAGGTTTCGGCATTCGACGCGGACAACTGCCCGCCATTGGCAAAGGAGGTTTGCATCGCGGCATAGCGATTGCGGTCAAACAAGGTGACATCATAGCCCCTGTCCATCAGGCTCGAGGCAGTGGTCACGCCGGTAATTCCGGCGCCGATTACGGCAATTCTGGTCATGGCATCCTCCCGCGACCCAAGGTTTCGTCCTGCCGGATGACAGGTCCAATCCCCTCTGTCGCGGGATGCGGAGGCTCCGCCGCGCGCTTCAGACGCCCATGCCAATCACAGTCCTTTTGCCTGAGAGGTTCCGGGGGGTTGCTCCTTCGGCGCCGAGAGTTCGGCCTCTCCTGTGACAGCTTGGTAGGCTGCAAAAGCTCTAGATTGAATTTAGTCTTAAATCAAGATTATTTTAAACTGCATCTTTATGCCACTCTTGGGCCAGAGCATTTCGATAATCTTCCGAGGTCACCCAGGCCCCGAGACGGGCGAGGATTTCGTTGAAGGCCCGCATCTCCTGTGAGGAGAGCGGGTCCGTCAGGATCACCTCGAGCCGATCGGACAGGCGGCGCGCCACTTGTCGAACCTCCTTGCCCCTTGGCGTTGTGGAGAGCAGGAACACCCGTGCGTCTTCGCTGGAGTTTTCGCGCTCGATCAGGTTGGCGCCGATCAGGTTCTGAATGATTCGTGATGTCAAACTTCGTTCAAAACCAGTTATTTTAGCGATTTCCGCGAAAGTCGTGCCCGGCCGGTCATCAATCAGACGCAACACCCGCAGGTCGCGGATCCGGCATCCGGTCTCGCGCAGGAAGATCTCGTCATTGGCCTGGATCGCTTCTTGCGCGACGATGTTCAACCTGTACGTCAGGCGCTCATTCTTGAATGTCTTGTCGGTCTGCACGATCCGCTTCTCCTTTGGTCGATACGGAAAAGGTATCACGTCTTACCCTGATTTCCATATGAAATAGTCTTAACAAGAAACTATCTTGCCGGACAAGTATCTCCGTGCAATATTCTCACATTGAGATGAATCGGAGGCCGCGCAGATGTTTCCCACCTGGTACGAGACCCAACGCAGAACATCGCAGGAGTGGCTGCAAACCCTGCATCGCCACCCGGAAACCGGTTTCGAGGAGGTGCGGACGGCGGCCTTTGTCGCGGAGCGGTTGGCCGCCCTCGGATACAGTGTCGCGACGGGCATCGGCGGCACGGGCGTCGTCGGGACGCTGCATGGTCAAGATGCGTCACCCGAAGCGCCCGGACGTTGCATCGCCTTTCGGGCGGAGCTGGATGCCCTGCCGATGCAGGAAAAGGCCAGGGTCGGCTACGCGTCCGAAATTCCCGCCCGGTTTCACGGCTGCGGGCACGACGGCCATATGGTCACCGCACTGACCGCCGCCGCCTATCTTGCGGCGCATCGGGATTTCGATGGCACGGTTCGTTTCATCTTTCAGCCCGCCGAGGAACTGTTGACCGGCGCACGCGCGATGATCGCGGACGGCCTCTTTGAGCGGTTCCCCTGCGAAGAGGTCTATGCCCTGCACAATTCGCCGGACCTGCCCGCCGGTCAGGTCGGCGTGCCGACGACAGCGGCTCTGTCCTCTGCGGACAACATTGATATCACGATCCGGGCGCAAGGGGCGCACGGGTCGATGCCGCATACCGGGCAGGATGCCATCGCAGCCGCCGCCCACCTGATCGCAGCCGTTCAGCAGGCCGCGACCCGAAGTTTTGATGCCCGCCATACCGGCGTGATTTCCTTTGGTCTGATCCAGGGTGGAACCGCCCGCAATATCCTGCCCGATACCGTCCGGATCGAAGGGACAATGCGCACGACCGCGACCGACGTGCGTGATACGCTGGCCGATTTGCTGAAGGACGCGGTCCGCGCGACCGAGCTGCTCTTTGGCGTTTTCATCGAGATCGAGGTGAACAGCATGGTGCCCGTGACGGTGAACAATCCCGTTTGCGTCGCCGCCGCCGTGGCTGCGGCAACGCGGGTCGTTGGATCGGAGCGTGTCACAGAGAACGCCCGCAGCCTCATGGCATCCGAAGATTTTTCGGAACTCTCGGCGCTCGTGCCCGGTGCGTATTTCTTCATCGGTCAGGGCGGTTATGCCCCTCACCATCCCGAATTCGTCTTCGACCCGGACATCATCCCTGTCGGGGCTGCCATCTTTGCCGATCTGGCAAAGCACCGCACGCGCGCAACGCTCAACTCTCACCACCTGACCTGAACCAGACATCATCCAAGGGAGGAACCAGATGATCGCCTTCACCAAATCCATGTTCAAATGCGCTGTCGCCGCAACCGCTATGGTGGCGGGAACGATGGCCAGCTCCGAGACACTCACCATGTCGTCCTGGGTACCGCCGACCCATTTCATTCATACCGATTTCCTCGTGCCCTTTACGGAAAAGGTCGCCGAAGTCACCCAAGGTCGCGTCAACGTCATGATCCTGCCTGCGCCGCTGGCCAGCCCGCCGCAGCACTGGGAGCTGGCCCGCAACGGTGTGGCCGACATCACATGGGGCAATTTCACCTACGAGCCCGAGCGCTTTGTCTCGCTCTGGTTTGCCGAGTTTCCGAATGCCGGCACCAATGCCGAGGCGCAGAGCCGGGCGCTGTGGCAGACCTATGAGGCCTATCTCGGCGATAACGCGGCCTTCGCTGGTGTGAAGATGCTTGCCGTCGGCATGTTCGGTGGCGGCCAGCTTCACCATGGGTCCAAGACGGTGACCTCGCTCGACGACATGGCCAACGTCAAGTTCCGCATGGGCGGGCCGATCCAGGAAAAGCTGCTGACCTCGCTCGGCGCGGTTCCCGTCGCGGCCCCGGCAACCAAGGCCTATGAGATGCTGGAAAGCGGCGTCATCGACGGCTCGCTTCACACCATGGAATCGGTGGTCAACTTCCGCCTCGAGGACAGTCTCGAGCATCACACCATCTTTCCGAACGGATTTTACGACGCGACCTTCTTCGTCGTCATGAACGGTGCAAAATGGGACGGGCTGTCCGACGAGGACAAAGCCGCCATCGAGGGCATCATCGGTGAAGAGCTCTCTGCGGCATGGGGCAAGAATTTTGACATGCAGAGCCCCGCAGCGATCGAAAAGCTGAGCGCGGCCGGGCATGACATCGTGGAAGCCTCGCCCGAACTGATCGCGGCGGTGGATACCATCTATGACGCGATGGTTGCCGATTGGGTCGAGGCCGCCAAGGCCGCCGGTGTCGACGACCCGCAGGCGATGCTGAACTTCTACAACGATACCTACACGTCGCTCGCGCCGCAAACTGCCGCGCCCGTGTCGCAGTAGCAGCACAGCGGGGGCCGGTTTCCCGGCCCCCGAGTTTCAGGGAGGAGACGGGATCATGCTGTCCATGGCATGGAAGATACGCCGGGGGGTTGAAACAGTCATGGCGCTGTTCCTTCTGGCAATGGTCGCGCTGACCTTCGCGGATGTGATCGGCCGCAGGATCGTCGGCAAGCCGATTTACGGCGCGAATGACATCACCGAACATCTGATGGCGCTGGTTGTTTTTGCCGGCCTGCCGCTGGTGACGGCAGCCGGGGCGCATCTGACGATCGACTTGGCGGACAAGCTTGTGAACAAGCCCTGGATGGCATGGTGGCGCGTCCTGATCGGCGCCCTTGTCACCGCGGTGCTGGCACTTGTCGCCTGGCTCTTCGTCAAGCACGGGGTGAACGCATCGCGCATTTCCGAGGTGAGCCAGGCGCTGCGTGTGCCTCGCGGCCCGCTTTACGTCTTCATGGCCGCAAGCTGCGCATTGTCCGCTCTGGCCGCGCTGGCCGTCGCCCTCACCGGGCCGATGGTCGATCCCGCAGAAACACACGAGGAGGAAGTGCTATGATCGTCGGCTCGATTGCCATGCTTGCGGCCATTTTGCTGGCCTTTCTGCGGGTTCCCCTCGCCTTTTCGCTGCTTGCCGTTTCAGTGGCCGGGATCGGATTTGCGATCAACTGGAACATCGCGCTGCAACTCTTGCCCTTGACGATTTCCGATGCGGTCCTGTCCTACGACCTGGCCGTTGTGCCGATGTTCATCCTGATGGGCAACGTGATCTCGAAGACCGGGATCGCCCATGATCTGTTCCGCGCGGCCTATGCCTTTGTCGGCAATGTGCGGGGCGGTCTGGCCCTGTCGACGATGGTCGCCTGTTCCGGGTTCTCGGCGGTTTGCGGTTCCAGCTATGCGACTGCGGCCACCATGGCCAAGGTCGCCTACCCCAGCATGAAGAAGTACAGATATTCAGACGAGCTTGCCTCGGGCACCATCGCCGCCGGTGGCACGCTGGGAATTCTGATCCCGCCGTCGATCATCATGGTGGTCTATGGCATCCTGACCCAGACCAATATCGGGGACCTGTTCATCGCGGGTGTGATCCCGGGGCTGCTCGGGCTTGCATTCTACATGATCGCGATCCGGTTCGTCGCGGCCCGCAACCCCAGCCATGCCCCACAGGGTGAAAAGACGCCCTGGCCGGAAAAACTCAGCGCTCTGTCCGGGATCTGGCCCTTTGTCCTGCTGTTCGGCCTGATCATCGGCGGCCTTTATGCCAAGCTCTTTACCCCGACCGAAGCCGCCGGCATGGGTGCGGGCCTTGCGATCCTGATTGCCACCTTTCACGGGCGGTTGAGCTGGGCGATGTTGCGCCGGGTGATCATCGACACGGCCTACACATCCGTGTCCCTCTACACGGTGCTGTTCGGGGCGCTGATGCTGTCCAAACTGCTGACCCTGTCCGGGCTTGCGGCAGGTATCCTTGCTCTTGTGCAGTCCACGGGCCTTGAGGGTTATGGCTTGATCTTCGCGATCATGCTCGTGTTTCTCGTACTGGGTTGCGTCATGGACTCGATGGCGATCATCCTGATCTTCGTGCCGCTCTTTGCGCCGATTGTCGTGGCGCAGGGGTTCGATCTGGTCTGGTTCGGGATCATCGTGATCGTCGTGACCGAAATCGCACTGGTCACGCCGCCCGTCGGCATGAATGTGTTCGTTCTCAAGGCCGTTCTGCCCGAAGTTCCGGTTGTTCGGATCTTCAAGGGTCTCGTGCCCTTTATCGCCGTCGATGTGGTGCGTCTTGCCATACTGGTCGCCTTCCCGGCGATCACGCTCTGGCTTGGAAGCACCGTCGGCTGAGGGCACGCGGCGCGCCGAATTGAAAAGCAGCGGGCGGGGGAAACCCTCGCCCGCTGCCATTGTCAGGTGGTGCCCTCAGAGGCGCAACAGGTTCGCGATGTGATCGGGCGCCTTGGGCACAATCCCGTTGGGATTGAGCGCCTTGATCGAATAGTAGCCGTGCAGGATGTGATCCATGTTCACCGTTTCCAACACGCCCGGCAGGGCGAGTATCCGCGAGACATAGGCAGACAAGCGCGGATAATCCTTGATGGAGCGGCAGTTGGTCTTGAACAGGCCATGATACGCCGCGTCGAACCGGATCAGCGTCACGAAGGCGCGAATGTCCGTCTCGGTCAGTCTGTCCCCGAACAGGTAGTCGCCGGTCAGTCGGCCCTCAAGCTCGTCCAGCATGGTGAACACGCCCTCCAGCGCCTCTTCATAGGCGGGCTGGGAGGATGCGAACCCTGCCTTGTAGACGCCGTTGTTGAGCAGGTCGTAGAGGCGGGGATTCAGAGCGTCGATTTCGGCGGCCAGTTCTGCGGGATAGAGCCGCAGGTCGGATGGGACGAGATGTTCGAATGCCATGTCGAACATGCGCAGGATGTCCGCGCTTTCGTTGTTCACCATCACGTTCAGCGCCGTGTCCCAGAGCACCGGCACGGTCGCGCGCCCGGTGAAATGGGGATCGGCCCGGGTGTAAATCTCGTGCATGAATCGCGACCCGAACAGCGGGTCCGCATCGGTGCCGGGATAGTCGCCGAAACGCCAACCCTGGTCGGTCAAGGTCGGGTTCACCACCGTCACCGGGATCATGTCATCAAGCCCCTTCAGCTTGCGCGCGATCAGCGCGCGCGACGCCCAGGGGCAGATCAGGGCCACAAAGAGCCGGTAGCGGCCGGGTTCGGCCCTGAACCCGCCCTTGCCGGTGGGTCCGGGCGCGCCGTCTGGCGTGATCCAGTTGCGAAAGCTGGAGGTCTGGCGCACGAAGCGGCCGTCCTTGTCGGCCTTTTGCACCGGCTGCCAGTTTTCAATCCATTTGCCGTCAACCAGCATGGCCAGTCCTCTCAGGTCGCGTGAAAGATGAAGGACCGCATCGACACCGATCCGAGGTCGATGGCATCGGTCATGAAAGTCAGCTCATCGCGCGCGTCTGACGCACCGGCGATTGTCAGCGCTGGCAGGTAATGATCCACGCTGGGATGTGCCGCCGTAAAGAGGGCGCCCATCCCTTCTGCATCCGCCAGCGCGCGGAAATCCCGCTCTACGAGGCGGTCAGAGAAAAGCGCATCGAAATCCTGCGCGAAGGCCAGTGGCGCGCCGTCCCGGCGCATGGCCCGCAAATTGTGGACGATATTGCCCGAACCGAGGATCAGAACGCCCCGGTCCCGCAGCTCAGACAGATCGCGACCGATCTCCAGTTGATGCTTTAGCCCCCGCCCCATGTCGATTGACACCTGAAAGACCGGAACGTCGGCTTCGGGATAGAGATATTTGAGGACAGCCCAGGCGCCGTGGTCGAGGCCCCAGGTATCGTCCCCGACGGCGCGGTGGCTGTGGAGAAGCGATATCACGTCGCGCGCCAGATCGGGTTGTCCGGGGGCCGGATACCGCTGTTGATACAGCGCCTCGGGAAACCCGTAGAAATCGTGGATCGTGCGTGGCATGGCAGAGACATCCACAAGTGTCGTGCCGTTGGTCATCCAGTGCGCAGAGACGACAAGGATCGCCTTGGGTCGCGGCAGGCTCTGACCCAAAAGCGCCCAGGACCGGCTGAACGGGCCGTCCTCTATCGCATGCATCGGGCTGCCATGCCCGAGAAAGACGACCGGCATCCGGTCAGAGGGGGCGAAACGATCCTTGAGATCTTGCAAGCTGTGTGTGCGCATGGCGGGCCGCTTTCGATTGTTGTCCGAGCGGCCTGTTGGCCGCCCGGCATTTATGGAGAGTTCAGGCGAACTGGCCCAGTGCCCTTTGCAGCGCCGGGATTTTCAGCGCGAAGGCTCCGCCCCCGAGCAATGCGATCGCCCCCTGCACCACGGCCCAGAAGACCGGGAACTCCCAGCCGCCGCCCTCGGACGAGAACAGCCAGCCGTTGCCGGAATGCACCCAGGTGGCGCCCAGAAGCACCGGGATCAGAGCCAGCGAGACAAGACGCGTGCCGATGCCGAGGATCAGGGCGATGCCGCCGACGATTTCGGCAGCGATGGTGAAATAGGCCAGAAGCCCCGGCAGGCCGAGGCTCTCGAAGAAGCCGACGGTTCCGGCGACAGTGAAGACGCTGACCTTGAGCCAGCCATGGGCGACAAAGAGGGAGCCGCTCGCGATGCGAAGGGCGAAGGCGGCATAGTCGGAGTTCGTGCGCGTGGTCATATCCGTATCCTTTCGTTGAAAGCCGTCCGGGGACAGCCTGTCTGTGAAGGAGCATACGCCTTGCAGATAACCCACAAAATGGTGAATATAGAGAATGACATTCCACGTTCTGTTCGCAATATCCAGATGGACCTTCTTGATCAGCTCCGCGCATTCGTCGCCACCGCGCAGTCCGGCTCTTTCACGGGAGCGGCAACGCAGCTGGGCATTTCGAACCGACTGACCTCGAAATATGTGGCCGAACTCGAGCAGCGCCTCGGCGTGCGGTTCTTTCAGCGCACCACCCGCAAGGTGGGCCTGACCCCGGCCGGATCGGATCTGCTGGCCCGCGCCCCTGCCCTGCTGGACGATCTCGACGACTTGCTGGCCGATGTCACGGACTCTTCGAAGGGGTTGTCAGGCGTTCTGAGGATTTCCGCGCCGATCACCTTTGGCGAAGTCTACATTGCGGGAATGCTGGCGCGGTTTGCCGAGATTCACCCCGGGATCACCATTGACCTCAGGCTGAGCGATGCCTTTAGCGACCTTGCCGCAGAGGGGATCGACCTTGCGTTTCGGATTGGTCGTTTTGACATATCCTCTCTCAAGGTCCGACGACTGGGCACGTTCGAAAGCCTGCCTGTCGCCAGCCCGGCCTATATTGCGCGGGTCGGGCGGCCCGAAACCCCAAGAGATCTCTCGGAACACAGTTGCATCATCGACACCAACCGCAAGAACCCCAAGCGTTGGGTCTTTGAGAACAGTGGCGGGGAGGTTCTGGCGCAGGTCGAAGGCCGGTTTCACGTCAATTCGGCAAGTGCCGCGATTGAGCTGGCACGCCGTGGACTTGGGATCGCCTATGTTCCGAGTTTCACCTTGCGCGGTGCGCTCGACAACGGCGACCTGGTGGGGCTTCTTGACGATTTTCTCGGGGAACGCGGTGACATCGCTGCCGTTTACCTTGAGGGCCGAACGCTGCCCCGCAAAGTGCGCGCGCTGATCGACTTTGCGGTTTCGGATTTCGGAAGTGCCCGGTCATCCTGAGATGAGGCGTGGCCTTTCACGTATGTGAAGGGCGCCCGGAACGCGCCGGTTCTGTCGCGCGGTTCTCGCATCTGGGTGAGGCGGCTGACAGCCCGGTCGCGGTCTGTCAGCTCTTTGCGGTGCCGGGATCATCCATTTGCCTGATCTCGCCGACTCTTGAAACAAACTCTTCGGCGTTGTTGGTTCTCGGATATGGCTCGGCCGGGACAGCAGCGCCAAGGAAGCTGCACAAGGGGTCCCACCCATCCTGCGACGAGAACACCAGCAGGCGCTCTGGTGGCACGCTTGCCTTGACGGCGGCCTCGTGGGCGAGAAAGCGGGCGATGAGGGTGTCTTTGGACCAGTCTTCTCCGAGGCTGAGCAAGACGGACCGGCGGGCCATCCGGAAACCGGGACGGACCGCCTCGGGCATCTCCTCGGGATTGTCCAACACATTGCGGATGGTTTTGGAAAAACTCGCATACCAGCTTTCGGCGCTGCGGGTGGTCAGGATGATTTTGGCCTCGGGGTAAACGTCGGCCAGTTCGCGCCAGAATGCCGCGACGGGCCAGTCCACCCCGGCGCGGTTGCCCTCGAACAAGGATGTCCAGTCGGGAGTGCCATCAAGCGCCGCATTCCACAGCGGCACGAGCCGGGCCTGATCCTGCGCCACTTCCCACATATGGTGGCAGGTGCCGTAGCCGAGGCGTTCGAGCGCCATTTTGAGCGAGGTTGTGCCGGTGCGGCCCCAACCGGCCCCGATGATTTCGAGCGTCATGTGTCCCTGTCCCTTATTGTGCGCGGTGTTCCCCGTGCGCAGCAGTCTAGCGTAGGATCCATGTTTGCAGGATTTTTTTTGAGGGAATGTGCACGGGCGGACAGTCGCGCGTAAGACTTTCCATAATTTCATAGCAGAAGAGGGATTGCAGATGCTCGGACGCAAGGTTGGATTTGCCCTTTTGAGGCAATGTGGATGGCTCGCGGCAACGCCGGTCGAGTTTCAGGACGCTGTGTTGCGCAATGTGAATTTCTATGAGTTCGAGAAGGGCAAGTGGATCTATCGCCCGGGCGATGCCGGCGACGGGCTCTGGGGCGTGGTCGAAGGCGGGCTGCACGTCATCTTTACCCATGGCGTGAACGGCCCGCGCGCCGGGGTCTTTGCCTCGACCGGGTTCTGGGTCGGGGAAGGCTCCATGCTTGCCCGCGAGCCGCGCACCGTCGGGCTGCGCGCAACGCGGACCACGCAGATGGTACATCTGCCCGGGCGGGCCTTTCTGTCCATTGCCGCGCAACTGCCCGACGCGTGGCGTTGGGTCGGACTGCTGACCTTTTTTCACATGGTTGGGGCTCTGGGCCTGCGCGAGGACCTCTGCCTGCGCGATCCCGAAGCCCGTGTGCTGGCCTCGTTGAACCGGATGCTCTCGCCGCATTGGGGCGGGCCCGCCATCGCCGAAGGCATCGACAACACGCCCGTCACCATCGACATCAGCCAGAGCGAGCTTGCCGAGCTCTGCAATGTCTCGCGCTCGCTTCTGGCCAACCTGCTCGCGGGGCTGAAGAAGGACGGGCTGATCGAGCCCGGCTACGGGACCATCACGGTGCTTCAGCCTGCCCGGCTCGAAGAACGATTATCCGCATTCACCTGAGCGCTGTTGCCCATACCGGGCGCGGCCTCGTCTCGACCCATGAAAACCGACAGGGGAGCACATGACCATGACACAAAACGCTGACGGGACGAGAGCGCCCGAACACAGAGCCGGACAGGCCCGTGTGAGCCGCCGTGGGTTCCTCGCGGGCGGGGCCGCCATGACCGCCGCGGCAACCCTGGGCGTGTCCCAGCGCGCCATCGCCGCTGGCGAGACCCCACCCAACATCATCTACATCATCTCTGATGATCAGGGGTGGAAGGACGTCGGTTATCACGGCTCTGACATTCTCACCCCGAACATCGACGCGCTTGCCACGGGTGGCGCGCGGCTGACCGAATTCTATGCCCAGCCCATGTGCACGCCCACACGGGCCGCGCTTATGACCGGGCGCTATCCGCTGCGCTATGGCCTGCAACTTGGCGTTATCCCGTCGGGCGGCAGCTACGGCCTGCCCACCGAGGAATACATATTGCCGCAGGCCCTGAAAGAGGCCGGGTATCGCACAGCCATGGTCGGCAAATGGCATCTTGGGCATGCCGATATAAAATACTGGCCGCGCAGCCGGGGTTTTGACAGTTTCTATGGCGCGCTGGTCGGTGAGATCGACCATTTCGAGCACGAGTCGCACGGGATCAAGGACTGGTATCGCAACGAGGAATTGATCGACGAGGACGGCTTTGCCACCACGCTCTTCGGGCAGGAAGCCGCCCGGGTTGTCGAGGCCCATGACGGCGACGCCCCGCTGTTCCTCTACCTCGCCTTCACCGCGCCTCATACCCCGTTCCAGGCGCCCGAGGAATATCTGAACCGCTATCCGAACATCGCGGACGAGCAGCGCCGGACCTATGCGGCGATGATCTCTGCCATGGATGACGAGATCGGTCGCCTGCTTGCCGTGCTCAAGGCGAAGGGCATGCGCGAGAACACCCTGATCGTGTTCCAGAGCGACAATGGCGGCGTCACCACGGCGGCCTTCGCGGGCGAGTCCGAGGTTGTTGGCAAGCTGCCCGCCGACAATGGCCCCTACCGCGACGGCAAGGGCACGACCTATGAGGGCGGCACGCTGGTGGCGGCGCTGATGAACTGGCCCGGTGTCATTCCCGCCGGAGAGGTGACCGGCATGATGCATGTGGTCGACATGCTTCCGACCCTGTCCACCGTCGCGGGCGCGTCGCTTGAAAAGAGCGCGCGGCTCGACGGGATGGATATGTGGGCAGCGATCAAGGAGAGTGGAGAGACCCCGCGCAGCACGCTTGTCTATAACGTCGATCCCGGCAGCGGCACGATCCGCGACGGCAATATGAAACTTGTCTGGGCTGCGGGACTTCCGCCGCGTGTCGAACTGTTCGATCTGTCCACCGATCCCGGCGAGACCACGAACCTCGCAGAGCAGATGCCGGGGGTCGTGGCGCGTATGCAGGGCGAGGTGTTGCAGATCGCGCGAGAGATGGTCCCGCCGATGCTTATCCCGGAGGCGATCAAGCTCACCTTCGGAACACCGCCGAATGCGGCGGAGCCGCAGCAGATCATCGTCAAATGGGACTGACACGCGGTCCGGACGCGGGAGAGCCGCAGGACGGGGCCGGTCTGTCGCCGCACGCATCGGGGCCACGGGTGCCACTGACGGATATGGTCTGTCTTGCGGGCGGTGATTTCCGCATGGGTTCGGACGATCACTATCCCGAGGAGGCCCCCACCCGGACCGTGCATGTCGAGGGGTTCGCCATTGATGTGGCGCCTGTCACGAATGATCAGTTCGCGGCTTTCGTGGCGGCGACAGGCTATGTCACGGCCGCCGAACGCCCGCCCCGCGCCGAGGATTATCCCGGCGCGCTGCCGGAGCTTTTGAAACCGGGCTCGGCGGTCTTTGTGCCGCCGGCCGCGCCGGCCCTGGCGGCAAGGTCGATGTCGTGGTGGCGCTATGTGGTCGGGGCCGATTGGCGCCATCCTTACGGTCCCGGCTCCTCTATCGAGGGGCTCGGGGATCACCCGGTCGTGCAGGTCACCCATGCCGATGCGCAGGCCTATGCGGATTGGGCCGGAAAGGCGCTGCCGACCGAGGCGGAATGGGAGTTTGCGGCGCGCGGCGGGCTGGAGGGCGCGGAATTTGCTTGGCCGGGATCGTTGACCCCCGGCGGGCGACACATGGCGAATACCTGGCAGGGGCGATTCCCCGTGGAGAACCTGCGCGAGGATGGCTATGCGCGGACCTCTCCGGTGCGGGCCTTTCCGCCCAACGGATACGGGCTTTACGACATGATCGGCAATGTCTGGGAATGGACCGCGGACTGGTATGCCGAGCCTGCAGCCACGACGACCGGCAAGGCCTGCTGCGGGCCGGGCAGCGCGGCGAAGGTCTCTCGCGAGGACAGTATTGATCCGGACGACCCCGCCCGCATGCCGCGCAAGGTGCTCAAGGGGGGGTCGCATCTCTGTGCACCGAACTATTGCCGCCGCTACCGCCCCGCTGCCCGCCAGCCCGAGGCGATCGACACCGCGACAACGCATATCGGGTTCCGCTGCGTGCTCCGGTGAGGCAGAACCCGAGGCGGCGGCGCGAGAGAGTGCCGCACGCGCCCAGCGCGGGCGGCCCGTCAGAACCGCCGCGTCAAGCCAATGATCGGCCCGTATTGGCGCATGTCATAGGAAAAGGAGCCCGAGGCGTAATCCACCCCCGTGGCACGATATCCCAGCGAGGCGGACCATGTGTCGTTGATCTGGTAGTCGAAGGCCGCCAGCACATCCCAGCTGAGGTCTGATCCGCCCGCGCCAAGCATCGCCCAAGTCTTGAGCGACCAAGTGTCCGACAGGGCAAAGGACGCCTTGACGCCGACCGTCGCGTCGACCCAGTCGGCATGGCCGGAGGCCGCCACCGGCCCCGGAGCAAGGGTGAGCGCATTGCTGAAGCGGAAATACTTGACGCCGCCGATCAGATCGACCCGCCGCGCGGGGGTCTCGTCGACCTTCCAGGTGCCGGCCAGAAGGGCGAAGGTGGCTTTGGACGTGAGATCTCCGGTGAGTGCCCCGCCCGGGCCTGCCGCCTTTGCGCTGAGCTTGACGTAATTCAATTCGCCCAGGAAACCGGCCCGGTCGCCCCGGACTTCGACAAGCCCAGCCGCCGCCATATCGACCTTGTCGAGGATCTGGTCAAAGCCCAGATCCACATCCGTGGGCGGGAGCCCGGCAAGAGCCTGGGTGCCCGTGAGGCCGGAGGCCCAGAGATAGAGGGTCGCGCGGGTCTCCAGTTCGCCTGCAACGGCTGGACCAGCAAGACCGAGGCCCAGCGCCCCGATCAGCGCGGCACGCCATGAGGGGGTGGTCATCGCCGATCTTGCAGCCATGTCGCGCGCGGCGAGGTTTTCTTGAATTCCGAGAGTGCCCACCATGCCCGACGCGATCCTTTTGCAGCCTATCTGTGCAGGCGGACCCGTTGTCTGCGCCTCGCCTGCAGAAAGACTGTGACACGCCAAAGCGTTGAAAATTGTCCGCTGCTGGACAATAGCTCGTAAAAATACCGCGGAGTCCGGGCGCTCTTGTCAGAGCGGTTTGCGCGCAGCGATGCTTGATGGACGACCGCGAAGGTGCTGTTTGCGGGGCATCGGCATCGTGCCGCCTGAGGCCGGGTGTGCAGCGGGTCAGGCCTGACCCCGCCGCCAATGCGGGTCTGCGATCAAACCCGACAGCGGCAATGCCGTGCTGCATTTGACCTGCTCCATCGCAAAGACCGAGCTGACGCTGCGCAACCGGATCCTCGACGTCAGGGTTTCGTAGAAGTGGTCAAAGGCCGGCATGTCGGGCACGACGACACGCAGCATGAAGTCATGGGTTCCGGCAAGACGATAGATGTCGCGCACCGGCTCGAGTGTCTCGGTGACGGCAAGGAATTCGGCGCGCCATTCCGTCGAATGCTCGATGGCTTCCACCATCACGAATGCGGTCAGCGACAGCCCGAGCAATTCAGGGCTCAGCAGGGCCACGCGGGCGCGGATGACGCCGGAGTCCTCATGTTTCTGGATACGCTTCCAGCAGGGCGTCTGCGACAGCCCCACCTGATCGGCGATGCGGGCGACCGGAATGGTCGTATCCCGCTGCAGGATGTCGAGGATTTTCAGGTCGATCCGGTCGAATGTCATCGCGCCCCCTCTCTGGCCCTTACAGGCCGTCACCACCGAGTCGGGACAAGGATGCCATAATTCTACAAAATGTCGATCATATTTATCGTGTTAATATGTTCGCCCTCGCATTGTGCTCAAAACCTGATAATGTTGATCTTGTTAGTCGCAGTTTCTAGAACCATTTAGGGCCGATGATCACCCACAAGACCAAGTACGCGCTCAAAGCCCTCATGGTGCTCGCCGACGAAAAGGCCGGAGAGGCCGAGGCGCTGCGTATCGAGGAGATTGCGGATCGGTCGGGCGCGCCCAAGCGATTTCTCGAACACATCCTGCTCGATCTCAAGCGTGCCGGTCTGATCGGCAGCAGGCGTGGCCGCAAGGGTGGCTACGAGATGATCAAGGAGCCGAGGCGGGTGTCGCTGGCCGAGGTTCTGCGCCTGATCGACGGGCCGATGGCCCCGCTACCCTGCCTGTCGCGCAAGGCCTACCAGCGTTGCGAGGATTGCAAGGACGAGCAGAGCTGCAGGGTGCGCGCCGTCTTTGGCGGCTTCTACGCCACTTACATCCTGATGATCGAATCGCTCACGGTTGCCGATCTGCAAGAGGATGCACGGCCGCTGGAAAGCTTTGGCTATTCGGAGCCCGGTGCCGGAGAATGATCTTCTAAAATCACGACCAAAAAGAGCGTGATTCTTCCTTTGCTAATCACGAGCAAGTCTGTCGTTATTTTGGTGTCAGGTGGCGCTGGCGGCGTTTACGGGTCGGGGTGATCCCTCCCGGACTGCCCTCCCCGCCGACCTGACACCAGAGTTCGACAGGGATCGGCAAAGGACAGACCATGTATCGCACCATTCAGATCAGCGGGCATACGCTTGCCCAGGGAACCTTCGTTCGAAGTCTCGGCGATGGCCGGATCGAGATCGACGCAGGCCACGCGCGCCTGTCCGGTCGCCCGATTGCGACCCGGAATACGAGTGAGACGGTCAATATTCAAAGCGCGTTCCGCAAGACCCTGACCGGCGGGCAACTGCGCGGCGGTCTTCTGGCCGCGGTCGCGGTGCTTGGCCTGACTTTCTCTGGGTCGGGCCCGGCTGCTGCACAGGATGGTGTCGAAATCCTCAATGTTTCCTACGATCCGACCCGCGAGTTCTATCGGGAATACAACGCGCTCTTCACCGCTTGGTGGACCGCGCAGGGCAACGCGCCCGTTTCCATCCGCCAGTCCCATGGGGGTGCCGGGGCACAGGCGCGCGCCGTGATCGACGGATTGGAAGCGACCGTCGTGACACTGGCGCTGTCGGCTGACATCGACCAGATCGCCGAGCGCACCGGCAAGATCCCCGCCGACTGGCAGTCACGGCTAGAGCACAACTCTTCGCCCTACACCTCGACCATCGTGTTCCTCGTGCGCGACGGCAACCCCAAGGGGATCGAGGACTGGGACGACCTGGTGACAGGGGATGTTCAGGTGATCACGCCCAATCCCAAGACATCGGGCGGCGCGCGGTGGAATTTCCTCGCGGCCTGGGGCTATGCCAAGCAGAAGGGGCTTGATCCAGCCGAGTTTGTCGGCGACCTCTACAAGAACGTGCCGGTGCTCGACACCGGAGCGCGGGGATCGACCACGACCTTTACCCAACGCGGCGTCGGCGACGTGCTGCTGGCCTGGGAGAACGAGGCGTTTCTTGCGCTCGAGAGCCTCGGAGAAGATGCCTTCGACATCGTCGTGCCCTCGGTCTCGATTCTGGCCGAACCGCCTGTGACGCTGGTCGATGGCAACATCACCTCGGACGCGCAGCGTGCGGCGGCAGAAGCCTATCTGGAACATCTTTACAGCGCGCAAGCGCAGGCGCTGGCGCTGAAGCACTTTTACCGCGCCTGGGACACCTCGGCGGCAGCCCCCGAGGACGTGGCGCGCTTTCCAGAAGTGAACTTCGTCACGGTCGAGGATTTTGGCGGATGGCCCGAGGTTCAGCCCAAGTTTTTCGGCGACGGCGGCATCTTTGACCAGATCTACGAGGAGTGAGACATGAGGGCGGGTATTCTGCGCTCGCCCTCACCCCTGCCGGGGTTTGGGCTGAGCTTTGGGATCATGGTGACGGTGCTGTCGATCGTGGTCCTGCTTCCCATCGGCGCGTTGCTGGGGCGTGGCTTGATGATTGGCCCGGGTGACGTGTGGGACATGGTCAATTCCCGCCGGATCTGGTCGGCGCTGACGCTCTCGTTCCGCGCGGCGCTGATTGCGTCACTGTTCAATCTGGTCTTCGGACTTTTGCTGGCCTGGGTGCTGGTGCGCTACCGCTTCTGGGGAAGGCGCCTTGTCGACGCAGCAGTGGACCTGCCCTTTGCCCTGCCGACGGCTGTTGCGGGCATCGCGCTCAGCGCGCTCTACGCGCCGAACGGCGTCTTCGGGCAGGCGCTGGCACCGCTTGGGATCACGGTTGCCTATACCGAACTGGGCATCTGGGTCGCGCTCGTCTTCATCGGGTTTCCCTTTGTCGTGCGCACCGTGCAGCCGGTGATCGAGGAACTGGAACCGGACCTCGAAGAGGTCAGCGCCACGCTCGGCGCCCGCCGCATGTATACCCTACGCCGGGTGATCCTGCCGACGCTGACGCCTGCGCTGCTGACCGGATTTGCCCTCGCGCTCGCGCGGTCGGTCGGCGAATACGGCTCGGTCATCTTTATCGCGGGCAACATCCCGAACCTGACCGAGATCGCGCCGCTGCTGATCGTGATCCGGCTCGAGGAATACAATTACGACGCGGCTGCCGCGATCGGGATCGCCATGCTGGTCATCTCCTTTGCCATGCTGCTTGTCATCAACATCATCCAGACCTGGAGCAGACGGAGGATCGGTCTTGTCTGACAACACGCTGTCCCGCCCTGTGCCCGTCACGACCGAACCGCCGGTCGCGCGCGCCGCCCTGATCGGTCTCGCCATCCTGTTCGTGGCGCTCTTTCTCTTTGCGCCGCTCGTCACGGTCTTTGCGGAGGCACTGGCCGAGGGCTGGCGCGGGGTACGCGCGGCCTTGTCGCTGCCCGACGCACGGGCGGCGATCGGCATGACGCTGACCATCGCCGCCATCGCCGTGCCTTTGAACGCGGTCTTCGGCATCGCGGCCGCCTGGGCGATCGCGAAATTCGACTTTACGGGAAAGGCGTTCCTCATCACGCTGATCGACCTGCCATTCTCGGTCTCGCCGGTCGTCGCGGGCCTGATGCTGGTGCTGCTGTTCGGGGCGAACTCCACGCTCGGGGGATGGTTTATCGCCAACGACATGCCCATCGTCTTTGCCTATCCGGGCATCCTGTTGGCCACACTCTTCGTAACCTTTCCCTTTGTCGCGCGCGAGCTCATCCCGGTGATGATCGAACAGGGCCCCGCCGAGGAAGAGGCGGCGCTGACGCTGGGGGCGAGCGGATGGCGCACCTTCTTTACCGTCACGCTGCCCAACATCCGCTGGGCGCTGCTCTATGGCGTGCTTTTGTGCAATGCGCGGGCCATGGGCGAGTTCGGCGCGGTCGCCGTTGTATCGGGCAAGATCCGGGGCGAGACGGCGACGATGCCCACCATGGTCGAGATGTTCTACAACGAGTACCTATCGGTCGCGGCCTTCTCGCTGGCCGCCGTGCTGGCGATGCTGGCGCTGCTGACCCTTCTGCTGAAATCCCTGCTCGAATGGCGCCATGCGGACCTGCTGGCAGCCACGCGGCGTCATTGAGAAAGGACATTGCCATGAACATCGAGATCGAAGACCTGGCCAAGGAATTCGGCACCACGCGGGCGCTGCACCCGGTGTCGCTGTTCATCCCGTCGGGGGCATTGGTGGCGCTGCTCGGGCCGTCGGGGTCGGGCAAGACCACGTTGTTGCGCGTCCTCGGCGGTCTGGAATTCCCGACCTCGGGCCGGGTGCTTTTTGGCGGACAGGACGCCACCGACCTGTCGGTGCAGGAACGGCGGGCGGGCTTCGTCTTTCAGTCCTACGCGCTCTTCAAGCACATGACGGTGTTCGAGAACATCGCCTATGGCCTGCGCGCCAGGCCGCGCAAGGAGCGCCCGACCGAGGTCGAGATCGGGCGTCGGGTGGACCGGCTTCTCGACCTGATCCAGCTTCCCGACATCGGCCCCCGCTATCCCAATCAGCTCTCGGGTGGGCAGCGACAGCGGGTGGCACTGGCCCGCGCGCTTGCCATCGAGCCGCGGATGCTGCTGCTCGACGAACCTTTTGGCGCGCTCGACGCCAAGGTGCGCAAGGAATTGCGGCAGGGATTGCGCGAGATCCACGATCGCACCGGCCTGACCACCGTGTTCGTGACCCACGATCAGGAGGAGGCAATGGAACTGGCCGATCTCGTCGTCGTCATGTCGATGGGGCGCATCGAGCAGGTGGGCAAACCCGCCGACATACGCGCAAAGCCCGCCAGCGATTTCGTGCGCGAATTTACAGCCGCCTGACACCGGCTTGGCCGGTGTGGCGCGGGAGTCCACCGCGGTTTCTGCGCCGCGTGGGGCGTGAACCCGGTTGCGTGGTCAGCTTGGCAGCAAGAAGCGAGCGGATGTCCGCCGATCAGGCGCGACTTGGCCCGTCAGGCAGATGGACCTCAACGCCGCAGGCCGACCGACCTTGGAACCAACAGGTTGGACATGACATTCTGCCAAATCCAGCCAACACGTTAACCTCTGGTGAGGACATCTTCGCCTCTGATTGATGCAATCGACATGACTTTGGCCCGTCGCGATGCCCTTTTAGGCGGGTGTGCACCCTGTCAGATCTGGACCGCAATCGACGGGACCGCGTCCCGTTTCCGGAGATGTGGTGGCAAAAAATCGCTGAAATTATAGCAGTTTTTTGGGATACTGGCGCAGAGTTCCCTCGATTCAGGCGGTTTTTGTGTTTATTGGCAGGATCATGTTGCACCTGCAGAAAAATTCCATTTTCACTGTGGGCGAAATGTTTACGTCGTAATTTGACTCTAAATTTAGTTTGATCGTAAGGACGGAAGGGAAAATGGCGTTGTCAGACCGTAAGATGCCATTCTGGGACGCTGTGACCGCGGCTCAGGAGCACGCACTGTCAGGAGACAAGGATCGCGCGATCGACGCCTTGATGGCGGCGCGGCGCGCGGCGGTCGAGAGCGGCGGGCATCTTTCCGAAGAGCGCACGGCATTGCTGCGTGCGCTCTTCAGGACCATCGCCCCGGGCCACGAAGATCTGCCGGAGGACCCGCCCAGCATGCCCCCGGCCGTGCAGCGGATCGTGGTCAGCGGCATCGGGCGTTCGGGGACAACGCTGATTTATCAGCAACTCGCCAAACTCTTGCTGCTTGCCGACCGTCGGGTGAATTTCCGCTATGAGCCCTATCTGTGGAACATCCGCAGCCCCGAGGCCAAGGGCAATCCCTTTGACATGTCGCAATTGCACCATTTCGGATTGATGGTGCATACCGGCGTGCCGCTGTTTCTTGAGGGCGGGCATCCGTTGCATGATCCGTTTGCCGATCACCTCTTCGACGCCCCTTGGGACCGCAACCCGCAGCAAGCACCGGACGCGCATCTGACCAAGGTGATCCGCGGCTCGGGGCGTCTGCGCAGCTATCTTGCGCGCTTTCCCGATCTGCGGATCGTCGCCTGCCTGCGCAACCCGGTCGACACGATCAATTCCAGCCTCGGCATGTTTTCGTTCTTCGGCGAGGAATTTCACCCCGATGACCGGCCCCGGTTCCGCGATGAGCTGGCTGCGCGCGGCGCGGATGTGACCCGCCTCGGCCAGCCGGATCTGAGCATCGAGTGGTATGCGCAGTGGTGGCAGGCCTTTACCGAAGAGACCCTCGCGGTGGCGCAGGACTATCCCGAGAATGTCTTTGCCTTCTGTTACGAGGCCTTTCAGGAGACGCCCGAAGCCATGCTCGAGGCGCTGATGGATTTCGTGGGCCTGCGCAATCTTGGCATGTTCATGGGGCTGAGCAAACCCGCGGGCCCGACCATCAAGGCCACCAGCCTGACCCAGCACGACATCCGCGTTCTCGCACCGCAGATCAACTATTACACCGATCAGGTGCTGGTGCCGCGCCTCGGCGCGCAGACCGCGCTCGCGCGTACGAAAAAGACCGTCTCGCGGTATCTGGGCGGGCGCTTTTCCTTTCCTCTCGCCGGCAGCGACCTGGGGCGCAAATGCCCGATCCAGTTGCGCGGCATGATGCTCAACGGGGCCAGCAGCCCGTTCCTGTCACTGGCGAAGCGGCCTGCCCATCCGGTCGCGCTCGCGGAGGTGATCGCCCAGCATCACGAGGGAGACCCGGAGGATCTGTGCAAACCCGCCGAGACCGTGGACGCGATCAAGGGCGGCAAGCGGTTCGGTGCCGTGATCACCTGCCACAACAACCAGAGCACCGTCGCCGACGCGGTCCTGTCCTGCCTGAACCAGACCCTGCCCTTTGACGAGATCGTCGTGGTCGATGACCGCTCGACCGACAATTCAAGGCAGATTCTGGGCGAGTTGGAAGCGCGCTACAGCAGCGTGCGCGTGCTTGCCCTGCCGTCCAATCTCGGCCCCTCGGCGGCCCGCGATCTCGGGATCCGGGAGCTGACGACGGATTTCTGGACCCAGCTCGATGGCGACGATCTCTATTGGCCGAGCAAGAACGCTCAGGAGGCTGCCGCCCTCGCCGGAGACGAAAGCGCGGTCGCCTTCAGCGATATCCTGCTGGTGCGGCCCGGCCAGAGCTTTGTCCAGAGTGTCTCCGCCTACAACGGCCGGACCGGCCCCGAGGCATGGGCGGCCCTGATGGCGCGCACCCCACAGATCCCGCGCGACATGACCCTGTCGCGCAAGCTCTATTTCGAGGCGGGTGGCTATGACATGACCCGTCATCTTTACGAGGACTGGGAACTCAAGCTGCGGCTCGCGGCGCGCAGCCGGACGTGGATTCGCGCACGCGGCACGGCTGGCACCGTCTATAACCGCCTGAGCCCGGGATTGTCCGGGGTCGAGGACGGGCGTCATGCCCGGGCACTGTCGCAGACTTTCCTGTCCGCTCTTGCGCAGGCAAACGCACCGAAAGATGCGCTCCTGCCGGCGTATGACGCGATGATTGGCCGGTTCGCAGAGCGCAATATTGCTGTCCGCAGCCGCCATGCACTTGAGACCTTTATCGCGCGGGGATTGGATCTGGCGCGTCTCGCCGAGCATGTTTCGCGCAGGGATACCTGCGCCATGGACAATGCGGACTACTCCCTCGCTCTGGACAAGTTTGTTGCAGAAAACCTGCGAGAGGAAGTCACCGCATGATCCGTTTTTCGGTCATCACCATTGTGCGCAACGATGCCCCCGGCGTGATCCGCACCTTGCAGAGCGTCTTTGCCCAGACATATGGCAATTTCGAGATCATCGTGCAGGACGGGGCCTCGACCGACCACATCTCCGATGTGTTGCGAGGGTTCGGCAGTTTGATCGACAGCCTGACGATCGAGCCCGATGGCGGCATCTACGACGCGATGAACCGGGCGCTGCGACGGGCCACGGGCGATTACTGCATCTTCATGAACGCGGCGGATTTCTTTGTCGACAATGGCGTTCTGGGTCGCGTCGCCGAGAGGATCAATCCCCAGACGGACGACATCTGGTCAGGCAAGGCGCTCAGCGACGAGACGGGGAATGTGCACAATTATAGGCCCCCTGATCAGTTCTGGGCAGGGTCCACGTTCGACCACCAGGCCGCTTTCATTCGCACAAACCTGATGCAGGCACTGGAATATGACACGCGGTACAAGATTTCGGGCGACCTGCATTTCTTCACCCGCGCCCGCCAGCAAGGCGCGCGGTTCACCTATGACGACATGGTCATTGCCCGCAAACCCTTCGCGGTCGGGGCCTCTTCGGATTTCACCGACCGCCTCAAGGATCGGCTCGACATGCTGGAAGAGGCCTGGGGCGACCAATATCCGGTGCGGGACCTGATCACGCGGGAATTGCGTTTCAACACGGGGCGCACCTTCGATCTTGGCCAGTCCCTGATCGAGCATATGTCACTGGATGAGCTCCTGGCCGAACGCGAACGCTGGACACGAGTACTGTAACACAATCCAAGAGAATTCAGCACAACAAGTCTTGCATTTTGTCAGCGTGGATTGGCTACGAAGAACAGGGCGTCTTCGACAGAGAGAACTGCGACTTTCTTGCGGTCTAAGTCAAGGCCAAAGCCTTGAATTCAGAACCAATTATTAGTTCTGGTTTCCGCTTTGCTATAGTTGAACTTTTGCTCGATTCTCTCTAAAAAAGTCTAAAAGAGCCTTCTTTTGTGCCAATCAGACGAAAGCCGAGCATTAAGAAGAACAGCGTTTAAGCGCGCGGCACCAGCGCACACTTAGCTCTTGCACCTAGGCAGCGAGCAGTTTTGATCGACATTGGTGTGTTGCGACAACTGAAACCGGAGTCGACGATGACAAATCCATATGAAAAGCTGCCCCAGAAGTCTTTTTGGCGGCCCGCCATCGCGGACCGGAACATGCTCGAGATAAGCGAGCTTTGGCAGCCCAAGATCACGATTAGCCAAGATAATACCATCGCCACTGCGGGGTCATGCTTTGCTCAACACATAAGCCGTGCATTGATGCGCAATGGTTTCTCATGGCTGGACTCTGAACCCGCTCCAGCGGGAATTCCCTCAGAAATAGCAAGAGACTACGGATATGGCGTATTCTCGTTCCGAACCGGAAACATCTATACAGCTGCGGCGTTGCGTCAGTGGGTTGAAGCAGCCTTTGATGTAACACCTTTGTCGAATGAGATATGGGAGTCAAACGGTCGATATTATGACCCGCTTCGCCCAGCGATTGAACCGAATGGCTTTTCGAGTGCTGAGGAATGCCGTGCCCTTCGGCAACACACGCTGAGCGCAATGCGAAAGACCTTTAGCGAAGTTAACCTTTTTGTTTTTACCTTGGGATTGACGGAATGCTGGAAGAACAAAGAGACTGGTTTCACATATGCTGCGTGTCCAGGAACTCTAGCAGGTACTTTTGACACCCGCTTTCACGTTTTTCACAATCAGACCTACAATGAAATCCTGCAAGACATTGAGGCTGCATTTGACCTCATCAGGCGTCACAATAAGGGCGTTAAATTCCTATTGACCGTTTCGCCAGTACCGCTTGTCGCCACGGCGGACAAGCACCACGTGCTAGTATCCACGACATATTCAAAGTCGGTTCTTCGTGCGGTAGCCGGAGATCTCGAATCCGTATTTGAGGATGTCGAGTATTTTCCATCATACGAGATCATCAGCACCCACCCCTTTCGTGGTAGTTTTTTCATGCCGAACCAGCGCGAAGTCTCGACTGCAGGGGTTGATTTCGTTATGCGGCACTTCTTTGCTGGTCTGAAGCTAAGCGGGGTGGATCAACTGGAATCATCAAAAGATTGCCCGAAGGAGGCCCCTCTGCAACGCAATTTTGAAGAAATTGATGACATTCGCTGCGAGGAAGCGTTGCTGGAGGCATTCAGCAAATGAAAGGGTTGATACTTGGCAACTCACATGTTGCCGCTTTACGTGCGGCGTTCTCTAGGAACCAACGTCTCGATTTAGATTTTTTTGCGATACCTGGCGGCGTAGGTCCTAGGATCCGCATTGATCAAGGGCGGTTATTTTCCGATCAGAAACTTGCGGCTGTTCATAGCAACATTGGCAATGCGGAAGTCGATGGGTTAGACTTATCTTGTTATGACTATGTGCTTGTGGCGAGCCTTGGCGTCGCTGCCGTCCGAGCAGACTTCTCACACCCTTACCGCCAATTTGTCGTTGCTGGATTAGGCGTGCCGCTTGATCCGGATGCGATGCCACTGTCCGCCGATATGGTGGAAATCGCCACAACTGCTAACATTAGGCAGCAGGCTGGAATAAAGGCGGTCCGTCAACTTGCAGATGCTTTTGCGGGTCAGATTGTTTGCGCGACACGCCCACTACCTGCCGTCGCGAAGTTAGAGGCAGACAACCCTCTCGTTAATATATACGGTGACAAAATCCTTTCATTCCTTCGGTGGCACGCGGAGACGCAACCTAGGATTATTCGCACAATTTTGGATGAAATCAGTTCGGATATCACGATGTTGGACACTCCGAACCCAACGTGGGTCAAGGCAGGCTCCACGCCTGTAGAGTACTGCATGGCCAACGATGCTTGGCATATGAATGCTGACTACGGAGATATTGTCCTTGAACAGCTTTGCGATGCCCTAAAGTAATTTTCCAGTCCGACATTATTGGATCAGGGTTCATAGGGACATGTGTCGCCGAATACCACGGCGCCTCACCTGCCGGTCCGGGACGGATATTTCGATTTCATATTCGCGGGGTCCGTCTTTACGCATATCAAGGATATGAGCGCGGCCTGGGGGCTTGAGCTGGCACGGTGCCTGTCGCCCGATGGATTGGCGATACTGACAATCACCTCGGAGAGAAGCCTTCCAGCCCTGGCCAAGGTTGCCGCGGCCGATGTGCAGAAGGCAAAGAAGGTTCCCCAATTTGTCGTCGAAAACAATGTCGACGAGGCCTATCTTCGCAAGCGTGGTTTCGTCACGTTGCAGTCTTCCCCCTGGCAACTGGCGGCCCTGTATCACACAGATTTCTTCATACGCAGAATGTCGCTGGGCTTTGAATGCGTCGGCATCATCGACAATCTCAAAGGGTATCAGACCGGCATGGTGCTTCGACGCAGGGACTGACGGCAGTTACATCTCGGATGCAACACCTGCCGCGCCTATGGGGCGCAATCGCCTTATTCATTGGCACCGCTCTCCTGACCGGCGGGCGATAATCCGGTCTCGGGCGAGCGTGCGGCGCTTCATCTCTGGTCCTCCCGGTTGGGCCAGAGGCTACCTCAAACTGGATCGGGCCGAGGGGACAAAGCCAACACCGAAGGCATGGTCGCCCCGCCCGGATCATGATTTCATTCCAGTTTTACCTTGATAACACGCGCCCGATTGGGGATACCTCTGGTGATTTATTGCGGGGTTGAGACGACATCCTATGATTACTCCGGTTCTTCTTTGTGGCGGGTCTGGCACGCGGCTTTGGCCTCTGTCGCGCAAGTCCTATCCGAAACAATTCGTGGCACTTTTGGGCGATGTGACACTGTTCCAGGCCTCGGCGCAGCGGTTGTCGGGGCCGGATTTTGCCGCCCCCATGGTGCTGACCAATGCCGATTTCCGCTTTATCGTGGGCGAGCAACTGGACGATATCGGGATCACGCCGGGGGCGG